>Ga0102944_1000006_pt1 | contig 202167 bp, 208 predicted proteins | sample SalPonD_shore_MG_FD_78172 | JGI IMG/M metagenome (GOLD analysis project Ga0102944, IMG submission 78172) | Salt pond soil microbial communities from South San Francisco under conditions of wetland restoration - Salt Pond MetaG... | ecosystem: Environmental > Aquatic > Marine > Intertidal zone... | reverse complement strand
GTTTTCCGTCGCACTCCGCCACGGCGGATCACATTTCACGTCTTCTCACTGAATCTCCAGCCCTTATACCCCTATACCTTTATACCGCTATACCCGTATTCCTGTATTCCCCAAATTGTCTTGCTTTACAAGAAAAAACGATATTATACTATCAGTGTTAGTGGTATTTATGTGACGTCGCTGCTTTCCTCGACCGTTTATAAAAAATCAATAGAATAAGAATCCCGAAAGTTTGCGCCGTTTCTTTTTCAACTGTTTGAAATATTTACATCACAGGAGTACTCACGATGTTTCAGCATGTTTTCCGTCCTTTGGCGTGGACTCTTTCACTACTGGGGCTTGCAGGGTTGTGCCTGACCAGTTGTCCTACCCAACCCACCAACCCTCGTGACCCCGCCACTCTCTCCGTGGAGTACACCACCTGCACCGAAGTGTGGTTGCGGGTGCAAGTCCCGGACTCGACAAAATCGGCTGGCTTACGACTCTACCGCGGTGATTCACTGGTGATCAATGTTTCCTCAGCTTCCACGGATACCGTGGTGATCGATACCAGACTGCAGCCCAACACCACCTACGCTTATCACACCGTAAGAGTGCAGGACGACCACGAGCAGTCACCCAGCGACCCGCTGGAAGTTACCACCCTGCCCACCACCTCGCACGACTTCTCCTGGACGATTGACACGCTGGGTAATTACGGGAGCTATCTCAACGATGTGGTGATCGTAGATGAGGACAATATCTGGGCGGTGGGGGATATTGAAACCGACAGTGGACGCTATAACCTGGCGAAGTGGGATGGGGAGCAGTGGCGACTAGAGCACGTTCTAAGTTACGCTTCTCTGAGAAGCATACAGTATTTTTCCGCAAATGATGTCTGGGCAAACTCCACTTATCCACAACATTGGGATGGAAAAAAGTGGACTCTTTATCGACTGGATCAGTCAATTCGCCCCGGCATCATTCAAGCGTGTTGGGGCACCTCGTCCTCCAATCTGTATTTTGTGGGAGATGACGGCACCATTGTCCACTACGACGGACAGCAGTTTACACAGGAAGAAAGTGGAACAACGGTGGATCTGCGGGCGGTTGCCGGCTCGCCGGACGGACAATCGATTTGGGCGTGCGGGTATACCGGGAACTTTGGTGCCAGTGTACTGCTCCACAAACAGGGCGGGAGCTGGCAGCCGGTCTGGACCTGGATAGCCTCAGCCGATACCGGGGCCCTTGACTATCCTGCGGCCCTCTGGTTTGATACGCACCTCGGGGTGATTGTTGGTGATCGCTCCGCCTTCTGGCAAGCGGTTGCTGGCCCACTACAATTCACAACAGATCCCTTTGGGTTCCAGGCATTTCCGTACGCTGTGAATGGCCCGGCGATGAACGATCTGCTGGTGGCAGGAGATCTGGGATATGTGTGGCATTATAATGGACAGTCCTGGCGGACGTGGCACTTTTTCCCGGGGCAGTTCAGCCTGTGGCGCGGTGGCATGCTTCAGGGAAATACTGCTGTAGCGGTCGGGGCGGTGTATGAAAACGGACTGAACCGGGCAGCCATCGCCCGGGGATACCGGTAAAATAATCGATTCCGTGAATCTTTCAGCCAAGGAGAATAGCGAGGCATTATACAAAATCTCTCGTATGCCATATTACTCTGCTGATTATTGTGGGGAGTACTCTATTCACTTTTCTCCAGCAAGAGTAAGATTAGGAGAGAGCAAATGTGGGTAATGGCTCATACAGATATTTCGATTCACCGCTTAAACCCCGCAACCGCCGGGACTTTAAGCGGGAGTGAATCTTTGTCTGTAATGTGTGAAGCATTATGCGTAATGCGTGATACGTTGGCTTTGAACTGGTCTTATTCGGAGATATTCGCGCTTTTGCCTTTTTACGTCTCACGTCTGACGTTTGCGTTCACTCCGCCACGCGAATCACCATTGACTATTCACTGAAGTTCTAACCCTTATACCTTTATACCTTTATACCTTATACCCGTATTTCCAGATTAAGATTACGAGTAAGATTAGGAGTAAGAATTAGTTTAACTTCAATACGCTAATACGCTAACACGCCAACACTTCAGTACCTCAACACTGATTTTACCTTTTCTCAATCCCCAACTGCTTAATCTTGCGGGAGAGATTCGGCTGCGCCATTCCCAAATGTTCAGCGACTTCGCTAATATTCCAGTCGTATTTTTCGAGCTGTTTGTTGAGATAGAAAACCTCGAATTCTTTCCGTACCTCGGAGAAATCCTTGGTTTCGAGGAAACTGTATTGTTGGCTGCCGGTTTGTCCCGAAGTCTTCAGGTTGGATTCAACATCTTTTTTTGTGATTTCTTCACCACTTGAGAGGATATAAAGTCGCTCTACCAGGTTTCGCAATTCACGAATATTACCCGGAAAATCGTAAGTTTCCAATCGTTCGAGTGCATCGTCAGTAAACTGTTTCTTCGCGGTCTTCAGGTCGTGCGCAAAATATTCCAGATAATAGTCCAGCAATATGGGAATATCTCCGTGGCGCTCGCGTAGTGGTGGCAGGTCAATTGGGATTACATTCAAGCGATAGAATAAATCTTCGCGAAAACCACCGGATGTAATCATCTCCTCGAGATTTTTATTCGTGGCAGCAAGAATCCTCACGTCGATGTCAATAGTTTCGTTGCCACCAACGCGCTCAAATTTACCTTCCTGGATGACTCGCAGAACTTTAGATTGGGCATCAAGATTCATATCGCCGATTTCGTCCAGGAAAAGCGTTCCCTCATTAGCCAGCTCGAGTTTGCCGAGTTTGCGCTGTTCCGCACCGGTAAAGGCGCCTTTTTCGTAGCCAAAGAGTTCGCTCTCAACAAGTTCATTGGGAATCGCGGCGCAATTAAATTTCCCGAAAGGACCGCGTCTGCGGATGCTATTGGCGTGAATGGCGTAGGCTACCAACTCTTTTCCGGTTCCGCTCTCGCCACGGATAAGCACTTTCGATTCCTGTTTGGCGACTTTGTTGATGAGTTCACGGACTTGATTGATTTCCGGCGATTCCCCGATAATGCGATACTTGGTGTCCAGGTCCTCTTTTTCCTGCTGAAAACGCTGACTCAGGCGCTGCTTCTCTGCAATATTCCGCGCGGACACAATAATCTTTGGAAGGGAGAGTGGTTTTTCCAGAAAATCATAAGCGCCCTTTTTTACCGCATCAACGGCAGTGCGAATATCGCTGTGACCAGAAATCATGATGACGTCCAGATCAGTATGGTTTTCCTGAATTTTGTCCAGCACCTGAATGCCATCCATCCCGGGCAGTTTTACATCCAGAAGTACCAGGTCGATAATGGTTTCGTCGAGAATGTCCAACCCTTCTTCGCCGGTTTCAGCGGTCAGTACGTCATAGCCTTCGTCTTCTAAAATGCTTTGCAGGGAAACCCGAATATTTTTCTCATCATCAATGACAAGTACTTTCATCGTCTGCCTCCAATAAAATCGCGACCGTCCATAAATTGATTGAAATAATGCATAGTCATTCTACAGCATAGAATTTGTTTATGCAATTCGTGTTAAAAGATAATCTATGGAAAATACTCTCCCAATGTTACTGCTTCTCACTTTTTTCAATTCCAAAAATCGGCGAATAGTTCATTTGAGCAACCGGATAATTGCAAAGTCTGGTGAGAATGCTATGTGTAGATCGTGTGCTATTTATCTTCTGAAAAATCGTTCGAGTTTTTCCGGATCCTGATAATAAAAGTACTGCCTTCTCCCGTGGTGCTCTGCACCTTGATATTACCGTCGTGGGTTTGGACAATACGTTTGACAATAGCGAGGCCCAGACCGGTGCCTTTTTTCTTCCGGGTAAAATAGGGCTGAAATATTTTGTCCTGATCTTCCTTGGAAATGCCGCTGCCGTGATCTTCCACGGTGAAGATAAAGTTAGGCTCTTCAAATGAAAGGTTTATGTTCAGGGTTTTATCCTCGTCCATAGAGTGAATGGCGTTTTGGATCAGGTTTACGAACACCTGCTTCATCTGCATTTTATCGCCGTAAAATTCCGGCAGATCGTCATCCGCGCGGAAGTGGATATCCGCCTGGTGATCGTACTGCATAGTGATTTCCTCGATTTGCTGACGCACATTGTAATAATCGAAGTTGGCAGACGGCATTTTCGCGAAATCGCGAAACTGATTTACCAGGGATTGCAAATTGTCCACTTCCTCGTTGACGATTTTGATCACACCGTCAAATACCTGTTCAAAATCATCGCTGCCCATCAGATATTTGTGCTCAAGCCGCTGAATCTGTAACCGGATTGGTGTTAGCGGATTTTTAATTTCGTGTGCCATTACCTGCGCCATTTCACGCCACATCATCTCTTTTTCGGCTTCGATCAATTTATTTCGATTTTCCAGCAATTCACTCGCCATCGTATTGAATGAAACTATCAGATCATTGATTGGTGAGAATTTACTCTCCCTCACCTGCACTTCCAGGTTGCCTTTCCCTAACTCTTTTGTGGCCTCTTGCAGACGCATAAGCGGACGGGTAATCATACCAAAGGTGACCAGGAAAATGAGGAGAACGGTCCCGACTAAGAAAAAGAAAATAAAGATGGAGTAGAGGCTAATTTCCCGTTCAAACAGATCACCGGCGAGGTGAATTTGTTTGACATCAATCAGCAGGTTTTCTATCTGATCTTTATATTTTTCCTGCTCCTGCGGCGAGAGACTGCTGCGATGTTGGTGATACAGTTCGTTGATTTTATCGGTGAGTTCCAGGAATTGAATCTGATCCTGATAATTTTGAAAACTCCCAAGGAAGTAACTTCGGAAGAACAGCGAGGCAGCGACGAATAATACGGTGACCAACACAACAATCTGGATGCGAAAAGACGGGACAGGCATTTTCATAGAGCAAGTATGGTGCGGTCAAAGGTCTGAGTAACCAGTGTCGGCTCTTCATCATTCCAATAACTCATCAAATCCAGATCCTCTTTCATCCCTGGCAATTTAATCTTGTGGAGGAAGGCGGTAATTTTTATATAAAATTCACCGGAATCCGGCAGCTGATCGGCTTCGATGGCTGTATAATTTTTTATGGTTGTTAACAAGGCATGTGCTTCGCCAATTGAAAGGACGTCTCTGGTGTTGTCGTTTTCTGAGGTGACGATGCGATAGAAATTATCCACCAGATTAAACCGAACCTGATGATAAAATTCGTTAGACACGATGACCGAATCCGGAATATCGGGGTCGGCGGATTTTTGAAACACGTCCACTTTGAAATTGAATCGCACCTGTTTCCCTGATTGGAGTATGCGATCCAGTTCTTCAGTGAAACAGTTGGTCAGCGTGGCTGAGACAACAATTTGACTCCCGTTGACATCCACGGACGGTTGCTCGAACGTTGCGTGAGTGCCGGTAATCGAAGTGAAAAACATCGATCCGACGGCGATTGCCGTGGAGGCCAGCTTTTGAACCCAGGTCTCTAACATCGTGTTAGTGCTTAGTCCGTTTGTTTATTCGGAAAATACTCCAAAACATTATGCTGAACTTCTTTCCTGTCTCAAATATGCCCACGATTTACGTGCAAGCCAAGCAATGTTTTATTCTCATGCTCATATTATAGCGACACTTAGTAAAAAGCCACTGCATATTTTCATAGAATTGAACCCTCGATATACAGTGGCTATGTATTTACAAAAAATCAGTCTTAATCAAATGATAACCACGGACCTATGGAAATTGTCATGCCGTTTAACGAATTTTCCGGCGATTGCTTGACGTCAAATTTTTCACCCACAAAGTCGGCGCTCCAACCGGGGTGATAGGAGTAACTCATCAAATACCCGGCAGTTCCCTGGATCCCGAGCCAATCCGTCAGTTTGACCACCAGCGAAATCTTGGGTTGAAAGAGAATATATCCGCGCTTGAGCTCAAGATATTTACTCGTTGGTGAGGCCAATTTATTGTTAAGCTGCGACCAGACGAAATTGCCGTCGGTTTGTGAAAACAGAAGATTGGTTGAACCCCAGCCCAATTGTGCGCCCGGAGCGATATAAACGCCGCGCAAAAGTGCAATGCGCCGTTCGGCGGTAAAGCCGTATGTGTGCAACTTGTATTTCATATGCCGCTTATAATTGGCGGTATCCATCACGCTGGTATTCCGGTCCACTGAGTACCAGCCAAAGTTAAATCCGAACGACCATTTGCTGCTTTCGCCAACCTGGACAAGAATGTTATGCATTAAGAGTCCATTATTGCCAAATCCCGGATCTTTCAACACGCCCTCAAACCCGGTATTTTTAATCAGGTCATAAGGAGCGGTTTCTTCGGGCACATACCAATACGGAATCCAGTTGACTGATCCGCCAGAGACGGTGCTCTCTCGCCAGGACTGTGTTTTGTGTTCTTTGCCCTGTTCTCCTGTGGCAGGCTGTTCTTTGCCTTGCAGAGTTGCGGAGGTTTTATAAATAGTTTCATCGCGAAAATATTTAATGCCGACGACCTCTCCGACATTTTTGGCCTGAACCATCCGCACCAGCTGATCTTCGTAGTAAACTTTCCGGCCGTCGAACTCCATTAAGATATCATCTTCCATGAGTCCGGCTTTTTCCGCAGCGCTTCCACTGATAACGTCGGTGACTATCACTCCGTAGGTATAATCGTAGTGCATTTTATACGCGGTTTCAAAATCAAGCGTCTCAAGATAAATACCAAGTCGAGGCGTATTATCGTTATATTTTGCGATTTTAGTGTGGATGATAGTGCTGTCCCCGATGGATATTTTTCCACCCTCGCCAGACTTAATTATTATCTGGGCCTTGGTTGTGTTTTCAGTTTTATCGCCGGCAAAAATAGTGTGGGCAAAACTGAAGACCAGCACAAACATCAATAGATATTGCCAGGTTCTTTGCATTGCTTGTTTGTTTATTTTCGTTGCCATTGGAATCTCCTTCTTTCGAATAATGTCTTTCAAGTGCTCTCAGTCATTCAATTAGAAACCGAACCATGGGCCAACTGAAATTGTCCATCCATCATAGGAGGAGTTCGTCGGCGAGGATTTAATTTCATACGTCTCTTCGTCAAGTTTTGCGTTCCATCCATTGGTAAAACTGTAACTTAGCATATAACCCGCTTCGGTGTAAATCCCGAGCCAGGATTTCAGACGGATGAGCAATGAAACACGCGGTTCGAATAAGAGATAAGATTTTTGTAATTCAAAGTAATTGTTATAAGGATCCAGTAGCTGATTGTGGATATCGGTCCAGACATAATCACCGCTGGTTTGAGCTACTTTGAGTGACGTGCTTCCACCACCGAGCATAAACCCCGGACCAATGATGAACGTTTTGGAGAGCGGAAAGAGTTTGTCGAGAGTGCCGCCCCAAAATCCGGTGGAAAAATTCATCCTGCGGGTGACCTGAGTACCATCAGTTAAAGTATATCCAGCTTTATGATCCAGGGAATATCCGGCGCCGGCAAATCCTATATGCCATCCGTTGCCGATGGTGATTTTCAGTGCGCCGCCGTTTAAAAGCAGTCCATTAGTGCGCAGGGAATTAAAGCCCAGATCCGTAATTACTGAATTAATGTCGTCAAAATTGCCCATAAAATAATATGGCAGCCAGCTGCCACCAAAGAATCCGGTACTGAGTTTCTCTTTCTTTTTCCCCGGTTTTATCTCGTCCCAGTTCACGGTTTCCCATTCTTCTTCAGAAGTGTCCCGCGGAGCAGCTTTCGCAGTATCCTGTATTGTGGTATCTTCCGGCACTTCGGATAACAGTTGGATGGTTGTCTTGAACATGGCCTCGTTACGAAACACGGTGAGTGTAAATTCTTCCCCGGGAGATTTGCTCTCAATAATGTTCTCAAAAACCTCTTTATAACGCACCGGCTCATTATCGATCTTCATGATGATATCATTTTTACGTAATCCGGCTTTTTCCGCGGCAGAGCCTTTAATAACGTCCCGGACCAACACACCGTAATTATGGTCATAGTGCATTTCATAAGCATCTTTAAAATCCATATCGCTGGTAACCATACCCAGGTACGGGCGATCGTCAAAGTGCACGCTCACTTTTATATTTCTAAGATTTTTCTCAATCGCCAGGTTGTTTTCATTGAGTTGACGATCTAATTCTTCCAATGCCCGGTCGAGTTTTTCCAAATCGACATCATATGAATTCTCTTTGGACATCTCCTGCTTTGCGCGTTCTAATTCTTTTTTCGCTTGTATCAAATCCCTTCGGATGTCCATGTTGATGTGTGTAGTGTCGAAGTACGCAGTATCGAATTGCACATGGGTCTCTTCGTGTTGCCCGGAACCGAGTGAGATAAAATCTGATATAATTTGAAAATTATTCCATGGAGCAGCGGATACAGTAGTGGGTGTCATTCCCAGGAGGAGGGCGATAATCATAGGAACAACCATAAATAATCCCCGGTTTCTCTTGTTGTGCATTGTGCTCTGCTGTGTCATCTTGAACCCCTTTCAATTGTACTCAATTTCACCCAATATAAATGCAACGCATATGCCAAACTAAGACTTATTGATTCGAAATACCTGTAAGGTACAAAAATAAAAGGTTCCAGAGAAAATTAAATTGAAGAGTTCATGCCAAATTATATATGCTTTTGATATAAAACATATCAATCTGATATATCAGGGACGACCTAACTGCTATGCCTTATCAACACAACTTTTTGACTCGGGAACGCCGTGTATATCTGGTGGCAAAATATAAAGTGCTCTTTGTCTGAACAGTCGATTCATAAAGTAACGAAGTTGTATTATATTTTGGTTCATACTTTAGTGAATGCCAACGATGAATAATTCGAATAAACCTCTCACTGCCGATCTGTCGCTCGCATTTATTGCCTTTGTCTGGGGTGCGACATTTACTGTAGTGAAAAATGCACTGGTGGACATTGATCCGTTCTCCTTTCTGTTTATTCGATTTGGGATTGCGTCGCTTCTCATTTTGCCGGTGCTGATTGCCAAAAAACGAATCAAAACGCTCCCGTGGAAATCCGGATTGATCGCCGGTGTTTTCCTGTTCGTTGGATACGGCGGACAAACCATCGGCTTGCAATATACCACCGCGTCTAAATCCGGATTTATTACCGGATTGAGTGTGGTACTCGTCCCGATTTTTGTGGCGATATTCGAGCGGCGTAAAATGAGCCTCAATGCCATGATCGCCGTAGTACTTGCTGCCACAGGATTGTATTTGCTGACAAACCCCCAGGCGCAATCGTTTAATCGTGGCGACGCCTGGACCTTACTGTGTGCCGTTGGATTTGCCCTCCATATTGTAACGTTGGATTATTATACACGCCGGGTGGATTATTTTGGAATGTTTTTTCTGCAAATCGTGGTGGTTTCGGTCCTGAGTGGAATTGCTGCACCAATCGAAAACGGCTTTACTACGCCGCTGCAGTTTGAAATTACGCCCAATGTCATTTTTGCGATTTTAATTACCGCAATCTTTGCGACGGCACTGGCGTTTTTTATTCAGAATTGGGCGCAGCAAATTACCACGGCCACCAGAACGGCGTTATTGCTTACATTGGAACCGGTCTTTGCGGCACTCACAGCATTTGTGGTTCTTGGTGAAATATTAGGTTGGATGGGAATCACCGGCGGAATTGTCATTCTATTCGGAATAATTCTGGCGGAATTAGGACATAAACCTGTGGATGAAATTATCGACGAATATGTGCAATAAGTTGTTCGAGTCCCTTTGGATAAGCATCATTTACGGGGCCAACAATTTGTCTGAAGCATGCAATGGAAAGCAGTGATTCACTGGTGGAGCGCCCCGCAATAGTGTTTGTCAGGTGGATTTCAACTATTGGCAATCCAATTAATTGCAGAGTATCCAGCAAAGTATAACTCGTAAAACAGAATGTAGACGGATTAATGAGAATACCATCAGCCCAGGTACGCTGCCGCTGAAGTTTGGTTACGAGTTCAGATTCTGAATTCGATTGGAATATTTTGAGTTGGGCGTTCAATTCTTTGGCTTTCTGTCGCAACGAGCGATCGATTTTATCCAGAGTCAGATTGCCAAAGATTTCCCGGGAGCGCTTCCCTACTAAATTCATATTCGGGCCGTGCAACACGAGAATGTGGAGCTGTTCGTCATGAGCAGACATGCAGCAATGCCTCGCGCATCTGATCTTCGTGAATAGAATACTCGCTTAAACCATTGGTCACGATAATTGGTTCGCCGATATTTTTAAGCAGCACAAAAGTTAATTTGCCATCCGTAACTTTTTTATCGACGCTCATGCGTTGCATCACCTCTTCGATGTTCAACCGAATAGCAGGAACCGGAAGTTGATCGATAAACTCCAGAATCCGACTTGAAATCCCTGAAGCCAGCAGCCGAATTTCCGCGGAAAGCTCCACCGCAGCGCGCACCCCTTTGATGACTGCTTCGCCGTGCCGGATTTTGTGATAACCGGCGACCGCCTCAATAGCGTGGCCGATGGTATGTCCAAAATTTAAAATCCGTTGCAGTCCTGAGTCGAACTCATCTTCCGCGATATAATTGGCTTTGATGCGAATGCTTTCAGTGATAATGGTTTTTAAAATGTGCGGATCCCGGATTTCCAGGATGGCTTTCCGTTCGTGGACAATTTCCTTGAAAAATGCGATATCGCGAATCAGACTGAATTTCAGTGTTTCGCCAAAACCGCTTAACATCTCTCTGGGATGGAGTGTGAGAAGCAGTTCCGGGTCAACCAGCACCACTTTTGGTTGATAAATTGCCCCGATGAGATTTTTTCCCAGTGGATGATTTACCGCAACTTTGCCGCCGATAGCGCTGTCAACCTGTGACAGTAAAGTGGTGGGAATTTGCACATATGGGATACCACGTAAAAACGTACTGGCGACAAACCCGGCCAAATCGCCAACGACGCCACCGCCAAGCGCAATAATCGATGAGCCGCGCTCGAAGTGCCAGTCCAACAACTGCGAGTAGATTTTTTCCGCTTGTGCCAGGGATTTGGTTTCTTCGCCGGACGGCAAAGTATACACGTGTACATCAAAATTGTTGTTCTCCAAACCCGGAAGCAGCGAACTGAGGTAGTTTGCTTTCACTGTGGGACTGGTCATAACACATACTTTGCCGCGCAAACCCAGTTGATGGATCACATCACCGGCCCGCGCGAGTAGGTCACGCTCAATGAGCACATCATAACTGCGGTCGTTTAGTGGCAAATGTATTTTCGTCATTCGAGCCTGGTAATTGGTTAGTTATCCCGGGAAAACTAAATGATAGAAAAATTGTGATTATGATTCCAGAAAAAAGGCTACACTCGCTCAACTATTTGTTGAATTGCCTGTACGTAGGCCTGAACCTTTGGCCAATCCTGTAAACCGGTGTGACTCTCGGAAGCGCCCTGAAAATAGAGAACCGCTGGCTGGAATGTCTCGATTGCACCTAATAGCTCATCAGGTTCAACATCACATGGTAAGAGCAGATGATGCTCCTGGTTCAATTTTCTCCAATGATGCCGGTCGCGTTCAGTCCAATCCGGAATTTCTGAGAGAGGTAAATCCGACACAATGGCATGCAGTTTCCGGTCACTGTCCGACAGTAATGCAGAGATTTCATCCCGGGATCCTTTTACTGTCATCGGGCACGACAGCGCCTGAAGATCTTTGGAATAATGAGCAGCTGGAATAATTAAGGAGCCCGCACGGAGTTTAACCGCCAACTCGTTCAGAATTTCCGGTTCGAAGCGGTGAGGAGTGATGTAGGGAACCACCATTGGCGCCAGTTGATGAATAATGCTGTGGGCAAGCGTAAACTCGATGTATCTGGGATTGTCTTCATCTAAAATAAATCCCAAACCGTTGGCGCCAAGTTTTGCGGCCACCAGTGCATCGGTTTGGGTCGTTAATCCATCGATGAGTAATTTTAACATAGCGTTAATCTCAGGAAATACCCTTCGAAGATCAAGGAGCGGTTCGCCTTTGTCGGCTGATATTCCACGGATAATTGTATCTTGTTTTACAATTATTACACCTCTATTTTCATTAGATTATCAATAACAATTATCGTGGTTTATCTGAGGTTTTGAGGTATGGTTAAGATTTATGCAGCAAACTGGATTCTGCCGATGAACGGGAATCCACTTCAAAATTATGCGGTCGCAATCAAGGATGGAAAAATCTTTGATTTAGGGCCGGTTCGCGAAATTGAAAGCAAATACAGCAATCGCGTTTACGATCTTGGGAATTCCATTATTTTTCCTGCATTTGTCAACGTGCACAGCCACCTTGAACTCACGCAACTCCGGGATATTCTTCCTGATACCGATAATCTCGTCCAGTGGATGCGGGAAACCAACCGCGCAATGCGCTCAAGTTCTGAGGAAGATGTCCGGCAGGGGATTCTCAAGGGACTGGAAGAAGTGCACCAAACCGGCACCATCGGATTGGGCGAAGTGACTAAAACCGGTTTAACGGTGAAGCCTATTGAAGCGGCGGGACTTTACAGCCGGGTTTTTCACGAGGTGCAGGGATTCCGGAATTTTAAAGTTCCATATCAGCTCAAAGAGATAGAAGAACACCTTTCGCAATATGCAGATACAGATAAAGTGACAAATCATTTATCACCACATTCTGTCTTTACGGTTGGCCGCAAACTCTTTAAAGAAATCGAGCAGCGGGAATCCATCATGACGCTGCATCTGGCTTCTCTGGAAGAAGAACTGGAATTTGTGGAGCACGGCAGCGGGCCGCTTAAGCAGATTTTATTGGCAAACGAGATGTTCGATTACAAGTGGCAGGTTCCGGAAACAACCCCGGTTCGCTATTTCTTTGATAACTATTTCTACAGCCAGAAAAATATTCTGGTTCACATGATTCACGTCTCCGAGGAGGATATGGATTATATGGCTGAATGCCACGTTGATATTCATATCTGTCTCTGTCCCCGTGCCGGGAAAAATCTGGATCTGGGCGTTGCTCCCGCCACGAGTTACCGCAAACGGGGATTTAACCTTTGTTTGGGGACGGATAACGTTTTGGTCAGCGGTGATTACGATATGCGGAATGAAATGCGCGCTGCATTTGAAACGTATCAATTAATGCCCAAAGATATTTTAACAATGGCCACGTATCAGGGCGCATTAGCGCTCGGCTTTGAAGATCAGATCGGGAGTATTGAACCCGGCAAATCCGGACAATTGTTGATGATGGAAAATCCCTTTGCTGTCGATAAAGATCCGTACGAAGCTGTGTTGGACAGTGACCAGCCGATCCAGTGGCTGGATGAGATTGATACAGCGGAACCGGTGGCAACATAAATAGCAAATTTAGTGCTTGCCAATAGACGAAACTCTGCGATAACTTAGCCACTTATGGAAAGAGAATCCGAGACTATGGCTGACGAACGACCGGCGCGTCTCACAGGCAATAAAAAGAAAAAATACGTCCGGGGAATGTTCGATAACATAGCGCACCGCTACGATTTTTTGAATCATTTACTTAGCGGTGGCATTGACTGGTACTGGCGGAAACGAACCGTTGATATCCTGCAGCCACAGGATTATGAAAAAGTGCTGGATGTTGCGACTGGCACTGGTGATCTGGCTTTTGCGTTGCGGACGCATTCCGATGCAAAAATTTATGGCCTGGATTTTTCCATGAATATGCTGCGGCTGAATAAAGAGAAACAACAGGACAAGGAAGAGCAACAACACCAGATTTTGTGTGCTGATGCCGAGAATATGCCGTTTCCGGATAATAGTTACGATATCATTACCATTTCATACGGTATACGGAATGTCGGAAATATGGAATCGGCGCTCGAAGAATTGTATCGGGTGCTCAAACCCGGCGGCCGGCTCGGAGTATTAGAGTTTAGCCAGCCAGAGAATTCGATGTTCAAGAAGATGTACTATTTCTATTTTCGCCATATAATGCCTGCGATTGGTTACGTGTTTTCGGGAAACCGGGAAGCCTATACTTATTTACAGGAATCGGTGAGCCGATTTCCGTCCCGGGCAGATTTTTCCAGAACGTTAGAAGTCGTTGGTTTTCGCAAGGTTCAAAATTACACAATGACAATGGGTATCTCTGTTTTGTATCTTGGCTTTAAAAATTAGCCTTTTTTCGTGATGCGTGGTGCGTGATGCGTGGTGTGTAATGCGTAATGCGTAACCGGTGCATTAGTTGAACACCGAAATACGCCGACTACACCGATAAATTTATCTTTTCAAATGCTAACCGATTATATGACGCCTTTGCAAGGTTAAAATTACTTCATTCCCCAGACTTCACCCGGAGCTGTCTTCAACCCCATTGGGGTTGTTCCAAAACTGCAAAATTATCTTGTTATTACGTATTACGCATTACGACCTTACTCCTCAAATCCCTCTATTCCTTCTTTAATAAGCCAAGGAATCATCAACAGTGCAGCCGCCGGATCAGCCCACCAATACCCGAACAGAGAATGCAAAACCAGTCCCAATAACAGGGTAAATGAAAGATAACTACAAGCCAGTGTCTCTTTTGCTTCAGCGCGAAGGGCTTTGCTCCCAAGGTGATCGGCTGCTTTAAACTTATAGAATGCCAGCATTGGCATAATGAAGAGTGAGAGTGCCGCCACGATTATTCCAATCAGACTTTTCTCCGGGATGGAGTGATTAATGAGTGTCGTAATGGCATCGATGAGAACATAGAGCGACAATAAGAAAAACGTGATTCCCACAAACCGATGGACTCGGCGTTCGGCGTGTTCGATTTGTTCGGGACTCGCCCCCGCAGTTTCAACTCGTACCCGCCAGAGCAAGACACCTGCTGCTGCGGACTCGATAATACTGTCAAAGCCAAATCCGACCAATGCCGTGCTGCTGGCAGAAAACCCCGACCAAAGTGCAACAGTGGCTTCAATGAGGTTATACAGCAGAGTAAAAAGTACAAGCCAGAAAGCAATAGCTGACCAATCGCGTTGGTACTCCAACTTTTCCACTAAGAACTCCTGTAATCGTGGCATCTTAATTGCAAATTAATCCCAGGAAACTTAAAGATAATGCCGCAAAAGTCCACGGAATAAAGGGATGGTCATTCACTGCGGCGAAATCCGGAGGAAAAATTACCATCTATGGTAAAGTTTTTTCTATATTTCGGAAGTTCAAATTTCACTTGTGATTCTGTAGACAGGACAGCAAATTGCTCTTTCTCATGAAATACGATTGTAAATAACATTGCTGTCTTTTCGTAAAACATCGAGTGAAGAGTCCTTCAACCAAGGCAATACTAATCGCTTAGATTCAAACCAGGAGCAAGAGGAGGTAATCTGCTATGTACTCATCAGTTGATTCTTTCATGGAATCGATTATGGCAAAAAATGCCGGTGAAAAAGAATTTCACCAGGCAGTGCAGGAAGTTGTTGAAACCCTGTGGGGTTTTCTGCAGGAAAATCCGCACTATATGAGCGCGAAAGTTCTGGAACGGATTGTCGAGCCGGAACGGGTAATTATGTTTCGGGTCCCGTGGCGGAACGATCGCGGTGAAGTGGAAGTGAATCGTGGTTTTCGGGTAGAGTTTAATTCTGCCATTGGTCCATATAAGGGCGGCCTCCGCTTTCATCCTTCAGTGAATCTGAGTATTCTGAAGTTCCTGGGTTTTGAACAGGTCTTTAAAAATAGTTTGACCACGCTCCCAATGGGCGGCGGAAAAGGTGGCTCTGATTTTGATCCCAAGGGAAAATCAGACAACGAGGTCATGAATTTTTGCCAGTCCTTTATGACGGAACTTTCCAAACATATTGGCCCGAATACAGACGTGCCAGCCGGTGACATCGGTGTTGGTGCCCGTGAAATCGGATTTCTCTTTGGTCAGTACAAGCGACTCCGGAACGAGTTCACTGGTGTGTTGACTGGAAAAGCGTTGAATTGGGGCGGGAGTTTGATACGTCCGGAAGCGACTGGCTACGGGACGGTCTATTTTGCCAAAGAGATGCTCGCAACGCGAGGCGAATCTCTGGAAGGAAAAACCGTGGCAATCTCCGGTTCCGGGAATGTAGCCCAGTATGCCACAGAAAAAGTTATCGAGCTCGGTGGAAAAGTGGTGACTCTTTCTGATTCCAATGGCACAATCTACGATGCGGGTGGGATTGATACCGAGAAACTTGAATATGTGATGGAATTGAAAAACATCAAACGCGGTCGCATCAAGGAATACGCTGATAAATACGGCGTAGAATATTGGGAAAATGAACGTCCGTGGAAAGTAAAATGTGATGTTGCTCTGCCGTGTGCAACCCAGAACGAGATCAACGGCGACGAAGCAAAAAAGTTGATCGACAACGGTTGTTTCTGCGTGGCAGAGGGCGCAAATATGCCATCAGAACCGGCCGCAATCGATACATATCTGAATGCTAAAATCCTGTACGGTCCAGGTAAAGCGGCGAACGCCGGTGGTGTGGCCGTCTCCGGACTCGAAATGAGCCAGAACAGTATGCGTATCCAGTGGAGCCGTGAGGAAGTTGACTCCAAACTGCACAACATTATGCAGAATATCCATCAGCAGTGTGTCAAACATGGCAATGATGGTGATTTCGTGAATTACGTGAAGGGCGCGAATATCGCTGGCTTTATAAAAGTTGCTGATGCAATGCTGGATCAGGGTGTGGTCTGATTTAATAAATTAGACACATCTGGCAAGATTAAAGGGCGGAGAATTGTCTCCGCCCTTTTTTTATATACAGTGTTAGAGTGCTTCCCAGAAGGGACGAGCGCTGTCAGCGGTTTGATGCACAGAATCAAGTCTTTGAGTACCAAAGCGCTAACAGCCCAGAAAGAGACTGTCAGCGCAAGCGGAACCTAAATGCCCGGTGACTCTTCCTCGTTCATCACCTCGGGCTCTTCAACTTGCGGTTTTATGCATATCGCTTCGCCCAGACTGCTGTCAATTTGCACGATAATGGGCTCATCCAGCGTCACCCATTTGAGGTGTTTCGTCTCTTCCCGCACTACCAGGGAGTTCATCCAATCCCAGTTGATATAATCTTCATTACTCTTGTAATTCACCGTTAAATAACCAATTCTCAAGCTGGTTATATTCTGGAAAAAGTGTCCGCCAAACGAAGGATCCACATTAAAATCAGGAAGATTATACTCCACCATAACCCGGGTATTTGAGATCTGATCCCATTCTACAGGAATGCCGAGCCACGGATCAGCAGAGCCCCATCGCCCGGGACCAATAAGCAGATACGGCTCTTCACCGGGAATTTGAGAGTTAATCCGTCCAATGGTGTCAGCGATTTCTGTTGTTTTTGATACGTCAAAGTCATCCGGTTTCACGTAGACGATATGATGGATATTCTGAATAATTCCATCACCCAGTGCTCTGGAACTTTTGCAAAATATTTCGTCTTGTTCGGGTACATCATAATCCCGCTTAAAATGGTACCGGTGCACAGCCATTGGCCGAATCTGTAGCAAACAGAATTCCGGAGGTTTAGCAGGATCCGGAAACATGTTCCCAGCGAACTCGATCTCTACATGTGTTCCCATGGCCTGCTCTCCCATCTCAAGCAGGTCAACAAGAATATCGGCAAGCGGGAGTCTGTTCCATTTAAGGATATTAGAAAAAGTAATGACTCGCGGCCCCTCATAATTTAATGAATCCCGTAAAATATTATCGTTCCGGCTTAATACGCTGCCAATCCATTTCAGCGAACCGTCGTCCTCCGCTTCCTTGAGGCTAAACTTTTTCAAATAGGCGTCTTCTCCCGCCTTGAAGTATGTATCGTTGGAATCAAACACCAGCGCATAATATTCTTTTTGGGAGTTTTGTAACATTGCACGCGTGGAATAAAACTGAGGAAGAATAGTCGGATATCGCGGTGAAAACCGGAGCGCCTGTTCGCCATCAACGACCGTTTTTCCAAGGCCAAGCGCTATATAAGCAATACCTTCATCCCGTTTCATATAAGAGACAGGATAGAAATTAATACTTTGCGCCACACCGCTGAATGTTGGGTAAAACCGATTTTTGCTGTAATGCAGGCCCACTAATTCCTGAATAATAACCGCCATCTTTTCTTCATCCGGACGGTGGATACTGGATTCCAGATAAGATTTGGGCGCGTCAAAGAACATTGATGCGTAGACCAATTTTATGGCGTTACACAGCTGACGAATCCGGACGTTCAGATCCGGACTATCATTGGGTAAAACAAAAGTAGAGTACATGCCCGCCAGTGACTGATATTGGGAATCTTCCATTAATCCTGATGAACGAATGGCCAGCGGATAGGTATTTTTCTCTAAAAATGCCTTAACGACTTTGACCAGCTTTGTCGTCAATTTGCTCCGGAGAAAAAGTTGCTTTACACCAAAATCACTGGTTGCCGTTAACGCGGTTTCCCAGAGTCCATTCCGTTCCATAAATCGATCGAACTCCTCTGTGCCGATAACCGTCGTCTTCGGGATACGAATAGTCACATCGGGATATTTCTTCTGTATATCAGATTTATCCAGGGTCTTATAGGCGAAGGCTAAGCCGCGCGCTTTCCCGCCAAGCGATCCACCTCTGATACTGGTAAAGGTCGCCTGGGGATCATAGGAGTACTCAATAATCCGAGTTTTTTGCTGGGCAACACGGGTATGTTCGATGGCTTCCACAAGATACTCTCGTCGTTCTTCCACCGAGTCAAAATCCGAAATTCGCAGCGGTTTAATCTTGGCAGCGAGTTCCAGTTCGCCACGCGCAGCGAGCCAGTTGGAAAAATGGTTACTGCTGGCGTGAAACAGAATTGAATCATCAGGGACGGTTTTCAGGGCTTCCTGAAATTCAATCAGATTTGAGACCCGAACCAGTTCCTCACCGGAAGGAGTCCGGAAAACAAAATCACCGAAGCCAAAGTTTTTCAGGATAAAGCTCCGGAGATCCTGTAATAGAGTTTTTGATTCTTTGTGTAAAAAAGCCACATTTTTCTGATACGCTTTTTCACGGTTTTCCTCATTCGTGGATTGAAGCATTATTGGCAGCTGCGATTCGACACTGCGCACCCAGCGGATGAAATCCAGTCCGGCATCCAGATCAAGTTCGCCATTCCTGGGGAATCGTGTATCGGAAATAATTCCCATCACATTGTTCTGAAAGCGGTGAAAATAATCTTCCGCTTCTTCATAAGTCGTTGCTAATAAAATCTTTGGCCGCGCGCGCATTCGAAGTAACCGGTGGGTGGCATTCATACTTTTATCAAGTAAATTGCGAGTGTGGTAGAAGATTTCGGAGTATAATAGCGGTAGGATTACCGAATAGTAATACGGATCGTCTTCCACCACGATGATACTGCGGATATTCGCCTTTTTAATATCACGCTCGACATTCCGTTTATCTTCGATGTACTTGATAATCGCGGTGAGAACATTCGCGTTGCCCGTCCAGATAAACACCTGATCAATGGCGCCCGTTTGAATCGGATCGGGTAAATGTTGTAATTCTGACGTGTCGTAAGCCAGTAAAACTACCGGCATATCAGGATATTGTTCTTTGATCTGGTGTCCAAACGAGATCACGTGAATATCCGAGACACGCGCCATAGTAATCACCAAATTGATTTTACGCTTGGCGAGCATTTTCATTGCTTCCCTGGCGGAGGAAGCTTGCCAAATCCGTGGCGCATATCGGAGATCCATCCCAAGGTATTCGTGGAGAATCTGTTCACTGAGCTGGCCATCCTCTTCCAGGATGAATGCGTCGTAAGGACTCGTCACCAGCAACACCTCGTGAATACGGTGTAGCATCAGATCGTAAAAATTCAGGTTTGCTTTTGATTCCCACAATTTGATTTGTTCATTCATAAAATCAATTTATCCTGCGACTAAAATTACAAGAGATTAACCCGCTCCACCGCCCGCACCGCCGACTGAACTTCCGGCGGAAGCCCCCGTCGAACCAGAAACCGAAGAGACCGTCTGTAATCCGGTGGCTGCCAGAGTACTCATACTGGCAGCAACTTCTGCCGGGCTCGCATGCATACCGCCAGCAAAGACAATCCAGGGGATAGCAGATTCGTGTACCTGTGCATTAGAAAGCCAGTGTTTCAAGTCTTTTTCACCTAAACCGACGGCTATGGCATAAACAAATAATTTATCGATATTTCGAACCTCAAATCGATGTTGTTCTCCCTCTTTCAGACCTTTTTTAAAGGCTTTCCAATGGCGGTAGGCTTTTTCTCCTTCCGGTGTTCGTTTATAGATCGTCATCGCTAAAACACCAAAAATGAGCGCGAATAAGGTTCCAATCAGTCCCCATTGTTCCGCTAACACGATGGTCACGATACCGGCGCAAAAAAGGGCAAATTCAACAAAAGCGCAGAAAATTGCGCCACGCAGACTGGTCTTGTCAAACCAACCGCGGGTTTCCGCGTCCTCTTTGACAGATTTTGCCCATTTTTTAAACCATTTTGTCATCATGGATCGCTGATCGGTCAGATCATCGAAATAAACGTTGTTCTCTTCCATTGCATCAGTAACATAATCGTAAAGGTCTAATTCCCAGGGATTCAAATCGTCCAGAGATGCAGTCGCCGTTTCATCTTGCGCCAGTGAGATTTTAAATCGTTCTTTAGACTGTTTTAAAAACCCCTTTTTACCCTGTTCTTGTGAAATTTGAAAATATCCTCGTCGCGCCAGATCAAACAGTGTGGCAATTAAATGGCTGCCATTTACCGATTTGGATTGGACGATATATCCCGCAATCGCGGGCGGATCATCGGTAGGGATATCAAATAATCGCTGCGGGATACCTTGTGGTTTGAATCGCTTCCCATATTTTTGATAAAAAAGGAGCCACACGATTACACTCAGTCCAGCGACTATAACCGATAATAGAATGCCTAATTTTTTGTTTTGTCGCTCATGTTGTGCGGCTTCGATTTTCGATTGGAGACGCGCTTCTTCCTGCTTTTGAATAGAATTGAGCGAAAGATCGGGCACGGTAACAGTTATATCATTGAACACATTTGTTGGAAAAAGCGTCCGCACTTGCAGAAATTCATTAGAACCGATATTCGAAGCATGGATTGCCAAATGATCTGCCGTTGAATTTAAAATAGCTTTTGAAGAAGCGCCGTGTATCCAATTGTAAATGGAGTCAGTTGAAACAGATTTGGGAATTTTTACCAGAATATCAGCGTTTTTCGTTGCTTTCTTCCACTTATTAGAAATGTAAGTCGATTGTAACTGTGACCAAACAGGACCGATCGCGATTGCATCGTGATAAGTAAAACGAATGGTAAAGGTTTTTTGTTCGTCCTGGGCGCGATAAAACCATTTAATATTAATCTCTTTCTCGTTAGTTGAGATCTGAAAAGTACCAGGCTTTTCTGTATTTTCGTGAGTATATTGGCGCTTTTTATCACTAACCTTCACATTGGTGATTTCAGAAAACCCACTTTTGGGAAGTGCATAATTAGCCCAGGTATAGTCACCGTCGAAATCATAGGTACGATGCTCTGTATAATCTACTGTGCCATCCGGATTGATCTGCGCTTCGATTTGTACATCGGAAATCGTGTAATCTTTTGCAAATAAAAATGCTGGTATACCAAGGATTATAACCAAAAAAATCCAGATTCGTGTTCTCATGGGCGCTTATCCTCTGGTAAAAGTTGGATGAAATCGTCTTCTGATAATATGTCGATTCCCAAATCCCGGGCGTTGTCAGCTTTGCTGCCCGGATTCTCTCCAATTATTACATAATCGGTTTTAGAGCTTACGGACGATGTCGCTCGTCCTCCTAATGATTCTACTAATTTTTTCGCATCTGAGCGGGTGAATTGTGTTAATGCTCCGGTAAAAACAAAAGTTTTATCAGTAAAAGCATCAACAGATTCACTTGAAGCTGTGGATGATTCTTCAATCTGAATTCCAGCATCCAACAAATTATTAATGAGATTCATATTGTGCTCATCATCAAAGAAACTCCTGATACTCTGGGCAACAATTGGTCCGATTTCGTTAACGGCTTCCAATTCATCATGCGATGCTTCAGTGATTTTGCCCAGCGATCCGAATTCGCGCTCCAGAACGCGCGCAAGATGTTCGCCCACATTCCGAATGCCGAGTGCATATAAAAATCTTGCCAGCGTGGTCTGCTTGCTCTTCTCAATAGAATCGAGCAAGTTCTGCGCCGATTTTTCACCCATGCGTTCCAATTCTACCAAATCATCTTTGGAAAGGCGATACAGATCTGCCGGAGTTTCAATAAGCTCTTCATCAAAGAATTGGTCCACCAACTTTTCCCCGAGTCCGTCGATGTCCATTGCCGCTTTCGAAGCAAAATGTTTAATTCGTCCTTTCACCTGAGCGGGGCACGAAAGATTTTGACACCGATGAACGGCTTCGTCCTCTAAGCGCACCACATTTCCGCCACAGACCGGGCAGTGTTCAGGTAAATGATAAGGTGAAGTGTTTTCCGGACGTTTATCTTCAATAATTTTTACGACTTCTGGTATGACATCACCGGCCCGCTGAACAACCACAGTGTCGCCAATTCGGATGTCCTTTTTATCGATCTCATCCTGATTATGAAGTGTGGCCCGGCTAACTATCACACCACCGATGTTTACCGGTTCCAAATGCGCGACCGGAGTAATGGCACCCGTTCTGCCAACGCTCGCCTCGATGTCTTCAATGGTCGTGATTTCCTGCCGAGCTTTAAATTTGCCTGCAATTGCCCAGCGCGGACTCCGGCTGCGCACACCGAGTGCATCGCGATGCTCGTAACTGTTTACCTTGATCACTACGCCGTCGATTTCATAATCCAAATCGTTGCGTTGCGATTCCATGTTTTGATAAAACTTAATGGCTTCATCGATATTCTTACACTGCTGTATCAGCGGATTCACTCGAAATCCCCACTTAGGAATAGTTTGAAGGAATTCCCAGTGCGTCTTAAATTGATGTCCTTCAACTACGCCGGGCTCGTAACAATAGATTTTCAGGTTTCGCTCTGCTGTCAGTTTAGGATCAAGTTGTCGCAGAGAACCGGCGGCACAGTTCCTTGGATTTGCAAACGGTTGCTCGCCATTCTCAATACGACGTTCGTTCAACGCTTCAAAATCGGCTTCTTCCATATATACTTCACCACGAATTTCGAGTAACGACGGAACAGCAAGATTTTTATCCCGGAGTTTCAGGGGAATTGTTGGGATGGTCCGTAAATTTTGTGTGATATCTTCACCGGTAGTGCCGTCACCACGCGTGCTTCCCTGGACAAAAACGCCATCTTCATACACAAGTTCCACCGCTAGTCCATCGAGTTTTGGCTCACATACATAAGTTACCTCAGTCTCTGAGTTAAGCCCGCGTTTCACCTGTGCGTCAAACTCGCGCAACTCATTCGGATTCATTGCGTTGGCCAGACTCAGCATTTGTTGTCGATGCGTGACCGTTTCGAATTCATCTAACGGCTCAGCACCGACTCGCTGGGTGGGTGAATCTGACGATTGCAGATCCTGGAATTGTTCTTCCAACTCCTGCAATTCCCGCAATTTCCGGTCATACTCTGCGTCGGAAATCACCGGATCATCCTTGATGTAATACCGATAATTGTGGTAATGCAACTCTTCAGAAAGATCGTTAATCCGTTTTTTTGCTTCAGATTTATCCATAGATTTTTTCACATGTGGGTAAAATTTAATTTCAGATAAAAAATAGAGGTGGTAACCATCTCAAACAAGGAGATTTACTTTGACGGGTGAAATGGACTTCCCGTGCATCAGTTTTCTGTCATTAGAACATTCATCATACAATGAGAGGAAAATCTATTTGGTATCTGTTTTGGACAATCACAGAAGATGGGTTATATTTTAACTTATGAATTTGATGACCGAACAGGATATTTCCGAAGCATTTGAACAGATAATTCTTGGGAAGGTCAAACGCTACACTCACGATTTGCGTTATAATGAAATGACCTGGGACCGGCTTTTTACAACAACCTTACAGGCGCTTGGATATCAACAAACGTTTGTCCAGGATGTAGAAATTCAAACCGACGAGCGGGCACCCGGTTTCTACATTCAGGATGGTTTTGCCATGTTTGGATGGGTGCGTTGGGAGAAATTCCGAGAGGGAATCTTCAGAAAATTTTGGGGCTCCCTGGAATTAAACAGTAAAGGTGACTGGAAATTTCAAGTTCCCGCCGGCAGTAAAAGCACAATTTATTGTAACCAATCAATAGTTTATACCAATGACGTTAACTTACCGCAGGGATTATAATGGCTGAAACTGAACACCCGGATTTACAGGATAAGATTGCGGCCGCATTCCGAATGGTTGGAGAAGATAAAGACTTTCAGAAACGCGCTGGAGAAACTGAGTTAAGGATTGGATTTGAGCTGGTTTCTCCACAAGTAAGGGGCGTTATTACCATTCAGGGTGGGCGAATTTATTGGAGCACAAGTATGCCGTTAACGGTTGACCTGCACGTCCGGTGGAAACATAGTAAACATTTGATTAAATGGGTGAATAGTTTTACTCCGCTTTGGTGGCATCGCTTGTTGGGGCGTGTACAATTGGATGGCCAGGTCACACCGGTCACTCAGGAATGTTTATACCTGTTTCGCAACTATCTTAAAATGATGTTGAGGATTCAATGAGCGGACGCCGTGCCATCACCGGTTTTGCCATACTGGCGTTACTTCTGATTGTTGAGTGCGCCGGAACTAAACTGTTTAAGCAGCCAGAAACCATCAAACCACTGGACGCTTATGCAGATCCGGTGCTTAAAGATGTTGCACAGATGCTCTATCCGGGATTTTTGGAAATCCGGGACGAGTTTCAGCAACAATTTGGAGAGGGCCATCTAGAGCTAATGCAATATAGTCTCCAGGTGAAGGAACTGCCGGAACAGTCGGGGATTTCTAGTGGATATTATGTGAATCTGACCTCCAGAATTCAGTCCGGATTACCTCAGAATGAACCGTATTTATCTCAAGCTGAATACATTACCGAACAGTATTTGCACAATGTACTCATGGTATTGAGTCGGGACTGGAATAATATTTTTTCACCATCGATGGCCGGAGTGGATATCCAGTTTTATTGGGGAAGCCGGGACACCACTTCAACGGATGCAATTCAATACATTTTACAAAACCAGGATGTGCAGGATTATTTAAATGCCCGCATGACACTCCAGGAGTTGATTGATAAAAATTTTGTTGAAGGCACAGAGCGGGGAAAATCCCTGGGACGAATTGAGTTGAATGGCCTTGGAGTGGAACAACTCTGATTGAACAATAATCGATAGCAATTAAATGGCGAGGTAAGAATGACAGAAGCGAAAAATATTCAAACCCCAGAGGAAATAGCGCAACGATTTTCCAATGATCCCTGGCGGATTTTCCGGATAATGGCTGAGTTCGTGGACGGGTTTGATACTTTAAGTCAATTAAAGAAAGCCGTCTGCTTTTGGGGGTCGGCGCGGACATCACCGGATCACCCCGATTATCTGATGAGTGAGCGAATGGCAAAGAAATTGGGTGACCAGGGATTTGCCATCATCACCGGTGGCGGTCCCGGGAGTATGGAAGCCGCGAATAAAGGCGCCAGAGATGCTGACAGCGTGTCGGTCGGGTTGAACATCGAGCTGCCGCATGAGCAAAAACCCAATGAATACATTGAAATCGGGCTGGATTTTCGATACTTCTTCGTCCGCAAAGTGATGTTTGTACATTACGCTTCAGCGTTTGTGCTAGTCCCGGGTGGCTTTGGAACCCTGGATGAATTTTCAGAAGTCATCACCCTGATTCAGACGAAAAAGATAGAACCTATTCCGGTCGTGCTAATGGACTCAGATTACTGGGCCGGTCTTATCAAATGGATGCAAACCCGGCTCGTCCGCGAAGGTAAAATCAGTCCCGAAGATATGGACATTTTTCATATCAGTGACGATGAGGACGAAGCGGTGGAGTATATCCTGGATTGGTATTCAAAAAATCATCGCAAGTAAAGTGTGTCATTATCACTTCTGAGAAAATCAGGAAATGTTTAACTGAACTCTTTCTGATCCCTAAATTCTTCCCAAACACTGGCAGGACTGCATTAGAATCTTTGGAAGCCCCAGCAGAGATGCGGAGTACGCCTCGGGTATAAAAATTGCACTATACATTGGTGAGAACTTATGAAACAAGGACCCACCATGGATACCAAAAGTACTTATGATCCGTCATCGGTGTGTTGCCCGATGATGGATATGGAATGTCCCCGTGGTTCTGATTCCGCGCTGGATTGTCAGCAGCGCGTAGACGGTGATTTCAATCCCCTGCAAAATTTCCGTGATTTAGCCATTGTAAATTGCGCGGCTGAGCGCCAGGCGCAAATGCGCAGAATGAATGAACTGCCTCCGTTAGTCTGATATCACCATCTGACTTGCCTCTTCAGAACTGTCAGGACTTTTTTACGAATTATTCCTCCCCAGTGATGGATTTCGCGTAGAAATCCACAGAGTTTCGTGCATTGTAATTTGGACAGAGTTTAATCCGCAGATAAAACTAATGGGATTCAATGCTCTGACGAATTAACTTCTTTTTGTCAGAATAGTTAACCAACACAAAGAGATTTATGCTATGGAAAATCAGTCGAATTTACCGCCTCGATGGAATCCGATTGTGCGCGCTGTCGTATTTCTACTCGTTTATTTGACCGTTTCTTCTGTCATCGAGTTTGGAATAGCCTTCGCAATCGCTTTGGTGAAACACTTGACCCTTCATGAATACCAGCAATGGAGGGTTAGCCAATATTTCCTGCAAATTCTAACAATTTCAAAGATCATTGAACTGGGCATCCTTTTCCTGTTTGTTTATCTCTTTGGCCGGGCGCTCGATCGTCGTAAAATCAGTGATTATGGGTTTCACTGGCAACCCGGTGAACTGTTGCGCGGTGCTGGGTATGGGATTCTGTTTATGACCGTCGCTTATGCCGTGTATCTCATTTTTGGACTAGCGAAAATCACCGGATGGGGTTGGCAGTCAATCAGCGGCGGGGCGCTGCTGTATAAATTATTTCTGGGAGTGGTACTTTTTGTCTTTGCTGCGATTCACGAGGAGTTGCTTGCCCGCGGATACATCCTCCGAAATTTCATGGATGCGTTGCCAAACTGGGCAGGCTTGCTCCTGATGGGACTCATTTTCGGAGGAATGCATTTACTGAATCCCAACTTTGAAATTCTGGGATTTTTCAATATTACATTAGCTGGAATACTCTTTGGCGTGTACTACATTCATCGGAAAAATCTCTGGTTTCCCATTGGACTGCATTTCATGTGGAATTTTTTCCAGGGATTTGTGTTCGGTTTTCCCGTCAGTGGACAGCGGGTTGCTTCAATTATACAGAATAAAGTCTCTGGTCCGGAAGTGCTAACCGGCGGACAGTTTGGGATTGAGGGAAGCTTGGTCGGAACAGCAATATTAATAATCGCGATTATTGGCTTTCAATTATACTACAGCAAACATCCGGAACTGCCGAATACTGCAAATTATTAGTCAAATAGTGATTGCATAGTTTGGGCGTTTAGCGGCGCCTGGCCGTGATGACAATTGTTGAAGAAAATGTATAGTTTGGAAACCCGGTTTTTCATTTCCTGCAAACGATCAACCCATTCCTTCAATTCACTTTTGGAATATGAATAATCGTAGCGATCGCCCGCCTCGCTGTTCCACCACGTTTTGGAATTTCGTCCGTGAAGCCGTACATAACCGATATCTGCAGTGGTAATATTTTGTGGTGGAATCAGTCCTTTCAGTTGCGGCTCGTCCACACAGACGTATCCCAGTCGCTGTTGTTCGAGAAATTTATAGACAGGATCTTTTAACCAGCTATCGTGCCGGAATTCCACGAATATTGGATCGTCAGAGAGATTCTCCCGGATTTGGTACAACAATTTTCGGTTTGCCTCATTGTTTTTGAAAGCATAGGGAAATTGCCCCAGATAGCCGGTAAACTTGCCTGATTCTTTGAGCGGTGCAATCGCTTCATCCAGAGATTTTGCTACCTCGATCTGGTTTTCTTTCTGATGTGTCGTCCCCCGGTTCAGTTTCACCGTGAACTCAAAATCGTCCGGTGTTTTTTCCACCCACTGTTCAAATATTTTGGGATCAGGAATTTTATAGTAGGTAAAGTTGACTTCGGTGCATTTGAAATGTTGCGCGTAATACGGCAAAAGGTCATCATTGGAAATCTCCGCAGGATAAAACGGGCCGCGCCAATCTTTGAAACTCCAACCGGAGGTGCCGATGTTAATTTGAGGTGTCATGGTTGCCTCTGTAATCAAGATATCCGCGTAATAGCGCTGCGCCAAGCGCCGTTTTAATAAGTGCAAACTGGGCAAACTTTGGTTTGATCCTAAGCCAGCCACCGAGTTCATTTTCATCGTTCACCGGTAAAATACCCCGGAGAAGGCCATCTACAAATTTAATTCCCAGAGATGTCGATTTCGGAGCGCGTTCCAATTTGTCGACGCGATACAGACTTTGATATTGCGGAAGTTTACGCAATAACAGCGGCAAATTTTGATTCCCAAATTGGTAGAATTTTTCTCTGGTTTCCGGAAATGTTCGATACGTTTGTCGATGAGTAGCAATGGCACCGGAATAAAATATTTGTGCCCCATTTTCCTCAATCAATCGATGCGCAAAGTGAAGTTCGTGTCCACCGTAACCCTGAAAATCCGTATCAAATCCACCAGTTTTCTCCAAAAAACTTCGTTTAACTGCGCAATTCCCGAAAGCAACATATTCCGGTGGGAGCGGCTGGTTTCTCATTTTGGCTGGTGAGCGGGGACGATTGAGATAACGCACAAACAGATCTTTGGATTCCGGAAGGTCAATGATTACAGGGCCGACAATACCGTCTGCATTTTGCTGTTCGAACTGTTGCTGAATCGCGTACAGATACTCTTTGGGAACGAGTGCATCACCCAAAGTGAAAGCCAGGAATTTTCCCTTTGCCTGTGCGATGCCCGCATTCCGCGCGTTCGGCACTCCACGTTGTTTGTCAAATCTGATTATCCTGAGCATGTCAGACTCAATCTGATTTATCTGAGCACGCGTATCATCCGTCGAGCCGTCATCGACCACAATAATTTCATAGTTTGGAGCGTGGCGTTGGGCTAACAGAGAATTCAGTACCGAAAAAATGTATGGCCCATTATTATGGGTCGGAATAATAACGCTGATCATCGACTATTTTCCCACGGTATCGAGTCAATCCAGCTTTCCCGTTTATATATTTCGTAAACGCGCTTGATAACCTGAGAAATATCGTGATGTTGAAAAACCCACTGGCGCGACTTTCTCTTCATCGCTTCCAGATCGTTGGTTTGAAGCAGACTGACAATCTGTGGTTTCAACGTATCCGCCGTGATTTTTATAAACGGATGGTCACCCAGCAGATGTTCTTGTTCCGGCGGCAAATACGTCATTGGAATCAATCCGTAACACATCGCTTCGATACCTGCCATACCGTATCCGTAGCCAGCGTGACCTTCGGCAAGCAAGTCTATAAAGACATCATTTTCTGATAATCTTTGGAGAAATACATCGTGTGGCAGATTTTCCAACAGTTCGAAGTTGAAATCGTAATGCTGTTGAAGTTCTTCAATGATCTCGATTATTTGATTGGTGCCGCGTGCGGACCGATCTCTGGTGGCGTGACAAATTCTCATAGGATTGTGCGCCGGATAATTTGGTTGAAACTGCTCGGTCTCGACAGGGAGAAACAAATACTCAATGTTGGGATGTTTTTCCAGAAGATCGACTTCCGACGTGGTGTTGACTTCGCTGGCCGCGTCAACTTCTGGAATGACTCCGCGCGTACGTAAATCCGTGCCGTGAAAATTGCACCAAATATGTTTACCACGTGACGCCATCTTTCGCACAAATTGTCCATCGAGATAAAATGCGCGTCCACCTTCAATATGGTAAATGTCGAAAGTGTCTAGCTCGTGCTCCCGTATTGCGTGCTTTATAATCGGTGCCCAAATGAGTTCACGAAATCCGTAGAATATTTTTTCCAAAAGATTAGAGGGGCTCCAGGTCGGTGGAAATCCTTCTTTGGATTGATAGATTCCGCCTTCGCGATATTGATTCTGCAGCCAGTTACGGGCAGCAACGGTTCGGCCCTGTTTTGGAATCAATGGCAGATTCAGGCAGATGTCTTCCTCCGAATGGGTCGCATTGGGAAACAAGGTCACCGTCCGACAGTAATTACCAAATCTCTCGTGCGCCCGCCGCCAAATTTGCAGAGTGCCAGAGGAATCTTCAGTCCGGATGTAGAGAATTTTTAATGCCATGACTTTCCCTGCTCAGGATTCCAAAACCTGTTCGTAAAATCGTTGTAATTCCGGCTCCATCGTGCTCCAGTTCCATTCGGTCTGCACACGTTTCTGGCCGCGTTGGCCCATTGCTCGCCTTTCTTCAGGGTGATTGTACAAATATTCCAACGCGTTCGCGACATTCTGGGGAGTTGGGTTTTCCAAAATACGTCCCGAGTTGGTTTCTCCGATAAAATATTCTGCCGCCGGATGAGTGGCGGTAATAATCGGGAGTTGCGCCAGCATATATTCAAACATTTTTATCTGCACTTTGCGCGTAATAATCGGATCAGTGGAAAGCGCCATAACTCCCACGCTGGCGTTGCTCAGGATTTCAGGCATTTGGGCGTGTGGCACCGGGGGAAAAAACTCTACCCGATGAGAGATGCCGAGTTTCTCGGAAAGGGTTTTTAATTCCCTGAGATAATCCGGTGGAGTAACCGCACCAACAAATTTGATTATTCCGGCATCATGTTTCTGGTTGAAGCGTGAAAATCCTTCGAGTAATCGCTCCAGTTTTCGGGTTTTGCCAATTTGTCCCTGATACAGAATGACGAATTCTTCTGGCTCCCGATGTTCAAGATCCTCGAACAGATCCAGCCGGGGATAATTCTGGATCAACACGCCTGGCTTTTTCATGGACTTATAATCTTTATACAGCGGATCCGAATCAAACACGAGGCCATCCACAAATTGTCGCCCGAAGAACTCCAGCGAGTCAATCATCCATGAAATAGGATATTTTTTTATCGCCGGGGATTGTGAGTAGAATCGAATCAACGAACCGTGTAATTCGCGCTTTTCATAGACAATTTTACAAGGTTGATTCTTGCGCAAAGCCCGTAGCAATAAAAGCAAATGCGGCTCATTCAGATGATAAATATCTGCGTGTACGTCTTGTGCTGTTTCCAGTACTTCCCTGAGAATGGCTCCCATAGACTGATTTGGTGAGAACGAACGAACCTCGATCTCCGGATAATTTATCTCTGGCAAAGCTGCTGGTTTTCCAATGAGAGTGACATTATCTGCAAAATGGGTACAACTCCACGCTTCCTTGTAATATAACCGGTCCTCATACGGTCGTAATCCCAATGTAAGGAAACAGATGTGCATAGTTTATCTTGACGAAGATCTTAAAAATATCTGCAGCACGCGTTGTACCTGATCAAGCCGGATAATCCGTAGTCCAAGTACCAGAGATGGAAAAGCAAGCAGGAGAACTATGCGGCCGATAATTGCCGGTTGCCACAGGTAGAATAAACCAGTGAGAACCGCAGTAATCGTAAACATTTTAATCAATTTAGTCCACTGGTATGGTGTAAAATAAAGCTGCTGATGGTAAAAGTAGAGCAATACGGCCATCACAGCGTAACCAAAAAGCGTCGCCCACGCTGAACCGTAGATACCAAAATGTGGGATCAATGCATAATTCAAGATGACATTGACAATAGCTCCGCTTCCGGTGAAATAAACCATCTTGCTCGTTTTATTTTTAAGATAGGGACCGGGTAAGAAACTGATATAGGCTCCATAGAACATATATGCGGCGAAAATGATCGGCGTGATTGCTGCCGCACTCCAGAATTTTGGTCCAAGGATGGTACCGCCAAAGAGTGGAATTCTGATGATGTAGTATAGAAAGAGAGTTAATCCGATGAAAAGTGTACACATTGCGAGCATAAAATATGTAAAAACATTCGCGAACAGTTCCGGCCCTTCTTCCGTGTTCCCCATCTTGAGATAAAACGGTTGCCACGCAAAGTTAAAAGCACTCACCACCAGCATCATGAAAATCCCCAATTTGTACCCCGCGCTGTACAATCCCACAGTTGCCATATCCGTCAACTGTTTCAGGATTTCCCGATCGGCCAGTTCAAGTATCATTGCAGCCAGATTGGCCAAGATAAGCGGCACACCAAATTTGAACAATTTCTTCCACAGAGTTGAAGACCACGAAAAGGCAGATTCACGAAAAAGAATTGGACTGACAACCAGCAGCACCGAAGCGCTGGCAATACTGTTGGCTTTGAAAACCCCGATAACTCCCTCGTGCTGATATACAATAAAGTAGATGTTCAGCGAAAGAGTCAGTACGACATTCACCAAACTGACCCCGGTAAACAACAGGGCTCGTTCCTTGATTCGTAAAATCACCTTAGGCAGCAGACTGAGGGTGTCGCAGAAGAGAATTATCGCAAGATAAATGATAATTTGAGAGTATTCCGCGCTGACGAACAGTGCTTTCGATACAGGATTTCGGACGATAATTAGGGCGAAACTCAACAGAAGTGAAGTGGCTAATACTGAGAAGAGCGTGTTTGAAAAAACCTCTTTTTGAACTTCGGCATATGCTTCGTCTTCGTAATACCGCAAAAGCGAAGTATCCATCCCATATCGGTACACAATTTGAAAAATCCCAAGGAATAAAAATCCAAGTGTGATAATGCCGTATTGTTCTTTGGATAGTTCGTTGGTATACAGCGGGAGTAGAAAAAAAGTGATGACACGGGTTAAAATATATCCTACACCGTAAATCAGAGAATGGGTGAATAGTTTTTTAATTTGGGAAAACATTCGTTCCTGTGCAGGTGATTATGCGTGTGATAGTTGTTGCGTTTGAATTCGTTTAAATTCCGACTTTACGAACGAAATGGTACGTATATTTGCCTTGAATGGCAATACGAACTTGATCAACGCTGTGTTGATTTTGGATTCATTCCACATTGTGTATAAATTAAGCGAAAATGAAATCATCTGAATAATTTTGATGGCTGGGAAAAGTCAATCTGCGTATTATCAGTTCGCTTGCGCTGAATGACGGATTGTGTAATACTATGACAACACATAACTTTTGTCCTGTGCTTTTTATTGAAGATAATGACCGTTTCAGGGACTTGGTGATCCGTCGGTATCTCAGCGATTGTCAGGTGACGGCACTTCCCACAGGGAAACGATTCAGGGAGATTCTGACAAAGCATAAATATCATTTTATCCTGATGGACTACGAATTACCAGACACAACCGGTGAAGATCTCATTCGTGTGGCCAGAGATGCAGAATACTCCGGCGCAATTATTGGTGTCTCCTCTTCAGAATACCTCAATCGACAAATGTTGAAGGCAGGTGCTGACACAGCGGCCACAAAGCGAGAGCACTTCCGGTTGCCACAGATGATCCGGCAGGCGCTTTCTCTGGCAGAAGCCCAGGGTTGCAACATGCATTGTCATTATGGTGAATCCTCCTGATGCCCTTTCAATCGAAAATCAGGAAAGAAGTCTTGGTCTCCTCTTCAGCAGATATTATCTGGGAATTACTCACTGATCCTGAAAAATTCATTCTGTGGTGGAGCGAACCCACTCTTTCCGGCGAGTATGAGCGCTTGGACGATACAACCTTTCGCCTTTCCAGAAAGCATTCCCCACTTGCGGGAACGCTTACAGGGAAAATTATAACCCGTAAACCAAAACAGAAACTGGAATGGCAAACGACGAAAGTACCCACACCATTTACTGATATGACCGAAACGTGGGAGATTGAAGAAACGCAGGGTGAACTGATCAAAGTGACATTCCAAAATTCATATACATTAGGTTTGCCGGGATTTATTGGAAGAGCCTACAATTTTATAAAACTTCGGCCTGCGTTGGGACGAATGTGGCGAAATGAATTACGTAATCTGAAATACGCTGCTGAAATTACCCTCGCCGATTCATAGTACCCGGACTCAAGAATTTCAATAGAGCAAATCTACCGAGCTAATGTTTGTATTTTCACATGATTGCCCCAAATCCGGCGTCTACCCTTCGACAAGCTCAGGATGACGCCTCGATCTGTCACTCTGAGCCTGTCGAAGAGTGGAAAACCCACTGAATGATTGATTTGTCAAACATTGTGGATTATAGCAGATGAAAAGCTAATAAATTATTCAGGGTGAATTTATTGCTCTGCTTTTTCCCGCAGTTTTGGCAACCGGCGCTCAGCAGATCTTACCTCGCTGGCGTTCGGATATTTATTCACAATAGTTTCGAGTAATTCAATCGCCCGTTGCGGGTCATTCAATTGATTTTCCGCCAGTGTTGCCGCCTTCAGCAGTCGGTCCGGAACATCTTTGGCGAATGGGTATTTTTCAGCGTATTCCTGATAAGTCTGCACTGCTGTAAAATAATCTTTGATCTCATCTGCGTAGACATCACCGGCGTTTCGCAATGCTCGTGCATCCCGACCGGTTGAGTCCGGATAAGTTTTAATAACCGTCATATACCGGTCCACAGCCGCCGCTGGATCGCGCGTCTTCTCGCGATAAATTTTGGCCTGAGCAAAATAGGCATCCAGTGCTTTCGCACTCTCCGGATAACGATCGATCACCCGCTGGTACACCTCTATGGCTTTTTGCTGCTTGTCCAGATTTTCGCTGTAAGTCTGTGCCAACAACATATTTGAATCAATAGCCAGCGAATCCTCGGGATACTTCTGATAAAGTCTCTCCAGAGATGTTGCTGCCTCTTCGTATTTTTTCAGGTGATCACGATAAACGAGCGCCTTGTTGTACAGTACAGTTGGGAGCAGAGAACTTGCCGGATACAGGTATTCAATTTTTGTGTACGAATAGACGGCATGTTCGTACTGTTCAAGCGTGGCATACATCCTAGCGATCCAGAGATAAACAATCGTGTTATTCTGAGCGTCCGGAAATTCGCTGAGATATCTCCGGGAAGTATCGAAAAACCAGTCGGCCATATCAGGATGATTCAATTGGTGCAGCAACTGCAAATAGCGAAAATAATTTTGTTGGTAACTCTCAAATAAAATCCCGCCACTTAAAAATTGGGAGATTTGCGATTTCTTGTCGCGCAGTGAGGAATTATCCTCAACCAGTTTCAAGGCTGTTGCCTGGGTCTTGGACTGGAGTGTTGACTCCGGAAAAACTACTAATTGCTCTAAGTATGCCCCGAGCGCCAGTGCAGGCTGATTGGCTTCCTGATAGGCATCTCCAGTCATCACTAATACTTGAGCGCTGTGTTCCGAGTGCGGAAAATTCCAGAGATAGCGTCTCATTTCTGCAATGCGCAGTTGGTCCACTTCCGGAGTCGATTTTGAAAAAAGCCCAAATAGGACTTTCTCTTTTCGGGGTTGACTCAAATATTCAAGATACCGAAAATAGCGAACCTCCAAAGATTGAGAGGTATCAGCAGGCTGCGTCGTAGCGCTGTCAGGATTGAGTACCGTCTCCTGAAGCGGTGAGGCAAACAGGACGGAAGAAAAAATAAGACAACACAGGAGCTGAAACATTTTCATAGAAACGCTCCTTATTGAGTTATGGAACCGAATTAATTGTTTTAATCCAATGCCAGCAGCGGCAAGATTTCAGTTTGTAACGGTATGGTGGTGACTTCGGGACCAGATTCGCCGACGTACACATCGATTTCACTCCGGACACCAAATTCGCTTAAATAAATGCCCGGCTCGATGGAGAACGCCATCCCTGGGATAATTTTGCGGCGATCCTGAGTTTCCAGGTTATCGATATTTACGCCGTTGCCGTGCACCGAAGTGTCGATGCTGTGTCCGGTTCTATGCGTAAAGAATTTCCCGTACCCCGCATCTTCGATGACCGCGCGGACAGCATTATCGACTTCCCAGCCGGCGATTGGTTTGTTCTCTTTCCAGCGTTTCTCGAGTTCCTGAATTCCGGTATCTCTGGCGTTGGCGACAATATTGAAGACCTGGTTGAAGCGCTCGGGAACGTTTTTACTGACGTGCCCGGTCCATGTAATATCCACAAAGGTCGCTTTCTCAAGATTCTTTTTCGCCCACATATCAATCAGAACAAAATCGCCCTCTTTGATTTCGCGATCGGTTTTTGGTGTCGGCGAATAATGCGGCTGTCCGGAATGGTCGTTGATGGCAACTATTGGCGGATCATCGGTCACCAGATTGTTCTTTTTATATCCGGCGACCAGCCAATCCTGGACTTCACACTCCGTGATTGTTTCGCCGTTTTTGATGCGATCCCCGATCAGATGGAAAGCGCCATCTTTCAGATCGAACATAATCGGAACGGTTTCACGGTGAATTCGGAGCGCGTCATCATCCCAGCGGGATTGAAATAACTGAACGAGATCCGCAGAGGAAACGACTTCCACGTTAAATGAGCGGACTAACTCAATGGTGCCGGAATCCACGCGTGAAATATACGGAATGGCTGCTTTGGGCGAATATTCCATTGCAGCGGTTTCAATGGGAGATAAAATGCCTTCGAGATGGGCGTAAAGCTCCTGCCAGCCGGTATAAATACAGTTGCGTCCCGGGAGTTGATCGAAATATTCCGCTTCGATGCTGTGAATTAATTTAATCGGATTCCCTTCTGCGGGGATCCAGTAGAACCAGCGCCTGGTATTGATCCCGTTGTGAAAACCCAATACTTCATATGGAATAGGATTGCTGTGGTGAAAATCGTAGAGTAACCAACCATCCAGTTTCCATTCGCGAAGCGTGTGCTGAATGGCTTCGATGTCGATAGGCGTCATGCTTGTCCTCCGATTAAATCCTGTGCGTAAAAATATCCTCTGTCTTATTCCGAATTGCAATGGGAAATCCCCGAAAATGCAAAAATTAGGACTTGCAGCGGTTGAGGAATCCCGGTATAATTAATGCGAAACATTTAAAGTCACTGAACGTTAAGTGTTTGGTTCTTTGAAAATTGGGGGCGACCGGTTTCGACGGGATCGATGAGATCATGAGTCGCACGTCGTGGTTTCTCTCGAACCACGTAAATAAACGAGGGACATTGATAGATGCCGATAATTACGGCTACGCAATCGCTGCATAACCTAGTTATGTAGCGCGTCTTCCTTTCTCTTTGCCTGTGAGAGGATTGAAGGCGTCGATAAAGCAGGCTAGTTGGCTGGTGTGTGTGCCGGCAGTCAGCGAAACCTTAGTACACTCGTTCTCACAGAGCACGTCTCTCAGCGCTGTGAGAATTAAATAAAAGGAGAGACTAAGCGTGTAGTGATTCGTGAGATTGCTTTCTCGGACGAGGGTTCAATTCCCTCCGCCTCCACTTTGAAAAACTAAAAGCCCTGCAATGGGCTTTTTTTGTAACCACTGTTTTTTTAGTCCACCTACTCCACAATCTGTGAAAATAATCACTGTGATTAATTTGTTTCGCTTGATATATCGAGGATTATACCGGAATCTCGTCGTTTGATCGAAGCCATTCGTTACGTAACCGACAAATTCTAATCACCTCCACCAGAATACTGCACAAGATGATATTTTATCTTTGACAAATATGATAAATTTTGTCATTATTAAATTAGAGAAGTGAAAACCACGGCACTGCAACTTGTCTGAAAATGCATTTATAAATCCAGCCTCAAGAATCTGAACAATTCCTGGTGCCGGTAACAATAACCAGTCACGTTTGAAGCAGAAAATTTATATGTTCATTTTTCCAATCCTCTGTAAATATTAACCACCAATTGTTCAACCATTACAACCGCCGATATGGTTTTTTACGCAATACGCATCACGTATTACGAGCCATCGATTCTGATCAATTAAACTGCTGTAGTTTCGGGTGAATGAAACCATCTTGTAAAAGTATTTAAACTGCTGGTATCTTTCATTGAAGTGTTTCATATTATCGCCCCTGTTGTTTCTACCGGACATTGATTTTCATGATGGCACAATCTCTTTCCTGATTTTCGATATTGAAAAAGTGACGACCAGTTAAGTATTCAATGACATTATTAAACCGACCAACCAAAGCGAGGCTATTAATGACAAATCGAAATACATTCTCCGGCACTCAAGTAATATTAGGTGCAGGCGGCGCCATCGGAACCGAAATCGCCAAAGCGCTTCCTGAATTCACAGCACGTATCAGGCAGGTGAGTCGAAATCCTGAAAAAGTGAATCCGTCAGATGAACAAATGTCGGCTGATCTCCTTGATAAGGAAAAAGTCCGACAGGCGGTGGAAGGTGCAACAGTGGCGTACCTCACCGTCGGACTCAAGTATGATATCAAGGTATGGCGCGAAAGCTGGCCAAGAATTATGGCAAATGTCATCGACGCCTGCAAGGAGCAAGACTGCAGGCTCGTCTTTTTCGACAACATCTACATGTACGATCCTGCCTATCTGAGCAACCTGACCGAAGAAACGCCTGTGAATCCATCAAGTGAAAAGGGGAAAGTCAGAGCGCAACTGGTAAACATGATCATGAACGAAGTCAAGGCTGGGAATCTCACAGCTTTGATAGCTCGTTCGGCCGATTATTACGGTCCGAACACCCATAATACCAGCGTGTTGACCGAGACGGTATTCAAACCGTTGCGCCAGAGAAAAAAGGCTAACTGGATGGCTTCTGTCGATTTCAAACATTCATATACCTACACACCTGACGCCGGCAGGGCTACTGCCCTGTTGGGAAACACGGAAAACGCGTACAATCAGGTCTGGCATCTGCCAACGGCTCCAAATCCACTGACCGGGAAAGAATGGATCGCGGCGATAGCAAATGAAATAGGCGTCCAGCCGAAATACCGAAATGTCCCTGGATTTTTGGTCCGGGTCATGGGCCTATTCGATCCGGTAATGCGCGAAATGGTGGAGATGATGTACCAGTACGACCGGGACTATATCTTCCGGAGCGACAAATTTGAGCAATTCTTTGAGTTTACACCAACACCTTATGCTGATGGAATCCGGGCAACTGTTCAGACTGAAATGGAACTGGCCGGATAATTCCTGCGTGATTTAATGTGCGTTGCATCAGTAATGGGTTTCAAACTGGAGGACAATACCAGATGAGCATTCTTTATCCCAGAGACTCTCGGGCGGATGGTTCAATACCAGAGAAAGGCGACAGGAACAACAGACTCTGCTTCATGGATTGTTGTTCGATAAAGCAGCAGGAACAAGCCCCGGCGGTGTAACATGGTCGTTGATCGTGAGGTCAAAAAAAGTTGAGTCCCGGATGGACGGCATCAAAGAGAACTGCAAGGAATGGAGCCGAGTTCTCTTCCGGCGCCCAGAAATGTCCTCAGGAAAGATGGATCAGCATGAAAGGAGGGAAACATCATGACGAATAAAGAAATCGCCATCGATTTTTTGAACCGCATCTCCGCCGGCGACGTTCGCCCGGCGTATGAGGAATTCGTCCATCCTGAGTTTATCCACCACAACGTCTATTTCAAGGGTGACCGTGAATCACTGATGGTTGGGATGGAAGAAAATGCTCAAGAATTTCCGGAGAAGACTTACGAAACCCTACGCGCGCTTGAGGACGGTAATCTGGTCACAGTGCATGGCAGGGTACAACTTGCCGCCGACTCAATTTGGTCGGTGATTCACCTCTTTCGGTTTGAAGATGGGAAGATTATTGAATTATGGGAAGCGTCGCAGGAAGAGATCGAGGATTCACCGAATGAGAATGGACTATTTTAACTGAAAAAATGAGGTGGCAAAATCCATTTCATCCTGGCAACCGCAAGTGAGACGAAAGCATCACAAAATAGTCGGACTCAGTGGCTGTCACTCTTTGGCTTCGCCACGATGAAGCAGAGTGACAATCCGAGGCATCATCTTGAGAAATTTCTTTCACTATTTTGGATTCATGAGTAATTCAGGCTCAACACAATGACAGATCCCCGGTGATTTGCAAAATCCATCAAGGTTTCAATGTCAGTTGCGTCCAATCCAGCGACGGACTAAGGCGGCATAGGTCTAGTATTCGCCGCCGAACTTGGCGTCAAGGTACCTTTCCTCCGGCACGATGAGAATATAATGACAGGCTACAAGCGACGGCATGAGAAAGATGAGAACCCAGGGAAGATTGCATGCCAAAGCAATTCCCATCAAAAGGCAAACCCCGCCGAAATAAAGCGGATTTCTGGAAACAGAGAAAACCCCGGTTGTGACCAACTTGCCTGTGGGACGTCCCGGATCAGTCGGCTGACCGTATCGTGCGAATTCGCGGTGCGCAAGGTAGATCAGGACCACATCAACGAAAATAAGGACAACGCCACCAGGGATGATTGCAGGGGTGAGAAATACCTGAGGGAACGAGAGCGGTATGACGAACTCCACACTAAGGCAGCCAAAAATGGAATTCCAAAGACTACCGCGAAGGTTTGCCACCAACGCTTGTGTACGCTTTCATTGGGCATGGCGGTAGATTACTGTTTCAGAAACTCATGTACGATCCGTATGAATATTTCCTTTTGATCATCGAATGCTACATGCCCGGCAAATGGGATGTTGAACAGGTGCGCATTTTCGATCAATCCTGACAATTCAAAGAGTTTATTTCCAGACACCAGATGATCATCATCGCCCCGGACGATGAGTGTTGGGCACGAAATTTCTTTCACGGATTCGTTCGGATAGCCGGATGGCCCGGAGTCCAGCCACATCTTAATTAATGACTCAGTCAGCGTCTTAAAATCCGGTTCGGGATTCAGCTCCCGGTATAGCTCAAATGTTTCCGGAAACTTTTCCCGCCAACTCTCAGCGGTAATACTGAGAAACAGGTCTCTGACCGGTTCCGTGTTTTTGAGATGCCAGTCTGCACCAATTGTTATGAGTTTCTCAATGTTCAGCGGAGTCATCGCGGCGAGCCTGTATCCTACAATTCCGCCGTCGCTGAATCCGATAATGTTCAGCGCACCGATATCTAATTTTCCCAGAATATACTCGACATCTTTTTGGATTTGTCCGTAAGTAAGCGGGGCTGATCCAAGGGTAGATTTTCCCTGCCCCCGGTTGTCGATTCCAATGATGGTATAGTCCCGAGCCATCTCCGGAACGATAGCGTTAAAGTCTTCCATCGTACCAAATCCACCGTGAAGAAACAGTATAACAGGCTTACCTTCAATCCCGGTTCTTTCGTAGTAGATCTTTGCATCGTCTATATGAAAATAGTCTCCCGAAGTGTGATCAAATTTCGACATTTCCACCTCTTCTCCCTTTTTATCGATTTATATTTCTTCGCTTTTAGACCTATTTTTCCTGACATCACCGTTTGCCATGACTGAATCGTATCGTATTGAGAGATGCCCACACGATAAACAACACTTGCATAAGAACTTTGATGAAGCAGAGATATGCCGGAATTTTACCTGTGAGGTGGGCGTTTCGTCATTCTATCTGCGATGTGCCGGATTGGTGTGGCCTGCAGAACCGGAAAAACGGTATTGATCAATACCCCACGGTAAATCGCTGCTGAATGAAGCCGCCATTTTCCAATTCATCCAACATGGCGACGGCCAGATCCTCTACCGAGATCTTGCTTTCCCCGTTCTCATCAAAGACGGGATTATCGGTGTTTTTCCGATATTCACCGGTTCTTCCGGTGTTAATATTGGGATTCATAACAACTGCCGGGCTCAGATATGTCCACTCAAGATCATCTTCCCGTTTGAGAATATCCAGATAATCCCGGGCGGCGGACGCCTCTTCCTTAATTTCATCCGGGAACTGTGGCGTATCGACCAGTTGTTTACCTTTCTCATTGTACAGACTTCCGGCGCCACCAATAACCAGCCAGCGGTCAACGTTGGACTTTTTTACAGCCGCCTGAATTTTCTTGTGTCCCTCAACGTAGTCATCATACTGATTCGGGTCATCTCGTCCGGGATGGAACGCGGTCAGGACGGCGTCGTGTCCCTTTAGCACTTCGACGAGTTTCTCCTCGTTATCAATATCCACTGATTTGGATGTCACCAACTCGCTATCGGACGGTATATTCTCCGGATGCCGAGAGAGGGCAGTTACGCTATGTCCTCTGCGCGCTGCTTCGTTTACCAGAGCCGATCCTACAAATCCTGATCCGCCTATGATTGCTATTTTCATAGTTCGATACCTCAGTTTTAGAATTAAGAATTATCACAATTCTCTTATTACTTAGCAATCAGGAATAATTATGTCAAATGCTCTTCCAATAAATTGAGAGTGTTGGGATGAGAGAGGTGCTTCCGGAAACGCCTGCAAACACTACGCTGCTTTGCGTTTGTATGTCCGCATGGCGAAAAGATACGCCACCAGAAGAATACCCACACACCATGCAAGGGCAACCCATATTTCATTGCCTACCGGCTGATTCACAAGCAGTGCGCGGATGGTGTTCACAATCGAGGTCACCGGTTGGTGTTCGGCAAAGGCACGAATGCCCGACGGCATCGATTCGGTCGGGACAAATGCAGAGCTGATAAACGGCAGGAGATGAATCGGATAGGCAATGACAGCGGCGCCATCCATCGTTTTTGCGGACAATCCTGGAATCACTGCAATCCATGTCAGGGAGAGCGCAAACAGCGCGAGTATACCAGCAACGGCAAGCCATGACAGTATCCCCGCCGGTGAGCGGAACCCCATAATGAGCGCGACAAGGATTATAACACCCACGGAAATCGCGTTAGATACCAGCGAGGTCAGGACGTGCCCCCACAACGGCGCTGAACGCGCAATCGGCATAGAGTGAAACCGGGCGAATATGCCCCGCTGCTTATCCATGAACAGGCGGTAAGACACATAGCCTATACCGTTTGCAATGGTAATCAGCAATATTCCAGGCAAGAGGTAATTCACATAGTTCTCCGCGCCGGTTTGGATGGCGCCACCTAACACATAGACGAATAGCAGCATAATAGCAATCGGCATGATGGTGACCGTGATAATGGTATCCAGGCTGCGGAAAATATGGCGCATTGAACGACCGGTCATTACACCTATATCGCTGAGTGTATAACTGATTCCTGCATTTGTACTCATCAGACTGCCTCCTTTCTCGGCTTTTCTCCAATGATGAACAAGAACACATCTTCGAGCGTCGGCGGCTTCTGCGTGAACTCCGCAACTGATACATTTCCGTGTTCAATTCGTCGTAAGACGTCGTTTAACTGCCTGATACTGCCGTCGGTGGCGATTGATAATTTCAGGGAATCCTCGTCTCCGGAGATGTTGTATCCCTGGAGCAGGGCGTGCGCTGATTCCCGTTCGGCATTGGCGCGAAATTCCAGTTCAATATGCCCGTGAGGTATCAGTTTTTTTAGCTCTGCCGGCGTTCCCTGTGTCACAATTTTCCCTTCGTGGAGAATCGCAATCTGATCGGCAAGCCGATCCGCTTCCTCCAGATACTGGGTGGTCAGAAACACAGTAATCCTCGAACGTCTCAGGTTGTCTATGATTTGCCACATCGTGAGGCGACTCTGTGGATCCAGGCCGGTGGTCGGTTCGTCCAAAAATACCACCGGTGGATTATCTACCAAACTCATGGCAAGATCGAGCCTCCGGCGCATACCGCCGGAGTAGGTCGCCACCGGCCGGTCGGCGGCATCGTGCAAACCGAACTGTTCGAGTAATTCATCCGCCCGTTCGTCTGCGTTGGTCAGATGGCGGAGTTTTCCGATCATCCTCAAATTCTCCCTGCCGGTTAAGATCTCATCCACAGCAGCGGATTGTCCGGTTAGACTGATTTGCTCACGCACCCGCTGCGGCTGCAGAACCACATCGAATCCGGAGATCGCAGCCGTTCCGCGATCCGGTTTCATCAGCGTAGCCAGTATATTGATAGCGGTGGTTTTCCCTGCCCCGTTGGAACCGAGCAGGGTGAAGATGCTCCCTTTTTCTACGGTAAAATTTATCCCGTCCAAAACCCTCAGGTCCCCAAAGGACTTTTCGAGGTCCTGGACTACAACGGCTTTGTCTGATCGTTTCATATTATGTGCTCCTTTGAACGTATTATCCTTTATATCTTGGTGACATTCTCAAGATCAGCGTCATAGCCTTCCAGCAAAGCATACGTCAGTTTGTCCATCATGGCGCTGTCAAACACGGCTTCTTTCACAGGGGAATTCTTGAAGGAGACATTTTTTAAAACCGTGTGCTTAAAGGTCGTCCCTTCTAATACAGTCTTTATGAACTCCGTATTATTCAGTGTGAGACCGTTAAGGGAAACACCTGTCAAATCCGACCGGTCGAATAGCGTTTTGTCCAAAACCGCTTCCTTGAACTGCGCTCCTCCCAGAATAGACTTGACGATTTTCGCATCGGTAAGGTTCGTGCCTTCAAAGATGACATTTCGTAAGTCGCTGGACTCAAACGAACAGTTAGTCAAGTCGGAATAGCTGAAGTCGGCGCCCTCGAGAGCGCTTTTTTTGAATTCACCATCAACCAGTTTAACATTCCGGAGATCTGCTCCTACCAAGAGACTCTTTGAGAAATCCGTCAATAGTTGCGTATCCGGTGAATCAGGATCTATCGACTCTATGATTTCCGAGATATCACCGATGGACTGGACGGTTTTCTGAAACGCTTCTTCTGCATCGAGCCCGATGCTCTGTAATTCATTCAGCTTCTCCTGCAGATCTTTATACAGTTGCTCTTTGATCTCGTTGATGCCCTCTACATCCTGATACGGTGTAAACTGACTGTCCAGATACTTCCGTAATCTTTTGCTCATTGCATTCCCTGCCTTTCTTTTTTATAACAACTTATCTATGATTTTTTTGGTGAACTCCCAGTCCTTTTTGTTTTTTTTGTAAACCTCCTCGCCCTTTGGCGTGATGTTATAATATTTTCTACGCCCGCCCTGACTCTCGTCTCCCCAGTAGGATGTGATATAGCCGTCCTTCTCCAGTCGCCTGAAGCCGGCATAGATGGTCGCCTCCTTCAGCTCATAGAGGCCGTCACTCCTTTCAATAATCTTTTTGTAGATGGCGTAACCATAACTGTCTTCTTCCAAAAGCAGCCCCAGAATGATGGTATCCGTATGCCCTCTGATTAAATCTGACGAAATGTTTCCAGCCATAGTTTTCCTCCTTGTGTATAATATGTGATAAATTACTATATCTGTCAAGGTAATATATTTGATGCATATATAATAAAATGGAAATACAGTGTATGAAGTGCAGAAAATCCAATACTGCGGGTCATCTCAGTACTTTAACGTTAAATTTCGCTTGACACATTTTTCGCTTATATGTATTTTACTAATAGATTAATTAAGTAAAAGGTTAAATAAGGAAAGTCGATGCCACAAGATACCCTCAGCGCTACCTTTGGAGCCCTTGCAGATCCTACTCGTCGGGCAATTTTGGCTGATCTCACTACCGGAGAGAAGACCGTCTCCGAACTGGCGGAACCGTTCGATATGACCATGCCGGCAGTGACCAAGCATCTGAAAGTGCTGGAGAAGGCGAATCTGATTGAACGCACCCGACAGGCGCAGTATCGTCCCTGCCGGCTGCATCCGGAGCCACTCAAAGATATCGACGAGTGGATGGAGCAGTACCGGCGCTTCTTTGAGGGAAGTTTTGATCGGCTGGACGATTACCTTGAACGCATACAAGCAAAGGAGAATAAAGATGAGTGAGTATAAAATGCAGGTAGAAACCACAGATCGGGAACTCATAATGACCCGATTTTTTAACGCACCTCGTGAACTTGTATTTCAAGCTTACACGAGTTGTGAACACTTGAAAAACTGGTGGGGTCCGAAGGAATGGCCGATGGGCGAATGCACCATAGATTTTCGTCCGGGTGGCGAATGGTTCTACTGCCTGCGTGGGCCAAACGAGAAAGATGAATCCTGGGGAAAGGCGATTTACAAGGAAATTGTGGAGCCGGAACGCATAGTTTACCTTGATTACTTTTCCGATGAAGAGGGCAATATCAATCAAGAAATGCCTGCGCCGGAAATCACAATGATATTTGAATCCTATCAGGGTAAAACGAAACTCACCGGTTCGGCACTCTACCCGAATGCTGATGCGTTGAAAACTGTGCTTGATATGGGAATGGTCGAAGGCATGACCAGTTCACTGGATCGATTGGAAGAGCACCTTGCTGAGATCCAATAAATCCCGAAAACATTTAACTAAAAAAAATACAATATAAGGAATACTATGAACAGAGATAAAACTACTCATAAAAATCAGGATACCAGTGAACGGGAGATCGTTCTAACCCGGGAATTCGATGCGCCGCGTGAACAGGTGTTCGACGCCTGGACTTCCCCGGAAAAAATCGGGCGATGGTGGGGGCCAAACGGATTTACGACAACCACCCATTCGATGGACTTCCGGGAAGGCGGCATTTGGGATTATACTATGCACGGACCTGACGGTACAGATTATAAAGATTACATCAAGTATACAGAGATCAAAAAGCCGGAGCGACTGTCGTATGAACATGGCGAAGAAGTTGAACAAGGGCCGCTCTTCACAGGAACGGTGATATTTGAAGATCTTGGCAGCAGAACCCGGCTTACCTTGCGGACGGTTTTCCCAACTAAAGAGGCCCGGGACAAAAATGTTGAAGAAAATGGTGCCATCGAAGGCGGGAAGCAGACGTTGGGGCGGCTGGCGGACTATTTAATGGAGATACAAGGCTAAACAGATTACAGGTCTTTATTCGGGAATTTATACCTCAGGAGATCTGGGTTGAGACATAGCTTGCTGCGCTTCGGCATTTCCGGCTATCTGTTTAAATAAAGACGTTGTGCATATTCCGCCAGGGAGACTCCAACAAACGACTTAAAAATCCCGGATGAAGTAAGATGGAAAGAGCGGGAGCAGTTCTTCTCGAAGGGAAGTATCTGCCTGCATTCCCCATCTCTGGGAAAACGGGACAGTTGGGGCGTATACCATGACGAACACTGCAGAGTCACTATCTATCCTGTGCAATTGGAAGTACGTCAAGTTTGTCAACAACGAGAACCTGCACCGTATTATAGCAATCCAATCCAGCAGGAAGTGAGGCCGGGACTCCAACCGAGGCAAGGGATACCGTGGATTACAGAGGAAATTTCGTTATGATCTCCACCATAAAGGCATACTAATAGATAGGGTAATCTTCTAAAGTCAACCCTACCAATTTTTCATCTTTACAACTAAAAATCCTTGCGTAGCTAAGTATCTACGCATATATTCGTAGTCAAATGACTACATAATCAGGAACAGAAGAATGATGAAACGTAGAAGAGACCCATTTCAGGCCATCGCAGACCCGACCAGACGAGCGATTCTTGTTCTGCTCGTGTCCCAGACGATGACAGCAGGTGCGATTGCGTCGCATTTTGACACCGCGCGTCCAACCGTTTCAAAACATCTGCAAATACTCACCGAATGTGAGTTGCTGGAACAAGAACAAGACGGCAGAGCAATGTATTATCAGCTGAATCCGGGCAAGATGAAAGAAATAGCAGACTTTATTGAGCCGTTTCAAAAATTGTGGGATGATAGGTTCAACGAACTGGAAGCCGTCATGAAAGACTACCAATCAAAGGAATAGATTGCTATGGAGCCAAAAACCAAAGTCTACGCCGAAGAAGGCAAACAGGAAATAGAGATCACCCGCGAGTTTGATTTACCAGTAGAGTTACTTTTTAAAGCGTATGAAGATCCGGAGATCGTTGCTCAATGGATGGGAACGAAAGTATTGAAACTCGAATCCAGGAAGCACGGCAGCTACCAGTTTGAAACCATCGATGACCAGGGAAAGGTGGTATTCAGAGCCAATGGGACGATTCACGAGTTCAGTCTAAACCGGAAAATCACCCGGACATTTGAAATGGAGACGGCGAATTTTGGTGTCCAGCTCGAGCTCCTGGAATTTGAAGAATTTACCGGTAACACCAGCAAGCTAAGTATACACACTATTTATGAATCGGTGGCACACAGAGACCGTAATTTGCAGTTACCTTTTGCTCAGGGGTTGAATATGGCCCATAATCGGTTGCAGGATATTGTCAGCAAATTAATGTGACATATTTTTGATCCGTTGGAGCGTCAAAAAATGACATACAGCGGATAATTTTAAGTGATAAAGGCTGAAATACTATTCAGCCAGATACTGCAAGGAGATAAATCATGAATATATTCTTATGGATACTTCAAATTCTAATTGCCCTGCATACTGCCGTCGGTGCGGTCTGGAAGTTTTCTCATACCGCCGAACAAACTATGCCGACTCTGGGTGCGATTCCTAATGGAGTATGGCTGACTATGGCCACTATTGAGATGCTCTGCAGCATAGGGCTGATATTTCCTGCAATTTATAAACCTCTGGCTATTCTGGCTCCTGTTGCAGCGCTCTATATCGTTGCGGAAATGCTGTTCTATTCCGGGTTGAATATTTTTTCCGGTGCTGTAAATTACAGTTCTCTGATTTATTGGCTGATCGTGGCTGTCATAAGTGCGTTTATCGCCTACGGAAGGTTTGTACTCAAGCCGCTTTAGGCTCTTCTTACATAACAACCGCAAATAAACGCAAAGGTGAGAATCTGACCCGGAAATTTTGTGATATTTTACCTGAATTCTAAATACCTAATGGAACAATATTTCCCCGGCACTTTTCACAGAAGACTCTCAGTTCATCATGATTTATTCGCGTCCATTTGCGGTTGTTGACCTTGGTTTCAATCTTTCAGAAAAAGGAGAAAAAATGAATAGAACAAATCCTGAAGTGGATGAATTTCTCAGTAAGGCCAACCAATGGCGCGAAGAATTTGAGCAATTGAGAACAATCTGTCTGGATTGTGATGATCTGACCGAAGAATATAAATGGATGCATCCCTGTTATACATTTCAGGATAGTAACATCGTGTTAATCCATGGGTTCAAAGAATACTGTGCACTGCTGTTTCATAAAGGCAGCCTGTTAAAGGATCCCGAGGACATTCTTGTCCAGCAGACAGAGAATGTGCAGGCCGCCCGCCAGATCCGGTTCACAAATGTGGAGAAAATCGTTGAACTGGAACCCGTTATCAAAGCCTATATACAGGAAGCGATCGAAGTCGAAAAAGTCGGTTTGGAAGTGGAGTTTAAAAAGACGAAAGAATACGACATCCCTGGGGAATTTCAAGAAAAACTGGAAGAAATGCCTGAGTTAAAGGATGCCTTCGAGGCATTAACGCCTGGCCGGCAACGAGGATATCTGCTGTATTTTTCGGGAGCCAAACAGTCCAAAACCCGGACACGAAGAGTGGAAAAATATATTCCCCAAATCCTTGAGGGCAAGGGATTGAATGATCGATAGATCCCTGCTTCTACCAGGGAGGATGTCATTTTTATCGGAACGGCTTTCCTGATTTTCTCAACTCCGCCATTGCGGAATTTCCAACCGAAAACAGGCACCGCCCAGATCAGACTTTTCCACGCGAACCTGACCATTGTGAACTTCTGCGCAGGATTTGACTGAAATCAGCCCAAGGCCCGTACCAAGCGATTTTGTGGTGAAGTAGGGTTGAAAGATATTTTCGCGTTGTTCCTGCGAAATCCCGGGGCCGCTATCATGCACTTCAAAGTGAATATTGTGGGTGTTTTCTGTTATGCGAACAGAAATTTCTCCACGGGATTGCATGGCTTGTCCTGCATTTAAAATGAGGTTATACAAAGCTTGGTGTAAAATATTCGGTTGCGCGTACACCTCTGAAACTCCCTGGGATTGCACATTAAATTTATGGGATTTGACGGCAGTATGTGTTGCTGCAAAATTTCTGAGATCAATTTTAAGTTCTTCTAAGTTAATCAACTCTGCTGTTTCCGCTAATTCCTCCCGCCCGGCGTTTTGTAATCGTTTTGCCAGTTGCTGCAGCTTGGCGTTTTCATCATAAATGCGATGGAAGAGTTGGTCCTGTTCTGAAGTCAAATCAATTTTTTGTTTTAATATCTCGAGCGAGTTCATGGTCACGGTTAAAATATTATTGATATCGTGTGCTACTGATGATGCCATCATACCAGCGACCGCGTTCCGTTCTGCCTTACGCAGCGCTGCCTGTTGTCGGTGGATTTGCTGCTCATTGCGTGAGATGCGACGAAAAGCCGTGTAAAGCAGCGCAAAGATTAGAAGGGAGGTCACAAGGACAAAAATCCCTCCTTTAATGGTTTGGAGGTGCGCTAAATTGGCCGCATCGCTCGATAAATAAAATGTGATTTTATCTGAAAACCAGATGTACAGAGTGCTCAAGACAAAATATATCAGCGTAATCAACAACGCAGTATATAATGGTCTAACGTCACTGTTTACACGTACACCCTCTGGATTCACGAAGGGTGAATAATCAGAGTTGTGCTCCATGCTGTATGCTCATTTCCTGTTTAAAGGGATGATTTACAAAACCTACTGTTGAATAATTTTACAGTTATCTGATTCTCTATGCAATGAAAAACAGATAGGAAGCACTATCTGTCGCGCCAATTGATGAATAAAACAGCAAAACAGTGTTCTTGATTGAAATTATTTGTGGCAAGTATAAGCAATAAAATTGAAATTCGCCAATTTCCCTTTATTATTTTCACAAAAAGAAAATTGTATCAGATGATACTTGCACAAAACCATCCAAGAATCTGTGGGATAAAACCGATTTTACTACACTTGGAGAATTACTTTAGAGGTAACTTAAATTGTAACTGACTGTTGCATTAGACAACAAATAAACGCCCCATGGATAAATGAGGCGTTGAATTATTATATCGCTTTGATTAAGTGATTTTTACGACTGATCGGTAGAAATAGTATGCGTTCGGGCCAAATTTTTAATTACGGCAAAACAGATGGCGGCGTCGAGAAACTCTACCTTATCCAAACTGGTTTCTTCTAAATCGTGCCAAAAGTTTTTTACCTGATCCGATTCCATCATCTTATGTATTTGTATCTGTTCCATATGAGTTTTACTCCCTTCTGCCATTATCTATATGCAGATGGTATGCCAAAAAATTATTACACCTCCATATGCCGCCTAAACCGCATAAATCAAGCATGAGAGACACATTGGCAATCAAGCCTGATTTTATAATGGCTCATATGTAACATTGAAAGGTGTGTAAGTGTGGAGCAAATAAACCGATTGCCCTACTCTATAACCCGAACATTCGAGGCTTGAATGCCCTTTTGGCTGGTAACGACTTCAAACTCGACTTTCTGGCCTTCCGTCAGCGACTTGTATCCTTTGGACTGAATCGCAGAATAATGGACAAAAACGTCTTCCTCTCCCTCGCGTTCAATGAATCCAAAGCCTTTGGATTCGTTAAACCATTTTACTTTGCCTGACTCCACTCGTTTGCTCCTTTAAATAATTAAAAAACAGCTTCGATGCTGGTACCTGACCAACAAAACATAAAATACCGTACAGCGATATCCTTATCAAAAGATATTTCATCGATTTGGTCTACTGAAATTTTCTGTAACTATTTCCTGAACATCATGATCATAGTAATACAATGTTGGATTGGAAAGATCAACCTTTACGGAACTGCTAAACTCATTGCAGCACTCAGAGAATGTCTCTAAATTTGATCACTATGAAAAAACTCAAAATTTATACTATAATAGCAATTTCGCTATTCCTTGTCAGTTGTGCTCCTTCATCTAAAGAACAAACGGCTCCAGTGATTATAACGAGCATTTCTGTCTATCAAGACCTCATTCAAAATATTGTCGGCAACGGAATTGAGGTTCGAACGCTCGTTTCAGGAATGGAAAATCCGCATACGTTTGATTTCTCTGGCAGCAAAGCGAAAGTTTTGGAAGACGCCAAGCTTATTGTATTCAATGGAATGGGATTAGAAAGCTGGGCAGAACAGGTAAAACAAAATACGGATCGAAAAAAGACCCAGTATCTTTCCATCGCAGACAGTCTTATTGATTCTCCGCTCCTGCGTCATACCGGCAATCCACATATTTGGATGGACCCACGAATTGCCGCAGAAGCCGTAAAGGTGATTTTGCCGGCGGTCATAAAACTTGAACCGGATTCGGCGGCGGTCTACCAAAAACGGGCCAATAATTATATTGAACAGTTAGATACCCTGTATCAGGAAGTTCATTACAAGCTCCAGCCGCTCAAGAACAAAAAAGTCATCGCTCAGACACCCGGTCTGGATTATTTCTTCAGTGCGTTTGACATTGATCGGGTTGCGGTAATTGTAACTAATCCCGGGACTGATCCTTCTGCGAAGAGAATGACCACATTGATTGACCAGACTAAATCTGAGGATGTAATTGCTATTGTCCGTCTGCCCCAATTCAGTAAAACATTACCTGAAACTTTACAGAAAGAATCCAAGGTGCCTCTGGTGTTAATGAGTCCGTTGATTACCGGTGCACCAAACGTTGACACGTATATTGATCTTATCTGGTATAATGCCGATCAGCTGAGCGCTGCGGTTCTCCCAAAATTATGAAGCCTGTTGCCATCAACTTTGAAAATGTATCAATTGCGTATGAAGACCGGATTGCGCTCAAAAATATAAACGCTGAAATTTATCCCGGCGAATTTATTGGTGTGATTGGTCCCAACGGTTCGGGTAAAACCACGCTATTCAAAGGAATTCTTGGGCTGCAACCGATGCTCCGTGGTGATATAAGTGTCTTTGGTACTTCAGTGAGCAGCAGTGCCAAAGATGTCCGTCAAATGACCGGTTATTTGCCGCAGCGTGACAGTTTGGATCCCAAAGTCCCTGGGCTGGTTTCTGATATCGTAATGATGGGATTATACAGTAAACTGGGATTGTTCCGACGGCCGTCCAGAGAGAACAAAAAGCAGGTACGGCAAGTACTTGACATGGTCAATATGACTGAGTTTATCAATGAGCCTATCGGACATTTGTCTGGTGGACAACAACAACGCGTCTTTTTAGCCCGCGCGCTGGTGGCAAATCCAAAGATTTTATTGCTGGATGAGCCCACGTCGGCTATTGATCCGGGGACACAAGTCCGGCTGTTGGAGTTAATCACAAAGGTTCACCAAGAGCTGGATATTACAATTTTATTAATAACTCACGATGTCAATCATTTGATTGGGAATGTCGGCAGGGTAATGTATCTGAACAGAGCCCTTCACGCATTTGGCCCGACTAATGAAATTTTGAAGGAAGATGTGCTGACGAAAGTCTACGGTCAAGCGGTGCGGGTGATTCAACTGGAGGATGGCCAGCCGTGCGTGATTGTGAGTGATAGCCATGTTTGATTTTTTCCAATACGATTTCCTGATGCGCTCACTGATTGCCGCTATTTTGGTCGGTGCATTAGGCGCGACGGTTGGAGTTTTTTTAGTACTGAGAGGTTTATCGTTCATCGGAGCAGGGATAGCGCATGCCGCATTTGCCGGCGTGACCTTTGGGTTTCTTACCGGGACAAATCCGCTTTTGATGGCATTTCTCTTTAGCATGGTTTCCACCGGACTTATCGATCTGATTCGTCGCTACGGAGAACTGAAATACGATGCTGCAATTGGGATGTTTTTCGCGTTAACTATGGCGCTGGCGATTATTTTCATTGGAATGATGAAAACATATAACGCCGAAGTGATGGGTTATCTGTTTGGCAATATTTTAAGTATAACTAAAACCGATATTTACGCGATTCTTGCGGTGGCGATAGCGACATTCATTTTTGTTGGTGGCGTCTTTAAGGAACTCCATTTCATCAGTTTCGACGAGTCTCTTGCCCGGGCGAGTGGAATTCCGGTGACCATAATTTTTTCACTCTTTCTGCTGATGACCGCACTCACGATCGTAGTATCGCTGAAATCTGTGGGCGTTATCCTGGTTTTTGCGCTGATTGTAATTCCCGCTGCGGCAGCATATCAACTGACACATCGTATGGGTATTATGATGGTTTGGGCAATCATTTTTGGTGTGTTGTCAACCACCACCGGAATGTTTCTTTCCTATTATCTGGACTTACCTTCAGGCGCAACAATTGTCGTTGTTAATAGCATTGTGTTTGGATTAGCGTGGCTCTTTTCCCCGAAACAGAAAAAATGCGAACCGGCTGCCCTCGATGCCGCTGAACGCGAGCGGGAAGCAAGTGTGGCGCAGGAAAACTGAGTGTTCGAGTGTTCGTGTGCTCGAGTGTTCAAGTGTTCGAGTGTTCAAGTAGAAACGAAGTGTTAATGTGTTGTGGTATAGCAGTATTGTAGTTTTCACGTTTAAATCAATATACTCAATTAAAATTCGTATTCACAGAAATGTGGCATCTTTATAAAAGCCGTATCAAATAGAGCAATAAACGCTTTAATATTTTTTATACTCACTGTATTTTCGTTCTAGGAGGTAGATATGATGAATTCATACCAGGATCACATAGAATCCAATCCTGATATTATGCTTGGAAAGCCTGTAATAAAGGGTACCCGGGTTCCAGTGGAATTAATTCTGCGGAAACTGGGAGAGGGAATGGAAATTCAGGATTTAATAAAAGCGTATCCCCATCTGACGAAGGAAGATATTTTGGCTGCAATATCATATTCTGCGGATGTAATTGGGACGGAGGAAATTATTGCTCCTGAACCTTCTGATTGATGAAAGCGTCGATTTTCGTTTAACGTCATTTTTACCCAACCAATTATGCCAATGGACAGTAATTGTCACTGAGTCACCGGGAATGACAGACCTTGAAGTATTGAATCTTGCGCATTCAACAAAATCAATATTGTTAACAGAAGACAGCGACTTTGGTGAATGGGTATTTGTTCATAAAGCAGAGACGAGTGGGATAATTTTTCTGAGATATAGACCAGAAGAAATTAAAAGAATTGGCAATACTTTGCGCCAGGTTTTACATGAAAAACAGGATAGTCTTTACAAGAAATATGTTGTTTTGACGCCTGATAAAATCCGTATTCGAACTCTGTAAATTCATTTTGTTTCTGACGATATTTTTAATCAGGTGATCTTTCCTCTGCGCCTTTGCGGTGATTTTTTCTTTAATCTTTCCAGAACTTTAATCTTTCATCTTGTTACTCAATGATCAGTGCCTACGGTGTGTTTCGGTGTTGATTTTTTGGAGGTTTTTTAGTTCGTAGAAAACTACATCCGCTCCGGCGCATTAACTCCAAGGATAGAAAGCCCGTTGGCCAGAACGATTCTGGCGGCATCAATGAGATAGAGTCGCGCTTGTGTCATCGGTAAATTGGATTGATCCAATACGAGATGATCGGTGTAGAATTTGTGGAGTACCGATGCTAATTCCTGCAAATAAGTGCAGAGATGAAGCGGCTCGAGCGTATTGCCACATTTCTCGATGATCTCCGGAAAATCCACCATTTTCTCCATCAGTTCAATTTCTGACTCTTCGCCGAGCAACGAAAGATCCGGTTGCTGTTCAGCAACTTCAATATCGCGTTCCTCACCTTTTTTGAAAATATTGCAGATTCTGGCGTGCGCGTATTGCAGGTAAAAAACCGGATTTTCATCGCTCTGTTTCAGCGCGAGATCCAGATCAAAGTTAAGATGGGAGTTCATTGTCCGCATCAGGAAGAAATAGCGAACCACATCCACGCCGACTTCGTCCATCAATTCGTCCAGCGTGACGTAATTGGCTTTCCGGGTGGACATTTTCATCTTTTTGCCTTCCCGGTACAGCGTTACGAACTGGTGTAACAAAACTTTGATGTGATCAGTCGAGTAGCCAAGCGCTTTTAAACCGGCAATAACGTCAGGATAAGCGGCGTGATGATCGGCGCCAAAGATATCGATGATACGGTCAAATCCGCGCTCAATTTTCTTGGTATGATACGCAATGTCAGGAAGCCGGTACGTCGGTTCGCCGGTACTTTTAACGATCACACGATTCTGCTCAAGCCCAAATTCCTCGGCTTTGAACCAGACAGCGCCTTCCGCTTCGTAAGAATAATCTTTTTCTTCAAAAGTGTTGAGCACTTTGTCAATCGTGCCATCTTCATACAACGAGCGCTCGTTGTAATAGTTGTCGAAAATAACTCCGAGCCGTTCGAGCGTGCCGTTAATATCATCAAAAACCATCTTCTCGGCACGGTCCAGGAACGGATCGAGGTCTTCTGTTTCGAGCAGCGCTTCGCCGTGATCATCGATCAGAGATTGGGCAATATCACGAATGTATTCGCCCTGATAACCGTCTTCAGGAAAAGGATAATCTTTGTCGAGCAACTCGTAATAACGCGACTTCACCGATTCTGCGAGAACGCGCATCTGGCGTCCGGCGTTGTTGTAATAATATTCGCGGGTGACATCATAGCCGTTCCACGTCAGGAGATTTGAGATAGTATCGCCAAGCACTGCCTGACGACCATGTCCAATGGTCAGCGGACCGGTTGGGTTCGCGCTGACAAATTCCACGATGGCAGTCTGCGATTCATCAAGTTCCAGCTGACCAAACTGCTCACCTGCGGAGTGAATCTCGGCAATCTGTTTGCGGAAATAATCCTTGGAGAGATGGAAATTGATAAATCCCGGCGGCGCGACCCGGACTTCCTGAATATCATTCGTGTCAAATTGCAGCGCGTTCTTGATTTCGTTGGCGATTTCCAGTGGATTCCGGCGCAACTCACGCGTCAATGTGAGAGCGACATTCGAGGAATAATTGCCGTGCTCTTTCTGAGCCGGGCGTTCAATCAGAAAATCTGTGGAGGGAAAATCAAGGGACGTCACCGCGTCTGCGATGAGGCGTCGAAGATGCTCTTTCATTCGGTGTCGTCGTCTTCCGTTACGGATTCAATTTCAGCGTCAGCCCAGAGTCGTTCCAGATCGTAATATTCGCGGACCTGTCGTTGGAAAACGTGTACGACCACATCAACGTAATCCAGCAGCACCCAGCGCAGGTTTTCGTATCCTTCGCGATGCCACGGCTTAACCTCTGGCTCAAGCTCGTCTGCAATGGCATCGATAATCGCTTTCACCTGCGTATCCGATGCACCGGAAGCGATGACAAAATAGTCGGTAACACTAGTCAAATCTTTGAGATTGAGAATGTTAACGTCTTCGGCTTTTTTGGTAAGCGCTATTTCCGAAATTTTATGAGCTAATTCTTCTGAAGAAATATTATTCTTGGCTTTGTGTTGTTTCTTTGCTTGTGTCTCAGTCATGCAATCCTATGGTATGCTTTGTGATTGAATTTCTTTGTATGCCGGCAGCTGGCGGTAATCTTTTCCCAGAATGACCGTCACGTCCAGATGTAACGATTTATTGGGTTCGCTTTGGACGTATTGGGAGTCAATATTTAGTGCCTTGGCGACCGCCTGTGCCTTCTCCGGGTTCTTTGACCGGTCAATGACCATCGTGTGTTCATAGTTAAACCGGTCCGCGTTTTCTGTCCGCTGGACGTCGAATCCTGCATCGCGTAAATATTCGGTGAACTTACTGGCAAGGCCGGAAACACCGTTGCCGTTCAGGATTTCCACCCAGACATCCGGATACGCTTTCTGTTTGTACAACTCCGCTGCAATACTTTTTTCCTGATCGTAATTCCGAATACTCTCTTCCAGGGATAAATCCATGCTGGACGGCGATTGATTTCTCTGGAACCGGTTCACCGTGGAAAAAGCAAAACCCAACACTACGACAACCAGGGAGCCGATGACAAAATTAATGGCCCAGGAAGAGGCAGTTTGCTTTTTGTCGGCGGATTTTTTCCGTTTGGAGCGTTTCGGTGCGCGACGTCTACGTCGACGGGGCATAGAGTCAGTACTTTCTGCTGGTTAGTATCCGTATCGATATGGTGAATAGTAATAGTTGTAATTGCTGTTGCGCTGCCAGAGATAGGAGGGCGCATTTTCAAACCGTAGTTGAATCAGCGAGTTTTCTGTGGGCCGATAACGCAATTCGCCTCCGTACAGGAGTTGGCCCTTGTCCAGCGAGAGCGGCATATTTCCCAGTGACGAAAATGGCTGGTGCAGATACCCGATGTCTGCGATGAGTTCCAGGTTTTGGTTAATCGTATATGAAATACGGTTGGTGTACAGGCCAAGTGATCCTGAGGTGTTTCCGCCGGAAATAAAGGAGAGTGAATACGATTGTTGCATATGAAATTTCGACGGATCAATAAAACTAAAGATGCTGGTCGCGGCAGAATATGGCGTACCGATCCGGTCCGAAATGGACGGAGCGTTTCTATCCTGTTTGAATTGCGCCTGCGTCAACGTTGGGTTCAGTAGACTCAACGCAAGTAATACAGCCAACGAAATACTTAAACGACGCATATAAACCTCCAATGTTTCGAGCAAGTCGAATTTATGAGGATGAGACCGATACGATGTTATTTTCATCATCCAGTTGAACGGCTTTCGGATGAAAATCCCGTGCTTCGTCTTCACTCATTGTCGCGTAACTAATAATGATCACTTTGTCGCCAACCGCACCGAGCCGGGCCGCCGCCCCGTTCAGGCAAATCGTTTTGCTGCCGGGTTCACCCTTAATCACGTAAGTTTCAAGGCGGCTGCCTGTGTTAATATTGACGACCTGCACCTTTTCATATGGGAGTAAATCTGCAGCCTCCATCAATTCAGGATCGAGCGTCAGGCTGCCTTCGTAATTTAAATCTGCCTCGGTGATTGTCCCGCGGTGCAGTTTTGATTTAAAGAGTATCCGTTCCATCTGCGTTCACTATTATATTGTCAATCAATCGAGTTGTTCCAACGTATGCAGCGACAGCAATTAATGCGGGCTGATTAATCTGAGCAATTGGCTCTAAATTTTGAACATCTACAACCGAAATATAATCCTCTGAAATCGCTGGTTTATCCTCCCACTGCGATCGAATTTCTTTAATTATAATATTGCTGTCTCTCGTTCCAGATTCAACCATTTTTTTCGCTGTTTGCAGGCTTTGATTCAGTGCCAGTGCCTGCTGTCTTTCGTCATGGGAAAGGTAGGTATTTCTGGAGCTCATTGCCAGTCCATCTTGTTCTCGCACGATGGGTGCAGTCAGAATTTTTACCGGAAGATGTAAATCCCGCACCAATCGCTTCAGGATGATCGCTTGCTGGGCGTCTTTCCTGCCGAAGACCGCAATATCCGGCTGAACAATATTGAACAGTTTCGTCACGATAGTTGTCACGCCGCGAAAATGTCCCGGGCGAGACGCGCCGCACAATTTGTTTGAAAGATCTTCAACGGTGACATACGTTCGGTAATCCTCTGGGTACAACTCATCTGCCTCAGGATAGAAAATGAGGCTCACACCATGATCCTGTGCCAGTTTGCGGTCACGATCGAAATCCCGGGGATAATCTTTAAAATCCTCGCCTTCTCCAAACTGAGTCGGATTGACGAAAATGCTCATTACCACAAAATCGGAGTTAGCCTTGGCGAGTTCGATCAGAGAAAGGTGTCCCTCATGCAAAAATCCCATGGTCGGGACAAATCCGATCGTAATGCCTTCGTGCCGGAGTTGCCGCGCCCGGTTCTGCATAGTTTCAACTGATTTAATGACTTCCATAGAATTCGCTCTCAGTAGGATTCGTTTTCACTCGGAAAAGAGCCAGATTGTACGTCGCTGATATATTTTGCGACAGCGTCCCGAATGGTCTCACCCAGTTCGGCGTAACGCCGGACAAACTTGGGGCGAAATTTATCGAACATTCCCAGCATGTCATAAATCACCAACACTTGTCCGTCGCAGTGCGAACCAGCGCCAATTCCAATAGTTGGCACTGAAATTTTTTCGGTGATCTCTTTCGCCAGCGCTGCCGGAATTTTTTCCAGTACCAGAGAGAAAACTCCGGCTTCTTCCAGGGCAAGTGCATCTTCCATCAGCGCTTCAGCTGTTTTGGTATCTGTCGCCTGCGTCTGGAAGCCGCCAAACTCGTTAACGGATTGCGGAGTCAAACCAAGATGTCCCATCACCGGGATGCCGCTCTCAGTGAGTTTTCTCACCAGAGATGCCGACCGCTTGCCGCCTTCCAGTTTGACAGCGTCAGGTCCGGCCTCTTTCATAAGCCGCACCGCATTTTCGACGCCTTGTTCGATGGAAATCTGAAATGAACCAAACGGCATATCCGCGACGACCATCGCGTTTTTCGTCCCGCGACGAACCGAGGAGACGTGATAAATCATATTCTCCATGGTGACGGGAATCGTGGTGTCGTGACCGGCAATGACATTTCCAGCAGAATCACCAACCAGAATAATGTCAATGCCCGCGCTGTCGAGCAGGCCGGCAAACGTTGCGTCGTATGCGGTGAGCACAGAAATCTTGTGCTCGCTGTTTTTCCACTCGCGGACTGTTTTGGTCGTCACTTTTTTTGCCATTGCGTCGCCTTCCACCCGTCTTCAATGATTAATTTGAATCTGCACGGTTTCCATTCTTATGCAGCCCGGGCAATGAATCCGCCTCCGAGCACCATATCATCATCATATATCACAGCGGACTGTCCCGGTGTAATTGCGTTCTGTGGCTCGTCAAATTCCAGTCGTCCGGTGGTTTTTCCGGTGGGAATATATTTTGCCTTTGCCCCGGAATGATTGTAGCGGATTGCAGCGGTCACCACTGTTTCATCTTCGAGCGGCCTGCCACTTGTCCAGTTCACGCCGTTAATCTCGCAAATGGTTGAACTGACTTCCTTTTTGTTGCCCACAACCACCTGATTAGTCTTCGGACGAATCTCTTTGACGTACACCGGCTTTCCGACCGCAACACCAAGTCCGCGGCGCTGCCCGATGGTATAGTTTGGATAACCATCGTGTTCGCCGAGCACATTGCCTTCTGTATCGACGATCTCACCCTTGGGAATTTGCTCCATCTGCTCTGGAGTGTAGCCTTCCAGAAATGAACGATAATTGTTGTCCGGAACGAAGCAGATCTCAAAGCTCTCGGGACGCTTTGCAGTACGGAGGGTTGTATCTCCTGCCATCGCACGAACCTGCGTCTTGTTGTATCCTCCGAGCGGCCAAATCGTTCGTCTCAATAACTCCTGGCTCACACCCCACAGCACATAAGACTGATCTTTGTGTGGATCCTGGCCGCGGAACAGCTCCATTGCGCCGGTCGATTCGTTAAAGGTTCGTCTGGCATAATGTCCGGTGGCGATAAACTCTGCGCCGAATTCTTCCACGCGGTTCAACAATTCAACCCAGCGGACGCGGGAATTGCATAACACACAAGGATTCGGTGTACGTCCTGCGAGATATTCGTCCACGAAATTTGAGACAACGGTTTCGTGGAATCTATCAGAAAAATCGAGCACGTAATGGGGAATGCCGAGCTGATGACACACCATTCGTGCTTCGTTGATTTCCTCTACCGAACAGCAGTTGCTGTCCGCGGCACGGTTATTTCCGAGTCCGTCATATGTCCACAATTTCATCGTAACACCGATGACGTCGTATCCTTGCTTCTGGAGCAGCATTGCTGCCACAGAAGAATCTACGCCGCCGCTCATTGCAGCGACGACACGCTCACCGGGTTCTGGTTTCCACTTCATGTTAACACTTCTTTATCTATGTTGTTTGCGCTAAAGTCGCGCGTGTTTTCTTTCGTTTGTTCGAGGCGTTTCGGATGCGCGATACTTCTTCTTTCAGCGCTGTAACGATCTTGGGAATATCTTGTTCACTGTTGCTTTTTCCCAGCGAAATACGAATCGCGCTCTTGGCTGCGGTTTTATCGTAACCCATCGCCATCAAAACGTGGGACGGATTCACCGAGCCGGACGAGCACGCCGAACCACTGGAAACTGCAATGCCGCGCATATCAAGATTCATCACCAGCGATTCGCTATCAGCGCCTTCGAATCCGATGTGTGATAATCCGGGAAGCCGCTGTTGAGGATGTCCGTGCACGACTGCACCCGGGATTGTTTCCAGAACGGCAGTTTCCAACTGTTTCTGCAAATTGCGAAGTCGTTCGTTTTCGGCATCTCTGGAAGAAAAAATGAGTTCGGCGGCCTTAGCCAATCCTGCAATGGCTGGTAGGTTTTCCGTCCCAGCACGAAGATTGCGTTCCTGACTACCGCCGGTCAGTTGCGGTGTAATTGAAATACCTTTCTGCAGAAAGAGAACGCCGATGCCTTTGGGACCATAAATTTTGTGTCCCGAAATGGAAAGTGCGTCCACCGGCATCTTTTCCGTATCAATGTTCAATTTCCCGTAAGTTTGCACGGCATCGCTGTGAAAAACAATATTATGCTGCCGGGCAATGACGCCGATTTCTTCTATGGGATTGATGGTGCCAATCTCATTGTTGGCGTGCATGATACTGATTAAAATTGTTGCGTCAGTAATAGCCTTTTCAACATCGTCTGGATTAACTCGGCCGTATTCATCCACATCGAGGTAGGTAACTTGCACACCCTGCTTTTCCAACGCCTGACACGTTTCCAGAACGGCGTGGTGTTCGACAGAGGCCGTAATGATATGGTTGCCACGATTTTTCAACTGATGAACCAATCCGCGGAGCACAAAGTTGTTGGCTTCTGTGCCGCCGCTGGTAAACAGGATTTCGTTCCGGTAGGCATTCAACGTCTGTGCAATCGCTTCCCGGGCATATTCCAATTGGACTTTTGCCGTCCGGCCAAGTTGGTGCACACTGCTCGGATTGCCCCAGACATCTTTGGAAACCCGCTGCATTTCATCCAAAACAGCGGGATCAATCGGCGTGGTTGCACTGTGATCACAGTAAATCAAATTATTTCTTTTCTCCTCCATTAGCTTCAAATAATACAGTGGAAGTTAGTATAAGTCAAGCGCCAGCGAGGGTTCCATCTCTGGAAGAAAATATCCTGTGATTTCAGTCTAATGGCACCTTTCGCAATCAATTAAATTTTCTGTAAAAGGCGAATATTTTATTGACATCATTAAAATTTGCAGTAAATTGGTGGCAAATATAACAACAGTCCAGATTGAGCCATTCGTTATTTTACATCTTCTATCACCTTAATACCCATGTTCGAATTCGTGGAATGTCAATCTAATATGTTTGTTATGAGATGCAGATGGTTAATGTAATAAGGAGTTACGTAATGCAAAGTGGTACTGTGAAGTGGTTCAACAACAAAAAGGGATTTGGTTTCATCGAGCGTGAAGATGGAACGGACATTTTCGTACACTATTCGGCCATTCAGGGTAACGGCTTCAAGTCCCTTGAAGAAGGTGAAAAAGTGACCTTTGAAGTCACAGAAGGTCCCAAAGGATTACAGGCAACCAACGTCGAAAAAGCGGCATAATCCGCCAGTAATTCACAGATCCTGATCCTACCTTTTCAGGACTGGTTCGTCGCATGAAATGCTGTCTATACAGTTTTACAGACTATCCCGAATTCCTTCTTGAATAGATGGATATCGTAGCTCTACGCGGAGTTCGCGGAGCATTTTTGTATTATCGAGCCGACGTGATTCTTGCAGGAAGGACATGCGCGTTGGGCTGAACGTCCGGCGCGCCTGTTCCCGCGTGATCACCGGGGGACGAGGAACTCCCAACAGGTCTGCCAGGGTATTGTAATACTCGGTTATTGTTGACGGCTGTCCGTCGCTGATGTTGTAGATTGCGCCCGGTTTTCCGAAGCGCGCAGCGTTTTCGGCTGCCTGCGCCAAATCATCAGCGTGGATGCGATTGGAAATTGGTGCGTCTTCTTTGCGCAGGACGGGTTCACCGTTTCGTACCCGATCCACCGGCAAACGTCCCGGGCCATAAATTCCCGGTACACGCAAGATGTTTATCGCACAGGATGTGTCTTGCGCCCAGTTTTGCAGGGTATTTTCTGCGTCAACACGACGTTTACTGCGATCGGTTGTCGGATTCACCGGTTGTTCTTCGGTGACCCATTTGTTACCGCAATCGCCATATACGCCGCTGGTGCTGATGTAAACAATTTGTTCGGGGATATTATCAGGTTTTATCCCAGCAATGAAAGGGCGCATCCGGTTATCGTGAACTCCGGAGCGATTCGGTGGAGCAAAGTAGTAAACCAGGGCATTCTTCAGCGGCAATTCGGGGAATTTTTCCGGCTGATCCAGATCGGCAATAATTGGCTCGATTTTATTTCGTCTTAATTTTTCAGCACTTTCCTCAGATCGAACTACACCAATAATTTTTTCGGTTGAATTTTGCCACCGAGAGGCCACGCGGATACCGACATCGCCGCAACCGATGATTGTGATGGTTTTTCGTGGGTTCATATGAATTCACTCGAAACGGTTTAAAAGTATCATTCATAAAATAATGTGAATTAGTGATCTTGAAGTCCATTTTTTCAGGATCGGATACAGCAATGACCTCTGCCCTCCGGTAGGAGTCTCTGGTGAGGCAAAGTCGGACTTCCCTCTCCTTATCAAGGAGAGGGACAGAGGGTGAGGTGAAAAAATCAAAGAAATCTATTCTTGGTGGTAATGATTTCCTAAATACTCATCCAACAACGCGATATGCGTATTAAAGGCAATCTGGGGTAAATCGGAAAGCGAAAAATATTTCACTTCCGCGGCGTCGTCACCGGGCGCTGCCATCCCGCCGTTGGTTGACACAGCAAATCCGATGACTACGACATCGCCCCAGAAGCCGTGCAGACTGGGTTGGATCCCAATCAATGATTCGACTTCACCATCCAGGTTGGTTTCTTCCTTTAATTCACGCAAAACGCCTTGCTCAGGTGATTCGCCTAATTCGAGAAAACCGCCCGGGAGACACCAGTGTCCCTTCGCCGGTCGCACCGATCGCTTTACTAACAGTAGTTCATCGTTGGAATTCACCACCAAAGCGGCAGTCGTCGGAAACGGATTTTCGTACAAAATGGTTTCGCATTCGGTACAGACTTTACGCACACGTCCGTCTGCAAAAACGGATTCCGCTTTGCCGCCGCATTCCCAACAGTAATTAATCGTCGATTTCATAGATGCTAAAATAATCCTCCCTATGGTCGATTGCAATGCAAGGAAATGTAAAACGATTTCAATTCGAGATTGATCCGGGGATTCTTGCAGCGCTTGGTGTCATTTTGTAAACTCTGTGGTTAATAAGCCAAAGGAGCGATATGTCAGATTTACGCGAAAAGCAACTTACGACAGAAAATGTGTTCGACGGAGTTTTGTTGCACGTTTACAGAGATGAGGTGGAGTTACCCAATGGACATCACACTGTCCGAGAATATATCAAACATCCTGGTGCGGCAGTGATGATTCCGATTACCGATGATGGCCAGATCATTTTCGAGCGACAGTTTCGGTATCCGCTGGATATGGAACTAATCGAGCTCCCTGCTGGCAAAATCGATCCCGGCGAGGACGCGCTGGATTCAGCGAAACGGGAACTGGAAGAAGAAACCGGTTACGTCGGCGAGACATTTATCGATCTGGGTTTATTGCATCCCTGCATCGGCTACAGCGATGAAGTAATCTACATCTATCTGGTGAAAAATCTGACGTTTGTAGAAGAGCAGCAGGACAAAGATGAATTCATCGAGACATTCGAAATGAGTCTGGGAGAAGCACTGGATGCTGTTCGCTCCGGTCAAATTACCGATGCAAAAACTATCATTAGTCTGTTCCGTGCAGAAAAATATCTCACCGGCGAGTGGGAAGAATCAGAGGCATCGATTTATCACAATGACGAGTAAACAGCTTCGGACATCTCTGGAGGAAAAAGCCAATGAGTTAGGTTTTATTGCGTTCGGTGTCGCCCCGGCTGATGCGCTGGACGAAGAGGCCCAGCGATTGCGTGAATGGCTGGATCTGGATTATCAGGGATCGATGCGCTGGATGGCGAGAAATGTCAGCAGACGAACAGATCCGCGCGAGGTGGTGCCGGGAGCGAAATCTGTGATAATGCTGGGATACAATTATTTTACCGGCCGCGCGCCGGAAGAAGATTCCAAAGCCAAGATCAGCAATTATGCGTGGGGTGACGATTACCACGAAATCGTGACGCCGAAAGTAAGAGCACTGGAAGCCTATTTGCATTCACTGTACGATCGTGAAGTCGCTTCCCGGTCGTATGTGGACACCGGACCAATTATGGAGAAAGCCTGGGCGGCGCGGGCAGGTATTGGCTGGCAGGGAAAACACACCAATCTGATCTCCAGAGAACACGGTTCGTGGATGTTTCTCGGCGCCATTATCGCGGATGTAGAGATGGAATACGACAACCCAATCCCGGATTTTTGTGGTTCGTGTACCCGCTGCATCGAGGCGTGTCCCACCGACGCAATCGTTGAACCGTACGTTCTTGATGCGCGTAAATGTCTTTCGTTTCTGACTATCGAATACCGGGAAGACGAATTACCGGAAGAAGAATCTAAAAATATGCAAGGCTGGGTTTACGGCTGCGATATTTGCCAGAACGTGTGTCCATGGAATAACAAATTCGAACATCCCACGGATGATTCGCATTTTCAACCCAGAGAAAAAAATGTCAATCGCGATCTCACCGACTGGCTGGATCTGGAGGTGGAAGAATACCGTAAGCGATTTCCGCACAGTCCTGTGAAGCGGGCCAAATTCAAAGGCTTAATGCGGAATATTCGAACGGCTCTGCAACATTCTCAGTAGAAATTCCCTTGACCCGGCTAAATAATTGTTTCTCCTCACGAGAGAATAAAGTATAATTAAACTGATTTTATTTACTCTAATCGTTAAAAAATTTTCCCTTGTATCCCGGAAAGGAGCCCCGAATGAAGAAAGCAGTATTATTTTGGAGCACTCTTATATTCGCGAGCCTTTTATTTGCCCAGACCGATGCGGTTCTTCCACCGACATCTGTGGCAACCACTGAAGATATTTTTGCCATCCAGAGAAATCCGGCGGGTATCGGCATTAACGGTGGCTTCCAATTTGGATTAGTTGGTACGCCGGATAAGGCTTTGAGTGATCGGGGATCCTACTATTTTAGTGCCGGCAGTCAGGGCGGTGGCAGCGGATTTGCCATCCACAAATTTGGCGACATTTACCAATATCGATATGTGACCTCTGCAGAAATAACGCGTGGATCTTATCTGGGCGTCGGAATCGATTTTAGCAAAGAGATGCAGCCGGAATATTTGTTGGGACTGACAGTGCGTCCGGCGCGGTTTGTCTCTCTGGGAGGAGCTATCTATAATCTGAATAAAAATAATTCCAGAGATGCCGAATATCGTGCAGGTTTGGGGTTACGGCCGTTTGGAGAACGCTTTACGCTCTCCGGGGATGTTATTTTCAATTATAATATGATCAATGATGGTTACGATACGAACTGGGAAGTGTTATTGTCTGCGCGTGTCGTTGACGGGGTGACTCTCAAAGGTTTTTATAATCAAACGGTCAATCCCGCGAACTCGGATGAAAAATTGAGTACGATTGGCATTGGTGTCGGAATAAATCTCAAACATCACAGCGTGGAAGGGGCGTCTGAGGTTTCCGGAGATGATGGCGCATATGCGAACGGCCTCTATGCTTATCATTACTCTTCTGCCAGCCGACGCTCTGTTTTCTCCCCCATTAAGCCCGTGAATTTTGTGATGATGGAAATCGAAGGACCGTTACTGGAGGAGAAAGGTCCATTCAGTTTCCTGGGCAGACCAAGAGGACGAACCGTAACCGATCTCACGCTTGAACTGCAAAAGTACAGCAAGCAGGAAGACATAGCTGGTATTGTTCTGTATTTGAAAAACCCGGTGGGCGGCCCGGCAAAGTTTCAGGAATTTCGCCAGGCGCTGCAGCGCTTCCAGGCAACCGGGAAAAAGGTGTATGTCTACATGGATGACGCATCAAATCTGCAATATTATCTGGCCAGTGTTGCAGACAAAGTCATGATGAATCCCGCCGGAAATCTGTGGTTAACTGGACTTTCAACCCAGCTCATATACGTAAAAAATATGCTGGGAAAACTTGGGATCAAGGCGAATGTTGTTCACATCGGGAAATACAAATCGGCCTTCGATATGTTTACGGAAGACAGCACGACTAATGCCAATGCAGAACAGATAAACGCCTACCTCGACGACCTGTATGAAATGTTAACCAGAGATATCGCCGGGGCACGCGGAATCAATCAAGATTCTCTGAAAGCTGTAATCGACAATGGTCCATTTGTGGCGAGTACTGCGCTCGAAACAGGCTTGGTTGATTCGCTGATGTATCACGATGAATTGAAAAAGTTTGTAGAAGAGCGAAAGTTTGGCGGCAAATACAATTTGGTTTCTGAACGAGCGTATAATCAGCAGGGGCACTGGTCCTACAAATGGGAGCCACCCATTATCGATAAAATTGCGGTGATTTATGCTGTTGGTACGATTGTCCCTGGAAAAAGTCAGCGCTCTCCATTGACCGGCAGCATTTCAATGGGTTCAGAGACGATTGCAAAAGCAATCAGGTCGGCACGGAAGGATAATCAGGTGAAGGCTATTGTGATGCGCATCGACAGTCCTGGTGGCTCCTCGCTGGCCTCTGATATCATTTGGAGAGAAGTCAAATTAACCACCACCGGTAAAAATGCGAAGCCGTTTATCGTGAGCATGAGTGATGTGGCCGGTTCCGGTGGTTATTACATTGCGGTAGCCGCAGATACCATTTTGGCCGATGAAAGCTCCTTAACAGGATCGATCGGTGTCATCGCGGCCAGTTTTAGCCTTGAAGACCTCTTTAACAAAATTGGCGTCAACACCGATACATTTAAACGCGGCGCTCATTCCAATTTACTGTCAGTTGACCATGATATGACAAAAGAGGAACGACAGAAACTTTTTGATTTAATTTCTGATACCTACGGAATTTTCGTAAATAAAGCGGCTGAGGGACGAGGTTTGGATCCCGATTCTATTGATGCACTTGGCCGGGGTCGGATTTATTCTGGCACGGATGCCGCATCGGTCGGTTTAGTGGACAAAGTTGCTGGATTATATCAGGCGCTCAACGTTGCCCAGCGGGCCGCGGGAATTCCACTGGAGCAAGAAGTGACATTGGAATACTACCCCAAATACCAGTTGAATTTCCTCGATCTATTTGGGGGAACGGATGTTCTGGCACAGAAGTTAAATTTATCAGATGAAATGCAACAAAAACTGGCTCAGCTGGAGCAGTTAAATGTGCTGTCGACCAATCAGGATCTATATTATTTGTTACCGTACTTACTGGAAATGCCCAAATAGACGAGCCATATTATAGCAAGGGAATTCGCTAATTATAAACTGTGCGGGGAAATGATTATGGTAGAAAGCCTCGGATCTAATTTTGAGTTAGCCCGGTTTTCAGGGGAAGCACCCCTCATGCCGCTGCCAAATGTGGTGTTTTTTCCAAAGACACTTTTGCCGTTATACATATTCGAAAGTCGATATAAACGAATGGTCAAAGATGTGTTACAAAATGAGCGAATGGTCTGTATGGCTTTGCTTAAGAATGAAGACGAACGAAATCAATTCGGTCAACCACCTATACACGATGTGGGGACTCTCGGCTATGTGGAAGAGTATGAGGAGCTGAATGAAGGCCGCTATAATATTATTCTGAACGGCATCTCAAAGGTAAATATCTCCGAAATTTATTCGAATAAACCGTATCGGCAAGGTCATCTCGAAATTGCACCGGATATTGTCGCAGATTGGAAAGAAGAGGAGGAACGCGAAAATATTCTTCAACAATTTCGCAAGATCGCAGACGCCTTTGAGGGCGATATCCCATATCAGGAAATTGAACAGTCAAACGTTTCTCTCGAAGTGCTCACGAACTTGCTGGCCACCTGGTTACCAATTCCAGAGATCGAAAAGCAGAAATTGCTGGAAGTCAGTGATTTAGCCATTCGGAGTGAAATCGTGCGGGAATTTCTCCGCCAGGAAATCGACGATTACTCCTTCCTGGAAGATATGAACATCCGGCTGCCGAATGATCCGAGGTGGAATTAGTATTTCAGTGTGCGAGTGTTCGAGTGTTTGGTTAATTGTTGATTGGGAAATACGGGAATACGGTATGAGGTCCGGAAATCCAGAGTTCAGTGACCAGTGAATAGTCAATGGTGATTCGCGTGGCGGAGTGAACGCAAACGTCAGACGTGAGATGTGAAACGTGAAAAGGCGAAAGCGAGAATATCTCCGAATAAGTCCCGTCCAAAGCCAACGTATTACGCATTACGCTTCACACATTACAGACAAAGATTCACTCCCGCTTAAAGTCCCGGCGGTTGGGGGGGGGGGTAAGCGGTGAATCGAAAAATGTGACTGAGTCGTGACCTACATTTGCGCTCTTCAAATCTTATTCTTAATCCGGAAATCCGGAAATCCGGGAATATGGTATAAGGTATAAGGTATACGGTATAAGGTGTTGAGCGTTGTTTACACTTTGGTCAATTTTATTCAGTTGGGATCGGGTAACTTTCACCTCACCCCTCCGGCAGGAGTCTCTGGTGAGACAAACCCCTCTCCTTGCGGAGGAGAGGGACCGAGGGTGAGGTCATTTGAAAATTAACTTAACAAACTTTCAGGCTCGATCACTTATCTGAACCATACCACTGATTATTCTGTAAATAACTCTCCAGATTTCAACATATTAGGAAATATAGATTAAAAGTTAGTTTATAACTTATTTAAATAAACCATTCCGCTAGTGAGCTTTCACCAGGTCACGGGCGGTTTGCATTATGAAATCCATGAACGCTAAATTGAATTGAGAGCAACGAAATAGCTGAAACGTATTTCCTTATACCTCTATACCCTTATACATTCCTACCGATAACTGAAAAAGTAAACTCAAGGTAATTGTAAAATGAAACCTACTGGGACTTGTATTGCTGCCGCTTAATTCGGCTGATCGTCGTCCGTGAGGTGCTTACTGGCTTCGAATAAGATCTGTTTTTCATCTTCGGTGAGGTTATCGTAACCGACCTGATTGATTTTATCCAGGATGCGGTCAATCTCCGCGCGGAAATCGTGAATCTCGGTTTCCACTTCCTCGATTTTATCCAGCGTCTTTTTTTTTCGGCGCTTCTTGATAATGTTTTCCATAAAATCCAGTCGCCAATCCTGTTTGATATACAGCCAGCCAATGATCATTCCGCTGAGATGCGTCATATGGCTAATGGTATCACCGGGATTGCTCAGCGAGGAGAAAAACGCAATCGCTCCGATAATGGCGACAAAATATTTGACTTTCAGCGGGAAAAGAAAATAGAGATAGACATAACGCTCAGGGAACATCAGACCATACGCTAAAAGCACGCCGTAAATTGCTCCGCTGGCGCCCACCACCGGAGTGGTCGAGTGTAGAGAAAAAATCATGGTAACCAGTCCGGAACCAACGCCGGTAATAAAATAATATTTCAGAAATTCCTTTTTTCCCCAGCGCCATTCAATCTCGCGGCCAAACATCCACAGTACGAACATATTAATCGCTACATGAAAAAATCCACCATGGAGGAACATGTAGGTCGCGGGTTGCCAGATCCGAAGTTTTGACCAGACAAATTCCGGGACCAGCCCAAACAAGGTATAAACAGAATACTCAAATTGTCTGCTCTGCGGCAGCCAGAGAATAACAAAAATAACTAAATTGAGCGCAATAAGTATTCTTATCGCGCTGTTGTAAAAACTGCGATCCAGCGGATTCAAACTGCCGCTTCCACGCCCTCCAACCGGACTCCAGGAATAGTTTTGATTTCTATACATCGATAGTCTTGGTTTGTTCTAGTTCAAAATCGTGTAATTCGTGTAAAATATCGTTGAACACGCGATCCTTTTCAATGTCTGTTGCAAGTAAATGTCCTGATTTACGATAAAGTTTCATATGGACATCCTCGCTGGAGATCTCTCGCGCAATGGCGTAAGCATTTTGCACCGAAACCACCCGATCAGCAATTGAATGAAAAATCCTGACTGGGCACTCCACCTTATGCAAATTGGCCCGAATTTTACCCAGCAACCGGACCAACTCTTTCGTGCTTTGCACTGGATATCGATCGTAACCGCTATAATGGCCGTTGCCAATGCCGAGTCCTTTAATAATCGTGTCCGTGAATGCTCCAATCACTGGTAAAGAACGAATTTGCCATCGCCTTAACTGCACAGGTGCCGAAAGCGTAATTACTCCAGGCAGTGGGAATTGTTCCGCCAGGTATAGCGCCAAACTTCCGCCCATAGAAAGCCCGATGACAAACACACGGTCAAACTGTTTTTGCATCTCCTGGTAACCATCACTGACAGCCGTAATCCATTGATGGTGATTCACTGATCTGAGATCTTTGGAGATCGTGCCGTGGCCGGGCAGTAAATCAGCCCGCACAGAATAATCGTGATCGGCCAAAAATTCCCCGAGGTCGTACAAATCTAACGTATCGCCAGTAAATCCGTGGATCAGGAAACAGGCGGTTTTACCTCTCGTGATAAAAAATGATTCCGGACTTACTGATTGTGTAGCCATCTGACGAAATTCCACCTATTCAAATGTAGTAAAAAAGTCCAACGTGCGCAACGCGCCGATCCCTTCAATATGAAACCGGAGGTATTTTGCCAGAGTATCGGTGACATGTTGCCTGCGGATTCGCTGGGAGTGCTGTTGAGTGGGATTGATTAATTTATGGATGATCCTGGAATCGATTTCCTGGAGCGGCGTTTTCATCAGATAATCAAGCATCCGCAATTCTATATCTGTGAGTCGCGTCATTCCCGGCTGGTGATTGATGCAGCGTTCGCAGTGAAACTGTCCGGTCTCAGGTGAAAAATATCCCAGGGAAAGCGATCTGCCACAATTATAACACGTTTTGAACTGTGGTTGAAATCCGGCTAAAGCGGCAAAATGCAAATGAAACCACCAGAGAAGTTCAATTCCGCGCTCGCGATCATCATTTAACAAAGTCAGGGTTTCGACGAGTAAATCAAACACTTCGGCGTGCGGTTCTTCTCCAACAATTGCCTGCTGGATTGTTTCAAGGATCACCATTCCGAACACTGCCTGATCCATATCTTGTTGCAGGCGATTGAACGGACGAATATACTCCGCATCAGACAGCGTCTGAATTTCGCGAGTTTCTTTGGTATAAACGACCACCTGGAGATAATTCATTAAGTCAAGCAGTCCGGCAAATGGACTTTTGGGCCGTCGCGCTCCCTTGGCAATGACGGTCAGCTTCCCATAATCGCGAGTGTAGAGGGTACAAATCAGACTCGTTTCACTATGATTGATTCTGCGTAAAACAATGGCTGGTGTTGTTATTATTGCCATAAAAATAAAACGGTGGCTGAACCATTCTGGCTCAACCACCGCTACCTAATCTGTTTTGGCCTTAATAAGCTTTTGCGAATACGACCCAATATTCTGCATTCTTGCCACAGGAAATACATCGGTCGCTTTCAGCAACTTCTTTCCGGTCAAACGGAATACATCGAATGGTTGCTTTGGTATCCTGTTTGATCTGTTCCTCGCATTCTGCGCTTCCGCACCAAGGACTGTGCACAAAGCCGCCATCGTCTTCGAAATGCGTCGTAAAGTCCTCGTAATTGGTCACTGTGCTGGAATTATCTTCGCGGAAATTCAGCGCCCGTTGAAACATCTGCTCCTGAATATCCTCCAACATATCCGGGATGACCCCCGCAGCTTTGCTCATCTCAACTGTGGATTTTTCGCGTCCTAATCTTTGCACCAATACCAGCTGATCGTTTTTCACATCTCTGGGACCAATTTCGAGCCGGAGAGGTACGCCTTTCATCTCCCAATCATTGAATTTAAATCCGGGCGTGACGGTTTCACGATCATCAAGATATACGCGAACGTCGGCATCACGCAATTGCTTCATCAAAGGATCCACAGCGTTCATTACTTCAGATTTCTGCTCGTCGTTCCTCCAGATGGGAACGACCACAACCTGATATGGCGCTAATTTTGGAGGCAGCACCAAGCCCTGATCATCACCGTGTGCCATAATTAACGCGCCAACCAAGCGCGTGCTGACGCCCCAACTCGTGGCGTACACGTATTCCAGTTCGTTATCTTCGTTCTGAAACTGGACGTCAAACGCTTTGGCAAAGTTTTGACCCAAATTATGCGAGGTGCCAGACTGCAGCGCTTTTTTATCTCCCATCATCGCTTCGATAGTATAGGTGTGAACTGCGCCAGCGAATTTCTCACTCTCACTTTTGATGCCGGTCAGCACCGGTAGCGCCATATAATCTTCGGCGGTTTTGCGATAGACCTCCAGCATCTGCCGGGCTTCTGCTTCGGCCTCATCAAAGGTTGCATGTGCAGTGTGTCCTTCCTGCCACAGGAATTCAGTGGTTCGTAAAAACAATCTGGTGCGCATCTCCCAGCGGACGACATTTGCCCACTGATTAATAAGCAGCGGTAAATCACGGTACGAGCCGATCCATTTTTTATACATGGCCCAGATAATCGTCTCTGATGTGGGCCGGACAACCAGCGGCTCATCCAGTTTTTTTCCGCCACCGTGGGTAACCACCGCGGTTTCCGGCGCAAAACCTTCGACGTGATCAGCTTCTTTTTCGAGATAACTCTGGGGAATAAATAACGGAAAATATGCGTTCACGTGTCCGGTTTCTTTGAACATTCCATCCAGTGTCGACTGTAATCGCTCCCATATCGCATAACCGTACGGACGAATCACCATACACCCTTTGACCGGTGAGTAATCTGCCAACTCTGCTTTTTGAACTACGTCCGTGTACCAGCGGGAATAATCCTCGGACTGCTTTGTAACACCTTTCGACATACAACACCTCTATAATTTGCGTTGTGGCTTATCTGCCAAATTTAGAAAAATTATTGATTAAAAGACAAACCGAATGAGTTCAAAGAAGAAAATAGCCAGCACAGCGCCGGCCGGAACGGTTATCAACCAACTGATAACGATATTTTTGACCACATTTAAATCCAGAGAGACAACCCCGCGTGCCAGGCCAACACCAAGCACAGCGCCTACTAACGTGTGCGTTGTTGAAATTGGCAAACCGGCCCGGGAAGCCAGAACAATAGTGGTTGCCGCGCCAAATTCTGCGGCAAAACCGCGTGTTGGTGTCAGCTCGGTAATCTTTTTTCCCACTGTTTCAATCACTCGCCAACCCCAGGTTGCAAGTCCAATGACTATTCCAAATCCACCAAGAGCGAGAAGCCAGAATGGTACGCCAACGGTACTGGCAACAGTGCCGTTCCGCAAAATGGAAACAACCGAGGCAAGAGGGCCAATCGAATTGGCTACATCGTTTGCGCCGTGGGCAAACGCCACAAAGCACGCACTTAAAATTTGAAGATATCCAAACACGCGCTCCACATAGAGCAAATCCTGACCGTAATCGTCTTCGATCTGTGTATATACTTCGCTTTCAATATCCTCAATCAGTGTAGCTACATCACCATGGATATTGCTGAGTCGGTGAGTGACCTGCGGGGTCGGTGAAACGTCAATGCGTTCGAGACGAGTCAGCACTTTTTGGAGTTGTCGGGCGACCTGAAGATTCTCTTGTCCCTCAAGTTTTTGATTTTCGAGGAAACGGGCACGCACTTTATTTCTTGAGATGCGGGCAATGAGAAAATGTGAAATATATCCGGCCACGACGGCAACAAGTAAACCGATGCCAATCGATTCATATAATGTCAAATCCAGGTGGAGGTTTTTCATCCCTTTGAAAACCATCACCAACGTCATAACAAAAAACACGGCACCCGTGAGGTATGGCGCCCGCTTTTGCAGGCTTTCCACGCTATCTCTGACATTAAGAATTTTCGTTTTGATATATTGAAAAATGAGAAACGCAAGAATACCACTCATCAGTGGCGAAACGACCCAACTGGCCACAATTTGCCCGATTTTCCCCCAATTGACTGAAGCCCAGCCGCCACCAACGACAGCAAAACCGACAACAGCACCAACGATAGAATGGGTAGTGGATACCGGCCAGCCAAAGTAAGTAGCGATTTGGAGCCAAACGCCCGCGGCCAAAAGCGCAGACAGCATGCCGAACATCAAAATTTCTGGAGTGGAAGCAAAGATATGTGGGTCGATCATGCCCTTCCGGACAGTCTCGGTCACGTGACTACCCAAGAAGAAAGCGCCGGAAAATTCAAGCAGGCCGGCGACAATAACGGCTTGTTTCAGTGAGAGTGCTCCGGAGCCGACCGAAGTACCCATCGCGTTGGCGACATCGTTGGCCCCGATATTCCATGCCATGTAAAGGCCTGCAGCGATGGTAATGATAAAAATGATCGTGTAGGCAGTCATAAATACAAATTAAGAGGCAATCACAAGTCGCAATCGGTTCCCCATTTTTTCAGCAATATTTGCCAGTTCGCCAATATAACGAATTAATCTGGACCACCGCATGGTGGTGACCGGATCTATCTCATTTTCGTGCTGGTACAGGAGTTTGGCAAGTTGTTTTCCTAAAACATCCGTCTGGTGTTCCAGGTATCCAAGTTCGTTAATCATATCGAGTACCCGGCGGGCTTCAACGCCGCTGAAAGATGTTTCCAACAGTTCATCGAGTTGACCAACGACTGCTTCTGCCTGTTGACACGCGGCCTGAACTGAATCGACATATTCCAGAAACGGTTGGTGCATTGCTTCAGGCAAGACCATACTACGTAAAAGAAAGAATTCACCGATGTCCTGGGACGTATCAGCCAGGGAATCCTGGATGGAGAGAATTTCCAATAAATCGCGTCGTGATACAGGGAGAAACAAACTCTTGGGCAGATGATCGCGGATATCATTTTTAACCTGATCCGCTTCGTGCTCTAATTCACCGATTTTTTCGGCCAGGCGTTCAATTTCAGCGTCATCCCGGTCAATCACCGCCTGCATAAGTGGTTTAACGAGTTTCACGCACGCTTGTACGCGCTGATTATGCTCCTGAATCGGACCAAAAGGCGACTGGGCAAATATGTTGAGTACGTTTCTCATGTAAAAATTTTGTAAAATTTTTATTGAAAAGATTACATTGACAGTAACTGATTTGCAAGCGATTTGTCTCAATAATTCCCAGGGAATCCGGAGCGGAACATATTGCAGAAGGAGTGCATTGCATATCTGTAACTGCGGAAATTCCTGAAGTAGAACGAGTTTGCATTCCAAATGGGAATGATTATATTTTTGGCTGTTATTGCAATGAAAGGAGATTTATTTCTATGGCGAAAAATCTACTCATAGTAGAGTCGCCGTCAAAAGCTAGTACACTGAAAAAATATTTAGGGAAAGATTTTGACGTTAAAGCCTCAGTGGGTCACATACGAGATTTGCCGAAGAAGAAACTCGGCATCGATCTCGATGACAATTTTAAACCGACCTATGTCACCATCCGTGGCAAAGGCAAGGTTATAAAACAATTAAAGGATGCCGCGAAAAAAGCAGATACGATTTATCTCGGCACTGATCCTGATCGCGAGGGAGAAGCCATCGCGTGGCATATTGCCAATGTGCTCAACGGAAACAAACATTCTTTGCATCGGGTACTGTTTAACGAAATTACGAAAAGCGGTGTGAAGCGCGGTTTGGCAGAGCCCAAATCCATTGATCAAAACTTGGTAGATGCGCAGCAGGCACGCCGGATTCTCGATAGAATTGTGGGATACCAGGTAAGTCCGTTTCTCTGGAAGACGCTTTACAGCGGGCTTAGCGCGGGACGAGTCCAGTCAGTGGCGCTCAGGATAATTGTGGAGCGCGAGCGCGAAATTAAGGCGTTTGTTCCGGACGAATATTGGTCAATTCACACGACGCTTTCCGGCGAAAATTCCGGGAAGTTTGTCGCAGACTTACATAAAATCAAAGGCAAAGATCCGCAAATTGGTTCAGAAAAAGAAGCCAACGCGATCCAAAAAGCGTTGGAAGAATCTACCATCACGGTCGACAAAATTACCAAGAAAACAGTGTCCCGGAATCCGTATCCGCCTTACACCACCAGCACTTTGCAGCAGGATGCGGCACATAAACTGAGATTTTCTCCAAAGAAGACCATGGCGTTGGCGCAGCAACTGTACGAAGGTGTGAACGTCAACGGCGAATCAGTCGGTTTGATTACTTATATGCGAACCGATTCCACCCGACTGGCTGGCGAAGCGCTCTCAGGCGCCAGAGAAGCCGTATTGCGTGACTTTGGCGATAAATATGCCCCGAAGAAACCGCGGCAGTTTTCTTCCAAGAAATCTGGCGTGCAGGACGCTCACGAAGCGATTCGCCCGACCCAGTGGGAGTTAGCTCCGGAAAAATTGAAAGGGCAGCTTTCCAAAGATCTCTATCGCCTCTATTCGCTGGTTTGGTATCGTTTGATCGGCTCGCAGATGGCTGCCGCCAAATATGCGCAAACAGCCATCGATATTTTGGCTGGCGACGATTATCTCCTGCGCTGCAGCGGATCCATCCTGAAATTTGACGGATATTTGAAAGCGTACGATCAGATGCCGAATTCCAAAGATCGCGAAGAAGACAGCGCGGTACCGGAACACATCGAGGAAGATGAAATACTAACACTGCACGAAGTGAATCCTGAACAGCATTTCACCAAACCACCGGCGCATTACAATGAAAGCAGCTTGATCAAGGAACTGGATAAACAAGGTATTGGTCGCCCAAGTACGTATTCCCAAATTATTACTACGCTGTACGATCGCGACTATGTAACACGGGAAAAACGCCATCTGTTGCCCACAGAATTGGGATACACCGTTAACGATGTGCTGGTTGAACATTTTCCCGCCATCTTCAACGTCGAGTTTACCGCGCAGATGGAGGACGAACTGGATAAGATTGAAGAAGGCAAAGATGAATGGGAAAACGTAGTCGGTGAATTTTACGAGCCGTTCCACGAATCCCTTGAATCCGTTTCGAAAAAGACCAAAGACATCAAGCAATCGCTGCAGGAATCCACTGGCGAAAAGTGTGAGAAATGCGGGCGCGAGATGGTCGTAAAATGGGGACGCAACGGAAAATTTCTAGCGTGCTCAGGCTATCCTGAATGCAAGAATACGAAACCGTTGGAAGAACCGGAAGAGATTGAGACCGACGAAAAGTGCGAAAAATGCGGTGCTCCGATGATTATCAAGACCGGGCGCTACGGCCGGTTCATGGCGTGCAGTAATTATCCCAAATGCAAGAACACCAAACCGATTCCTCTGGGAATCAAATGTCCCGAGGACGGTGGCGATATCGTGGAGCGTCGGTCCCGCAAAGGGAAAGTTTTTTACGGATGCGCCAATTATCCGGATTGCAAATTTGCGGTGTGGGATAAACCTGTGGACAAAAAATGTCCCAATTGCGACGCTGATTTTCTGGTGGAAAAACACACCAAATCGAAGGGTGACTTTCTGCGGTGCCTCAATTGTAAATCAGAATTTCCGATGGATGCGGAGAACGAAGAAGCGCAAGGAGCAGCCTAAATGTCGAAAGAATTGGAATCGCTTGAGCCGTTAGTGGCGTTGTGCAAGCGACGTGGATTTATTTATCAAAGCAGTGAAATTTACGGCGGACTGAACAGTACGTGGGATTACGGTCCACTAGGCGTGGAACTGAAACGCAACGTGAAAGATCAGTGGTGGCACGACATCGTGACAACGCGTGAGGATGTGGTTGGACTGGACGCCAGTATTTTAATGCATCCCAAAGTTTGGGAAGCCTCCGGTCACGTGGCCGGATTTCACGATCCGTTGATCGATAACAAAACCAGCAAAGCGCGGTTTCGTGCCGATCATCTGATTGAACAGCACATTAAAAATCTTCGCGATAAAGGCAAAGATGAGGATGCTGATCGGGTGATGCACGCTCTGGAAAAAGCCGGAACGAATCCCGAAGCGTTGTACGAAATTATTGTCGGCGAAGAGATTCGGGATCCCGTCGGTGGCACCACGGATTGGACGCCGGTTCGCCAGTTCAACCTGATGTTTAAAACCCATTTTGGTGCCACGGAAGATTCTGCCAGCGAAGTCTATCTGCGTCCCGAAACCGCGCAGGGAATTTTCGTGAATTTCGATAACGTGACTTCCACGACTCGTGTAAAATTACCGTTTGGGATTGCCCAGATCGGCAAAGCATTTCGCAATGAAGTCACCACCGGAAATTTTATTTTTCGCTCCCGTGAGTTTGAGCAGATGGAGCTGGAATATTTTGTCCATCCCGGTTCCACTGAAGGAAGTTTCGAAGAGTGGGTGCAGATGAGATTCGAGTGGTACAAAACATTGGGAATTCGCGAAGAGAAATTGCGTCTCAGGCCTCACACAGAGGAAGAACTCGCTCATTACGCTAAATCGTGCTCTGACGTGGAATATCTCTTTCCGTTTGGCTGGTCAGAACTGGAAGGTATTGCCAATCGCGGCACATTTGATCTGGATCAGCACATTGAACACAGCGGCAAAAAACTGACATATTTCGACCAGCCGAATAACGAGCATATCGTGCCGGCTGTGATTGAGTCCAGCGCCGGCGTTGACCGGACAGTCTTAACGATTCTTTCCGACGCTTACTGGGAGGACGAAGAAAACGATCGCACCGTGCTGCAACTTTCACCGAAGATTGCGCCGGTGAAAGTGGCAATATTCCCGCTGTTCAAGAAGCAGGGAATGCCGGAAGTGGCGCGCAGGATCTACGATGATTTGCATACCAATTTCGCCACTTTCTATGATGATGGCGGCTCCATCGGAAAACGATATCGCCGCCAGGATGAAGCCGGGACGCCGTACGCAATTACCGTCGATCACGATTCGGTCGAGGATGGTACGGTCACACTCCGAGACCGCGACTCCCTTGAGCAGATTCGAGTCCCAGCCGATAAACTCGTTGAAGTTCTGGATGAGAAGCTGAAAAAGGTTGGCGTGGAACTGGCGTAGCTAACTGAGAGAATTGTTCAACCCCGTTGGGGTTGATGTTGTTTGCTTTATTCCGTAGCCCCGGATTTCATTCGGTTGTAAATCCGGCGTTTGACGGGGGCTATTGTTCTTCAATCCCTTCGGAATTTATCTTCTGTACAAAATATTGAACACTTTTAAATCTTGATGAGTTCTAAAGCCCAACGGGCTTTAATAATAATAGCCCCGGGTTATAGCCCGGGGAAAAAGAGAACAACAATTCCCAAGCCTGAAGGGCTTGAATAAACTGGAGATCCCGTTACATTAAAAGGACACCGGCAACGGCGCCAGCAGCGACCGTCGCCGGAAATCTTTTACTTTGCAACTAGCCACAATCACTGGCAGCAATAATTTTTAAACCGCTTCTTCTGCCGTTCCTTCCAACAATTCCCATAACTCTCCACCCTGATCCATCTCCAGCAGATCCATATATCCGCCAATCGGTTCGTCATTGATGAGAATCTGTGGAACGGTGCGTTGACCGGTTAAATCCTGCAAAAATTGCCGGAAATTTGCCTGACCACTCAGGTCAATTTCTTCGTACGGAATTTCCCGTTCGGCAAGCAGGCGCTTGGCAGCCTTGCAATACGGGCAAAATACGGTTGTGTATAGTTTCACTTTTGGTTTGGGATTTTGAGACATCCTGATTAACTCCTAAATTCAATTCAATTAATTACGATGAAATATTATTAATAAGACTGGTGAATTATTGTGCTCTAAGCTACGGTTTCTCTGGTTTTCTTTTCATTTTTGGCATACAGTTGGCCACACGCTGCGTTGATATCTCTTCCGCGACTCCAGCGCACAGTCAGTGCAAAGGGCGTCGGAGACAAGGCTTCTAGAAATTTTTCAATTCGATTATCGGAAGGGCGTTTGTACGCCGAACCCACCTCGTTAAACGGAATAACATTCAACTTGCACGAAATATCCTTTAACATCGAGCGCAGACGATGTGCGTCCTCAACACGATCTGTGATTCCTTCCATAAGCACATATTCAAACGTGATGCGATTGCCGCTAACCTGCGTGTAACGTTTTGCTGCATTCAACACGTCCCGAATCCCCCAGCGCTTATTGATCGGAATGAGATTAGAGCGGTCTTTATCTGTGGTAGCGTTTAAGGAAATAGCTAACCGATACGGCTGATCTTCATTGGTGTATTGTAGGATGCGCGGAACGATTCCGCTGGTGGAAATGGTAATGCGTTTTCGTCCGATATTCGGCCCCATATCGTCGTTAAATAACTCAGCGGCTTTGATCACATTGTTGTAATTATTGAACGGCTCACCCATCCCCATAAACACGATATTGGTAATTTTCCTTGGAGAAAATTGTTGGAGAATCCTAAACTGTTCAAAGATTTCTCCGGCATCCAGATGGCGAAAAAAGCCCATTTTTCCGGTGGCACAAAAATCGCAATCCACGGCGCAACCGACCTGACTGGAAAGACACACGGTGACTCGATCGTCCTCCGGGATGTAGACGGCTTCCACGTTCATGCCGTCGTCCAGACCGATCAAGAATTTCACGGTATCGTCCGTGGCATTCCCCGTTTGATCAATAACTGTAGCCCGGGAGAGTTCCCCGTATTTTTGCAACTTTTCGCGCAGAGATTTCGGCAGTGTGGTGACCTCGTCGTATGAGTTGGCCATCTTTTCGTACATCCAGCGGAATAGCTGTTCGGCTCTATAATCGGGTTCGCCAATTTCCTGAAAAAATTGTTGTAATTCTTCCAGAGATTGGCCTTTAAGTGGTGTTTTATCTGATTTCTTCATAGCCAATTATATTAACAGGCAGTCCGTAGGTTTCCAATAGCTAATTTGGATTTATGGATTGTGTCCAATGCGGGGAAAAATGCTATTTAAACATAGTCCTCAATGCAAAATCGAAAACTACCTCTACCTCATCCTTCCGGAGGGGTGAGGTCATTTTATTTAAAGTAATAATTTTTCTCCGGAACTCTCATCTTATGTTTTCGTGGAAAACGCAACGATTTGATTGAATCCCGATGATACAATCCGTTGACAAGGTCAGAGGGCTTCTGTACTTTTTCCATTTGCAATGAGCGAACAGAAAGGATCACCAGTTGAGCGACCGGAATGACGAACAAATAGTGCAGGAAATGAACGACACCTACCAGGCAATCACTGACGAGGTAGGGAAAATTATTATTGGGCAAAGACAAATTTTAAAATTGTTGCTGATTTCACTATTCTCCCGGGGACACTGCGTCTTGGTTGGCGTGCCGGGATTGGCAAAAACGTTATTGATTCAAACTTTATCGCAGGTATTGGACTTAAAATTCAGCCGCATCCAGTTTACACCAGATTTAATGCCATCTGATATCACCGGCACAGAAATTATTGAGGAAGATCAGACGACGGGAAGGCGCGCGTTCAAATTTGTAAAAGGGCCAATTTTCGCAAATATTGTACTGGCTGACGAGGTCAATCGAACCCCTCCAAAAACGCAGGCAGCATTACTGGAAGCCATGCAGGAACACCGGGTGACGGCCGCCGGAACCACACACGTCCTAAGCGAGCCGTTCTTTGTTTTGGCCACACAAAATCCCATTGAACAGGAAGGCACTTATCCCTTGCCGGAAGCGCAACTTGATCGGTTTATGTTTAATCTGTTGGTTGACTATCCAACATCTGCGGAAGAAAACGAGATTGTAAAATCGACCACAAGCGCATACGATGCTGCATTATCAAAAGTGATGAATGTCGAACAAATACTGGAATTTCAAGCACTTGTACGCCGGGTTCCGGTTGCTGATCCGGTCGTGGAATTTGCGGTCAAATTAGTTGGGTCAACTCGTCCAAATAACAACGGTACGCCTCAATTCATCAAGGATTGGCTGGAATGGGGAGCCGGGCCGCGTGCATCCCAATATTTAGTATTGGGTGCAAAAACCAAAGCGATTTTAGAGGGACGACCCACGCCATCCATCGAAGATATCAAAGCATTGGCAAAACCGGTGTTACGCCACCGGATTATCGCGAATTTCAGCGCAGAAGCAGATGGCATTGCGCCTGATGAGATTATCGAAAAATTAGTTGAGGCCACGCCAGAATAATGCCGATTAGCGTCAACAAACGCGAATACCTGAAACCGGAAACCATTTCCCGGCTGGAGAATCTATCTCTGGTGGCGCGACTGGTGGTGGAAGGGTTTATCATTGGATTGCACAAAAGTCCATACCATGGATTTTCTGTGGAGTTTGCCGAACATCGCCCTTATATGGCCGGCGACGAAATCAAACATATCGACTGGAAATTGTTCGGAAAAACCGATCGCTACTACGTCAAACAGTTCGAGGAAGAAACCAACCTCAAAACCTATCTTATCCTGGATGCCAGCGAATCGATGTCCTTTGGCAGTAATGGCGTATCGAAACTGCAATACGGTTCCTATCTCGGAGCCGCGCTGACGTATTTACTGCTGAAACAACAGGATGCTGTCGGCTTAACCCTGTTCGACGAGGGAATCCGATCGTTTATTCCACCCAGCTCTCGTCCCAGTTATCTCAATGTGATTTTAAGCCAGATGGAAGATCTGGAAACCGGAGGCGAAACAAACATCTCTGGGACGCTCCACGAGATGGCTGATCGCATTAAGCGCCGGGGACTGATTATCCTGATTTCCGACTTGCTTGACGATCCGGAAGATGTATTAATGGGACTCAAGCATTTTCGCCACCGGAAGCACGAGGTAATTGTCTTTCATATTCTGGATGATCAGGAACTCAATCTAAATTATGACCGACAGGTGGAGTTGACGGATCTGGAAAGTGGAGAGGCACTGACAACTGACCCTCGACTGATTCGCAAGGCGTATCGCGAGGAAATCCAGAAATTTATCGCCAAGTATAAACAGGACTGTTTGGCGAATCACATCGATTACATCCAGTTAACGACCAGCCAGCCATTTGATCTTGCCCTCACCGAGTATTTACATAAGCGCCAAAAGTTGATGTAGATTATTATTTAACGAGATCTAAATTGCTGTTAAATGAATTAGTTCAAGCCCTTCAGGTTTGAGAATTAATTGTTTTTTGTTACCCCAGGCTGCGCCTGGGGTTATTATTATTGAAACCCTTCGGGTTTCGTGATTCTGATCGTATCAGTCATATGGAAAAGAGCCCGGAGGGCTCAAATATTATTAGCCCCGGGTGTAAACCCGGGGAGACGAAGAGTAAAATATCTCAAGCCTGAAGGGCTTGAACAAAATTAATTTCACTTCACCGAATCCATTGTTGTGGTATCCTGCTTCATCATTTCTGAAGATTTACCTGCAGTTGAATCCATCGATACGGAGCCTTGTGGCGATTGTGATTTTACTTTAATCTGATAAATGTAATCGCCGGTTGGTTCTTTGTTACCGTTCCCCGCGTTCCCAGCCACATAAAAAGTGATTGTACCCTCTGGCTTGGCTGGCGCCTGCCAGGTGAAGTGCCATTCCACCGGACCGTTTTTTGTCCCAAGATGAGTGCCGCGTCGTGTGTGTTTGAGGTAAAACCGGGTTTCCCCGTTGACCTCATCTTCATCTAATTGCAGTTTGTGACGATCAAATTTTACAATCTTTCCCGCTTCGCTAAGGCTGTCATTAATAGCGGTGAGTTCGAAACCCCAGATTTTTTGCCCTTTTTGTTGCAATCGAACGGTAAGAGGATAGTCTTTTTTAGGTTCATATTCTCTGGGAAGACCGAGCAGACTCAATTTGCCTGGCCCACTATTAACTTCATGATCCACGTGACATTTACTTGCCACGCAGATTTGTTCACCTGGAGCGCCGGTGCGTTTATTTTTAGGACCCCGGATGTAAGAATACGCTAGTACAGTTATGAATAGCGTAATCCAGATAAACACCACAATTCGGATAGATTTCATAACTGATATCCTTCCAGTGGATTAATGAAAATAGTTACCTCGTATTTAAAAATAAAAAAGGGCGAGTACAACTCAGTGTACCCGCCCTCACAGTTTAAAAGAATTTTTAACTTATTTTTTTTTCTCGGCTTCCAACTTCTTTGCTTTTTGGAGCAATTTTTCACCTTGTTCGGTGTTGCCCTGGCGATAAACAGTTACGGCGAGTTTCCGAAGCACCTGCACATTTTCTGGATCGTTTTCGAGTACTTTCTGGAAAACCTCAGCCGCTTTATCCCACTGCTCTAATTCCTGGTACAATTCGCCCAATTTAATGCGGGCTTCTTCGTCTCCGGGATTATACTGCAGCGATTTTTCTAAGCTAGCAGTTGCCTTCTGATAATTCTGTTTAGCCGTGTCGGTATTCTCATTATCAGCGGCTTTCTGAGCAATCTGAATGTATAACATTGCTTCGTTGAAATAGAGATCAGGATTCTCCTGCTCCTGTTGCAACGCAGTGTCATACATTTCCAGCGCCTTTTTAGGTTGATTTGTCTTCACATAAAGACTCGCGAGCAACTGCAAAACGGTTGTATCCTCTGGTTTCAGGTCGTGAGCCTTCGCCAGCATTTCGATGGCGTGCTCCTGTTCGCCCTGTTCTGCCAATAATTTACCGTAATTGAAATAGGCCTGGAAATTCTCTGGATTCACCTCGATTGCTTTCTCGAAGGTGGCTTTGGCTTTATCCAGATTTTTAGTCAACAAATAGGCCGTCGCCAGGCTGTTATAAGTTTCCGGCTTTTCAGGCATAATGATCGTTGCGTTTTCGAAGCTTTTGATTGCCTGGTCCATTAACCCTTCTTTGGCCGCTTGCGTGGTATCTAAAGCTGCATTAAACTTTTTGGCGCCGCTGTTAAATGCATTTGTCCAGTATTTCAACCGGGCATTCTTAATATCGGTTTTGTACTGATCGCTGATCGCAAGTGACCGATCGAAGGCTTCGTTCATTTTCTTCCACTGATTTTGGCGAGCATAAATATCAGTACCCAACAAATACGGAATTTCGGGATTTTGTGGTTCGGCCTTCTCTGCCTTTAACAAAAATTCTTCGGCTTTTGACCAGTTTTCCTGCTGAATGTACAGTTTTGCCGACGTTAATTCCTGGCTCTGGCAGGCAATTAAGAGGAGGATTGACGCGACAAATAGGCTGCCAATCATCCAAAAACGCTTCAACTTCATTGTACTCTCCTCATACTTGATTAAAATGTGTTAAAATCGGTGAAAAATAGCCTATTACATATACATATTCAAGATGAAACTCACAAATCCAAACTCGAATGAGCACGGGCAAAACTACGCAGATCGTACGGAGGACGCGCAATCCCGATATCAGTGATTATCCCAGAGATGTAGTGAGCGGGTGTGACGTCAAATGCCGGGGAATACACGGCCACGTCTTTCGGCGCTGTTGTGATTTTCCCCCAGTGAACGACTTCCTCTTCGCCACGGATTTCGATAGGAATATCGTCACCGGTTTCTATCGAAAAATCAATTGTTGAGGTTGGAGCGGCAACATAAAAAGGAACGTCGTGCGCTTTGGCTGCGATCGCCAATTGGTAAGTTCCAATTTTGTTGGCGGTATCACCGTTGGCGGCAATGCGATCGGCGCCCACAATCACACAATCGATATGTTCACGTTGCATCAGTGAAGCCGCCATTCCGTCAGTCATCAGGTGAACAGGAATATTCGCTTTCTGCAATTCCCACGCGGTAAGTCGTGCACCCTGTAACAACGGCCGTGTTTCGTCAGCGTACACCTGCACAGACAGATTATGCATTGCTGCGGCGTAGATCACGCCAAGCGCCGTTCCAATACCTCCGGTTGCCAACGCGCCTGCATTGCAGTGTGTGATGATTTTCGGATTGCCAGAAAGCAATTCAGCACCGTATTCGCCAATCTTGCGACAGCGTTCTTCGTCCTCCCGGTGAATTGCAATGGCTTCCTGTTCAAGCAGTTCATAGGCTTCACTGGCTTTGCCGGGATTTTTGGACTTGGCAAATTTCAGAACACGCTGGATCGCCCACGAAAGATTAATCGCTGTGGGACGCGCCTGCTTTAATGGAATAACGCGTTCTTCAAGGTTGGACCAGTCAGGCGCTGCCTTCAAATGTTGCCACGATTTTGCCGCGAGTAAAACGCCGTAGGCTCCTGCGATACCAAGCGCCGGAGCACCTCTGACAGACAGCCGCTTAATAGCTGCGGTTAGATCATCGACCTCAGTGATATGGAGCACAACTTCTTTTGCAGGAAGTTTTGTCTGATCCAGCATTTCGATAGTGCCGTCATTCCACCAGAGCGCTTTTGGCACGTTGATCGTATTATTTTCCAATGATTTGCACCACCAGTTTGCGGTTACGGGCCGGTACATCATAATCGAGGAAAATGATCTGTTGCCAGGTGCCCAGGGTGAGTTCTCCGTCCACGATCGGAACGGTGAGATCCGGTTTGGTCAGCGCAGCCCGGACGTGAGAATGGCCGTTGCCATCGTGCCACGTTTCGTTGTGATGATAGGTTTTTCCGGAGGGCGCAATTTTCTCCCATACTTCCGGAATATCCTGTAACAGTCCCGGCTCGTATTCAATGGTTGTAATTCCGCCGGTCGATCCCGGAACGAAAATCGTGACCTGCCCGCTGCGGATTTGATTTTTACGGACGACACTTCGGATATCATCGGAGATGTCGTGAATGTCGATTTCCGGTTTCGTCTGAATGTGCAGGTATTCAGTGATGACGTCCATTATGCTGTCTCAAATGTTGTGAGGTTTTTAAATTCCTGATAACGAGCATCAATTTCTTCCCGTGTCAGTTTTTTTAGTCGATCCAGGCTGAAATTTTCCACATTGAAGCTCGCCAGCGCACTGCCGTAAATAATACCCTGGCGTAATGCGGTTTCGTTGAACTCATCCACTGAATCGAGATATCCAACCAATCCACCCGCAAAAACATCTCCGGCGCCGGTAGGATCAATCACCTCTTCCAGGGGAAATCCCGGCGCGAAAAATATACTATTGCGCCCAACCATCATGGCACCGTGTTCGCCTTTTTTGATAATGAGATATTCTGGTCCTTCGCTTAGAAGTATTTTCGCGGCTTTTACCAAACTAGGTTCGTCTGTCAGCTGCCGGGCTTCAGAGTCGCTAATGAGCAGAATATCGGTGTGCGAAATCACCTTCATCAACTCGGGTCGACTGGTGTCAATCCAGAGATTCATTGTGTCGGTGATCACCAGTTTCGGTGATTTTATCTGGTCTAATACTTCCAGCTGCAACGAGGGATGGATGTTCGCCAGAAAAAGTAAATCCGCAGACTTGTATTTCTCTGGAATCCTTGGAGAAAATGTTTCAAAAACGTTCAGCTGCGTATCGAGTGTATCACGATTGTTCATATCATAGTGATAACGGCCTTCCCAGCGGAAGGTTTGGCCTTCTTCGACCTGCAGGCCTTCGAGGTCGACATTTCTATCTTTAAGCAGGGATATCGCTTCCTCTGGGAAATCATTACCGACCACACCAACCAGATACACGTGACTAAAAAAACTGGCCGCCACGCTGAAATACATTGCCGAGCCACCGAGAGCATCTTCCCGGCGATCAAAGGGCGTTTCCACGGTATCCAATGCGACCGATCCAACTACGAGAATTGACACGAGATTTACTCCTTCTTCATCCTGTTTTTGCACACCGTGCTATGTTACAAGGTGACATTTCTAAATTCAACGCTTCTTGCAAAAAAACAGCGCGATGAGAAGACTCACCGCGCTGCTGAAACTTCATTAGTAGGCTGTGAAAAAGTTTACAGTGAAACTTTCTCCAGATTGGATTTAATGTGCTCTGCGGATTCCTGTAGTGCCGCTTTTTCTTCGTCATTCAGCTGCACTTCCAGGATTTCCTCGATTCCATCTTTGCCGAGTTTTACCGGAACGCCCATATAAAAATCGTGCAGTCCGTATTCGCCAGTGAGCCACGCGGCACACGGCAAAATTCGTTTGTTGTCCTTGACCATGGCTTCCACCATCTCGCTCACGGCGGCTGACGGAGCATAATAAGCGCTGCCCTCTTTCAGGAGACCAACGATTTCACCGCCGCCTTTTCTGGTGCGATTGACGATGGCGTCAATTTTATCCTTGGAGAGCAGATCTGGCAGCGGAATACCAGCCACAGTTGCATAGCGTGGAAGCGGAACCATTGTGTCACCGTGTCCACCGAGTACCATTGCCTGAATATCGCGTACCGAAACATTGAGTTCCATTGCGACGAAGGAACGGAAGCGGGCAGTATCCAGAATGCCGGCCATTCCCATGACTCGTTTGGAATCAAAACCGCTTTTTTTCAGTGCGACATAGGCCATCACGTCGAGCGGATTGGTCACCATAATAATTTTGGTGTCGGGAGAGTGTTTGGCGACCTGCGTTACGACATCGCTGATAATTTCGGTGTTCTTGGCGAGCAAATCGTCACGGCTCATCCCGGGGCGGCGAGCCAAACCGGCAGTAATGACCGTAATGGAAGATCCTGCCGTTGCTTCATATCCATTTGCGCCGGTGGTGCGTGCGTCAAACCCTTCAACCGGAGCTGATTCCCACATATCCAATGATTTTCCCTGGGGAAGACCATCAACGATGTCCACGAGGACTACTTCATTGGCGAGTTCTTTCTCAGCGATCCGCTGGGCGGTTGTTGCGCCTACGTGTCCGGCTCCAATGACTGAAATTTTCATAATTACCTCCTTGGTTGGGTTTCTGCGCATCAATGAGTTTTGAGGCAGAAACAAGTGAGTGCATGCTAGTTATAAAAAAACAAAAGGCGCTCCGAATTATCGGAACGCCTTGAAAGAGAATAGCGGTTATACCAGGCTATAGATTAGCGAGTCTGTTTTTGATAGCCCATATGAGTATGGCCGTGACATCGCGATTAGCCCGAAAATTATTCGGGATATACGCTAATCACTTTTTTATCTCTGCCCACTCGCTCAAATGCCACCCGGCCGTCCACTTTGGCAAACAGGGTGTCATCATTACCCCGACCGACATTCCAGCCGGGATGAAATTTTGTGCCACGCTGCCGAACCAAAATACTGCCGGCTGTCACGACCTGACCACCGTAATTCTTAACGCCTAGTCTATTCGCATTGCTGTCGCGCCCGTTCTTCGAAGAACCAACACCTTTTTTATGTGCCATATCGTCAATTACTCCTTCGTGGATTTTTCTTCAGACTCTGCCGCTTTTTCTTTGGCAGGTTCTGCTTTCGATTTCTTGGCCGCAGTTTTTTTCGCTTTCGTGCCTGTTTTAATATCATCAATGCGGATGGACGTGAATTGCTGACGATGCCCGCGTGATTTACGATATCCTTTGCGGCGTTTTTTCTTAAAGACAAGAATCTTTTTTTGTTTTCCGTGATCCAGAACAGTTGCTTCCACAGATGCGCCATCAACTGTCGGGGTGCCAATAACTGGTTTTTTACCGTCATGCAGGTATAATACCCGGTCATATGTTAATTTTGAACCGGTGTCCGCTTGTGTCCGGGGAATCGCAATTTCGGCACCTGGGGTCACCTTGAATTGCTTCCCTTTTATTTCCACCACAGCATACATTTACAATTACTCCTAATTTTCGTTTAAACTCCGTCTCTCCAAAAGCAGTGTAATATAGATGGTGAAATGTAGCATTTCAAGATCAATGTATTAATAAAGTTCAGTGATATCTTCTTTTCGCTTTTTGGAGATGAAACGGAAATCATTAATACTAATTCCTTCGTCTCTGACCAAATCTATTTTCATAATATGGCGCCACATCCAGCGACGCAAGATACTTTTTGTCCCGGCGTTCAGATAATCTGCAATGGTCGGGTGGACTTTCAGGATCAACCGACGTTCATTGCACTGGGTTTTAAAGCGCTTCAACCAGCTTTCAATTTTTGTCACCATCGATTCTTTCGACGGCACCCGCCCAGTTCCGTGACAAATGGGACATTCCTCACTGGTGGACAGCAATAAACTCAGCCGGATGCGCTGCCGGGTCATTTCCATCAATCCGAAATCAGAAATGGAGGTGATGGCGATTTTCGCACGGTCGCGTTTGGTTTCTTTCTTCATTTCATCGTAAACGCGTTTTTTATTTTTATCTTCGTGCATATCGATGAAATCAACCACGATGAGTCCGCCAATATCCCGCAGTCGAAGTTGACGTGCAATTTCACGTGCCGCTTCCAGGTTAATTTTTAGTGAATTCTGCTCGTGATTCTTTTTTCCAATGAATTTTCCACTGTTGACATCAATGGTTACCATGGCTTCTGTATGTTCAATCACCAGATGCCCGCCACTCTTCAACCAGACTTTCCGGTTCAGTGATTTCTCGATCTCTTTGTCGATATTATATTTTTCAAAGATCGGAACGCGTCCCTTGTACAAGTGGATTTGTTCTGTCAGCTGCGGTGCAGTCTGCTTAAGGTAACTCACCAGTTTCTTATACAATTTCTTGTCATCGATCATTACCCGGTCAACATCTGCGGTAAACATATCCCGGATGATACTGCTTGCCATTTCCATGTCTTTATAGACAATACAAGGTGATTTCCCACTTTTGATGGTCGATTCGATCTTCTTCCAGGTGTCGATGAGTTGATCAATGTCGCGTTTCAACTCCTCTTTGCTTTTACCTTCCGCCACCGTCCTGACGATAATACCGTAATTTTCCGGTTTGATTTCGTAGCCTACACGTTTCAGGCGCCGTTTTTCACCGCGATTATATATTTTTCGCGAAACGCCCACGTGTTCAGCGTACGGTAATAACACCATAAATCGTCCAGGGAGAGAGATCGCCGTTGTCACCCGCGGCCCTTTACCGCGATACGGTTCTTTGATAACCTGCACAATAATATCTTCACCGGATTTCAACGCCGGATGCGCTTTGCTATGACTCTTTCTGCGGTAGTTACCGTTTGTGTCATCGTCATCTGGCGTATCCAGCAAACCCGGGAATACTGAGTTCGTATCTTCGACTTCACTGTATGGGAGAAATGCGTTGGTCTCGTGGCCAATATCAACAAATGCCGCCTGCATTCCATCGATGACATTTTCAACCTGTCCCTTGTATATGTTCCCGACCATACGTTCATTTTCGGGCTTTTCTACAAAAAACTCCACGAGCTCAGAATCTTCCAGCAAACCGATTCGTGTCTCGCCGGTAGACTCACTAATAAAAATTTCTTTTTTCATGGTAATCCTTACCTCTGTCGGTCATTTTTGGTAAGGGCAATAATGACAGATGTACAATGGCAGGAGGTCAGCTCCCGCGTGGTGTACTTTTTTAATTAAATTGATGGAAGGTATTTCAGAGAACGTTGACTTATTTGAGAGAAGTGAGCGGAGTGTCGTCGAATTTGTATTCTCCCCAAATGCTTGAAGATTAATCCAAGCCGATGGAGTACAACCCTCCATCGTTTCATGGGAAGAATCAGAAATTTTTTCATTGGAGAAAAAATGGTCGTGTGGAAATGGGACATCCCTGGTAAAAGGGGAATTTTAATTGGACCATTCTGGTCCGATTGAGATGTACCTAATCGGTTCAAAGACGAATGAGACTCCACAAAATAGACATTTTGGAGATCGCTATTTCTGCTTATTTGGGTTCGCAGAATAGGTGAGCGCCCCAAGAGCATTGCAATTACAGCAAAAACCCACTCAAATAACCTCATTGGAGGTGTAATTTGGTTAATCGTACCTGAAAATTCCTTCACATCAACGTGTTAATTTGTAAGCTTGGGTTAGTGAAAGCACCCTTACTGCTTTCTCCAACCACGGAATATTATTAACGATACCCTGAAATTGAGGACTATCGCTTATTCGCCGTGTCAAGCATACGTTGCAAAGCAACATATATTATTTAACTCGAAAATTTTCCTACGAGCATTAATTATTTTCATCTTATCAACAGGCTTAATTATCGTATTTTTGATCTTGTCGCCTGTCATTTACTCTGATTATTTCCCATCAGATGTTAAAGATATAAATATCTTTGTGAAATTACTGTAGTGTTGTTTCCCATTCAAGATATTTTTTCTCACATTTGTGACTAATTCCAGAATGGATAACTGGCGCTAAAAAAGCGGCCTTTGCTTTCTAATATTCTGTGGAACCGGCGCCCATAAATCATATCAAATGTCTCGGCTTTACCAGGAAACATGCTCAAAGCCTGAGTTCTGGCTTCATAAATAAGGTTGAGTGCTTCACCCAAAGTAATTTCCGGATCACTGAGTAACCGGCACGTCACATCGGATATGAAACGTAACCGGCGAATTGCGCGCTGTTCATCACGAAGAGTTTCCATAGAATTATCGCCCCTAGTCTTCAAGTTGTATCGTTTTCTGTTATAATAGTCAAATAAATCACTCTGTGTTCTATGTAATCGGTGAATTAAAAAAAGTTCCCGGTTGAAACCAAATCCCGCTGGCTTGTATTAGAGCTCGAGTGGTAAACCTCAAGCAAAGGAGATCGATAATCCGTGGAGTTAGATTAGAAGGATTAAATAATAAAAGAAAATTTCCTATTGACATTCACTCGAACAAGAAATAACATTCTACAATATGAAAGAAATAATACATATAAATATGTTTGATGTGCTGAGACAACAATATCTGTGTTACACAGATCACAGTGTCGTTCCAGTCGAAACGGTAAACTCTTTTGTTAAAACGAAGGAGTCATCTATTGATATTAGGAACACAAAGCAGCATGGACATAACCTCCGAACTACTTCACAGATACTTCGTTCGTAACTTCTACCTTTCTTGTAACTCTAATCAATTTCGTAAGACAACCAAACCAAACGAGGGTTTATTATGATAAAAAGTAAACAACTTCGCTGGGGAATTTTAAGTTTCCTCGTTGTACCAGTGTTGTTGTTTCTGTTGCTGGCTATTCGAATGAATGCGAATTATTTAAGTCAGGTTAAGGATTTGAAGCAACAGAAAACATCGCTCTCGCAACAAATTGACTCACTTCAGACAGAATTATCGGGACTCGACCAGGATTATGATGCCGTTTCCCGCGTGCAAATCAGCCGAATTGTTGCGACAGCTTATAATAGCGAACATCGCCAAACAGATCAGGATCCTTTTATTACTTCCAGTGGCGCACAGGTCAACGATGGGACATTGGCGCTCAGTCGTGATTTAATCCGCGCGGAAACCGGATTAATGCACCGGATGGGTTTTAATCCCGGTGGAGCCTATGCTTATGGTGATACACTGTATATGGTGTATGTGAAACCGATGGTGTTACACGATACAATGAATCGCCGGTACACTGATCGCGCTGATATCTGGTTGAAGGATTATCATACTGCCAGAGAATGGGGTAAGCGGGAAGTCTTTTTGGTATCAAAAGGTGGTTCCTAAATTTTAGTTCCCTATAGAACTTTTCGTAAAGAGCAGCTGAGATTTCTCTTCAGTTGCTCTTTTTTTTTGTATGTCCACGATCGGTAGTAGATCTTCTATCATGAATATCAATAGATGTAGGTGGCTTTTTAAGTTGACACATCCTGCATTTTTGGATACACTAATATTCTAGGAAAAATAACGAAGGATTGCAGGACTCTTAGTGGCAAAAAACAAAACCATCCATACGCAGCTCATTTATAAATATTATCAGACCTCCGCACTTTTTCTTCTGCTGACAGCGGTCCTCACAGCATATTATAGTATAGTCAGATTAGCAGGATTTTCTTCAAATTCATCTTTGCTGATCGGAATAATTCACCTGGGCACGCTCGGAGTCATGACGCTGGGATTTTTTGGGCTATACTTGCGCATCTTTGCTACCATCTCCGAGGTCACTATCAATGAGAGATCATTGGTATATCTGTATTGGTTACTCGTGTGGGGGATAATAATTCTTTTCCTGGGCCTGTTGACCACAAATACAATTCCGCTTGGAATTGGGGCGGCGCTCGTGATTATCGCTGCATTTTGGTGGGCGGTCCTGTATTTCAGATGGTATTTTCAAGTACCAGGTCAGGAGCGAGGAGGAGCCCTGTTGTTTGGTTTTTTGGGCTCTCTCGGATTGCTTTTTGCCGTGTTGCTTGGTGGATATCTGATTCACGGTTATTCGCTTAATGAAGTTGCTGCAACTGCCCGACTGGCGCATATTCACATTGCTTTAGTCGGCTGGGTTTCCATGGGATTGTTGGGGGTTGGCGTGGCATTTCGCGGTGGAGAGATTCCAATTACCCGCTCGATTGGTGCATTGACAACCACAGCCTGGGGATGGTTAATCGGCTTCGGATTATTGGGAGTCCTGATGTTAGCCGGACGGTTTCATTTATTACTTATCCCGGCGATATTATTACTGCTGGGCTTTTTTCTCTATGGATACAGTATGCCGAAAGTGGGCAAACTTGGTGATGCCGATACAGCGAATTCGCCTGCTCCCCGTGGAATCTTACCGTTCATCATTCTCGGATTTGTTGGACTGTTTGCGACTATTTTACTCGGCTTCGATGCGGCGATGAATTATCCGAATGGACAAGTTGCACTGCACAGCGGGTTTGCCATTGGCGGCTGGTTATTAATGATGATTTTATTAAGCCTGCTTTCAGAAATGCCACGCACTGCCTATGCGTTGTTACAAGAACGAATTGCAGACAGCGCGCTCCCGGATAAAGCAGCCTTTTATACCCTCGGCGGCATCAAGATTTTATGGATGCTACTGCTGTTGGGATTACTTTTGTATCTCGGTGGAATTTACATGGGGCCCGCTTTACAGTTTACCGGGGGACTTGTTCTGGCTGCCACTACTACAGTGATAACCGCTTTGCTCCTCACCAAATACAGGGTTTCAGGTGACTAATATATTTTATGGCTTATGTCATTACCGAACCATGTATTGGAGTCTGTGATACCTCTTGTGTTGAAGTCTGTCCTGTTGATTGTATCTATCCGCCCAATGGTTATGAAGATCCCGAGGGGAAGATGCTTTATATTCACCCTGTCGAATGCATCGATTGTGGTGCCTGTGAGCCAGAATGTCCGGTGGAAGCAATTTATGAAGAATCAATTGTGCCGAAAAAATGGCAGGAATTTGTGAAAATAAACGCAGACTATTTTGAGAATAACGATGAGTGAGAATCCACATATCATAGCAGAATTTACGATGTTCCCGGTCGACAAAGGCATCAGTTTGAGTCCGTACGTTGCTCAAATACTGGAAATTGTTGATAACTATGGAGTCGAATACGAATTTCATTCCATGGGAACGATTTTGGAGGGAACCTGGAATCAAGTATTCCAGGTCATCGAACAATGTCACACAATCCTGGCCAAAGACTGTGACCGTATTTCAACATCAGTGAAGGTTGACTATAATAAAAACGGGAACAAACATATCACGAGAAAAATCGAATCAGTAGAAACTAAATTAGGGCGAAAGCTTCGAACAAAGAAGGAGTAAGGCGTATGGCGACCATAAGTCGCGATGAAATTCTGAATCTTCTGAAAGAGGTCAATTATCCTGGCTTTAGCAGAGATATTGTCTCATTTGGAATGGTCGGAGATATCGAGATAGATAATAGCACCGCAAACGTACAGCTGCGGATCAGCAGTAGTGACGAAGAAAAGAAGCAACAGGTGTCACAGGAAGTCCGTTCACTGTTGCAGGATAAACTTGATCTCAGTGACGTCAATATTTCGCTGGTCGATCCGACAGAAGAAGCGCCATCAGATGTTGGCGGGCAAGGCGGTCAATCAAGTGGGCAGCAGGTGAATCGCGGTGGTGATCCCTGGGCTGGTTTGCATGAAATGACCGGAGTGAAGCACACAATCGCGGTGGCGAGTGGAAAAGGTGGCGTAGGCAAGTCAACCGTTGCGGCGAATTTAGCGGGTGCCCTGAAAGCCCGTGGACATAAGGTTGGTTTATTGGATTTGGATATTTATGGTCCCAGTTTGCCTACTCTGATGGGAATAAACGACCAACCGTATCTTACCAAAGATGAACGCATTGCACCGCTGGAAAAATACGGCATCAAATTAATGTCCTTCGGTAATATCCTTGGGGACGATTCCCCTGTGATTTGGCGCGGACCCATGGTGGCCAAGATGGTGGATCAATTCCTGAACGGTATTGACTGGGGCGAGTTGGATTACCTTATTCTTGATTTGCCACCGGGCACCGGTGATGTACAATTAACGTTGGTGCAGAAAATCAAAATCACGGGCGCCGTTATTGTAACGACACCACAAGATTTGGCCTTGCAGGACGTCAAAAAAGGTGCGAATATGTTCCGGAAGGTCGATACACCGGTTTTGGGTATCATCGAAAATATGAGTTATTTCACGTGTCCGCATTGTGGTGAAGTGACGGATGTCTTTAGCCGCGGCGGCGGAGAGAAAGAGAGCCTTCGGCTTCAGGTGCCATTGCTCGGTCGGATTCCGCTGGAATCTGGAATTATGGAACAGTCTGATCGGGGTAAACCGATCGTTCTCAGCGATGCTGACAATGATGCATCGAAACCATTTTTCGAGATTATTGACAAATTAGCGGAACAATTGACCGAAGTGGTCGAATAAAAAACGAACTTAGCAACAACCATTGAAATCCCATGGAGGGTAAGATGATTGAAAAAGATGCAGTAATGGAAATATTAAAACAGTGCTACGATCCTGAAATTCCGGTCAATATCGTGGATCTGGGATTAGTGTACGATATCGATATTGATACCGAAAGCAATGTGAATGTGACAATGACTCTGACGGCGCAGGGTTGTCCGATGAGTGCGCACATTAACCAGGATGTCACCGATAAACTAGAGGCGCTTGACGACGTGAACAGCGCCTACGTGGACATTGTATGGGAACCTCGCTGGAATCCCTCGATGATTTCACCGGAGGGTCGGAAGCAGCTGGGTATGGAATAAAATTTCCATCCATTTATACAAATACAAAACTGCCTCTGACAGCAATGTTTGAGGCAGTTTTGTTTGTGATACTGAAAAAAAGAGTGAACAAATTGAAGTCAAATTAGATATAATGATGCAAGTGAATACAGAAGGAATTTTACCATTACTTCTATGATTCCCGAAACCCCTGAATATCTGACCTTTATCTTGACATCCACAGGGACGCGGGATAAATTCACAAGAATTTGCACGAAAAGGGAAATCCACACCTCATGGCGGATGAAGCAGAACAGGAATTAAAAGAAACTATATTAAGCGGGAAGAGTTTACCCTGTCATATTGCCATCATAATGGATGGAAACGGACGGTGGGCAAAAGAGCGCGGATTGCCGCGTGTTGCAGGCCACAACGAAGGAATTAACTCAGTACGCGAGGTTGTCCGGGCCTGCGGCGAGCTCAATATAGAAGCACTCACATTATATACTTTTTCCAAGGAAAACTGGAGCCGGCCCCCGAAAGAAGTTTCAGCGCTCATGGGGTTGCTTCTGCGAACCATCCGGAAAGAAATTGACGAGTTAATGGAGAATAATGTCCGGTTACAGGTCATTGGTGATCTGGATGATTTGCCCCGTGACCCGCGCCGCGGAATGGTTGAAGCAATGGAGCGTACCGCCGATAATACCGGTTTGTGTCTGAACCTGGCGTTGAGTTATGGTGGCCGAAAAGAAATACTGGAAGCCATCAGGAAAATGTACAAAGACATTGCTGACGGCAAACATGACGCGGAAGACATTAGCGAGCAGCTGTTTAGCCAATATCTTTTTACAGCGGGGCAGCCCGATCCGGATTTGCTTATCCGGACCAGCGGTGAAGCCCGTATTAGTAATTTTCTTCTCTGGCAACTCGCATATACCGAATTATATATCACACCGGTCTATTGGCCGGATTTTCGTCGCTCTGAGTTGTATAAAGCGATCCTCGACTTTCAAAATCGTGAACGACGATTTGGTAAAGTGAGTGAACAAATTAAATCTCCAATTTTAGCCGAACAGTCTTAATAATTTATGTATCCATTATGGTCTCGAGTGATTAGACAGTCAGTGCACGCCCGTGTTGTTATTTTATTATTAATTTTAATTCCATTTGGGCTCTTTGCTCAAACAACCGGCGCCCAAAATCGCGGAGTCACATTGCTAGGGTTATCGGTGCAGGGAAACCGCACCGCGAGTGCGGATATCATCCGGGCAAACTCTGGCCTGCGGGTAGATCAGGAAATCACAGCAGAATCAATACAGAAAGCGATTCAGCGTCTCTGGGAGTTGGGTTTATTTTCTGATATCAAAATTATCGTAGACCGTCAGACGCAAGAAGGAGTTTTTCTTGTTATCGATGTGACGGAAAATCCCCGGCTTGGAAAAATTGCCTTTAAGGGAAACAAAAAATTTAAAGACAAAAAATTACGGGAAGAGATCCACCTGATCACAGGCGAGGTACTCAGCCAGGAAAAAATCCATCAGGCGGAAAAAACCATCCAAAATTTATACAAGGATAAAAACTATCTTCTAGCGACTGTTTCCGCACAGGAATCCCCGCAATCGGAGGAAAAACATACCGTTGACCTCACCTTTAAGATCGACGAAGGTCGCAAGGTGAAAATTCGCGATATTACTTTTCACGGCAACGAGCACTTCTCTGAGCGGAAATTGCGGCATCAGATGGAAAAGGTCAGAGAGCAGCGCTGGTGGAAGGTTTTCCAGAAGGTCGAGTATTCCCAGGAAAACCTGCTGGCGGCCGAAACGGATGTGGTGAATTTTTATCGGGATAACGGCTATCGTGATGCCGAAGTTGAGAAAGACTCCATTCACTATGATCCGAAGAAAAAATGGATGTACATCGACCTCTGGATCAATGAAGGCAATTTGTATAAGTATTCTGACTTTACCTGGGAAGGTAATACACTTTTCACCAGTGAAGAACTCTCCCGGGCGCTGAATGTTGATCCCGGTGATTTATACAATTATGAGAAATTCCAGGCCGGTATGGAAAATATCCGGAGCCTTTATATGGATCGGGGTTATCTCTATTTTCAGATTAATCCCCAGGAGATTCCCGTTTCGACCAGTCAGGTGAAAGTGAATTTTCAGCTCCAGGAAAACTATCAGGTGAGCGTCCGAAATATTGATATTGTCGGGAATACTAAAACAAAAGAAAATGTCATCCGGCGCGAATTACTTATCTATCCCGGAGACATTTTTAATCGTCAGCGATTAATTCGAAGCCAGCGGGAAGTCTTTATCCTGAATTACTTTTCCAATGTGGTTCCGGACGTGAAACCGGTCGATGATAAGCATATCGATTTGGAGTTAGCGGTGGAAGAAAAGCAGACGGATCGGGCGAATGCTTCTGTGGGTTACAGTCAGCGAGATGGCCTGCTTGGCAGCGTCGGCCTTGAGTTCAACAACTTTATGGGCAATGGGCAACAGATTACGCTCAACTATCAAAAGAGCCAGATTTACAACCAGTTTTCGGTGGGATTCAACGAGCCGTGGCCGTTCAATCGCCCGAATCCGGTAGGCTTTTCGTTTTTCCTGTCCAATCGCGCCGGTGACCGCCAGTATTATTTACCCTTTGATATCAGGCAAATAGGTGGCTCCGTATCAATTGGGCACCGATTCCGGTGGCCGGATAATTATTTCCGTGCCAACTGGACAGTTTATGCAGATTATAAGAAATATTCAAATATTCAGGATTCGACGACGTTCGATCAATGGAATCCTTCTGGAATAAATCCAACCCGGGGTGTACGCATTACGCAGACCATCCGGCGTGATAGCCGGGATCGGCCGGAGTTTCCAACGCAGGGTTCACGGGTGACACTACGGTCTACACTTTCTGGCGGACCGCTTGGCGGAAATGAGGAATACCATAAACATGAATTTCAATTTGAGTGGTATACTCCGCTTTACTGGAAATTTGTGCTCTATTCCGATATCGAGATGGGAGCGATTAACGGATTATATAAAAATTCGGTCATCCCATACGATGAACTGTTCTTTATGGGAGGTTCAGGCCTGGTTTATGGGACCGCCTTGCGTGGGTATGACGATCGATCCGTGGGACCCATTTCAGCCAATGGGTATTCCCTGGGCGCCAAATCTTTGCTGAAGTATAGTCTTGAACTTCGGTTTCCAATTTCCGATAATCCTACCATCTATGGCTTGGGTTTCTTCGAGGCTGGTAATACATTTCTGGACATTCAAAGTTTGAATCCCTATGATTTAAAGCGCTCAGCCGGTGTGGGATTCCGCTTGTATATGCCGATGCTGGGCATTTTAGGTATCGACCTTGGTTATGGATTTGACCCGGTGGTGCCCGGAGGCAATCCGTCAGGCTGGAAAACCCATTTTATCTTTGGGCAACCATTTTAACACGATCTTAGAAAGACACTAATAAGGAGGATAGCGTGAAAACACCGAAATTGAAGATTTTTGGCCTGTTTACGGCGATTATGATGGTGAGTATGCCACTGTTTTCTCAGGCAAAGATCGCATACGTGAATTCGGATCGCATTATGCAAGAATTTGAAGAAGCCCGTGAAGCCCAGCAGAAGTTGGATGCTGAGGCGCAAAAATTACAGGAACAGTATTCCCAGATGACTACCCGGCTGGATAGCTTACAGCAGGCATTTCAACAGCAACAATTTGTGATGAGTGACGAGCGCCGGCAGCAGAAGCAACAGGAAATTCAGCAACTGGGACAGCAAATTCAGCAGTTTCAGCAGGAAAATGTTGGTCCGCAGGGACAAATCTATGCTAAGCAGCAAGAGATCCTTGGACCGGTCCTTGATAAAATCAACACCGCCATCAAAAAGGTTGCCAGCGATGGTGGCTACGATTTCGTATTTGACTCAGTTGGGGGCAATCTGTTGTATGCAGAAGAGAAGTACAATATTACACCGGATGTTTTGTACCAATTGCGTCGCGGCAGCGGTGGCTCTACCAACACAGGAAAATAAACTCAAAATTTAGAAGTTTTCTGTGGCGACAACTCTCAAGGATATTGCGCAAATAGTAAATGGTGAACTGAAAGGCGGTTCACCGGATACAGAAATTACTGATATTGCTGAAATTCAGAATGCTCAACCCGATGAAGTCACATTTGTCGGGAATGCGAAGTATTTCAATTATTTACAGACCACTCAAGCCGCTGCAGTGATTTTACCTGCGGATTATTCCGGGGACTTTACACCGCGGATTTCAGTGCAGAGTCCGCAGATGGCTGTACGGGCGTTAGTGGATTATTTTCGAAAACCGCTCTCCCCTGCCTTTGAGGGAATACACCCCACTGCGATCATCGATGAATCAGTGGAACTAGGTTCCAATGTAACGGTGGGACCGCATTCTGTGATATCGCGTGGAACAAAAGTGGGAAACAATACGACACTGGGAGCTCATATTGTTGTTGGTCAGGAGTGCAGTATAGGCGACGATTGTCAAGTCTATGCCAACGTCACGCTGTATAATAAAACAATTCTTGAGGACCGGGTGATCGTGCATAGCGGTACGGTCTTAGGCAGCGATGGATATAGTTATGTCTACGATGAAGGAGTCCATCACAAAATTCGCCAGGTTGGCAGAGTTCGGATTGAAAGTGACGTTGAAATTGGCGCGAATTGCTCTATCGATCGCGCCGCGCTTGGTGAAACAGTAATTGGCGTCGGCTCCAAACTCGATAATCTCATCCAGATTGGTCACAACGTGAAGACAGGAAAAGGGTGTCTGATTGTATCGCAGGTCGGGATTTCAGGCAGCACAATTTTGGGAGATTATGTGACTATTGGCGGACAAGCGGGGATCATTGGACATATCAAAATCGGTGATGGCGCCGTTATCGCTTCGCAGGCAGGTGTTACCAAAGATGTCGATCCGGGAGTCACTGTTTCAGGCTATCCGGCGAAGCCACATTTTCAGGCGCGACGGCAAGAAGCCTATTTGCGAAAAATCCCGGATTTGGCGGCCAGAATTAAAGCATTGGAAGAAGTAACCCAGACTAAGGAATCAGAGTGAGAAAACAACGGACAATACAAAACCCTGTCTCGGTTTCGGGATATGGCTTACATACAGGTGAACCGTGTAACCTGACATTTGTACCCTCTCCGGCAAATTCCGGATTTCAGTTTAAACGCATCGATCTTGAAGATTCGCCATCCATTAAAGCAGATATTGATCACGTTGTGGATATTTCCCGCGGGACAACCATTCAGTCGAATGGCGCCAAAGTCCATACAGTAGAGCACGTGCTGGCTGCATTGGCCGGCTTGGAACTGGACAACGTCACCATGGAAATTGATGGCCCGGAACCTCCGGTCATGGATGGGAGCTCCAAACCGTTTGTAGATGCGCTTCTGGAAGCTGGTATTCGGGAGCAGGACGAAGATCGTCAGGTGTTGCAAATTGATAAAACTATCACCTATTCCGAACCAGATCGGGGAGTCGATATTCATCTTCTGCCGTCAGACCGGTTGCGGATTACTTTTATGATTGATTATAAAAATCCAACGCTTGGCACTCAATATACGGCAATTTATTCTGTGGAAGATGAATTTGCCGACGAGTTTGCGGCGGCCCGAACATTCTGTTTTCTGCACGAAGTGGAGGAACTGAAGGAACAGGGCCTCATTAAGGGCGGTAACGTGGATAATGCGATCGTCATTGTTGACCGCGAGATCGATAAACACGAGATTGACCGGCTCAAAAACTTGTTCAAAGTGGAGAAAAATATCACGCTGGGTGATAACGGAATCCTTGACGGAAAAAGTCTTCGGTTCTACAATGAACCAGTGCGTCATAAGGTATTGGATCTTCTCGGTGATTTGGCGCTGCTTGGCATGCCGATTAACGGCCACATCATTGCTGCCAGAAGTGGACACGCCGCAAATGTGGAGTTAGTCAAAAAGATTAAAAAGGAATATGAGCGGCAACTTATTCGCGACAAATACCAAACGCACAACACCGAAAAATACTTTTTCGACATCAAAGCCATCAGCAAAATCTTGCCGCACCGCTATCCGTTTCTATTGGTGGACAGAATTATTGATCTGGAACCACAAAAACGCGTGGTGGCGCTAAAAAATGTGACAATCAACGAACAATTTTTTCAGGGACATTTTCCCGGCCAGCCGGTGATGCCAGGCGTTTTAGTTCTGGAAGCGATGGGACAAGCCGGCGGTGTGTTGTTACTGAACACCGTGGAAAATCCTGATAATAAGCTGGTATACTTTACCGGTATGGATAGAGTAAAATTCCGCAAACCTATTGTGCCAGGCGATCAAATCCGGTTTGAACTGGAACTGATCAAATATCGCCTCTCGATTTGCAAAATGCAGGGAAAGGCGTACGTCAATGGCAAGGTAGCGGCGGAAGCAGAATTAAGTGCATCGGTGGTAGAGCAGGAAGAATAATTGTGAATATCCATCCTACAGCAATTGTCGACGACTCGGCGCAAATTGGCAAGAATGTGACTATTGGACCGTATTCTATCATTGACAAAAACGTAATTATCAATGATGGCGTAGAGATCAAAACACATGTCGTTATTGGTGAAAACACGACAATCGGTAAAAATTGCACCATATTTCACGGTGCGATTGTGGGCGAGATTCCACAGGATCTTAAATTCAAAGGTGAAGAAACGTATACGGAAATTGGCGAGAATACTGTCATCCGGGAATACGTCACCATTCACCGCGGGACGGACGATCGCTGGAAAACGGTCATAGGCAATAACTGCCTTATAATGGCATATGCTCACGTGGCCCACGATTGTGAACTTGGCAATAATGTAATTTTGGCGAACGCTGTCAACCTTGCCGGCCACGTGACACTGGAAGACTATGCTACGCTTGGCGGGCTGGTTCCCGTACATCAATTTGTTCGTATCGGCGCTCACAGTTACATCGGTGGCGGATATCGCGTGTCCAAAGATGTCCCGCCCTACATTCTGGCAAGTTCGGAACCGTTAAAGTATTCGGGGTTGAATTCGGTTGGATTGCGTCGCCGGGGATTCACTCCGGAAAGCCGCCAGCTGATGAAACAAGCTTATCGTATTCTCTTTCGCTCGGAGTTTAACACCAGTCAGGCGCTTGCAAAGATCAAATCTGAGTTGACACAAACCGAAGAAATCCAGGCCATCTTGCAATTCGTCGAAAAGACCCAACGCGGTATCATTGGATAATGGCTGCAAACATATGGCGATTTATTCCACTTGATGTAAACCACGGCGCCTTTCAGATGGCAACCGACGTCGTTCTCGCAACTTCTGAACCAAAGCAACCCATACTTCGTTTTTATCTCTGGGAACCGTATACGCTCTCTATAGGGCATCATCAATCCACTGATCTCGTTGATCTTGAATCGTGTAAAGAAAGCCAGATTGATGTCGTCAGGCGGCCCACTGGTGGACGGGCGATTTTTCACTCCGAGGAATTAACGTATATGGTTGTGTTGCCAGGAAGTCATCCGGTGGCAGAAGGCAATGTCCAGGATGTGCACAACAGAATCAGTGAAGCGCTGGCAAACGGGTTGAAAAAACTGGAGCTCCCAGTGATGTTGAATGCAGAAGCGCCGAATCTGCGGGAGCACTATAAGAACGAGACTGACTCATTCTCCTGTTTTTCCACGACCACGCGCTATGAGTTGCAGGTTGAAGGCAAAAAAGTAGTCGGCAGCGCTCAACGAAAATATCCCAACGCCATTTTGCAACACGGCTCGATTTTAATAGGTTCAGCACACCGGAGATTGCCGGAGTTTTTGAGGCTTGATCCAGATGATAACGAACTGATGAAAGCGCAATTCGAAGAAAAGACCACTGAACTCGATGCGCATCTGCCAGAGTCCATTACACCGTTTGGTTTGAGCCATGCCCTGGCGGACGGATTTCGCGAATATTTTGAGTGTGATTTTGAAACAGAGCCATTAACTGAACCAGAGACAAAACGAATCCGTGATATTCAGTCGAAGTTTAGTATCTTTGCCTCAGGCGAGGTACATAACCATGAACATTAAGCGATCAACTTCATTCATTTGGATTTTCCTGATTTGTATAACCGGATTAATGCCGTTAAAAACTACGATGGCGCAGTACCGGTTGCCTCTCAGTTTTGCTCAATCTGACTCGATGCACATAAAAGACGATTTGAATAACTTTGCCAGCCACTTTGGTGTCCATTTCGGGGATATCCCTGGAACAGTCTTTCAGCGCGAACTGGAATATCCGCGCATCCAGTTTTTTTACGAGCAGGAAGCGGCTTATACGCTGAATCAGAATCGGTATAACGACAAATCATCCGGAGCAATGACCAGCACCGGTATGTTCACGCTACTGGGAGATTTAACCAGCAACATGCAGTTGATTTTGCGCTATAACCCCATGCCACTGGATGGTAAAGCCGCAGTACTCAACGGATACGGCGCGCGATATCGTCCATCCGTTGGTACGGATAGTTTGCATTCACTTTCGCTGGGAGTGATGATTCAAAAATTGGCTTCTTCAAATTTTTATTCAAAAAGCGTGGATTTCAGCCTCGGATATAATTGGTTTCTCCCGCGCTGGACTATTCATCTTGATGCCACCGGCAGTTTTGTCAACGGACATTTTGATTTACAGGATATCCCGGCGATCGGCGGAAATGTCTCCACCGATTTTGAGCGGCGGATCATTCATCTGGGCGTTGGACTACAGCATCAGTGGCGAAATGTAACGTTTGGTGGTCGCCTGCGATCAAACGGTTTCATCTGGAGTGGAATATTGCAAATAGGATGGAGCATCCCATCAAAAGGTTAACAATTCTCGGGAGCACGGGATCAATTGGCGAGAACGCGCTGCGGGTTGTGCGGGCGCATCAGGAGAAGTTTGCACTTGTTGGACTGTCCGCTCATTCCAATTATCAGCGCCTGATTGAACAGGCGAAAGAGTTTCATCCTGTAGTAGTTTGCATCGTCGATGAGCAGTGTGCAGAAAGAGTGAAAGATGCACTTTCAGATACCGGGATAAAAATGTATGCGGGACGCAGCGGATTACTGGAATTAGCCGCCAGAGATGACGCCAATCTGATGCTGAACGGCTTAGTTGGCACTCCCGGAATGGAGCCAACCATTACCGCCATCGAAAACGGCATCGATGTGGCGCTTTCCAACAAAGAGAGTTTGGTGATGGCCGGTGACCTGATCAATCGGCTACTCGATGAGCACGAAGTCGATCTCTTTCCAGTTGACAGCGAGCACAGCGCTATTTGGCAATGTCTTATTGGTGAAGAGATGTCGCAGGTGCGTCGGTTGATTCTCACCGGATCAGGCGGACCGTTCCGGACAACTCCCCGGGAACAGTTTAATCAACTCACGGTTGAAGAGGCTCTGAATCATCCCAACTGGAAGATGGGAAACAAGATTACTATCGACTCCGCTACGATGATGAACAAAGGTTTGGAGGTCATTGAAGCGCACTGGCTTTTTGAAATTGCACCGGATGCCATCGATATTGTCGTGCATCCGCAGTCGATTATTCATTCTATGGTCGAGTTTGTTGATGGGTCGGTAAAAGCGCAATTAGGTGTCCCGGACATGAAGGTGCCGATTCAGTATGCGCTGCTGTATCCTGAACACGCACCGGCAGATTGGGAGCGCCTCGATTTGGCATCGCTGGGACAATTGACGTTTGAAGAACCAGATCTGGAGAAATTCCGGAGTATTGCGCTGGCTTACAGATCTCTGGAAAAGGGCGGTTCAAGTCCGGCAGTTTTGAACGTGGCGAATGAAACCGCAGTCTACGCGTTTCTGGATCGAAAGATCAGTTTTGATCAGATTCCGGTGTTGGTGGAAGAGGCGATGGAAAACCACGAACACATTGCTCATCCATCTCTGGAAGATTTATTGGAATTAGAGGAATGGACAAAATCGTTCATTTCAGCTAAATTAAATCTTGCATAAGGCAAGATTCTCAAAGAATTTTAGATGAGAACGAAAACATTTGGAAAGTTATAAATTATGTTAACCAATATAGTTGCAATTATCGTCGCGCTAGGCATCATTATTCTGGTGCACGAACTTGGCCATTATCTGGCGGCAAAACTCTCTGGCGTCCGGGTAGAACGGTTTTCCATCGGATTTCCCCCGCACGTGTTGAAGAAACAGTGGGGTGAAACAGAATACTGCCTCGGGATTGTTCCGCTGGGCGGTTACGTGAAAATGGCCGGGATGCTCGACGAAAGTATGGACGAGGAAATTCAGGGCGAACCGTGGGAGTTTCAGTCCCAAAGTCTGCCGAAAAAGGTTTTGATTATGACCGCCGGTGTCATCATGAATTTTATTTTGGCCGCGGTAATATTTTCTGTGATCACAGCCAATACCGGCATTCCCGAAACATCTAACACCACAGTTGTGCAGCAGGTGGTACCTGATTACCCTGCGGCTGAAGCGGGAATGAAGGCTGGCGACAAGATTATTTCCGTCAACAACACTCCGGTGAAAAGCTGGGAACAGTTGACGAAAATCATTCACTCGCAGCCGGGTGCACAGATCACGGTATCCTGGACGAGCAATGACCAGACTAAAACCGCCACGGTGACGACAAAATCTGAGAAACAGTTTATTGACGGTGAGTTTGAGCAAATCGGTCTGATTGGCATTGCACCGGAAATGCATTACCGGGATGCCGGATTTGTTGAGTCCATCGGCTCCGGTGTGGGACAAATGTGGTGGTGGACGAAAGTGACGGTGATTTCACTCAAGATGCTGGTGACCGGTCAGGAGTCTATTAAATCCATTGGCGGTCCGATTTTTATCGCTAAACTGGCTGGGGATTCCGCGCGCCACGGCATTATGGATCTGTTTAATCTGATTGCAATTATCAGCATTAATATTGGGTTTCTGAATATTTTACCAATCCCGGCTCTGGACGGCGGTCATTTGTTGATTAACATTATTGAGGCGATCAAGGGCGAACCGCTTAAAATAAAAACCCGTGTCATCGTCCAACAGATCGGTATGGCGTTGCTGCTCACGCTCATGGTGTTTGTGATATTCAATGATATTGCGAGATTGTTGTAAATCAAGTTGCTGCCATTGATCCTCTCAGAGGTCGGTGACGGTTGTGATAAAAAGGGGAAAATTGTAAACCGCCCGTGACCTTGAAAAGGATCACGGGCGGTTTTTGTTTTTGCGATAGTTAATATTTTGCCCTTTCAGGGCTTTGATTTTCCACAACTCTTTTACCCGGGACTGGCACCCCGGGCTACATTCCATAGCCCCGTTGGGGCTGTTTCTACCAAAAATCGCTGTTGAGATAATTGGTTGGTTTGAGAGAAAAACCAACTCTCCCTTTAATTCCCTCCCTTAAGAAGGGAGGGAAAATTGCTTTCAAATTTTTATAACCGCGTCCTTCCTTTCCCTTCCCAAGGGAAAGGAAGCCAGCCTCGTAGAGATCCCCTTGGGAAAGGATAGAGTTGGTTTTTGTATAATAAGTGAAATTACAATGAAGAGTAAGATTAAGATTGGGATTAAGATTAGGAATCAGTGTTAAAAATAGTCAGGTTGTCCCTTGTACCGTATTTCCGTATTCCCCATTTAACTAATCAACTTTTTAACAAGTTTTAATTGACCTCACCTCTCCGGAAGGAGTCTCTGGTGAGACAAACCCCTCTCCTTCGCAAGGAGAGGGGCTCAGATCTGTTCATCACTTTTTTAAAATTCTTCCTTCTCCTTGCTAAGGAGAAGGACCAAGGATGAGGTCATTTTTTTCTATCATATCTTGGGAAACAGGATTAAAACCCCGCCGAGCTTTCTCCTTTATACCATATACCCTTATACCGTATTCTCGTATTCCCCATTTAACCAATCAACTATTCAACGAATAACTGTTCACTCGTACACTTGCTCCGGAAGGAGTCCTTCACCAGAAGTCCTGTCGGACCTTCCGGGAAACACCCGAACACTTCTCAATACTTCCCCGGCACATATTTCTCTAGTTCCAGAATCATCGAACCAAATGAGGCTTTACTTTTTACATATACAGGAAGCCGGCGCCTATCCATGGAGAGCCAGATCTTTGCTTCACCTTCGTATTTAAACAGAAAATCCGAATCGGCAAACGGCTGGATGACAAAACATGTGTAAGAGCCAGCCGGAACAACCATTCGTTCTTTTCCGGAAACGCGGAGAAAAAACGGAGAGATTTTGTCATTATCATAGTTTTTCAACTTAATCGTGTCCCCGGCCGCCAATTCAAGAGAGCGGATATAGTAGAAGAGCGACAACACATCCTGCATTTGACTGTTAATTTCCAAAGTATCTTCAGTCGAGTATGCCATCATCTTCTCGTAATCAAACCAGACGGAATAATTTTTTCGGTATTTTCCCTCGTGCAGCGTTTTCGTGAATTGTACGGTTGCCAGAGATGTCGTATCAATCCAGGTAGTAATCTCATCCCGCACCTTGTAGAAGGTATCAACAAAACCCGATGACCGGGTGCGGCTTTCGATTTTGTAGGTTGTGTGGCCGTGAACGTCTTCAATCCCAACCACTTTCATAGATGAATGACCTGCGGGAATGATCCCGTACTTTAAATTGAACTCAAGTCGCTCGCCAACACGAACCTGTTGACTAAACAAACTGCCCGGGATGAGAGCAATCAAGAACATCATGAGAATAAACTTTTTCATAAACAGCAATTTAAATTAATGAACTGACACTCCCAAGGATGCTTTTCGCTCCTGCCCCAATTCTGGGATTATCTGGGTAAATACCAATTGCGAAGTCCTCTCGAAAATCGTAATCTTACTGGCTTATGGAAGATAAACTCCCGGAATCGCTGGACGAAGTCAGGAAATACGAAGGCAGTCGCTACAATGGACTCGATCAGCGTATCGTTCATTCTATTGAGTACCGCATTACCACTGGATTTATCCAGGAAGTTGCGCGGCCGGATGACCACATTCTCGACATTCCGTGCGGTTACGGCCGGTTTACCCAGTATTTTGTGGTTGGTCCGTGGCACGTTACCGCTGCCGACCTGAATCATCATATGTTGCAGCGGGTACAGCATCGATTTGAAGAACGAGCCGATTATGCCCAGGGAAGCATCACTGATATGCCGTTCGACGACGACACATTTGACGGGTTGCTCTCCATGCGACTTATCCAGCATTTTCACACCCCGGAAGTCCGGATTGCAGCATTTAAAGAGATTCGGCGAGTAATCAAGCGTTGGGCTGTGGTTTCTGTCTATTCGACTTCCGCGCTGCACAAACTGATGCGCGTTTTCCGGGATTTTCACAAGATCACCATGGTCGATCAGGAACAACTGGAGCTGGAAATCAATCAGGCTGGATTGCGCGTGGTCAAGAGCAAGAAAATCCTGCCGGGCATTCACGCCCAGACTATCTTGCTGCTCGAACCGAAGTAACTTTTTTCTAATTTCCGCGTAATTTTTTCTTCAGATACTTGCGTCGCTTCTTTTTCATCAACGCATTTTGAAGCAATTTTAAATCGTTAACATAATCAATGCTGTAATAGCGTAGGAATTGTTCCCGCCGGCAGTTGGGATGTCCCACCACCATCGAGCAATCGCACAAATCCATCTTGGCGATGTCACGAATCCGGCGCTTGTCGGTGAGGTAGAAAAAGTGTACGCCGCGATTGAGATCAATCAGATACACATCTTCCGGGATCAAATCCACCACCATAAAATTGGCGATAGTCAAATCACCGTGGACGAAATTGTGATCGTGAATTTCTCGCACCATCTCTGCCATAATTTTCAGTAGAGAGTCTTTATCACGTTCCGAGACAGTCGGATCGTTGAGTATCCTACGGGCGGATCGAAAATCCTCAAGGCTTTCGCAGAGATAAAAATTTTCCCGGATGAAACCGAATTGTCGCTCGGTGTGGACTGCAATCGGCTTCGGCGTTTGGACATCGTGCTCAAGAAGCCAATGTGCTGCATCCCAGGACTTTTTAGCCCGGGAGCGCATCACCGGGCTGAGTATTCTGGAGATCGTATTGCGCCAGCCGAAATACTTGATTACATACTTTTCTGGCGCGTTGGGAATCGGTTTATTCAATTTGGCAACCACGTTGACTTGATTTTTGTGCACGTGCTCTGCGTGTTCCAACAGCCACTGTTTATCGAGAAAATTGGCGAGTAACTCATCGGGAATTTGCACGCCGAGATGTTTTTTATAAATCATTTGGAGAAATCTACTTTGCTGATCCGGGGATGTTAAAGTGAGTACCTTCATCGTAAAGTCTGAGAATCGTGTCGCGTGTCCGCTCTGAAGCGCGTCCGTCCAGTCCGGTGAAATAGTAATCGCGCTCTTTCTTCGCCGCAGCCTTCATTGCGTCAGTCGGATTCAAAGCTCGGTTAATACCATCAGCCAACTGCTCAGGTGAGTTCACATGCACGAAGGATTCCTGCAGAAACTTGCGATTATCAATATTGAGCAACGGTTCGCCGTCATCGTGAGTGAGTTCTTCGTTTGGCAGATCGTAAATGACGCCGGTTTTTCCCGTGGCCAGAAAATCAAAGACGGTGCTGGAGGCTTCGGAAACCAGCGTATCGGCCACAGACATGAATGGAATAATGTTATAATCATCCTTGGGAATCAGCGTAGCGTGATCGTATGTCAAAAGCCGTTGCTGAATGACATAATGTTGGCTGTGCCGCGCGAATTTTCCCATCCAGGCGTAATGATGCAACTTGATGATCAAATTGTAATCGATCGTGGCCTCGAAAATCGCGTCCTTCACATCATAGACACAGGTCGGTTTATATGTTGGCGCAAACAGTACCGTTTTCTTCGCGGGATCCAGTCCCAGCGATCGCAAAATCTTCTCGCGATCGTAATAGCCATCCGTGAACAACGGATCCAGTTTTGGCAAACCGACTTTGAACACTTCGGAATTATTCAGCGCTCCGGACTGCTCTAACGCATCAACGCGATATTGACCTTCCACGAAAAACAGATAATATGTATCTCGTTGTTCTCGCAATTTCCGGTACAGAATATTTTTAATTCCAGTCCCGTGATTCACGAAACAAAGCATGGTTTTTCCAAAGATGTTTTCATCCACGGTGTCCGGACAAATCACGATGTCGAACTTATCGGATTCATCAGCAATTTGGTGACCCTCTTTTTTGAACTGCCGGAGGTATTTTTTCGCGCGATTTACCTCGAAAACGTAAAACCGGCGCGTCATTTCGTGCGTGAGAGAAAGGTAAACATCGAAACGGTCATCATTTTCAAAGACCTTAATCAACGGATCGTAAGCCGCCTTGTGATAGAGGTAAAACATCTTGAACAGTACTTTTACTCTGGGCATAAAAATCCTTGTCAGCCGCGAAATTCCTGATGATCAAGAAAATATTGCACTTCAGCTAGCACCATCTCCGGGGGCAATGAATGCAAACAAATCAGCGGTTCTTTTTTGTTTATGCATTGATTTTTTCGACAGGGACTGCAATAGACATCGGCGTTTAAGTTTTTGGAGATCCTGCTCCGCAAGCCGGTTTCGCTGGTGTCTCCGGCGCCCCAAAATCCGAGCGTCGGGACTCCCGCCGCATCGGCGATGTGCATCGGACCAGAATCGTTGGAGATGAACAGATCGCATTTTGAGATCAACTGGATTGATTCCTCCAGAGATGTTTTTCCCGTCAGCACCAATATTTGAGTTTTCAATCCATCAACAATTTGAGCGGCGGCTTCAGTGTCATTCGGCCCGCCAAACATCACAAATTGAACAAAGTCGTCAGCCAGAGAATCGATGAGCGTCTGCCAGTAGCGCTGCGGCCATCGCCGGGAAGTGGCCACAGAAAACGGATTGATCCCGATGTGAAATTTGTCCACTTGCCAGCCTTTCGGGACTGAGAAATCCTCACTATTTGTAAGTTCAAGTTGAGGAGATTGTCCAAAGTTGAGGTCTGGTTCAAACGATTGCAGCATATTAATGTATTTGTCCGAGCGATGTAGAGATCTTCCGGATTTCAGCGGGATCTGATCTGTAAGCATCCAGGAGCGAAATTGTCCGGTGTAACCGATTCGCCGGGAGATTCCGGAGCGATACATCAGCCATGCAGTGGAAAACGAATCTGGTAACAACAAGACCACATCGAAATTTTGGTCCTGAATCCGTTCGATCAGCTTTTGTCTTGCGCTGTAGTCTTTTCGTTGAGCTCTGCTGAACGTCATAATTTTGTCGATACCATCAACGTATCGATAGACCGGAGAAACCCAATCTCTGGCGAAGACCGTAAGATGAGATTCCGGGAAAATACGACGGGTTTCGCGCACCATCGGGGTTGCCATCACCGCGTCGCCAATCCAGTTAGGTGAATAGATTAATATTTTTTGCAGATTACTCGCCAAGATTAACTGGTAGCCTGTTTTGATTTATTCTCAAACAGTTGCATCGCGGTCTCGATAATTCTGTCGGACGCGTGTCCGTCGAGTTTGTAGAACAAATTTTCGCGAGTTGTCTTTCTTCCCGCAGAAAGCCATTCCGGATCTTCGAAGGCCTCACGAATTGCAGGAAGAAGTTGATCAGGTGAATCAATATGAATAGCGTAGTCGAATTCTTCTGTCGTTTTGCGATCGAGGCGTTTTTTATACAATCGTTTCGGAGAAAGTCTGTGGTTGAGTCGAACGCCGTATTTGTCGCACTGAATCACCGGTTTGTCTATGGCGACCATTTCGAATAACACTGATGACGTATCCGACAATAAGATATCGGCGAGTTTGAGCCACGGAAGAATAGAGTATTCCTCCGGTGGCAGCAGTAATATATTTTTAGATTTTTTTGCCAGTGTATTCACAAGTTTCTTTTGACGTTTATACTTCCATTGTCTCGGAAAATAGGTGAAATGATGCGGCTTGAGAATCCAGAAATAGTTTTGGGAGTTAGCAATTTTCGCCACGGATTTGTGCAGCACTTCCAGACTGCTGGGGTAAAATGTCGGCGCCCACAAGATGATTTGGCGACCACGCTCAATGCCGTACTTTTGCAATTTTGATTCAATCCGCAGGTCTGATCCATCGAAGAGTGGATCGAGTTTAGACATTCCGCTGAGTGCAATGTTCAGGTCCGGATATCTTTCGCGTAACGCTTGGTGGTGTTGTGGTCCCTCGGTGAAACGCACATCCGCATCGGCTGGACTATCTTTGAAATACGCTTCCTTGGTTCCGAGTCCGTGTGCCATCGAGCAGACCACCTGCGTGCGCTTCCTGATAATCTCAAATCCCGCGCTATTGGCGCCGGCAAAGGCGAGGTCAAAGGTGAACGAATCTAGTTTTTCCAGGCGTTCCTCCTCATCGGAGCCGGCAATAATTTCCAGACCGGCGTCGGATAACACCGACTGCGTCAATTCCCGAGCTTCCGGGAGATCTTTGGTCGCAAAAGTTGCGTAGCCTTCCACAGGAATTTCCGAGGATTGCAGTCTGCTCCAGATCGGCGTAAAATGCGGCCAATGGTAGAGGTATTGTACCACGAAAAGTACTCGAACCGGATTCATGCTGCGGTTATTAATCCTGCCAGAATTATTTTGTGTAAACGCGTTATCATTCTTTTTCCCAAACGCAGAAAATTAGACCATTGTGCGTGAAAATACCAGCGGCGAAATCTCAATTGCCGGGGAGTTGTTTCTTCCCACAGGGCTAATAAGAGCACCCTTTCAGGGTTTAATTGTGTGTAATCTTTTTTCCCGGGGCTCACGTTGACCACCCTGGGCTGAAGTATTGTCGGACTTTCAGCCCTGTACCAGCAATGATTTGATGGGTATTAAAGCCTATTGTTGAAGCGTTCATCTACTTGTCCCCCTTTGGAAGGGGGACGGCTCTCCACTTGAGAGTGGAGAGCAGGGGGGATGACTTTTTTTCAGTTGTTTTGAGCTGACATAATAAATGTCAGAGATAAAGGTTTAGATCTAAATCTGTCCGAAATAACTGTGAAATCCATTTTCATTCCATAGCAAAAGTTCTATTTTACATTATTTTTAAGAGCCGAAATGCAAAGGAGATTGGCTATGGCAATAGAAATTGCGGATCGCAGAGGCAAACTCGGGGTATTGGTTCCCGGTTTGGGCGCGGTCGGAACGACCTTTATGGCCGGAGTGGAAAATATCAAACGCGGTTTGGCGCGTCCTATTGGGAGTCTGACGCAGAAGGCGACCATTCGACTGGGAAAACGCACCGAGGAACGCAATCCGCTGATTAAGGAATTTGTACCGCTCGCTGATTTGAATGACATGGTTTTTGGCGGCTGGGATATTTTTGATGATTCGGTGTATGAATCCGCGCTGCACGCCAAAGTTTTGAATAAAGAACATCTGGATTCAGTGAAAGATTCACTGGAAAAAATCAAACCGATGAAAGCGGTGTTTGACCGGAATTACGTCAAGCGTCTGGACGGTCCCAACGTGAAACAGGGCAAAACCAAGTGGGATCTGGCACAGATGCTCATCGAGGATATCGAGCGCTTCCGGGAAGAACATAATACCGATCGGGAAGTAATGATCTGGTGTGGCTCTACGGAAATTTATATGGAACGCTCCGAGGTGCATCAGTCGCTGGAAGCCTTCGAAAAAGGGCTGAAGGAAAACAGCGTCGACATCGCCCCGAGTATGATTTACGCGTATGCCGCGTTAAAAAGTGGTATTCCTTTTGCCAACGGCGCGCCGAATTTAACTTTTGATATTCCTGCAATGGATACACTAGCGAAAGAGAATAACGTTCCGGTGGCTGGCAAAGATTACAAAACAGGCCAGACGCTGATGAAGACGATTCTCGCTCCGGGATTCAAAGCAAGAATGCTGGGTGTTCAGGGTTGGTTTTCTACCAATATTCTTGGTAATCGCGATGGCGAAGTTTTAGACGATCCGGAATCATTCAAGACCAAGGAAGAGAGCAAACTCGGCGTACTGGATTACATTCTGCAGCCGGAATTGTATCCCGAATTATACGAAGAATTGTACCACAAAGTCCGCATCAACTATTATCCCCCAAGAGGTGACAACAAAGAAGGCTGGGACAACATCGACATCTTTGGCTGGATGGATTATCCCATGCAGATCAAGGTGGATTTTCTCTGTCGCGATAGTATTTTAGCGGCGCCTATTGTTTTGGACGTTGTTCTGTTCCTTGATTTGGCAAAACGCGCCAATCTGCACGGCATTCAGGAGTGGCTGTCGTTTTACTTCAAGAGCCCGGTTGTGCCACCGGAATTGTATCCCGAGCACGACCTGTTTATCCAGTTGAAAAAGTTAAAGAATACGCTGCGCTGGATGATGGGCGAAGAATTGATCACGCATTTGGGCCGGGAGTATTATGACGAGTAATATCCCCGCTGTAATTATCGCCGCAGGACGCGGCAGCCGGCTGGAATCGCTGCACAACGAGAAACCGAAAACGTTGCTCCGGTTCAATGACGAAAATCGCATTGTCGACATCATTTTGGATAATCTGAAAGCTGCCGGAATTTCCGAAATCATTGTTGTCATCGGTTATCAGGGACACGTCCTGCAGGAAGCGCTTGGCGATGGAAGCGAACACGGGTTGAAGATTTCCTATGTGAAAAATCCCGACTGGGACAAGCCGAACGGGTTGTCAGTGCTTGCTGCGTCCAAAGCGGTTGGTGATCGCAATTTTATCCTGAGCATGAGCGATCATCTTTTTGAGTCGGAATCCGTGAAAAAGTTGCTGGAATTTCCACTTGAATCTGATAGTGCGGTGGTTGCCATCGATCAAAATATCGCCGGAATTCACGACATTGACGATGCGATGAAGCTGCAGACACGTCAGGACAACTCGCGTTATCTCATCACAAGGATGGACAAATCTCTGGACGAATATGACAGCGTTGATTGCGGTTTGTTCAAAGGCACACCGGGATTATTCCGGGCGCTGGCCCATGCGGCCGAGAAGGGAAAACAATCGCTGTCTTACGGCTGCGAGGAGTTGATTGCGAAGGACAAGATGTACGGCTGTGACATCACTGGAGAATTCTGGATCGACGTGGATACGCCTTCAGCGCTGAGTGCCGCGCGAGTTCGCTGGTCAAACAAACACTGAGTTGATTCGTAAGTAGCTCTATGAAAAATCCTGTACTTAACTCTCCATTGTATTATCTGGCGCTGAACGTTTATCAGTATTCGTACATTAAACCGCTGTATCGCGAACTGGGCGGCGAGTTTATTATCCATAAACCGCGCGCCTATTTTCAGCTGAAGCGGAGTTTTTGGGGTTTTGAAAGCGAACGTCCCACCAGAGACTGGATCGGATTGCAGCCAAAGATTCAGTCGACCAAGTATTTCGATTATCGCAAACTGTCCGGCATAATGGTCACTACAACCAACTCCGCGCTGACGTATGATCCGGAGAAACTCACGACGGTATTTATCGGACACGGGACTGGCGATAAACCATACAAGGACGGCGATATCAAAGCGTTCGATTACTACTGGATCTCCGGTGAAAAACATCTGCACAAAATCCGGGAATCTGATACTCCGAACCTGTCCGAGGATCAAATGGTCAAGATTGGCAATCTGCGATTCGACGATGTCGTGAACAATCGGATCGACAAGGAAGCGGTGATGGACACGATCGGGATCAAGGATCGAAGTCGCCCGAATATCGTGTATGCGCCGACCTGGAAAGCGTGGGGCGGAGGAACGCTGCTCGATCACAGCTACCGTTTTATTCGCGAATTTGCCAAAGATTATAACCTAATTATTCGTCCGCATTATTATGATTGGCGCAATGTGCCTCCGGTGGAAAAATTTATCGAAGAGGGTGGTTACGAGCACGTTTATATTGTCGATCCGAAAGTCATTAGTGGAATGGATACAATGGAGAACCTCTCCATCGCAGACTTGTTGATCTCTGATACGTCTTCGATTATGTACGAATTCCTGATTATGCAGAAACCGATCATTATCATCGACGTGGAGCAGGAATTGACGCCAATGCCGAAATCACTGGATCTGCGTCAGGTCGTAGATCACTGGGACGGTGAAAGTGATGATATTCTTCCGCTGGTGAGAGAAAATATTGAGAGCAACAAGTACGCGGACGAACTCCACGATTTACTGCATAACTGTTTTTATTTCAATGACGGGAAGTCCACCGAACGCGCGATAGAGTTTTTGAAGACGCTTTGAGTTATATTCAACCCCTTCGGGGTTGTAAAATGTCGTGTAATTAAACCCCCGGATTTCATCCGGGGCTAATAATATTAGAGCCCTTCGGGCTCTTTGATTGTTAGTACCGAAAAATAATATTGTGCTACGGAAGACGAGTCGTTAAAAGCCCAAAGGGCTTTAATGTAAATAGCCACCGGTGGAACCGGTGGCTAGATAGATACAACATTCTTCAACCCTAAAACAGTTGAACGCTTTTGATCTTTATATAATCATTTGAACAATTTGTTTATTCGCGGTTTCTAAACGGGTTTACGATGGTTAAAATTCTGAATTGCCGGAAAAATCTCCTCCTCTGCTTTGCGCAGATCTTCGGGAAAATCGATTTCTATGCACGGGATATCAGAAATATCTACGTAATGGAACGGTTCGTCTTTCACTAACATATCCAGCGCAAACTCGAAATATTCGTTGACCAACATCTTTTCGTTGACGGTTTCGCTGAGATATTCCACGAACTTGGTATTGGTTTCTTCGTTAAACTTGCCAACCCCAATGAATTCGCCGTATGCCTTGTTCTGATCCAGTTTCTTGCCAACATGCAACACGGTGTCCTCCAGCGTAATAGCTTTCACTTCCTCGGCACCACATTGCTTGTTGTCAATCGCCAGCACATTATAATGCGACGAATCGATCACCCGCTCCAGTAATTCCGGGTGAAAAAGCACATCAGCATTCAGGTACATAAAATTGTCATCGCGCATCTGGTCTCGGCAGAGCCAAAGCGAATAGGCCGTGTTGGTGTAGGAATATTCCGGATTATAAATGAACGTGATGTTCAGGTTCTTAACTTCTTTGGCGTGCTGTCTTACCAGATCATCCTGGTAACCGACAACAATCACGATATCGGTAATTCCATTTTCCCGGAGCGCATAGAGCTGATGATGGAGCAGGGAGCGATCGCCCACTTCTACCATACATTTCGGAGTCGATTCCGAGACCGGTTTCAGCCGGTTTCCTCGTCCGGCGGCAAGAATGATCGCCTTCATATATTTTCCTCGATTACATTGTTGGCAAATTGAATGTCATACAGTCGTTTATACACGCCCTCTTGCTCCAGCAGCGTTTGATGATCGCCGTGCTCTACAATCCGGCCGTCCTCCATCACCAAGATGAGATCAGCGTGGATGACTGTTGAGAGCCGGTGCGCAATTACGAGGGTTGTGCGTTCGTGCATTAATTGATCGATGGCGCTTTGCACCAGCTGTTCTGATTCCGTGTCCAGAGATGATGTGGCTTCGTCCAGAATCAGAATCGGTGGATTTTTAAGCAATGCCCGGGCGATAGACAATCGCTGACGTTGCCCGCCGGAGAGTTTAATCCCGCGGTCACCGATCTGGGTTTCGAAGCCTTTCGGCATTTTTGTAATAAAATCGTACGCGTTGGCCGCGCGTGCCGCTTCTTCGATAGATTCCTGCGAGACATTTTCCATTCCATATGAAATATTATAGGCAATAGTGTCATTGAACAGGATGGTTTCCTGCGTCACAATACCGAGCATCTGTCGCAGTGATTTTTGGGTCAGATCCCGAATATCGGTGCCATCGACGGCAATACTTCCGCGGTCAACCTCGTAGAAGCGTGGAAGCAAATCAACCACGGTAGATTTGCCCGCGCCAGACGGACCCACAAACGCCACAACCTGTCCCTTTTTGATCTCAAAGTCGATATCCTGCAAAACCCATTCGTTCTCGTAACGGAAGGAAACATCGTTGTACGCAATGGTATCGTGAAATTCGGTGATCTTTTTCGCGTCCGGTTTGTCCTCAATTTCAACCGGACTATCCAGCACGCCAAAGATGCGCTCCGCAGCGGCTAAGCCGTTCTGAATCACATTATTCACGCCGCTCATTGATTTCAGTGGCTGGAGCATCGCAAACAGAATGATGATAAACCGGATAAAATCCTCGGAGGTCAGCGACTGGTGATGCAACACCTGCAACCCGCCATACCAGAGAAGGATAACGCCGATGCCAACGCCCAGGACTTCGTTAATGGGCGAAGTCAGCGTAGATAATTTGGTTCGGCGAAATTCGAGAAGGAAATGGCGCAGGTTGGATTTCTGGAACCGCTCATTTTCATAATCTTCTGTGGCAAATGCCTTGACAATCCGGACGTTGTTCAGCATCTCGTGCAGGATAGTCATCACCTCCGCAATCTGTACGTTAATGCGGCGGCTTTTCCGGCGGATCGACTGACCAATCTTGACAATAAAAAAGGCGCTGACCGGAATGACAATAATCGCGATCAGCGACAATCGCCAACTAATAACGAAGAGCAGCAAAACCATCACCAGTACATTGATCGGCTCGACGATGAGTTTGGTAAAACTATTGGAGATCGAACTTTTCACGGAAGTCACGTCATTAATCAGAATCGAGCTCAGGTTGCCGGCGCGATTTTGATCGTAAAAGCTCATGGAGAGTACATTCAGCTTCTCGTACAACCGATCCCGCAAATCCTGGATAATTTTCAGATTCACAAATCCCATACTGAGTCCCTGGATGTAATAGAAAACATTTTTAAACAAGAACGTTCCAAGGATGACAATACAGAGCACTTTCAAAGTATCGATGGGATCTTTGCGGTAAATGAGCTGCTTGGTTTTTTGCTTTAACTGTTGATTAAGATTTGGAGTGGCCGGTTGCGCTTGTGACTCGACCTGTGTGGCAACCGGTTTATCCTCGAAAATGGTGTTAATCAGGGACGCCGTCAGCCAGATAGATGCGGAATTAAAAATGACGTAGAACAATGAAGCAACTAACGCGAGTGTCAGCTGCCCGGTATACGGCTTGACAAAGGAGAGAATCCGCAGGTATAACTTCATACCGTGATTTACTTAATCGCCCGGCTAATTGCAAAGGAAGAAATAGCGCCCTCCCGGATCACGACCGGCTCTTCATCGGATACATCAATAACGGTAGAGGCAATACCGGTAGGCGGTTGATCGTCTTCAAGAATCAGGGCTACGCGATCATCAAAATAGTCACGGATTTCCTCCGGGGATTGGGCTGCAGGTTTATTGCTCAAATTTGCGCTGGTCGTGATAATGGGCCGTTGAAAACTCCGGGTCAATTCCAGGCAGAGCGGATGATTTGGCACGCGGATTCCAATGGTTCCGTTTGTCGACTTGGTCAGAATATCGGGAAGCTTATTTCCAGCGTGCATAATCATTGTAATGGGGCCGGGGAAATATTTCTGTGCCAATTTCGTCGCATATTCCGGTACATCGGAGACCCACTCCTGCCAGGATTCGTGAGGCACCATAATACTCATCGGGCGATGGGAGCCGCGCATTTTTAACCGGTAAAGTGATTCAATTGCTTCCGGATTTAACGCGTCTACGCCTAGTCCGTATAACGTATCAGTCGGATACGCGATGATTTTTCCCTGGGATAACAGCTCGATAGCTTCCTGGATATCTTCTCGACTCATCCTGGTGCTCCTGCCAAGTTTGGGGCAACCGAATCGGATGCCAATTGACGGACCGGCTGGGTTTTCCAGCGCCGGTGAAACCAAAAATATTGTTCCGGGTGTTGGCTGACGTGGAATTGCAGCCGATACATATATTGCTGTAATATGTGTCGAATTGCCTGGGAAGATCCCATTTCGGAGGGATTGAGTTCCTCAAAAATAAAATGGTAGGTGTTGTCCGGTTTCATCACCGGAAAAGCTAAAATAATTGGAGCCTTTTGTCGATAGGCAAATACGGCGGCACCGCGAGGAGTTGAACTCGGAATATCAAAGAAATTGACAAACATGCCCCGTTTCCGCGCATCCTGATCTGCCAGCATCATCAGAAGATTCCCTTGTTCTAATTCTTCAATGAATGCGCCCGTGGACTCGAAGATTGAGATGAGTCGCAAGCGGCCGCTTAATCGCTTGGAGTTAATGTATTCATCTACCAGGGGATTATTCTGTGGTCGATGTAATGCAACCATCGGATAGTCCTGATCTCCCAGCCAGCGACCAAAAAGTTCCCAGTTGCCGAAATGTCCCAGCAACATAACGACCCCGTTATTCTTTGCCAGAGCCTGATCCAGTAATTCCCGGTTTTCGGTGGTGACCAGTGAGTTGAGTTTTTCAGGCGTCAGTCGATCTTGACGTACGAATTCCGAAAGAATCTTTCCAAAATGACAGTACGTCTGGACCGCGAGTTTTTTGATCTCTTTATTGGATTTTTCCGGAAAAGCCCGGTGCAGGTTTTCCTCGACGACCTCTCTCCGAATAGGAACAACATGCGCAATAAACCAGCCGAGGGCGCTACCCATTGCCATCGAGAGCGAACGCGGCAGATAATACCACGGGATTACAACTAAAAGTAATCCCCAATATTCGAGTTTATGGTGAAAGGTGGTTTTTTTCATTGTCCGCACAGTATGTTGGAAAAAATCTTACTCAGGAACTCAGCTAAATGCAAGACTTTTTCTCTTGGAGGACAAGGGATTCAAGGCCAATATGGATGAGGAATAAATCGGGTAAAAACATTGACAGTTTGTACTGGATTGTGACGATACAGGAAGGTATAAAGGTATTCGGTATAAGGAACGGAGTCAGGGGGTTTGTGTGGCGTAAAACCCACCGCAAGTGCCCAAAATAAAGATTAAAGTGCCGGAAAGATGAAGGATTAAAGTGTTAAAAAAGCGGATATAAACTAAATTCTATCTGTTTCAAAATTAGCATTCCCATTTATAATTTAGAACTTCCGCAGATACTCCGACACTCCGCCGCGGCGGAAACACGCCAATACTTTCAACATCATTAACGCGAACACTTGAACACACGAATACATGGGTATTTTCATAATGAAGTCATTATATCCGTTTGGAACTTCAGGGATTGACTTCTATCATGTAATCAGGTCTTATTACGACAAAAAAAGGAGAAATTGTATGTCCGCAGTTTACAAAAAGATTACGCTTATTGGAACGAGCACAGAAAGTTACGAAGAGGCGATAAAGAGTGCACTCAATCGCGCAGAGGAAACTATTGAAAATCTGGAATGGTACGAGGTCGATGAACTCCGCGGCGGTTTGTCAGAGAATAACTCCATTGAATTCCAGGCCGTGGTGAAAGCGGCGTTTAAGTTAAAATAATCGCAACGGAGTTCACCGGCTTCACAATTTAGTTGATTACACTATCAATTCTTTTCAAGCGGCACTTCACTTATGGAGAAGGTGGTACAAAACCATTTGCCGTAAAGTAGGGGCTGTATACAATCAAATCGCTGCTGTGGATGAATTCCAGAACCTGAATCGCATCATCTGCGGCGTTGGCAAAGCCTGTGATGTTTGTATTGCCGCCTTTGGCATAATCAATTAGTTTAGCAGGAGGAGTCCAGAACACCGCATTGTTTAAAGATTGATATGTTTCCTCCCAGGTACCATCGGAATTTAATACGGTTACACGCACATATTTGTCATGGTAGATATTGCCTCTACTATATGAAAAGTCTCTATAATCGTAATAGCGTCTGTCTTTTACATCCGGGCTACCGCTGACTTCAGCAATTGCAGAACCTGTATCCCACTTCAAAAGCCAGTTATTCATATAGGAAAATTCATCTACATTCATCGTACCGGTTTTGTCGGCGCCAGCAGCAATCGCTCCGAAAGCTAAAGTGAGTAGGTCATCATTCGTGTAGCCATACTCTGTGAGGAATCCGAGTTGGTCATCGAAACCGTTCGACATTAACTCCTGGTAAATGGCTACATTTTCTCTGGGAGAATCAATGGTTTTATCGTTGGCTTCGTCATTATTCGGTTCATCATCAAAATTGACCAGCCAATCTTCCCGGCCGACGATGGCAATTAAACGTCCTGATGCATCGGTTTTGATCGCAGTCACGCCGGGTTGTGTCAGATTGGCAACGGCTTCAGTAAGCGCCTGATCCAGAACAGATTGTGGCGCGCGGACTACATTCAGCCGACCAAATTCCACTTCCTCAACGATGAAACCATCCTCAGGGATCACTTCACCCTCGGCATTGAGTTCAAATGTTTCGTAAGTTCCATCGGTTTTGGAAGGTTCAAGGGTTAACACATCAATTTTGATTGGTAGCGGATAATAGGCGGGATCATGTTCACCCGCAAGTTCCTGGTATTCTGGAATACCATCAGCATTGCGCAGGCAAATGATCAGATCTCCATATAAGCCACCAGTTCCGCCGTTACCTCCCCCAGTGCCACCACCGCCTCCGGAACCGCCACCACCATGACCACCGCCACCGCCGCCTTGTCCGGCACGGAGTAAAGGAGTCTCCGTGTCTTGCAATATTGGGTTTTCAGTACATTGAACGAAAAAAATCATACTGATAAGAACTAATACTACAGGGATTCTGTAAAGCATAGCGTCCTCCTTTTATTATTAAACGAGACTGCGTCGTTTCAGATCTTTTCACTAATAAAAGGACGTCGTGAATGAGGTTTCAGGATAGCCAAAAATCATGAAGAAAATTATTGCTGGTAGAACTTTAATTAAGTATACCCTGCGACCATAAATTAAATCAAGTAAAATATTTCAGTAATTCAAGATAGTATGGTGTGAATGAAGGCGATATGTCTGACAATAATCAGAATAACACCCTAACACTGAGTACAGTAGTCATATATTATATGGGGGAGGCTGCAAAGTATAACGTTTTCCCGGTTATAAAATTACGCAGTTTGATGAATAAAAAATGCGGAACCCAGCTCACACGGGATTCCGCATTTTGACGGAGGTAACGAGGTGTACGGAGCAGTTTTTAGAGAGAGCCCTCCATACTATAGCTCTGTAATGCTTTGATGTAATTTGCGCGTTCAAAATTACCCGGATTTGCCACAGATTTATGACTCATACTACCGCGCATCATTTCCACGGAATCGTACTCGTGTTCTTCCATCCACTGTTGAATGTCGACCAACACCTTGTCAATCCAGGGGATGCCATTTTTCAACAATGCCGAAGCCATCATGGTGACATTGGCGCCGGCCATCAGCATTTTGATGACGTCTTCGGCGTTATGAATCCCAGTGGTTGCGGCGATATCTGCTTTAATTTTATCGTGCAAAATAGCAACCCAGCGCAACGGTAAGCGCATTTCAGCCGGCGAACTCAACAAAACGTTCGGTACGACTTCTAATTCTTCCAGATCAATGTCCGGCTGGTAAAAGCGATTAAAAAGGACTAATCCGTCAACACCAGCTAAATCCAGGCGGTGGGCAAACTCGGCCAGCGAACTGAAATACGGGCCTAGTTTTACCGCCACGGGAATATCGACGTGCTGCTTAATTCCCTGGAGAATATCTACATACTTCCGTTCGACTTCTTCGCTCGAAACCTCCGGATCAGTCACCAGATAGTAAATATTTAACTCCAGCGCATCAGCGCCTGCTTCTTGCATCTGCTGGGCATATTTCAGCCAGCCACCGCTGGTTGTGCCATTCAGGCTGCCAATGATGGGAATGTCCACCGCATCTTTGGCTTTGCGGATATGTTCCAGGTATGTTTCCGGTCCGGTGAGATAGTTTTCGTGTTCCGGAAAATACGATAAGGCTTCCGGGAAAATTTCCGTACCGTATGTGGTATGATGCTCCAGCTCCATTTGATCGTGTTCGATTTCTTCCTCGAACAGCGAAAAGAGCACAATAGCTGAAGCCCCGTTATCTTCCATTTTTTTAATATCATCTATTTTGTTGGAAAGCGGCGAAGCCGAGGGTACAATCGGATTCTTCAGCTGCATTCCAAGATAGGTCGTTTTTAAATCCATCTGTTTACTATCCTTTCCTTTCGAATGCACTCATCCGGCGAGCGGGTCGCCCGCCGGAAATTTTATTCACCTGAAGATGGTTACGACTTGTTTGTCGATTCATCTTCATCGGTTCCATTAAATGAAAGCGATGCCAGCTGTTCATACGATTCCCACTGATCGTGGACATCCTTCTGTGCCAGTTGCAATAACATTTCAGCACGTTCCGGATCGCTCTTGGTAAGCATCTTGTAGCGGGTTTCGTTGTAGGCATAATCTTTTAACGGAATCTTCGGTGCTTTGGAATCCAACTGCAGCGGGTTTTTGCCTTCTGTTCTCAGGCGTGGATCGTACCGGAAAATTGGCCAGTACGCGCTGTCCACGGCCAGCTGTTGTTGCTGCATCCCTTTTTCCATATTGATACCGTGTGCAATACACTGGCTGTAGGCGATGATCAGTGAAGGACCATCGTAGGCTTCGGCTTCCAGAAAGGCTTTGATCGTCTGTGCATCTTTGGCGCCCATGGCCACTTTAGCAACGTAGACTGACCCGTAACTCATCGCCATCTTGGCCAGGTCTTTCTTTGCCATCGGTTTTCCGCCTGCGGCAAATTTCGCCACAGCACCGCGCGGGGTCGCTTTGGACATCTGTCCACCCGTGTTGGAATAAACTTCGGTGTCCAGTACCAGTACATTCACGTTTCGCCCGGAAGCTAGCACATGATCCAGGCCGCCGTAGCCGATGTCGTAAGCCCAGCCGTCACCGCCCATAATCCAGACGCTGCGTTTGACCAGCACATCCGCCAGGCTCAGTAACTGTATCGCCTGCTTGTTCTCAGATTTCAACGCTTCCAGCTTTTCTTTGAGAGTCGCAACCCGTTCGCGTTGATCGTAGATTCCGGCTTCATCGGACTGATCTGCGTCCAGAATTGACTCGACCAGTTTGGTGCCGATTTCTGCTTCCAGAGATTTTAACAGCTCTTTCGCAAATTCGGTTTGTTTGTCAATAGCAATTCGGAAACCGTAACCGAATTCGGCGTTATCTTCAAACAGTGAATTCGACCACGCCGGGCCGCGTCCGTTTTCATCCACGGTCCACGGTGTGGTTGGCAGGTTACCACCATAGATTGAGGAACAACCTGTCGCGTTCGCCACGATCATCCGGTCACCGAACAATTGACTGGCGAGTTTGACATACGGAGTCTCACCGCAACCAGAGCAGGCACCAGAGAACTCGAACAGCGGTTCAAGATACTGTGAACCCTTCACGGTCTGCGATTTGAGTTCGCGGCGATCGTATTCCGGGAGATTCACAAAGAAATCCCAGTTTTCGCGTTCTTGCTCGCGTAATGGTGGTTGATCTTCCATATTGATAGCTTTGAGCCGGGTTTCCTGTTTATTTTTGGCCGGGCAGATATCTACACAGACTCCGCATCCGGTACAATCTTCAGGGGCAACCTGGAGACTGTAATAGGTGTCATCCGGGAAATCGCGTCCGCGAACCGGAACAGCCTTGAATGTTTCTGGAGCATTTTCCAGTTCATTTTTGCTGAACACTTTAGTCCGAATAGTTCCGTGCGGGCATACCAGGGCACATTTATTACACTGGATACAAACGTCTGAGTCCCAAACCGGGATTTCCAGCGCGATGTTGCGTTTTTCCCATTTCGTGGTTCCGGTCGGGAACGTTCCATCACATGAAAATGCACTCACCGGCAAATTGTCGCCGCGTTTGGCAATAATTTCTGCAGTCACGTTTTTCACGAAGTCGGGAGCGTCTTCCGGTACAACCGGCGGCATCTCTATATTGCTGGAAGCACTGCTCGGGACTTCAACCTTATGGAGATTGGCCAAAGTCTGATCGACTGCAGCAAAGTTCTTCTGGACAATTTTTTCGCCCTTCTTGCCATAGGTTTTCTGGATCGAGTTTTTGATTTTCTCGATGGCTTCTTCCTGTGGCAAAACACCGGAAATGGCGAAGAAACAGGTCTGCATTATTGTATTGATACGTCCGCCAAGACCAACATCTCTGGCGACTTTGTATCCATCGACCACATAGAACTTCAATTCTTTGTCGATAATCTGAGTCTGCACCTGTTTCGGGAGTTTATCCCACACTTCATCCGGACCATACTGACTGTTTAACAGAAATGTTGCGCCGTTATCAGCGGAATTCAGAATATCGTACTGTTCCAGGAAGGTCCACTGGTGACAGCCGACAAAATTGGCTTTGTTGATGAGATAGGTTGACCGAATTGGCTCCGGACTGAACCTGAGGTGTGAGACGGTCTGCGACCCTGATTTTTTGGAATCGTAGACAAAATATCCCTGGACGTAATTATCAGTTTCTTCACCGATGATCTTAATGGTGTTTTTATTCGCGCCGACGGTTCCGTCAGAACCGAGCCCGTAGAACATGGCCCGAACCACGTCTTCCGATTCAGTTGAAAAACCGGGATTATACTCGATGCTGGTGTTGCTTACATCATCTTTAATGCCAACCGTAAAATGATTTTTGGGCTGTTCTTTTTTCATCTCATCAAACAGACCTTTCACCATGGCCGGAGTAAACTCTTTCGAGGAAAGTCCATAGCGACCACCGATAATGTGTGGACGGCTTTCTCCATCAGTCACAGTCTCGTTAATCGCGGTGATGACATCCTGATAGAGCGGTTCGCCAATGCTGCCCGGTTCTTTGGTACGATCGAGCGTTGCAATGGTTTGCACTGTTTTCGGCAGGGCTTCGGTAAAATGTTTCACCGAGAAGGGACGGAACGCCCGAACTTTGATCATTCCGACTTTCTCGCCCTGGTCGACCATGTAATTCACTGCTTCGTGTGCAGTTTCGGCACCGGAACCCATTAAAATAATCACGCGATCCGCATCCGGGGCGCCGACGTAATCAAACAGGTGATACTGGCGTCCGGTTAATTCTGCAAAGCGGTCCATCGCGTTCTGCAAAATGCCCGGCGCTTTTTCATAGAACGGATTCACCGTTTCACGCGCCTGGAAAAAGACATCCGGGTTTTGTGCGGTGCCGCGGAGTACCGGATGTTCCGGGTCAAGCGCACGTGCCCGGTGTTCCAGTACCAGATCATCATCGATCATTGCGCTCATCACATCTCTGGGAAGTGCGGTAATTTTCTGTACTTCGTGGGAGCTGCGAAACCCATCGAAAAAATGGACAAACGGCACCCGGGCTTCCAGGGAGGCGGCCTGCGTAATCAACGCAAAGTCCATGATCTCCTGGATGGAATTGGATGCCACCAAGCCAAACCCGGTTGCACGGGTTGCCATCACATCGCTGTGATCGCCAAAAATCGAGAGCGCGTGTGAGGCGACCGTGCGTGCCGCCACGTGAAAAACGGTGGAAGTTAATTCGCCAGCGATTTTGTACATATTCGGGATCATCAGCAAGAGTCCCTGGCTGGCGGTGAAAGTGGTCGTTAGAGCGCCGCGCTGCAAGGCACCGTGGACTGCGCCGGAAGCGCCGCCCTCACTCTGGAGCTCGGAAATATGCGGGATGGTACCCCAGATATTTTTCTCTCCATTCGTTGACCACTCGTCTGCAAGTTCCCCCATCGGTGATGAGGGCGTGATCGGATAGATAGCGCACACCTCATTGATTTTATGAGCAACGTACGCCGCTGCTTCATTACCATCAATGGTGACTATCTGCCCGCTCTGTTGTGTTGCTGCTTCGTCACTCATACAATTACTCCATCTATCAAGCGAGTTATCGTTACCTTCGTATTTAGCCGACCACACTCTTGCAAATACCGTGCTAACGGCAGAAACCCTGTAACGAGGGGATTGGAGGGATTGAAATATGAGTGAATTTCTCACATTTTATAAAGTGTGGGAATCTGGTGGAGAATATTCTACCAAAGCTTGGAAAATGCTCACTTTTCCAGAGATGTGGTGGCGGAGTGTCCAAAATTGAAGGTGAGAATTGCGAAAGTGAGTTTCCGCTTCTCTTTTTTAGCGGGGCTGGTTATATTTTTCCCGCTTGCGCCCGTAGCTCAACTGGATAGAGCAACGGACTTCTAATCCGTAGGTTGCGCGTTCGAGTCGCGCCGGGCGTACCACGCAGAAGCCTTGTAACTCTTGACTCTCAACGGTTACAGGGCTTTTCCTGTTTGTGGTGAGAGTGGAGTGAAATACCGCATATCCCGCATAAATCGCAGTAGATTGTCCATATATTGTCCACGGAAATCCACAAATCAACCCGCCCGAAACCCTCTTATGATGGGACTTCTGCAACGTTGTGAGATTCGGTGTTTTACTCCTTTGTCCACGGGAAGGCATATCGTAGGATTTTAGTGTTGAATTATTCAACGATTTGGCCATCATAGAACTAATTAACGCATTTTGAATATGCAGAGAGGTCTCTAATGAAACTCTATTCACGACAAGGCAAACGTGGTAGCCGATGGTATTGTGATATTACCATCAATGGGAAGAGAATACGAAAGTCGATGGGGGATTCTGAGGGTGAAGCATTGGAAAACCTGGTGAAGTTATATCGTTCACACACGGGAACTGGTGCGGCTCCAGATATCTCAATTGAGAAAGCTGTGGATACCTTTATAGAAGATCCCACTTTACAGGGAGTATCTCCACACCGTGGGAAAGTCCTTCGTTCTACAGTAATGAGATTGATGAAGTATTGCCATTCTCAGGGAATACAGTATATCCGGGAAGTAACTGTTCCTATAGCGAGACAGTATATGCTTCAGCGCTCACGAAGCAAAGCCAAAAAGAAGTATCAGAGTCGTGTTGATCATCATACGCCGAAGATCAGTCCTAAAACGTTGAATCAGGAGATTCAGGTACAAAAGCGGTTTTTCAGATTTTGCCAGCTCATGGAGTGGATTGACAGGAATCCCTTCGAACCAATCCCGTACGTAAAACTACCTCCAAGGGAAGAACGGTTCTACTTTAAGGAAGAACACCTCAAGAAGATATTCGGGAATGCTGAAGGATTTTACGACTTCTATACAGTGCTTCTCTATACCGGATTACGTGCTAGTGATGTTTTTAAACTGAGTACCCATCATATTAACGACGGAAAGATAACGCTGAGGATGAGTAAGACCGGATTTTGGCTCCGTGGCATTCCACTTCTTCCACAACTGAAACCCATAGTCAACCAGCGTTTATTGAATGCCGACCCGGATACCGGTTTACTTTTCCCTGAGCTGCAATCCGATCGACAACGAAGGTATGCTCGTAAACAATTACAAAGTCATTTCACCAGGGAGGAAGTTCGTAATCTGCATATTAACCTACATACCTTTCGTCATACCTTTGCGCATATGATGCTCGATAGTGGAGTGCCTAAAGAGATTCTCCAAGTACTCTTAGGGCATCAGAGTGTGAATACTACGGAGATTTATGCGAATTGGATAGCTTCCGATGAAATTGGTAAAAGGATTAGGGGTCTTGTCTTACCAATATCTAACTCTTATTTAACTATTTGTTACCCAAATCAGACTTAATACAGAGTCGAATTTCGGTAATGGTATCGCATGCTCTGACAAAGTAATATTCATATTATCAGGCCATTCCTCTAACCATACATCACAATTAAGATCTTCTGGACTTTCAGGTACTATACCACTTGTAAAATAATCATTGGCACAGCTAGCATTATGGATCGTGGCCTCTGGGGAAATAATCCTAAATCTAAAATCATGACTTTTCGTAAACCATACGATTTGCCTAGCCCTTGATAAGACTATAAAACAAGGAAATGGGCCATGCTCAACGTATCTAATCGCAGTCGCGGTCAACGAGGTATTGAAAATAGATGCAAGTTCCTTAATGGTGTCAATACCTATAGGATACTGTCTGCTATAATCACTGAATAAATGGGATGGCATGAGAAGTTCAGATGCAAAGGCATTTGCTTCAGGTTCGTAGCGGCTCGTCCGATACCATTGATACATCATTTCTTCGCTACAATTCTTCAGTTGGTTAATCGATTCGTGCAACAGAAAATGTCCTAACTCATGTGCAATACTGAATCTTTTCTGACCTGAATACTCTATATCTTCATTTATTGTAATGAATGCTTCCGATTTTCCTCTTACCAATCGGGCTGATGAACCAGCTATCTTCTTTTCATGTACATACGCACCGCAGGATGCAGCAATCGCATCAATTTCAATATGCTGCGGGGATGTAATATCGAATTCTTTAAGTATGTCTTTTGCTTTTGATATTGCTCGTTGGTAACTGCTCATAGAAGTTCAATCACCAACTTCTTTCTCAAGTATTTTCAATACATTTGCTTCTGTCAGGATATCTTTTAAATCCTCTTTATCAAGATCTTTTAGTTTTTGAAAATAGGTTCGTGCTTTGTCTGTTTCTGCCAAATCTATGAAAGTAGAAATTAATTCCTCACTGGTTCCTTGGTAGGAATCCTGATGTAATTCATCAATCAGGTCAATTGCTTGTTGATTTCTTTCTCTGGCTTCCTTAAAACGTCCTTCTCTCTTTAAGTTGCTAATAAACTTTAATCCTTCTTGGACTTCTTGATCATAATCAAAACCTTCAACAGCAAGAGCATCTCGTAAGGAATTTTCATCCTTCTCATCTAATTCTGTAAATACATCTAACAGGTGATTAAGCAACTTAATATTTGCTTTTTCTCCCATCCTCTTATTTCCTTTTTGGTTGTCTTGCCTTTAAATATAATCTTACTCTGCGCCGAATTCTTCTTACAATATTATCATAATCTTGAGTATCCAAACCCAAATCATCAATAATCTCTTTTCGCTTCATTTCTTGAAATAGGTCAAGCATTACTAACTCCTCTTCTTCATCTTCACAAAGGTTTAGGAGATCATTCTGAAGAGTTTCTATTTCGAGAATATCGTCCGCAGAAGGTTCTGAATCTACTACAGAATCTAATATATTTGTTCCATTTTGTTCATGTTCCTCTTGGTTTTTATGATAAGCTAACTGTAAATGCTTACTCGCAATACTTTTAACAGTATCTTTTAAATATGGTAGTAAATCACCCCTTTGAGGATCCCATTTCCGAGTACCGTCAAAGACTCTTTTAATTGCCGACTGCGCAAAATCCTTCCCCTTATGTTCATCCATTCCATGAATTCGTGCCTGCCAGATAGCAAATCTCAATAGTTTGGGATACAGTACTTTCCAAGGCTGGTTCTCAAGCAGGTCCCTGTTATCAACCATATTTTCGCCTTTCTACTATATACTGCCGGACAAATAGACAGATTTACCATATTTATCTTGCGAATTCTTGATTTTACCCGGCATAACTATATGAGCATATAGATACTTATGCTCAGAATACAAATTGAACACTCCAATATTAATAGCTGAATTAAGGAGTGTCCACTGTAAATCAAAATAAAGAAGAAAGGAGGTAAAAAAGAATGGCGTTTAATAATACTGTTATCCAGCAGACATGGAATCGAGCTGGTGGACGTTGTGAGTGTCGTCGTAAAATCCATAATCATCGTTACGTTCGTTGTAACAAGCAATTAGTGTTCATTAACAGAGGACGCAACAATGGACGCGGGTCTTGGGAGGCACACCATAAGCACTCCATTGCCAACGGAGGCGGTGATTCATTGTCGAATTGTGAAATACTCTGCTGGAGTTGTCACAGTCAGACGTGGTAAGATAACTGGAATAACTAACACAATAGGAGATATCTATGCGAAGAAGAGTTACGAATTCTCGTAAGGCCAGTGATGGTGATATCACAGCACTTTGCAATCCTGGTAATTATTGGTCGCCTCGTTATAAACAAGACGCGATCAATGACATTGAAACCGGTGCTCATTCGTATTATGTCATGGCCAGTGGAAAAGAGGTCGATATCCATGTGGTTAAAGGCTCGACGGGTAAGTATTTGCGCACTGATCCAGATAAAACATCCAGTAACAATTTGGATGATTTACCTGGTTGCTAATGGAATGATAACGAGATTTGGACGTGTATGTTTTAAGTGCACGTCCAAGTCTGTTATTGGATCGGGAAGATCAATAAATCAATTAAATAAATTGCATTAGATAAATGGAGTACAGATATGCTAGATGTACATTTTGAAATTGATGGAAAAAGAGTATCACCCAATAATATCGGTAATGCACTTGAAAGGTCAATATTACAAGAAATTACCAACCAAATTAAAGAATCCCTGCAGTCTGTTCGATGTGAGGAACATGGCCAGTATCCAATAGTCACCGTAAAAGGCCGAAATTTACATGATCTAAGTTTTGAAATATCAGGTTGTTGTGACTCTCTTGTTAGCAAAGCGACCTCTAAATTGGATTGATGCTTGTAAACAGTTTTCCGAAATCATGATTCCACAAGCATCGAACATCAAAAGTGACTAATTTTGATAACGTCTAGTACATTTGTTCCGGGTTTTAGTTACTGGCACTCCCACCTCCTTGAGCTTATCTTATCTCCACGTTTCACTTTGTTATCTGTATAGGTATCTGAAGTATAAAACCGAGGTTCACTGATGACTCGTTGGATGACTGTTTTCGTCGCACTCTTCTTATTCGCATCAATTAGCACGGCCCAGGACACCGGCTTTACCGGCGGAGTGATCACCGCCACCGGGACGCACGTCTTTGGCGCACACGTCGCATATCTCTGCAGTAATAGGGAGCTGATGGCCAGCGGGATGTATTTCGTGCAGTTGAAAAGTCACACCCCTTTGGGACAAGCAGTTCACCGGACCCGCAAGCTGCTGCTGGTCAAGTAAAGCCTGCACAGCGCTTATTTTAGTAGTACAACAGAAGTACAAACAGTACCTCCATAACCAAAAAAGGAGAAATGTATGGTACCGCAACACGCAGCATCTCGATGCATGTTTGCATTCATCTGCCTGCTCAGCTTGGTATTGTATGCCGGTCAAGCACGGGCGGCTGTGTCGTCCGGAAATGTCACTCTGGCGGATTCCCTGACGGCGGTGGAACTGGGTTCGATAGATGGTAAAATTTCAGACGTCTGGGGCTGGCAAAATCCTGTGAACGGCAAGGAATACGCCATTGTGGGAATGCGGGAGTACGGCACGTCTATCGTGGATATCAGTGATCCGTCTAATCTGATGCCCCCGCTCCCTGATCAGATCATAGAGGGCCAGGACGCTTATGACGTGAAGGTGTACGGGCACTTCCTGTACGTGGCAAACAGGAACCAAGGCCCTGTCCAGATTTGGAATATCGAAATTCCTGAACATCCCCAGCCTGCAGGTACTATCCCATTGACGAGTATCGGTGGCGCGCATAACCTGTTTATTGATGAAGAGGAAGGGACGTTGTTCATCGCACCTGGATGGGAATCAAATGAAGGTGGGGGAGATCACTGGCGGGTGTATATCTACGACCTGTCAAGTAATCCCGCACAGCCACCCTATATAACGGAGTGGAACCTGAACGCCACCTATGGCTCGTTTCCCCATGATCTGTATATTCGCGGCAACCGGGCGTACATAGCGCATGTACGGGCAGGATTGATGGTTGTTGAATTTGATGCGATGTACCAGATTCAAAATGTCTGGCAGGCTGAATACAGCAGGAATCGGGGAGACTGTGCAACGCTGAACGAAAAGACACATAGCGTCTGGGTATCGGATGATGGACAGTATGCGTTTACCACAGATGAACTGGGTGATTATACCAATTTAGATCCAGCGGCGATTTTGCGTATATGGGATATCAGTGACCTGAATGCTATTTCGATGGTCGGGTTCTATGACGTTCCAGAAGAGGCGCAGTCCGGGATCATTGGTTCCTCATGTGAAGAAATTCCTTTGGTAAGTGGCGCGTTGAATAACAGTATCCACAATGTCTACCTGAAGGATAAATTCGCCTATATTTCCTATTATACCAAGGGGCTCAGACTTCTCGACATAGTGGATCCTGCCCAGGCAGTTGAAGTGGGATATTACGATACCCCGGGGAAAGCGGCAGACCAAGATCCAAACCAGCCCGAAAGTTTTGGCTCTTGGGGAGTATATCCCTATCTTCCGAGCGGGAATATTCTATTGAGTGACAAAGACGGGCTCCGGGTATTCAAGCACTCCTTTGAGAAATCCGGCACGATTTCGGGCGCAGAGATTTGGTCGAACTATATTCATCTGGCAGGTGATGTAACGGTCTCTGGCAATCTTACAATTGATCCGGGAACGTTGATTCGGGTTGAACCCGGGACCCAGTTACTTGTGGATGGTGGGAGTATTTCGATCAACGGCACCAGTAATAATCCGGTGGTCTTCGAACCTCGCGCCCAGACGCCTGCCCGGGGATTCTGGGATGGAATCTCTTTTGCCAATGGACATCGAGCCGATATCTACAACGCCATCGTCCGGTATGCCAAGGACGGCATATCGCTGATCAAAACCGAGAACTCCGAAGGAGTGACCCTCAGCTCAGTCACCGTCGAAGAGTGTTATAACGGATTGGTGATGGAAGAAGCACGGCACGTTACAGTGAACAACTCTGTATTCCAGGACAACGAGGATTTCGGAGTGTGGCTCACAAATTCCATTGGAAGTTTTGCTGACAATACCATTCGTGATAACGGGACCGCCGGTGTCTATTGTTACCAGGAGTCTTCCCCCATGTTTTCCGACAATGTGATCAGTAACAATGGAATACCCGCCCGGGATGCCCGATGGAGCGGTGTCTATGCGACAGTGAGCAGTCATCCCACGTTTTACGGGATTACCCAACAGGAAGCCGATAATTGTGAAGCCAACAACTGGATACACAGTAACGGAGCCAGTGGCGTGATTGCTGATGAATCCTCCTTTCCGGTGTTAGGCGTTTATGATAGTGCAAATCCCTATCCTACCGGGGGATTCAACCGTATTTATGGCAATCGTAATGATGTCGCGAATTATAACCAGAATGGTGCGCCGATTTATGCCCAGGTGAATTATTGGGGATTTGACCCCCGGGATTTGTGCGCCCGGTTTACTCCTTCCACCAATGTTGGAAAAGTCATCTGGGATCCAGTCGCTCCGTTGTTATCGATACAACCAATGTCATTGACCACATTACAACAAGGGTTGGTGAACGAGCAGGCGGGGAATTACGATGCAGCCGTCACAAATTATGACGCTGCAATAGCTGCTGCTCCGGATAGTCCGCGTGTGAATATTGCGCTGGGTGGGATTGTTCGGTCATTCACTGCAATGAACCGATCAAATCAAATTATTCCTCATCTTCGACAAATCTGGAACGCCTATCCTCAGACGAGAGCGTCCCGCTATGCTCTCGATCACGTTTTGCCCCAATTGATTACCAATGACGCCTATTCGCAGGGATTAACCTTGGTTGATACCCTGCTGAACGTTTTCGAGAATACTCCCAGAACGCCCGTGTATTTATATGAACGTTCCCGGATACGGGACTATCAAAACGGATCTACAGGAGGATTAGGGAAACGAGGGAATAGTATATCAACCTCGACCCTTGATGTGCAATCGATTGTTCAATCGTATCCCGATTCCCCCGTTGCGTTGATGATTGAGGCTAAACACCTGGATTCTGCTCCGGAACCATCGCCGAATCCATCCACAGAGAAGGAATTCACTGTTTCCAATTTCCCCAATCCCTTCAATCCAACCACTCAAATACGATATGTGGTGATGAAGCCAGCCCAGGTGACTATCCAGGTTTTTGATGTGACTGGACGTCGAATTAAAAGTTTGGTAAACACTACTCAACCCCAAGGGAAGTACAATGTTACCTGGGACGCGACAGATACTTTCGGCAACCAGGTAAGTACCGGGATGTACTTTTACAGAGCACAAGTCGGATCTGATATGGTTACCGGTAAACTCCTCTATTTAAAATAAGTAACGGATGCTCGCTTCTGTATGACTGTAATAAGATTCCCCTAACTCGAAACGTCCATTTTACAAGACATTGCGCCGCTGTCCGATTCTCGCTCAAGGGGAACGGGCAGCGGCGTTGTGGGTTGGGGGAAAGTACATATCGAAAAGCACTGACTATATGGCCCAGTTTTGTTTAGCGGCCCACACTAATCCAAAAGTCAGTGCCAGGTAGAACCATGCCGAGATCTGACCTGCAATAAATGGGTGAGTGCCAAAGGATTCCGCCCGTTCGATGATGCGTCGTAGCATTTTCATTTCAACATTCTCCAGTTATCTATGCGTAGGAAACAATCAATGTCGATAATTTGATGGTTGGAGACACACGGAGCTCGTGCCCGATAGTAGTATCTGCAGCGAAAATGAGGTGTTTTGTGTCCCGAAGAACAATCAGAGCTGTTCATCTTATGCTGCCTGGAACATTTTCAGTGAAAGGGAGCCGGTGAGATTCAGGTGCCACATCTCTTGATTTGTCAGCAACTTTTCGATCTTTGGTATAAGATCAAACTGTTCAATTAGATGCCAGTAGAGATTGTCTCCCTTCTTTGAATTACAACGCCGGCAACAGAGACGCAAGTCATCCTGTTGATCTGTTTTCCAGAGTGAATACGGGATGATATGATCAACAGTCACATCATCGGGACCTTGTACTCTGCCATCACTAACAAAACTACACATCCGAATACCGCAATCCGGACAATATGGACCATATAAATCCAGCAACTTCAACATGGCATAGAGTCCAATCCGCCCCCGTGTGCTATCCTTGATTGACTTAATACCGTAGAGTTTACCATGTAGCGGTTCACAGTCTTTACAGAGTGATCTCGGTCGACTTGCTCGGTAAGTGAAGCCATCTAAAGTTAGAGTCCTATTACACTTGGTACAGGTTCTTACTTCCAGCCCGTTGATGTCCAATTCCCGGACCACAAACTGAGAATCTCTCGAAAATACGGAAGTCAACATCTTGAAAGCGATCACTCGTCGTTCAGGAACCATCTTATTTACGCAGTCCATCGCTTCAGCCTTCAGAAGTTCCTTGCCCATGCATTTGTTACAAATCTCAGGATCATTAATCCCTCTGGCCTTTTTACATCGTTCACAAGTGAGTTGTGGTGTCATGGTTACTCCTATGTTGTACCAGAGGCTTCATTGCTCCCGGTACCATAGGTATGTCACACGACTGATGTCCTGAGTGCACGGGTTGAAATCCGCAGAATCCGAATCGAACAGTTCATACGATTATCGTAGGGGGAATTGGTTTACTGCAACCAGATGGCGTGAGTATGGATGGCCATACATTACGGTGGTCACAGCGACCCGGCTCTACGGTAGGTATGACGGTTTATACTTTCTGTGGCTTCCGTTGATCTGAAATCGGGGATTTTCCCCTATAAATAGTGTCTTCCAGTCGAGCCGTCGCATCTTCAGTTCGAGTTCCGGATTCATCGCGGCCACACCGGCCACCCTGCACGGTGCCCCTTCTGTGTCCCGGAACGGAATATGGAGGTCGTGATCTCTGCCGTAGCGTAATGCACTCTACTTGATCTCAGGAGTCGAATCTAAAAGCCGGCCCTTCTCGATCTTCCACAGAGATTCGTTCCGCATCTCGTTGAGTGTCCGGTTCAGTTCTTCAATCCTGTCATTTTTGTTCGACTCCACTGAGTCAGCGAATAACCGTTTTAAAAGACGTGACATCTGTACTCCTATGTTTGCTTTCTGTTTTCATGGTGATCGTGCCGGATTTGTCCAGCAGAACAGTGTCCAGCGTCATCATTCCCTCGATAGAGTTATGTCAGGCCGGAGGAGACGTGTCGAGTATTCTACCATCCACCGACACATTTTCGTGACCTGTCGATTGCCTCGACATAAGGTTCAATAATCGGATATTGCGGCTTGCCTCCGATATTTTAGCGGGACAATCAACCCGCTTTTCCTGGGGAGGAATTCACCACGACGGATATTTAATATTTAAGTAGTACTTCGGGAGGCAAGTCGACGTTTCGAGCCCCCAGGTGTTTGAGAATAAACGTCTTTATAACAGAACGCCCCATCATTCCAGTCCGGAGCGGTGGGGCGTTTTTCATTTCAACCCAAACCAAGGAGCATGGGTATGCGAAACCGCGAACTGTATCAGGAAATCACCGAGACGATTGTCACACAACTGAAGTCAGGCACGAAACCCTGGGAAAGTCCCTGGGTCAGTAGTGGCACGCCCGGCTTTCCAATGAACGGGCACCGGCATCGACGCTACAACGGGATTAATGTCCTCACGCTCTGGGCAACTGCCGCCCAGCAGCACTACGAGTCACACATCTGGCTGACGTACCGCCAGTCGAAGCAATTAGGCGGACACGTTAGAAAAGGCGAGCAGGCCACCAAAGTGGTGTACTGGAAAGTGATTAACCGACGATCGAGAGATCAGGAAGCGAAGGAAGACGCTGATACCAAAAACACTGATCGCATCCCGCTGTTACGGTACTACAATGTGTTCAATCTGGCTCAAATTGATGGGGTAACGTTAGAAAACGTAGGATTCGAGACGCCGGAGATTCCGGATGTGTTGAAGGACAACGATCTTGCACTGTTTGACACGCTCCGGAATGCGCTGCAAGCGGATATCCAACTCGGCGGGACGCAAGCCTATTATCAACCGTCCACCGATCAAATCCACTTGCCTGATCAGGATCGGTTTACTTCGGCAGAGCGATTCTATTCCACGTTGTTCCACGAACTGGGCCACTGGACCGGACATCCGACCCGACTGGATCGTGATCTGAATTCCACACCAAAGCACTCAGACAGATACGCCTGGGAAGAGCTCATTGCCGAACTGACGGCAGCCTATCTTGCTACGCATTTCCGTATCCAGTACGACGATGAAGAACGCAAGCAGTATGAACAATCAGCGGCCTATCTCAACTCCTGGATTCAGGCACTGGAGGCAGAACCCTATACCCTGTTCAAAGCAGCACGAAGCGCAGAGGAAGCCACGGAGTACCTGCGGCAACAAATACCAATGAAGTCATAACCACATTCTTGTCAATGTACCGAACCGCCCCACCTGCTGACGAGCAGTGTTGGGGTGTTTTTGTATTTAACCCAACCAAGGAGGTCATGCATGACTACCCAGGAACGAATAACCAAAACCGCAACCCTCACCCAAAACGAAGGAGGCGATATGCCACAGAAGAAACCAGCGACTTTAACCAGTCAGCAGCAAATGGAAGCCCGCTTTACCCGACGAGCCGAATGGCTTGATCCGGAGACACTGAATCGACTGAGTGACATCACCCCGGTCGACATCGAGCGCTATGTTATTCCAATAAAGACCGACGAGGACTCCGGCAGTGTCAACATCGGTTCACCCGAGTTGCGGACCGACCTGAATACCCCCGTCGAGCAGCGCTATTGTCTCGCATCCCTGATGCCGGCGATTACCCGCGCGTGTAGCTACCGGTTTGCCCAGCAGCGCAAGGAAGATGAGCGTCACGACCAGCTGAGCCGGACCTTCCTGCAGGATCCAGCCGGGGAAGATCGACTGTACACCCTGTTCCATCAACTGGGCCATACCATTTACGGAGGTACCGGTCTCAATCAGGGTCGCTTTTACGGCGTCGACTGGCTCGATCACGGGATGATCAAAGCCTACGAACCACTGAGTTATCTCTCGCTCTTGTTTACCCCGTTTGCCCGCACCGCGGATGGTCGGCCCATCTGTTTCACCGGTCAGCACGTATTGGTGGTCTCCGATGAGGCAATGGATGCGACAGGTTTACCCGCCGGTTATGGGGTTGCGCTGTCCTGGAGGGATTTTGGACAGATGCGTACGTTGATTAACGGCACCTCGGTCGCAAAGGGTTTGGCGATTGGATTCGAAACAGCAGCACAGATTGGGCTACAACTCCCGGAGGAATGGACAACCTATGATCTGGTGGTCTGTGTCTCAGACGTCAAGATTAATCCGCCCGTTCCGGGAGCCTACAATGGCGCATTCGGGATCACCTGGGATAATATCCATACCATTCACGGACAACCGGTGCGACTCGGGTACGAGTTCTGGCAATTTCTCTGGTTGAACGATGCACTGAAGGACTCTTTGCGACAGCACGTACTGGAGGAACCGTTACCATCCTGGGAATCTATGCTGCTGGGACTGGAAAACGCCCGGCAACTCCAGGCATACCGGAATGGGGCAGTATACCAGCCACTTCAGCTCCACTCCAAGGTCATGGAAGCGTTGACCGTATTAGGACCGACCTATCCCTGGGTCGCGGAACAGCTGGAAAGCGTGGTGCTGAATTATCTGCTGACCCAGCCGTTTGCCGGTACTCGTTACAAACTGGCTTTAGTGGTTCACGACCGGGTACAGCATTCCTTTCGCCACACGGAAGACGGTTCAGCCCGATTGCTCGGCGGGAAGTATCCCATTACCGCCGGTTTGATGCAGTTGACCGGTGACGGAGAGACCACTGACCACTTTCTGGTCATCGATAAAAGTACCGCCGACCGGTTCAACATTGACAGCGACGGAGATGCTGCCTTCATCTGTGAAGGACCACTCTTTGACCAGATACTGGAGCACCAGTTGGTGAAACCGGCCCGAGATATTCAGGTGCAGGGACGCGCCAAGAACAAGGCCCCACTGACCCTGGAACAGATGGCGAGGATCGGTTGGCACGTTCTGACCCAGGGGAGTGCCATCGGGAGTCTGACGCTCTCCTATTACCTGGCCGAGATCGCCAACGATGCCTATGAGATGGCACTCAATCTGGCCGTCTACTATCAGGGCATCGAAGCCGTCATCAAGAGTGCCAAGTGGGATATGGATCTCTCCGGATTGCTCCACCGGGATCGGGAAGCAGAACAGCTCCTGAAAGAAGTCTTTCCCATGCCGTTCCAGCGGCGATATCGGGAACAGCTGCGCCATCAGATCAACGTCGACCATCTCAAAGTGGAGGAGTTGCTGAAGAAACGCATTGAGGAACCGCCCCACTATATGGAGTCGCTCTGGAATGCCATCCTGGATCGGGGCCAACGCGAATGTGAGTCACTGCGGAATGGTGCGCAGGAATTACGCACCTTTGCCGACCGCATTGGGCCGGTGTTGCTTCCTGAAGAGACAAGTACCCTGGATCAGGAGATCAGCGACATCAAGGCGCTGAACAACCTGTGGAGCGAACTCCGCCCCGGCGGGCAGTTACAGGACAACGCTCCGCAGCTGGCGCAGGCGGTCTCGGATGCCGGACAGGTGTTTTCCATCGAAGCGTTACGGATTGCGGTGCGTTCCTATCTGCAGCACGCCCGAAGTCAGGGCAGCTTTCCCATCCACCTAGCGTACAGCCGGTTGGGAGACATCTTTGCGGACACAACGGTCGAGTATACCCTGGAACGAACGAGCGAATACGAACTGGTGCGTGTCTATTCCCCGGAAGTCAGGGAAGCCACCTTCGAAGTGGCAGCCAGTGTGCGCATGGACGGTGAGATTCCGGAAAGCCCGGAAACGCTCTTCCTGCCCGGCGATCAGTGTGCCATTACCGATTTTGGCGGCTACCAGCTGATCACCGCTTTCCCGTACATTAATCGCCGGGGACGGTTCACCAAGTCCCTCTGGCTTGTGTTGCAGGCGTAGGGAGGAATCATAGTGACAACTTGCCTCCCCTCCCCATCACACCACCACACCCCCAACCCCGCCGTCCTCCGGACGTGCAGCCCGCTCCGCGGATCTGCCTCCGCCAGAGAGCACGTGTAGTCTCATCTCATCATATCTCAGCGTATATACTTCAGTATTAACTCCACACCAACAAGAAAGGACAACCGTATGTTTCGCAGTATCCGTTACGGGATCGGTACGTTCGATCGTGTCGAGACCCGAAAGCAACAGCAAATCCATCAACTCATTGATCAGTATGCCAACCTCTACCACTGGACGAACGAACCCCCGTGGATATCAGTCCAATTGCAAGCAGTGGTGAACATCGACGAAAACGAACTCAACGCCCGGGCACTTATCGGGATGATGTTGGAAGCGTCCAAAATCCTCACCGATCGGGAATGGTATCTGGTGGACGAAGGGCCAGCGCTCTATTGTCCGCTGCTGGTTAGAAACGGCTTGGCGAAGCCCAACGCTCACGCCATCTGGCAACGACTCAGTGCGGTCAGCAACTATTCATCCGCCGCCAAACACTACTACCGATATCAGTTGCAGCAACATCCGGAGTATACCAGTATCAACGCCTACCTGCGCCCGTTCCGTTGGGAAGTCAATCTCCCCACGAATGAACCGGTCTCGATCTCAGAGGTGCTCAAACATTTCATCGGTGTAGAAGTCGAGGGGTATGACGCCTACTACTTCGACATCGACGAATACCCCTTAACCGAAACACTCACCCTACGTAACCCACAGGAGGAACCCCTATGCCTGGACAACGACACTTCTCCGGCGTAACCCAACTGCTCTATGAACACCAGACGTTAACCGAAGCACTTCGACGGATTGTGCACTTACCGCACACCACACTTGATGAGCCGCTGAAATCCGAAGCCGCCGTCTCCATGGCGAAAGCGACCCTGTATCAGCTGGACATCCCGCTCAGCCTGGAAACGGAGGACAGCGATGTTCACGCCGAATGAGATCATCAGCCAATATACCCGCAAAGATGCGTTGGATGATGGCGTCCTGGTGGATGTCACGGCAATGGCACGAGCTGTTGGATTTCAGTGGCCAGTAGCGGTTACCGCAGCGGTCTGGAGTTGCATTCAGGATATTCCGGAGCAGCGTGGACAAGATCCCACCGGCAGGCTTTGGAATCTGTTGGTGACAGCCAGTCAAGCCGCTCGCTCTCACACTGGATCCGAATGTCGATTTCAGGTCAAAATGCCACAAAGTCACACCAACTGGCTGCACGTGAAACTGTTGGCTCACGCCGGGGATCACGGCGAGCCGGTCATTACGATTATGGAACCCAATGAAGACTAACCTAACACGAAAGGAGACGACGATGGAAGCCGTCGCACAACAAACCACATCACGGGAAACCTATCACCCCTTAACCGGAGAAATCATTCCGCTGGATGAAGTAAACGAACTCGTAAACCACTGGACGGAGATTCAGGAGCAGATCCGGCAGCTGCGGGAGACCAAGGATCGGTTGGATCTGGCGATCCTCGATCACGTCGAACAGCCGGAAGACTCCAACACCGCCCATCTGGAAACGGGTGAGCACCATCTGGTGATTCAGTTCAAGGAGAAGGAAGACTGGGATCAGAAGAAGTTGTCCCAAGCCTACTTTCTGCTCGGAGACAAGGCTGATGACCTGCTGAAGACTCAGTACAAAGTCGATAAACGGCGCTGGAAGGCATTTCGGAATACCAAGATGACCCAACGGCATCTTCGGGAAGCGCAGGTACTATTGGAGACGGCCAGGGTGGTAACACCAAAGAAGCCTTACATCACTTTACAATGAGAACACTCAACCAAAGGAGAATAACCGATGTGTAAACCTGAAGAGTGGCAGCAATTATTAGCTACACCGTTCCGTATTGATGTAATCCAGCAACGTCCGCTGGTCACAAAGAAAGACAAGACTGCAGCTATCCCGGCAAATTACGTGGATGCCCGCACCGTGATGGATCGACTGGATACCGTGCTGGGTTCATTTAACTGGCAGTTACAGTATCAGGAGGTAAAAGGTGTCTTGTATGCCGGTCTGGCTATCCGATCTCCTGAGACCAGTGAATGGATCTGGAAGTGGGATGCCGGAACTGAATCCACTCACGAGAAAGCCAAGGGGGAAGCGTCCGATGCCTTCAAACGTGCATCAGTGAAGTTTGGTGTTGGGCGTCACCTCTACGCGATACCGGCTCGTTGGGTTGGTGGTTATCGTGGTCGAGACGGCAAGTTCCATTATGATCAGAATGCCTTGGAAGAGTACCGTACCTGGCTTGCAAAGTTCCTCGGTCAAACGTATGAACCGATAGTCCCGATTAAGCCATCAATCAATGACAATGACCAGATGGAATCAACTGACGCTGCACAAGAGTCTGCTTCTTCTCCGACTGAAATGCAACTAGTAGAGGCAGAGACATTGTTGGAGCATCCACTGTTTGCGCACGATCGGGGTGACTGGGTAAAGCAATCCACCACTGCCATTACAGAGAAGTCGTTCGAAGCGTTCCTCGGAAAGTTACGGCGAGAGAAACAGCATCGACGGACAACACAACAGAAGTTTCGCCGTCAGCTGGAACGTGCCAGGGACTCCTTCGATGGGATTGGTGAGGGTGGCAAGTTCACTTATCAGTTGCGTCGGGAGTTTGATACTTCGTCGATTGACAAGGTTGTGGCGGAGCATTGGTTGGAAGGAGAAGCACTCCTGCAATCTCTGAGAACAGTATTTACCCAGGAGAAGCAGGCAGCATAATAATGGTCGTATCCCGGGCCCGGGATAACCACTTGGTATCCGCTTTTTGGGGTTGTATTTTCCGCCAGTGAGTAAACAGAAGTACTATATTACACCCAACGTCCTCTACCAAAATCCCCAACTGCTCCAGGGGATCCGTAGTAGTGAATCCAAAGCTGACAAGGTCAAGCATCTGAATGCAAAGTTAACTGAGCTCCGAGGAGTCTACAGGTATCTGCGTGATAAAAAGGAGTTCAAAGGGACCGCTATACTTCAAGAAATGTATCGGGTGTTCCTGGATTCGCTGCTATCAAAAACGACCACTTATTACAAAGAAGTCAAATCGTTGGTTGAACTTGCTGGATATATTGAATCCAGAATAGTGTATCTGCCTGAGAATCAAATCCCGCTATGGGTACATAATGTTACATTGGAAGAGATCTACTCGGTAGTCAGGTATGGTATTCTGAATTGTTATAACACAGCTAAGATAAAGGGCACCCAAGCTTTGCTGGGAGCGTTTCTTTGGCAGAAGGTCTTTGGCACGTCACCCACAACGCTCTCCCGATTATTGTATGAATTTAGTGGCTTTAAGCAGGTTGACAAGAAGATCACTAAAGGGAAAACATTCATTGAACAGTGTCGTAAAAGTTACGGCATTGAAGTAGGTTTTGAGGTCAATAATCCGAAGGAATATTATAAGGAAGTACGCCTCCATTGGAATGAGGATATTTTAACCAATGGAACGACGTGGGAAAACGTGGAGGACAAGAACTATGGTAGCGCCAAACCGCTCAAGGGTCCCATTGTTCCAGATGATCTTTGGCGAGAGATCTATTTGCATAATATTTACTATCCTGTACTTTCATATCAGTTTTATGATGAGACGTGTTCTGTCATCTTGTCTGACGGTGAACAGGTATCTATCCCAATATTACCCGGAATAGTTCCAATCCTGATTGCTACGCTCGTGCCATATTATGTTTTACGCACCTGGTTACTGGAAGCCGGTACCACACGTCCGAAGATTATGATTAAAAAGCTCTATGAAGACGCGGACAACTGGATTCAGCATTTAAATCAATTGTTGCGGTATCCCTCACCAGAGTCACTTGCACGTAGGGCGGCTGAAAGAGGATTTGTATATGAGTATATGCGTGCTCAATATCAAATTATGCAGAATGGTCTTCCGATCAACATCTCCAGTTTACTTTCTGCTGCTAAGAATGAGTATAAAAAGACTGGTAATCGCCATATCCTTTCGACTGCTGAATCGATCGAAAAAGCAATAAACCAAACAGGCGGCTATTATCGTGGTGTCCATCATTTTCACTCCAAGTCAGAACGCATCTACTATCGAATGCATAATATCCAGGCATTGCCGGGTTCGCTGAAACAGGGGGTCGAAGTAGCTGCCGATAATGTGCTTGTATCGGTGGACATCGTTTCGAATGATTTGTCTGTTCTGTTTAATTTAGCTGATGACAAAGAAGGCTTAAAGCTACTCAGGCAAAAGAACCGTGGTGGTCATCAGAATGGTCAATTGAATTATGAGACTGATCCATATTATAGAATTGCTAAGGCAGCCTATGGAAAGACAAGGCTGGAAGCTAAGCATCGCGACCAGGTAAAAACTGTATTCAATCCCTGGCTGTACGGACAGAAGCCAGGGAATATCGGCAAAGAAAACACCATCCCGCTGGATGAAGTAAACCGTATTTTAGAAGCAATTGAATCTGTGTTTCCTGACGCCTATACCTGGTTGATGAATCTTTCTGAGGCGGTGAAGGCCTCCTGGAAAATACCTGCGTCTATGAATCCTATCGAAAATGTGGACATCGCGATGCCCCGATGGTTCCATCGGCGTGTGGCGCCTACCTTAGTGATACAGCGTATGGGTGCAAACATCATGAAAAGTGTTGTACGGTGGCTGCAACTCCATGATAATTTCCCTGGTGAAATATTGCTCACCGTGCATGATAGTCTCCTGATACGCTGTAGGCAGGAAGATAAAATGCTAATGATTCCCGGGGTAAGGTATGCGTTTGATAACGCAATGCGAGAATCAACGAATCGCGCAATTCAAGTACTGAACTTGCGTGTTGGGTTTGGACAAACCTGGGCCGAAGCTGAGGTGAATCCAGAAACATTTGTCTGTGAGCAATTACCGCCTATTGATACAAGTGAATAGTATCTATTAAGAGGTCTGATAAGTTCTTTGTAAGCTGGTGTCCGGGAGGAAGATGGGCAGAAGCAGTCGGAGGCAAGTGGCAACGGGCGGCATCAGGCGGATGGATGAACCGGATGGGCAGGAAATAGGCATAAGGTGAAGAATCAGGGGTGGGATACACTGGTATATAATAAGACAATTATTTACATAATTTATGACATACCCAGTTGATTGCCTCCTGAGCGGCTACTGATTTTAAGTTATCTTCCCGCCTCATTTCTCCTATCCATCATAATTCCCTCGCCGGGGAATATTCAGAGACAGTACCTCCAGCCAAATATTATCACTATTTCCCTTCATTAAATATAATAATAAACCGATGACTTCTAATCCCTGAAGCCATTGACCTTCCTAGGCTTTTTACATTAACAATATCCCTTCAGGTTAAATAATCCAATAATAACCGATACCGATAACCCAAACCAAAGGAGTACAGTTATGCTATCCACACTCAGAACCTTTCTCCCCCTCGCCCGGAAAGTCCACGAGCGATCGAAACTCGATGTGCTGAACCACTGCTGCATCGAAAACGGTTACATCCGGATGACCGATCTGGAAACCACTGTGCGGACGCCGATCCCGGATGATGGTAGCTACACGATACCGATTCAGGTGTTGTACCAGATCCTGAAAACCAAACCGGAAACACTGAGTATCGAAGCGTTACCCCATCCGGAGCAGATTCGGATCCGGTACGACGACAATCAGGTGACCTGCCCCAGCTTCGATCCGGAGGAATATCCCGCGCTGGACGTTGTAGACTATCAGTGGATTGGTAACTGGTCACCGGCGATACTGCAAACGCTGAAAGAACAATGCCAGTATACCTCATCCGATGAGTTAAAGCCTGCCCTGAACGGGATCTGGTTCCGGCAGAACGGAACACTGGAAACCTGTGCCACCGATGGACATATGTTGCAGTATCAGCCCTCACTGATATCGGAGGATATCCAAGATGCAGAGATTGAGTCCACCGGCATCCTTCCGACAAAGACAGTGAAGATTCTGGCGCGGTTTGCCAAAGCACCGGTGGAGGTATACGCCGGGGAATCCAGCCTGAAATTCGTACTTGCTGATGATATTGAAGTTTTCGTCACACTGATCAACGAACGATTCCCGGATTTCAAGTCACTCCTGGACTTCGGGGATCGGAGTTCGGTGACTGTGCAACGTGAGGCTCTGCTCTCCGCCGTCCAATCCGCCAAACCGTTTGCCAACAAGACCACGCATCAGGGAGTGGTGGAGATCGCGGAGACTGCCGTTCAACTATCCGTTGAAGATCCCGAGACGAATCTCGCCTTCGAGACAGAGATTCCGCTGGAAGAAACGAACAGTGGACAATCTCAACGTATTGGCTTGAACCTGCACTACTTCGAGAAGCTCCTGAAGCCGATGGGGCCGGCAACCATTCGGTGGCATTACCGATCAGGAATCAGTGCCTCGTTGTTCACCGACCCTAACCAAAATGGTGAGAGTCCGATTGGTCTGTTGATGCCGATTCGGTTGGAGGAGGAGTAAACCACTAACTTCACAGTAGCATGTTGGTGCGCACCACTATACATTTTAACAATCTTGAGTAGTGTAAATTTAATAACATAGTTTTCATTTCCTGGTTAGAATCTATTCATTTGAAAGGGATATTTCGATGGATAATTGTATAGTTTGTGAAGAACGATTCCACACCTTTCAAAATCTACCAAATGACACTTTGAGAGTAGAATGTGATGTATGCGGTACATATAAGACAGTAAGAACAGTTGCTACCACAGGGTTAAGTAGATCTAAATATCCACCTCATATTCGAGCAGGAATAGTACGGAGTCTCAATAACAAAGGTGTTAAGGTTGTAATTGACTCTGAGAACTTTGATCGGTATGCAGATAATATCGTAATTCCACAGAATCCTATTGATAAAATTGAACATTTACTTTTGTACATTGCAGAGAATACACAATCAGTATTCAATGGAGTAGAACTTGATTGGGACCACGATTGGGCTGTGTGTTTTGCTAATGGAGCAGACGAATTAAGGTTTTATATCCAAAAGTCAATAGAGTTAGGCTATATTGAGACCTTAAATAGCTCTTCTACCACGTATAGACTTGATATAGAGGGTTGGCGCTATATCAAGCAGCTAAAACAAAACAGGATCAGTACCAATCAAGCCTTTGTCGCTATGTGGTTTGATAATGACTTAGTGCAAGCGTGGGAAGATGGTTTCAAACCAGCACTCGAACAAGTCGGATACAGTCCAATTCGAATCGATATGGTTTCACATAACGAGGATATAAACGACCGCATTATTGCTGAAATTCGTAAAAGTAGTCTCATGATAGCAGATTTCACAGGGCAACGAAATGGAGTCTATTTCGAAGCAGGTTTTGCAATGGGATTAGATATTCCATTAATTAGAACTTGTCGCGAGGATCAGATTGATGAACTTCACTTTGACACTGAGCATTATTTCCACCTGAGATGGTCAACCCCTGAGGATTTAAGGGAGACTTTGAAAACACATATCCGGGCAACTATCCCTGGTGTAGTAATGGCTGATGAATGAATATCAAAACTGATTAATCTACAATCTTCTGAAGGATAGGCACCACTTGATTTTAGACAATCGCAGCAATGGCAAAGTGATCGATGCACTTCTGGACAGCATCTCAGATTCCACTGAATTAAAAGTCATATCGAAGACAGTCTCGCTATTTGGACTCAATGCCCTGCAGGAGAAGTTAACAGATGTTGATTCGCTGAAACTGCTGTTATCTCTGGATTCAATGTTTCCTGCTGAATTTGAGGATTACCCGCCATTGCTTGGTACGGTGGACGATAGACCTTTCCGAAATGAACTAACCGCTTCCTATGTCGCTGCACAATTAAAGAAGTGGTTGCAACGATATGCCGAAGTTCATGCTACCGATGATCCCTTGAATGCAAATTACTTTGGGATAGAAAAGCCGGATGACAATAGTCTTGCTATCCACGGATCTTCTACCCTGACCAGTGGCGGATTGGGAATTCGTCCAAGTAACAGCCACGAAATGAATACTGCCTATATTGACACAGAAAACATCACTCGACTCAATAAATGGTTCACTGAGATATGGAGTGATTCAGGGCACAATGTTGATGTAAAAGAACTTCTTTTAAATCAACTTGATCTTATTTCTACCCCACGATCTCCGGAAAGTCTCTATTTCTACACAATATATAGACTTTTTAAAGAATCGCTGCATCTCATTGACGAAGATCATATCATTAAAACCAAAACTGGCATCAAGGATACGGTGATATGGAACAAGCTATACCAGTTCCAACAAGATGGTGTGATCAGCTCGATCAGCAAGATTGAACAATTCAACGGGTGTATAATCGCTGACAGTGTTGGGTTGGGAAAAACGTACGAAGCGCTGGCAATAATCAAATATTACGAGTTACGTAACGATCGCGTTTTGGTACTTGCTCCCAAGAAACTCCGGGAGAACTGGACAATCTACACATTAAACGATAAACGCAATCTCTTCCTCGAAGATCGATTCAACTATGATGTGTTAAATCATACTGACCTCACCAGAGACGGTGGGATGTCGGGCGATATTAATCTGGATACTATTAATTGGGGCATGTATGATCTTCTGGTTATTGATGAATCACATAATTTCAGGAATAACCCTCCAAAGAAGGACGGAGTAACCCGATACGGCACATTGATGAACCAGATTATCAAGAGTGGAGTCAAAACCAAGGTACTGATGCTCTCGGCTACACCGGTGAATAACCGGATGAATGATCTGAAAAACCAGGTCGCCTTTATTACTGAAGGACAGGATGATGCTTTATATGATAACGGGATTCACAGCATCGAACTTACACTGAAAAAGGCACAGGCAAAGTTCAACCAATGGCAGAAACTTGAGAGCGAGCAACGTACGACTGAACGCTTGTTGGATTCCCTGAACTTTGATTATTTCAAACTGCTTGATTTACTTACCATCGCACGATCACGCAAGCATATTACCAAGTATTTTAATAGTAGTGATTTGGGACAGTTCCCTGAGCGGCTCAAACCGTTGAACATGAAACCGGATATTGACTTGGAAGACAACTTCCCCCCATTGCGGGAGATCAACCGTGAAATCCGGAAGTTGAATCTTGCCGCTTATTCTCCGCTGAAATATCTGTTGCCGGAAAAGCGGGAGGAATATAGCCGAAAGTACGATACGGTAGTCGCAGGTGGTTCAGTATTCAAGCAGGTTGACCGGGAGCAGAGCTTAATTCACCTGATGCGAGTTAACATCTTGAAGAGACTGGAAAGTTCTGTCGTATCGTTGACCGCAACCTTGGATAAACTCCTCCATAAAGTGCAGGATCTTATTGAGAGGATCGATACCGTCACTGAGGTCGAAGAGTTGTCCATTGAAGATGTCGATCTCGAAGATGAATCCATGGAGCCTTTCCTGATTGGAAGTAAAATCAAGGTACTCATCCAAGACATGGATCCTATCCGATGGAAAGACGAACTGAAAGAAGATGAACAGCGGTTAATCAAGTTACTTCGCATTGCTAAATCCGTGGAGCCAGGGAATGATGCCAAGCTTCAAGAGTTGCAAAGTATCCTTGGGGAGAAGGCTGAACATCCGATCAATAGAAACAACAAGAAAGCGTTGATATTTACTGCATTTGCTGATACCGCCGAATACCTCTACAACAATATCTCAGACTGGGCAGTTTCAGAGTTAGGTATTAATGTTGCTTTGGTAACCGGAACCGTAAGCAACCAAACAACTATCCCTGGTTTGAGGAAAGACCTGACTTCAATTATCACTGCCTTCTCTCCCATCTCGAAAGAACGGGATAAATTAGACACGGATTCTCAGGATGAGATCGATATATTAATTGCCACTGATTGTATTTCTGAAGGACAGAACTTACAGGACTGTGATTTCGTGGTGAACTACGATATCCATTGGAATCCTGTCCGCATTATCCAGCGGTTTGGTCGGGTTGACCGGCTCGGATCGATCAATGATAAAATCCAGTTGGTGAACTTCTGGCCGAACCTGGAACTGGATGAATATATTAATCTGGAAGCACGTGTTTCCGGACGAATGGTACTCCTGGATATCTCTGCCACCGGAGAAGAGAATATCATCGAATTCACCGATTCGGCACAAATGAATGATCTGGAATACCGCCGGAGGCAGTTAGAGCGATTACAGGATGAGGTAATTGACCTTGAAGATTTAGGCGGAGGAATTTCTATTACCGACTTGACGTTAAATGATTTCCGGATGGATCTTTCGGAATATCTCAAGGAGCACGAAGAAGAATTACGGCAATTGCCTATTGGATGCAGATCATTCGTTAAACCGGATGAGTTCACTGATAGCGAACTTACAGGCGGTGTACTGTTTTGTCTGAAATCGGAAAACCTGGCAACCGGACTAGATCCGAACTATGCGATTGCGCCCTATTATTTGGTGTTACTTGATCAAAATGGGGGTATCAAATTCCCCTTCACCAAACCCAAGAAGGTTCTTGATACTTTTAAGCAATTATGTCTCGGAAATGTAAAACCGAATCATGAGGCATTGGACAGCTTCGCATCTTCTACTCGGGACGGACAGAAAATGGAAACCTACCAAAGCTTGCTCTCCAAAGCAGTCCATTCCATAACCGGGAAGGCTGAAGAAAAGGGTATAGAAAGCTTGTTCACCCGAGGAGGGACAAACATCTCAAGACACCGTTTTAAAGGATTGGATGATTTTGAGGTTGTAAGTTACCTGATTATATCCCCTGAATCGATATCATGACATTATTTCCTTACTCAGTGATGGCATTGCCGGAAAACTGTCTTCTTGAGAAGCGCGTCTATAAGAAACTGTTCTATGATAATACGGATTTGACAGTAACCGATAAAAAGTGGTTTACCAGGGATATCGATTCCATTATATGGATGTACACCCTCAAACCGCACCTGACGCAGATAAGGGAATATATTGAAGAAGAGTTTTCCTACGATGAGATCGCGATAATTGACTTGGCAGTGATAACATTTGATCACGTTGAACGATTAAGTGATACTATCCATCGGGCAATTCCGTATGCGCTTTTAATCGTATTTCGAGCGGAAGGGGGAATCAGGCTATCTATTGCAGATAAGCGTTACAGTAAAACAGATGTTCAGGCAGCAACGATTAACAAACTGTGGATGACAGATTCAATATACCAAGACTCTCTCGGTGAGATTGAAGATCGTTTTATAAAGGAACTAAAATACACACGGCAACCGCATTTACATTTAAAGGCTTTTTACCAGCGATGGATAAGCGTATTCCTCGCTTATGAAGCAGGTCGGATATCAGGGAAATTCAATGTAATTACCAACAAGGAATTATATCAGCAACAAAAGGGCACACTGGAAGATTACCATCAGGTTGAGCTGCGGATAAATGAAATGAAATCAGCAATTCAAAAAGAGAGTTCATTCAGCAAACAGGTGGAACTCAATCAGGAAATAAAAGAACTGGAATCTAAACTATCGGAGTTGGCAGGACAATTATGAGTGATAAAATCGAGCCTTTGACAAAAGAAGATGGGCAGAGCAAGGATTTGGTGGCAGAGAATATTGAGAAATTGAAGCAGATATTCCCGGAAATCGTCACTGATGGGAAGATTGACTTTGAGGTATTAAAAGAAGAATTAGGTGAATTTCGGGAAGTCAGCGATGAACGGTACTCCTTTACCTGGAATGGTAAAAGCAAGGCCAAAAAACTGGCAATGACTCCAAGTATGGGAACCCTTCGCCCCTGCCCGGAAGAGAGCGTGAATTGGGATGAAACCGAGCATCTGTTTATCGAGGGTGATAATCTTGAAGTACTGAAATTAATGCAGCGAAGTTATCATAAGAAGATTAAAATGATCTACCTGGATCCCCCATATAATACAGGAAATGACTTTGTTTACCAGGATGATTATAGAGATAATTTAAGTAACTATTTCAAAATCACCGGTCAAGTTGATAGCGAGGGACAGGCAAAAAGTAGCAATCCAGAAAGCAGTGGAAGGTACCATACGGATTGGTTAAATATGATTTATCCTCGTCTGAAATTATGTAAGGAATTGCTTGCAGACGACGGATTAGTATTTATTTCTGTAGATGATAACGAATTTCCAAATCTCAGGAAAGTATGCGATGAGATATATGGAGAAGAAAACTTTATTGATAATATAATCTGGAAGAAAAGATATGGTGGAGGTGCAAAGGAGAAATACCTAGTCACTCTTCACGAATACATTTTAGTATATGCTAAAAATGCAGATAATATTCAAAATATTGATGTCCCTTTAGATGATGAATCAATTGAAAGATATTACACGAACAGAGATAGTAATTTTGATGAACGCGGACCTTATAGGACTCACCCTTTAGAAGCAACAAAGAGTGTAGGTAGAAGAGAAAAGTTGGTTTATCCAATTCCAGGCCCAAATGGGGAGGAGATTTGGCCTGAGAGACAATGGTGGTGGGCCAAAGAAAGAACTTATGAAGCGCTGGATAATGGGGAATTAGAGTTTATTGAGCGAAAAGATGGTAGCTATACAGTTGCGACCAAACAATATTTGAAAATTGAGAATGGTGACATTAGAAGGACTAAACCCTTTTCTTTAATTGATAATATTTATACTCAACATGGTACAAAGGAAATACAGGAAATATTCGGGGATTCGAGAGTTTTCACCTTTCCAAAACCTACTGAATTAATCAAACGATTTTTAGAAATTGCAGATATTGGAAATGGTGACATAGTAGCTGATTTCTTTGCAGCATCTTGTACAACGGCAGATTCACTTTTTCAATATAACGAAGAGTATGATAAAAGTGCCCATTTCATTGTAGTGCAATTACCTGAATCAATTGAAGAGGATCAAGATGCCTTTAAAGAAGGATTCCAAACAATTGCAGAAATAGGAAAAGAACGAATTCGTCGAGTTATAAAACGACTAAATGGAGAAATGAAAGGATCAAAATCTGACTTCGGCTTCAAGGTATTTAAACTCGATTTATCAAATATAAAACCCTGGGATCCGTCAGATGATGTACAGATTTCTATTGAAGATTCAGTTGACAATATTAAGGCAGATAGAGATGAACTGGATGTACTATACGAAATCTTGCTCAAATACGGTTTGGATTTAACGCTCCCGATTGAAGAAAGAACAATTGACGGTTCTCAGATTTATATCGGAGGAAAAGGTGCATTAGTTTTATGCCTGGATAATTCCATCTCACTTGATGTTGTTGAAGGTATCGCTGAGATCAAGGAAGAACTTGAACCGGAGATCATGCGAGTTGTGTTTCGTGATAGCGGGTTTCAGGATGACGTTGTCAAAACTAATGCTATCCAGATTCTGAAGCAGCACGGTATCGAAGACGTGAGGAGTATATAAATTGAAGATCCAGTTTGATCCCAATCTCGATTTTCAGAAAGAAGCAATCGAATCTATCACTGACATCTTTGAGGGACAAGAAACAGGAAATACAAGATTCACGGTCTCCCCTCTGCCAGATGACGATTTGTTTGCATCCACGGAAGGCGTTGGTAATCGACTAAGGCTTTTAGATGATGATATACTCTCAAATGTTCAATCTATCCAGTTGAGAAACGGGTTGAGTCCGGATGAAACTCTTGGAACCAAGGATTTCTCAATTGAGATGGAGACAGGGACTGGTAAAACGTACGTATATCTTAGAACACTCCTGGAACTGAATGAGAAATATGGCTTCTCGAAGTTCGTCATCGTTGTTCCGTCCATCGCGGTGCGGGAAGGTGTCTATAAATCACTTCAAATGACAGAAGATCACTTCAAACAACTATACGACAATACACCGTACGATTATTTCATCTACGATTCAGACAAATTGGGACAAGTCAGGAGTTTCGCTACTTCCACTCATGTCCAGATCATGATCATCAACATTCAGGCTTTCCGTCGAGCATTCACAAATCCGGATCTTTTAAAAAAGGCAAATATCATTCACCGCCCTCACGATCGGATGACAGGACAAAAGCCAATCGAGTACATTCAATCAACTGATCCTATTGTTATAATCGATGAGCCCCAGAGTGTCGACACCACTAACAAGAGTCAGGAGGCGATTGCCTCTCTTAATCCGCTGTGCACACTCCGGTATTCGGCTACGCACGTCGACGAGTATCATATGATGTATAGGCTTGACTCCGTTGATGCTTATGAACGAAAACTGGTTAAGCAGATCGAAGTCGCCGGGATTGAGGTACAGGATGCCCATAATAAGGCGTTTATCGAAGTACACGATGTCATGAACAAGAATGGTAGTATCATTGCAAAGATCTCTTTTGACGAATTCAAGAAGGGTAAGGTTAAAAGAGTCAAACGTAATGTTAAGGATGGCGACGATTTATTCGAACTTAGCGGTGGTCGTAATCTGTACGACGGCTATATCATTAGCGAACTCTACGCTGAAAAAGACAATGAATATGTTCGATTCAGTAATGATGTCATTGTGAAAAAGGGACAGGTGATCGGGGGCGTTGATGAAGATACATATAAACGGCTCCAGATCAGGAAAACCGTTGAGGAACACCTGGATAAAGAACTTCGATTACGAGACAAAGGAATTAAAGTACTTAGCCTTTTCTTCATTGACCGGGTGGCGAACTACCGAGAATACGATGATGATCTGAATCCCCAAAATGGCAAGTATGCCCAAATGTTTGAGGAGGAGTATCAGAAAGCAATTCAGATTCCAAAATACAGCACTCTTTTCCAGGATGTTGATACCGACACCCTTCCCGAGAAGGTACATGACGGCTACTTCTCGATAGATTCGAGAGGGCGTGGTAGTAACAAGAAGGAGTTTTTCACTGATACCTCCGGGGAAACCAAAGCTGACAGTGATGCCTACTCGCTTATAATGAAAGATAAAGAGCGGTTACTCAGTTTTGAATCGAAACTGAAATTCATCTTTTCGCACTCTACCCTAAAAGAGGGTTGGGATAATCCCAATGTATTTCAGATCTGTACTCTAAATGAAACAAAGTCAACCATAAAGAAACGCCAGGAAATCGGTCGCGGACTCCGCATCGCAGTGAACCAGAATGGACAGCGTGTCCATGGGTTTGATGTGAATACCTTAACTGTTATGGCAAACGAATCGTATGAAGACTACGCCAAAGCCCTTCAGAAAGAGATTGAGCAGGAAGAAGGAATCCGTTTTGGAGTAGTTGAGATGCACACATTCGTCAACATCCCTGTCAAGGGAGAAAATGGCAAAGTCGACAAATTGGGGTTGGATGCTTCAGAGAAGATTTGGAGGCATTTACGCGAGAAAGATTATATCGCAAAGAATGGTAAAGTCCAGGATAAACTTAGACTTGATCTGAAAAACAATGTACTGGATATCCCCGAAGAGTTTAATCAGCAATCACCGCAGATTGCCGCTATCCTGAAGAAACTGGCTGGCAAACTCAATGTTAAGGATGCTGATAAAAAGAGGATTGTTAAAACGAATAAAGAAGTATTGCTCAGTGATGAGTTCAAAGCACTCTGGGATAGAATTAAGTACAAGACTACCTACAGAGTCGACTTCGATAACGAGAAATTGGTTCAATCTTGTGCTGAACACTTACGGGATCAACTTCGAGTGGGAAAAGCACGGTTTATTTATCAAAAAGCGAAGACACAAATTGATAGAGCTGGAGTACACACCGAATCTCCTAAACAAACAGTTCAGACATATGATGCTACAGATTTCCAGCTTCCCGATATTGTAAGTATTTTCCAAAATGAGACCCAGCTGACACGTAAATCCATTGTTGAAATGCTCATACAAAGCGGACGACTCAACGTCTTTCAGAATAATCCGCAGAAGTTTATCGACCAATCGATTGACATTATCAAACATCAAATGCAGTTAATGATTGTTGACGGTATTAAATATCAAAAGATTGGCGATGGCTCCTATTATGCCCAGGAACTCTTCGAACACGCTGAACTTACTGGCTATCTAAACGAGAATATGATCGAAGCCACGAAATCCGTTTATGACCACGTTATCTATGACTCCGATATAGAGCAGCACTTTGCACAATCCTTCGAGGATAACGATGCTATCAAACTCTACGCGAAGTTGCCACCAGAGTTTAAGGTGGATACTCCTGTCGGATCGTATAATCCGGACTGGGCTGTACTGTATGAGCAGGACGGAGAGGAGAAACTCTATTTTGTGGTCGAAACAAAAGGTAGTTTGTTCAGCGATGCACTCCGTCAAAAAGAACTCGCCAAAATCAACTGTGGTCGAGAGCATTTTAAAGCGTTGGATAGCGGAGTCACTTACGATATAGCCAATAACTTTGATAGTTTTCTTGATTTGGTGTATAGCATCGACTGAAAGAATTGGTATCATCCTACAAGTGGGTATGCTCACCATATAATGAATGAGTTAGAAGTACAGCTGAAGTAGTTTATTTAAAACTCTGATATAGTTGCGAGATTATGCAAGTGGCATTTATATGAATTTAAGATCAAAGCACTCTGCAGAGCACTTGTTAATTCACAACAACCAATGGATGCCATATGAATACTGATAACTTCTTTGAATCCCAGTCACCTCAATCTAGAATAAAATCAACTATCGTTACTAAGTATTTTGATGCGTGGGCGAATGTTATAAAGGGGGTGGCAAAAAGATATCATAACGGTAAAATGGGGTACATCGATCTTTTCTGTGGGCCGGGGGTTTATGAAGATGGTACTGAATCCACTCCAATTCTAATCTTAAGGAAAGCGATCAAAGATCCTGAACTCCGCAATCTTCTGGTGTGTGTTTTTAATGACAAGGATCCTAATGCTGTTAAGAACTTAAAAGCAACAATAGACGATTTAAAAGGCATCGACTCCTTACGACATCAACCGACTATTAATAACCATGAGGTTGGTTCAGAGTTGGCAGAAATGTTAAACAGTATGGATCTGATTCCATCCTTAATTTTTATAGATCCTTATGGTTATAAAGGCCTAACGCTTGAGCTGATCAATGCCACACTAAAAGGTTGGGGATGTGATGTGTTGTTCTTTTTTAATTATAATCGGATCAATCCAGCCATTCCCAACGATGCTGTGAAAGAACATGTGGATGGCCTATTTGGAGCAGAACGTGCGGAAATGTTACGAGAACAGATCAATGAAATGAATACTCCGGAGGAAAGGGAATTCTTAATTATGGAATATCTCACAAAAGCCCTCCAAGAACAATATGGGAGGTATGTTTTACCATTTACCTTTAAAAATGAAAGTGGCACCCGAACAAAACAGCACCTCATATTTGTAACAAAGAATCAAACTGGCTATGATATTATGAAAGATATTATGGCCAGAGAAAGTTCTAACGACCATCAGGGTGTTCCCTCATTGGAATACAATCCAGCAGATGGGAGATTTCCCGCTTTATTTGAGTTTAATAAACCTTTGGATCAATTAGAGGATGACTTAGTTCGAATATTCGCGGGACGGACACTACGTATGATAGAGATTTACAATGAACATAATGTTGGTACGAGATTTATTAAGAAGAATTATAAACAAGCCTTGAATAATCTCGAAGAAAATGGCAGAATTATAGCAGATCCACCTCAAGAAGATCGTCCTATCAGAAATGGCAAGCCAACATTTGCGAATCATGTTACGGTAACCTTCCCAGGCAAGGAGGAGTGATGGCAAAGAAGAGTAGCATAGAATGGACCGAATCCACCTGGAACCCAGTTACTGGATGCAATAAAATCAGTCCAGGATGTAAGCATTGCTACGCAGAAACGATGGCAAAGCGCCTAAAAGCTATGGGCCAAGAGAATTATAGAAATGGATTCCAACTTGAACTTCAGCCGCATATGCTGGAAAGACCGTTAGAGTGGAAGTCGCCTCAGACCATTTTCGTCAACTCGATGAGCGATCTGTTCCATAAGGATGTTCCTCTCAAGTATATTCAAAAAGTGTTTGATGTCATGCATCGAGCAAATTGGCATCAATTTCAAGTCTTAACAAAACGAGCAGAACGTCTCTTTGAATTAAATCCTTACTTGCATTGGTCAGAGAACATTTGGATGGGAGTCAGTGTCGAAAATAGCGAGTACAAGTTCCGCATCGATTATCTTCGGGAGATTGGTGCCTCGGTTAAATTCCTTTCGCTCGAACCGTTGTTGGGTCCTCTGCCTAACCTTGTATTAGATAATATCGACTGGGTGATTGTTGGTGGCGAATCCGGCCCTGGGGCGCGACCAATGCAAGAAGAATGGGTTATCGAGATACGCGATCAATGCCAACAGCAGGGAGTTCCTTTTTTCTTTAAACAGTGGGGTGGCGTTCGAAAGCATGACAATGGTCGGATACTTGAAGGACAGACCTGGGATGAAATGCCAGAACAGTTTATTCTGACTTAGGTAGAGCTCACTAATCTATATTTTATCATTTATCAACAGTTAGTATTTTCAGTATATATTCTGTTTCACCAAATGGTGAAACCCGTTATATGGTGAAAACACTTGGATATTGTTTCACTTTATAGTACGTTTCACCAAATGGTGAAAGTCCTAATATAGTGAAACAGCATGAATGGAATTGAATTACTAAATAAGTTTCAGCAACAATTGAAAGAGGTACTAGGCAAGGTTTCCGGTCTGGAACTCGTACAGATTGAAGACGAGCCGAGGTTCGATCAGGAAAAGGAAATTGATCTCCTTATCCGTCTTGAAGCACCTGCCGGAGAAACGATCGAACTTCTCGTCGAGGCAAAAGCAACGGCGTACCCCAGAACGGTCAGAGTAGCCATCGCCAATATCAAAGCAATCCTCAGCAATAATGAGCAACAATATGGCCTCCTTACTGCTCCATATCTCTCGGCGGATTCACGGAAACTCTGTAGAGATGAGGGGATTAATTATCTTGATCTGGCTGGGAATTGCTGGCTGTCTTTTGGTACAGTCTATATTGAGATAGACGGCAAACCGAATCCTTACCCGGACCGGCGTCCACTCAGGTCGGTCTTTTCACCAAAATCAACGAGACTGCTTCGGGTGCTTCTTGAGAAACCAGAGAAGCAATGGTATGTAAAGGATTTAGCGAAGGAAGCCAATCTCAGTTTGGGGCAGACTTTCAATCTAAAAAAACAACTACTTCAAGAAGATTATCTGAAAACAACTGATGATAGGAAGCTCGTACTCAGCCGGCCGGGGGATTTACTGAATGCCTGGGCTAAAGAATATAAGTATACCGATAATACGGTGAAGAAGTACTATGCCATGCAGGAGATCCCCAAGATTGAGGAGGATATCAAGAATTATTGTACAAGGTGGCAGCGGAAGTATGCGTTTACTATGCACTCCGGTGCCGCTCGTTTTGCTCAGTTCGTGCGGTATAAGCAGGTCAGTGTCTTTGTCGAAAGCGATATTGATGAACTCCAGGATGCCCTCAACTTGAAACCGGTGGATTCCGGAGCGAATGTATTACTGCTCACACCGTATGATGACGGAGTCTTTTATTTCACTCAGAAGAAAGATGATACGACAATAGTATCAGATATTCAGTTATACCTCGATTTAATTGGATATGCCCAAAGAGGCGCCGAAGCTGCAGAGTATATTCTTATGAACAGGTTATCGAAACGATGGTAAATAAAACCCAATACAGTCAGGACGCCGTCGATGCCTGTTATGCTGTCATGGTGGAACTGTTTACTGTGTTGGGCGAATTCCGTGACAATATCGTTTTAGTCGGCGGCTGGATACCGTATCTCCTCCTGGAGGAAAAGCGGGACGAACACACTGCCAGTATGGACATTGATATCGCTCTGGATAATGATAACATAACTGATGATACATATGCCACCATTTTGCAATTACTGGATGAGCACGGATACGAGCAGAGTGAGAAGCAACCGTTCATCTTTTATCGGTATATGCCGGTAGAAAATGATGCCCCTATTAAAGTAGAGATTGATCTACTTTCCGGCGAATATGGTGGGACTTCTCATTCACACCGAACCCAGCGTATACAGGATGTCCAACCCCGAAAAGCCCGTGGCAGCGATTTAGCCTTTGATCACTATATTGAATTCCCGCTAACGGGAACCATGCCTGACGGGGCACAGAATGAAGTGAAAATCAAGATTGCGGCGATCGTTCCATTCCTTGTGATGAAGGGCATGGCGCTCTGGACGTCCCCCAAACAGAAACATCCCTACGACATCTATTTCATGGTACGCCATTACCCCGGTGGGACCGATGCGCTGGTGGACGAGTTTGAACCGTTCACGGACAATACTTTAGTCCGGGAAGGATTGGGGAAAATCCGGACCAAGTTTGAAACCGTAGATGACATTGGTCCCTCCTGGATAACCGATTTTGAGGTAATCGATAGCGAGGAAGAGCGGGCACAGGTCAAGCGTGATGCGTTTGAACGAGTCAATGCATTTCTAGATAAATTGGAAATTGAAGCATTTACGGAATAATGGCATTTTCTCTCTTACTTTGTAATTATAATTGAAACATAACCTTCGTACTAACTGATTGCGATTTCAATTACTTTAGTATAATACCATTTGAGGTAATTATCACCCCAATTGAGGGAACGGATTAAAGTACAAATTGTTTGAGGGAGCTGCTTCTCGGAATGCCGGGTGGGTAGCCTGTGTCGTTCAATCGTGGAAATACATCAGCAAACAATAACTTGCTCTTTAAATTATTGTATATAATATTTATACGAATGTATAATATAGGTATACAATGATATGTTAAGATCACTCTTCTCCTCAGATACTAGGATTCAGCTGTTGCGGATATTCCTGATGAACCCCGACACCGAGTATTATGGTCGTCAACTAACAGAGATGTTGGATGCATACCCACATGCTGTTCACGTCGAACTGAAGAACCTGGAATCCATTGAACTCATCCAGAAACGGATTTCCGGAAAGCAGCACTATTACTCTGCAAATACGGCCCACCCGCTTTACCGAGATCTCCAGAATATCATCCGGAAAACAGTCGGACTGAAAGACGTTATCCAGGGAGCATTAAATCCATTCAGGGATGACATCGACTATGCCATAGTTTACGGCTCCTTTGCTAGCGGGGATTTCACATCAGAAAGCGATGTCGATCTCATCATTAAAGGCGATGTCAAATCCCGGAAGATATCGAGTGCGTTGTTGGAGGCAGGGGAATTACTGCAACGGGAACTCAATTTCACCATATTCACCCGTGAGGAGTTTAGAAGTCGAATAAAGAACAACGATCATTTCATCACACGGGTTGTAAATAAGCCCATGATGTTTCTCATAGGAGATGAGAGTGACTTTCGAAGTCTGGCTTGACATCCGATTGACTTGAAGTAGTGAGATCCAGGCAGTAGCTCCGTTATTGTTGTTCTGTGTAATATTCAGGTTTATGATCGAATTATAATGACTTATCAGAAGTTATAGATTCCTCTTGATTTCTATAGCATTCTGTGGAACATTATACGCGAGACGTAATATATGAGGCGGAAGATATTGTGGTGATCAGGTCATTTGCTGATAAAGAAGCGGAGAGATTCTTCTACAGAAGGGGAAGTAAGAAACTTCCAGGCGATATTCAGCAAAGGGCGCAACGCAAGCTAGTTATGATTGATGCTGCTGTTCAACTGGAGGATTTGAAAGTGCCTCCAGGGAATCATTTGGAACCATTGAGAGGTGATCGTGAGGGTCAGTACGGCATCAGGATTAACGACCAGTGGCGTATCTGCTTCCGTTGGGAAGAGGGAAGTGCTTACGATGTGGAAATCACGGATTACCATTAAAGAACTATAAAGGAGGTCGGGTCATGTCTCAGCATAAATTACCTGCAGTGCATCCCGGGGAAATACTGTTGGAGGAATTCCTGAAACCGATGAACCTCAGTCAAAACAAACTGGCAATGGCAATTCGGGTTCCGGCACCGCGTATTAATGAAATTGTACACGGAAAACGGAGCATCTCGGCGGACACCGCATTACGGTTAGGCAAGTTTTTCGATATGAGTCCCCAGTTTTGGATGAACCTGCAGACGAAGTACGATCTTGGCAAAGCGCAGGACGATTTTGGGAGCCAGATTAACTCGGAGGTTCAACCACTGGCTGAAATCATTTGATTTGCCCTTGCATCCGTTTGAATTTGTGGTGTAACAAACACTTTGATTATTAATGAGATTACTACCTTTTCGTTATCAATTGTATTATAATTGACTATTGATATTTAGCATTATTAGGATGTTATAATCTATGCCTACAAATCTTCCTCGGAAATTACCAATTACCGATCTCGATTGGGGAGATTATGTCACCTTGATCGGACGGGCGAACGCTGAAATAGCCCGATACGACGGCATCCTGCAGAGCGTGCCGAACCCGACGGTACTCCTTTCTCCATTACTGCGTCAGGAAGCGGTGCTCTCCTCCAGAATTGAGGGTACGCAGGCATCATTAGAGGAAGTACTGGAATTCGAAGCGAAACCGGAGCAAGAAACGCCGAAGCGCAATGATATCAGAGAGGTCATTAATTATCGTGCTGCCCTGGAAGCGGGAGCGAATAAACTTGAACAGCTGCCGTTGAGTCTCCGGCTCATCCGGGAAATCCATAACATACTGTTACGGGATGTCCGTGGTCAGAGTAGTAGCCGAGGTGATTTTCGAAAGGTCCAGAATTATATCGGAGCACCGGGTGACGACCTAAAGGACGCGAGATATGTTCCCCCGGGTCCGGATGTCCTGATGGATTATCTCTCGAATTTCGAAGAGTATTTGCACTTCGACGAAAAGGACCGGTTAGTGCAAACGGCTATTATGCATGCCCAATTCGAAATTATCCACCCGTTTCTCGATGGGAACGGAAGAGTTGGCCGGTTATTGATTCCACTATTCCTTTATGCCAGGCAGATGCTCGATAGTCCGATGTTTTACATCAGTGCCTATTTTGAACGAAACAGAACCGAATATTATGATTCGTTGCTGAGAATTACCGAATACGACGATTGGTCAGACTGGATTCGGTTTTTCCTCTCCGCTGTGATTACCCAGTCGAAGGTTAATATCCGGAAAGCCCGAAAGATTCTGGAATTGTATGAGGAGATGAAAACTCTCGTCCCGAATATTACAGGTTCTAAATATGCAATCCAGATTATCGATGTATTATTTGGTAATACCGTCTTTACGACACGGAGTATTAAAAACAAATCAACAGTACCAAAAAGGAGTGTCCACAGAATTCTGGGCAATCTCGTGGATGAAGGCATTATCAGCGTTTTACATGAAGCAAGCGGGCGAAATCCAGCGTTGTATATCTTCCCTGCATTATTCAATATTGTGAATACACAGGAAGAAGTTGAATAATCTCTTTGTGTTGCGCCAATGACACACAAAGTCGTTTGTGTGTCATGATTCTTGAAATATGTAACACAAAAACGAAATCAACGACTGACCGAATATCCAGTATTATTCGAGCACCAGTGGCAAGCCTTGAAAACTGTGAAAGACGGCAAACACTGTTTGGTGGCAACCGGAACTGGTTCGAGGCTCTAGAATTGATCGAACAATACAACGGAAAACCGGAATTCGATCACGAGATCGATGCCAGAATCGACCTGAAAATGGTCAGCAGTCCAGAGAAACCAACCTACCGTGGTGAAAAAGACTTAAGACAGATGTTGAAGGATGCGGGTTTTCCAGTGTTTGATCACGAGAAGGAAATCGAAATCGGCGAACCGTTTAAAAGGACACGCCCTGATCTTTACTTTGAAGATCCCTCAGGGTCACCCAGAGTAGCCATTTACCTTGATGGACTATCAAAATCCATCCACGGAGATCCTGAAACACATCGCAAAGACAAAATGATCCGGATGCAGCTGGAATCCCAGGGAATCGATGTCATTGAAATTGCCCGATCCGATCTGGATGATCCGGAAGCGATGCGGCTGCATTATAAGCGGATTGCGTATAAGATTGGTGACAAAGAACGAGCAGATAGTTTTGATTAGTGCACGCTGAATAAGACTCTATTGCTTTACAATAATACCGAAATGGGGTAATAGGTTAAAGTAGGAATAAAGTTAATAGCTATAGATCATCCACTACTCTGTTCACTAAATGATGGGTTTCATCAAATGGTGAAACGGCAATTACAGTAAAACACGAAGATACGATCTGAACTAGTAATCAATACTATTATGGTTGAACGGTCACTGCGGAGAGACGATTCCGAGACAATGTCATTCTGGTCGGTGGCAGAGTTCCCTATTTCCTGTTAAAAGGAATGAGTAAATTTAACATTGATAGTCAGCCGCTTTATTTAAGATCAATTATCTGATTATATTGTTATCGCCCTGCGGGCGAGCTTGATATCAGTTGCCCTTCCTACATATCCTACCTTCTGTCCTCTCTGATGATCCGAATACATCTGGATACTCAGCACTTCGCGGTCTATGCGGACCGTTCAGATTTTTAGAGAGCCGAAAAGACGGGCAGACCCCAATTCCATTTTAAATATTCTTAAAACATGCCCGGAAACTCTCCTGGCTTCACTTTTATATAGGATTTTATAAAAAGTGCTTGCAACCTATAGTATTATTCTTTATACTGGCATCGTTATGAGAAACGACACACCAGACAGGGCGCGAAGCCGAACTAAGGTCCAGGTGATTTTCCAGTTGCCTTCGCGTCTTCATTCTACTTTCACAATTGCGTGCAAGCGTGATTGGGGGGCATCGGTCAGTCGTGTGCTGCAGTCTTTGTTGGCGAACCTATCAGTGTTAGCAGTTGATCATGTGGAAATTCTCGTCGAGTTGTCCCGCTTAATTGAACGAGATCTGCGGCTATGGATCTCGGATATCGAACGGCTACAGGAATCTCTCGATAATGTAATCGTAAATGGGGTCAATCTAGCTCAGCAATTAGAAGTATCCAGTGAGGATTCTGCTACATATAATGCGGAAGTACGCAGCAGCAGAAATCCTGCTCATTCGATACTTGACGGTGAATGCGATTCCAGAATCAACTTCCAGTGTATGGCGTTTTTCAGGGACTCTCTCAGGAGCCATTCCGATGACTTGGAGATCCCATATGCTGAAATTCTACGCCGATTAATGCACCTGCTGATCATCTCCGAGCAGGACACGGTTTATTTAATTATTAATAGTGGTAGTGAAATTATTCAGGAATATCCCTGGAATTACGGAGTAAAAGACTCTGAAACCATTCTGTTGGAATTATTTGAACCAGATGAATACGTCAGCCGGCTCAAATCCTGGGTTGGCAGCTTACGCGAGATTAGATCTTCCATTGATCAACTACTTAATGTCGTTATCGAAGCCCAACAGAATTTTGCCAAATATAATTACCAGTCACAATCAACGGCTGGTCGGAATGAATAATATTATGCCATTGAGCGGACACCGAAATAATAAATGCTCGACGCGCTGCAATAATCCTGTAGTGCCTTTGTCCACTCAATTTCTCGTTACCTTGAATGGGGGGCGGTCTTTAAAAATGTCCCTGCTGGTGCGAGAGTTAATAATCGAATCAGTTACCGACGTTAACTCTTGGCGCAGAAAGCCCCCACACTCAGGTGAACATCCCCACACAATATCCCACTGAAATATATCAGGTAATTCGGCACTGGTCTGAAGCAGTTATCGGATGCTTTTTATCTCTGCTCGTCCTTTGTTTGCCACTTTCCCTCACAACCGGTAAGGCAGCAGAAAGCCCATACCTTACCGTTTTTATAGATAACGATACCCCCGAACAACTAATAACATCAGGAGATGCCTGGCATAAGGCTAATACTTTTTTACAGCAAACACATGTTGCAGATAACCGAAGGATGAATTCTGTTCTCCGGATTGCGACTCGAATCCCGATGGGATTCTATTTAGACCAAAATAACGGGCACCACGTGGTGTCCTTATTTAAAGGAGGATGTGCATGTTAAGCATAGACTCAAAATCCGATACGATGACTTCCATATTAAAAGTACAAAGTCATCAACCTGAAACGCATGGCGTTTCTCAGGGCTCAGCCTCAACTGAGGTAAGCAGCCCAGTTACCTCCAATCCTGCAACAAAAGGATTGTATATTATGAAAGTAGAAAAAAGAACATCCGGAGTGATCGCCGCCGGATCAAAAACCAATGGGCATCAATCTGAAACGCCGAACGTTTCACAGGATGTAGAAGTTATTAATGCACATAGCTCAAATATTATCACTCCCAGTGATAAAGAGAGTACTATCGTGTATCCGTGTTTTATTGGTGCTAGTTACTCAAATGGAATTGTTGGTGCAGCATTCGCCATTTTTCCAAGCATTGAGGAGATATCCCCAATAAAAACGTTTCACCGCAACTTCGATCAACCTCTAGTTGTCGGTCGTCAGAACATGGCCGGCTTCTTTATATCGGAATTAGCTGCTGCCTTTATTGCAAAGAAACATGGCATACTAATTCGATTCTACACTGCTTCTGTAGGAACTCAGGATGTTGCAAAGAAGCGCTGTAGCGCTAATAAAAAGCTGACTCAGATCTATAGAGATGAGATGAATAAAGGATTGATTCAGCACGTTGCGGGGTGGCAATACACCGGTAAAAGGTTTGACCACCCCGGGGTAGCGTATACCCAGCATCTGGCGAGTCAGGTGATAGATCCGAATTTTAGTTTAAATATGATTGATGAACTCAATCATAAAAGCTAAGATAGGAGAAAAAAGCAGACCTGTTTCCGGTGGAAACAGGTCTTGCTTGATGTCGGCAGACAAATCTGAGGTTGTGTTGTCTGTAGAATGCCTAGTGCATTCATTGGAGTCTCTGACTCCATCTCAGTTAGTGCAACGCTTCACACTGAGGAGTACCATGACCGAAGCGACGCATGCTACAAAGTGCAAGTTTTGTGAGCGAAGCCATAAGTGGTTCAGTATACCGACCCTGGCTGCTCAGTTTGATGTTGATCCGGAAACGATTCGACGGCGGTTGTACAAAGTCGACCACGTCAAGATCGGCCGGTCACCACGCATCCCAGAATGCGCGGTCAATAACATCTTCGAAGATACCATAAAAGTATCCGCATAACGCTACCCGAAACCGCCCCGGTGTTAAAGCCGGGGCTTTTCTTATTTCACTCTAACAATTCAATATTCTAAACAACTACGGAGGATTATTATGCCTGTGCTAAAGTATATAAAAAACGGTGAGCAAGTCAGAAAAGATGGGAAAAATGGCTGGTTGCTTGACCATACACTCTACAATGATAAAAGGAAAAAGAAAGTCTTTTATGGAACGAAAACTCAAGCGGAATCGCGTTTGTCCCAACTGATAAATCAGCAGAACGAAATCAGGGCCGGTCACAAAAAGCCGATTGATGTAGATCCAAAACGGATCTCTGAAGTGAGCAAAGATCATTGCCGGGATCTGGTGCAAAACAAAGACCGATCTCCCAACACGGCCCAACGTTACAAAGATGCAGTAGACGCCTTCCGAAAACTTGTCGGCAATTTGTATATTAACGAAGTCACTGAACAACATATCAACGAATTCAAACAGAAACGTCGGCAGGTAGATGAAGTCAGTGCTGCGGGAATCAATTGTGATCTGCGTTCCCTTCGAGCGCTTCTGAACTTTGCACAAAAGCAGGGATACATCGGGGCTGATGCCTATCCATTCAAATACGTGGAAATGGCCTCAGATAGGGGAAAGTACGAGAAACAGGAAGGGGTTAGATACTTCTCCGAGGATGAAATGCTACAAATTGCTGGTGCCATACGAGCCAATAATGACATTGAAAAGTTAGAACTATATAAAATGTATCTCTATAGTGGAGCCAGAGCATCCGAAATACTCCCCATCAGTGACTTCCGTTGGGAGAATATCGATTTTAAGAATAAAAAGGTGACTTTTAACCAACGGAAGACAAGTAGTGTCCGGACTGTGGAATTGGTGCCTCAGGTGGAGACGATCATGAAAGCACGAAGGAGACGTTATCCGGACGGTGAATATCCGTTTGATTATCCGTACCACCATGTGGATAATACGTTAGTCAGGAAGTATATGCGTCGCCATTGTGGATTGCCCAATGTGTCGTTACAAACGCTACGCCGAACAACCGGTGCTATCTTGCTTAAATCGGGGTGGAACATCTACGATGTGAGTAAATACCTGGGACACACCTCTGTGAAGACCACAGAGAAGCACTATGTTGATTTGTTGAAAGAACGGGCAGAGAATATGGCAAAGGATCTCGGGAAATACATCGGCAACTTGTAATAGAGAAAGCCGGGATTCATTTTCGATTGTCTATATATTGTCCACGCGTATTATTGGTTACCCTTCCAAAGCCCTGTATCCCCTATATTTAGAGGCCTGTAGCGAGTCGGTGTGGTTGGAGAGACCGGACTTCTAATCCGTAGGTTGCGCGTTCAAGTCGCGCCGGGCGTACTCAACTAAGCCCCTGTAAAAACAGTAACATACAGGGGCTTATATTTTTGAGTAGGTTTTAGGAAATGTCGCCAAAATGTGCCAAATCCGGTCACTTTTTGGGCACCATGGTCACTTTTGGTCTCCCAAATTTCCTGAAAATCACGGTAAATAGGGGGTAGAAAAAGGGGGCACTGTCTAGATCTGAGAATGCAGGCAAATTTTTTTCCGAGGCACAAAAAAGCCCGGGAATTTTCCCAGGCTTCGATCTACGTCTTTAATGTCAATCCCAATCACAGAATCTTGTCGAGCACTTTTACCCCATCCGCTAAATTCTTTTCCACTAAATCAGCGTAATGACTTTCTGTGACCGTTACTGAACTATGGCCTAATAACTTCGATACAGTGAAAATATCTACTCCATTCTGGACAAGTAGACTTCCATACGTTTTACGTAGTGTATGGAGGGTTACGTTTTCTAACTTTGCTTTCTTGACATATTTCTTGAACTTCTTGTACAGGTAATCATAGTCAAAACTGAACGGATATTCCCGTTTCTCCTTTACTTTCCGTCGTTTAAGAATTTCATATACAGTGTCATTCATCGGCACTGACCGATGCTTGTCACCTTTGCCGACGATACGTATTCTCCTTGATTTAAAATCCACATCATCCCAGGTAAACTGTGGAGCCAGTATCTCAGATTTCCTCGCTCCGGTATGCAAATACATTTTAAAGAGATCTTCATAGTTTTTGTCATCAATCATTTTAAATAGTTTTTTTATCTCCTCAGTCGTAAGAAATCTGATCTTTTTATCCTGTTGCTTGATTGCTTTGACCCCATCGCACGGGTTCTTTTTAATATACTCGTTCTGTATGAGCGTGTTAAAGAACAGGCGAAGTACTCGGAGTTCAACACCGGTTGTTGCCGGACTTATATTATCAACCTCATATCTTTTGTTGATGTAATCGACAATATCTTTGTGCCGAATTTTTCCTATTTGAGTATCTTCACCGATATAGGCCTGAAAAGCATTATACACGAGTTCTTCACGGTCAATGGTGGTTTGTTTCTTCTGGTTTTTAGCAATAGAAAGATAATCATCAACCGCATCTTTCAACCGGGTTCCATTTTTTAGAGGAGTGGTTAAACCCAGTTCAACATTGGCCTTTTTTCCCTCCAAAGCCTTAACGATTTGTTCTGCTTTTTGTCGGGTACAATAAAGCGTTTTTCTATGTCGGGTCCCGTTGAGGTCGTAGTAATCTATGACCCATCCTTTTCCTTTCTTGTTTTTACGTATTGTGGCCATGGAATCTCCTTAGAGCAGAGTTTCTGCGATAAATTCAACCGAATCATCATCAACTAATGCCTCCAAGTCAGATTCAGACAGTCGGATACGGGCACCAACCCGTTTCACGTCGATCTGGTGCTTTTTGATAAGTCGACGAAGGGTCCGTACTGAAATATCCAGTTTATCTGCTGCTGATTGGAGACTGTACAGTTGTTCCACGGTTCTTATGCCAGAAAAAGAGACAGATTAGAAAGAACCAGAGCAAGAGAAATCCCTTGCTCTGGTTTCTTCCAGACCCGAATCACTGAAAAAATCCAGTGTCAAACAACCTGCGCCGGACACATTCTATACAGACTTTCCCTGTGGGGAGCTGTGCTTTTAATGCTTCGATGATTTGAGTCGCATCCGGATCACCATCGGCATAATCCTGGAGGACATAGACGGTTTCATCGATATCATTCTCGAAGAAATACATCAAGATATCAACGATATCACAATTAGCAGGGAGAGCATAGAGACAATGATCCGCTCGATGATGGTCATGCACTAATTGTGGATCAAATTTATTTATTCCTGTTTTCGTTATAATTAAATCAACTTGTTTCAAAAAATTCTTTCCTTTCTTTAAATATAAAGGGGAGCATACTGATTCGCATACTCCCCTTGGTTAGCATCTCGTTAGTTAATGATCTCGTTCTCGGACTCTTCAGTCTGAACCAGCTCATCTTGTCGTGCCTCTTCCTTTTCCAGGGCTTTTTTCACTTGGGTCTCGACTTTTTCCAAGATCTCCCGGCAATACTCTATTTGTTCTGTCACTGCTCGGCGCTCTTGTTTCAGGGCAAGACCATCAAGCGGATCCTCTATAGAAGCCTGCTGGGTCACGAGTTCCTCCCGGCTCTCTTCCAACTCCGGAATTTTTTCCTGTGCTGCTTTCCGCATTGCGCGGAGTTTCAAAGGATCCGTCGTATTTCCGATTCCCCGGAATTGCGCTCTGAATGCTTTCCAGGGATCCACGGGTATGTCTTGCGTTTGCTCCGTGGTCTCTTGCGGTTGTACCCCGTTATCCATAGTAGTTCTCTGTTCTTCGTTCTTCACTTTTTCCTCCTTCTGTTGTGTGTTTTGGTTTCCATTATTCGTCATTTCCGTGGTCATACTTTCCTCCTTTGTTTGTGTTATTTCTTGTTCGTTCTTTGTTATTTCTTGTTCGTTCTTTGTTATTTCGTTTGTCATCTTGTTTTCCTTTCTTTGAGTCGTTATTGATTCCGTGTTAATATTTTTGTCTTTCAATATATTTTCCTTTCTTTTTTCGCTCATGATATCTGGTGATTACGCGTTTACTTCGGCTATGCCAGGTGGTGATCGACACCGAAACCGCTTATGTATTGGAGAATACACTTGTGAGCGCAGTCCCGCGATGGGCGACGTTGCTATAAAAAGAATACTCATAGGGCCAACTCCGTGAGTACCAGATCGTCTGATAATCCAGGAAAAAACCAGTTTACATCTTCCGGTTTGATCAAGAACACTTCGTGGCATTCGCTTGGACACGAGTTGCTTTCAAAGCGCTGGAGCCGAGACCCTCTTCGTTGTTGTGCGACACTCCAGGTGCCGCGTTCGGTTAAGGCTGCGTATTTGGTACCATTCTTGTGAATTCTGATAAAAGTCTGTTTTTTCATTTGTTTCTTTCGCTTTTTGGTTATCATTATTGTTCACTAATACTTTGTTCAAACGCTGTGCCAAAAACGCGAATTCTTATGGAAACAAGATTAAAATACTTTGTAAGTAACTATTTATCAGTGGAATATGTGTTTTAATTATGTAGGGGAAAAATATACTGAAAAAAATGAAAAATGGGGTCTGTTGAGGGAAAAACTTAATTAAAAGGGGGAATTTATTCGATTGTGTATCATTCCCCTGTTTTACTTAGTGTTAAAGAGGGGAATCTTTTTTACCTGATACTCTTCTTAACTAGTGATATTAAAGTACAATTAGCTGACAAGGGTGAGTTGAATAATAGTGAAAAGCGCTGATTATTTAAAAATAAAACATTATGTCATATGTGTGAAAAATAGATTTATTCCTTTTGATTCTTCTCTTCCATCAAGATTTTAGCCGCAACATATGCTTCTAAGTCACGCCGCTTTTTCTGTAGTTGCTGTACGGCCTGCTCTATATCTTTGTTTGTATCATCATATGATTTCATCTTATGTTTCGGTGGTTTCTGCAAATGTTCTAAAATCGTGATCATCTCGTCACGAACCTTCTGAATACATTCTTCTTTATCTTGAGCACTAACGAGGCCTTTTCTTTCCCATTCATTTACCAAATTTTTCTCAACGAAGTCATAAGGAACTAGCTGTAATAACAATTCATTGTGTAATTCCTTGTTAACCTTCTGTTTACTCCCAAATTCGGTTTTTTTATCTAGTGCAACCTTTTTCGGACTATATTTATACTTGATCCAGAGTTGAATTACATCGTTTGTGTCTTCGTGTTTTTGTTTTGGTAAGTTTTGTGTAGAATATTTATTTATTAAATGGCTAATTGGTATAAATTCATCATTTTTTAAAATTTCAAGCATATAGGGCTCAAGATCCTGAATTTTTTCTTGGTTTAATTCTACTATTTTGTTAAGGAGATGAGCTAAACCGCGCACATTACTTTTCCAGTTAAGCTCTTTTAAAGGTGAAAAAAAATCGGGAGTGAACTTTCCACTATTTTCCATCAAATCAGGTAACGCCGCATCTTTTAGTGCTTTTTTCAAAAATCCTGTAGCAAGGAAGGGAATATCATTTTTTCTTTCGTTCAAGGAGGGCATATAAATGACGTATTGGAATCGATAATATAAATCTGGCCTGAACGCGTCATCCTCAATTAGAGAGTCCGGATCCTCATTTGTTGCTGCTAAAATCCAACCATCTGAATCTATTTCCTCTGTGCCACCCAAACGGTAAATTTTTTTTTCATCAATCGCTTTTAGGAGCATTCCCTGCACGTTAATATCTAAGCTATTTATTTCATCTAAAAAAACCGCCCCATTTTCTTTATGGATATCTAATGAGGGGCCCTTTATATAATGACCGGCGTGCGCTGGATCTTCTATCTCGTCTGGTTTTTCATCGCTTGAGGCTTTCTCAAAAATCCCCTTTTTCATTCTATACGCATCTGTGAACGCTCCCCGCTCGTGTCCGAATAATTGACTGTTCGCCAGTTTTTCACTAAACATACTGCAGTTCATATTAAAGAATAAATTCTCATAAAAATCTTTTCTAGTATTTTGATCAACTTGAAACTTTAAACGATGAAGAGTCTTTGCAGCTTGCAACTTCCCCGAGCCAGTATCACCTACAATAAGAACTGGATTGTCGGTTTTACGTATCAGGTATAGTTGTTGCCAGACTTTTCGAATTATCTCTGAGCATTTTTCGAAATGTGAAAATTCAAAGAAGAATTCATTAAACACCTTAGCTACTCGCTTTGCATCTTTTACTTTGCTCAAGTCTAATGGAATACCTTTGATGCGTTTTATTGGTCTCGGGCTTTTATCTTCTGGTTTTTGGTATCGGGGGATTTCCATTGAGAGGTGAGTGTTATCAACCTCTCCATCAAGCAAATCATCCCACTCTTTACCTATACAAAAATAAGAGATCTCCCAATCAGGTTTCACTCTATAAATCTCGTCTCTGATTACTTGGAGTTGTAAACGTTTTTTCGCGATACTTTCGAATTTTGAGTCGAGCAAGAGAATATGTTGATTAACTAAGGCGTTCACTTCGTTATTTGGGAAAAAATCATACCAGTCGTTCACATTATTACTAATATATTCCAAGGAATGAAGGTGGGGGTATATCATTGGTAATACATATTTTTGTTTTAATGATTCGGCGCTCACCCCTTTTCGAGGAAACCCGAATATATAGTCTGGATCCCAATAAGATAATTTTGTATGGGAATCATCAGTAACTGAACTTCCAAAGTTATTTCTCATATTTTTCCATAATGGATTTTTACCTCTCGGCAGTATTAAATCTTGATAAAAACTTGCGTCTTTGATGCTGGCTTCAAGTAATCCCCCTAGAGTAGTTAATCGCGGAAAATACATATCTGGAATCGGAGTAACGATATCAATATTTGCGAGTATTTGTGGTATCTGATTTGTAAGGATATTAATTAAATACTCTTTTTCGCCATCGGATTTTTCACTTTGTTCTTTGAAATAATTCCTGACAACCTGTGAATATTTATCGTCCTTCTCTGAACCCTCCGGAAAAACATAGGCGTACAGAAACGCATTATCAAAAAATGGGAACCATTGCTTAATATCTAATAACATAAGTATTCCTCGTTACTCGTTGGTTATTTGTTTAGACAGCACTTTCATCCTCTTCGGTAAACGAAGTCATACGCGGCTCAATGTATGCACACAGAGAAAACAGTGATGCACTGTTTGACTCGCTTTGATCATACCTGATGGCAGGAGTAAAATTGCTCAACTTCGCCAATTAAAAAAATAATAATAGATTTCTGGTATAAGAACAATAGAGAAAGCCCTGTGAGTTTAAGCTGATCGGGCTTTTTTCTTCGTAAAATATTCAACCCAAACACAGGAGAACACTATGTTTCAACAGATCGAAAAAGCGGCCAAAGTCGGCAGCATCATTGTGAATGCCACAATGCTCGGCGTGGAAGTGTATCGTTACTTTCACAATAACGGTACACAGCCGCCTCACGCTGAAACCGTTGGAGCCGAATAGTCGATATGGAGGATGAACGAGATAAAACCACTGTCCCTCCGGAATCGGAATCATCCACCATAGAAATCTCGACCAGACATCTCATCATTGGTTTCACTGCTTTGTTAGTGGGTTCATTCCTGGTTGGGAGTGGTATTGTGCTGGTACGAGACTATTCCAAATACCGTCGGCAGCGAGCAATGCTGAAAACAACTGAACGGATCATCCTGACGATTCAGCCCGCATTGGTGAAAGGGGGAGTACCCAATGAGTAACTCGAAACTCCGTTTCAAAGTGAATATGCGGTCACTGGTGAAATCTGCCGAGTTAGCCTCCAATACGGTTTTACTGGCGAGTAACGCTTATCTGGCGGGTTCCTCGCTTACCGCGTCTCTGCGGCATCGGAAACAGGAACGTCAGGCGGAAACGATGCGAATGACGGCGGAACTCGCGAGTGCGGCAGCGACCGGAATCAAAGTGGTCGCCAAGACGTGGAGTCGATACCATGAGCCGGAATAAATATTATCCGCCCAAGGAACGCCAATACCTCTATGGGAAGGCACTTCAATGCATTGAGTGTGGCAATACCAAGGCTTTCAACCTGGCACTGAGGCTTCCCTACCATATTGTGGTGACTGCCGAACATCTGGAAACTGCTCCCGATGAAAATCGTCTTCAACGGATTCTCATATCGCTGGAGCACAATATCCTGAACATAGTCGACCGGGATATCAATGCCGGGGTTCAAACCATTCGATGCGCCAATTGTGAAGCGGGCTTTGTGGATTCACAAGAACGACTCCACGACCTCTGTTTTCATTATGGCTGTCCTGGCTGTGAAGTGTGCGGGCAATATATGGAAGAAGTCGATGTCCGTGAGATTTGTTCGGAGTGTCTGTTGTCGAATGACGGAGCCATAAGCGAAGAAGACTGTGTGGTCAGTTGTCCCTGGACGGATGACGGCCTGAGCGAAGTCCGTGAGCACTATGGCTTCACCCTGGAAGACCTGAAAACCGAAATGGGTTATTAGCCAAACCAACCCCCAAGCAGCACCCAAGCCGGCAGGCCTTTTCTCCCCACCTGTCGGCTTTTTCTTTTGGAGAATAGTTCAATGTCTCAACTCATTTGGCGACCGATGTGTCCGGTCTGTCACCATCCCCAGCGAATATTTACCAGGAATGTACAGGTAGAATGTCACCTGGACGTGTCTTCTTCCGGAGAAGTGATTCTGACGATACCCAACGTTTTGTTAGACGTCATTGGAAAAGGACTCCAGCCGGAGGACATCACCTGTGCGTTCTGTCAATCCTAAAACCCTTTCAGAAAGGAGAGTACCGATGTATGGAACTCATTTGTAAACACTGCAACCAGCAGCAGCAATTCACGGTGCCATTGTGGGTACAAGTCACGTTCACCTTTAATCAAGATGGTACCATAAGTCTCTTACATCTCCAACCACTGGAAAGTGTGGAGGAAAAAATCACAGATCAGGCCACAGATATGCCCGGTGGCATTGTGTGTGAATCGTGTGGCCGTCTGGCCGAAATCCATCTCAACCCTCACGAATCATTTACCCGCTCACAAACCCTCCGACGAGCATTGGAGGACCTATGACCGACGACTACAAACAACAGATCACGAACTCTGTGAGGGACGTGATTCAGGGACGGATTGCCGAGTTAAAACACCACCATCCGGAAGAACTCTACACCAACCAGTGGCGATTACGATTTCCGGACGGCTTTCACCAGGGGAATAATGTCATCCCGGTGACGACCACGACCAAGAATGGAGTCTATACCATCGGGGAACTCCACCTGGTGGTACCGGAGTCCTTTGAACTGGATCTGGAGGCGATGGAGTTCATTCCCAAAAACGAACCGTATACTTCAGATCCATCTCACATTCAGACACCTCCGCTGGATAACTCACTGGAGATGTTGAATGCGATGGTAGTGGGACTCAATGACTTTCTCAGTCAGATCGGCGGCTCGATGCTTCCTCCAACACCACAGAGTAAACCAACACTCTCATCACAGCAGTCACCTGAAATCAAACCACACCAAAATCTGTTCACAACATCTCCCGATCAATTGGAAACCATCCAGAACGCTATCCTGCAGCACGATGAACTGCCGGAATGGTTTACCTCGATTCGGGATCGGGAAGTCAAGGAAGCACTCCTGGAGAAAATGGCTGAGACATACATCCAGTATCGTAGTCAACGCAACGGCAATAGTTCGCTCTCCGAATTCTTTGCCGACTACACTGAATACCTCAAAGAGCACGACAAATTGCAGCACTATTGTAGTTACAAAGCCAAACCCGTGGAACTGAACGATCGAGGTTGGTGCACGGAATCGTATTGCAGTAAGAAGCCGTATCGATCAGTGTGTCCACGCTCCACACTGCAATTTGCTCCACCCAACACTGACTAATGAAGGAGGAATATAGATGCTATCACAACTCCGCACCTTTCTGCCCATAGCGAAAAAGGTGCACGACCGACGGACTAAAATCCCGGTGCTGAATCACTGTGTGATTGACAGCGGATACATTCGGATGACCGATCTCGAGACTACCGTGCAAATGCCGATTGATGATCTCCGGGCCTATACCTTACCGGTGAAAGTGCTGGATCAGATCCTGAAAACCAAACCGGAGTCCTTTGAAATCCATCTGTCCGACGACGATCCCAATCATATTCAGATCGAGTATGATGGCAATCGGTTAACCTGTCCGACCATAGATCCGGATGAATACCCGGTCATCAAACAGGTGCCTTATCAGGAATTAGGGCAATGGACACCGGAAACTTTCCTGACATTGAAGGCACAGTGTCAGTTTGCCTCAACCGACGATCTTAAGCCTGCCTTAAATGGCGTCTGGTTTACCCAGAATGGAACGCTGGAAACCTGTTCGACCGACGGGCACCTCTTAAAATACCATCCGGCGTTACAGACGGAACACCTGAGCGAAGCTGGGAAAGAACACTCCGGAATTATTCCACCGAAAACAGTGAAGATATTAGCCCGGTTTGCAAAAGGACCGGTGCAAGTCTTTGCCAGCGGTGAACAGATGAAGTTTGTGTTGCCGAATCAAGTAGAAATCTACACTCGACTCGTTGATGAGCAGTTCCCTGATTTCAAACCTTTACTCAAGATCGATGCTCCCAATGCGTTGCAAGTAGACACGATAGCATTGCTTCAAGGGATTGAATCCGCCAAACCGTTTACGAATACGACCACCTATCAAGGCATTGTTCAGATACAGGAGCGGGAACTTAACCTGATCGCTGAAAACCTGGAGCAAGACCTGCGATTTGAGACGCACGTGCCGGTGCAAGAAAGATCTGGTGATCGAATGGTGATGGGATTTAACCTGCAATACTTTCAGCGACTCCTCAAGTCGATGGATATGGACACCCTCCAATGGCGATATAAATCGCCGATTAGTGGATCCCTCTTTACCGATCCGGACCAGAATGGCGAAGGGTCCATCAGTCTACTGATGCCAATTCGTTTGGAAAGCGACGAAAAGGAGGTGAATGATGAAGACGGTGACCATTGATCGACCGGAGCGGTTGGACGAAGATATGGAAGATTTTCGATTGGATAACGTGGACCTCAAGCGAAACTATACGTCGTCAAGAATCCGGCTCACCCGTAATCCGGAGACGGATGAACCGTATCTGTTTTATTCGCAGGAGCTCACCCGCAACTTTAAGAATCCCAATGATCCGTTTGGTCGACGGCAACTGATCAAGGTCTATACGCCGAGTAATCTGGAAGCAGCAGCCGATACCGTACTGGAACAGAAGTTCAACGACACGATTCTCGCTCATAAGAATAAGATCCCGGATTATAGCCCGCTGTCTGACATTCATTCGGATGAGATGGCGCTGTTTCTGGATGAGGACACGGCCACCTTCTTGGATGATATTGGAATCCAGGTCGAGGGACTGGGAGAAGACTTCCAATCAATTGAGTCCGTGGAAGCGAATCCTTACCTCGAAGATATTGCCGAGGATGCGATGCAGTTAAAAGGCCGCTTGACTGGTTTACGGAGTAAATATGATCAACTGAAGCAGCGAATGATGCAGGCCTTTGATCCTCCGGTGTTCAACGACACGTTGTCCGAGGAGGCATTTGAACAACGACTGGCCCAGGAATCCCTCCCGGATGGTTTGATTCAGTCTTATCTGGAATTGAAAGAACAGATGGATTACCTGAAGTCTCGAATCGGTGCCGTCTCAAAAGTAGTGTTCAGCGAAACCGCCTCAAAGATCCAACTGCCGAAATCGCTGGAGAGGAGCACCAATGAATTCCTCGAAAGGATATGACTTTGAGGGTGTGTGGTTCGAGACGTATCTGGAAGTGCGCCGGCTGAATAAAAATCTGCAGGACGCTGGCTTGGATGAATCACAACTCCGGGAGATTACGACCTCCATTTTCATCGCCAAAACCCAGCGCGGCGTAGTGCGCCCGCACCATCTCAATGCATTCCAGGATTCGGTACTCACGCTCCTGGAACCGGTGCAATCTCGGGAACAGCAGGCGGTGATTTATCGGGCGCTCAGAGCGCTTGTCGACGAACAAAAAACTCTTACCTCAGAAAACGGGAGTAAAAAATGATGCCCATCTTTGAATATCGTTGTCAACATGATCATCTGTTTGAAAAACTGTGCGACCGGGATGCCCCCGATCCACTGTGTCCGGAATGTGGATGCTCGACAACCCGGTTATTCAGTCCACCGAGTTTCAGATTCAAGGGATCTGGCTTTCACAGTACAGATTACTCTAAACACGGTCCGAAACAGAGAAAGGAGATGCCTTAGCCTATGCCGTTCCCCAAGAAATATCCCTGGCCGGCTTCACGATTGACCAAGTCTGAGATGTTTGCGTTAGTGCGAGCCCGGAAGAAACACGGCAAACCCATCACCGTACTCATCAAGGAAGCCGTGCAACAAGTCTACGGAGATAAGTGATGAATTGGATCATCACCCCGGAAAAGTACCTGAGCGATGAAGAAGTCAAACGCCTGATACACACGTGTTCCAATGCGGCCCAGTTAGCACAAGCGAAAGGCAATGTAATTGCTGTACGGGACTGGATGATTATTGACTTAGCACTCAATACTGGTTTAAGGGTAGCAGAACTGTCCAACCTCAAGATTGAGGATTTACATCTGGACTATGGAGAAAAGTCACTGACAGTGCGTAATGGGAAAGGTAACAAAGCACGGAATGTCAAGTTCGGCTCGGAATTGAAGAAGCACCTGAAAGAATATCTGGATTCCAGAACAGATGACAGTCCGTATCTCTTCCCGTCCAGTCGTGGTGAGCAGATGTCTCGCAGTGCGATACAGAAGGTGGTCAAAAAATGGATGGAGGAAGCAGGATTGCCGGATCATTTCAGCGTACATTCACTTCGTCATACGTATGCGACCCGGTTGTATAAGGCCAGTAACCACAACTTGCGGCTTGTTCAGAAGCAATTGGGTCATTCGTCCATACAAACGACGCAGGTGTATGCTGATGTGAGTGATACGGATGTTGAATCCGCCGTGGAAAGGCTGGGAGAAGAAGAGTCATCGTGATGATGGCTCTTTTTTTTAAATACACAATTAAATTTGAAGATTATATTTAATATAAATTATAACTTGATTAAATTGCATTATAGGAAAGAAAACAAATAGTTTACGGTTTAAATGTATATATAATATACAATATAGGTTATATAATTATTCATTGTGTTGAGATAAAATTTATATTAGTCTAAATCCTTACATTTAGAGATAATATGTTTAGAAAGTGAAATGGATCCATGCCCAATCATCCACTAGCGGAAGTCTTTGGATTTCCAATTTTAAATACCAGTGAAAAATCAGAGCATTATCGAGGAAATACCCTCTGTCCATTTAATAATAAAGTTCCCTCATGTACAAAAAATAGTGTTTCAGATCCACTGGGTGTGTGCAGCATTTTTCATAATGATCAACCAGTTATCACGTGTCCTCATAGATTTACAGAGGATTGGAAAATAGCAGCTGATTCCGCAGAATTTTTATTTAGCAATTCTGTTTTTAAAAGTAGACACTGGACATCTCTTCGTGAGGTACGTTTAAATGATAAAGATGGTGAAAGTGCCGGGAATATCGATTTTGTATTAGTTTCCTTTAATGAGGAAGGAAAAATTCAAGATTTCGGCTCTATCGAAGTTCAAGCAGTATATATATCTGGAAATATTACACGTCCGTTTAAGTATTATATGAAAGATCGAATTAAGAACAAATTTTTTGATTGGACGAATGAAAAAGGTTTTCCTCGTCCAGATTATCTTTCCTCTTCACGAAAGAGGTTAGTGCCTCAGATGTTATATAAAGGAGGTATTTTGCATTCATGGGGAAAAAAGCAGGTCATAATTTTACAACGTCCTTTTTTTAATACTATTCCAGATCTGCCACTCGTTCAAAATCCGGAAGAAGCAGATGTTGCATGGTTTGTTTATGATTTATTCCTCGATGAAACTACAAATCAATATCTATTAAAACGTACAGATGCTGTGTATACTAAATTCCATTCTGCATTAAATGAGATAACAGTGCCAGAGGCGGGTGATATTTCAGATTTCATCGAAACTTTGCAATCTAAATTAAACGATAAAGACAATTTCACTCCTCCAGATGCACCGACATTAGAGGATTTACTTAATCGAGAATCTTAAAAACAAATATTATGTTAAATCAGTTGAAACTATGGAAAGATGAACAAACCTTAAAAGCTCCAAATGTTTCTCAAGTTCCTCAGGTCAGCCCATTTAGATATCCTGGTGGTAAGACTTGGTTTTATCCATTTCTTAAACAGTGGTTTTTTACTCACAAACGCCCAGAAGTATTTATTGAAGCCTTTGCTGGTGGAGCAAGTATGGGGCTGGTTGCGGCAATAGAAGATCTCGCAGATAAAATAATTCTTATTGAGACGAATAAGGCTGTTTCAGCAGTTTGGGAAGTGATCATTAATGGCAATGTAGAGTGGTTGATGGAAGCCATTAAATTATTTGAGGTAACCAAAGAAAATGTTGATCGAATCTTGAAAAAGTCCTTACAATCTCCAGAAGAACGAGCCTTTGCCATCCTCTTGCGAAACCGTGTTAGTCATGGTGGCATTATAGCCGAGGGAAGTGGATACATTAAGTATGGAGAAAATGGCCGTGGGATCAGATCAAGATGGTATCCCGAAACATTGGTAAGTCGGATTAAAAGAATTGCAGATGTTCGAGACAAAATTGAGTTTAGACAAGATAATGCATTTAATGTTATTCCAAAATATAACAGTAATTCTAATATTTTATTTTTCTTGGATCCACCATATCCAAAAGCTGGAAGTCGGCTTTACGATGATTCTGAAGTAGATCATAGCGGTTTGTTTACTTTAATTGAACAAGTGGCTGGCCAATTCTTATTGACGTATGATGATAGCGGTTTTATTCGAGAATTAGCTAAAGAACATGAGTTTGCGGTGGCAGAGATTATAATGAGTACCACCCACCATAGAAAAAAAGTTGAATTATTAATAAACCGTAATCTTGCCTGGCTAAGTAATGCTTATAGGTGAATCGACTGGAGAATTCATAAATTAATCTTTCTGATCAATGCGCCCTTGAGCCGCACGTGCGGTAAGTTCGTAGGCTACCCACTCGGCTTGTTCATTTTGCTCTGAATAAGACAAAGCATAATAATGATGTGTGACGATTTGTCCAGTCGTGGAAGTCGGGAGATATTGGAAGTCCTGAGCCTGAACAATGGTTGCCTGAAGTACAAACAATATTAGAACATAAATTTTCATATCATTAGCTTAAATTAATCAGTGATGAAATGTACATCATATAGGAATTCAAGCAGAATCAAATCCCCTATAACTCAATTGCTATGTAACCATCATTTAACTATATTTCAGCAGTTAACTCCTGCTATAAATAAACGTATCTATGATATATACAATTGAAAATACTTTAAATTATGAAGCGATCAAAGAATTAGGTGAAATTGATTTAGACCAAGAACACGAATTTGATCTATCCAAAGTCACTTTTGTCACGCCAGACGGCATTATACCTCTTCGGCTTATTTTATATAAAATAAGCTCTAAATATAATAAAAAGATAAAAGTAATTGTTCCTAGTTTACGAAGTGAAAAATATGATGTATATCAGTACCTGGAATACATTAATTTTTTTAATAATATTAGAGTAACACTTTTAAATGCAGAGGGTGAAATTCTCAGTGCAAGAAGATTAATATCGGATACGCCCCAAAACCCGAACCACACCCATTTAATTGATAGTTATAGTTACAAGATTGATTCAGAGATGGAAATACTCATCTCAGTAATTATAAACTTTCTTAAAAAACATCATTTTATTAACGGAGAATCTGAGAATAAATACCGAGGTATTTTTGATGAAACTTTCCAGAACCTGAGAGAACATTCAAGTTTAATTTCTAAAAGTCCATCGTACTTTTGTGCACAAGCCCAGATTTATCAGAAACATCCGTCACAACTAATTCTAAGCATTGGAGACTGTGGGGTTGGTATACGAAATAGTTTAAACACAGTCTTTGATTATCAAGAGGATGTGGAAGCGATAAAGGCTACAGTTGAAGAGAGGAAATCCCGGATTGTAAGGGATGTTGAGAAGGGTGGAGGCATTCGATTCATATTTGATAAATGCAAAGAGATGGATTTCAATTGCCGATTGAAATCTGGTGATGCGGAAGTACTACTATCAAATGGTGCTCGGAGATTTAAATATTACTCAACCTCTCATTTTCCAGGTACCCAACTTTTTCTTTGGAACTAAGCATTAAAGAGTCTATATTCTCTTTCATTCACTTAATAAAACAGAGATTTTTATGGATTTCAATTTACTTGAACACTTTGGTAATAATTTAAGTGATTATAAAGTCGCTCAAGATGAGCATTATCCTATCTTACATAACTGGTTAAAAAACTTAGAAAGTAAAACACGAATTGCATTTATTAATGCAAACAATGTGGAATATATTGGTTACTCATATGCGAAGCAAATATTCCGAAAAATTATTTCCAACTTATTCTCAGGGCAATATAAAGTTTATTCCATTTGTTTTCGGTATGATGCCTTGGACTTCGAACAAGTTGGTGATGGGCTTATTTACGCTCTAAATCAAACGGAGGATTCGATTTTTTGGACGGGTGAAGAATTGGATATCCCCAAAGCTGTTGGATATCTATCTGTCCACGAATCAAGTGAATCAAAAAAAGTTGCACGCAAAAAAGAGAAGCAGAGAGAGGTATTAGAGTATATAGTTAAAAAGAATAATGTTTATACAAATGATATCGCTAATTCCCTCAAGCTCAAACTCCCCAATACAAATAGAATCTTGAAAGATTTGGAGGGCAAGCGTTTGATTAGACGAATAAAGGAAACTAGCCCATCCGGAGGACCTATATATTTGAATAAGTCGATTTTTTCAGCTTGACACCACTCTGATTTATTATTATAATGAATCAGAATTAGAAACGTTGCCTTCGGCAGCGTTTAATTTTACCCTCTGTTTTATTATTTAAATGAAACAGAAAAGATAAACAATTGAACGTAGAAGGGATTGATGATATTGCCGGGACGAAATGTGCATAGTATTGTTGGTGCTGGAGTTGGACTAGCAAGTAGTCTATCAAAAGTAAAAGATGGAGAGAATTCGAGTGATTATCCCCAACACCGTAAAACTGGCGTTATTCTAAGCATTGGTTTAGTGAGCGGGATGTTGGGTGCTATACTACCAGATTTCTTAGAACCTGCTTATAGTTATAAGCATCGTAAATTTTTTCATTCAGTTGTATTATCTGTCCTAATGGTATTTGGAATACTTTGCTTCAGACAGAAACGTATCACTAAGGTTAGGCGAGTTTTTATTGAATCATTTCTTGAAGGTTATCTCTCGCATATAGTTCTTGATTCGATCACTCCAATGCGTATTCCCTTCATTTAATTGCATTTACTAACAAAAAGGAGAATTGAAAAATGTCCAATTACCACGTGACCAAAGACAAGAATCATCAACGTTGGCAAGTAAAGAAAGAAGGTGGTAAGAAAGCAAGTGGGTTTACGAATACCCAAAAAGAAGCAGAAAAACTTGCTAAGAAGTTTGCGGCAAACTCAGGAGGTGGAGAAGTACGAATCCATCGGCCAACCGGTGCGATTCGGGATAGTGATACTGTTGCACCAGGGAATGATCCTTACCCGCCGATGGACAAAAAACATTAATTTAAGATTAGGAGAATCAATAATGGTACAGAAGAAATTCAAATTTAAAATTGACAATGATGTGTATGATTGGGACAACCAGTTTATTACAGGTGCTGAAGTAAGAAAAGTAGGTCCGGGTATTCCCGAGAAAATGGATCTATTTCTAAAAGTACGAGGAAAACCAGGCATATTAGTAGAAGATGATGACAAAATTGATTTAAGTGAAAATGGAATTGAAAAATTCTATTATCAAGAATCAAGCTCTGAAGCAGGTTCCAATGCAACTATTATTTGATGAGGATTACCGCATTTTAGAATCCTCTGGGTTGAGCTTTGAAGAGGATACTCAAAAAAGGTATTTGATCTTGCGAAATTTTCCTTTAAAGGAAGGACTCTATATATTTAAAGGTGATCCAATAGAGACCTTAGAAGTACTTCTTAAAATTCCATCAAATTATAATACTAGCGGTGGAAATATGTTTTGGACTTTTCCTAAAATAAGCCGTTCTAATGGAAAACCTATTCCAGCTTATGGAGGTTCGCCAATTAATCATAATAGAAAAGTTTATGATAGGTGGTCAAGGCATTGGAGAGGGTTATCGTGGAAATCTAAAGTGGACAATATTAGAAAGATACTCGGTCGGGTAGAGTGGGCATTAAAAAATCCAGATGCGAACAGATGAACAATTCTCGGATAATATTATTAGGATCCCAAGAGCGTGAATTAAGGTATTGGCTATCAGGGCATCCAGAAGGACACGAACGCGGAGCAATAATCCTTTTTAGGAAATTATCAAGACAGGTAATGGGCTTACCTCGATCTGACAGATTTGTAGCTATCAAGATAATCAGAATGGTAGATGAGTGGATTATAGACAGTTCTAATACACATCTTCAGATTAATATGAGGAATTTTCCTGCGATTTATTATGAATGTGAACAAGAAGGTTTAGAACTTGGGTTTGTCCACAATCACCCAAGCGAAACTGACAAGTATTCGACACAGGATGAATTAAATGAAATTAATATTTTAAAAGGATTATCTGGGTGTAATGGGCCTGATACTCTCCTTGTGTCAATGCTCTATTCAAATAATAAATGGCAAGCTAGAATTCGGCAAAGTCGATCAAAGGATAATTTCATAAGAGTGCGGCATATTTGTATTCTCTCTGATACACTCGATCTATACGGACTAGAGGATTTGAGAGAGCCACCTGAACACTTAAAAAGGCAAGAATCTGCGTTTGGTAAACCTTTTAATTTACAAATGCAATCATTAAGGGTAGCAGTAGTGGGGCTTGGGGGTACAGGTTCTCCGATTGCGACAATGCTTGCTCGGGCTGGTATAGGTGAACTCATTTTGATTGACGGTGATGAATTAGATGGAACAAATATGAATCGGGTACGAGGATATACCTTGAAACATATCGGCAAAAACAAAGCCATTTCCTTAAAGTCTTATATTGATAGTCTAAATTTAGAATTAACTGTGATTGCTATCCCCGAGTATTTACACGAATCACCCGAAGCTTTGGATGCAATATCGACAGCTGATGTTTTGTTTGGATGCACCGATGATGTCAAAGGAAGAGATATTCTAAACCAAGCATTATTTTACTATGGGCAGGTACTGATTGATGTTGGATTAACGGGGTTTGTGGATAAAGTGGAGGATGGTGATCCAATATTGCGAGATCATAGAGGACGAGTCAGTTGTATTTTACCAGAAGCGGGAGCTTGCCTTCGTTGCCAAGGAGTTGTGACTGATCAAAAGATAGAATATGAACAAGCAATTAGCGATAATCCTGCACTAGCAGACCTTGATGCTGAGATATTACAACGAGAGCATTATTTAACAGGTGGCGGTGTACAGGCCCCTGGAGTGGGTCCTTTTACTTCGATGACTGCCGAAAATGGTGTTGCTACTTTAATGAATCTGTTAGTGAAATTTAGGAATATTCCAGAAGATTTACGTTTTGATAATATCTGGATTGATTTTATTCATTTGAATTTTCACAGTAACCAACCTAAGAATAATGGTAGGTGCATATATTGTAAAGAGCATCAAATTTTATTTAAAAAAGAGAAATATAGATTAGATATACCACGATTAGGGAAAGTGCCAGAATATGCTTGATTGGATATTACAAAGATTTAGACGATTATTTTTTGGACGTAAGTATGAACAATCTAATAAGCAAACCGTATTTTTTAAAAATATTACCGTTTTGGAGAAAACTCCAAAATATGAAAACATAAAAGTTAAAGAGTTTATTGAAGTAGTTTTTAATGGAAAACCTTACTGGGCACTTTTCAAATGTCCTTGTAATTGCGGAGAAATAATATCTTTGCCTTTACAAAACACTCATATTCCAAATTGGAATGTTAAACACTCAAAAAATGGAAGGCCATCTGTATATCCCTCAATTTGGCAAAATAAAGGGTGTTTAAGCCACTTTTGGATTAATGATGGAAGAATAGATTGGTGTACAAATTCAGGAAACGCCCCCTCTAAAAGGTTCACAATTGAATTGTTTAGATTAACAAACTAAGTATTTGACAATTTTAAAAAAGATTAACCCTATCGATAATAATGTCTAAATATTTTTTTTACGGGTGGGTTCTTGGATTGTTTATTATTGAACTCTATGCATCTTTAAACGATTAACTTAAAACATCCTATAAATGTAAATTTATTTGATTAATCCTTGTTTTAGTAAATGCATATCATCGATATCTAACTTTCTTTTTACAGCGTTATTTCCTGGCATAAGAACAACGAACACAACAAAGGAGAATCTATGCCATTTACTGCGTTAGTGGTTGGACGAGAGCGAAAGGATAAGAATAACATTCATTACTGGGGCTACATTAAGCATTGGACCGGGAAGAAAGATGGTATTTATACCTGGAAAACCTATGAATCTGATGAATTCCCCGGAAGCGAACGATACCTGAGCAAGAATGATCCCGTGCGAGTTGACAAAATTCCAGACGGAGTATTTGTCTCATTTATAATTAGACAACTCTTTGTGCATAAAGCCTATCCTCTCCTAGAGAGTGACCAAGAGCAAATGCAACCACATCTCATCAAAGATATATATACATCTGGAGGATTCTATGCACTTTAGTGCGATCGTATTAGCGGCTCGACAGGAGAGTGAAAATTTCAGAGAATATTGGGGTTATATTGAACAAGGAGGGACATTCTATCCAGAACTACGTTACTGGGATTATCATCGGCATGCGAGAGAGGGATCAGATACACGCTATCACGCCTACGGTGAACCGATAGAGACGGATTCAATTCCAGCAGATTTCATAGTTGACCGGCCTTATTATCGCTGGTTTCTTGATTCGTACGGTCCCAGTACAAATTTTGATGATGAACGCTTAGGGAGGGTACTATGACTGAATTCAATCTTGATCGTTTTCTAAAAGCCCAAAAGACGACCTGGAAAATGGCGATGTTAGAGTTACGTCGTGGGAAGAAAGAAACACACTGGTCGTGGTGGATTTTCCCACAGGTTAATGGACTGGGGACAAGTCCGACAACATTGAAATACGAGATTAAAAGCCTTGACGAGGCTAAGGCTTATCTACAACACGAAGAACTCGGAGTGCGGTTGCGAAAGTGTGCGAAGGCTCTTTTGGATTCCGGAGCAGGGTCTATTAAGGATGTCGTTTATTGGCCTGATGACTTGAAAATCAAATCATCTATGACACTGTTTGAGGTCATTGGAAATGACCTCGAGGAAGACAAAGAGGTATTCACCAAAGTCCTGGAGAAGTACTTCGACGGTGAACGGTGTGAATATACGCTTGAGTGGATAGCGGAGCAGGTCCAAGCATAAGTAGCAACCCTGCATAACGCTTGATTAGGTTGTGCAGGGTTTTTTATTGCGTAATCGCAGAGATTGTTAGATATTATTTTGTCTTACTTTTTTAGGTATTACCAGCAGTACACATTTTTAATTATAGGGAATTTCGGAGAAAAATTATAAGGCGGTTTTTGCGGTTAAACCGGGACCGTTAGCCTGCATTACACCTGGGAATTCAAGGAGGAGTACGCATTATGAATAAAATAGTTACCATCGTTGTCTTTTTATTATTGACAATTCTCGCCAGTGTGTTGTGTCGTTTTGCAACCGGTTATTACTTCCCACCAGCAAATGTTCAAAATATTTGGTTCTATTCAGGTATTATTATGATTTTGTTTTCCAGCCTTATTATAGAGCCATATTATGTAGCTCCCAAAAATGTCTTAGCAAATTCTGTTGCTGCTTTACTTGTATTAATTTCTATTCGTCAGAATTTAATTAACGAGCCTTCATTAGTAATAATCTGGTGGGGCTCGTTAATATTTCTATTATTGTTACTTTTTATTTCAGTTTTATCTATGATATTGTCAAAAGAGAATACTAGTTCTGATGATCTCAGTAATAAAATCTCTGAATATTTAAAAAACTTTTCTTCACAATTTGGTTCGTCCAAAATCATTTTTTCGATAATATTCTTAACATTTCTTTTATACTATCATTCAATCCAATCAGTAGAAATATTATACATAATAATTTTTTGGGGTATTATAGTCATTGTGGATATTCCACATTTGATTTCCAGGTTTAATTTTACCGATATTCAAATACATTCATCATTAGGTGAAATTTTTGGCGTGCAATCTAAGAACACGTTCCTAGCGAAATTGTACCAAGACAAAACAAATGAAGTAAATGATTTTGATCCCATACAGTTCAATTACCCTCTTCATAAAAAGTCAAAAATGACAACAGGCATTGTAGTTGAGAGTTACTTTCTAAACGAAGAAAAATGGGTAAATATTTTAAAAATTGGCGAAAGAGAAAAAATGGGCGATAAGTTTAAGGAAAATATTATTTATCCATTGCCTGATAATGGAGAAAATGAACGTATTAGTAAACTTGTTGGGATTGTTATTGATCAATCTAATATTGAAAGAATAAAATTCAAGTATGCTCATTTTAGCGAATCACTTGAGGAAGGTGATCTTGTAACTATTGAAATATCAGGCAAAAAAATATTTTATCAGGTAATGAACGGAGTAACTAACAAGGAAAAACTTCAAGAGAAAAATGAAACAGGATTTATTACTGTCGATGCTATACAGCTGGGTCGGTGGGATGAAGAAAACTATCGCTTCGAAAAATTCGGATGGGTACCTGAAATTAACTCATTGGTCATAAAGTCAGAAAAAACTTTCAAAATTCCAGAAATTAATTATCCCGAATATATCATAGGTAATATTCCAAACACAAACTTACCTGCAATAATAAATTTAGATACGGCTATTAGTCATCATTTAGCTATTTTAGGAATTACTGGTTCAGGTAAATCATTTATTACTCTCGAAATTATTCGACAACTAATCTCAAATACCAAAGTTATTTGTATTGATTTTACTGGTGAGTATATAGATGATTTAGCAGAATTCAATCCCTCTCCTATTATCCCTTCGGATTCAGACTTGGAAGAATTAGAACATTTGATTGCTGAAAAGGAAGACCAAGATAAGGCAAGGGGAGGTAGTAAAACCAAATCGTTGGAGTTAAAAAATAAGATATCTAATAAACTAACCGGATATCTCAGAGAATTCTTAGAAATTGCAACAGAGGACAAATCTGAATATTCAAATAATTTAGCTTTATTTGAGTTGCCCGATATGTCAAATACCTCATTTATTCTTGAATTTACTCAGATGTTCCTCGATGGTGTTTTTAAATATGCTAAGTCTAATGCAGGTCAACGGATTTGTATTGTTGTAGAAGAAGCCCATACTGTAGTGCCGGAAACGAATAGTCTCGGTGATTTTGGCGATTATAGCAGCAATAAGGCATTAGTAAATAAAATTGGACAAATTGCACTCCAAGGTCGAAAATATGGTGTAGGCTTTATAGTCATCGCACAACGAACAGCAAATGTTTCAAAAACTGTACTTACACAATGTAATTCAGTTGTATGTTTTCAAGCATTTGATAAAACGAGTTATGATTTTTTGGGTAACTATTTAGGTGATGATTTGATAAGTGTTTTACCAAATTTAAAACAGTATCACGCTGTGATAGCCGGTAAGGCTTTAAAGTCAAATATTCCAATGATTGTGAATTTAACACGTGATATAGAAAATCGTAATGGCGGATAGCCTTCCATTGCTCCGATCTCCAAAGCCACAGTTGCTAAACTGGGAGCGTTAGGCCTATGTTTTTGATCAAGATAATTTTCCTTGCTTCATCTAATTTTATCAACTATCATTTTCACACGCCCGAGAATTGAAAAAAACTGTGTTATAGTCGATAAGAATTATGTGAATTTAAAATTTCGGGCTTTTAGTTACATTAAGTAGAACAATTTAACAAAATATGGGAGATCAGCATGGGAAAAGAAGAGTCAAAAGATAATAGTTACTATATCAGGAAAAAAGACGAGACCGAGAATAAGGAAATAAGGAAAATTGATTCTTCTGATGAACTTGCTCAGCAAGATGAAATAGAACGTCAATTGGGTAAATATGAATCCGCAAAAGAACAGATGGGTTTAGTGGGTAAGTTCCAGTTAAATAAAGTTCAACGAGAAACGCTTGTCGAGGCTGCTAAAGAAGAATATCAAGCACAATTAAAGTATTGGAAAAACCGGGTTAATGCCCAATTGGAAGTTAGTAATGCAAAACTTGATCAATCCCTAAAAAATGAATTGAATAAAATTGATCAGCAACATTTAAAAAGGTTAAAAGAATTAAAAATTTCTGAATTTGAAGAAAGAGTTAGTCTTCAAGAACAACTTTTAAGTCTAACCGATCAATTAATGACTCGAGCTCAAAATCTTGATTTGCCTGAAAAATTTGTTGAAGAACTAATTAACAATATTCTTGATGAGAAACAAAAATTGATGAATGAAATCACAAAATCGTATGATAACTAAAATTATAATCTTGAGATAACTTATGTATGGATAAGCCAGTAACTTTTCGTTTATTGAATAAAATAGAGGATATAGAAACTTCGTATTTATTTTTTGCCACGTTAGGAGTTTCAACTATCCTTATTTTTATTAATCTTAATTTTAACTTTTGGATAGGATTGTTGCCTTGTATCATTGTTTTTATTTACTCTACAATCTTATTTTTATTACAAAAAAACCACAATAGGATATTTAGTCAAAACGAAAAAGATTCTCCTTATTTTATTGGTTTTACTCTTACGCTGATTTCTCTTGGGTATATATTTTTTAACTTACGCTCTCTATTTGAGTCAGATTTTGATAAAGTACCTCAAATTTTATTAACTGGTATAGTGATAGCTATTACTACAACAATTGCAGGTTTGATAGGTCGGTATTCAATTATAGTTTCTGATCCAAAAGCCAATAAACAAGCTAAATTATTGACCATCTATTCAAACCAAACTGAAGAAGCATTGTCAAAATATATTAATGCTCAAGAGCAACTAATCCAGATGGTTAATGATTTTAAAAATGAAAGTGAAGAAGTATATAATGATTTAGAGAATATACAAGTCCAAGTGATTAATAAATTAAAAAAATTGGATTCGGAGCTAGATTCTCAACTGACTCGGATTGGTAATAGTTTAAGTGGCTCATTCGATTTTTATGAGAATGAAATTGATAATCTAAATGAGCGGGTTCAGAAGCTATCTTCAGTCTTAGAGAATCTTACCGCGCAGGCAGAAAAAACGAATATTACCGATTCGCTTTTTGGCAACTTAAAACAGTTTAATAAAAACAGTCAAGATGTATTTGAATCTGTTGAATTGTCAATTGAAAATTTTTCTAAAGACATTAATTCTTTTCATAGCGTAGTCACGCAAAATAATCAAAATCTATATCAAGTAAATAAAGAAGTTTTAAATTCGCTGAAAAATGCTGTTGTTAGTATTAGACAAGAGACAGCTCTCACAAACGATTCTATTGATCAACTTAACAGTAATGTTGATTCATTTGCTAAGATTTTGAAAAATTCTGAGGGAGAGATTGCACAAACCGTCAATAGTACTATTAACAAAATCGAGAATGGAGTTAGTCGGACGCAACGAGATTTAAATGCAATAGATGCATTATTAGATGATTTTATCAAAACTGTTCAAAAGCATCTTAATCATAGAGTATAATTCTTTAAAATGGCAGCTAAGTCGGATGTATTTGAATACTCGTTAGTTGAATTTGTATCGATAGTGTTTTTTGTCATTGTGGTTCTATTACTATGGTATGCTTTATTCCTTAATAAAGAAGCAAGTTCGGCCCAGAAAAAGAACGATGAATTAGAATCGAAAAATCAATTACTATCTGAAAATTTAGACACGCTCGAACATAAAATTATAGGATTAAAAACCGAAGTTGATTCTTTGCGGGGCTTAGAGGAAGATTCTAATAAAGGTTTAGGGAAGCCACCCTGTGATGATGACTTCTCGGAATTTCTATTTGAGACTAATATAGTTGGTAGTAATAAATTTAAGGTTGATGAAGTTGGCATGGCAGTTAATCTGGATGAATTATTATTTCTTTATGGAGACACTCTTAAGTGGTCGTTAAAAAATGACTGTGCATTTCGTGTAAAAGCATATCACTCAACCAATATTGGTGTTACAGAGTACATAACTGCTGTAGAAAGATTGAAGCAATATTTTCATGTGAAGATGGTAGAATGACGAAATGAAACGATGGTCTGAAAGAGTTGTTAACCTAAATATTTTTTTGACCCGTATTGCGTTTCGTAAAATCGTTGGCCGGAATCTGTCACGAAGCGAAGCAAAGCATTATGCTTTTGGATTTTTACCGTCTGAATCTATCAAAAAGTTCACCAAAATAAAGAAAAAGATCCCATTACCGGATGATTCAGAAAATTTAAACAAAATCACAGATACACTCGCTCAGGCTGAATCAGTGAAGAATCAAGAACGAGATGGTTTATTTGAGGACAATGGGAAGTTAACTTCCTTGAAGATACCGTCGCTTATTTCGAAAGGTATTGAAATTCTAAAGTATCAATACAGTGTTCGGCAAATGAGAAAAGAAGCCGTTCGGGAAATCAAAAAAATGCGCAAAAGGACAGAAAAAGACAGTATTAAAGAAAGAGAGGCACATTTTAATAAATTGTCTGAAGGTATATCTGGAAAAATATTTGAATTTCAACTAAAGTATAATATCGAAATCAAAAAGAAAAAAGTCTTGGCTGAGATAATAAAGGAGTTGCCGAGAGAACATCGCGCTGCCGCCAAAAAGTATTTTGAAAGTAATGACATATAAGGTTAACCAATCTTTTCTTAAAAACTAGGCCAAACCTTCGTTGCACCTTACGTCAGGATTATAACCTATGGAATTGGGACCGTTAGGGGGCATATTAAATCTATGGACAATGTGTTTATGTTAGATTAATATTTAATTCTTTTAAAAATGTGATTGGAGTATGTAAATATGAAAACTAAAGTCTTAGATATTAAGAGAACTGTATATAAAGTAAGTGATTTCCTCTCTTGGCAAAAAGCTGAAACGCTTAATTTAAGTCCAAGTTTTCAGCGTCGTCCAGTTTGGCAACCCGGGGCAAAATCATATTTAATTGATACAATAGTTAGAGGTTTACCCATTCCAATAATTTTTCTCCGAGAACAAAAAACAGATCTCTATTCATATGAACCAAGGCGTGAAGTTGTAGATGGTCAGCAAAGAATCAGAACGTTGGTTTCCTATATTGATTCTAATTTGTTAAAAGATTTTAAACCAAACCGCGATTCATTCACAGTCAAAGCCATTCACAATAAAGAATTAGCTGGTAAAACATTTACCGAGTTATCAACTGATATTCAACAAAGTATTCTAGATTATGAATTCAGCGTCCACATATTGCCATCTCAGCTCGACGATAGAGAAGTTCTTCAAATTTTCAGTAGAATGAATGCAACTGGTGTTAGATTAAACTCTCAAGAATTAAGAAATGCTGATTATTTTGGGAAATTTAAAACAACAATGTATGAAATTGCCGCTGAACAATTAAATCGTTGGAGAAAATGGAATATTTTTACTGAGTATAATATTGCAAGGATGTTAGAAGTAGAATTAACAAGCGAATTTGCAATTATTATGCTAGAAGGATTAGTAGCCAGATCTCAGAAAAAATTGGATAAAGTTTATAAGGAGTATGATGATGAATTTCCTGAATGTGAAGAGATAACTAGACGGTTCAATATTATTATGGACTCAATCGATGATAAATTGGGCGATTACATTGGTAACTCACCATTTAGTAATAAAACTTTATTTCACATTCTATTTGCACTAGTATATGATTTCAAGTTTGGAATAAACTCTGATCTTAATAGGAAAATTAAACCAAGTAAGCTTGATCAAAAAACTATAATTAATATTAAAGACATTGGAGAACGCATTAACAACAAGTCCTTACCAGAAAAAGAATTGCAAATTTTAACTGGTCGTCAAAAGAATAAGCAATTTATCGTTACTCTATTTAACTATTTAAAGCAAGAGATAATAAGTGCCTAAACACACTTCAAATCTTGCAAAGAAATTTGTTAGTCATCTTAATTATTTAGAATTCACTCGGAAAAAAATGGAATCCTTGCATTCTAATAATCAGATTGTAAGGAGAGATATTGAACAAGTATATCGCGGTTTATTTCTCGAATGTTTTACATCTTTTGAAAAAATGCTTGAGCAATTATTTTTAGGTTTACTTGTTGATCCTGGTTTGACTCATTCTTATAGTAATATCAATCCAAGAGTAACTTTCAAGTCATATGTTGTCGCTCGTGATGTTGTGTTTGGTGGGCGGAATTATATTGATTGGTTGCCATTCAATTGGACAGAAAACAGAGCCAAGGTTTTCTTTACTGGCGGATTACCATTTACATCTTTATCTGCTACAAGTAAGAATATTCTCAAGGAAATAGGGTATATTAGGAATGCAATAGCACATAGTAGTCATCATTCTAAAAAAGTATTTATTAATAAAGTGCTCGGAAATACACCATTGCCTCCAAGAGAACGAAAAGTACCAAGTTATCTCAGGAGTATATTCAGATCATATCCTCAACAAACTCGATACGAAAATTATATAATTGAACTAGCTCAGGTCGCTAGACAGTTGTGTAATTAATGTGCCCCCTTATCTTCTCCGTTGCACCGGACGCCACAAGCTGTGGTAGTCTCAGAAAGTTTCGGCTCCTCTGAAGGCTATGCAGTTGTTTTGCGTGTTCGGAGTGAAAAAATATGGTGTGGACACATTTTCGAAGGTTCAGTCGCTTTTTCTGAACGATTGAGGATTTTGATAGAACAGCGCAGGGCGCCGGTGAACTGGGACCGTTAAAGGGCTTCATAGAGAATTGAAATGGATACTTCATGTTAGGCGTACTATATTGATCGTAACAAGAATACAATGTGTGAGTAGATAAAGATAACCTGAATAACATTGGTGTTATCCCAACGTTGTACTTCATTAAAATTTATGAGGAAAATATGAGCTTAGAAAATATTTATTATATATCAGCGATCATCGGGACGATTGCTATTGTGCTGTCGATTGTTGTCCTTGCCCGAGAATTACGTCAAAATACGAAGGCTTTAAAATCTACGATGGCTCGAGAAGCGGGGAATGGAATACAATCGTGGTATTTAACCATTGGCAATAGTCCGGAATCATCAAATCTTTGGATTAATGGCATGGCGAAACCGGACAATTTATCAAACGAACAACTCCTGCAGTTTTTTTTCCTGTGCCAATCAGTATTTTGGGCTTTTCAAACAAATTTTTATTTGAGCAAAGAAGGGACTCTTGACTCACAAATTGAATCGTCAATATCAAATATATTACTAAATGTGATTGAACAACCTGGATTTCATCTTTATTGGGAGCAAAGACAAGAAACATTTTTTCCGGAATTCAGGGAATATATCGACAAAGTCTGTACGCAAAAACCTTCAAAGGCTAGTGTCTTATATAAATCTGTTCAGAAAGATTAATTAAAATAAACTAAGCACAACAACAGATATAGACAATTACTGTTTATGGTAATAAATCGAAAAAATATGAACTTTATCAACTATGATTCCTACTCTAAAAATTTCTGATTTTTCACCACAACAGAATCATAGCCAAATCACTAAATTCGATTTTAAAAAAATGTAGCCCTCTCACCTCCGTTGCACCGGACG
>Ga0102944_1000005_pt1 | contig 202244 bp, 144 predicted proteins | sample SalPonD_shore_MG_FD_78172 | JGI IMG/M metagenome (GOLD analysis project Ga0102944, IMG submission 78172) | Salt pond soil microbial communities from South San Francisco under conditions of wetland restoration - Salt Pond MetaG... | ecosystem: Environmental > Aquatic > Marine > Intertidal zone... | reverse complement strand
GGATGAGTTGCCACAAGATAACCAGAGCCCACTTCGAATCGAAAAAAATATTTACGCCTATTATCATATTATAATTATTCTACTTAGAGCACAATGAATTCCTTCTTAACGGGACAGTAGTGACTTCAAAAAGAGATTGAAATCCACGAAGCTACTTTGTCAAGACTGCCGGAACAGAATCTTCTTTGGAATAATTTTTATATACCCTGAATTATTCATGAATTTTTCAACCATGGCAATTTGAAGAATACTACAACACAGCTTTGCCGGGAGTTTGCCACTCTTCGACAAGCTCAGAGTGACTCATTGAGGCGTCATCCTGAGATTGTCGAAGGATAAACGCCTGAATTAGTGCTATTATAAAAAACACTATGGTTAGACCACTACATATTAGATAATTTTTAAAATTCATGAATAATTCAGGATACGTAAAAGAATTTGGTCGGGAGTAAGTTATTTTTCTCATTGCCAAAAAATTTTGTAACCTTCTGGGTAGGCACCCATCAAAACACCAAATGCGACAAATAATTTTAATAAGAAATATCGAACCAACTAATGTGGAGGCATTGTGACTGAACATTTAACAAAGCAGGATTTCTTCGAAAAGGTTTTTAATTACGAAGAAAATGAAGAATGGAAATATGAAGGCGATCTTCCTTGCATCATCGATTTCTGGGCTGACTGGTGCGCACCGTGTCGCGCAGTTGCTCCGGTGTTGGAAGAGCTCTCTGAAGAATACGCCGGCAAATTGAAAGTCTATAAAGTGGATACCGAGAGCGAACAGGAATTAGCCGCGGCATTCGGGATTCGCAGCATCCCATCATTGCTGTTCATCCCTAAAGATGGTAAGCCACAGATGGCAACCGGCGCCCTGCCAAAGGAGACTTTTGTCCAGGCAATTGAGGATGTATTGGGTGTTACGCCGGTTGAGGCGACGACCGAATAAGTTATTTTCGAAACCACACGGGCAAGTTTGAACATCTTGAAAACAGACTTGCCTGTGTTTTTTTTGGTTTGAGTTTTCCAGTAATCCATACAACCGAGTCTGCCTACATCGTCAACACTGCCGCACCTTCGATTTCGCCGTCGCGAAGCTGGTTTAGTGCTTCGTTTGCCTGTTCCAGCGGCATAGGATGCACCTCAGTTTTCACCGGAACTTTGGGAGCAATCTCGAAAAACTCCACGCCATCCTGTCGAGTCAAATTAGCCACAGATCTGATGATCCGTTCTTCCCAGAGATGTTTATACGCAAATGATGGAATATCGCTCATATGAATCCCACCGCTGACGACCGTTCCGCCTTTCACGGTCGCCTTGAGTGCCGCCGGAATCAATGAACCAACCGGGGCAAAAATCATTGCCGCATCGAGTTTGACCGGTGGCTGTTTGTCTGAACCGTCAGCCCAGACGGCACCAAGCCGCTTGGCGAATTTCTGTCCTTCCGTATCTCCGGGACGAGTAAATGCATAGATGTCCTTATCCTGATAGTTTGCAATTTGTGCAATAATATGCGCTGCGGCGCCAAAGCCGTATATTCCGAGGTTTTTGACGTGATCGCCGGTCATCCGATACGTCCGATAACCGATGAGTCCGGCGCAAAGCAGCGGCGCTGCTTCCACATTTTCGTATAACTCAGGAATTTTAAAGCAGTATTGTTCATCCGCAACAGTGTATTCTGCATATCCGCCATTCAGCGTGTAGCCAGTAAACAGCGCATTATCGCAGAGATTCTCTTGTCCCCGCTGACAAAATTTACACTCCCCGCAAGTATGTCCCAACCACGGGACGCCAACCCGATCTCCTTCCGAAAATTGGGTGACATTTTTACCAAATTTCACAACAGTACCAACTATTTCATGTCCCAGGATCAAAGGCAGTTTCGGTTCCGTCAATTCTTCGTCCACGATATGCAGATCCGTGTGACAGACGCCGCAGGCGTGCACCTGCACCAAGACCTGATTTGCATTCGGCTCCGGAACTTTCACTTCCTGTAATTTTAGATCCTCGCCTTGTTTCTCCAAAACCATGGCACGCATTTTCTGTGGGATATTCATTCGGGATTCCTCTCAGTTCATTCGGATTTATATCTTCATTGTAGTAACCAGGCACCGGTGTTTCAATCGTTGAGGCGCCATTAAAACTTTTACGGTTCGGTGGAGATACTTAGTGCAATTTAGACGCCGCCTGGAAAGAATTTTAATCATCGCTGGAGGCTTCACCATTCTTCATCTCTTCTTCTTGCTCAACTTTCTTCTGTTCTTCGACAGCCTCTGCGTGAGCTTGATCGCCACGAAAACCACGCCGGCGTTCATCCAGAGATTCAATAGCCGGATCACGACCGTACAGGATTACCATATCATCAGGATTAATCACAGTGGATCCGTTCGGAGCACCCAGATAATCTCCGTTACTCCGCATAATTCCTAAAATTAAGATACCTTCGTCCTGTAATCGCAGCTCCTGAAGCGCGCGATTTGCAATCCAGTCATCGGATTCCACCTTGAGTTCAGAGACGCGGTAATCACCAGTCAGATGCAGCAGATTACCATAATCTCTGGTATCTAGGTTGGAATATTTGGTCAGTGCCCGATCGATAATTATCGATAGGCGATTGTCAATCCAGTGGCTTCGTGAAGCCCACCATAGCGTGAATAATCCCAGAAACAGCACGAGGAATTTAATGTTGATCAAGCCTTCTTCCCCCGGCGTCAAAAATGTCAGCATGAGCGAAGAAACCGAGGTCACGATTCCCGCGTTTCCAAGCAACATCAGTACCATGACGATCCGTCGTCTTACCGGGTGGGATGCTACCTGCTCTGATTCACTCGTGGTGAAGCCCACTCCAGTAAACGCTGACCGTGCCTGAAACCGTGCACTCTCTTTGGACAATCCGGTATGAGCCAGGGCAATTGTCGCAATCCTGGTGATTAGAATTGACAGCGTAATAATCAGTAACAATGAAATAATCGCAACCATACGACACTCCGGTTGTGTGCAATAAAGTCAAAAATAATATAACAGTTGCAGCGGTTTCATTCCACAGAGCATCCTTGGAGAATGCCTTTGGAAATAGGCGGAAATTGAGATTATATTACATCTCCGCCAAATTCAGTGCAGTGATTATTTAGATTCCGTTTAGGTGCTGAAACAAATACCATTCGTTATGTATGGTGGATAATTTTATGATAAAATAACTCAAACTGGAACCGAATTATGCATAAGCCTGCCAAACTATTGCTGGTATTGGGCATCGTATTTCTTGCATACTCAGTAACCGCGCAAAGCCTCCCCAAGCTCAAACTGACATCACTCGACAACCGGCAAACACCAATTTATTCCTATCTTGAACAGGGCCCTGTCCTGATTAATTTCTGGTCGCTTTCGTGCGCTCCGTGTAAACGGGAAATGAAATATCTTGACGAATTTGCACAAACTTATGCCGACAGCGGTTTTCAGGTGCTAAGCATTAATATTGATACGCCGCGCAGTATGTCTAAAGTCCGGTCTTATGTACGAGCAAGCGGCTACCATTTTTCTGTCTTTAAAGACCCACGCAATGAATTATTCCGCAAGCTGGGCGGTCGGGTGATGCCCTATAGCATCTTTGTTTTACCAGACGGCACCATCAAGGAAAAGCATGTGGGATATGCCCCCGGCGATGAAAAAAAATACCGCACTGCCATAAAAGAAATGCTGGGTATGGCAAAATGAAGCGTACAATATTTTTCCTGTGCTTCCTCGTAATTCCGACTGTTCAGGCACAACCATCTTTCACCATCAATAACTTGTTTAAATATGCCGAGGGCGAAGATTATCTCCACCGGGAAGATGTACTTGATCTCAATGTTTTTTACAAAGACTGGAGTTTGCACACCCAGTTTGAAGCCGGCAATCCGCCGGAATTTGGCAAGACCACCTACGGGGCACATACTCTGCGGCTGGAGTATATGTCTGCTCACCTCTCTGCAGAAGTTGGCGATATTTATCCACTTTGGAATCACGGGCTTTCTCTAAATCTGCGGTATGAGCGGGAATTGGGATATGATTCAGGAATTCGCGGGATTTATGCCACCGGTTATCTGCCCAAAGATATTATAGTTTTTGGCGTGGTCGGCCAAGGTACATTTCGGTTCAGTTCACCACTCAATAATGATATCCGCACTCATGACTGGGGAGAATCAAACCGTGTGGCGGGTTCTGGCGTGCGCTTTCAACCGTGGCAACCGCTGGGCGAAATCTCTTTGTCCGGGTTATTTATCCAGTCTCAACGGCCTTATTTCGCTCTGTATGAGAATTTCCAAATAGCCACTTTGTATCATGATGTGGATTTTCAGGTGTATGAAGCGGGTTGGCAGCTTTCGGCAGCAGGTTGGGAACTCTTTCTAAACCATGCCTATCAGATCGCAGATATGAAGAATCCCTGGTATGTCTCAACCCAATATGTGCAACCAGATACCGTTGATCACTCAACCGGGCGGGCAACGTATGTATCGCTCTCCGGGCTGGTGGGCAATCTTGGTCTCAGTATGGAATATAAAAATTACGCGTATGATCTGCGTCCGCCATCGGTTTACACCAGCACGTTTGGCGAGGAACCTATGCGTATGCCAGACATTTCGCGTCCGCCAATTGTCTACCGGGAAAGTTCTGCGACTCTCTCCTCCCGGCAGACACATCTTATCAACTACAATGATGAACTGGGCTATCAGATTGAACTGAATTATTACGATATTTTTGGCATTAACACCGTTTTCAACTATGCGCAATCCAGTCGGCACAGGTTTTACCAGGTGCAAGATGGGTACTTTACCATTGTTGAATCCCGCACGATGTTACCGGCGAGTGATGATGCGTATGCGCCCTATCAGCAAGCGCATTTACAACTGGAGCGCTATTTTCTTGACAACACTCTCTATCTCGAGCAGGCATTTAACAAATTCTCTGCAGTGAATGAGTATTCCAGCACCCGGACACTCACTTCAGATCAATCGGTACAACAAACCCTGAATATTGCCAATATCACTCGGGCGTTTACCTGGCTAACCAAGTTGGATTACACATTCGGCAACGGCAATTCTGTGGCGCTGTATCATGAAAATCAGTGGCTGGATTGGATTAACAACATCGACCGGATTATCGATACACTTGCGGTTCATAATCCGCCGGTAAATCTTGGGACAAAACTTGTCCGTCCCGCCTATAACCGGTTTGTAGCCCTTTCTTTCCGCTATCACAAGGGAATTACAGTATCGGCAATTTACGATTACGCCTCCAGAACCGAAAAAGGCGACGTTTTTAATACAAATCCCGATGATGATAACTTTCTGGAATCTGGCCTACGAGATTTAGGCGTGAATCTGCGAAATAAATGGTTTGGAATTGAAATTACGGCGGATGTATTTAAAAACAATCAGGTAACATTCTTTTACGGATCGGAGCAGGGCGGACTGCGATGTGCCAACGGTGTATGTAGGCAGGTTGCTCCCTTCGAAGACGGTTTCAAACTAACGATTCAATCTTTTTACTAAGCAGTTACTTTCCTTTTTGCGCAGAGATTAAAAACCCGGATCAGCGATGCGATTTGTTTTCGCGAGTATGCTGAGCCGGGTTATTTATCTAAAAATGAAATTGTTACTTCAGGAACATTACCTGCTGTGTCTTTTCGTATTCTGGAGTTGTGAACTTGATAAAATAAATTCCGTTACTTACAACATTACCGTTTTCTGCTTTCCCATCCCAGGAAACCGAATAGCTACCGGGTCGCTTTCGTTCATTCACGAGCGTGGTTACCTTTGCACCGGCCACATTGTAGATATTGATGGACACAGTCGTGGCATTTGCTAATGTATATTCCAACGTCGTGGATGGATTGAACGGGTTTGGATACGCTACCGATAAATTCCACTCGCTTGGAACTGACTCCTCTGACTGCGTACCCACCTCCGTCTCCATGGCGTTTATGGCTGATTCAATTGCGCTGCGAATGGCCGAATCATTTGCGCCGACCGCAGTGTATACAACTCGCATATCGTGTCCAATCACAACTGTATGTGGGATATATCCCTGTCCAAACTTTTCCCACGGTCCGTTGGGTGCTGTCGCGTCATCAACAACTGGATAGCTCAAATCGAACACTGATGCCCATTGTTCACATGAATACGGTTCATCCCACTGAAAGCCTGAAGAAAATACGACTAAACCTTGATCCTTGTAATCCTGATAAATCTGATCTGAAGCAGGCGCCGCCTGCTGACAGGTTGGTCACCAACTTGTAAATATTTCGATAAAAATTACATGATAATCACTGCCATTTTCTGCGCCATTAAAGTCATAAAGATTCAGGGCATTTCTACCATTGGCGCAAACATTTGCCGAAAAATCCGGTACGAGATCTCCAACTTCAAGCTGCCCATATGCCGGAAGTGATGTAAAAAACAACACCACCATTAATATTAAATAACGCATGAGTCCCTCCCATATTACTGTTTATTGCCCAGAGTGCTATCTGGTTTTTTTGCATCGGCTTTTTTTACACTGAGGTAACATACCTTGAGACTCAATCAAAACTGAATCATATCAGCGTATCACGGGAATTCGTGCTTTGCATCAGATCCAATATTGTGTGTCTTTTTAATGCGGGACAGATAATTAACTTATGCGACCCGTAAAAGGTAAGTCTTTGAGATTTTAAGGAATCATCCGTGCCATTGCAAGAAATAGTAAATTGGAATAACCGCTTATATCCGCTTCTCGCCTGTATTTACTGGCTCAGATGGTCGCTCCGGTTGTAGAGTGTTTAAAAAATCCTGGACATCCGGATTGTTGTGGAGTGCTTTAAAAGCTGGATCAATGCTAATGAACGGAAACCACACATCTCTTCGTTGCTTCGCAATTCTGAGATATTCTTTGGCTTGCTCCAACTCTCCGAGTCCAGTATAAATCTTCGCGATGTCTATGGGTGTGATGAACTCATTTTCAGATTTAACAAGTAATTTCTTCAAAAGGTTCTGTGCTGCTTCATCTTTGCTAATAGCAGTCATTCCGTAAGCTTTTCCGGTAAGACAGAATCCTGATTTTGGTGAGATATTCAGCGCCTGAGTAAATGCATCCGCTGCTTTGTTGTCTTGCTTCGCTGCACTATGTGCATATCCGATCAGTGTATGGATCGCTGCATAATTTTTATTAGCGTCGAGTGCATCTTTGAATCGTTCGATTGCTGTCTCGTAGTCACCAAAATAGTATCGTATTAACCCGGCATAGAGGTTGGTCAGAAATCCGCGGGGATTATGCTCTCGTGCACTCTCTGAATAATCGAGCGCTTCTGTCCGACGGTTGAGACAAATGAGCAACAGTGCATAATTCTGCAGCGTAAATGGGTTCCCCGGATCAAGTTCAAGGGCCTTTTGAAATTGTTCTTCAGCGGAAGTCCAATTATTCCGGTAGCGATGTTCTATGGCTGCCGAGATGGCCTGCAATTCACCAGATTGCTCTCCTAACACTGCGGCATTTACTATCGCTTTAGAAGCATCCGGCAACATTTCATCCGGCGGGATGTCGAAATGTCCGGTGCCAAGCCAGAATAAAGATTTGGCTAAAGCCGTGTGCGCATCTGTGAATTTTGGATCAGTTTGAATAGCGTATTGAAAATGAAACACACTTTCAAAAAGCGAAGCTTTGCGATAGAGGGTACTTTGATAAAGTCCGTTGAGGTAGGAGTCGTATGCTTTTACATTTTGCGTAGGTGGCTGCGTTAGTTTTGTTCGATCTGATTCATCGAGTTCCAGATTCAATTGCTCTACAACATCTGAGCAGATGTTTGCTTTCAACTGCAGGATTTCGTCTGCTGTTCGCTCATAACGTTCCGCCCAAAGATGATTTCCATCGATCACATTAATGAGTTGAGCCGTGAGTTTGATTCGATCTTCAGATTTGCGAACCGCGCCTTCAAGCAGCGTCTCTGCCCGGATTTCTTTGCCCACTTCACGAATATTTTCGTGTTTCTCCCTCGCGTCCATTACAATGCTGTGCGGCGTAACTGATAATCCGTTTAAGCGAGCGAGTGTATTGCGAATATCCTGACTGAAACCCTCGCTGAAATAATCCTGGTCCGGTTCCATTCTGAGGTTAAAAAATGGTAAAACTGCGAGCGCCATCGGAGCGCCAGCTCCCTGGATCTGTTTCTTTTTGATACTGGAAAGATCAAATTGCTGGGTTAATGACCAGAGTTCGTTAACCAGATCTTCCATATGGTGATAGCGATGCACTGGATTCTTCTGAAGAGCTGTCTGCACGACCTGGATCAGTTCATCAGGAATTCCCGACCGCAGCGATTGGATCGCCTCTGGCTCCGCATTTAGGATTGAATACATGACCGCCTGTTCATACGATCCCTGGAATGGAACTTGTCCGGTCAGCATTTCGTACAGCATCACGCCTAGCGCCCAGATATCCGTTCGTTCATCGCCCTTACTTCCGTTGATCTGTTCTGGCGCCATATACGAAGCTGTGCCGATGACCGCGGCCATTTTAGTGAGCGGTGCGTCTCCGATTTTTGCCAATCCAAAGTCAACTATTTTGGCAATACCTTCCGGAGTAATCATAACGTTGGCTGGTTTAATGTCCCGATGAACGATGCCCTCTCGGTGTGCCTTCGCTAATCCTTGTCCAATCTGCATCGCGATATCCACGGCATTTTCTACCCGCAGCGGATGTTGTTTGATAATATTTTCCAGCGTCTCTCCGTTATAATACGCCATACAAATAAACAGCTGACCTTCGCCGGTTTCGCTAATTTCATAAATAGTGCAGATATTTGGATGGTCCAGAGATGACGCGGCCCGTGCTTCATGAATCAGGCGATCTTTGGCCTCAACATCTTTGGTCAACTGTGATGGAAGAAATTTCAGCGCGACGAAACGGTCTAAGCGTGTATCCCGGGCTTTATACACCACGCCCATCCCTCCACCGCCAAGTTTCTGGATGATTTGATAATGTGAGATAGTTTGCCCGATCATCGTTACTTCCGCTTTATCACAAGCAGTGTCATATCATCTGACTGAGCACTTTCGCCAGCGAAGACCCGCACTGAGTCGATAATCGTATTGAGAAGTTCTTGCGACGATAGTACGTGGTTTTCTCTGATAATTGCTTCGAGACGTTCCGGCTCAAACTGATCGTCCTCTTCATTCATCGCCTCTGTGATTCCATCAGAATAGAGCACCAGTGTGTCGCCGGATTCGAACGGAATTGTTTCTTCGGCGTATTGTGAATTGGGCTGAAATCCGAGAATCATTCCACCGACATTGAGCTGACGAACCTGGAGATCCCTGGAAAGTAAAAACGGTGGATTATGTCCGGCTGAAGCATATTCGATTTGGTTTTGTTCCGTATCAAGTATCGCATAAAAGAGTGTTGCAAATTTTTGGAGATCGGTGCTCTGGTATAATAAGAAATTTGATCGCTCGAGACACTCACTGCAGGAATGGCCGAAAACCGACTGGCTTCGCAGTGTTGCCTGGAGATTTGCCATAAGCAGAGATGCCGGGACGCCTTTGCCGGAAATGTCACCGAGACAAAAGGCCCAGCGCTGATCATTAATCTTGATATAATCGTAATAGTCACCACCAACCTCTTTCGCAGGAATACTGATTCCGGCTATATCGTACCCAGGAATGTCCGGATTACTTTTAGGCAACAGATTCACCTGAATTTGGTAGGCAACTTTAAGATCCTCCTCCATGCGGATGAGTTCTTGTTCCTCCTGGTACAGGCGGGCATTTTCGATCACCTGTGCGGATTGCGATGAAATGATGGACAGTAATCGCTGATCTTCAACTGTAAAGCCACGATCGTCCTGCTTGTTGAAAATAATCAACAATCCCATCATTTCTCCTTGCAACCGGAGCGGGACGCTTAAGAGCGAACGCAGCGGAAAGGAATCATCCGGCCAGCTGGTAAACCGTTTATCGTGCTGAAAATCATTTACCAGGAGTGGTTTTTGATTTTGGAGCATCCAGCCGGAAAGCTGGATTCCGAGATGATACGGGATCACTTCATTGCCTGAGTCCGCCTGACGTACCATAGTCTGAAACGGTTTATCCATATCCTGGTCATCCAACAGCATAACGGCGCCTTGTTCGACGCCAAAATGTTTTACGCATTTCAGTACAATCAAATCGATTACCTGATCCAATTCATTCACCGAGCTGATCGCCGTCGCGATATCATTCAACACAGATAATTCCTGAACGGCTGCTCGTAATTTTTGGACTTCGGTTGTTTCAGTTGGTGTGTTCATCCGTTTGTAATCTCCATAACGTTAAGACAAAAGGCTTTTCTTTTCGGAAAGCTTAATTGGTACTATTGAGCAATGAGGTGTTTCTGAAACCAAATGCCCCGCTGTTTTGCATGACTCAGCAAATCAATATTAGAGAACTACACCAATGGATGCAATATGAATCGCTATCTAGTGTTTTCCCAATATGGAATAGCAACTCCCAATTTCCTCTGGATTAATAGAATGGAATTGCAAATGCGAAAAAGCAAAATGTTTTATTTCAAAGATTTCAACGAATCCAGCGTGTTGTTTTGACGATGCTATCCACACTATCTTCTAAGGCAACGAGTTGTCGATCGGCCTTCGATCTCACCAGATGACCGTTTTCATCTGTGGATTGATAACACCCAAGGTAATGATCAATTTTCTCATACTGTCCACGATCCCGAAAAGAGGTGATAACAGATGGATGATCGGTGGCCCGGATTCCGCAGCTGTTTTGCTGTTTGTATCGCTGTTTCAATGTGAAATAATTAGCATCTCTGAATAAATTGAGGAGCAAATCTAATTGACTTTCTGAAAGGGTATCCCTGACTTCACCTTTCGTTTTGACGAAACCTTTTCCACGATAGACGAGCAAACCGCTGCTATTAATTTCCAGTTCATATCCCGGACAAGCACCATAGCATAAAGTCCGCTCCAGAGTGATGACAGGTCGAGTGTTTGCTGAATCCGCTGGGCTTGGAGAATTTGCTTGAATAGTTTCAGAATTCTGTGGCAGCGCAGTACCAAATAACAAAACACTAAAAATTAAGATGTGTGATAATCTATTGTTCATACAGTGGACAATCAGGGCTCTCCGATTTTTCTCACTGCGTTCGAATCCAGCGTTCGATGACTATGAGAATATAGTGTTGCTCATCGGAAGTAAGCGCTCTGCCTTTCGGAATATCGTGCCATTTCTCAAGACATCCCCGGCAACAGGTTGCTGTAGCGTGTTGCGCTATAAACACCGGATGGTTGCGCATTGGCGTCTGTTTTCCATCATTTTTTGGGTCAGCTGGCGCTAATCTGGTTCGGATGAAATCTTGACCGTGTGATAAGATTTTTTGGAGTCCTTTTGCGTCTAAATAATCTGATTCAGCAGCGCCAAGACGGAACTTCCGCCGAAATTCTGACCGCTGCAATTTTCCAAAAACTCTATCGAGTATTGGTGACATATCATTCACAAATCAGACGCTTATTTTTAGTGAAATTTCATCTATATGAAATTTAGTTAAGATCCCATCCAAACGCAGCATGATCTTTTCAGTACATCACTGATATTGCTGGAGAAGTAAAATTTTTAGAGAGACTTTACCCCTTGAGATCTCACAAAATAAGAAATCCCTGGGAAGGCTGTTTCTACAGGAAAACTTCTAATCACGCGCCTTTTTTAGGGTAAAACCGATCGGTGCATATGGTTGATGATACTTGTAAATACTAACATAAATAGTATCAGTTGTGCCAAGTGACCGGGATTTAACTTTAAAGCAATGGAGTCCGTCGGTAGAATTCTGACCTTCCAGAGATTCCGAACTGCGCTCTTTAATTTTTTCGAACGTCACTGGATTGCCCTCAGCATCAAACAATGAACTGAAATACGCAATTTCGTTTGCTCTTCCCTGGCTGCTTCCACCACCTAAATACACTGGATTTTCTTTGGTAAATCCGTAAGTGGGATCAGCCGATACACCGGGTAAAAATGTCGCTTTTGAAAGATTGCTTTTAACGCTCAACTTTCCGGAAGTCAGATGGCCGTTTGTCCCGCAGCCAATAAAAATAAAAATGGTGACAAATACTGAAATTTTCCGCATAAATACCTCCTGACGTTTCTGATAAAATGAAAACATGGGAAACACTTTACCAGTGAGTCAACTCGTTTAACTAAAGTGATACATTACAATAATTACTAATCCTACTCTGTTTATTACTCTGGCCAGAAAATGTTCAATTTCATCTCGAAATACAATAGAAAAAAATCCCGACAATTTCGTCGTAGGATTACCATGACTTAACGCACAAAAAAAATTGGGAAGGAATTTCACCATACAAGAGCGTAGCAGCATTGCATCCCTTGAAGAATACAACCTGCAAAATAAACCCTCGATAACACCCCGGGGAAGATTTCAGCCACTAATTCTGAATGTTCAGAATTAATAACGATTGAAATCAACCGTTGTTATATAATATGGTGCTATCCTTCCCAACAGTATCCTGACTTGTACTGAGCATGATGCAATAAATCCGAATAGTCAATATTCAACGCGCACAACAAATGATTAACAGGAACAAGACTAACGTAATTCAACAGGCAATACAATCAGTATCAATTTTATTAACCTAATATTATAAATATCATAAACGGTTTGAAAGCGTAATTATGGTGTTATTACACATTGTTGTCACATTTTGGGGGAGCAGAAAAAGAGCCAACGATGATTATCGCCGGCTCTTTTTGTGAAACTCTGGATTTAGAATAATAAAACTAATCTAAAATATTTCCATCTGCATCGACAAAATGAATTTCGCTGAATCCATTTTCTTTGATTTCATCCACTATTTTCGAGCGGTCTCCAACCACGACCCAAACCATTTGGTCTGGCTGCACAATATTCTGTGCAGTTTCCTGAATCTGTTCCAGTGTGAGTCCCCGAATTCGTTTTGCCTTCTCCTGGTAAAATGAATCCTCAAGTCCATATTTCACAAGGTCGCTCAAATCAGATTCTACTGAACCAATCGTTTCCCAGGAACCGGGCAATTGAAGGATTTGATTTTTTTGAGTGCGGGCAAACTCAGTTGCTGTTGGAGGATTTTCTCCAATGATCTGCGTAAACTCCTTGCGCATCTCAACCATGGCCTGAGCAGTCTTATCCGATTGTACCGGAGCATATGCAAAAAACGGCCGCTGTCCTTTGGCGCTCCAGAGTAAGGTGAACGCTCCGTAAGACCAGTGCTTATTTTCCCGCAGATTCATATTAATCCGGGCGGTGAATTCACCGCCAATGATATTATTCAACGTCTGAATTGCCGCTTCGTCCGGATTATACTGAGGGGGCGCAACATTTCCGGCAAATATCATTGATTGGATTGATCCGGGTCTGTCAACGATATAAACAACCGGAGTTTCTCTCTCCTGAACCTTGCCAAGATTTTTCTGAGGAATTTCCCCGGATTCCCATTGACTAAACCGGGATTCAATCTCTGGCTTTAACTGATCCAGAGTGATATCGCCAACTACCACCAACGTTGCGTTATTCGGGCGAAACCATGTGTTATGAAAATTCCGGAGATCATCCCGACTCAATCCTTCGATCGATTCCACAGTTCCGGACCCGGTAAACGGATTTCCATACGCGTGTTGTTTGCCATACAGTACCACCGGAAACACTCGCACTGCCATCCGCATTGGTGTGACTTTTTCCCGTTGTATATCAGAGATTCTTTGTACTTGCAGGCGCTGAAAATCTTTTTCAGGAAAGGAAGGATGCAAAATTACATCTGCGAAAAGATCCAACGACGGCCTCATATTAGATTTTAACGCAGACAATGACACCGTCGAAGCATCGAGATCAGAACCGGCAGATAACCTTGCACCCAACAGTGCAAGTTCATCGCTTATTTCAAGTGCGGTCCTTGAGTTGGTTCCTTCATCTAACATATTCATCGCTAATTTTGCGGTCCCTGGTGCACCAAATTGATCCGCGGCATACCCGGCATCCACAATCATTGAAAAATCTATCAGCGGTACATTATGGCGTTCGGCAAGAACGACTTTCAATCCATTGGATAATGTCAGCCGTTGCAGTTTGGGGAATTCACCCGCCGGCGGCTCACCAGTTTCCGGTAATTTTGAACGATCCACGTCATTTCCGCTTGCCTGATATTCGGGAAACGGATTCACATCCAAAATATAGACCCCATCAGATAACCATTCTCTGGCGGTATTGCGCAGATCATCACGGGTCGCATTCTGAACGCGTTGAAGCATCAATTTGTAGTGTTCCGGATTACCTGCAAAAACTTGGCTTTTTGCCAGAATATCTGATTTGCCGCCAAAGCCGCCAATTCTTTCCATCCGGCGAATATTGCGCGAGAGGTATTGCGACTTCACCCGTTTGAGTTCGTGCTTTGTTGGACCGTTCTTCAGCAGGCTCGCTAGTTCCTCGTTAATCACATTTTCGACATCTCGCAAAGATACACCAGATTTTACATCGGCGGTGATATAAAAGAGTCCGGCGATCTCACGTAATTCCACGGACGCACTGACATCCGTGGCGATCTGATCATCATATACGAGCCGTTTATAGAGCCGGGACGTTTTGCCAAGCGCCAGCACATCGCTGACTAAATCGAGGTAATCTGCGCTTTCACTTCCCCATTCAGGGATATTCCACACCATATACAGCCGAGCTTGCGGGACCCGATCTTCAACGGATTGGCGGATGACACCTGTTCGTTTTGCAATCCAGGTTTCATGCGTTGCCACAGGCGGTCCCGGCGGCACATTACCAAAATATTGCCGGACTTTGTCCAATGCTTCATCTGTTGTTACATCTCCGGCAATAGATACGACGGCGTTGGCCGCACCATAATAGGTTTTGAACCACTCATGCACATCTTCCAGAGATGCTGCATCCAGATCTTCCATGGATCCAATGACAGTCCAGGAATAGGGATGTCCCTTAGGGAAACAATTGGTCGCCACCAGTTCTTCGGTGACCGAGTACGGTTCATTCTCATATTGCCGCTTCTCATTTTGCACGACCCCACGCTGCTCGTCGAGTTTTTCCTGAGTTACTGCGCCGAGAAGATTCCCCATACGATCGGATTCAAGCCAGAGGGCTACATCCATAGATGAGACTGGCACATTTTCAAAATAGTTGGTGCGATCCGGACTTGTTGTTCCGTTCCGATCGGTCGCCCCAACACGATCGATCGCCTGGAAGTAGTCATCATCAAAGTTTTCACTCCCGTTAAACATCAGGTGTTCAAACACGTGCGCAAATCCGGTTTTACCCGGTTTTTCATTCTTGGATCCCACGTGATACCACACATTCACCGCGACAACCGGCGCCTTATGATCTTCGTGAACGATGACTGTCAGTCCGTTGTCCAATACAAATTTTTGGTAAGGAATATCCAGATTTGTTTCAGCCGAAGCCCCGGATAATCCCTGGGAGAATAATAATAAAAGCGTCAAGATATACAGGTATTTGAGCTTCATAGGAATGCCACACTCCTTCAGTTGAGTAATTGAGTAATGTAATTGTAATTCAAACCCTGTCTTACTGCCTTGGAGGGACGAAAGCAGAACTGTTCTTATTTTACAACAGTTATATACGCAAACAAACTAAATTTTTAAATGTGTGAAAAGTTTTTTGAAGAGATAATCTCAATGAAGAAATATTCCAGAGGATATTCGCTAAATCATAATCCGTTGGAATGGCAATGATACTAGAGAGTTTTCCATTCAGTCCTGCAGCAAAATGTACCAGATGAAACTATTCCGTGGCAACGAATTGGGTGTGCTTTCCGGTCCCTGTTTCACTTCGATAGCATCTCACAATTGCTCAACTCTGCCACTGTTGTGGTTTATTAGAATCAGCAACGACGAAATGAGATTTTATATATCGCCACATCATTCCATATTAAATAAAAATCCAAAACTCATTACTTGAGTACAATGCACTTTTTCGTCTGGTGAAATCCTTCTGCCTCGATTGTATAAAAATAGATCCCTGAGCTGACATTAGTGGCGTTCCACTTCAGGGAATGATATCCCGCTGTTAATGCACGATTAGCCAGCACCTCAACAACCTGGCCAGCCATATTATATACTGTAATCTTTACATGAGTATCTTTCGGCAATGCAAATCGAATTGTAGTCGTGGGGTTAAACGGATTAGGATAATTTTGTGCCAGCGCAAATCTGGCAGGAATCTCTGGATCGTTTGTCGTTCCCAACACATTCTCTCCAACCCTGATCCACAGCGTATCTGTTGCGCTGAATTCCAGGTGATCCAAAGAATGAAGTGCTTCAAAATTCGGGCTTCCGGTGAGTCGGTATCCGACCTCATATTGCGCGGGCAGGTTATACTCTTCCCACGTGATTTGGACATTTTGGGCCGTAGTTCGGGAAGTGAATTGCCAGGTTTCGGATTGACCAGAACTTAAAAGTCCACGGATATCTCTGGCAAAATAATCGCCAAGTGGATGCTGCCATTCACTATGTTGAATATCCAGCGACACATACTCATCCCCTGGTGGCAGTGGAGGTTTCACGGCATCATATTCGTTGTCGAACCCGACAGTTGCTCCATCTGCCGCACCAATGATAGTTGTGCTATCAAATGTCGCTTCTGCAGCAGCGTAAAATGCAATACCCCAACTGGTATCCACAATTTGTCGCGGTATTTTCACTCGGGGAAGACTCTGGCGCCGGTGAATCGGATAGGTCATTGTTACATTGGAATCCATCACCGAGAGCCAATATCCCTGCCATGGTTCCAGTTCGGATACATTGACATATCCGCTGGAAACATACCCATAAATTGTGTTAACCCAGCCGGCATTTTGTGCTCCGGGCCAGTCGTGTGTTTCTCCGGCGCGTTCGAACATCAAGCTGTCTCGCTGAATATTCAGAACCAGCGGATCGCTAATCAGGTTCCAGCCCGGAGTGAGGGATACTGTGGTATCTGTTACTAACGGAGTCCCTATAACGTCCACCGTCCCATTGTTTACTGTTCCCAACCAGTAACCGGCCGCTGGCTCGAGAAGACCATCAAATGTATAGCCGTTATTTACATAATTGTAGGTGACCCAGTAGCCGGAAAAATCATCATCCAGGTTCAGGAACATTGAATCCTGATCCGGGATAATGGGTGCTCCCCACAGATTCCATCCGGCGGTTATCTCTTTGCTCAGACTGTCTCCAGCTATTGTGATATAGTCAGTGCTGGTTTGCAACCTTTGATTTCCAGCAAAATCAGAAACGGAAAATCGTAATTTCCCCTCAGTATTCAAGACAACGGATGGTGTGAGCCAGTTATATGATGAGTCATTCCCCATTTCCACAACGGTTTGCCATGAACCGCCACCATCATTGGAATACCATATTTTTGTGCTGTCGACCAGAAAACCATCACTGGTATTCCATTGGAGCATGTCTGTATGCCCAGCCTGGAGAATACGTGGACCATTGACAGCATTGGATAAAGTCAACTCTGGTGCAGTCGTATCGCCAACGCTCACCGAAAATGAATAGACTGAATCGGCCTGTGCTGAAAAAGTAACAGTACCGCTGTCATTCAAGGCATAATGAGTCCCGGTCACATTATTTCCAAAGATAACAGGCAGCGATGGCAGATTGATAAAATCAAAGGTCAGAGCCACCGAGCCAGAGATACTCGAGCGCACATCAAAATTCCATACCTGCATTGTATCAGTCAGATTAATCTGCGGGAGAATATCGCTGCTAAAATCATCGCCCAGCGGATTATTCCACTCCGGATGAGGAAAATATACTTGGACATAATCGCCGGGTGGCGTTGGCGGTTCAACTTCATCGTACGCGGAATCAAAAACAGTGGTGGCATCCGGTGCGGATCCAAGATAATTATCTGCGTCTCTCTGAAGCCCATTGTCTGCAGAGATACGAATTTTCCAGATCGCCATATCTTGAATCCATTGATTAATAACATCGGCTCCTGCTTCATCTACCAGAGAAGTCGCCAGGGGCGGCATACGATGTTGGCCGAGCGTTGTCATTCTGAGATACAGCACTGAACTATCTGGATATCCCGGATTAATCCGTTCTGCTCCGGTGACTCCCAAGTCGCTCAATTCTGGCGGGACATGAATAAGATTGGTATTCTGAATGGAAGTTTGAGATCGAAGATCCATATTCGTGCGACCGGGACTACCGGGTCGATGGCATTGCGCACAATTGGCGTCAAGGTACGAACGAGCCCGATCAGCAATATCCTGTGTTTCATCCAGAGGATCAGAGAGTTTGGGAAAGGTGGAATAATTTTCTCCAATGTCTGTAGTAAACACATTAATATGATTCAAACTTCTCAGCTGGTTGTCTGTTGCGTTGCTGTATGGATAGATCCCGTTTAACTCCGCCGTTCTGACGCCAAGTACGTGTCCCGCAGCAGGCGTGTGACACGTTTTGCAATCATTTCTACTGGGATAATAATAGGTTTGCTCATAACTGCCGCCTTCGGCTGATTGATCAGTAATGGTAAATGTTTTCGTATCGCTGCCACTGAGAAGGTAAGCCTCAGTAGCTGCATCATTCCATTCGTAACTAAATCCATCCCATTGATCTCCGGTGGAACGATGTACTAAAAATCGCGTTTCGATGATTTTTCGACTATCCGGATTGCCTCGCTCCAGCTCGAGATAGAAGTTTTTTACCAAGACCGCATTCGGTGGAAATTGCCAGGGATCGTGAATATTAAATCCAATTTGCGTGGTTCCTGGCAGCGCGAGATACCGCGTTTTATAGGCGCCATCAGACCACAGCGGTGAATTCACATCATATGGAATAATACCCGGGGCGACTGTTTGGTTGAGCATATCGGTGTATAACCCAGCATTGGATAGCGTGTCCGGTATATTGCCCGGCGTACTCGTGGTATCCGCCTCTTCAAAAGTGTAGAGAAATCCATTGTAGCCAACGACGTACAGTTCGCCATTTTCATCTTCGCCAAAACTTGAAATGAGTCCGGGAGCCTCCGCAAGCAGCCTATTATCGATCACTTCCCCGTTTTCATATTGCAAGCCCCAAATTTGCCGGTCGACATAATCTCCATAGATATAAGTTCCGGCCAGGCTTGGTATTCGCGGTCCCCGATAGACATAGCCTCCTGTGATGGATTGCCCAACAGCATGACTGTATTCAAATATGGGTAAAGTGAGCCCGGTAGTGTCACACCCGGTTGATGGACTATAACAATGGGTTCCTTCCATAACATTCCAACCATAATTGTTACCGCCCTCAATGATATCAATTTCTTCCCAGGCGTTCTGTCCTACATCTCCCACCCAAAGTTTTCCCGTTGATCGATCAAAGCTAAATCTCCAGGGATTACGCATACCATACGACCAGATTTCCTCTCGCCAGCCGTCAGGGTTGCCTGCAAACGGATTATCCGGAGGAATGCCATATTCCAGAGATCCCGTGGTTGTATCAATATCGATTCGCAAAATTGTTCCGAGCAAGGTCGTTGGATCTTGTCCGTTCTGATAGGTATCGCCCCCTCCGCCACCATCACCGAAGCCGATATAGAGATAACCATCCGGACCGAACATTATTTGTCCACCATTATGATTTCCCGCAGGTTGAGCAACTTCCATCAAAATGCGTTCCGTACTTTCGTCAGCATCATTCGGATCGGAAGAGACCTGAAATTCTGAAATCCGCGAATTCAGATTACCGTAATTATAATACACATAAAACTTGCCGTTCGAATTGTAATCTGGATGAAAAGCGATACTCAACAATCCTGCTTCATTTGGTGAAGAGTTCACCTGGGAAGAAATGTCCAGAAAAGTGGTGACGCTGGTAGCACTTTCCTGGTTAGGAAACACCTTAATGGTTCCGCCTTTTTCCACGACAAAGAGGCGATCCGTTCCATCGTGAGCGCTGGTTAAAAAGACCGGATTTGTAAAACTCAAGTTCGCAAAAGCGCGTCGTAATGTCAGGTCAGATAAGGTGTCGCCGGAAGTAGTAAGCAAAAATGATGTATTCGGCACGCGCTCGGTTAAGCCATAGTCCTGGGCGTTGCTTATACTGCACGCTAACAGCGCAACAATAATTATTATCCCGGAATGAATTTTCATCTGACATTCCTCCTGTGAAGAAAATAACGTTATTAAAATTTATAAGGTGGCGAGTGATATAAGAATATGGTCAGTCGTGTAAAAAATCCAACCTCAGTAGGCAGTGGAGCCAATATAAATAATGAATACCATTAATGTCACGTATTTATTACAAAGAGTAATCAGGCAAAATGAATACGCTTTATTTTTATAACGGATAATTTCTTAGACCATTGAGTTTTAATTTTTTAGGTTGACAGCATTTCTTCTGTACGGTATACTTGCATAAGTTTAAGGTGACAATAACACTCACCTTTTACTTTACAGCTCATCGTCCCTCTCGCCTTGATGAGTTGTAGAATCTTTCCTGCTTTTTACCACAAACATCAAATCGGAGGAGAATAGTTATGAGAATATTTGCAAATATTCTGATAATGATTATGGTCCCGGTATCTATTTTTTCAGCTGATCGCTGGCAAGATGGAGTTCAACGGACACAGGCAGGTGACTGGACTTTTAGTACCTGTTTTGACGGTGCCAATTTAATACATCCCTACGCCAATTATTATTTGCAAAACAACTTGGCCATTGGAGCCGGCTTTAATTATAGCCGACAAAAAACAACTCAACCCAATGATGATACCCGAACCAATAGCTCGTTGGATTTCAAAGTTGGAGGCCGATATGAATTTTGCGGGGATGACAGTCCAGTAATTGGGTATGCAAATCCCTATCTTTGTTATGGCACAAACCGCTCCAAATTTGAGAATAGTACTACCTCAAAATCGACCACATCCTCGTTCGGGGTTGGTGCCGAAATTGGTGGCGATATCTACTTATCAGAAAAATTTGCGGTTGGGGCTACAGCATACCTGGATTTTCGGTGGAGTAATGAAAAACTCGAAAGTAACGGCAATAGCCAGGATGGCGATAAAATATCATCTTTCAGCGCTGGTTTGAATCCAATGCTCAAAGTCACGTGGAATTTTAACTAATAATTCGAGCTGATGACCAATTTCGGACATGTGATAACTCACTGCAGATACGGCGATAACCTGTTGACGCTCATTCTGTAATACAGCCACATCCCGCCCTGATATAACAACGTGCCAATAATCAAGCCTCTATACAGCGCATAAAAGGCATCCTTCACAACAAACTGCAATTCGCTGGCGTGCAATCCTGTTAAATCCTGAAGCATATGTTGCATTTCCGGGGAGAGATACGACATCACTGCTTCAGGATTAAAAACCTGGAGTTGATAACCCGCATACGCAAGAATAACGCTCATCAGCACCAATTGACTCCAGGTGAGCCACGCCCCGGCGTCCGAATTCTCGGCTTTCAATTTTGCACGACCTGTCACTTCCATCCAGCCAGAAGCTGTCACACCAATTGTCACCAATATACCGGAAAAACTCTTTGACAGGATCGCGGCGACCAACCCAAGAATTCCGGTCAGAAATATAGACCAGCCGTTCATCGCTGACACAAAAAGGACACGGCGATATTTCTTTTTCAATTTAGGCGGCATCAGGAACGGCTCATAGTATAATCATCATTTCAGGATGTCTGGGCCATGAGTTGTTCTATCCAATCCAGTTCATACTGAAACACTTCTTCGTAAACCGGTTCGTTGTGAATTTCGTGATACAAGCCCTCCCAGAGATGGAAGGTGCAGAGTGAGCCTGCGTGTTCTGCAAATTCCTGGCTCGCCTCGCTGGAGGTAATCGGATCATCAGCACCGTGCATCAGTAACAACGGCGTTTGCAATTGTGCGGCAGATTTCAGGGTTTGTTCACCAGTCGCTAGCATTTCGACTGCTAACCGCGGAGTCAATTTATCGTGCACCAACGGATCGTTGATATAATTTTGTACGACGATTTCATCGTGTGAAAGACCTTCTGGATCAATTTCATTGGAGAGTTGAAATGTTGGCAGAATTTTATTCAGGATTTTTGCCGCGATCAAAGTCACAGCAGGCGGCTCAAAGGCAGGTCGCAGTAACGGTCCGGTAACGATCGCTCCTAAAATCTCTGGGACATTTTGTACGATATACTTTAAAACCTGCAACCCTCCCAAACTGTGACCATATAGAATATTTGGCGTATCCGGATATTGTTGCTTGCTCACTTCAAGAAATTGGGAAATATCATTTAGCAGTTGATCAAAACTGGGCGTGTAGCCTCTTCGGCCTTCCGACTGGCCGTGACCGCGTAAATCGTACGCTAAGACGGCAAAGCCTTCCTCGGAAAAAAATTGACCAAGATGTTCGTATCGGCCGCTGTGTTCACCTAATCCGTGGACAAGATTTATCACTGCTTTCGGTTGGCGCTCCGGCAGCCAACTCTGTCCGAATAATTCCAGAGAATCACTGGTCGAGAAACTAAATTGTGAACTTTTCACGTGACTGCCTCCCAATTTATTTCACTGAATATTATCCAAAATATTATTGCCACGGAACCGGGGGTAAAAATAGATGTTGGATTAATATTTTAATCCCAATTCCAATGAGAATCAATCCACCAATAATTTCGACCTTGCTGCCAAATTTCTTTCCGACGGTGTTCGCAAAACCAAAGCCGGTGGCGGACAGTATAATGGTTACTACTCCGATTATTAAGACGGCCCTAAAAATCCTGATATTGAGGAATGCAAAACTTAACCCCGCTGCAAGTGCATCAATACTGGTGGCGATGGCAAGCAACAAGAGCATTGAAAATTTAGCAGGATTAAATGTGTTCTCATTTGAGGAGGAAGATCCATTGTAAATCATATGACCGCCAATGATTCCGAGTAAGCCAAAGGCAATCCAGTGATCGTAGTGCGAGATGGCCGAAAAGAGTGAAATCCCGGCGAGCCAGCCGATGACAGGCATCAGAGCCTGGAACAGACCAAAGACCATTGCCATTTTCAAACCGTTTAACAGCCGGTGATCTTGAATAACCAGCCCACTTGAAATTGAAACGGCGGTTGCATCCATTGCCAGTCCTGTTGCAATGAATAAAAGAGTCACCAGATCCATAGGTTTAATTTGCCATCATTCAGTTTCAATTCACGGCAATCTATGGGAAGAAATGGTAGCAAGCAATAAAAGGATTTTTCACTGATTACTCATTTGAATAAACAGCGCTTCGGCTTTAAGCCCGGTGTTTTGCGCCGGGTTAAAGCCGCTATTATCTATTAGGCCAGGAGAGTTATTCCGTTTCAACCCGGCTTCGCCGGAGCTTGAAGCGGGGATCAAACTTGTGTTTGATCGGCTATTTCACAAATTAACCATTCAACCAGAATTCAACACCAAAAAGCACAAAGGAAAAAGTTGTAAATCAAGATCAGGAGCCAAAATGAAAGATTCTCCACAAGGATTATCAAGAGAAAAGTACTAAAAGGAAACGATTAAAAACATTAACACATGAACACTCGCTCCGGGAGGAGTCCCTGCCGGGAAACACCCGAACACTTGAACACTCCAGCACATCCCCACTTTGTCCCTTGAGAAAGTCCCCGATTGCCTGTTAAGTTTTAACCAAAGATTTGAAGACGAAAAGGAGAGACGTTATGAGTCTTGAGACTTTTAGTACTCGCAACGAAAACGATCTGAAGCAGAAAGAGATGGAATTAATCCGGGAAGGCTTTCAGCAAGTAACGAAAAACCGACTCGATCCCGGCGATTATCGCATCACGAATGCCGTTGACCCAGATACCAATGAGGCGATATATACTCTGGAGTGGATGGATTTTGATTACACGGCAGCTTCCGAACGAAAAGAATAACTCATATTCCTGCAATAACTAGGCGGGATGTGTTCAGAAACCCCGCCATTATTTTTATCAATATTTAACCGGCTGCAACCCGCTGTTCTGATATACGATGTGATTCCACCCGACGTTCAGCCGCCTGCAAAATCATCTCGAGCATCTCTGCATAACTTTTTTCCGCAAATTTAGACATTTTTGCCAAGTGACCATCCCAGCACCAACCGGGATTGGGATTGACTTCCAATAATCTGGGATTTCCGTTCGCATCCAGACGCCAGTCCAACCTGGCGTAGTCGCGGCACTCCAAACGCTCGTATAATTTCATACTGCACTCGACAATAAATTTTTCGGCATCGTCCGGGAGATTTGCCTGGATAGATTTCAGGTTCCAGTACGGTGAGTCCGGAAGCCATTTTGCCTCGTAACCGCAGACTTTCGGCAATTCATCGGGAATTTCGGAGTAATCTTCCTCGATGATCGGCAACACCTGATATAAGGAGTTCGGATTTCCGATAATGCCAATGCTCAGATCTTTTCCCGCGAGAAACTCTTCCACCAGGATTGGCTTATCGTATCCGAACTTTTCACGAATCTCCGAAATAGCGTTGATAAGTTCTTCCAGAGAATTCGTCACGCTGCGCTGTGTAATCCCAAAGCTGGAATCGCCAAAATTCGGTTTCACAATCGCTGGAAAACTAAATGGCAGCTCGAAAGTATTGTCGTCCGGTTCAATGAAAAATGCTTTCGGCACCGGAATATTCATCTCCTTGGCAATTCCACGTACTAACGATTTATCATAACAGTACGCCAAACACTGTGACGCTGCACCTGTGTATTGCAGATTTTCCATTTCGAGTAACGCCGGAACATGCAACTCTTTCCGCGGATCGTTGTCGAATCCTTCATCGCAGAGATTCATCACGAGATCAATTTTGCCGCTCATTTTACGTAGATCATTGATCAGGGTATCGTGATTGGTGAAATAATTAAACTGGTATCCCGGCAACGATTTCAACGCTGACTTCAACTGATCAATGGTATAAAAATCATCGTCATCAAATACCATGGATGGCTTCAGCGGATCGTTTTTATTCGGATCGCCCATTACGACTACCACATTTTTCAACTCTTCTTTGGGACGTCGTCTAACTTCCGTCCACTCTTTACTGACTTTTCCGGTCATAACGAGGCGCTTTTCCATCATCCCCAAATCCTGATTACGAACGGATTCCGGTGAGATGGCGCCGTGTAACGTCACGTCAGTCATTCCGGTCTGTTCAAGCAATCGTGTAAGCTCATCTTGAGTATACAACCGCTCGGCATAAAACTGATCCGCGATGACACCTTTCGTCACATCAGTAACAACTTCCCGGGAAATTAACCGGTGCCGATCAGCGGAAAGCGAACGCTCACGACAGACGAACATTTTTTTGTCTATCCACTCCCACGAGCGCGGTTGAAAATGTGATTTCATATGTTTGCCATCAGCCACATCGACTAATAATCGTCCCCACGGCTTTAACACTCGAAAAATCTCTTTGAGTACGCGGATATCATCCTGCACCGTCTCGAAATACCCAAAGCTATTACCGAGAATAACCGCAACTTCAAATGTATCGGGTGGAAATGGTAACTTTCTCGCATCACCCTCGCGGAATTTTACATTCAATCCTTCGCGTTTTGCAATGGTTTTTGCCCGCTGAATTAAATAGTGAGAACGATCGAGTCCTTCCACCTGATATCCGCGTCGAGCCAGTTCCAGAGAATGTCGTCCCTGTCCGCACGCCAGATCCAGGATGTGATCTTCCGGAGTGAGTTTTAAAATCTCTGCAAAGACATCGATCTCCTTCCGGGTGATGTTTTGATCGTCCACCACATCCGCATCGGTTTTCAGGTAAATCGAGTTAAAAATATTTCGCCACCAATCCGGGCGGACAAACGCCTCCAGATCCGAAACCGGTCCCAGGATTTTCACCTTGGTTTGCTTTGTACCGATAGTCTGAATTTGGTGGTCGGGTGACCCATTTTTGGTCATGGTCTGGTCTTACCTTTCTCGGGAAAATGAATGTTTAAAATAAGCGCTAAATCTGGCGCTGGGATGGGTTACATCTTGCTACGCAACGTGTTGTTTTCACAGCTGCAAGTATACGGTAAACTTTACAGAAATCAAGAGGGAAAATGCAAGAATGAAGGATAAAGGTTGAAGGATAAAATAAGTGCGCGCGTGTTTCCCGGCAGGTCCGGCAGGACTTCTCCGGGAGGAGTCTCTTCCGAGGCTGTTGAAGGACTCCTCCTGGAGCGTGTGTTCGAGTTGAAAAGATTAAAGATGGAAGATTAAAGGAAAACCTAAATGAGATGAGCCAAGAGCCAAGATAAAAGATGGCGCAGTTGATGGCTTATAGTGTTTAAGTATTCAGAGAACTTTTTCAGGGTTTGAATGTCTTCCCCGTGCTCTCCAAGTGCGCTTGGAGAGCTGTCCACCTTCGGAAGGGGGGACTGGTTCATACCACAGATCCTTAAAACTCTGGGAACCACTTCCGTCGGTAAGTATTCTGCTACACCGTTCATCTCAGTCGTTTCCCCCTTTGAAGGGGGTCAGGGGGATGAATTGAATTAACACAGCGATTCTACCTACACACTACAGAGAATTAGGATAGACATCTCCAAATAAAAAAATGCGCAACCACCGCAGCGATTATGCATCTTTGGGAAACTGATTTATATAGTCGAAATTACTGTGCCGGTGCAGACACTTCTTTCACCAAATCCTGCAACTCGCCGGACTGGTACATCTCCATACAGATATCGCTGCCGCCGATAAATTCGCCTTTGATGTAAACCTGTGGAATTGTCGGCCATTCGCTGTATTCCTGCAGGATAAACCTGAAATCCGGGTCTTCCAGCACGTTTTTGGATTCAAACGGTACGCCCAGCTGTTTGAAAATCTGGACGACACGATTGGAAAATCCGCACTGTGGGAAATCCGGTGTGCCTTTCATATACACCATAATCGGATTGTTTTTAACGTCCTGATCTATCTGCTGTATTACTGTTTCTTTATCCATTGTATTATTCTCCGTTGTTCTCTATTGAATTTGGTTCTCGCGGACTTTCGCCCACTGATCTTTAGTATAAGTCTTTATCGAAAACGCGTGAATCGGTCCGCCGATCTCTTCCTGAAACGGCGCGTAAACCATGCGGTGACGCTGGACTCTGGATTTATCATCAAATGCATCACTCACAACCGTCACCTGAAAATGATCTTTCGTGCCGGTGAGATCTTCAACCTCAACTTCCGCGTCCGGAAATGTCTCTATCAATGTATCCTTGATTTCGCTTGGTTCTTTCATTCATTCCTCTTCCGTTATTTTTACAGAATAATTTACAGATTCTGTCCGGTGATGCAAGCACTGTATTGAGACTCAGTCGCAAATTTAATAATTAAGAGGTGATTGGTAAGCAAACCGCAAATGCTCCGGAAGGTCCGGAAGGACTTCTCCGAGAGGAGTCTCTTCCGAGGCTGGTGAAGAGTCTCTACTGAGAAACGCGAATAAACGTGAATGAAAAAAATAGGTGAAACAACAATATAAATTGTCATTCTGAGATCCGATTCATCGGATCTCAGAATCCCCGTTGGTTCTATATAAAACCAAAGAAGCAACTGATTAATATAACTTGTTGTAATTTGGAGCGTTATTTACAGAATAAACAGTGGTATTGTGCACCAGAGGTCCCGCGCGCGGAAGTCTTCGGGTGTATTTTCAAACGACCTCACCCTCGGTCCCTCTCCTTCGCAAGGAGAGGGAAGCCAGTGGTCATCCGGGTTCTGGGGATTCAGTAAAAACCCTTCTTCCAAAAGAGAGGGGTTTGTGGTGCAATGAAAGCACACATCCCGACGGAGATAAATTTGCCGAAGTGTAAATAACGCGCTTATTTTCTACATATAACTCATAAAAACTTGGTATAGATTAATGATCAATAAGTAAATTTGGCCTTGTTTTTCATTTCGGCCTCAGGCTCGACGAGTGGAGGAAAAATCAGAATCAACTGTTTGATCATTTCCAGTAGTATTTGGAAATGGGAGTTTTGATTCTGATCCGGAGGGAGTCAAAAGCCTGATCGAAATGAAAAATACAGCCTTGACTTTTTTCTGCGTTTTTGGGTCAAGCCAAAAATGCAAATTGAATGAAGAAACGAATTAGGAATACCATTTAGAATTCCGGGAATCCCCGGGATAAATCCCGGGGCTAATGGAAAATCACTTTCCACCCTTCTGCACAAAATGAAACACATTCAGCGGAAACTCCCGCAATCTGTTTCTCAACCGTTTGGCATCGCCAAGATACTTGTCCAACTCAGCCCAAAATTTGGGACTGTGATTTTTCACGCGGGTGTGGACTAATTCGTGGAGGAGAACATAATCGATTAATTCTTGTGACAATCGAACCAGATTCACATTCAGATTGATATTATTTTTCGACGAACAACTTCCCCACCGGGTTTTCTGATTACGAATGGTGATCCGATTGAATTGAAATCCGTGTTCACTCGCCAGGAATCTCAGGCGGGAAATTAATTCCTTCTTTGCTTTCGGGAAATCGACGGGTTGCAGTGTTTCGGTGCCAGATTTGAAATCCTGTTCAACTTGTTGGATTTCCCGCTTCGTTCTTCGAATCCAGTTAATTTTCCTGAACAGAAATCGTCGCGCCTGGGCTTCAGGCATTCCCTTGGGAATCGTTACCTGTACGCCCTCAAACGGTTTAATGGTAATACTCAGGCGCTTCGCCCGTGCACTATGACGCAGGGACACCTCTCCAATCTCTGGCAAAACTTTTTTACTCGAACGCACTCGCTTCTTCAAATCAAATATTCCTTGTGATAAGAAAAAACCGCTAATCCCTGAGAGATTAGCGGCTGGCTGCGGAGGGAGAGAGATTCGAACTCTCGGAACGGGGAACCGTTCACACGCTTTCCAAGCGTGCGCCTTCAACCACTCGGCCATCCCTCCATTGCTCAAACGCCCTGAATATAAAAACCTGCTGCACAGAATGCAACGAATAGCGTGAAACCGCTCCAGACAATCGATTGTTTGGATTTCCACTTGTTTCCGGTGAATATTTCGTGCAATATTATAGTAATTTAGTATGTTCACTTTGCTTCACGACACAGATTGATTAACGTCGCAAAATTTAAGTAATCTATTGGAGGTTTTTATGAAACTTCTCAAGTATTTCCTCTGGATAACTCTTATGCTATCAACGGTCTATCTATTTGCTGAAGATACTCCAGAAGCAACTCCACCAAATATTACACCCTCAACGCTTTTTCTGACAGAAACGTCTCACATTCTCGCCCCATTCACGATTGGACTTGAAGGGGGATTTTTCGATGTGGTGCGGCGGGATATGTTCAATGCACATGTGAAAATCGGTCTCGGTTCCGTCGCAGAATTCTCCTACGGTACGCATTTACTATACAGCAACATCCTTGGAGGGACTGACAATCTTCCCTCCGCCGCAATAAAAATGAAGATCCCAATCCCCAAGGCATTGCAAGGTCGTTTCTTAAAAAGCGCAGCACTCATGTTAATGAATACCCAACGATGGAATTCGGTACTTGCCAATCGCGACTTTATTGCAGCATCCCCGGATTTTGTAAATGCCGGCGTTCGTGACGTAAGTTTTGAACTTCGCATGACTGCACTAAGTCTCTTACTTACGCATGAGAATCAACAACACTCCAGCTTTCATTTCGGTGTAAATTACATTGAAAGTGAATCCCGGAATACGACTGTCGAATATATCGACTATACAAAAAATGAAAATTCGATAAGGAATATTCACCGGACTTTTGGCGGATATCTCGGATATACTCAGCCGTATAATGAATCCACCTGGTTTTTGTTTGAGATTAGTCTACTGCCGGATTTTCATTTCGATCCACAAACAGAACAAATTGAGATGAATCACGTAGGTGTTTACTTCACCGGAATCCGGTTCCGGTTAACGGAGCCAATCACTCTCGATTCTGGCATTCAATATGACAGCAACGACTCCGGACTCCGGGATCTTAAAATTGCATTCAATCTGAATTTTTTAATCAATTTGATGAATATGCCCCAACCGAACTGAGGATCTGAGGTATGCTTCTAATTATTCGGTTTAAATTCCAGAGAATCCAACAGCGCTTGCCCAACCGATTGAGGCGATTTTCGCTGAATGTCCACTTCCATATTCATTTTGCGCATCAGATTTGCGGAGATTTTCCCCGTTAATTTTTCCAGAGATGTCATAAGCTGTGGATTTTTCGAGTCTTCCGGTGAAACCAACACCACCGCGTCGTACGGAGGAAAAACGTGTCGCGGATCATCCAGTATTTTTAGATTATATGCGTTAATCCTTCCGTCTGTCGTGTACGCGCTGATCACATCCACATTGCCGTTTTTCACCGCTTCGTACATCAAAACCGCGTCCATCGCACGGGTATTTTTGAACTGCAGATTGTACTCACGTTTGAGTCGCGTCCACTCCGGGCGACCGAAAAATTCCACGTCCGCTCCCATCACCAGTTGTGAGGCATGTCTGCTGAGATCGGTGATAGAATTTATGTTTAGTTTCTTTGCTTGTTCTCCACGCATAGCCAGACAGTAGGCGTTTTCAAATCCCAGTTTCGCCACGATAGGCACTTGATATTTTTGCTTCAGATAATTTTTTAGATTTTGCAATAACGTATCGGGATTTGTTGGCATTTTTCGGTCTTTCAAATGCATATTCCAGAGCGTGCCGGAATAATCTACGTAGACATCAATCTGGTTACTTTCCAGCGCATCAAACGCGACAGTTGAACCAAGATTCGGAACAATTTTCGTCGAATACTCCAACTCTTTTCGTAGATAATCACTGAGAAAATTCGTCAGGATGTACTGTTCGGTAAACGGTTTTCCGCCAATTCTAATAGTTTGCTTCCCTAACGACTTATTACCGCCAGTTCCGAGAAAAATTGCAACGATAATTATTACAGCGAATCCACCAATAGAGAGAAACGATCGACCTCTCTTCCGCTCCTGAATGCCAATTTCCAACGCGTGAATTAGTCCGTCAAGCACCAGCGCCAATACAGCCGCTGCCACGCAGCCAAACAGGATTGCCATATTGTTGCGGGTCTGGAGTCCGCTGAAGATGTAGTTCCCGAGCGAAACCGCACCAACCGGCGTGGAGAGCGTGGCAATTCCGACGACCCAAACCGCGGAAGTCCGCAACCCCGCCACGATTACCGGCAACGCCAGCGGCAGTTGAACCATTCGCAACAGCTGGGAATCTGTCATTCCAATTCCCTGTCCCGCCTGGATGATGTCCGCGTCAATTTCTCTGATACCGACGACAGTATTTCTGAGAATCGGCAACAAACTGTAAAGAGTAAGCGCAATCAGCGCCGGAATAATTCCGATCATATTCAGCAATGGAACCATAATTGCCAGCAGCGCAAGCCCGGGAATGGTCTGGATAACGCTGGCAACTCCAAGGATGGAACTTTCGAGTTTCTTAAATCTAGTGGCGATAATTCCCAACGGAACGCTGATAATCACGCCCACGCTTAGTGCAATCAACGTCAGACGCAGATGTCCGCCAAGATAATCCGGCAAATAGTGCAATTGTTCGCTAAATGCACTCATTCGTTCGCCAGTTTTTCCAGTTGATCGGCTTGTTTTTTCGGCGTGGACATCAGTTTTTCTATGTATTCGTTGGCGGGATTCCTCAATAGTTCACCCGGTGTGTCGATTTGTAATACTTTCCCGGCATCCATCACCGCGATGCGATCGCCGAGCAACAGCGCTTCGGTCATATCGTGGGTGACAAATATTGTCGTGATATCAAATCGTTTCCGGATATCAAGATATTCCTGCTGCAAACTATCTCTGGTCAACGGATCAAGCGCTCCGAACGGCTCGTCCATTAACATAATGTTCGGCTGAATAGCAAGCGCTCTGGCGACGCCGACACGCTGTTGTTGTCCACCGGACAAATCAGCCGGATTGCGCTCACGAAATTCCTCCGGTGGCAAATGCACTAATTCCAGCAGTTCATTAACCCTGCTTCGTCGCTTCTCATCAGACCAATCCGCGAGTTTCGGAGCAATGCCGATGTTTTCTCCGACCGAGAGATGCGTAAACAATCCGATGCCCTGAAACACATAACCGATGGAGCGGCGCAGCGTAACAACATCTTTGGAAGTATTTTCCTGTTCGTCGATATAAATGTGTCCACTGGTGGGTTCGATCAGGCGATTGATCATTTTCAGCGTGGTGGTTTTTCCACAGCCGCTGGTGCCAAGCAACACCAGCAATTCACCGGACTGAACCTCCAGAGAAAGATGATCCACGGCGACGGTTTGTTCGTAGATTTTGGTGACTTGTTCGAGAGTGATCACTGGGAGTGCCGGTTAAGGGGTCTGCGAACCGTTTGCTGAAACTGTTGCCGACTGTAGTTGACTAACAGATACAGCGAAAAGATTGTCTTCATCAGTAAACCAGTCGGTCATTATTAGTCCTGCTGTTTGGAGCAATCGATTGACGCGCGCTTTATCGTATTTGCAGCTAATTTCCGTGCGAATAGTCTCGCCTTCGTCGAAATGCACTTCCAAATCGATATCTTTGATTTGCACTGTCTGCTCAACCATTGATTCCAGATAAATTTCGACCTGGGCTTCTTCGCGATTATAAAACGCAACGTGAGCAAATGTAGCGGGATCGAAGTTACCATTTAAATCGTGATTGATAACGCGTAAAATATTTTTGTTAAATTCGGCGGTGACGCCCTGAGCATCATTATAAGCGGCTTCGAGGGTTGCCGTGTCTTTGATTAAATCTGTCCCGAGCAGGAAGTAATCGTTCCCGGTCATCTGTGAGGTGATCAGATGCAGAAAATTATCGGTTTCGGTGTCGTTCAGATTACCAATGGTTGAGCCGAGAAATGCGATCAAACGCGGTTCATCGGAATGCGGCAACTCAATCGGCTCGATGAAGTCGCCGGTGAGTCCGTGCACGAACATCTCTGGGTAATCCTGGGACAAATTGCGCGCAACTGATTTCAGAAAGTCAGCGCTGACATCGATGGGAACAAAACCTTTCAGCGAATCTTCTTTCTGCATCGCATCCAGTAATAAGCGGGTTTTGGTCGCCGCGCCGGCTCCGTATTCCACCAGGACAGTCGGCTTGTACTTTTTTGTAATAAGCGGACTAACTTCCTCAAGGATTTTGCGTTCGGTGCGGGTTTGGTAATATTCCGGCAACTCGCAGATTTGTTCGAAAAGTTTCGATCCCCGTTGATCGTAGAAATATTTTGGGAACAGAATTTTCGGATCTCTGGTCAGTCCCCGGCGAACGTCTTCCGCCAGGGAACCTGTCGGATGATTGGCTTCTTCAATCTTGACCTGGTTAGATTTTAGCGTGGGTGCTTCCACTGAAAATTCCCCTTAAAATGTAATTGGTTTGACTTCCAATTTGCATTCCCCGTTTACAGTAGCCAGAAACCTAAATTAGAAGTCAGAAGGATTTGATTCAACCTGCATCAAGGATGCAATGTACCCAAAATCAGAGTGATCTGCTCAGAAAATTGCTGTCCGCATCACAAAATCGCCAGAGATGATCCGTGGATTGCGAGATGCCAATGCGCTTGGTGGCCTCGATTTCAGGTTCCTGATCGCGTTCGAAAATTTGGACGTATTCTCCAATTTTTGATGTATTCCACTGCTTCTTAATTCCCAGCGCTTGGCACAATTTACTCGGTCCGTTGGTCATCGTCTTTAATGATTTGTAATTCCCCACATCCCATTGTTGTGATACTTTTGTCTTTCTGCGACTCCGGCGTGTCATCATCTCCGGGATGCCTTTCAACGGTTCAATCGCCCGCAACAATACCGCGCCGTATTCACCGGGATGACACGTGATATTTGCGGCCAATCCGTTATGAATGCTGTAGACGTAAAGTATTCCAGCGGTCTTCATCAATTCAGCAGCGCTGTTCGATCTGGTATAGGAATGCGACGCCAAATCTTCCGGCGGACCGGTATAGGCTTCCGTTTCTACAATCCGTCCGGAACAGTTGCCAACCCAGATGACGCAGCCCAACACCATCTTTGCGAATTCCACGGGATGTTGTTGATAAGATTTTGCAGACAGAGGAGAATTTCCACTCATAAGGATGATATGATAGAAACTCGCAGGGAATTTTCCAACGAGATATTTTTGGGAATGTTATGACTCTGAATGGGTATCAGGACATATATTTTGGATTTTGTTTTGTGTTTTTATTTTTCACGTTTATCCGCGTTTCTCGGAAGAGACTCCTCCCGGAGAAGTCCTTCCGGACCTTCCGGACCATTCGCGGTTGGGTGACATTTCTCAAATTCATATTCGAACTTGCTCCTCTTTGATGAGCAAAGTATATTAGGCACGTTGTTTGACAAGGAGAGGTGGCTGAGCTGGCTGAAAGCGGCGGTTTGCTAAACCGTTGAGGTGGATAATCCCGCCTCCGGGAGTTCGAATCTCCCCCTCTCCGCTAATCTTGATAAATCAGGATTCTCAGACCTTTTAAGTATCTTTAAAGCCAATCTATCTCAAAAATTATTTTTATAAAATGATGTCATATTACGCCGAAATGACAATATTTTTGCTAGAGATTTGCTAGAGTGACTTGTCTTCAACCTAGACTTCATTTACATTTGTAATACAATTTAGTCAAACAAATTCAAAATTCTATACTGATGAGGGCAAAATGAGTGTTTACAAACCTAAAAATAGTAAATACTGGTATGCCAGATATAAAAATCATGAGGGGAAATGGGTTGCGAAGTCAACTGGTTCAAAAAACAAAGCTGTTGCACAACAAATTGAGCGCGGATGGTTTGATCAAGCGACAAAAAACCGAGAGCTTGGACTTCCGCAAATTAACACAATTTCTCTCGCTAATTTTATTCCACTGTATGAATCCAAACGCTTGTCAAGTCGATCTCCTAAAACAGTTTCTATAGATAAGCGTAGTTTATTGGGGTTGCTCTCCCTTCAGAATCCTGGAAAACTATTAAGTGAAATTACCAGCCAGGATATTTCAAACTATAAAAGTAGACTCAAAATTAGAGGACTTTCTCCGTTTACTATTAATAAACGGTTACGTGCAATTGGGACCGCATTCAATTGGGCAATTAAAAATGGTTTTACAAGAAGGAATCCTGTAAAAGATGTTGATAAACTTAAAACTCCCCAAACATTACCGTTGGAAATCCCGAAAGAAGATGTCAGATCGTTAATAGACGCATCCTCTGAAAAATGGATTGGCGATTATATTCGAGCAGCGGCATATGGTGGATTTCGGTCGAGTGAAATTACCGGGATAAGTGTGGATGATATTGATTTTAAAAACAAGTTTGTGTCTGTCATCGGTAAATTTAATAAACAAAGATATGTTCCTCTCTTTCCATCTTTAAATAGTTTATTTACTGAAATATTGGGAAGATCTCCTGATGAGGATTTAAGATATCTTCGCAGGAGTGGACACGATGGACGGGAAGGAGGAAAACTGTTTTATCAAGTTGCTCATTCTTCGGTTGTTTATCATGCTTATAAATCTATTATACAGGAAAAATGGCCAAACGATAGAAAACGTAATCAATACAGATTTCACGATCTAAGGCACACATTTGCCACTAATTACCTCCGGAATGGTGGATCACTCGAAAAATTGCGTAAAATATTAGGACATGAAAAAATTCAAACAACGCTTATTTATGAGCACTTATTAGTTGATGATCTTCAAGAAGATGAGGATCCAGTAAAGTATTAAGTTACCTTAATATCATGGAAATTTTTAGATTTAGTTTCCCAATGGTAATATCTTTTTCTTAGTTGGAATTCATTGAAAAAAAGAGAGGTTCCTCGACTGCCTGGTGGTTACGTTTGAATAACCACAATTCAACAACCACCCACAGGAGGAACCTCGTAACAAAGGTATCCCAAGATGAATCAACCTGCAATACTTTACGAGAGGGCATCGACCAACCCTTCGCGGTGCATGTGCACTTACTCCAGCACTAAATGGAACTGAGCCGGTTACTCATCAATGAGGTATTGGAAGAGGAGGGCCAGGAGAAAACGGGGCCCCGCTACAGTCACCACAAGCCCCACGACGGCCAGTACCACCGTTGGGGTTCCAACCCCGGCAGTGTCGGGGTGGGCGACGAAATAATTCTTTCGCTGTAATACTTTTCATGGTGCGGATGAGTTGCGAGGCGCTGACGGTCGGCACACTTTGTATCAAAAAATGGACATGATCCCCTTCATAGCCAATCTCCACACAATACATTTCATACCGCTCTGAGAGTTCCTATCAGATCTGGACCAAACTCTCGCCCCACTTCCTCGGTAATGACCAGATTTCGGAACTTCACTGGCACCACAATATGGTATAATAACAGGGTTTTATTATGACTTTTATAAATATGGTCATCAGGCATATTTCTAATTTACACTAGTACGCCAGCACTTGAAAACCTTAGGTTTTCAAACTTTCCTCTCCAACCCCGATGCAGAACCTTCGGGGAATTCGTTGGTCCCCTCAGTCAGTGGTTTATCAACCACCTGAAAATTGTAAGAATTACGCGCCATTGTTTGAACTGGTCCTGTGGTTAGCATTAATAGAAATACCGCGACTAGTAACGAAAACCGTCGCCACTTGTACCTGATGTTCATGTTCCTTCTCCCTGTCTGCGGTGCTTGATGTGCTCCAGATGCACACTGCCTCCAATCGTGATGATGTGAATTCAACATTAAATTTTTGTTCCTTTGCGGTAATGGATTGTGGATAATTCCCGGAGTCGGTGCGCTGCCGCTTCTGCCGTAATGTCCCGCTGGGGATTTGCCAGCATTTCGTATCCGACTCGGAATTTTTTTACGGTAGCCGAACGCAATAACGGCGGATAGAAATGCATATGAAAATGCCATTCCGGATAGGTATTGTCATCGGTTGGCGCCGGATGCAATCCGGCTGAATACGGAAACGATATTTTAAACAGATTATCGTACTTGACGGTAATCTGGTGAATGATATCGGCCAATCCTCGCTTCTCAGCGGAATTGAATTCCAAAAAATTTCCAAGATGTCGTTTGCTCAGCAGCAACACTTCAAACGGCCAGAAAGCCCAGAATGGGACCAGCACAACGAAGTGTTCGTTTTCAACTACGATGCGTTCGGCTTTTTCGTATTCAATCTGCAGATAATCGCACAGCAAACACGAGTTATGCTTGCGGTGATATTCTCGCTGCTGCTTAAGTTCTTTTGCCGGCTCATCGGGAATAATTTCCTGCGCCCAGATCTGTCCATGCGGATGCGGATTGCTGCAGCCCATCATCTGTCCCTTGTTTTCAAAAATCTGGACGTAGCTAATTTTTTCCATCGTGCCGAGTTGACGATATTCTTTTATCCAAAGATCCACTACCTGTTCCACTGCTGAGATTTCCATTTCCGGAAGCGTAAGATCGTGTCGCGGTGAAAAACAGATAACCCGGCAAGTCCCACGTTCACCTTTTGCAATGAGCAGATCACTTTCGTTGATATCAGCGGGCGGTGTTTCCAATTTCAACGATGCGAAATCATTCGTAAATACGAAAGTCTGATCATAGTCCGGATTTTCCACACCACCGGCGCGGGTATTTCCGGGACAGAGGTAACACTCCGGATCGTATTCCGGGCGCTCCTTGGTGGGAGTTTCCTCCTTTTTTCCCTGCCAGGGCCGCTGAGCCCGGTGCGGACTAACCTGAACCCACTCTCCTGTCAACGGGTTGTAGCGTCGGTGCGGATGATCGTTAAAGTCGAATTGCATAGCGTAAAATATTTGAGTTTATGATTTTTATTTTTTATTTGTTAACAGATCTCAATGCATGGGTCTTAATATGTACACCCACAATCTGAAAATCGAAGGAATGATGTTATGTTGCGTTAGTTTTGTCTTCCAAAAGTAATTCGTTGAGTATCAGAAGTAATCATTTTAGTAAAAGTTTGTGTCCCATTAAACAGATCCAAAGTAAAATCGTTTTGAGTTTCTACTTCAATTTGAATGGGATCATTATAAATTTTACGGTTATTCACTAACAGTTTGATCGGCGAGTCACCGAATTTTAGATTTTCTACGCCGACTTCTTCAGTCGTCAGCAGATTCCAGCGAATCTTGTTGTGCGGCACATCCAGATTGATCCCGATGTAGTTTTCGATGAGTTGCGCAATAGGTCCAACGCCAGTCCAGCCGACGAAATCTGCCTTTGCCATCGATCCCGGCTTCGTGAATTCCGGAGCGTAATTCTCCCACACTGTTCCGGTACCTTCAAAGATTGCCGCCATATTATTTAAGTGATTCAGCACAATATCTCTGGCGAGTTTGATCTGGTTTTGCGCGACCAGTCCTTTGGTGATCATTTGATTGGTTGGCGCCCAGATGCTTCCGCGCCAGTACTTGCCGGACGGCGCATACTTCGGTTCGTCTGCCGCTGCAGTCGGTACCCGATGCGGACGATTAAACGACTTTGCGTCATTCAGATGATACACCAAACCTTCAACCTGCTCAGAATCGGTAATCCGGCCCCACATCGGCCAGAAGGACGCCACAGTTTTGTGCTTCATAAACGAACCGTCTTTGTCCAGATCCCAGTAAAACCGGTCTTCTGCGCTCCACATATCCCGGTTCACGATTTTTTTCAACTCCGAATGCCGGCTATGCATCTCTTTCGCAGTGTCGTCATCACCAATGACCTCTGCCATCTTTGCAAGATAGTAAGCCGCCAGCGCTTCGTTGGCGTCGTAATCCACCCAGGAGTACGGCGGGTAAAATTTATTCGCCACTGAGCGCGGAGAATTATCCATTCCGCTGCTCCAGCCAGACCAATAATAGTGTCCATTCTCGTGACGCCGGTTTTTCATCACCCAGTGCGCGTAATCACGTAAAATGGGAACAACCCGCTCGAAACGCGACGAGTCTCCGGTGGTGAGATAATATTCGTATTCGATCCAGGAAAAGAGATTATTCCGCGTAAACCATGGTGAATCTTCCGGTTGATCGTCTTCGCCGGTTTTCTTGCGAATCACACCGGAAATCGCACCATCAGGATGTTGCTTGCGATAGAAATTATCCAGACTGACCATATTCGGAAGACTGCCTTGAGAATATTTTGCCCACGCCAGCGAAAAACATGTATCCCACTGGAAAATCCGGTTGTCGAACGCCGCATCGATGTACCAATCGACGAAACCACTTCCTTTGATGCCGAGTTCGGATTTAATGAGCCCCAGTTCCCAGCATTTATCGTACATTTCGACCAAATCGGGTCTGGATGGTAAAATCGGACGTGGCACCGTTTTCAACAATTCATCCGGCGTAATCGGTTTGCCCTGCAGTCGTTTTTTGCGTTGTTCTGCGGTCATCTGTCCGAATAGCAGCGATTTTCCCAAGAGCAGTGTCATCGATCCAGCTGATGCCTTTTTTAAAAATTTTCGTCGATCCCAACTAATGTTATTATTCATCTTCATTCCTATTTTTCATCCACAGACTCTGATAATTTCTCATCTGACAAATATCCATTTGTATTTTCAGATTTGTTATATTTAAAACAAGTATATAATTGCGATCGCTTAAAATTCTTCCACATGATTTTACCTCTGATAGATGATGACACATAATTTAGGTAACTCTTAATAGGCGCAAGTAGTATTTCAACCTTGGTATCTGGATGATTTTCATTTTTATATGAGTTTGATTAACTGGTCATCTTGTTTTTTGTACATTTTTCGCACAGCAGCTCCCATTAAAAGAATCATTTATATTATCTAACTATTTTGCATTTCTGAAAATTACCCCAATTAACTTATTAGTTTGTTTCAACTATTCTATAGTTATATCTGGTTATCACCTGTTCCATCTGCAATCTTAGTTACGTAGAAAGAAGGTGTCTTTCCAAATTTGTCCTGATAGACTCTTGTAACCTGCTTTTTATAGCGTCTTATAAAACCAGATTCTACAAGATTAATCGTGCACCCCCCAAATCCAGCTCCCATCATCCGTGCTCCATATACACCACTCATATCTTTGGTAACATCCACAAGTAAATCCAGTTCAGGGGAGCTGACTTCATACTTAGTATGTAATCCGTTGTGACTCTCATACATCAATCTTCCGAAAGTATGTAAATTATTGAATTCCAGAGATTCACATGCTTGTTCAACTCTCGCGTTTTCCTCAACCACATATTCACACCTTTTATAAATTATTGGATCAATTTCATTCTGATGGGTTTGTAAAAACTTTAAACTCACATCTCGTAAGCTTGTCAGAGTCGGATCATACTGCCGCAAGGTTGAGACACCTTGACTACACTGATCGCGTCTGATGTTATATTCTGAACTAGCAAGCGATCTGCGAATCTGTGTGTCACATAACACAATACGTAAATCATCTTCGATAAATGAATAATACTTAAAGTCTAGTGACCGGCAATCCAATTTGAACACATGGTTCTTCTTTCCATATATATTTGCAAATTGATCCATGATTCCACACTGAACACCTACAAACTCATTCTCGGCACGCTGTCCCATCTTGATCATAGAGAGGGGAGAAATATCCAGATCAAAAATTTCATTCAATCCAAAAATAAATCCACCTTCAAGTGCTGCTGAGGACGACATTCCAGATCCAATGGGTAAATCTCCACCAAACACACAATCAAATCCTCCAATTTTATACCCATCTTGTCGTAATTGTTGGATAACCCCGAGGAAATAATTGGGCCAGCCTAAGGAACTTTTTGAGAAATTGTTATCGTTAACGTCAAAGGTAAAAGTTTGATCTTTATCCAGAGCATATATCCTGGCAACGTGGTTCTCATTCGGGGCGATACCGAACACAATTCTCTTGTCAATGGCAGCGGGTAAAACAAACCCTTCATTGTAGTCCGTATGTTCTCCTATCAAATTCACTCTACCAGGAGAACGAACAAATACCGGAGTGCTATCAAAATGTACTCGAAATTGATGACTGACTTTTTTGAGTAGAGTAGTCATATCCAAAATGTTATTTACCTTGTTTTATTTTTATTCGTCCACAGAAAAAAGAGTCCGACCAATACCATCAGCCCTCCCCACCACAAATCAGGATGTATCTCTTGAAGTATCGTCAACTCCTCAGGAGGTGAAATAGCATTGAAAATTCCGGAGATAATGACCAACCCACCGATCACCAGGAGAATTAATCCGACGAAATGCCAGATTGGTCGCATTTGCTTCGGTTCTGTCGCCATGACGATTTGTCCTTCCGTTTACCAGAAAATAATATTTAAAATAATTAGTACGATAGCCGAAATAATCGCATAGAACTCTGGTTTCCGATAAAATTTTACCTTTGCAGTTTCAGTCTCTTCGGTGAGACCTTTCACCAGGCCAACTAACTCAGAATCAGGTTTTTTCACGGTAAAAATGCTGACGAGAATAGTGACGCCAAAGCAAATAAGCCATGCCCACCAGGCACGCCAGAAATTCGCCGCCATATCGCTGGCAACATTCGACATTGTAATGGCGCTCTCTGCAATCCATCCGGTCCGCACACCAAGCCACATCGAAAAAGAGGATACCATTCCAATAAGCAGCCCCCAAAATGCCCCACTAGGAGTAATCCATTTCACAAACATTCCGAGCAACATAGTGGCAAAGAGCGGTGCATTGACCCATGAAAAGATCGCCTGCATATAATCCATAATGGTCGGCATATTTTTCGCCCAATACGCCGTTGCCACACTAATAATAATCCCGACGATGGTCGCCACTCTTCCCATCCACAGCAGATGTTCGCTCGAGGCATCCTTTTTAATAACAGATTTGTAGATATCATACGTCCAGACTGTATTAAATGCACTGATATTACCTGCTTGTCCCGCCATAAATCCAGCAAGCAAAGCAGTAACCCCCAACCCGATTAATCCGGTGGGATAATATCGCGCGATGAGCATTGGTAACGCCGAGTCATAATTCACGCTCCCTCCGTCGTGCAAAAGATGAAATCCTGATTGCGGATCATTAGAGAGCACTAGTGCAATCAATCCGCCGATCACTACGATAAATGGCAATGCCATCTTGAAAAAGGAAGCAATAATGGGCGTCATGCGTGCGGATCGTAAATCTTTGGCAGAAAAAGCGCGCTGCACAACCAGGAAGTCCGTCGTCCAGTATCCAAAGGAGAGCACAAAACCAAGGCCAAGCACAATCCCACCCCAGGTGACCAGCATTCCATTCTGAGTCGGATCAGCGGACGTCGACCATAATGTGTTGAATGATTCCGGAACCCTGGCAAATATCTCATGAATACTTCCTATGTCCACGATCCCGAGAATCACAACAAGAAACAACCCAAACCAGATCAGAAAAAATTGCATAATTTCAGTGAAAATTGCCGAGAGCAACCCACTCATCGTTACATACGCTGCAACGGTAATTGCGGAAGCCCACATACTTACGCCCCAATGCCAACCAAGAAACGTATGCATAACCAGCGCCATAGCATACAAGTTAATACCGGATACCAACAGTGTCATTACTGCAAAAGAGATTGCGTTGAGCACCCGAGTTTTTTCATCAAACCGGAGTTTCAGATATCCAGGCACTGATTTTATTTTGCTGCTATAGTAAAAAGGCATCATATAAACAGCGAGAAACAACATTGCCGGAATGGCACCGATCCAATAAAAATGTGCCACATACATACCGTACTTAAAAGTATTGCCGGTCATTCCCAATAATTCAAGCGCGCCCATATTTGCGGATAAAAAGGCGAGACCGGCTACCCAAGAACTATTCTTTCGCCCAGCCAGAAAGAAATCGTCGTCACTTTTCGTATAACGTTTCAGGTAATAACCAACGCCAAGAACAAACGCAAAGTACACGGCAACTATAAGCCAATCGATCAACGACAATCCAATTGAATTCATTTGTCCATCCTGTTTAAATGACTGTTCCCCGTTTTAGTATTACATTAAGTGCTGCTTGATGAATTGTGAAACTTTCGTACATCCGGCTTGCCTTGCCAGATACTCATCTCAAGTGCCCAGTTGTGTGCTTTGTGTGCATCAATTTCAACACATTCCCCCCGCTTGACCGCCTCACTTAAGGAATCCGGGCGCCCATTAGTGGGTTCAATACCTATTGTAAAATGTTTTTGCTCACTTTCCTCTGGCCATCCCCCGTAACATAACCATAATCCTAAATACGGAATTTCTATAGGATCAAAATGGAATAACAGCGCTTCATCCTGCTGTGGATGATACACGCCAGCCAACCCTGTACGTAATGGATAAGTAAAAACTTTCATCGCTTGATTCAGATTTTGCGGCTGGACGACAGAGTAATCGATCGTTTGTCCGTTATTGCCAATCAATGGCCAGGGGATTTTATCACCGAATGCTCCAATTGAAGTATCAGATGCCCAATTTATGAAAACTTCATTAATTTTATCAGCGAACATAAGCTCTGTACCGGCTTTGATTTTTAATAACGGATGCGCTGACCATAAATAGGTCAAAGGAATAACGGAATCGTTCGTCAAAGAATATTTGATAACTACCCGATTGTCTCTGAGAAATAATTTCTTTGTCAAAGTGTATTGAAATTTGAAACCTGTTATTGAGAGTGTAAGAATCTCATCTGTAATGTCATAGTCCCACGGCCGTGACCACAGTTCACCATGATCCGGAATGTAAATATTAGTCAACTTTTCAGGATGACTCAGTCTTCGATATTCAGAGGCTTCAATGGTCGGGAAACACTCATCAAAACCACTGGTATCAAACTGTTCGAAATCTGCTCCATATCCTGCAGGGGAATACTTCCCTCCATCGTTTTGTGGCTCAAGCAGGAATTGGGTTCCTGTTATTTTGTTTTCAAGTCGGGTCATTTTACCACCGATTTCCGGCAGGAAAACAACGCGAAGGGTATCATTCTCTAAACCAATGTGCGTAAACCCGAGATGTTGAAATTCCTGAATCATGATAATCTATAATGCGATTTCTCTCAAATTAATCATTAAGGACCTCATTTTTTGAACAGTAATTCAAGCTCAGATGTACAATAAAACTAATTATACACTCTTTATAAATCTCCGCGAATCCAATTATTATTAATCTTGTGCTATTCCTTTATATCTACACACCCAAATCAACGCCGATATTTTAATCTAATCAGCGGAATGGGTTACTGAGCAGATCAGATATCCAGATGTTTCAAAAATTACAGAGGCTCAATTTTGGGCATTGAAACATCTATTTGCTCTGGATATTGAATCTGTCAAAATTGCCGTGATCCATGGCTCGCATAGCAACGAGGTGACTTCGCATTTGCTACTTGTTTTCAGAAAAACACTCTAGGAGATCTAGGGGCATTAGACGAAAAGTTCCTCTGGTCAAATGATATATATAACGATGCAAACATTAACAAAGACCGTAGTACCACTGATAACGGCTCCTAATTCAAGAAAACCCGGAGGATCACTGTCGAACGGAATTCCATATCCTTGGGATCTGTAAAAGCCTAATCCGGATTCGGAATGTCACCGACAAACTTCGAGAAGTTAATATTCTGTCGCACAAGATGGCCCTGAGCACTAACAACACTGACAACAAAACAAAAAACAAGAAATATAATTTTGATTTCCATCTTTGATTTTCATACGGGTTCCTTTTCATTTGATAATGCTATTTAGGCTTCTGTTCGAAAAATACCTTAATTAAGGTTCCAAATACCACCTGGGATGCGCATTGTTGTAGGCCTGTAACGCAACCCATTTATCACGGGACGAGTTCGCTCTACTGACGTTATCTAAATACACCCCGTCAAATCCCATATCAACAATCCTGTCGATAGAGGATCTGCCATCCGTAAACTGGGAATGATTGAACGCGGGATTTTTATACTGGCTGCCGCCTCGTACAATAATATCCCTCCACTCAGGATGCCACCAGATCGGCGTGGACTCGCTGGCGTACTGTCCCCGGTACGCCGCCCAGAGCATCCAGTTTGGGATATCAGAACGCCCGACTCTTTTACGAGCTGGTATAAATGTGCCATTCTCGACAGTGCCTCGGAAGAATGCACTTGTGCCAGGTTTAAGCATAACCGGATCGGCATACCAGCGATACGATTCTGTCGTGCCGATACTCAGATACGCGATAACCAACCGTCTGCCGCCCTGGGGTTTCCATTTAAGGGCTTCTACCTCTTCCCTGGTAAGAGAACTCATGTCGAAATGCGCGTCAATATAAAAAACATCCCACTTTGAGGCGGCGAGCCGCTCAATATAGGCCTTCCTGCCTTCATTTTGAGAGTAACCATTTGCCACCCAGAAAAAGTCCCATTCACTCCCGTGGTCTGCGATCGCCTGATCAACTACCTCCGGAGTACCGGTAGGTCGAAAACGCCCGCCTGCGCAAGGAACCAGATAGCCGGCTGTTCTGGTTATATCGAGACGGCGGGAGGGATTCTTTTCCCAGTCCGGCCAATTCGTGTATTTACCGGTACTGATCATGTACAGATAGTTTTCCGCATCCATCATCTTATGAACATTGTTGCTGTTTAATGTATGCACGACGCCGGCTGGTATGGGATGATGGATGATGTTGTAACTGTTGGATGAAGGCGAATAGATGGGCATGTAGCCTGGATTTCCTATCCCCGGGGACTGATACACTTCCGCACTTAACCGCGGGTGCCAGAGAATATTATTCTCTGCGGCAATTTTCTGATTTTCAGCAACGATCTGCACGGTGTTTCCGTTCGTGTTCGCCGTACCCTTGATGCCAACCTTGGTCAGGTTTGCCAATCTTTTTACAGTCGTCTGGCTGAAATTTTCAATCCCCCAGCCGTCAAGCAGGTTAAGGAGATTCCAGTCATATGAATTTTCAGGATTTCCATTTATATGGGCATATTGTAGCGTGTCCTGCGGAATTACCTGAAAATCCGGATTTCGGGTTTTCGCCCTGATGGCAACCTCCATTATGAATGCCTGCATTTTGCGAGCGCGTGCAACAGCGCTGACATCATCAGGATCGCCATAATACTCCTCAACTTTCGCATTCAGCTCTGCTATCGTATAGCCTCCTTTGGGTGTCCATGAGGAATTTTGTTTTAATTCAGTGGCAGACAACAAATGTTTGGGAATCTGGAAAAATAGCGCCGGAGCGGCTCCCACAGCGGTGGCTACAAGCATGCCGGTTTTTAAAAATTTTTTCCTGTTCATATCGTCTCCTGTATGGCATTTTATTCTTGTTCATTTAACTTCACCCGATGACAGAGAATAAAACCTATAACACTGTCGTCGAGCCGATCAAATTTGCACCAAGGTCGGCATTCCAGATATTTCCTTTATTAGCAAATCGTATACAACGCTTATTAGCGCTCTTTTCTTTAGGATCATTAATCTTCAGGTAAATTTCATAATCCCCAGCTGGAATGGCACCGAATGCGGACATGATAACTGAGAAGTTCAAATCACGCCATGCAGCCCTGTTGTCCGGCCTAGTATTACCGCCCTCATCTGTCAGCCAGTCCCGAGAGTCCAGATCCGTTGGGGCAATGTAAAAGTCAGGACCAGTTTTTGACTTCAGAATAACCAACACATTTTTCCGATTGACTATATTCCCAAAGCCGACATTTTGAATTTTACCTTCAAACTGCAGGACACCATCCTGCTCAACCCATTTGCTTGCTCTTGCCTCACGCAACACGAGACGGTACCCCAATCTGTCGCGGACATATTCTAATCCGGTTCTGCCGTCATATTCCGGGTCAAAGACCGCGGTTTTTATTTCACCGGTAAACTGCCCTTCTCGTATTTCTTCTTCATTGGCCGGGAACTGGATCGGCTTCGTGACATTTTCTTCAGTATATATAAAATTGTTCCAACGGTTATATCTGCCATGCCTCATATTCAAAGCAGTCGTCCGGAGCTCCCGTGCTTCTATGAGAGCTCCAGGCATGGTGCCGAACACGTTATCACCGATGCCTCCTTCTCCCTGGACAACCTGATTTTGCTTATGGATCCAGGTGATAACCCGATAACGGTCATATACGCTGTCGCCGTATCGTTCATCGATCATTGAATTTCCTTCGGAAAGCGATCCGTTGTCGGTCCAGCTTCCAGCTGCGTAACTATCGTTGAAAAATCCAAACCGCGCCTCAGGAGAACCCCGGGGCGGAACAGGCATGTCGTTTATATTCGTGAAGGTATAGGAGGTCCCATAGGTTTCGTTGTACCATGCCAGAAATCCCCCGGCATGAGTCAGAAGCGCGCGGGAAGGGGGTACAGCGTCCAGATATGCGTCCAGCAGCATCTTGTACGCATCCACGCTTTGAGCCTCAGGCGATGAGTGCTGTTCTCCCCATGGACCGAGCATGCCGGTTTTGACGCACATGATGATGTCTTCGAATTCATGTAAAACGGGCTTAAGCTGCCACAGATGGTATTCTATCCAGTTCTTGTCCTTATGTCCAGGCACGTCGCACATTGCCGACGGGTTGTTTTCAGTTACGTATGTAGGTTCAGGCCCATGTATAAGCCCCGGGGTTAGATCCAGCTGGGGATACTTATGAGGTTCAATATAGCTGAACCCGTTACCGTCATAGGAAAATTTTACCAGGGCTACACCATTGCCGTCCCTCACCTTCTGCAGTAGGCCTCTTATGTTATCAAGTGCGAAAGGTGTAAGGGGTTGCGTTTTCCCAGTTCTTGCTGCGCCAGTGCCCGGGTCTTCAAATAATCCGTCATCCTTGTAAGCAAATGCATCGTGAGCTGAGAGGAACGCATTGGACGAAAAGTTACACAAGTCAAAACCTATGAATGATATGGCAGGAAGAGCAGCAACTCCGGTACCGCCGATGTATGGATCGGTCTTTTGATTCACACCATTATAAAATTGTGTCTTCTCAATATCATCACCCTCCACAGGAGGCACCTGTCTGCCATGATACAGAACGGAGTTTTTGTCCACCGGAACCCGGTGATCCACTTCAGGCGTGATGCCGAAGGGTGAGTTCGATTCGTTAACCAAATCCGGTGGGATATTCTGCCAGCGGCCTCGGTAGGCTCCTCTGCCGGGATTCGGAATATCAACAGGATTTTCTGTATAGTCGAGATCCTGCCACACAAGGGGGGCTGCATCTTTCTCATCACCGCCATCAGACGTTAGATTGTTTCCGTCAGCCGTCCCGGCATTTCCGGCATTCACCGGACCCATCAGCGCCAGGCCGACGATTACCATGATTGCATTCACTCTCAACACTCTTTTCATAACCGTGTCTCCACCGTAGTATTATTACTGTGCGCTCGTATCTCGATCTATGGGACAACCGTTGTCGAACCGATGAGGTTTGCACCAAGATCGGCATTCCAGATGTTACCTTTGTTCGCAAACCGAATGCAGCGCTTATTGGCACTGGTTTCTTTGGGATCGTTGATCTTTAGGTAAATTTCATAATCCCCGGGAGGAACACTGTCGAATGCTGACATATGAACTGAGAAATTCAGATCACGCCATGCGTCGGTATTGGTTGCCCTGGAGTCCGGCATTTCACCGTTTGGCCCTGCCTCTGCAGGCTGCCAGTCATACGGATCTATGTCAGTAAGCACCGCACTGGATCCAAATCCGGTTGATCTGGATTTCAGAATTACCTTCACGGCTTTTTTGTTAAAAATCTGACCCCAGCCGACGTTTTGGATCTTCCCTTCGAACCTCAAAGTACCATTCTGCTTCACCCATTCACTCGCCTTCGCCTCGCGTAGCACCAGCCGGTAGCCGAGCCTGTCACGGTAATACGCCAGTGCGCTTTTGCCTTCATAGACCGGGTCATAAAGAATCTGTACTGTTTTCCCGTTCCACGGGTAGGTTATCTCTACCGCGATGCTGTCTCGTGTGTAGGGATAATCTGCCCTCGACTTAAAACTACCCGGACCCTGCTGCATACACATGTAAGTAAATCTGGAAATACTGTGTTCATAAAACATAGAAGGAAAACGTAGAATTACGTCGTTGAAAGGATTGCCCAACCGTTCACCGACCGGAACATAGCCACCATTAGTGCGTGAGGCAGGCTCTTTAGATATCTGTTCGCCACCGTAGACAGACATTTTTCCAAGGAAGTTCATAACCTTGGTCCGGTCCCAGTCAATGAAATAGACGCCACGCCACCTCGGATCGCCTAATTCTTCCGGGACAGGGACAAGCCTGTTGGTTCCCGAATCATTATATCCGGTAACCGGTGAGACTCCGGGTCTGGTCAGGGACGGATCCACTCCGTTTGGATTATATCCCGGCAGGATCGGATCATGCGCCAGCATCCGGTACCCTTCGGTCAGTGATCCATTGTCACCATAAGAATATTCGTCTGCTGAGAAGCCGTTTGAGTCATCAAACATACCGAAACGTGCCTCAGGTGTACCACGCACCGGGGCGGGCACGGAATCCAGAGTGCCAAAGTCATACGTCGTATTATATGTGCGATTATACCAATCCAGAAACCCTCCAATGTGGGTCATAATCGGTTTTCCATCGGGAACCGCCTCCAGCAATGCATCTAAAATGATCTTATAATGGCCCGGGACTTCGGCATCATAATTTGAGTGACTTTCGCCCCACGGACCAAAGGTGCCCGAATCAAATGCCCATATAATACCTGAGTATTCCTGGAATATTGGCTTCAGCTGATGATAATGATACTCTACCCAGTTCATATCCGTAAACCCGGGCACGGTACACATCCTGAATATTGGTGAAGATCCTCTCCACGTACCCGCGACTGGCTTTGCGATGTGAGCGGCACGATCCTCAGCCGGCACAGGTTTATCGTAATCCGCCTTGTAATAGTATCTCTCATCAGCAGACGCGGGACCGAGATCTTCATACTTGAGATTATCTGCAGTCCAAAGAAAATGGTTCCAGCCTTTTGGGTCATACGTAACACGGATATGCGCGACACTATTGGTGTGAGATCTTATGAATTCAAGTTGGTCTCTTATATAATCAAGCCCATAGGATGTTATGGGTCCGTCTACTCCCTGGCGATTATGTTCAGCAGGATCACCGGGAGAGCTAGTGCACCATGCATTCGACGAAAACTCATTCAGAACGAGGTAGAACTGAACAATGCGTGGTTCAACCGGGACGTTGGTATACTCGGGTCCTACTCCCTCCGGACCTAAGTACATCGGCGGAGTCATCTCGTAGGCCATCTCAAAAGGCTGTCCTAAAACGGTCTTGGGGCTTTTCGGAACTATCATATACCCCCAATAGTTTGAACCTCCCGGTTTATTGGGGATAAATGCTCCCAGGCCTGCTGCGTCGTCATTGCCTCTCTCAAACCCTCTGTCTGGGTTCGGAATATCAACAGGATTCTCCATGTAATTCAGATCCTGTATCACCAGTGGGGCTGTCTCCCTTTCATTCGCGGCTTTCATTGCAGTGTCGTGTCGGGGAACTGTCCCTGCATATGCGGTACCCAGCAGGTTTGTCAACACTAGGCTGGCGATTACCAGGATTGCATTCATTCTCAACACTTTTTTCATAACCTGATCTCCAACTTATATAATTACTGTAAACGACTCGGCTCGTATCTATCTATGGGATAACGGTCGTCGAACCGATCAGGTTTGCAGCGAGGGACGTACTCCATATATCGTAATTCGCAAACCGGATACAACGCCTGTCAGTGCTAGTCTCCTTCGGATCATTGATTTTCAGGTACATCTCATAGTCGCCGGGAGGCACCTCACCCAGGGTGCCCATGTCAATTGAAAAGTTTAAATCCCGCCATGCAGTGGTATTGTCTGCCCTGTTGTCCAAATCAGGCCGCCAGTCCCTTGCATCGAGGTTGGTAAGTACCGTGTAAATGTTGCAGCCATCCTTGGCTTTCAGAATTAGTGACACATTTTTCCTGTTTACGATATTGCCAAATCCGACGTTCTGGATCTTCCCTTCGAACCGCAGGGTGCCATTCTGTTTCACCCATTTGCTTGCTTTTGCTTCGCGCAGTACCAGCCGGTAACCCAATCTGTCACGAACATATTCCATACCGTTCCTGCCGTCATAGATCGGGTCAAAGATTGCCGTGCGGGTCACGCCATCGTGTGGCGGTGTAAATGGTGCGGTTACATTTTCTTCGTCGTAAACAAAATCTCCCCAAAGTTTATAAGTGCGCCAGTTCCAGCTTGTATTCAGATGGGTAGTTTGCGCATAAGCAGCCTCATACAGAACGCTCGGCATTCTCGGATAGATATTATCCTCAGAACCTGGCCCCACGGATTCTCCGCCATAGAAGTTATTTTGATTTCTCATCCATTTTAACGCAGCGTTCCGATCATAATCCTCCTGATTCCCGCTTCCAATTAATGCAAATCCTTCGGATAGCGAGCCATTATCACTATAATCTCTGCCCCCTGCCGAATAACTATCATTGAACATTCCGAAACGATGCGCTGGTGTTCCGGGCGCCGGAGCAGGCATTAGATCAGCAAAGCTATAATTGGTGCCGTGTTCCACGTTATACCAGGCCATCACGCCGCCAGCGTGTACTAAAATTGATCGCGAGGCGGGAACATAGTCCAGCAGCGCTTTCAACAGCCAGTGGTAACCCTCTGCAGTTCTGGCATATGATGACGAGTGCATTTCGCCCCACGGTCCAAAGATGCCAGCCTTTACAGCCATGATGCAGTCCTCGAATTCACTAAAGACACTCCCGAGCTGCCAGAGATGATACTGCACCCAGTTTTGATCTTCATGCCCGGGGATACCACACAGATCTGATTCATTGACGACTCCCGTTTCATACCATTCCTTGCCTTTAGGCGCCCCGGGTTCGGAGTCGTGAATGAATTGATCATAACCGCCGCGATTATTATATGTATAACCCCGTCCGTCATAACTGAATTTCACAATGGCAACGGCTTTGCTGTCTCTGATTCTCTGAAGTGCTGCTCGCACATATTCAAGTGCCTCGGGGGTTAACGGCTGAGTTGTGCCATAATCCGGTGGAGTCGCATCTTCATCACTCCAAGGTCCTATGGGCAGTCCGTTGAGCGGAGCGTTCGAGGAGAAGTTTCTCAGGTCAAATGACATATAAACGATGCGGGCGTTAACAAAGGCCGTGGTACCGCTGATAACGGTTCCAAGGTCAGGAAGTGCGGGAGTCTTACTACTCTGGACTGGAACCACATATTCCTGGGCTCTGTAAAAACCTCTATCCGGATTCGGAATATCAACGGGGTTCTCATCATAGTTCAGCGCCTGTGACACCAGCGGGGCTGATTCTCCGTTTTCCGCACCATTCGGTGCAGCGCCGTTTACGGACGTTCTCCCCGCACATGCGACAGACAATAAGGCTGTCAATACCAAGCCGGCAAATAACAGAATTTCATTTACTCTGAATAGTTTTCTCATCGTCTTTCCTCTCGCTTAATCTCCGCTTCAAATTCAATAGTCTTATCGGGTGTTGGAATTAAAACGCCCGAACCGGCCGGACATGATACATATGGGCAGTGTCACATTTATGACCGGTATTTCGCCAGGAAGCATCCGCAGCAAATTCGATACAAACAGGCCATGATCTGATCGTATCTGTTGATGACCAGTATCTTTTCCCACGCATGTTCTTCGTCACCGGATCACCGGGATTATTTAATACATAAGATCTAATCTCCATGAGCTCGTCCTGGGTCGGGAGGTACCAATCGCTCAAGCCATTTCTGACGTATTTATCACAGGCTTTTGCCGCCGGTGCATCCGGATCACCGGGATTTACGATGGGATCAGTCGTTCGGAGGATAAAGCCCGTGTTGTAAAGGCCTGCGCCATACTGCGGATAGGTAGCTATGCCGTGCCTCTCGGCAAAGATATCATCTCGTGAAGCCCAAGTAACGCGTGCGCCTCCGGCGATATCCTCGGGGCCGACTTCAATGTAGTGGGCAACTCGTGCCGGGGTCGGATTTTGCGGATCGGTCAGAATATCAAAGCCAAAAGGGTTCACGTAGACAATTTTACCGCCGCCGGGCCCGGTATCGCCGACCTGGTATTGCGCAACAAAGCCGCCTCCGTTCTCCGCGCTGACTGTTGTCGATCCAATCCTGTTCGCGCCGAACGCGGCATTCCACATGGATCCCTCAGGACCAGGCTTGTTCGCGAACCGGACATTCCGCAAGTTATCCTGTTTCGCTTTGGGATCACTTATCTTCATGTAAATTTTGTAATCACCCGGCGGCACAGCTCTGGTGAACTCGCCTAAGTTGACTGAGAAATTTAAATCGCGGTAGGAATCCGTATTGTCGGGCCGGTTGTTCATAGGAATATGCTGATCTTTCAGCCAATTCCGTGCATTAAGTTTTGTCAGCGCCTTATACACCTCGCCGGTAGATGTATTTTCCAATAAGACATAAACATTCTTACGGTTAAAAATATTGCCAAAACCGACGTTCTGGATCTTTCCTGCGAACTGCAGGATACCATTCTGGTCTACCCATTCACTTGCTTTTGCTTCACGCAACACCAACCGGTAGCCCAGCCTGTCGCGCATATATTCCAGTCCGTTTTTGCCCTCGTATACCGGATCAAAGATAACACGGACGGTTTTCCCGTTGTGCGGGTAGTAAATCGGTGCGGTGACGTTCGCTTTGGTATACTCGAAATCTTCCCAGCGTTTATAATTAACGCCGTACCAGATTGCATTCAGGTGAGTTGTTCCCATAATTGAAGCTTCATAGAAAATGGAAGGCGGAGAGTCATACGGACGCGAACTCATTTCATTCGTTTCACCGCCGATGGGAGCGTTCTGGCCACCGATCCAATTTAATACTTTGTCCCGGTCAAAATCGTACTTGCTTCCAAGTATCTGAGCCCCTTCGGAAAAAGAGTCCATGTCACTGTACAAACCGTTCATGTGTGACAAACCGTTCGCGTAACTGTCGTTTAAAAAACCGAAACGCGATTCCGGTGTGTCCCGTTTGGGTACCGGTAAAAAGTCCATATTGGCAAACGTGAAAATGGTGCCATGCGTGGCGTTATACCACGATATGTATGCGCCTCCGTGTACTGCAATCTTACGTGACGCGGGAACAGCGTCCAGCAGCGCCTGCATCAGCCAGGCGTACGCTGCCGGGCTGGTACCATATTTTGATGAGTGCATTTCACCCCACGGTCCGAAAAAGCCCCCTTTAAATGCAAATATGATGTCTTCATTTTCACGCCAAATTGGTTCCAGCTGCTTAATATGATACTGTACCCAATTCAGGTGTTCAAAACCGGGCACAGTACACTGACCGTAGGGTTCAGGACTGAATGCGAGTTCGTCCTTGTGCTCATCCCAAGATTTGTTGTCATAATTATGCTGCATAAAGGCAACGCCATCCCGGGCTCTTATCGAATCCATTGTTCTTCGGATGTAAGCAAGCCCATCGGCTGATATGGGGGTGTTTTCTGTCACACCTTCGACCCGGGAATAGCCCGAAAAATTTCTCAGATTGAAGGACACATAACTGATGCGAACCTCGACATCAGTGTTGGTGCCTGAAATTCGGGTAAGTCCGGCGAGTGAGCCACCTCCCTGAGTTCCACCTGAAACTGGGACTACACCACCGGCGTGCGGATTGTAAAAGCCTCTGTCCGGATTGGGAATGTCAACAGGATTCTCCGTATAATTAAGATCCTGCAGCACCAGTGGGGCAGCTTCACGTTTATCGGTATCATTCGATAGCATAGTCTTTCCGAAAGTTATTCCAGCAAATCCGATATACAACAAGCCTGTCAACAGCAGACACCCGATTAGGATGACCGTTTTTACTCTCAAAGTTTTTTTCACAACCTGACCTCCAATATTATAAATAATTAATCTCTATTTAGTTAATTGTTATGTTTATTTATTAATTTTAATTAAAAACATACATTTAGAATAACTCCAATTTTTCCCAAGATGAATTATTTCATTCCCGCCGGTTGTAAATGAACAACCTTGGCAAATACTGCCGTAATCACTACTTGCGATCCAGCGCAATCGGTCCTCAAGTCATGGTAGTACGGGAAGCCAACTTCCCCACCGGAAAACAGTTTGCCGGTGGTATCTATTCTGGCTTTATTAAATATTATAGCCCAGTTCCTTCAGCTGTTCTTTTAAATGGGGATAAATCCGGATGGCATTTTTATAATAAATTTTTTCCAGAACTTCCCGAGGCAGGGCCAGCCCCCGGGTATCGCTCATACCGAAGAAGCCGCCCTCTACTATTTCGCCGGTTTCCAAAATCCTGAACGTCCGGTTATACTGTTCAACTCTCTCTTTAGCTTCTTCCGGATTCTCAAAGGACCCAATATCAGTGCCGTAAAGGATTCTGTCTGCCCACTCAATCATAAAGGTCCGCAGGTTTTCGCGGTCCACCAGGTGGAAATACTGGAATGTGGCGGCCAGATCCACGTTCAGGTTGGGAAAGGTCGCCAGCATATTTCGCAGATAGTCGAGCTGCGCATCCTGGCATACCAGCCAATCGCCATGAGCCACAACTGCCACCAGACCGGGATGACGCTCCAGCACACGCCGCCAGGCGGTAATTTCCTTCCAGTATTCAACCGGATCGGCCAGCCATTTTGATCGGTTCCCAAAGGAACCATTGGGATCAGCAATATGGATGGAAGCGGCAACCATGCCGATCCTTTCCATCTCAGAAAACGTCGGTTCGTGCACCATATTATCGAGATAGCGGAATCCCTCCTCGCCCTCTTTCAGTTTCCGATAATAGGGACCGGCCCAGATCTTGTACCCGGCATAACCTTTTTCCAGCCATTTATGCAGGTCTTTCGGTGGATTATCAAGACCGTCGTGCGCAGAATAATCCGATATGCAGGTCAGCACCCGACCATTGCTCACTTCCAGAGATTTCCCCAAATCAGGAATCGGGTTTTCGCTGTTGCCGAGGTCGATCCACACCGCCAGATCTGCATTGTAATTCCGCAGCAGGATTTTGCGCATTTCCAGAAAGTTGGCAATTCCCTGCCCATTTCCGCCAATGTGTGTGTGCACATCAATCCGGGGAATATCGGAGTAATCAGTTTTCTCCTGTGCATAACCGAACAGTGTAAAGGCCAGTACACTCAGTAGGACTATAATTACCGCAGCATGTTTGTTTATCTTTTCCATATTTCACTCCTTACAGCATCCAACAGATATCATGTGACTAATCCGTGCCTTCGAACATGCTCAAAATATTCAGCGCATTTTTGTTGTATATTTTCTCCAGCACTTCATCCGGCAGGTGGACGCCGTAAATCATCCAGCGCCCCTGCTGTTTATGGGCCGGGGTCGGATCGAAATATTCATCATCGGTTTCAAGAAAACGATAATACACCCGGTAGGATTCTGCATTGGGCGGTGTGTCGGTGCCAAACAATACCCGGTCCTGATATTTGATTAAGAATCGGCGGGCAGTATAAGGCTGGCGGCCGAGCTCGCTGATGCGGGCATCGATATCCACATAAAAGTTGGGATAAGCATCGAGCCACATGGAAACCCGGTGCAGCTCCTCAGGCAGCGTCCCCATGTGTGCGCCGATGAAGACAGTGTTGGGATGTCGCGCAAATACCCGGTTGCGCTGGGCGAGAATTTCCTGTTTTGTCGGATAATCTTTGCCCACAAACAGCCAATCCTCATGTCCCGCCAGCTCATCGTAGCGCTCATTGTATTTATCCATGGGGGTAAAAAATGCCTTGGGATCCGAGACATGAATCATAACCGGAATGCCCAGCTCCGCGCATTTCTCCCAGATAGGATCGATGCGGGGATCATCCACCCGCACCAGTTTCCCGGATTTATCGCGGTAGCCAAGTCCCAGCGATTTGGCAATTTTCAGGCCGCGACAGCCCATTTTTACCGCTTCCTCCAACCGTTTAGCTTCTTTACGGCCGAAATCGGGATCATCAATATTGCTGAAGTCCGGGCGGAAAAAGAGCAAGAACCGATCTTTGGAAACCGCCTGCGAACTTTTGAGGTGCTTCTTATAGAAATCATCCTTAGAGTTGGCATCCAAGCTCACGCACTTCCACACGCCGGCTTTGTCCATTTCTTCCAGGTATTTTTCGGTATTTTCCAGCTGGCCCAGATGATTGTGGACGTCTATCACCGGAAATCTAGGCTTGAGTATTTTTGTTTCTTTTACGATCATCTGGCTTTTCGGCTGCCAGTCGAGGAGTTTTAAATTGTAGGACTGGCCATTCACGCTGACCGCCAGGGCAAAGCAGGCCGCAAGGGCTATCACGAGGTTGGTAAATCTTTTCATGTTTATACCTTTCCTTTTCTTAAGGCTCTCATCCGCTGCACCAGAACCGCCGGTGAACGGCTGGTAAGGCGGCTTGTTTTATTTCCCCCATTCTGAATGCCAACATCCGCTATTTCAGCAATTCAAAGTAAGGCAGATCTTCCAATCTGACATTTATATCAACCACTTTCGGCCCGGTGATAATTTGTCCGTTGAAAGCCTTCCATCGGCCCTCAGGAATAACCACTCTCCTGACGGCCGCCCCCTTGGTCAACACCGGCGCCACTAGTAGCCGGTCACCAAGCAGAAACTGATCGGTAATACCCGCATATCTCTGGTGCGGATAATCGTACTCAAGTGGCCGCATAATCGGTTCGCCTGTTTCCGCGGCGTAATCCGCCAATTCCAATATGTAATCCTCATACTTGCTCCGGATAGCCACCGATTTTTTAACGGCAGCAAAATGCCTTTCATCCAGAACCCGCCAGGGCGCCACCGAAAATTGCATCATTGGCATCAGGGCATGACACTGGGCGGAGCGGACAATTAATTCCTGGTCCAGCACCGCATCGTCCAGAAAGGCGGTAAATTCTCCGCCGCCAATCATATCCGGGCATGAAAAGTAATACCCCATCAACCCAGCGGTTAGCATGTTCGGGATCAATACTTGCAAATCGTCATAGCTGTGCCCCTTGTCCCGCAGCCTTTCCGCCAGCGGCTGACCGCCCATTTTCCACATAGCCCGGTATTCATTCAGCGGATAAAAAAGTCCGAGCCTGCCCCATAACTCCGAATGCTCCTGTGGCGTGGCGTCCACTTGGAAGGAATGCAGATTTTCATAATACTCAAAATCTCCAGCATCAAATTTAAATCCATCGACCCCATATTCATTCGTCAAGTGGTCCAGTTGTGATTTAAACCAATCAAATGCTTCGGGATTGGTCAGATCCATTAGGGCGCTGGCGCCGTTCCACCAGCGGACAATCGCCGGTTCCCCGTGATCGTCGGTCAGCAGGTATTTTTTGCGTTTCAGCTCACGGTATACATCGCAATCAGGACTGACAAAAGGGCAAACCCAGACCATCACTTTAAACCCCATGTCGTGCAGATCATCTACCATCTTCCGGGGATGTGGAAAACGCCCCGGATGGAAATTCCATTTGCCGTAATCCTCCTGCCAGTTATCATCAATCATCAGCACCCCAGCCGGAAAATCGTTGGCGATGATATTTTCTGCATAGGCCAACACATCTTTCTGGTTCTGATTGTACATCAGTTCAATCCACGTATTGTACTGGGGCCGGGTAAATAACAACGGGTCTGGCATTTTGCCGGATGGCGGAAAAAAGTCGCGGCTGGCATGGTGGTAGGCATCCCGGAGTGTACCGCTACCTCTGTGATATTGAACTTGTCCAATGATATTCAATCGCCCTGGTATAAAATCGATCCGATAGGGATGCTCCGACCAGATTATATCACCGTTGCTTGAGATCATTAGCGGCTGCACCTGGTTTCCGTAATTGCTGTGGAAATCTGCCTGATAAGGCCCGGTCAGCGGCATTCTATTGCCATGATTGATGACGCCCGCCCACCAGCCGGTATTTTTTCCCACAGGAATAGTCAGACTGTCAGGAAGAATGGCGTTTTGTCCGTAACCTGCACCCGATAGCAAGCATATCATAAGCAAGCTGAACAGACCATGGCCGGTTCGCAGGGAATGATTCATTTTTTTCCTTTCTGAACACTGCTTTTTTTAAATTATTGAATCAGGAAATTATGCCTAAAACACTCAGACGCCTCTGGTCGGCCGCAGAGTCAGGGAGCCGTCTTCATTTAATTTCTGTCGGCAGGCCCATCTGATGGGATGATGGACACCCTTCACGATCAGCTCTCCTTTAACCTTCAAGCCTTTCCAATCCGTTCCTTTCGGCAGAATAAACATCGCCTGCCTCACACCACGCGGCTGCGGATAGCCAGGATCGAGGCTGCCGCTGACATTGACTTTTCCGTCGTCACTGAATATCGATACGTGCAATATGCCCGGAACCGCAGCAATACCGTCATTAGTGAATCCAATTATCAGGCCCGGATGATCTGCTTTCTCAAAATACCAGATCCAGGAAGGACGAACCTGGTAGCCAATAGCCCGGGCAATTTCATCAACAGGCTCCGGATATTTTTCATAATAACCGAGAATGTTCTTTGCAGCAATATTGTGCCAGTTCCATACCGACCAGTAATTGGCTCCCATATCCATCACATGCGAAATGATGTTTTCGTTCAGTGTAACTCCCTCGTCAATGTTCAGATCTTCCGCGTTGCCGGTGGTAATGCCCACTTCACTGATGGCGGCAATCCAGGGCGGCCGGTTGCTCAATGCCTCGATCTGCGAATTTTCAATATAAATGGTATCGGTGCGAATCCAGTTGTGTGAGCGGATAGTCATGTCCAGCAACTCCGAATTTCCCACACGGCTGAAGTCCGGCTGGGTGTTGGTGACCAGCGGAATTTTGGTCCAGTATTTCTGCTGGATGTCGAACATTTTCATCCAGGTTTGTTCAGCCGTGATATTGTCCGGGAAAGGATTTCCCTCGAACGGCCAACTGTGCCCTTCCCCCCAGAAGCCATACATGAAGGTATCCATATATTCCACCAGCGGATGCCCGTTAAGATTTTCCGCCAGCAGCATATTCAATTCCTCAAACGCCGCCTGATAGGCCGGATCATCATACCGGGGCATTTTGTGTTCCTTTTTGGCTCTTACGGAATCCGGCCGGGCTTTCCAGTCCCCCTTCAGTTTCACATAGGGTATTTTATCTACCAGATATTCCGGCACCCCCAGATACGGAACATCCGGATTCTCCAGCATGATCCGGAAAGCCACCGGCTTGTTATATTTTTCGGCCAGATCGAAAGTAATCTTCCAATAATCGGGAAAATCCAGTCGTCCCGGGCGCTTCTGCACTTCCCGCCAGTCCGGCCGCATAAAGATCTTCTGGACGAACGGCATTTTGACCAGATCTTCCAGCGATTTCTCCAGCGATTCACCCGGAATTCTTGGCGGACCAACATCTCCTGAAACATAAACGGTTAGTCCCATCCCGTAATTTGGTACAATCTCTTTGGAGCGGGTGGTTGCCATTACCACATAACTTCCCGGAACCACCTGTTCCGGTGGATACTGCGGAAACGGTCCCTGATACAACCGGTCCTTTACCGCCGGGCCGCTTCCGAAATCATATTTCTCCCAATTATGTGCAGGAACGAATGCGTGCCCGCGACGCAGCCCTATTCCCGATAAAACTGTTAAAGCCGCGCTTGTCTTTAAAAAGTTTCTCCTATCCATGATTGTACATCCTTTGGCTTTTAACTTAAATAGGACAGTTGTCTCGATATGATGTCTTAATCTCCAAAACGGGGATTGACAACATTGTTGTAAATGGAACCGAAACTGAATTCCAGACCGACTTCCCCCCAGTAACTGTATTGTGTTTCCAATTCACGCCGGCCCAGCAGGATTTCGTCTATTGTTGCGCCGGTCCTGGGTAGCGCGAGTTGATCCCGGATGCGCGAATATCCGCCCTCCGTGTAAAATGAGAATCCTTTAAAAAGACGCAAAGAGATCTCGCTATAAACAGATAAATGGTTTTTCGTCAAATCATGGAAATAGTGTGAGCCGCGTAAAAATATGTCGATTCTTCCCCACGGATTTTTTGTCTCGAACGCAATCTCCAGAGATTCCTGGAAAAGCTGCTCATCAGTTTTATTGAAGACGGTTTCCTGATAATAGCGGTCGAATTCATATCCCATCTCATATAAAACCCGGAATTCTTTGGTGGTGGATTCCGAGTAGGGGAAAAAATTGTACTCAATACCGGGTGATGTACTGAAAGCCGAACTAATATTATCAAAAGTGGAAGAAGAAAATCTGTTATTCATGCCAACTGACCAGTGATTGCTAAGGCTTCGCACAACTAATAAGCCAACTCGCTTATGGCTCTCTGAACTCGACAAGGTTCCTTCATCAATTTCATAGGTGTCTTTTTCATATGAAACCCGGCTGGAAAAACGGATTTTCCAGTTCTCTGTAATGCGATCGGCCGAAAAACGGTTGGTAAAAGAATAACTTGAAGCCGTTACCTCGCCGTTGAAATATCCGCTCAGATTTATCCGAAAAAACCAGAATTTCCATTTGTCCTCCGCAATAATGCTGTCTTTTTTTCCTTCATAAGCGATCGATAGATCTTCCATGATATCGGTGTTATAAATGTATGGTATAAGTCCGATTTCGATTTCATGCGTCAGTTTGCGCCGGATTTCGTCATCGGTGTCATTGTGAAGCGTAGTTAGTGACAATGTATCCCGTCGCGACTCAAAAGCACCCCGTCCCAAAAATATCAGGTTGTATTCTCGTCCCCCGCTGCCGGTATGCTGGCGGGTAATCATGATATGAATGTCCGCATTGGCTCTGTCGTACACATAATTCACATACGGAATTTCTGTGCGGATATAGTCGAAATCACAGAACCAGCAATCCAGGTAGACATTCGGAACGACCTGGGCGGGCACGGTTTTTCCTGGGAAGAAATTCGAGTTTCCATAAACAGTGCTGAACAGGATTAGTATATAGCAGAAAGTTCGCAGGAAGAAGTCCGAAACAACCCTCATATCAAATAATCACTTTCCATATTTCTTCCACTTAATTTATTCCGCGACCATGAACGCTTTAGAAATTTTTCGGTCGCCGGCCACCATTTGGGCATCACAGGAATGGTTTTGTTGTTCAAGACTGAGGCGAGCAGTTCCAGAAAGACGCTGTGAATGTATCCAATATCAGGGATGTTGGTGGGCATGATAGTGTAAATTTCCTGAATCGCGTTTTGTTTTTCGTAATTGGCGGCACTAATTATTTTATTTCCAGCTTTTCGCCGTGATCTAAAATGTGGTAGCGGTTCTGCAGTGGTTTGGACAAAAACATTTTCACCTCGTGGGCATATGCAGTTGTCCAGTAGCGGTTCTGATCAGTCACCCGGAATGTATTGCGGTGCTGGGGCAAAATGTAATCCGGCTCCAGTTCGTTGATCAAAATCTGAGATTGTTGAATATGCATATTGTGTTCGGTGGGTGAGAAAAACAGGACATCCACGTGGTCGAGAAACAGATGATCTTCCAGCAGCACGGTATCGCCGGGCTGCAGAAAATCTTTTCCACCCAGCGTGATCAGATAACCACAATCCTGCAGATTGGCATCATAAAATACAGCAAATTTGGGATTCCCGTGAATAGCCCGCAGCGCTTTTACCTTGACTTCTTTGACTATAAATGAATCCCTGGGAGTTGCAATCCGAATCCGACTGTCCGGAATGCCCAGTTCGCGGGCGGCGTCCAGGCAGGTTTCGGGCATCACAAAAATGCAGTTGGATTTTTCCAGCAGAATGCGGGAGGTGGCTCGCGAAAAATGATCACCGTGTTCGTGGGTGATGAAAGAAACATCCAGATCCGCCGCAATTTCCGCAGCCGAAACCGGTGGGTCGTACAGCCGGTCTTCATCAGTTTCCAGTACCAGGTCTGTGCTCACCAGAGTATCCCCGGATTTGATGAGCCAGCCGTTGTGCCCTGTCCACCACACCGCCAGACCGCTGCGATGGTTACGAATCTCTTCTGCACTATTCCGGGTGGGAATTCGGTCAGGAACTTCCTGATAGGTTTGCCCGAACGCATTTATACCCAGGAGAAAACAGATAATTACTATGGCATTCTGTATCTTAAATTTCATATTGCACGACTCCTCTAATTTATTTTAACACGGCTTACCAGATAACGCCCTGCCGCATCCCGGTGAGTGTTGGCAAACATAACCCCCGGCTTACCGGTATCTGGATCCTCAATCGCCAGTTTGACATCGTAATCTCCTGTGGTCAATTCCCCGGGGATTTGAACAGTGACTTTTTCAATGTTCTCTCCCGGCAACCAGGTGATGAGATCCACCGCCAGGTCTTTTTCCAGGGTGACAGCGCCCTCTTTGTCAATCAGATAAAGCACCAGCGGCCAGTCATAATAAAATGGGGCTACCCCTTTGTTTTCCACAGTAATTGCCAGATCCAAAATCTTTCCCGGGGAAACAGATGCCGCATGCGTCACATTTTTCAGCACAAATCGGTAGCCCAATGTTTTATACAGTTTGTCCAGATTTTTACGATGGTCTTCATCCACCGGCACAACAGCACCGCCAGCGCTGCCGATAAAAGACCAGTGGGTCTGCTGAATAAACTGGTAATTCGACTCGAAACGTGTTGTGGTTCCCTGCTGCGCGCCGTAACCGGAACCGCAGAATTCGCCGGTGATGATGGCTGTCTTCCACACCCGGTCATTCAAATTGGGATCGATCGCACTCAGGCTTTCCAGATACCAATCGTTGGAGTCCTCCGTGCCAAGGCAGTCATTGCGAATGCCGCCGCCATGATCGGTCACATATTCGGTAGCGAAATCGTCATCGAAGGCAATTACTTTTTTTTTGGTGGGGAAAGCAGAAAAATAGTCCTCCAGAATCGCCTGTTTGGTCGCGTGACTGCCCGCCAGTGAATCATTCAGCCACACATGCCACTCACCCCAAAATCCGTACGAACCGATATCGATCCAGGCCACCCGCGGATCAGTGTCGTAGCGGGCGCCCAGCGCCATGATGAAATCGTGATGGGCCTGCAGGAATTTTGGATCATCCCAGTCCGGCGCCAGGCCCTGCGCTCCGTCGATTTCATAGGGACGCATTTTGATACCCTGATCTGCCAGCCATTGCGGGATATCAATATGACCGGGATCGCCCGGCAGCGCTGCTGTTATGCGGAAGCCTACCCGCCTACCGCTTGTTGCTACATTGCCCCAGTTCCGCTCCAGCGTGGTCCAGTTGTACTGTCCCTGCTGCGGTTCAAGATCCTTCCAGGTAAAAGTCGCCTGTTGCAGTCTGGTCTCGTACGCAGGATTATTTACACCGATCCACGGCGCAAACCCCTTAAAGGGATTCGGCAGGACATCATCGATTTCCTCCAGAACAACCGTATTGTCATCGTCGTCCGGCCCGGCAGGCTCCTCCTTCGAACAGGCAAAAATTACAAGCAGTCCGGAGAGGAAGAACCTCAGTATTTTATTTAGATTTAAACAGTGTTCTTTCATAATTTTACGTTCAACCAACGGCCGGCAGGTTATTCAAACCGCACGACTGCCAGCCCATAAACATCCACCTTATCCGGTTCAAAAATGATCACCTCTTTTCCTGACTTCTGCCCGGATTTAAAGCCCAGCGGCTGCAGGTCAGAAAGCGTTCCGCTGTAGTCCACGCTCTGAACCTTTTTTCCTGTCGGAAGGCTTAACTGAACCTGAAGATCCCGAGCCGGGGTAATGGTTCCGTTCAGTGTCACGTCATAATTGACCAGGTGAACCAGCATCAGATTTTCTTCATCGTTGGTCATGGTAGTCATCTCAACATACGATGTTTTTTTTGTCAGCATGGAAATCTGCTCCGGGATCAGTTTCCGTATACGGGCGCCTGCCTTTTTCAGGATTTGACGCAGATCAGGATCCATGTTATTCCGGGTGTACCCTTCCGGAATGTCCGGAAAGATATCAGCCATCGTGGGACCAAAAGTGGTGAATTCCCCTTTCTTTTTCGCGGGAACCAGGAATCGATCGGACGGAATCGTTACCGGAATGTAGGCGATCTTTCCTTTGCCAATTTTTTTCTCCACATAACTTTCAGGATAATCCTTTTCTCCGAGCATCTCTGCGAATACCAGTCGGTCATTCGGAACATTGTATTGGTTCTTTTTGCCGCTTTCTCCCAGCACTAACAGAACCCCGCCATTTTCAACATATTTTTTCAGTGCCTGCTGTTTTTCCACACTGAGCAGCGGAAGATACGGGATCATCACCAGGTCCATATCTTTTATCTTGCCGGAAAGCAGGTCGTCTTCTACCAGCATGACATGGGAAATGCCCTCGTCTGACAGAATTCGTGAAGCACTGAAAGCAAAACTCAATTCATTGGCCAGAAACTGGTTCAAAGAGGCAAGGATACCGATATTGCTGGTTAATTTTGCGCCCACCAGATCCTTTTCATTGGCGGAAAGGAATTCGTAAAAGCGGGTGGCGCCAGGAGGCGTTTGGCGTTTTTCACGGAATATAGTGTGATTGGCTTCCGCTTCGGCGATGTTGATCTGAGCCATGGCGCTCAGCACCTTCTCACTGGGATCCGGAAAAATCGGTGGAGTAATTTCCGTGGCGTACACTATGATGGGCTTGTTGTGAGCGGCGGCTGTCAGGAATTTGAGCGCTGGGCTGTTGGTGATTTTGGTGCCGACAGAATCCTTGCGCGGCGCCGTATCCAGAAATTCCTGCATTTCAGAATATATGAAATCATCGTAGCTTTCCGCTCCCAGCATTTCCATATTGCCTGCCGCATCGTATGCGATGGGTCCGTAGCCAAAGCCTCCGAACACATTCCCGGAAATCATGAAATGGGGATTGTATTTGCGCGCCACGGTTCGAAGCCGGTGATGGAATTCAGCGACACTGCGTCCGCGGAAGGTGATCCATTCCATCCAGAAATCATCTCCCCGCTCTTTGGGAAGGGCGATATTTTCGTAATCAGAGGTACCATACTTTTCCAGAGCCATTCCGGCGGGGAGATTTTGCTTCAGGTAATTAGCAAATGCTTCACGGGTGTAGTCGCAGTAACAGGTTTCGCCTGCAATATGGGTCCAGTCCACATACGAACCGTCAATCCCCGTTTCCGCCTGCGCCCGGATACGGCCTTCCATCATTCGCACGTAGTAGGGATTATTGGGACATCCCCATGTTTCAAAACGCTCTGTCTTTTCCCTGCCGTAGGGAGCATAACGGTAATGGGGGAAGGTGCCGTCCGTCCGCACCGTTATCCAGGTTGTGGGATCTTCCGGCGGTTTGGGTCCAATGTAATCTTCAAAGTTTTCCCAGCGTGAATTATAAAAATCCATGAAATCGATCTGATTTTTTTGGGGAATATCTTTGGGCGTTGCCGTTTTTCCGTTCAGAGAACTAGAAAGATAGCGGAGGACAATGTAACCTTTATCATGATAACTCTTGTTAAAGGCTTTAGCCTCTTCCATTTCCTTGTCGAATTTAGCTCGAGTGACGTATTCAAAATTGGGTGCGCCGCTGCCAAAAGTGATAGTCATGTTGTTTTTTTGCAGGAAATCAAGATCCGATTTCTGTCCCAACCGCCAGTGGCCCCAGTCCGCCGCTGGCTCCCATCCCTGCGCGAAAACCAATCCGCCGAGGACAGTGATCGTTACAGCAGCCAGAACTGTCAATTTGTTGAACCAAGTTTTCAGTTGCTTCATTTTTAATCTTCCTGTTCATAATTCAATCAAAAGTTCTGCCTGATTTTCAAATTCCGGGATCGTCACCATATAGGTATTGCCAGTCTTAGTAAAGGTCAAAACCTTCCCGTTCACCCGGATGCTCTGTGGTTCCTCTGGCATCCGCAACCAAAAAGTCCGCTCCGCACTTTCGTTGTTTTTCAGATTGAGCTTAACCGTACCTTCAGTAGTTTCTACCCCGGTAATCGGCAGTGTCGCCCGGCGGATGATCACCTTCCTGGTATCCGTTCTTACCAACTTCAGATTCCGGTCGGAAGTCACATAACCTTCCAGGGTGTTGTCTCCTCTGCGGTTCCATTCAAACCAGTCGGCATACAGCAGGGTATAGCCTTCTTCCACATAAAATTTGAAGCGGCCTTTGCTTTTTGTCAGGATTTGCAATTCCAGGTTTTCTCCGGATTTTTTGATGAAAGGCATTCGCTTGGAAACGTAAGTCAGCCGGGGATTGCGGGAAGGATTAGTTCCCAGTTGAAGTGCAATCCGGTTTTTCCCTTTTTTCAGATTTGGGAGTATTACAGCATCGTCATTGAAAGCCCAATGTTCGTCCCCGTTGACGGTTACCCGCTTGATGTAATCATCAAAATTGTTTATTCGGATCCCCATTCCGCCGGTAAAGTGTGCAACGGTATCCAGCAACACATCCGAGAGATCCAGGGTAAGATCAATTTTGCTGCCGTCAGATTTCCACTTATAATTCCATTGCGCCATGGCCCGCAATTTGTTTCCGAGGTCTTCCGGCTGGGGAGCATAGATATCATTTGTGGCAAATTTAGCCCGCATAGCGTCGTACATGGCGATATTGTTTTTGTTCATGATCCGTTCTTTTCCGGATTGCGGCTGGGAGGTAATCGAATAATCATGCCACATTTCATTGAATATCACACCCCGTCTGATGTTTTGGAACATGTGGTCAAAAATCGCTTCTTCATAGGCAGTAATTTGCTGGGTGGTGTAACTCCAGCTTGGATCATAAAACCACTGATAGTCGGGCGACGGATTATTCTCAATCACCACAAAATTCGGATTTTTTTCGGTGTACCAGGTCATATTACCAAAACCCAGTGGCATATCCTGTTCAAACCCGTGGGTCATATAAAAGGTGAATCGCCGGGACACTTCATCATAATCATCCATGTGAATGGTGTTACCAGGATTGATGAAAAACCTGACGTCACCTATCTCATAGCCGTAATCGCTCATGTTAAATTCAATTTCTTCGATGGCTTCGTCCAGTTCCACTTTCCAGCGTTCCGGCGTCATTTCCCGGTTGATGTGATGGAATTTGCTGTGTGTAGCAACTTCGCCGCCCACATCTTCAATCATTCTGCCCAGTGGCGCCAGATCCTGCCAGCCGGCCTTTGTGGCGCTGCTCGAAACCCAGGCATACACCGGCACCACTCCGGTGGCTTTTGCCAGGTCCACCAGGTAATTGATGGTTTTTATCTGGGCATCCAGGTTTCCGCTGGCATCAGCATCCAGTCGGATGATGGCCGTTAAATTCGCATTCGAAACCTGCGGCGCTGGGAAGGGACTCGTCAAATCACCGTAAACAGCCCACTGAATCGCCCGGGGAAGAATATTAAACAAACGGTTGGCGTAAAAAACCTGCGGCTGCGCGTTGCGGAAAAAGGAAGGCGCTCCCGCCCAGGTACTGAAATCACTGACCAATACGATCCTGTTTTTTCCGATTTCCTTTACCGACAGAAAGGGATAAGAATCCACTTCATCGGTGATTTCCAGCAACTCACGCCCGCCTTCGGCAAACTTCAGGATGTTCAGTCCGTTGGCCAGATGTTGCGTGACGTACTGATTCCGCTCGAGCATAAGTGTAAGATAATGTGAGGTCTCCGCGACCTTTATTCTGAACTCCGAATTCCCGTGGAAGCCGGCATTCCGGATTCCCAGCAGATTATCTAATTCCGAATGATCGCGTTCTCTTGCCTCCTGATTATTTACAGCAAAAGATCCGTCCACAACCAAATTCCCCCCACTGTTCAAATAAGATTTAAAGGCAGGCAGCAGATCTTTGTAAAGACCGTCCTCCACGTATCCGCACTGGCCGATAACCAGGGCCTTATAGTCACTCAGATCCCTGTCCGGCAAGTCGGATAGAAATAGGCAGTCGTAGGGAATACCCGCTAGATTCAGCACCGCCGCCCATCCGTGAGCAGACATCTGGGTCACGCCCCAGTGGTGCTGAAAACTGGTTTTACTGATCACAATTCCTACCCGCGGATTCTGAAAAGAAGTTTCCGCCTGGAGACCACAACTAATAAATAATGGCAGAAGCATCGAAATCAGTAACTTTGATCTGAATTTCATTTGTGACCCTCTTGCTTCGTATAAATAATTAAAAGTCTATTCCACACTTCCGGCGGCAGCGGCCGCTCAAACGCCACATAGGTGAACAGGCTGTCCATGGTCATTAGATCATTGCGCGGCAATTCCGGATCCGGTTTCTGGAAAGTGGATCCCCAGTACATCCGGTTCTCGGTCCGGTATAACAGCCGCCCAAACCCCATTTTGATGAAAATCTTCCACAACTGGCCCGAGGCATGACTTTTGGCTTCGGTCTGCTTACTACGGGTGAGATTCGCTTTCTAATATTCCTTTTCACGTTCCATGCCGGCGGTTCCCGAGATGTCTACGGATGCCAGTTTTTTGCTCTGCCCGCAAACGACGGCGGAGATCAAAAGTATGATCATGTCTATGATTAGCGGTCGATATGTATGCCCGAAACTCACATCATCCTTTCATTTATTCCTCCATAAAAATGCACACTCGGTTATTCAACCCACACAACTGCGCCTTTGCCAATCCGTGGAATGGTAATGGTTAGGGACCCATTCTCTTTCTGTGCATCAATCTGTATTTTCTCACCGAGGTACGGCAGCAGATAAACGGTGTTGCCGGCATCGATCGGGAAGCGAATTTCCACATTTTCTTCCGGTATCTGCACTGCATTTTCCTTGGCTTTTAAACCCTTAAAATTTGCAATAAAAACAGTGGGATTATCGTCAACTGCCGTGATCTGGGTGGAAACAAACGGGGATGCCGACACCTCTACCCGCGGCTGAAATTGGAGGTCTTCGGTGATTACCCTAACAAAATCATTTCGGAGCATATTAAATTCTGTATCCGCGGATTCTCCGGTAAATGCCTCTTCATTAAACTCTTCTTCAATCGAATCATAATAGGTTTTTCCAGGATGTCCGGGAAAATAGACAAATTTCTTGCCGGAAACGGATTTTGTGATCTTCCGGGTATCCGCAATCCCCAGAATTTTGTGAAGGGGGTTCTCCGTCCGCCGCTGCCGCCGGTAATCATAAGCACCGCTTTCCCCGGTAACAATCAAACTTTTTCCAGCATCCACAAATTTTTTCAACTGGTTCAGTTCTGTTTCATTCAGACATTTCACATCCGGTAAAATGAGCACTTCCCCGCCAAAATTTTCCAGCGTTCTGGGGGTAACGATCTGGAATTCCTGGTGTGATTGCATCAGCATATACATCATACCGCGATACGAGGGAATAAACTCATCCACAAAATAATTACGGGTCTTCTGGGAAAAATACACGCCAACCGGTCTTATCGGTTTACGCGGCAGGTAGAAAAGGTTGTCATGCTCATTAATCCACTTGAAAATTCGTTTCCGGGCCCCATAATCATTAGAACCCGACATCACGTGATTGGCAGCATCCCAGCAATTGGTACCGGCCATCAACTGCGACATCATCAGGTTTTCCATAGCCTGGTCTGGTGTGATTTTTTTATGATCTTCCCAGGAATAGGTCAGCATCCAGGATGCTTTTCCTTCCGCGAAAGCCCGGAAGGTATACATCCCGGTCATGAATGCAAACCAGTCAGCAGGATTACGGTCGGCAGATTTATATCCGCCAGCGCTGTATTCATGGGCCACCACATCAACTACCTGGTACATTTCATAGACGTCGGCTCCGACCCGCACAGCAGCTCCCTCGATACCGGGATAAATCTCTGCAATGGTGATAAAATCAGGGTTCACCGAACGACCGTTTTCTGCTACTTCATCCATAAAGTCCGTGAGTGTACGAATACGAAAATCCACCCATTTAATAAAATTCGGATCGTTAAAGTCGCCCAATTTCAGATCTGTTTTTGCATCCAGACCGGTCTCTTTCTCGAATGCCGCCACGGTATATTCATCAAAACTGGCCCAGGTATCTCCCCACCCCCGGAAATGGGTCATCCAGTAAGGGATATCCACAAATACACCGTCCAGTCCGTTAGCGGCAATCTGCCGGATCCGCTCCATAAACATTTCCCGCCATTCGACGGCATAGGGCGTTATCCAGACATCCTCATCACCCTCGTCAATCCAGAAAGCGCTGCCGCCGCCAAATACAGCCGGTTCTCCTTCGATATTGCGCTGCACCCAATCCGGGTGATCCTTAAAAAAGGTATGCTTTTTCTGATCTGCATTGGCGGTAATAGTTTCCAGTCCCTCGGTGTAGATAAATACTTTATTTCCTGCTTTATGGCTTGCCTCCGCCATAGCCTCCATGGCCTTCAGCTTTTCCTCAGGATTTAAAAAACTCTCATAATAACCGGTGAGACTGTTGTCGGTTTCAATACCGAAGACATGCGTTTCAGTTGCCCGGTCGATAATATCATCAACTCTTTCGATACTCAAACCATGCCCGGCAATCCGGACATAGTTAGTCCAGTTTTGTCCTGCGGGAATATCCGGTATGTTCTCTGACTGACTATCGCATCCGCCAATCAGTAATCCTAGTAAAACCGTCATTATAAATCGAGAGGAGTACTGTAAACTCATCTGCATAGGTATTTCCTCCTAACCGTTTCGTCGGTTATTCAAAGATGAATGTGCCGAATTTTTTATATTCGTGAAATCGTTCTTCTACCGGCTGCCAGACCCAGCTTTCGGACCGCCCCAAGTCATGATCAACACGATAAAGATTCACCCGCCAGCGGGTTCCGGATTCCGGCGGCACGTTGCCGAGCGGTTCAAGCAACTCATATGGAATAAAAAACTCAGCCAGCCAATGAATTTGTTTTTCCACCGCATCTGAACTGTCAACCCAGACTTTATGTCGGGTAAGCCGTTTTGTTTCGTAATGCCACGGCCTCCAGCCCAGCAGTTTACCCTTGAGATTGGGAATCAGGAGCACCAGTTCGCGGTTCAGGGGAGACAGCTCGTATTCGAAATAAATGGGAAAGTCCTCGTCGGTCCAGAGAAAAACTTCCACCACATCCTCATGCCATAAATCTTCAAAATCCTGCTGAATGGTCGCGGTTATTTTCCGGTCCTGATTATAGAACAGAAAATACATACCGCTGTCAGAGTAAAGCGCCTTTGCCCGGGTCTGCAAATAGCTGCTTTCTTTCCGCGGGGATAATTTTAGCCATTTTGCCTCCTGCCAATGGTCGGCATTGCCCTTCCCGGAGATATCAAAATCAGATGTTTCTTCGACGTGATAGATATCTGTACCCGTCTGCGCATTCAGGGTAACCACAAAACCTGTAATAACGCATATCAGGATACTCTGTTTTAAAAAATAACCGGCGATTAGTTTTTTTATCTTCATGGATAGTTCTCAAATTTTATAGTTTTTAACTGATAATCTACCCCAGACAGATCGAATTGTGTGTCCGGTTAAAATTCCTGAGGTCGGCCTAAAAAAGAAGCCCGGACACAATCAGTGTTTCTTATCGCAGATTTCTGCAAAGGGTCAGCGTGTCGTCTTCGCTGGTTTCCTGGTAGCAGGCAGATCACGAAACCTTCGGTAGCGCTCAAAGGGCACGGACTACTTGGTGTGGGTATCACAGATTCGACAAATCGGAAGCCGTATTTCTCGTCGTCTACCCGGACACTCCCGGTGATAGGTCCCCACCGGTGGAACTGACCGTGGGGTTCGCGTTTGGCAACCGAATGTCGGGCTGCGTATTACATGTTTCAAATCAATCGGCACTAAACCAGCCCCAATCCGGGAATTTCTCGCTAAAATAATCTTCCGGGTCGGGCATGGTATAACGCTTATCCTCGAGGGCCAGTTGAGCATTACTCAGCGATTTTACATCGTCGTATACAATGCGTTTGGCTGCATCAATTCTGAAATAGCGGATTCTCATATCAATCACCCTCTTGTCCGAAGCCTGCGGCCAGTACCGCACAGTGTTGTCAATCATCAGGCTCACAGGATAGTATTGCTGTCTGTTCCCTTCCCAGCGGGACGAAATTATCATCCGTGTTTCATAACCCAGGTCCACCTCAATACCCTTTATCACATAAGCGCCCGGAGGCACATTCTGAATCATATAATAGCCGTCAGCATTGGTTTTCACACGATAAGCCTGTGTCACTTCTCTGCCATTTTCTGTGGATTTTCCAATTATCACAACATTAATTTTCGCGGTCTTTGCCTCATACACATCTTCCAACCCAACATTTTCCACCAGGATTGCTCCAACTAGCAGTGATTTACCCGGTTGCGGCGACTCGGCGGTAAATTTTTGGGTTGGCGCACAATTCAAGAGTAGTACCCCTCCCATAAAGATGGCCAGCTTTCTTATATTTTTCAGTTTCAACCTTCCCTCCCTGCAGAGCTATCTCGATATCAGAGACTTTTTAGTTTCCTCAGCATTTTTCACCAGCAATGGCGAATCCGGATACAATTGCAACCCCTTATCAAACACAACCAGTGCCTGCCGCACTTCTCCCATGCGGCGATAACACATGGCAAGATTGTTAAAGTAATCCGGCTCATTCTTATTGAGCGCGATAGCCTTTTCGTATAGTGGAATCGCCTTGAGAAACTGGTTTTGTATTGCGTAGAGATTTCCAAGGTTATAATAAATCTCAGGGTTGGAACCATCCCGGGACAAGGCATTTTTAAGGCATTTTTCCGCTTCGTTGTACCGCCCGGAGAGCGAAAATGCCGTTCCAAGATTAAAAAGCAATTTTGGCGAAGAATTGCCCATGGAAAGTGCCATATTGTAACTCTCTATCGCCCGCGAATAGTATTTCAGGTTCAGATAACAATCCCCCAGTTCCGCTGTCACCGCCGGCTGATATTCCATTTGTTCAAGGGATTGGCGGAATAGTTTTACCGCACGGGTGAAGTTTCCCTGCGATTTATATACAGTCGCACTCCCGTTGAGTGCCTCATAAATCCGGGGATCGATTTGCAGGGCTTTTCGATATGCATTCAAAGCCATTTCAAAACGGTTTTGCCGACGGAATATCTCGCCCAGGAAATACCATGAGCCGGACATGTCGGGGTTCAATTCTACTGATTTCTCGAGATCCAATTTTGCCGAATCCAATTTTGACTGTGCAAGATAGGAGCGGGCGCTCTCGTAGTAGATCAGTGGATTTTCAGGGAACCGATACTTCAGCGCCCGCAGATGCCGCAACGCCTCCCCATAATTTGATTGAGAAATCCTTTGCCGGATAAGTTGGAGCTGCGCATCGGGATCGTCGGGATTCTGCTGTGCAGTAACCGTTAATTGCGTGGTCACAACGTCCATATCCTTAAAGAATTGAGAAGCGATTTTACTTTCTGGCACCAGGCGTGAACCGTTCAGCAAAATTTCCATGCCTTCCTTCGGCTGTCCCTGGTAAAATGCCAGCATTCCACGCAGGAATTCACCCGAGGCCAATTCATGACGCCGTAGATTTTCTTCAACATCTTTTTTAGCCGCCGAATCTTCCGGAAGATTGACCAGAAGCCCTTTTACGTCCGGACGGTGAGTTAGAATTTTTGCCAGATTCTGAGCAGCGGACATGTCCCTGGACCGAATTGCCCGGGTTGAAAATTCCAGGATGGGGTGATCATCGAGGTTCAATGACGCATCCTGACTAACCTGGTTAATTCCCCGGGAATCCAGCACCAAGCAGTCCAGGAGATCAAAGGCCGAATTGATATTGACCGCGGCGAGGTCGTTCCTGACCTGAGGATCGGAAACTTTCTTCTCAATTTCCTGAAAATCGATATTAATGGGCGTTGTCGATCCCATTAACACCACCTGCTTGTTAATAGAATTAGGCGCCATCCACAGAAGTGCATAAGGGAAAACAGATTGAAAAGTTTTCAGCACGATATCAAAATCTTTGGGATCCAGGTCGGTGGTCATCCAGGTGGAGAGAATACCACCCGGTTCAAGTTTTCGCCGGCAATATTCAAAATGGTCACGGGTAAACAGGCTGGCACTGGGAGTAGCAACTGCGTAGTTGGCGTCGTTCATAATGATGTCATATTTTTCGGGCGTGTATTTTACAAAATTCTTCCCATCCAAAATGGTGTAATTAAACCGGTGATTCCGGAACACACCTCCGTTAATTTCAGAAAAATGGATCTTTGCTAAGTCCATCACGTCCCTGGAAATCTCCACCAGAGTCAATTTTTCGATCGGATGAAGTAGCGCCGAATGGGAAGTTTGCCCCGTGCCAAAACCAATTTGCAATACCCTGTCCGCATCCGGATTTACAAACTGGGGCAGATTTCCCTGTAAGATTTGCAGCGTTCGCAGCATGAAGCTGGTACCCGCTACATTCAAACCATCCACGTCAATTCGTCTGGTATGCTGCATGGGTAAATCGGCCTGATGAACAGTGACTGTCCCTTCCACACCTTCCCGGATATCGACAATGGGATACCCTTTTTCAATTGAAGCATAGACTGGGGTGAATATGGTTGTCGGAATCAGGCTCAGCACCAAAACAAAGACTGCAATTCCGCCCGTAGAAATAAAAACCACATTTTTTCGGGAAAATTGTGTCTTGCGAGGAACAAGCAAAACAATTCCGAGGCAAAGGTTGATTACAACCATTGCAATTATAGTCGCTGAGGTTCCGATAATTGAGATAAAAATGAAGCCGGTAAGAAAGGAGCCAAAAACACCGCCAATGGTATTGTAAAAGTAGAGCCGGCCCAAACCGGCGCTCATCTCCGAAAGATCCTGCACCAGGATGCGGCCAGCTAACGGAAAAGCAGCACCCATCAATAAAGTGGGTGGAAACATGATAATAAAAGATTCCAGAAAACGAACACTATTGAAATGCAACCAGCTTGTTCCGGGGCCAAAAATAAGAATCTTTTCATGGATAGCAGGCAATTGAATTAACAAGTAAGCAGCCGAAAACGCTGTAATCCCCATTGCGACTTCTGTCCAACCTAAAAGGGAAATTCGGTTCTTTGAACGATCGGCTGCTTTTCCGCCGAAAAATGATCCAACTGCGATGCCGAACAGAAACGTGGTGAGCATCACTGCAAAGGCATAGACCGAATTAGTCATTAAAAATACAAGAATACGGCTCCACAGCACTTCATAGGAAAGCGCAGCGAAGCCAGAGAGCGCCATAATCCACAGTACGAAGCGTAAATTTGTGGAATCAATGGCTGGTTTGGAAAATTTCCCATGAACCTCGCCAGTCTTCATTTTACTTGAAAACCTGAAAATGCCTAACGCTGCCAGGCCGATCAGGATATTCAAAGCGACTGCCAGGTAAATGGATTCAATAACTCCCAAAGTACGGATGAGAAAAAAAGCGGTTAAAAATGTCCCGCAAACCGCTCCCAGGGTGTTTAGGCTATAGAGCACCCCAAAACCCAGGCCGATCTTTTCCCGGTGGGTAACCACCACATGGCTGATGACCGGCAATGTTCCACCCATCAGAAAAGTAGCTGGTAACATCACCATAAATGCCACTGCGAATTTTATTAGGTAAAATAGGAAGGGGACCGTTTGCAGGGAGGGATAAATGAGGGCAAAAAGCGCTTCCAGGCTTCCTTTCAGCCCCGGAACCAGGAGAGCCGAAATACCAACTCCCATCTCAAGGAGAGCATAGGTGCGCAAATGGTTTTTCAGGTGGTCTCCGGTTTTTCCGAATTTGCGGCTTCCCAGAGCCAAACCCAGCATGAAGGCCGCTAGTACGGTGCTAATGGCAAGGGTCGTATTACCAAAAATCAACCCGAAAATCCTTGTCCAAACTATTTCATAAACCAGGCCGGTAAAACCGGATACAAAGAATAAAACTAAAACCAATATTTTACGCATTAACTGTTGCCCGAACGCAAGTATTAAAAAAAGACCTTGATCCCCGTTGTAACAGGAATGGGTTGGTTGTCAACTCGATTAAAGTATTTTGCTGTTCGCTCATTTAGATTGATGTCATACGTCAGCGTTATCGTAATTCCTTCATGCTTTGTTTCTATTCCACTATCACGATTTTGCGAATACTGTTTATGCTTCTTGCTTTTATATGAATAAAATAGATACCGGAACTTACCAAATTGCCGTTGAAACCTTTCATATCCCAGATGATTCGGCTTTCCGGAGCTGTGATACCGGGTGTCGCATAAAATATCTTTTGACCGAGGATATTGTACACTGAAACCGTGACCTCCTCCGGCTGATCAATCTTGAACTGAATGGTCACGTTGTTTCCGGAATTTGAAAGCTGCACCGGATTTGGGAATACATCCAGGCTGATTTTTTCTTTACTAAACACCAGTTCCTGATTATCTGAGATGCCTGTAGATGCCGGTGCCACATCTTCCAGCCGACCGCTAATTCTTACATCATCAATGCGCCCCTGAAAATCTTTTACTGACGGATTGGCAGGATCCGCCCGGTACCAGGAACCGATGGATAACGGATCATCATTGGGAATCAGCGGCTGGCTGTAATCAAGGGTATCGATGGCCGCCACGGAAGGCGTGTTCCACATATAGACCTTCCCCAAGCTATAATCGTAATAGACAGCTACAAATGTCCACTGGTTGACGGGAATGGTAAAACTCGACGCCACGGGATGCGCCTGGTTATTGGCGTCCCGTATAAGAAATTCCAGATTTTTTGAATTTGAGATGCGCAACGCATAATTAGTGGTTTTGGGATTGGAATCCTGCCGTCCTTTGTTCACAAAAAAATGAACATCGTTTAGGACAATGGGGTAAATCCAGGCAGATATGCCAATATTTTCGTTATCGAAATCCAGGTCGCTGCTGTCATCCACGCGAAAATAATCGTGGACATAGGCGGTATCCAACCACAGGTAAGCTACCCCTTCCTGCAAAGGAGAAACGCTGCTATAGGTCGCCTGCCCTTGCAAAATACCCGAATCATCGATGGCATCCCAATTCGCCGTGTCGAATCCGTTATTTTCAAACTGCCAGCGGCCACCTTTGCTTTGAGAATACAAAGATTGAGCAAAACCAAAAAAGGTGGCCGCAATTATTAGAATAGCTAGAAGGTATTTCATTTATACACTTCCATTTCATTTTAAGACAACATATATAAGAGCCGTACATTTATGCTCATTAAAACGCACGGCCCTTAGAAAAAAATCAGAATTGCAGACCGTAATTTGGTGCCTGTTCCACACCAATATAAGCGCTCATCGTCTTTCCAACATCGCCCCAGCCCGGGTAAACGATGTACATAATCTTACCGTGGAAGTTGATATAATGCATGGGAGTCATCAATTCGCCCTCGTATAACACTTCCTCGGTTCCGTCCTCTTTCAAAGTGTAGAGATTGGTTTCCCAGGCTAAGGTGTAGTACATGGTTCCCTCAGCATCAAATTCGATTCCAAGAGGAGAATCCATTTCTTCCATGACAACTTCTTCGTCTCCCAGACCGTCGCTCGTAATCTCGAATCGGGATATTTTTCCATCCCAGATGGCGGTTGCATACAAATAGTTACCAAATACGCGGTTGCACTTCACCGTGGAAAGATCAGCCATATAGGTAAGGGAACCGGATGTGTCCAGCCTGTGGATCCCGGTTTCGTTTTCTACAATATACATGTTCCCATTCTGATCCCAATCGAAATTAATGGGACTGGGCACCGAAACTACTTCTTCTATTGTTGAGCCGTCTGGTGAAATTCTCTCAATTTTATCTTCACCCTGCTCACAAACATAGAGATAATTATCGGGACCAAACCTTATTGAACCACTGACGGGCACCGATGCGAATTCGGACTTCACCCCATCGGGTGTAACTTTGTAAATGGTACCGGCGTCTGCCGATCCGATATAAACATTGCCGTCCCCATCAACCGCTACACCATTGGGCCAGACGATTTCTTCATCAATTGTCTGTAGTGTATTCTTGAAAATAAATGACAATGGCTGGCTCCAGTATTCGGAACCTTTAACGCTAACACGAACATCCACTGTGTCATTTGACAGATTAGGCGTCTGAACGGTCAGTTCACTGGTAGTGGCTGAATTGATTTTTCCTACATTTTTTCCAAATGAGACCAAATTGTATTCCGGAGTAGTAATAAAACCACTTCCGTATATTTGAATGACGTCTTTCAGGTAGCCCTCGCTAGTACTCAATGAATCCAGCTGGGGTGCGGCCTTACCTGTCGGATTGGGATCCGGATGGTCTGGTCCGTATGTTGGCTCGTCTGGCGCCGAACAGGAAAATAGAGCCATACCGATAATCAAGGTAAAACTGAGCATTATCCACGATGTTCTATATTTCATACCAAAATCCTCCGAATAATCTTATATAAAACCATTTTAAAAATACCGTTTAGTTGGCATAGTCATTTACCTGCCTTAAAAATGAAATTTCACGGCAAACATATGAACCGGATCGAAATGCTTGAATTGAAGATAACTATAATCGAGTCCAAGCGCTAAACCGCCTATTTCGTAGTTCAAGCCGCCACCCACCGTAAAATCTTCCTCATCGTAGTTGGTCTTGTAACCGCCGCGCAAAAAGAACATGTCTTTGAAGCCATATTCCAAACCGAAATTTAGTCGTTCCGTATAATCCCTGGGGTGAATCGCATCGACAGACAGCATAATGCTGTGGGGAGATTCAGAAATCCAAAATCTGGTCACATCCATTGCGATTCCAAATTTAAAAGTCAACGGAAGAGGGAAATGGGCAACGCGGTATTTCTTTTCCTGAGAGAAGTTCTGAAGACTCATTGCCAGGCGTAAATCCTTAAAACCGGTGTAGTAGATCGTTCCGAAGTCAAACGCAAGGAGATTCATTTTGGCCGTAAAATTTGTGCCAGCGTCCATTGTTCCTTCCAGCGTGGACCCCAGTTTTTCATGCAGATAACGTAAATGTCCGCCGATTGCAAAGCGGTCTGTTACGCGCTGGGCATATCCCAAACCGGCTGCCCAATTTGTGGGAGAAAATTCACCTGTCTCCACAAAACCCACCGATGTTTCACTGCGGCGGGTTCCATGGAAAACGCCCCAATCAACCCCCGCAAAGCTGGCGCTAAAATAGCCGAATTTGCCAGCATCGTAAGAAATTGCCGCGGCGTTCACATTGATATCAGCGATCCATTTCGTTTGGGTAATGAAAAAATTACCGCCTCTGCTCAAGGCCACTCCCGCCGGATTCCAAAATATGGAACTGGCGTCATTGGCAACAGCAGTATATGCACCACCAAGAGCGGCCGCGCGCGCGCCAACAGGTATGGATAACCACTGCATGCCTGACTGGGCAACTTTCTTCAAGCCTGCAGCCTGCAGAGACATCGAGGTTGCCAACATAACTATCAAAATTAAACTTATGAAGTTTTTTAATTTTTTCATTTTATTCCTCCCACCAGTTCTGTTCTAGTCTTTTTGCGGTGTTTGAAAACATTAGAATTACCTCACAACTACAAATTTTTCAATGCTGGCAGGAATCGGCTTCTTGTCAATATTTTTTGCGTCGTCCACCCGCAGAATATAGACGCCGCTGGCAATTAATTGATTTGACTCAGTTACCAAATCCCAACTTTCATCAGCGCTTCCACTCATATGATCAATGGTCTTAATCAAATCGCCAGCTACCGTAAAGATCCGCAGTGTGCAGTAAGGAGGAAGATTAACGAAGAGCACCATTTCGCCTGCTTCCGTAAAGTTGTAATCACCCGCTTTGGTTATGTAGGGATTCGGAACAATTCGCACCTTCGCGGCGGTAGGTTCGCCGGGTTCAAAGGCATAAGCAGCAATTTCGGAACGGTTGTTGTATTTCGAGCTTTCCAGCTTCTGACCAGGGAACAAACCGTCAGTATTTTGCGTCCCATCGTCCACCGCTGTCACCGCATAATGGTAGGGCTCACCTCTTATCACGTCTCTGTCTTCGTAAGTGTTTACATCTTTCGACACCTCAGCAATTTTTTCCCAGACCAAGTGGGTTCCATCAGGATTTAGCTCATTGTAGGTATCCACGGTAAATGCGCCACGCTTGCGATAGATATTATAATGATCAAGGTCTGGCACACCAGTATCGGGATCTCCTTCCCCGGACATGTCCTGCCACTCCAGATAGATTACATTTGGCCCGGACTCGACAGTCAAATCAGGCGACGGCAACGGATCAGGAATATCATAGCCACGTTGAAATGTCCAATAAGCCCGATCCATGGTCTGGAACAGTGAGTCTTTGCCGGTAGCAAGTAGATCGTTCTTAGCATTATTGTCAAATGTTGCTCCCGCTTCTCCCCGATACCATGCACGCCATTCCAGCCCTTTCTCCACCGCCAGTTCTCTTGAGATCCCATTGGCACCGACCACATAAACGATTTCAACCGAATCACCTAAATTGAAATCGTAGGGACCAAATGCCTGGAATGGAAACTCATCTTCCTGGGAGGAAGCATCATCTGGCCAGCCGGACTGATCTTCAACTTTCTGTTGTGTGCCAGAAGAAGCCCAGTCCCAAATTGAGGCAAAGCCCGGAAAATCAGTATCCCACACGTTATATACACTAATATTTCCAATGATTGAAAGGGGTTGCGTCGGATTATCGGTTTTATCGGAGACCGAGTTATCCACGTGCAATGCGGCAAATCCTGAATACGCGGAAGAAACAAATTCACCTGACGGCATTGGCGAACCGCCTCCGGATCCGATTGCAAATCGCGGATCACCGGTATCGTCAAATTCGATGCCACCCGATTCAAACTCATTGATATCGGGGTGATCTCCATCCCAACCATAAGACACCATCAAGTCTCTTCCCCCGGGAACTAGTGTGGAAGGCATGCTTTCGTAAGTTGCCCAGTCATCCTTACCTTCTTCATACCAGCGGGAATAGGTAATGTATGTCCCTTCGGCCGTTTGAAAGCTGTAACCGACAAGAAAATAAACATCGGAAATTGTTTGATCAGTGTCAGTATCCGGATTCGGATCATCATCCCAATCAAAAGTACATGTGTATTTCATATCAACAATCACATAATCATCATGATTGGAGTTGGTAAATGAATAGGATCTTTTCAGAACATCGAAGCCCGGCATCATCTTATAGTGCACCTCAATCATCTCATCCGAAGGCAGATTTTCATCTATTGTACCGTTGAATTTCCGGGAAGAGAGCAGCACTTTTCCTTTTGCGTGCACCCAGACTTCCGGGGGTATATGACGGCGATATTCCTTGATGCCATATGGATCGGCTCGATTATATGAAACTGGTCCTTCAAGGAATTGCTCCTTGGAATGAACTTGGCCCAATGAGTCAACCCAGGTTCCAACCGTCACGCCACTATAGTAGAAAACAATATTGCCATAGCGGAAATAACCCTGGGGCCACTCACCGGTCGGTTCTACACTATTAGTATTGACTGCATCCCCGGCTTCTATGCGCAGTTTGAAATCTCCCATATCATGAGTGCGGGCTTGAGCAAAAAGTGTGCGAGATCCCATCATGATAAGCAGGAGAAAGACAAAACCGGATACAATTGGAAGCCATTTCTTAACGCTAGATTGCTTCATAAGTGTTTATCTCCTCTGTTTTCGCTTGGTTCTATGCATCCATTAATCCGGCTTTACATCTGTATCCTTATGCCGAAGAAGATATCCCGTGGATTAACAAATTGTGACCAGGTGTTCCAACCAAGGTCGATGTAGTCTTGCTTATAGTCACCCAGTTTATCATTACCCTTTTGATCACCGGTTTCCCACGGAAAATGCAAGGAATCAACATACTTGTTCCAGTACAATGGATTTGGAAACCCTTTGTAGTTAAACAGGTTTTTAACCTGCATAAAAACACTGAAGCGGGTCCTGTTAAACTCGAAGCGTTTTTCCAACTGTATATCAGTATTCCAGTAATCAATGACATCTGCCCAATGCTGTTCGCTAAGCGCTGATTGGGGAGTCAGATTTTCTTTTCCACCATCAGACCATTCCTGAAAAATATTCAGTTGCCAATTACTCAAAAATTTAACTCCGACCAATGACGGACCGAAATTCCGGGGAGTCCGGAAGGTCATATTAGCAGACACGGATGGAACCGGCCAGTTTCTGGTTTGAAGGGGTTGTTCGCTTTGCTGCGCAGAGAGTTGGCGGTCTTCATAAAGATATCGATAACCCGTTAAACCTGAGCTTCTGATCATATATTCCAATGAGACCCAACCATACCAAAAACGCCCGACCCGGCGCTCTAATTTTAACTCCAGACCACGAATATCAGCATAACTGTTGTTTGCCCAGGTCGTGACCACACTCTCATTATCAAACGGGACAATCGTCTGTGTGCTGAGTTGATCTGAAACGTCTTTGTAATATCCCATAAAATGAATCAAAAAATCATTAGCCACACTTTTTTCAATCCCTATTTCATAAGATACTGTTTTGGGCCAGTCTGCCGTTATGTTGGGTAGTTCGGCGCCGTTTCCAGACGGTCTCACAGTATAAAGTTGATCCGTGACCGGTGCCTGGTAAAAATGCCCGTAGTTGAAGAAGATTTTACTGGTAGAGGTAATCGGATGTGCTATTCCCAGCCGAGGGCTCAGATACAGTTTGTAGGATTTGTTGTTGAGTTGATATTGTGAAAAACTGTTCGAATCCGCCCTAAAACTTTCAAGATCATATGGAAGATGGGAATAAATATAACCAGTGCTTAAATTATAGGGATTTATACCAGGCTGGAGATAATCGGCCCGGATTCCAAAATTGGCGATCATTCCCTCATATTCTAATTTATCTTGAATGTAGGCTCCCAATTTTACGGGAGAGGAATTATAGTACCACCAATTGGTTGGGTTTTCATCAAAAGGTTGGGTCGTGGCCCCGTGGTTAATCTCCCTTCGTTCGTGGAATTGCGTAAAGTCAACCGTAATTCCTGTTTTGACCTGGTTATGTTTATTAATTTGAGAAACCAGGTCACCGGTGAATTGGATCCCCCAGTAATGGGAGTGATCTTGTCCTCTACCTCCGCCGGACATCAGGAAATCACCTAGCACCCCATATTGTTCGGTTATGGAACCGATTTGGCTTCCAACATATCCAAATGGCTGCTCATCATACCATTGACCGCCAATATTTTTAATCCCGGTCGTATCGCGCAACCCTATGGGTTCCTGTGTAATCTGATAATTTGTATAATCCAGGTTCACATCGTAAAACGTGCGGGTGCTCAAAACATGGTTGAGTGACATTCCTCCGGAGTACTGACGAATTTCGGCCGGGTTGTAACTGGCATCGTGCCAGATATAGCGCCAGAAAAAAGCATCCCTGCCATATTCGGTTCCCTGCCGGCTGCCAGTAATTAGACCGTTGGTATCGTCATAAATTGAACCGCTGACTCCCCGTTGCAGCATGAAATTGTTCGTAAAAGAAAATTTCATATAGGGACTCAGGTGGGTGGTCAGCTTCAACAAAGTTGTGCTGGACACTGAATTATTCCTGCTAAAAGGATAAACCAATTGCTGATTTTCATAACGCTCAGAGAGCATAAAAGCAACCGGAGTTCCCGGAATGGGCCCGCTGATTGCACCGTCAACAATGTAATCCGGTTTATTCGCATAGTCCCGATTGCGATGCTGCCATTTCCACAATTCAAGCAGGGCCTGTGGTGTCATATCGTTGTTGGGGTCGGCGTCCGCCAAATACTGTCGGCTAACCTGGTTCCAACCCACAAAAGTAAACGGGTATTCACCATTATCCACCATTTCCTGGGAAACCCCTCCAAAAGCATCTGGCCCGGCATAGACCTGCCAAAATGGACCATTAATGCCGAACGGGCTGGGACCAAAATGCTTACGAGCAGGCGGGCTGGTCCGTGCATCCAAACTTAGAGAATATCGGTCCATGCTGCCTTCCTTGGTCACGACGTTAACCATACCCGAGCGAATGTTACCGTATTCAGCGCTAAATCCACCTGTCAGAATTTCGATTTCCTGCACTGCCGAAAGGTTAATAGTGGTCATTGGCTGCTGGGTTCTTTTATTCCGGGTGGAAAGTCCGTCAATAACAATATCCGTCTCATTCAGACCGCCACCACGAACGATCAGACCTGTTCCCCCCGTTCCGGCGCTCAGTTGTATTCCCGCTTCGGCGGATAGCACTTCTTCTAAATTGTCCACCGGGCGACTCTGAATTGCTTCGCTGGTAACAATATTTTGGCTGGAAGACACATCCTTCCGGATAACCGGCCGCTTTCCTTCCACGACAATGGTTTCACCTTCCATACTCTCCTGCACCATATTGAAGTCCACGTCAGTTGTTTGATTTATGTTCACCTGGACATTTTCTTTCAACACGGTGGCATATCCAATCATGATGGCTTTCACCTGGTATTCTCCGGGAGGAATATTGATGATAAAATAGTAACCATCAGTATCTGTCGCAGCGCCCAGATTAGTTCCTTGGATAATTACATTCACCCCAGGAAGCGGGTTTTTTGTGTCCTGATCAATAATCTGTCCCGCAATTTTCCCGGAAGAAGCGGCCCAGGTTGTTTGCCTCATTGAAAGCAGGAGCAAAACGACAAGGGCAAATAAAACAAAAACTTTGATTGTTTTTTGCATACTATTACCTCCCGTAATTAATATTCTTCGTTTATCAGAGAGCTTTATGCCCAGTTCTTTTGTATAAGTTAAATTAAATGAAATGCGGAAAGGTTATTTTTTCTTGCGGTATCAATATATATGGCTTTCACTTTGAAAGCAAGCTTTAATAACCCCACATTTTTCCGGTAACTTGTAACCGGTATTCGGGACCGCCAAAGGCCCCGGAATATTGCTGGCCGAGCGCGGTCTATAACGTCTCCCGATCCAGCCTATTCTCATTTTCATCGACGAACTCCAACGGTCCTTCAACAACGATATTTCTGCCGCCGTCCATGTGGTTTTCTAGTTTTTCCGCTGTGGTTTATGCTGCTCCTCCTTTATGAAGATGCACTGGGCGAAAACCAGCACCGAATATTTATCGAGGTTTTCCGCTTTCGCCACATCTTCTATGAAAAGCGTGCTGTAAGGGAGTCCGGCCAGGTTCACTACACCAGCCCAACCGTGTCCCGCCATTTGCGTTACGCCCCAGCGATGCTCAAAATTGGTCTTGCTGGTGACGATGCCGACACTCGGCTTCTCGAACGAGACGGCTTGCCCCGCACCGGTGCCTGCGTAAATGATCGGAAGAATCAGAAAAAACCCGAATTCTTTCATTGATGATTTTACCTTTGTTCTTTCGGGATTTGCTACAGAGATACGCCAAGTTCAGATAGCGAAAGCAGAAGTGTTGGTTCTCCCCGTTGTGTCAGTCGTCAAGCGGTAAATCTCTCGAGGGATAGCGCTATTCCCTCGTTCCCCAATCCCCTGTGAAAATGTAAAGTTATGCTGTCAGTGCTTTATAATAATTGTTCCCCGTTCCCCTTGGATATCTCTGCCGGCAATCGTCATCGACAGGACCTGCTTGTCATCAGAATATCGATAATCCCGGACCACCAGATGCGGATTCTGCGACGTGATTTCTGCTGGCGATCTGTCGGTGTATATCTCAACCTCTTGCGTTCCGTACATTTGTAGATCTATGGCGGACTGTTTTTTCCCCGGCTCCCAGGCGTACACATTATATGTTCCGGTCAGGTTTATCGATGGCCGGATTCGCTCTTTTCCCAGCGAGTAGCGCAGTTCATAGCGATCCCGATCCAGTTTAGGCAGATAGAGAAACCCGAATCCACCGGCCTCGTAGTAGGCGGCGATGGGCTGACTGTCCAGAGTTGCCGAGCACACGTGCTGTTCTGCCTCCAACGCAACGGCTAATACCATATTCCCCAGCAGATTGTTGGTGTAGACTTCTTTCGGCATCTCCCGGTTGTCGATCCGCACGGTGCCCTCGGTGGGTTCTATCACCGTGGCATACTGCTTGTACAGCCACTGCGAAGCGAATTGCTCCGTGTTCTTGGCCAGATAAAAGCGGGCACTTTGTTGCACTTCCTCAAAAAAATTGACCCAGCGTTCGTTCAACTCTTCCTGCAGGAAATCATCGTGCGCAAGCCAGTTCGACCAGTGAGATTCGACGATGTCGGTGCGGAAGCTGTCGATAGGGGCGGTGGGCAGAGATGCCAACGCATACCAGGGATTCCCGAAGTTTTGCCGGTCGACCACCAGTACGCCATGGTCGATGCCGCCGCTACCCGGATCAGGCGGATTAAGTTCTTCAATCTGCTGGAAAAGGGTGTTGGCGTATTTCACGCCGTTCTCCCGCATAAGCGCTCCGGTGCTGTATTCGCCGCCAGGATTCCAGTAGTAGCCATAGGCGCAAGGCACAAAACTTTCCGGGAAGGAATGCCCGTATTCCGGCGAGAGGTTATATTGGGCCATAATCCTCTTAAACGCCTCAATGTGGTCCCGCATGTCCTCTTCAGGCCAGGGCTTATTGTCTTCGATATTGTACCATTCGGCACGGGTTCGATTGCCGTCAATCCAATGCTCGTGCCCGACGCCGTGCAGACCGAATTCCAGGAATGCCGCATTCTCTTTGACATAGTCCATCATGGCAAACTGAGAGGGATCGATGTTGGCAGTATTATCGAAGTTTTCTCCCTGCTGCGTCGTGGTCGGGTAATCTTGTAACAGGTTGAGGCGGTCCATTTCCGATAGAATAAAAAGACCTTGGAACCGGACGCCGACTTTCCGCCCCACTTCGACGATCGGGCGGTAATCCCGCACATCGAAATTGCGCCGGACGCCGACTCGCCAGGGGCCACCGGTATCACCCAAAGAGCCGCCTTCGTTCCATCCCATGTCATCAATTGCCACGGCAAAGCCGCTGGGAAACCGGATTTGTGCATATATCGTACCTCCGAACACCAAACTAACAAATAGTGCCAAAAACAAAATTCTTCTTTCGATACGCCAAACTTTACGATGCTTCTTATCTATCATTGTTTCCTCGTTCTCCGAAAGCGCCGTTGTCGCTTTGATCCGCATAATAATTTGCGGCCAGCAGAGTCACCGCAACGGCAGACGGAACAAGCAGCCGCAATATCTTCGACAAAATCGGACACCTACATTAGTGTTTTGTCAAAAAGTTACTGCGGAGTTGCCTCCAGCAGCAGATAATCAGTGAATTTCGTCTTGAGTGTCGCGGATGGTCCGGCCACCGTGCCTAAATTTTTGTCGTGAACGTAGTCAGTCACCTGGTAAGTCACCCCGGATTTCAGGCCACGCAATTCGATGCTTCCGTCCCAGTTTCCGGCGTAAAAGGCGTAATACATGTTACCGTTTTTGGCCACAACGTGACCTTCCGGCGCATCGAAGCCAATATCATACAGTTCGCCGCGATACTCGCCGGTGGGCAGCAACCGGGATTCGTAGATATTCATCCACCGGGTCCATTTCTGCTCCCGACGTTTGTTCAGGTAGAAAGTGGAATCTCTCTTGGAATTCGGGAGCACCGTGAACTTGGTCCCGATCACGCCGCCGACACCAACCGTCGAAGCGAAATCCTCTCCGGAGGTGCTCAGTTCTACGTGATCGCCGTAATATGGCGCCGATGGTCCCATCAGCGCCTTAAAGGTCTTCCCCTTCAGACGAATCTGCCACGAACTGGTGGGATCCGAAGCCACAGACTGATTCATGTACGGCATTGTGAAAAAATTATACCCCGTACCGCAGGGGCAAATTTCCACAACAGCATTGGGGTTGATTTCAAGCGCTGCCTCATAGATGATACGGAAAAACTCCGGCACCGCTTCCACGGATTCTTCCGGCCGGGCATGATTGTGCAACGGATTGTAGCACGGGGGCGCGCCATTGAGGTGCTGCCCGTCGATTTTCAAACCGTCGTATCCCCACTCGCCGAGAATCTTCTGCACCAGTGCTTTGGTATACTGCTGGACATCTTCATCGGCCGGACAGAGATAATACGAATCCCACCAAGAGATGTGCTGGAGCGTCTGGTCTTTGTTTTTCAGCAGATATTCTGGGTGCTCTTCCATTACATAGCTACCGGAATCTGCTGCCAGCGGCGCCCACCAGAGTTTTGCCTTCAAATCGTGATCGTGGATTTTATCCACGAAAGTCTTCATAGATTCGTCACCTTCGGGGAAATGCTTTTTATTCGGCCGCCAGTCGCCTTCTGCAATCTGCCAGCCGTCATCCAGCACCGCCCAGTCGAAGCCCATTTCTTCTACCTTGTCCAACGATGCCGTCACCTGATCGATGGTAAAATCTCGACCGTAGCCCCAGGCACACCAGATCGGCTCATACGCGGCTTCGGGAGTTTCACGAAACTTGATACCACGTTTGAGCATCATTTCGCGATATGAGCGCAGGCTGCTGAAATAATCGCCGGTATGGACTCCGGCAAACGTGGTGAAGGTGCTTATCGACTCTCCGGCTCCCAGTGCAATAGCATTGTCCGAATAAGTCACAGCCATGGTGGCATGGGAAGAATCCGGCATTGTCACAGGGAGTGAAACTAATTTCGGTACCACCTCCAGGTGCCCGACCGCAAGACCGACATCTGTGCGCCAGACATCTACTACTGGCGTTCCCCCGCCATAATCGGAGGCATTCATTCCCATATAATTTTCCTGTTTGAATCCGGGTTTCAGTGGCAGGACCCAATCCGGACGTGCCTCGTACGATGCATCCTGAAAACTCCAAAACGGTGTATTTCCTCGCCATCTGGCATCTATGGTATACTGGTTATTTACCCATTGTGAAATTTTTACCGGTGAATCACCCGTATTGGTGTATTCAACGTCGTACACCGCCATCTCCGGGAAATCATCGTAGATCGTTACGGTCACTGTTTTTAGTAAGGGATCATGGACACCAGTAATCTTATACTGAGTGCCGGTTCCCATATTGTTCTCCACTGCTGTCTCTGTTATATCCCGAAAGGAAAATTCCGTGATATCTTTTCCGTCGAGCGTCACCGTTTCCGAGGGAGAATATGCACCGAGGACCTTGTCTTGCCCGCCATATGTAGCTATAACCCGAGAGTGCAATTGATCGTTAAATTCGATCCGTAGATTTTGCCCTTCTACCACTGCTGCCGGGCCAGCGCTTTCTTTGGATTGCTGTTGCGTTGAGGCGCATCCCAAAAAAACCACCAGGCTCAGGATAATAACTCCGATTGTCCAATATTGTTTTTTCATGACTCCCCCGTGATTTCGTAACATTAAATAGTACGACGTAGTCTAATTGAGTATTCTTCGTGCGTTCTCGCTGTACACCTTTTTTAGCACTCCATCCGGTAGATTGATGCCGTACAACGGCCAGTGGTATCCAAACTGATTCGTTTCGTAAAAGTGTTCATCAGCGCTTTCAAGAATCCGAAAAGTGACGTAATACATGGATTCATCGTAGCCCATATCTGTGCCGTAGAGGAGTTTATCCTGATATTGGACATAAAATTCTTTGGTAGTTCTCGGAATCGGCGCAGTTTCCGCATACCGGGCGCTGATATCCGCATAGAGATTCGGGTATTTTTCCAGCAGCTTCCCTAGCCGGAACAGGTCATATGAAAGATTCGCAAAATGGCAGGCGATAAAGGTCGTTTCCGGATGGCGCTTAACGGTGTTCTCCAGGATATCGATCATGCCGGAATGTCCAACGATGTCATTCTGGTTATCAAGACGCCACTCGTACGCGTTCATCAAGCCATCATTGGTTGAATCCATGGGTTGATACATCCAGATAGGATCCGCCACATGAATGTTGACAGAGAGGTTCAGTTCCGCACATTTTTCAAACAGCGGATCCATTCTGGGATCGTCGGGATGCAAGCCCCATGCCTGCGTTTCCCCATAAAAAAGCCCTTTGCCTTTGTCGCCAAGTTCCCCGACCCCGGTAGCGCCAACCTCAACGCACCGCTCCAGTTCTGCAACTGCTCCGGGGCCGAATCCCGGTTCATCATAACCAGAATAATCGAAGCCACACCAAACTTCGAAATGATCCGGATATTTCGAGTACAATGCATAAATTGAGTCGAATGTTGCTCCAACGGCCTTGGTCAACACGATGGTCTTTTCCACACCAACGGCGTCCATCGTCTTCACCCACCGCGCAATCTCTTCTTCCGACTGCGGGTACGGATGTGAATGCATATCGATGATCGGATACCGGGCCTCAGTTATATCTGACTCTGGCACCTTGTAAATCGACTTCGGCCGGTAGTTCTTGAGCAGGAGTTCTTCCGGCGAGGGGGAATCCTGCGCAACGGCTTCCGCGCTCAACCCCGTGAGTAAAATCAAACTGCTCACAAATAATATAACGCCAAAATATCGATGGAAATATCTCATTTTATGCCATCCTTAATAATTTCATGCAAACACTATTACGTCTGTTTTTGCTGCATCTGCTCCAGTTCCTCACCCGGTTCGATGTCCTCTTCCAGACCAAGTACCAGTGCAGCGATGACCGCTAAAACCATCCCGGTGATGATAATCGGATGTGGGATAACAGCATAGATAATCAGAGAAATAATCACTGTCAGCACGGGTGCCAATGCGTTGGTCATCGGCGAAACAATAATGGCTTTACCGTAACGGAAAGCGTAAACCAGCATTAATGCGCCAATAGAGTTCAGAATCTGAATCATCGCGGCAAGGTAAGGCCCCTTAAAACCCCAGTTAATTGGCTGTGAGAAATCGGTCATCCAGAGTGCAAATGGTATCAGAAGGAGGCCCGTGATCATCATGTAAAAGAAAATACTTTCCGCTTTCATTGTCTCGTTGGCAAAACGCATAACAAATGCCTGAAATCCCCAAGCAAGAAAAACCAGAAGTGACAAGATAATCCACAGGGTTCCTTCGGCAGCGCTATTCGGATCCTGGTACGAGAGCAGCGGAATAGCGATTAATGCCAGCACAATACCGATCCATCCGCGGACGCTGGTACTTTCTTTTAAAAACAATGTAGCAAGAATAATCGTGACGACCGGTGAAAGAGAGATAAACGGAAACACCAGATAAGCCGGCCCAGAGCGCAATGCCTGAAACAGGATAAGTTGTCCACCAGCGCCGGTGAACCCAATAATCGCTCCAAGCAGAATCGAACGTTTATCCCACTCCAACTCCCAATCGATAATTTTAAGAGCCACCAAAGCTGGCGGAATCATGGTCAGGGCCCAGACAGTATATCCTAACGTCGCCGGGAATCCGGCTTTTTCCGGGATCTCTATCAGAGCACCCCAGACGCCCCAGAAAGTGGTCGTGATAATCGCAAATATTAACCAAAGTTTAGATCCCTTCAACTGCTACCTCCTTCGGATTGAGTCTCCGTTACAATCTTTTTCTCAATGCTAAAACAGTGTCTTAAATTGAGTGGCGTTTGAGTAGAGTTCCGTAATCTCTTGTATTTTGTGCAATGCGATCTGCTCCGGATCATTTGTTAAATCTCCGGCTCTAATGGCATGATATTGTTTGGGTAAATACTGACTAAGCAATGTCAGTGGTATTGGTTCTTTCGATAGATTATTAAATAAATGTCTCAGAGATTCTTTAACGTCGGTTTGTTGCCAGTAATAGCGTGAACGATCGCTGTAACTGTATTTCCGTAAAAAGGCAAGCTGGGGGTCAGTCCCGGAATAATGATCTTCCCAGGAACCCGGTTGATCCAGCATAATTTTTTCGAGGGTGTCCCTGAAATTGGATACGTCCATACCCTTTCGCAATAAAGCCAATTCTTCTTCAATTATGGATAGAGCAAATACCGCTTCCCTAAAAGCATAAGTTAGTCCCGGCCCAACCTTCAAAATGGCAAAATGGTCTCTAACCAGGTTCTTTAGCCCATTCTGAGTCTGATAATCTGTGGAATGTGCTTCAAAAACTTTGTCGTCATATTTTTCTATAAATTGTGAGAGTTCCTGTGCTATTTCCGGATCGTATTCGACTACTTCTTCGTTGCCGAATTCCACTCCGGGTTGTACAACCTGGGCTATCACTCTCGACCACGCAGCATGCAGGCCGCGTTCAGAAAAAATTTCTTTGGTGACTTCAAGCGTGCGTTTTGCCGCCTTGACCGAAGTCACTTGCAGGTCGTGCAATGCGCCTTCTGCACCACCGGGAATCGGTACTTCCGTCCCAATGACGTATACGATATCATCAATATTTGATCCTGCTTGTCTAATTGCCTCTTCCGCAACCTGACACAATTCCGCTGCACGAGTTGCGACGATTGTATCATCCAACGGTTGGTGTGCATCACCGTCATCATCAGCACAACGAATACTAGTATCTATATGAATTTTTGTATACCCTGCTAAGACATAATCCCGTACTAAGGTCCTGGAATTTTCCATCGCCTGTTTAGCAGAACCTTTTCTCCATGGATTTGGGCCAAGATGATCTCCACCCAAAATAATCCTGTCCGGATCAAACTCAACCGATTCCGCGAGCTGATGAATATACTCGACGAATTGTGCCGGGTTTCGTCCAGTGTATCCACCAAATTGATTAACCTGATTCACAGTGGGTTCAATCAATACTCCACTCTGATCCCGCTTCGCTTGGAGTAATGCGGATTTCAGCACATACCGATTCGCAGAGCAGATAGAATAAACGCCAATTGGTTTTCCCTGATGCTGTGCTGAAACAACCTGTTTAAGAATATTCATAAATTAAATCATAACCTGGTAATAATTTCTTCGGAATGTTTTTCAAGAAACTGTTCGGCTTCACTCGCAGTAGGCGAAGCGGTAGAGCCACCCAATTTTGTTGTTGCAATGGCGCCACAGGCACTACCGTATCGCAAACAAGTTGAGACATCACCACCGGCAAGACGTTTGGACAAAAACCCGGCATTAAAACTATCACCTGCGCCCGTGGTATCTTTGGATTCAACATTAAAAACACCGGCCTGGAATGTTTCATCCATATGGCGACAAATCGCGCCTTTACTTCCTTGCGTTATCACCACAACTTCGTTGTAATCTGCGAAGAAATTGAGAATGTCCTGTATATCTTCTTTGCCAGAGATGAATCTGGATTCCTGTTCATTTGGCATAAAAATGTCTACATACTTTAGCACGTCAAAAATATCATTTTCCCACTGTTCGTCTGGATCCCATCCAGGATCGAAGGAAGTAGACAACCCGAGATCTTTTGCTTTTTTGAACAGTTCCGCCGCGCCCTTTCGCATTGCTGGCTGCAAATAAAAAGATGAAAGGTGCAGATGCTTTGCCTGTTTTATATAATCAAAATCCACATCATCCAGAGAGAAAAATTCCATCGCACCCATATGCGTGACCATGGCATAATCATCCGGGAAGGAGAGTACCACGGTCACGCCTGTTTTTACTCCTGGGTCAAATTGTATGCCTGATATATCAACATTCCTGGCCTTCAACGTTTCCAGCACCACTTCACCAAAATGGTCCTCACCTAATTTACCTACAAATCCGGTTTTCAAACCCAATCGGGTAATATTTGTTGCCAAGATTGCAGAAGCACTTCCCATCGTCAATGTCATGTTCTTTGCCAGTTTCTCTTTCCCCATTTCAGGAAATGATGGCATATCCTGCAGAATGAGATCGGCATTTAATTCTCCAACAACTATCACATCAAAAGTCGTCATACTCACATCCACCTCAGACTTTGCAGTTAATCAGATTTCTACGACCTGGCTTAAATTCACAGGTTCATCCGGGTTTAAATCTTTGGAAAGGGATTGATAATAACCCAGGAGCTGGGTGATTGGCATATACAGAATTAATCGTGCGTAATCAGTAAGCCCTGAATTTAGTTCAACGACATAATCTGCAGCGCCGGAAATAGCTGCATCGGCCGAATCGCAAATAGCCAGAATTTTCGCACCAAGCTCTTTGACATCCTGCATCAATTTTATTTCCGCATCTCGCGCCTGGTTTGAGAGGAGAAACGTCACCAGCATGTTTTCATCTGCCATAGATTTCGGGCCGTGACGATATTCCAGGCTATGATATGCTTCCGAACAGGTCAGAGACATCTCTTTAATCTTGAGCATTGATTCAGACGCCAGCCCATAAAATGGTCCCTGCCCCAGGTAGACGAATTTATTGAAATTTCCATTGGAGATGATCTCTTCCGGCAGGTCTCCAACCTGTTCGAATACCCCCCGCCCCAGTTCGGGCAATTTTTCCAGCTCATCCAGGAATTTTTCATTCTGGGACTGAAATGCAGCCAAGAACTGTACCAGCAGCAACATACTTGTAAATGAACGTGTCATCACCACGCTTTTTTCATCCGCCTCAGGAATTAAATAGTCAATATCGGAATTTTTCAACAAATCGCTGTTCTTGCGACAGCTAATCCCGTGTACGGGAAACTTGTAATGTTCCTGGATATATTTAGCGGCGAGATTCACTTCGGTGGTCGTTCCAGAACGTGAAATTAGATACGGCTCATATTTTTTCTGATGATCCGAAAATATCGAGTCAGAGAAGAGATAGACCTCGGAGGCCGGATATGCACGCGAGGCCGCACCCGTCAGTTTGGAAAAAACAGAGGCCGCACTCAGAGATAAATAGTACGAAGTACCGCATCCCACAAACAACGTCTCTGTATCTTTTACTCCATCAAGGTGAGTGGCATATATTTCACGATTCTGCAAACTCGCAGACACTACATTCTCCCAAATCTTTGCCTGAGAGTTTATTTCATTCAGTGTAAAATTTCCCATGCATTCTCCTTTCACCATGATGTCGTATAAATCTTTTCAAACAAGAATGATTTCAATGTTTCGTTTTTTCAAACCGTCTTTATAATCCTTAGGAATATTTGAATCGGTGACAATCGTATCGATATTACCGAGTTCGCAAATAAAGGAAAAACTTCTCCGACCAAACTTGCTTGAGTCTGCCACAGCAATAACCTCCTTCGCCATCTGAACCATCAGCCGGTTTAACTGAGCCTCCAGAGGATTTGGAGTCGTCAGTCCCGCCTCAAGATCGAATCCATCGACGCCCAAGAACAGTTTATCAAAATAATATTTTTTTATCGTCGCTTCGGCATCAGGGCCGACTAACGAATAGGATTTTTTTCTGAGTGTTCCACCGGTCAGCATCATGGTGATATTTTCCAGACCAGCGAGTTCCACAGCAATGTTGATAGCATTAGTCAGGACGGTGAGATCTTTCTTTTCCTTGATGTTCACGGCAATTTGCCGGGTAGTAGTTCCGGAATCCAGAATAAACGAGTCACCTTCACGGATCATTTTTGCGGCTTCAATTCCAATTCTTCGCTTTTCCTCAGCATGCAGTTTCTGCTTCTCTGTTAACGAAGAGTCAGTCGCCACAAGATCGTGAATCAGCGCACCACCATAAGTGCGATGCAGGATTCCTTTTTTCTCAAGGTAATCCAAATCATTTCGGATCGTAACAGCGGAGACATCAAATTTCTTACGCAGCTCATCTACCTTTACTTTACCATTTTCGTTAAGTAACTGCAGGATTCCGTCACGACGATCAACAGTGGTTTTCATTGTGGGATTATTTCTCTGATTTTATCTTTTATTATCTTTCTATTTAAGTATAATATCATTTTGTTTTGTTAGCAAGTTGAATAATCAATATATGTATTAATTGTAATAAATAAATTTTAAGTCAATAATAACAATAACTTATTGTTATTTTATTTCATATTTCGATTTACTTTCGTTGTGTAACACTGAAATGAATTAAATGATTTTAACCCTTAGCCATTAGTGATTTACTATCTCATAAATGATATTGGAGAAGCTGGCTCCATAATTGTTTAGAATGTCAGCATCGAAAAACGGATCCTCGCGGACCTCCGGGATCAGTTTCCTGCCCTCCAGGGGCCGCTACAAGGTATTATTGACCGGTTATGAGTTGGTCATCTTTCGGAAACATTACACAGATTACCAGTTTAAACGCTCAAACAGTATCAAGAATGTTCTGCCGGTATTGGTCCCGAACTTGTCCTATGAGGATCTGGAAGTGAACGAAGGTAGTGTAGCTCAGGTTGCATGGAATGAACTCCTCGAAACCACTCACGAAAAAAGGGAAAATGAACTGGAATCTCAGATGCTGGAGTATTGTGGGCAGGATACGTTTGGGATGGTGGAGATTCATAAATACATAGTTGGATCAACTAAATTATAAGTTTTAAAATTCGAGAAGTGAGTTTGATTTCTAGCGCCCGTGCACCCGCTTTACACCTGGGATCTCCCGATTTCAGGGGCTTATAATTTCTGAGTGTTTTCCTTAAATTATTGGCCAAAGTGGAAGATTGCAGAAGATGATGGGTGGATTGAGATATCAATTGTGTGGATACCCGGCAAAAACGATAAGTAATTAAAATTTATGGTTCTTCTGAGTTTTAGTTGGTAGTACATTGTATAATTTTCCAGGTAAAATATTCCACATCGTGAAAGCCAAAGGCTGGGCATTTTAAGACTTTAATTTTATGGTTGATGTTTTCCAGTTTGGACGTATGAATCGGGAAGCTACAATGGTTGATCAGGCCATACTGATATTTTCGAAGGCTGGTGATGAAGGTTTGCAAATACTGGGACCCCGTTTCCAGCACCAGGTCGACGAGCGTCACCTCTCCGTGAGAATTGACCGTGATGTTTGTCATTTTTACCCGTACAAATTGAAAGAAGGCTCGCACATTTATGGTAGACATGGCATCAACCTCCTGTGGGATGAGGAATAGAGTATTTATCACAATATACCACAACGATTTTTGCCTGTCTGTATCGAATTGGAAGACCAATTTATATCACAGAAGAACCATATTTTTTAACCGTTGTCATAAATGAAGTATTCAAGAACAGTCCTACTGTTGTAATACTTTTACCGAACGTTTAGTATCTAAATGGATAAACATATGATAAAATATGCATCCATTTTACGATTGTACACTCCCCTCCCGCCGACTCCGAAAATCTGAATACATCATATGCAGGAGTGCTTCCCGGAAATCCTTGTCGTCGTTGAATTTCTTGTAGAAGTCAAAATGCTCATCAATCATTTCGCGGGCGTGTTCCTGGGCTTTGCTATCGAAGGTGAGTTTGGCGTTTTCGGGTGTATTCACTTCGGCACTTTTTTGCACCGCTTCATCATCATACAGCCGGTCACGGAATGATTTGAATACCTTATCTTCTTCGTTGAACGTCGTGCCAAAGCGTTCATTCAGGAGGCGGATAATTTCGGAGAGCGACTCCTTTTGCTCTTCTGCTCCGCTGGCATCACCGTCAAGATTGGCGGTCAGAATTTCTCCTTCACCACGCTCCAGATCGATCTTGCCCTTGTACATCCGCTGGATGCGATAGGAATCCATATCGATTTCCTGGAGTACTTCTCTGGGCAAACCAGTACGTTTCAGTGTAATAATCCGGAGGAGGTATTTGCCGAATACATAGAGTTTCTCCAGAGATGCGTCTTCGAACGGAAGGATTTGTGATAAATAAGCATAGGTGCGGACGTACTTCCGGAGTTTACGGTAAAAATCTTTGCGTTCATCTTCGGAAAGGCCCCGGTAGCGGTCTCTGACCGGCGTGAGTATTGAATACAACTTCGCCTGATTGACCTTTTTCTGTAGGAGAGCGTGCCCGGCAAACTGATCCACATCCAACTCACTGTAGAGCCGGTAATCCAGCAGATCCTCCATCAGATTATAGAGAACGTTGGGATCGGTGCCTTCACTCAGGAAGGTCTTCTCGTAATACGGCTCAAAGGCTTTCCTGATATCATCGGCATCGTTGGCAAAATCGAGCACCATCGTATCGTACTTCTGTGGATGGGTGCGATTGAGCCGACTCAGTGTCTGGACAGCGTTGACTCCACCGAGTTTCTTATCCACGTACATCGTGTGCAGCAGCGGCTGATCAAAGCCGGTTTGGAATTTATTAGCGACCACCAGAAATCTGAACTCCCGGCGACTAAACTGTTCTTTGGTCTGGGTTTGTGGAATGCCGTTCATATTGTTTTCCGTGAAATCTTTACCCGTCTCGGGGTCGTGAACTGTGCCGGAGAAAGCGATGAGGACTTTATAAGGGTAATGGGCGTACTCAAGGTAATCCCGGAGCGCCAACCCGAAACGAACTGCGTGCAGACGCGACCGGGTGACCACCATCACTTTGGCTTTGTTATTAATGGCGTGGGAGACAAACTTGTGAAAATGCTCCACAATGATTTCTGTCTTCTTCCCGATGGCGTGTTCGTGGAGATCTACAAACGCCCGGAGCAATGCCGATGCCTTGTGCTGGTCGTATTTGGGATCGTCTTCAATGGCTTTCAGCAGTTTAAAGTAACTCTTGCAGGTGGTATAATTTTCCAGCACATCCAGGATAAATCCTTCTTCGATGGCTTGTCGCATCGTGTATAAACTGAACGGTTCAAACCCGCCGTCCGGTGTGGCTGTCCCGAACAGCTCCAGTGTTTTAGGCTTTGGCGTCGCGGTAAACGCAAAATAACTCACATTGGGCAGTTGTCCCCGGCTCTTGATCATCTGCTCGATGCGGTCGACCAGATCTTCTTCTTCGACGTCATCTGTGGTTTCCGCTTCTTCCAGAGAGACCGGTGACAGGATTTCATTCATCTGGCGGGTACTTTCTCCTGCCATCGATGAATGGGCTTCGTCGATCAGGACGGCAAACTTGCTGCCCTTAAAATCCCGCATCGCCTCAGCTATCACTGGGAACTTTTGGAGTGTGGTGGTGATTATTTTTTTCTGCTTTTCGAGCGCCTCCTTGAGATCGGCGCTGGTCTCGTTATCGCCAATCGGTTTGACCACGCCTCGGACTTTCTGAAACTGTATCACAATGTCGCGCAACTGCTTGTCCAGCACCCGCCGGTCGGTGATCACGATAATCGTGTCAAAAACTTTTTCATCATCTACGGTATGCAAGGAGGAGAGCTGATGTCCCAGCCACGCAATAGTATTGCTCTTGCCGCTGCCGGCGCTGTGTTCAATCAAATAGCGTTGCCCCGTTCCGTGAACTTTGGCGTGATTCACCATCCGCCGGACAGCCTTTAACTGGTGATAGCGTGGGAAGATGAGTTTTTCCCGGGTTTTGTCTTTCCCGGTTCTGGGGTCGGTCTCTTTCTCTTCCAGCGTATGAATAAAATGCTGGATAAGATTCAGGATGCTGTCTTTGCTCCAGATTTTTTCCCAGAGATACGATGTGGCGTATTGTTCATCGCCCAGCGGAGTAGGATTGCCTGCGCCGCCCTCTTTGCCGCGATTAAACGGCAGGAAATACGTTCTCCCTTTTTGGAGGTGAGTGGTATAATACGCTTCTTCCGGATCCACCGCGAAGTGCGCCAGACAGCGTTTGAAGCGGAAGAGTGGCTCTCTGGGATCCCGGTCATTTTTGTACTGAGCAATGGCGTCTTCCACATCCTGCCCGTTCATCGGACTCTTCAGTTCTATGGTAAAGAGCGGCATCCCATTCAGGAAAAGCGCCATATCCAGACTCTGTTCGGTCTCCTGACTGTATTTCAACTGCCGGATGACCGAGAAAAAATTCGCCTGATACTTCTGACGGATTTCCGGGTTAAAATCAGTAGAAGGACGGGTATATACCAGTGTGAACCGGCAACCAGAAATTCTGAACGGATTCCGGAGCAGAAAAAGTGTGCCTCTCCGCTCAATCTTTTTATGGACGCCACGCAGAAATGCTTGTTCGGCGTCACCGCTGGTTACTTTTTGGAATTTACGCCACTCCTGTGGCTGAGTCGCTTTGATGAAATTCAGCAGATCATCCGGGATCAGGCAGAGTGCTTGACTGTAATCCTCGGTGGTATGTTTTGTAAACCCGCCGGGAACGCCCTCCACGTTGTATGGAGCATTTGTGGGTTCGGAGACTTGTCCGCCGTTGTTTCGGGTAAGGATTGCTTCAATGTCCGATTCGAACTGTTCTTCGCTGACTTTTGGGTTCATAGAATAACCATTGCGGTTTAGATGAGACTTTAGTGCTGTTGTGTAAAATTATGTTGTCTTTTGTTTTTCTCTGCGATCTCTGCGCCTCTGCTCCGGAAGGAGCCCCTACCGGGGCGGTGAATCTGTCATCTCATCCCGCACATCGATTTTCCCGGTGACGGCAGCGGAGATGAGGGATTGGCGGTATTCTTTAAGTTTTTGGATTTGAAATGATACTAAATCAGATATTTGCCAAGTTAATTTGGAATTTTCCTTTATAAAGTCAACAATTTTGTCTTGTTCATTTCTAGGTGGTTTTAGGACAAGTAACTCCTTTGTATCGGATTGATTGAATATCGGTAGTGTATTTGCGGAAGAGAGTGATACAATATAATCCTTAAAAGCGTCTAATTGATATAGACCAAACCAAGGATTAACCTCATTTTCTTTAAACTTAATTGCATTAATTTGTTGATTTGAGAAAGATTCATTTTGCGTAATGCCAACTCTGCCCACTGTTGCACCGATCCCCACAATAAGAATTGATTGAGGTTGAAATAACTCTAGGCCAAGTTCTTCTACGGCGTCTAAAGAAATTTTTCTCATTGAATCTTTTAATAGATATAAATCATTAAAATCTGCGGGTGAGAACCAATCTATCCCATCAGTAGAATAATAATCTTGATTTGATGTCGATGGAGTTTTACCTGTATTAACATAATCGGATACCCTTTTTATTTTTGTTACAGACCAATGCTCCGGAACCTCCCCCAGCCATTCAATCCCGGAATCCTTCATCGGCACATCCGGATCCAAGCCTTTGGTTACCGTTCTTGTGATGAGCGCCTGGCGTTTTTCTTTCAACCGCTCGATGAGCTGCTCTTTCTTCTCTATCAATTGGTCAATGGCTTCGGTCTTCCGGTCGAGGAAGGCGGCGATGGCCCGTTGTTCGGGGAGGGGAGGTGAAGGTAATTTTGTCGACTTAAGGAAATTCGGATCTACGTGCGGGATTCCCATACCTATTGTGTTTTCTTTAATCCTTTTCTCGATCGATTTAAGTAAGTAATACGAAAAAGCGTCAACAACTTTTCTTTTCGTCTCTAATTTACTCAGTGTTGAAGATAATGCACCATACTTACCTCTAATGAATTCACCTGCGTTCGACCCATCCCATAATAAAAGGGCGTCACCTTCTGTGACTAAAACGTGATCTTCAATAGTTCGAACTAATTGATACTTAACATCACTATTTCGAAGATATTCCATTGATAAATATGGGATAAGATCTGAGTCCCCTCCTTTATCACTTTCAAAATATTTTTGGAAACCATTACCCTTATAGATTGAATAAAGATGTTTTAGTTTTGCTTTATTCCATGCCTTGGGAAATTGTCCAATCCACTCAATCCCCGACTCTTTCAATTCTTCTGGTGTGCGGTGGCGCATCTGTCTTAACCTTGATTTATAGGATTAACGCGATTGCTTGATTATTAAGTACCATTTTTCTGGGAGTTAAAATCATGGTCATCGTGGGCATCCTTTTCATGATGGTTCAGGTCTTTTGATGTGCGGTGGCGCAAAATATCTGTCCCGTGATTAACGCGATTGCTTGATTATTAAGTACCATTTTTCTGGGGGTTAAGATCATGGTCATCGTGGGCATCCTTTGAATCATGATGGTTCAGGTCTTTTGGTGTGCGGTGGCGCAAAATATCTGTCCCGTGATTAACGCGATTGCTTGATTATTAAGTATCGTTTCTCTGGGGGTTAAGATCATGGTCATCGTGGGCATCCTTTGAATTATGATGGTTCAGAAGTTTTAATCATGGTCATCAGGGGAATCCTTGTAATCATGGTTCAGACAGTTGTTATTCCTGTCAATCATGGTTCAGCCGTTGTTGTGCACTCTTTTAAATTGCAGACTTCTGGCCCCGAAATTTATCAATAATCCAACATCCATGTTATAGGCTTCCACATAATTCATGGCCTGCGCCAGGTGGACATCTTCCAGCGCTATTACCGCTTTAATTTCGACCATAATCACATTCTCCACGAAAAAATCCACCCGCCGGGTGCCGATTTGTTGCCCTTTATAGTGGATAAACATTTCCTTTTCCCGTTCAAAGGTCAAATTGTTTAATTCAAACTCCATCGCCAGCGCCCGTTGGTAAATCACCTCCTGGAAGCCATTTCCCAGTTGCTGGTGGACTTCCATAGCACAGCCAATAATCTTGTGGGTGAGTTCTTCGTATTTCATATTGTCTGAACCTTGAAGAACATGATTAAGTTAGGCGCCGTTTCTTTGGTATTAAAATCATGGGCATCGAGACAATCCTGCGAATAATGGTTCAAGACTTTGCATTTACTCATTCACCACCGAATCAAGTACTGCATCCGGATGTTTCGCAGCGACTTGCAGTAAAACTTGGGCTGGTCCCCGTGGTTTCCGGCGACCCTGTTCCCAATTTCTGAGTGTTTTCACGCTAATTCCCATCAGCGCTGAAAACTTCTCCTGCGTGAGGTTATATCGACTCCTGATCGATTTAATTTCTTCAGGATCAGGCGCTTCGATTCGTATTTCCCGTGAAGCATCTTTCTCCCCGCGCTTGATTGCTCCTGCTTCTTCAACACTGGCAAGAAGCTCATTAAATAATTTTTCTCCCATAATCGATTGTATCCATCTATAAATTTATAATTACTTCTCTTAGTGAAACTCTTTCTCCACCAGTTTCTTCAGTGTTTTTAACTGGTCTGCTGTCAGATCTGCCTGTTTGGATTTTTTATATGCCAGCAGCATATAGATTACATCTTTGCCATCGATAAAATAGTAGAGAATTCGTAATCCTCCCCGTTTCCCCTGGCTTCCAAAACCCCAACGCATTTTGCGAATCCCTCCGGAGCCTGGAATAACATCACCTGTTCTCGGACGATGATACAGTTCGATTTGTAGCAGCCCATACTCATCAGGATCAATCAGTTTTTCTATTTGCCGGGTGAAGATCGATGTTTCAATAATCCGCATATATCAGCCTGTGCATTTAATACTACGCCAATGGCGTACCATAATCAAGATATTTTTCGTACGGTGAAAGACAGACTAACCCAGGTATTCTGTATCGGCTATATTCCGGAGAGCGGTTCCACTGCTTGCGCAAAGCCGCCATTTTTAACGTTCCTAATTTACTCATAAACTTTTTTCTCCACTTGGGACAAACTTGGAACACTTTTGTCCCAAGTTAATTTTTATTCCGCTTCAGATATGCTTTTCCACTCTGAGTTGTTTTATATGCTTGTCGTGGATGGTTTGGCATATCCGGGATTGTATATGTCAACTTCCCATCTTTCATCAGGTTTTGAATATAATTCTGAAGTAAATATTTCGGCTCCCGATCCAATAAATCTGCCATTTCCTTCAATTTTGTTTCCCGCCACTGGCACAATATCACCAGAAACTCTTCCATATCATCCCGGTTGGCTCGTCTTCCCAGTTTCTCCAATTTCTCGTGTAAATTTTCAGGTAAATCTTCTTTTTTCAGAGAAGCTGGTGTATTAACAGACTGAACTGGTGCACTATCCCCGTTTTGAGCTGGTGTACTATCCTCGCTATCCCTTGCAGAGCTCACGCTTTCGACTGGTGCACTACCTTGGTTTTGAACTGGTGTACTAAGGCGTTCAAATTCTTTGCCAGGTACATAATAGGTACTGCGCCCTTTCCCTTTTTGACGGATGATCTCTCTATCCCGTAAGTCTCGTAATTCATTACTCGCCTTTAGAACGTCGATGTCGCTAAGTTGTCGATATGCTCCATTGTCGATTGCGCCGACTTCCCTGACAAAAATCAATCCACGTTTTTGGCTATCTGATAATTCATATTCTCCGAACAGTGATAACCATTGTAAATCGCCCGTACTCAGAAAATGGTGCAGAAGTAACCGCGCAGTAAAGGTATTCTCTTCCCGGTTCGATTCAAAAGTTGGCGGCGCCATTCCGGCATTCTCAAGCGCTCTTCGCATCGCACGAATGCCAGAGCCTTTCGTTTCTGCTAAATTTGTTTCGTGAAACACTGCTGCGATAAAGGGATTACGGACTTCCGAGCCAGGTTCGCCCAGACGATCCTCTGGTTTTAAAGAATATCCGGGATTAATAATCTCGAGCCGGTTGTTGTAACGAATGATCTGAATCGGTCTGTTTGTTCGATATGATCGATGCATCAATGCGTTGACAATGGCTTCCCGCAACGCCCGGGTTGGCAGTCCGATGCTTTGAGCTTGTAATGATTCTTCCTGGAGAAGAAATCCCTTGGGCAGATCATCATTCACTGCAGCAACTGCCCGATTCACCATTTCAAGGAGTGAGCCTCGCATATCAATCGTGGTAAACCGCTCATCCGGTTCTTTAATCCATTCATTTCCGGGAACTCTAATGTAATCAACCCGAATCATTGGCAGGATTCGACGCAATGCCTGACGTTTCCCGAAGAGTAAAATCCCAGCGATAGTAATGGAGTTGTCTTTAATACATCCGAGTGCTTCCAATAATTCTGTATTATCGAACTCAAGTTCTGAAGCATACGGATTCACATTTTTTCGCAAGGAACGGTACCTGTCAATAGCTGCAGGATCTATGTCTTTTAATGTGGCATTACGAAGAGCAGAGGAATCATACCCTTCCCTCTCCTGGTAGAATATCATCAAATCATCTTCCGTACACCGTTGGTCAGTAGTACCGATCCGACGAAATGCACCTCCAGGTAATCCCTGGCTTTTAAAATACACCGGTTTTGCCGATTCATCCTGCTCATGAACCAGAACCACCAAGACAATCTTATCCTCCAATTCGTCAACCTGTATTTCAGGGCGTAATACCGCATTAAACTGATTTGTACACTGTGATGCTAGATCACTTTGGATTTTATCAGGGTCTTCAATCCCTACAACCTCATACCTGGGAAAGAGGTCACCAGTACCGGGAGAAACTCCTAACAATAGATAACCGCCGTCTAAACCCGGCTCATTGGTATAAGCACAAACTGTTTCCAATATAGATTTATCGATTGCGGAAGCAGTCTTCGCCTCTATCCGGATGGATTCATCCTGTGCATTCAACTGATTGAAAAGTTCTTCGGCGGTTTTCATAAGAAAACTTACTTAATTACCTCCTGCAAGAGATCCTGAATCTCTGTCTCCAATGTTTTGATTTCACTTTCAATTTCCTCGATGGGACGTGGTGGTTCATACGTGTAAAAATGTCGGGTAAATGGAATCTCGTAGCCAACCCGACCAACTTCTCCATCTTTCTCATCGGTATAATCTTCATCTATCCACGCTTCTGGAACGTGCGGTTTCACTTCCCGCTCAAAATAATCATAGATGTCTTCTTTCAGCGGGACATTCTCGTAATCCCGCAAGTCCGTATCCGGTTCAGGATTGCCGGCTTTCTCCCGCACAATATCTGCATTCTCGTCCTGTTCACCAATAGCGCGGACAATCGCATTAATCAGGCTCTTTTTCGGCTTATAGTCCTGTTCCTTGCATCGCTCCTTAAATCGACTGAGAAAATTCTTCTGATTCGTGAACAACTCATCACTCATGGAGTCCAGAATACTAAGGATGAGCTCTTGTTCTGCCTTGCCTTCCGCGATTTCCTGTGCTTTGACATCCTGGTCCTTTTTTCGGCTTTTTGCCAGGTTTTGAAAAACTGTTTCTTCCTTCAGAAGCTCGATCCGTTCAGAGACCGCCTGGAAGTTCAAACGCAACGGCTGCTCGACCCGGATCTTCCGGTAGCCAAAATCGGCATTGTCAAAGATTTTGACTTTTTCGCCCTCCTGATATCCGAAGTGGAGACTGGCTATTTCCTCTATCTGCTCGCCTGATATTTCCCGGCGTTTATCCCCAAGGCTTTTCCTCATCGGCACCCAGAGATCAGTGGCGTCAACCAATTGGACTTTCCCCTGGCGTTCAGGAGTTTTATTGTTAGTCAAAATCCAGATATACGTAGCGATACCAGTGTTGTAAAAAAGCTGTTCGGGTAAGGCGATGATGCCTTCCAGCCAGTCATTCTCAAGAATCCATCGTCGGATTTCACTTTCACCGCTTCCAGCATCACCCGTAAACAACGGTGAACCGTTATGAATGACCGCGATCCGGCTTCCGCCACCGCCATCTTGCAAAGGCGCTTTATGGGAAATCATATCCAACGTAAAAAGGAGCTGACCATCACTGCTCCGTGGAGTCCCGGCGCCAAAGCGACCGGCATAGCCGCGATCACATTCATCTTCCACAGCACGTTTATCCCGCTTCCAGTCTTTACCGTAAGGTGGATTCGCCAGGATATAATCAAATGTTTCATTCGCGTGTGCTGGCTCCGAGAGTGTACTGCCCTGCTCAATATTTCTGGCATCACTCCCGTCACTGGTCTTGAGGAAGAAATCGCTTTTACAGACTGCAAAGGTTTCGGGGTTGAGTTCCTGTCCATACACCCACACATCGGCCTCTGGATTCAGAGACGATATTTCATCTTTGGTAATACTTAACATCCCGCCGGTGCCGCAGGCAGGATCATAGACTTTGACCACTTTCCCGGGTGCGAGCAGTTTTTCGGCATCAGGCTTCAACATAACGTTGACCATTAACCGAATGACATCCCTTGGCGTGAAGTGCTCCCCAGGATTTTCATTGGTCGCTTCGTTGAACTTGCGGATGAGTTCTTCAAATATGTGTCCCATTGCCTGATTACTGACCACATCCGGATGTAAATCCACCTCGTTGAATCGCTGAATCACCTGAAACACGAGTCCCTGATCGTCCAATTTGCGGATGGTATTTTCAAAATCGAAATTATACAAGACGTCTCGCATATTGGTCGAAAAGCCGTTGATATAACGCATCAGGTTATCGGCAATGTGGTGCGGATCATTCAGAAGCCGCTCAAAATCATATTTGGAGGTATTATAAAACGCATAGCCGGACTTCTTTGTTAAAATGTCATCCAGATCGTCCAACTCATTTTTAAACTTATTGTAAGCTTCCAGCACTTCATCTTTGGTCGGCTTTAACACACTATCTACTCGTCGTAAAACGGTGAAAGGCAGGATGACATCCTGGTACTTGCTCCGTTTAAAACTGTCTCGAATGAGGTTGGCAGTTGACCAGATGAAATTGGTTTTTTCAGTGAAATTAACCATAGATAATAACCCAGTACTTAATTCAAAATTGAATCCAGAAAGGTAATTCTTAGTCGTATTGATTCACCCTCTTATAACAATGCGTGCAAACTAATTAATAAAAGTATGAATTACGACGTGAGCAATCGGAATTTATACTGTTCAAAATGAGATCACAACGAGTTTCTAACTCGGTCAAATATCTGGTATGGGTAAGAAAATGCAGTGACCATTCCAAGCGCGATGATAAAAAAGAGCCATCAACACGATGAATCTTCTTTCCCTAACTGCTCCACAGCTGGTTCAACATCCTCATCAATAGCATTTGCATATACAGTCGTCGTACTAATATTTGAATGCCCAATCTGTTTTTGGACCAATCGCAGATTATAACCGCTCGACTTATATAGACGTACACTATACGTGTGTCTGCAACTTTGAATCGAATAGTGCTCCGGAAGCCCGGCCTGCTTCGCCCACTTCTTAAACACCTTCTGAATCGCACTTCGACTCATTTACTCACCTCGACTGGTCGGCAAAACATAAGAACTCGAACGCTCACCTTGGATTATCTCCTGTTTGCTCAACAGGCTCTGCAGAATGAGAATCCCGAATTTTCCGGTACCATGTTTCTGTACCGATGTAGATCAACGAAACGATCCCTAAAAAGTAAAAGTCGAGGAAGCGCCACCCAATAAGGATTGTTCCGATTGCGCTATCCGGCAAGATATTCTTGAAAAACAGCAAAAAGAGTCCTTCTGCGCCGCCGGTTGCCCCGGGAGTTGGAACCAGGGACATCAATGCAAATACCATCATTTGAATAACGATCATAGCAAATATATTGACATGATAGCCGAGTCCCAGGACTAATATTGCAGTAATGGAATAACGGGATGTCCACTGGATCGCAGAGAGCAGGACGTTCAGCGTAAAACGTAATTTGCCGCGTCGAATCATCGAGCCGTATACAGATTTGAACTCAATCCAGAAGCGGAGTATCTTCATGCGTATTTTTCCAGGATGCCCGGATCTCCGCCACAGAAATCGCCACGCGAACATCAGGATAACCACAACAATCAGCGCGATCCCGAAAGTCAATATCCGGCTGTGCAGCACCTGATGCAAATGGTGCAGAACGTTCAGCTGCAACACAATTCCTGTTAATATTGCCAGCGGAAAGCCAATGGTATGGGCGACGATATCTTCCACACTGTTTACTGTCGTTAGCGTCGCAGCTTCGCCTGCAGATAATCCGCGTCTGTAAAGCATCCCAAGGATAATTGGCTGTCCACCGAGTGCAGTTGGTGTCACGGCCGGACCCAGTTCGGACCAGATAGAAATCCGAACGCCCTGCCAGTAAGAAAATTTTTGTTGGAGAAAAACCATCCAGTTTTTGATGCGAATGGCTTTGATGAACCACGGTACCAAACGAATCCCCGCTGCCAGCAACAGATATCCTGGATATACTTTTCGAATTTCTAACAAATCAGAGGAATCGGTAAACAGGAAAACGACAATGAGATTGATTATAGCAAAAATGGGTAAAAATATTAAAACCCGTTTTACTAGTTTTCGGCGATTTGTGAAATCTGTCTTTTCAACTTTCAATTGTGGACCTGTGCATTATTAATGTCCTACTCGGGGTAAAGAACCTGAATAATTGTCAATTTACCGAGAGAATTGTTCATCGTAATTTGGATCAACTACTTTGTATATACTGGTCATTTTTCATACGCACTCTCTTTAAGCCAATTCATTACAAAATCCCAGGCTTCATCGAAATACTCATAAACTTGATCCCACTTATCGCTAATAGGCCAACCCAGATGAGTTAAGTTCACTCTGGTTTGTGAACCTGATACTGGTTCAAAATTTACCACTACCCAGGTACGATAACTGGAAGCCCGGACTTCTGGAAATTTAGGTGGGGCATTCCAGGTGAACGACAACATTCGTTTGGGAAGAAACGATAACACTGTATTGCCTTCTCCACCTCTTAATCCCCTGGGGTTCTCCATGAGAAAATAAATCTCATATTTTCCGCCCGGTGTTAACTCTATGCTATTATCATTCCCTAAAAAAGTCAGTAATCCTTCGTGTGTAGTCCATTGCCACCAAATTTTATCTAATTGACTTTCAATTATTGCAGTTTTTTTGATCTGTTTATTTGATATTTTCATAATAAAATACTTTCAATAAAACTTTTGGCTGAAAAATCTTTCCAAGCAGATTAATTGAGTTTTTTGACCATGAAAGTATAACGGTAACCTCTCTCTCGATACATAGGTTTTTTTAAAATCGGTTGATATGAATATATCAATAATTGGTGACTATACTGAAACTTTTCCGACAAAAAAACCGTCTCCGGTCTTCGCTTCAGACCGGAGACGATTCGGTAAGATATTTAGTAGTGATACTACATTAGGCTTAATGGGCCGGTGCCAAAGTAGAAAATCAGAAACGCTGCCCCAGCGAGCGCCAGATTTTTCATAAACTGCGCCTGTTGGGTTGATTTCATATTCGGATCGTCAAATGCCCAAAAGTTATGCATCAGAAACGCTGTTGGGATAAGGAATAAGATGAGCAGAATTGCTCCAACATTCACATATGCGCCCAGCAGAATTGATAAACCTCCGAGCAGAATCATCGCCCCGGATAATCCTACCAGAAACTTTGGAGCGGGGACTCCCTGGGAACCGGCATACTGCGCCATGCCTTCATTCTGCGTGAAATGTTTGATGCCGGAATTGATAAATATTGCCGAAAACAATATTCGGGCGATCAAAATTAATACCGCCATAATTTAACCTCCATTTTATTCTGTTTGGTTATTATTGATTTAAGTTGTTTGCAATCTCCATATTTAAATATTTATATATTGAAATATTTCAATATATATACACAAAAAAATTTTACACTGCCGGCTTCACCTCCCGCAATTCCCCAAAGAGTTCCATCAAATCCTCAATAGCCTGACTGTTCGGGAACAACTGCAAGTGACGACTGTGTTTTTCCGTCCGGATCAATCCGCTCTCCGCAAGTAATTTCAAATGATGTGAAACAGTCGGCTGCGATAATTGGGTGATTTCTTCCGCTTCCACGCAGGATAATTCCCCGCGCTGATAGATCTCCAGTAACAGCCGCACGCGTGACGCGTCGCTCAGGACTTTTGCCTTCTTGACCAGATTGTTGATGTTTTGCTCATTCATATATTGAAATATATCAATATAACTCTTAATTGCAAGTCTTATTGTTGGAGAATGACAAATAAAAAGCCCGCTTCTGGGAGCAGAAGCGGGCTTTAGTAACTTGTACTACTGAAATGGTTTCTATTTCAGCAGAATCATCTTCCGGGTTTGACTAAAATCTGCCGCCTGAATCCTGTAAAAATATATGCCGCTCGGCAAAGATTTACCGTTAAACTTGACAAAGTGGTGCCCGGCACCCTGGCCTGATTTGATCACATTCTGTACTGCTTGTCCCCTGGCGTTGTACACCGTAATTGCAATATCTGACTCTGTGGGTAACGAATATTGAATAGTGGTTTCAGGATTAAATGGATTCGGATAGTTCTGTTGCAGAGAAAATCTTGCCGGAACAGTCATACCATCCTCAGACTGAATATCTGTGGTAATGCCGCTGCTAAATAAAACGGTTCCGCTATTGCCGGCAGTCCAGATGTGATTGGTATCCACATATTCAATTCCATTGATTTGACCGCTGGCGTCATCTTCGCTCCAGGTAGCGCCACCATCCATCGTATACTGGCTCGCGTAGACACCGACCGCAATTCCAATGTTCGCATCCAGAAAATCAACTGCCTGCAACATATTGTCGACGGCGCTTGTCTGCTGAGTCCAGGTGGCGCCGCCATCACTTGTTGCGATCACCGAGCCACCATTTCCCACAGCCCAGCCGTGAGTATTATCCACAAAGCAAACGCCATACAGTGATTCTTCCAAGCCGGAATCCTGTTCCTGCCAAGAGTTTCCACCATCGGATGAATGCAGAATAAGTCCGACCGTCGATCCCCCATCAAAATCATCACCGACCGCCCAGAGATTCTGAGCGTCTCCGGCAGCGATAGCTTCGAAACCACCTGAATTCGATGAATTTTGCTCCGTCCAGGTTGCACCGCCATCATCCGTATACAAAACTAGTCGATCTGAACCGACAGCCCAGCCGGTATCGGCATTGACGAAGAGGATATCCTGCAAATAACCTGAAGAGGCTCCGGATCCTTCATGCTGGATTTCCCAATTTGCCCCACCAGCACTGGTATGGATGATCGTTTCATTCCCTGCGACTGCCCAGCACTCGTTGGCATTCACACTATAGACACCATTCAGTGTGCCGCCATTCGGAGCGGTTTGTGATCCCCAGGAGGCTCCACCATCAGTAGTATGCACGATCGTCCCGGAAAACCCAACCGCCCAGCCGTTAGACGTATCGGCAAATGAAATATCATTAAGAGAACTCGTGGCCCCCGTGTATTGATTGGTCCAAATGTGTTGGCCAAACAAAGAGCTCGCGCCGAGACCACACATAAAAAGCAAAGAACTGACAACTGTTAACAATATTGATTTCACTTATTCATCCTTCCGTTTTTCTTTATTCGCAATTTGCTGTGAAAATCGTGTATACAATTTATATCCCTGAACTGGCTACCTTAATACTCAAAATTGACTACATCCAATTCATCCAAAGATAATACGGCAATCCCGTACCCGTTAAATTTTTCCATTTTTTTCCGAATTTTGAACCAAAACCTGAGACTTACCTTACTTCAACTCGTTTAATTTTACTCTGTATTAAGGGTTCTTTAAATACGAATATCCTAAGCAAATAAGTAACATCAAGCGCATCAGGATATCCTGTTTGTGTTATATGTTGCTTAATATGACTAAAATGGTAATGATTAGATCGATTATTATCAAATGAAATTACTGTGAAAAAGAATTATGTGATGCCGTTCAATTCATGCACAATTGAAATAGTGCATTAGGACAAATATCCGCCGTCAACTTCCATCGCTGTGCCAACCACAAACGAGGCCTTCTCCGAGCAAAGCCACAATACGGCATTCGCGATTTCTTCTGGCTTTCCAATTCTACCGATGGGTTCCTGACTAACAGTTTTCTGTGTAGATTCAGCGTCGGACAGAATTTGTTCTAACGCAGGCGTCTTAACCCAACCGGGACACACTGCATTTATTCGAATCCCTTTTGGAGCATATTGCAGGGCGGCAGATTTCGTTAACCCAATGACGCCGTGTTTTGCCGCAGAATAGAGAGGATCAGCCGCGAAGGCTCGCTTACCATCTACTGATGAATTATTCACTATGGCTCCGTTTCCCTGTGGCAACATTGCGTGTATTTCATACTTCATGCAGAGGAACACACTTTTGAGATACCCGTCAATGGTTTGGTTAAAATCATCAATGGTTAAATCGGCGATGTTCCCTCCACGTCCTCCGCTGCCGGCGTTGTTGAAGGCGCAATCCAATCGACCGAAGATATTCAGAATCTGCGTTACCATACTTTCCACTGCTGACTCATCAGTGACATCGGCAGGTATCCATATTGCCTGACTCCCAGCGGATGTAATTTCCTGCACCACCGATGCACCGCGTTTTTCATCTCTGCCATTGACCACGACATTATAGCCATCTCTGGCAAATGCGATTGCGGTCGCTTTACCAATTCCTGATGTTGCACCAGTAACGAGCGCAACTTTTCGATCGGATTTGTGAGGCATTTTTTTACTCCAGTTCAATTTGGGATAATGGGAAATTGCTCAAAGTTAATCGAAAAATATCATTATGGTATTAGTATTTCTGTTCTTCTCAAAACTGGTAAAATATCTACCGCGTCTTCCCGGCAGATGCAACAAAGTTTGGCATATATATTCCTCAATATTTTTGGATGTATCACTGCAAAACCCTTGTAAATATCACGTCTGCTGATTACAGCACTAAACCTAATCTGTAGCCGTGCAAATTTAAAATCTCTGGTACAAAATTTGATCATTTTTTTGTGATTCTCACCTTCACTTCCTGTCCATATTTATTACTGATACATTCGGCCACTCCTGGAAACAACCGCTTACTATAAACGAAAGGAGTCTGTTATGGCCAGTATTTTCAAGAAAATGGAAACCATCATTCCAGTCTTGCGGGATCAGCGAAAAGAAATACTTGAGGAATATGGCGCCCAGCAACTCTCTGAAGTATCCGTCAATCAGGCACACGGTGGAATGCGTGGCGTCAAAGCGATGATTTGCGACACGTCGCTGGTGGAGCCGGACAAAGGACTCATAATCCGTGGCCACCCGCTGCTGGAGATTAAACATCTCTGGCCGGAAGAGATTTTCTTACTGTTGTTAACCGGCCAAATTCCCTCGAAAGAGGATACCAAAGATCTCCAGAAAGAGTACGACAAGCGCTCTGAGATTCCAGAACGGGTGTTTGATGTTCTCCGAACGATGCCAGATGACAGTCATCCAATGACTATGTTGAGTGTTGGGATAATGGCGCTGGAATCTGACAGTATTTTTGATGAGAAGTATAATGAAGGTATGGGCAAAGAGGATTATTGGCAGCCGTATCTGGAAGATTCGCTAAACTTGCTGGCGAAATTACCAGGAATTGCCGCGGCAATCTACCGGATCAAGTTCGACAAAGGCGATTTGATTCCGTGGACAAATGGTCTTGATTGGAGCGCGAATTACGCGAAGATGCTCGGCATCGAAAACGAGGATTTCACCAAGTTGATGCGGATGTATCTGATGTTCCATTGTGATCACGAGGGTGGCAACGTCTCCGCGAATACGTGTCATACCGTTGGATCAGCGCTGTCGAACGCGTATTATTCCGTCTCCGCAGGGCTAAACGGCCTCGCTGGCTTCCTCCATGGGATGGCGAATCAGGAATGCCTGAAATGCATCCTGGATATTATGGATACGTACAAGGGTGTGCCAACCAAGAATCAATTGCGGGATTATGCTTTCAATGAATTGCGTAATGGCCGCGTAATTCCGGGCTATGGACACGCCGTTCTTCGGGTTACTGATCCCCGCTTTGCAGGATTCAATGAATTTGGCAAACAATATCTGCCAGATGATCCGGTATTCAAGACCGTGGATTTGGTGTATCACGTTGTTCCGGATGTGTTGCGGGAATTCTCAGAAGAGCGCGTCAAAAAAGGCAAGAGTCCAATCGCCAATCCGTGGCCAAATGTGGATGCAGGCTCAGGTGCTCTGCTCTATCATTATGGCTTGACGGAATTCTCATACTACACCGTCTTGTTTGGTATCAGTCGCGCGATGGGTATGCTCTCACAACTCGTTCTGAATCGCGCACTGGGCGTGCCGATTACCCGCCCGAAATCGATTGGGACGAAGTACATTCAGGAGAATCTCTCCAAGGCGACCGGAGCACAGTTTACTCACGCCTGATCAGTTGGTATTTTCTCTATCCCCGGAGGTGGTCGCAAGCCTCCGGGGATTACTGATTTTTACTGGTTTTAGACAAGTACTAGACGAATATGCTATCCCGGTTATTCGATAATTTTTCGGTACACTCGTACTTCTGAAATCTCCATAAACAATTCTCAATTTTTCGCTAAAGTCTTTCAGATTTCATCCGATAATACAGTTGTGGGACAATCCTAATCTCGCCCTGGAGATTTTGCGACAAGAATTATGCACTTGTGGCAAGATTGTCATGTGAATTTTGTCAGTATAAACTCTTTGAACAAAAAGGTGAATTTATGCGTCGCGTATTAAGTCTACTCGTTCTCTTGATTGGAGGCATTGGTGTTTTCACTTCACAATCGCTCTTTGCCGAACGGATGCAGGTTTCGGCTTCCGATCAGGTCAACTTAATCCAGAAAATCCTCAAACAGGATAGAACAATCGCGAAACAAAGTGATGGAGTGATCACAATCGGATTGGTTTATTTCACAGGCGATTCCCGCCTCGTTGAAGCAGAAAAGACTGAAATAATTAATGCCTTTCACAATTTGGACGGACAAACCATCAAGGGAAAAAAGATTACAAGCGTTGAGATCAAATTCGATAATATGGGCTCATTTCAGCAAGAATGTGCCAGCAAAAATGTAGATATCCTTTACATCATGCCGGCCGAAAAAACCAAAGTCCGCCCGATTACACAATACACAGCTCAACAGAAAATTCTGACGATTACCGGAATGATTGACCACATGACGCAATGGGTTTCTATTGCGGTATCAAAAGCCGGGGATTCCAACAAGATTTTTCTGAATCTCGAACAATCCAAGACTGAAGGCGCAAGTTTTCCAGCGAATTTCCTGAAAATCACGCAAATGGTAAGTCCAAACTAAAACGGGGAGCATTCCTCATGTTCAACACAAAAAATCTCTCCCTGAAACAACGCATCATTCTGATGGGAGTTGGGGTTCTTGTTATCGTCTCATTTTTCATCTTTTTCTACTTCCCCAGAGTGCTTGAATCACAATCGGTGGAAAGTATGAAGAATCGGTCGCAAGATCTTGCCCAGCTGCTGGCGTATTCTGTGGCACCGGGCATTGAGTTCGAAGATCAGATGTCGGTGGAATCAGCAACGAAAGGGATTACTCAGAATGAGAATGTTGATTTCCTGATGGTCTTCGACAAAAACGGCAAGACATACGCAGAACATCACCCGGAACGGTTTCAACAACTCAATATTTCCAAAGATGTAAATAGCGCTACGGTCTCAATTATCGGTGATGCCTGTGTGGCGCTTCAACCGATTTTTTCCGGAAAAACCCGTCAGGGGACATTAGCACTGGGACTTTCTTTGAAACAAGTGCATGCCTTTAAGGCTAAAAATCGCCGGATGACTTTGATTGTGAGCTTGATTGTTCTGGTGCTTGGTTCAATCGTGGCATATTTCACCAGCGAACAGATGGGACGATCTATTTCGAAAGTCGTCTCAATTTTATCACGACAATCTGAACAGACTGCATCGGCTGCGAATGAAGTCACTGCCTCTTCTCAAAAGCTGGCCGACGGCGCCTCATCGCAAGCATCATCTTTGGAAGAAACCAGCTCCAGTTTGGAAGAAATGTCAGCGATGACGCATCAAAATGCCGAACACGCGAAAAAAGCCAACGATTTAAGCAAAGAAGCCAGCGATTATGCGATGGCCGGCAATGAAGCAATGCAGCGGATGCAGCAGGCAATCGAGGACATTAAAAATTCATCGCATGAATCATCGAAAGTGATCGGCGCTATTGATGAAATTGCTTTTCAGACCAACCTGCTGGCCCTCAACGCCGCGGTGGAAGCAGCCCGCGCTGGTGAGGCAGGCCAGGGATTTGCTGTGGTGGCAGATGAAGTGAGAAGTTTGGCCCAAAAAGCTGCTGATGCGGCCAAAACCAGTGGCGCGATGTTGGAAGAGTCCGTGAGTTACGCCGATAATGGCGTTAAAATCGTTGCAGAAGTCGCGGAACAGTTAGAAAAGATCACCAGACGAACCCGGGATGTAGATCAACTGGTTGAAGAAATTACCCAGGCAACCGCAGAACAAACCGAGGGCATTGAGCAGATCAGCAAAGCGATTACTGCTGTGGATAATGTCACCCAGAGTAATGCGGCCTCATCCGAAGAATTAGCGTCAGCATCAGAGCAACTGAAACTGCAGGCCACCGAATTGAATGATGCTGTCAATTCGTTGCGCGGCATTGTCTATGGGAGTAAAAACGGTCAGAATGTAACTACATATACTGAACATGATGAAGAGAATTCAGATTCATCCGGACTTTCAAAGATTCAGTCGCTGATGCAGAAAAATACCAGGAAAACTAACGGCCACTCCCAGCGTGATGAATACCCGGTAACCAAAAATAACGGCTACAATGGCAATGGAAATCATCACCACTAGACTGAATTCAACTGACTAAAACACGACAGCCTCGCAGACGTCCTGCGGGGCTGTTTTTATTTTAAAGCAACCTGTTGGGATCCTTTATCAGAATTTCACATCTTCTTTTTTGATGTATGCCGCTCCGATAGCGGTATCCGCTCCAGCATAAATTACCACGTATTGATCGTCGAGCTCGATGGTGGCGCAGCTAAAAATCACGTTGGGAACCCAACCTTTGATCTCCCAATCTAGTTCCGGCTCAATAATCGGATCCGGGTGACGAGCCACAACTTCTCTGGGATTTTCACGATCAAGAAGTGCTGCACCTAACCTATAGTGATTATGTTCATCAACTGCATGATAGATAAGCAACCAGCCATCTTTATGCGGTACCGGCGGCCCGGCGATTCCAATGCGGGTCTGCTGCCAACTGTTGGGCATTGGCGACATCACTTTGGTATGATCGTAAAATGTTTTGAAATCTGTGGTGGAAGAAATCCAGATGTCCGGATGACGCCGGTGGAGCAGAAAATATTCGTCCCCGAATTTTTGTGGAAACAGTGCTGAGTTTTTGTTTTCCTCATCCAGCAACACTCCGTGTCGTTCCCAGTTAACCAAATCTTTGCTTGTCGCCAGCGAGATGCGATAATCGCCCGGAAATCGATTCGCAAAACCTACATATGTCATATAGAATGTGTCATCAATTCTGACAATGCGCGGATCTTCCGGACCACGCGCTTCCTGCGGAGCATCATTTTCAAAGATCGGCTTGCTGAACCGGTGCCAATTTTTTAAATCCTTGCTAACTGCGTAACCGAGTTTATTGATATATTCGCCGTATTTCTCATGTCCGCCGATATCCGTGGCGCGGTAGACCATATGGAATAAGCCTTTATGGTAAACTGCGGCGGCATTAAAAACACCTGCGCGTTCCCATTTGTGCTCTTGTATCGGTTTTAAAACCGGTTCTTCAGAGATGCGTGTTAACTTCATGCTTTTATTCCTCCTGATTACAAATTACTCACGCTCTGCGCAGCAAAATCGTGCGGTGTGAAGCGTGTTGTCATTATTCATTCTTCGATCGATACGTCAATAAACGTTTTCAGATTTCTCCTCGCCCGTTGATGTTCAATGGCCCGGTTAATTTCGTTGAGCGAAAATCGTGCGATATCCAGTGATGAAAAATCGATGCGGCCTGAACTGATCAATCTGGCAGCTTTCTGAAATGTAAATGGATTGAGAAATGAGCCGCGGAGAGTCAGATCGCGCTTATAGAGTTCGTACGGAGAAATTTGAGCCGTCGCATCTTTTGGACTCACCCCAAAAAATACAACAATTCCGCCATCACGTGCCAGTCTTATGGATTGCTCCACAGTTGGGATGGAGCCGACACACTCGATTACCCGCTCTGCTCCACCGTGCGTATAATCGAGGATTTTCTCTTCAGCATCGTTTTCTGTGGGATCAACAGTCAGGTTTACTCCCAGAGATTTTAGTTGCTTCTGTCTCTCCGCATCCGGATCGGTAGCAATAATTGATGAGGCGCCAGAGATTCGCGCCAACTGTACCATCATATGTCCGATAATTCCGCCGCCGATAATCAGCACTTGATCCCCGGGATGAATTTCTGCCAGTTGATTACCATAGATGGCGCAAGACAACGGCTCAGTCAATACGGCTGTTTCGACGGGAAGATCTCCTGGCAAAGGATAACATTGCTTTGCCGGTGCGACACAATATTCAGCGAAACCACCATCGATGTCGACTCCAAGCGCTTGCAAATTTCGGCAGAGATTGATCTTGCCTTCCCGGCAAAAGGAGCATTGACCACAGTATATATTGGGATCAACAGCAACGAATTCACCAACCTGGACGTTATCAACGCGAGGGCCAACCTCTTCAATAATTCCACAGAATTCGTGTCCGGTGATCACCGGTGGAGATGAATGCGACTCGCCCTGTAATATTTTCACATCTGTTCCGCAGATACCGCACGCTGCAACCTTCAGTAAAATTTCTCCGATACCTGGCTCTAACACATCTTTCTGGACTAATTGCAATTGATCTGATTGACCATCATACAACGCGCTAGTGAAATTGGACACCATCATCAACCTTTCAATCCGGAGGTTGCCATACTTTCGATAAAGTAACGCTGGAAAAACATATAGACTACGATCACCGGAATCGCCAGCAACATCGCTGACGCCAATATTACGCCCTGCTGTGATTCGGCCGACCCTCCGATAGCAAAGAGTGTTACCATCTGTGGCATTGTCATCAGATGTTGCTCACGGATCACGATCAACGGCCACAGCACTTCATTCCACGTCGTCATAAATGTAATAATCCCTACAGTCACCATCGCGGGAATGGAATTTGGCCAAATAATCCGAAACAGTATCATTACTTCGCCGCAACCATCGATGCGCGCCGCGTCAATTAAATCCGTTGGAATATTTTGGAAGTATTGGCGAAACAGCAAAATCCCAAATGCATTGACCATCCCAGGGACAATCAGCGCCCAGTAGGTGTCCGTCCACCCGAATTTTACGATCAGGATGTACATCGGGATGAGCGTGATTTGAAACGGAATCATCATCGTGAACAGAATTAAATTGAAGAGCATTTTTCGTCCGGAGAATTTGATGCGCGCCAATGCATAACCCACCATAGAACTAAAAACCAGCACCGAAGCAGTGATAGCGGAAGAAACAATAACGCTGTTCAGAAATGCGCGACTGATCGGGATTTTATTAAAGACAGCTGTGTAGCTTGCCAGTGTGAAATGCGACGGCCACAGCTGGAGTTGGGTAATTTCATTTTCTGGTTTTATCGTCGCAAATACCATCCAGATGAACGGATACAGAAACGAGAGCGCACCGAGGAGCAGAATCAGATAAAAACCGGCTTTTTTCAGGATTTTTTTCACCGGTCAGTCCTCCCGCTCCAAAACTCGGCGTTGAACCAACACCACCGAAAAAATCATCAGTGCAAAGACAAAACCCAGCGTTGCTGCATACCCCATCTTGTAAAAACTGAATGCCTGCTTGTAAATGTATAACACCACCGAAAGTGTACTATTCAACGGACTTCCACCGGTCATTACATACGGCTCAATGAAAAGGTTGAACCCGTTGATCGTTGATAAAATGACCACCATTAATAAAACAGGATTTATTGCAGGGACTGTGATGTAGAAAAACTGCTGAACCTTCGAAGCGCCGTCCATCTCTGCGGCTTCATACAGGTATTTTGGAATACCCTGCAGACCGGCGAGGAAAAGCACAGTGTATAAACCGACATTTTTCCAGGTTGCCATAATTGCGATTGACGGCATGGCCAACGTGACATTAGTCAGCCACGGCATCTTTGGAAGCCCGATGTCGCTTAAAAACAGATTAATAAGACCAGTCTCTGTGGAATACAGTTGCTTCCAGAGGATGGTAACAACAACTCCGGAGATCACAACAGGCAGAAAAAATGCAGCACGAAAAAACATCAAGCCGCGGATTTTCCGGTTGAGCACCTCTGCAAGAATCAGGGCAACCACAACTTGCAGTGGGATATGGATAAAAAGAAATCGTAATGTATTCCAAAGCGACTTCCAAAAGAGCGGATCGTGGATCAGATATTCAAAGTTCACCAATCCGATAAATTTCATCGGGCTGATGATATCCCACCGATGGAAAACCAAAAACAACGAAAACACGATCGGAAATCCGGAGAACAAGAGAAAATACACCACATATGGTGAAGCAAGCAGCCAACCAGTTCTGTTCTCCTGCTTGCTGTCCATTAGATTTTTTCCCGTTTAATCAGATAACGACAACGTTCGGCAGCATCGTGAATTCCCTCATCAGGTGATTTTGCGCCCTGAATGCACGCCGCATCAAATTCCTGTGAAATGATATCAAAAATTTCCTGGACATAAATGGAGTTATCCACGCCAACGATATTGGGAATCATCCGTGCAAAAAATTTATAGCGTGGATTATTATCGAAATAATCAGCAAAGACTGAATCTGCCAGCAGATTTTTACGGAGCGGCATTTGGTTGGTGATTTCCAGCAGACGCTCATCGCTGTGTTTACTCACATAGAACTTGACAAAATCCCACGCAATTTCGGGATTTTCACCGGACCGAAATATCCCGATACTTTTGGGATCACCGTAGGTATACGGTTTTCCGGAATACCCTTCCGGAACGGGAATTGGCATAAAACCGTATTCAAATCCCTTGGGTTTAAATCGCTCGATATGCGCAATATTGTATGGGCCAGCTAAATGAACTGCGACCTTTTGTTGAAGAAAAACATCACCTTGAAAAAATGCATTCGGGAAATAGCCTTCACCAAATCCCTTATGAAAAAAGGAAAAACTCGATAAACCAGCATCAGAGTCAAAAATGACAGTTTCATCTGGACCGAGTAACGATTTTCCCCCGGATGCAGCAAGATAAAAAGGATAAAAATCAAACCAGCGGTGCCACCACTCGACATTGATGTCCACATCCATCATCCATCGGTCGAAATAACCGTCACCGTCGAGATCTTTGGTAATTTTTTTGGCGGCAGCAAAGAACTGTTTATAAGTATTGAGCGGTGCCTGAACACCGGCTTCATCGAACATCCCCTTGTTGTACTGCAGAACTACCGGATTTCCCTTCCACGGCATCTGATAAATCCCGCCATCTTTGGATTTAAACTGGTTGTGGAGTGTAGCGGGTAATCGGCTGGTATATAAACTATCGAAATCCGGAAACGTGTCCAGGCGCGCCAACACGCCGGCATCGACATACTTTTGAACAACTCCCGGCCAAATGTTTGAGTAAATATCCGGCGTGGTGTTTCCGACAATGGCTGCCAACATTACTTCCTCGCTGGAGCGTCCTTCCGGAATCGGCTGATATTTGACCAATTCATTCGGATGTGATTGATTCCATTGCTTCACCAATTCCTGGGCGTGTTCAACTTCGTGAGGGTTATTCGCGGACCAGAATGTCAGTGCATACTGACCTTTTGTTGACTCAGAGTTTGAGCAGTTTACAACACTCAACAGCGAAAAAAGTAAAATTGATCCCAGAGATGTCAAGCTCAGTTGGCGCATCATAGATTAGTTCTGCAGTTCAGGTAAAATATTTCGCTCCATTTCGATGGTAGATCCATCCGGAGTTTTCCAGGTTTTTTTCTCCACCACCGGCTGTAGAAACAGCACATCAACCGCGATAACCTGATTGGATTGGCTGCTGTTCTGAATTTGGATTATATGCTGGCCATCTTCCAGAGATACCGGCTTGGAGAGATGAGTCATAGTAAATCGTGACTCCTGATCAGGTGACAGCTGAGTACAATTGATCGTCCCGATTTTTACGCTATCAATAGATATTCGCAGCAGCCGATCATCATTCTCTTTTGGATACTGCATCAGATGGAGATAAACGAGGTAAGAAGGCAAATCTTCATAACTATTTTTTACAAAAAATGGCACTTCAATGGCGCTTTTATCTTCAATTTCCAAATATTTCCCGTTACTGATTCGGGCGGGCTCAACATAATTATGTGCAATGGTTCGAATTTCACCATGGCGAGTTTTCGAAGATTCAGATTCAACTTTAATAATCTTTTGATATTTCAAAACGTGCGATTCCGCCAGATCAGCATACTGCTCTCCAAGCATTTTCACATCCAACAGTGCCATCAATCCTTCGGTATTGGTTTCACCGCCGCTATTGCGATTGTAAATATTACCGTCAATACCATCGTAAAACCTGCCTGCGGATTCATAATACATCAGATCACGTAAGGGATTATTGCCAAACCACCAGGTAGTATAGAGGGCTGCCTTTTTCGCATAATTTTCGTCCCCGGTTGTGTGGTACAATTCTGTGAAACCGTTGACAACAGGCGCCATATCGTAATTAATTTGGGTAGCATTCCACGGTAGAGTTTCATAACGCGTCCAGCGGTCAGTCAAGAGCATATGCATCCACAAATTATCTGCTTCTTTTTGAGCTGCTTGAAGCCAATCCGGATTAGGATTATCCAATAGTCTGGCTGCTGTGGCCAGCGCTTGTGTTTCGCGAGAACCCCAGGCGTGCCATTGAAAAATATTTGGAATTCCATCGGGATGTAATCCAAATGGATAGGTGATTGAGTCGCCAAATTGATAGGCGGACAAACCGTCACAGATTTGACGCGCCAGTGTATTGGCAGTGGAATCTTTGGTAGCTGCTGCATAATAGATCAAACCCAGCGTCATTTCTGAAGACATATTCGATGCGTCATTCATCAACCAACCGCTGGCTGGCATTTTTTCACCGTACTGCCTTTGCCAGCGATTCGCAGGTTTTAAATAACGATTCATTTTTCCAAATGCATGATGCATTCGGACGCGAATTGTGTCCTGAATCTCCGGAAACATTTGCCAGTCCTGGAGTTTGTAGTACGCGAAGCCCATCGCCCAGACTGCCCGTGCAGACCACCAGTTGAATTTATTGTTGTTACTCGTTTCCCCTGTTTTATTTATAGTCAAATCATCCCGGATGAAGTTATAGAATCCACCATCGTCAGCCTGCATATGGAAAATGAAATTCAACAGGTATTTTGCGTACTGCAAACTCTGCTTTGAATGAGTTAATTCATAATGTTTGAGATACGCAACCACGCCTCTGGTGGCGTCATCAACACAGGCAATGCCCTCGTTTTTTGCGGGCACCCAATTGTATTCCGGGTAATCAGAATACACATGAAGTATGGCAACAGAATCACCATCGATCTTTTGAATGCTAATTAGATTGTCGAGTTGCGTGGTCTTGACTTCAAATCCATATGCCTGTACTCCAAAGGCAACCATACACACTAAAAAAATTGTGCGCAAAAAATGGTTAGCATACTCCGAAAAGTGCATAGATAAAAAAGGTTGAAAAAAATTGTGGTTGGTGATTGAAGAGGAAATCTGTTGTGGCGCGAATCGGGATAGCATCATAAAACCAGTTTAGAATGAGACGGCAAAAGAAAATCGCTGGACATTATTCAGCCTCCCGAAATCGGCGTAGGAATAATCCACCCTGATCTGTCCGCGTCCGAAAAGGTTATAATGCAAACCGCCACCTAAAGTGAAAGATTCTTCCGTATCGCGCTGGAAAAGAGATTTCAGGCCACCGCGAATAAAAATGGTGTTGTTGATTCCGTATTCGAATCCCGTGTTAATACTTTCGGTGTTATCGCTGGGATGGAGCGCATCGATTGCGACCGTGAGTCGGTGGAATTGTGTATTAAATGCATCATACGCAACTCCGGCCTGAAAATTGAGCGGAAGCGGCCAGGATTCTGTTCGCAGTTCGGAAAGTATCTGGTCGTTGTTCCCTAACTTCTCTGGAGCAACATCGTGATAAACGTATACATCTTTGCCCTGTAAACGCATTCCGGGACCAAAATTAGAAATAGTAGTTCCGATGCGTAATCCTTTGACAGGTGTTTTGTAAAGCGTACCAATATCCATAGCGATGGTTGATGCACTCATATGCCAGATGCGCTGTTGAATGTATTTAAAATTTGCCCCAATGCTAAACCGATCCGTCAGCGGACGCGCGTAACTGAAAGCAGCGGCAAAATCCGTGGCAGAGAATTTCTCGCCGGTTCCGTGTTGATACTGAATTGTTCTGACTTCCATATCGCCCATACTTAACACGGTGACACTGGCGCCGATAGTCCCGATTTTGCCCAACGGTACCACCGCGCCGATGAAGTCAAATTTGAGATCGGCGAGCCATTCAGTATGTACAAATAACATCTCATTTCGCGTCATCCACGCGATGCCCGAAGGATTCCAGTACAGACTGGAAGCATCATTGGCAACGCCGACATAAGCGCCGCCCATTCCAACGGCTCGCGACCCGACTCCAATTTCGAGGAACGGCGCGGCGGTGATGCCTACTTTTGAAACTCCCTCCTGCTGTGCTGATAAATTTCCGGCAAACAGAAGAAAAGAGAGCGCTAAAGTCAATCTCATTATTTGTTTACTCATGACACTTCACCTCTGTTACAATGCGATATTTTTATTGTAACCACGTCGCTACGATATCGATCTTGCGTGGTTCGTTTGCATCTGGCAATTGGATTGTATTTAAAAGCTCCTGGTTAACAGTCACATCGGTTTGCGCTTTGATCCTGTTTAACTCGTCACGCAATGCATCTTTTCCATAGAAGTTTTTGGCGCGGTCCTCGATTTTTCTTTGCAAATCGAGCGGTAATTGGTGATACCGCAAATGATCGTCAGCGATATCGAATTCCGATTTCAGTAAATCACGATGCCTGTTAAAATATGCTGTTGCCTGAAAATCTGAGACCGTAACTGTATCAAGAATTGCGCGTTTCATTCTGCGTGCCAGGATTTCATCTCTGCGATTTTCGACAAACTGACGAACACGCGGTGCCTTAGCCAAGCCCTTTTCTCTGCCTAACTGGCTGAGATACGCATCACGGGTCAGAATTCCGATGATATTTTCCAGACTGACAGCACAGTGTCTTTCTGATGCAATTGAAAATGACATCGGATTATACCGATACATCTCAAGGACATCGCGGACAGTCCAGGTGTTGTGCCTTGAGGTGACTAATGTTTCACCAAGAAACTGTTTCATCTGGCTTTCAACCAAGTCCAGTTCTGGATCCTGGACAAGACCTTTCAAACTATCTCCCATCACTGAATAATGGTTCCAGAACATATCAACGAGATGCCCAAAGACCGGGCCTTTCATCCTGACATTCTGCGGTGCCATTACCTGCTGGATATATTGATGCGCGAGAGTATGTTCTTTCCTGCGGCGCAAAATAGTTTTGACCGTTTGTGCGCGATCCGTGTAGTCTCCAACTGTTTGCATCACGTTTTTTACCCGGCTATCCACTTTCACAATATGATAGCCGTACTTTGACTGTATCGGGTCAGAAATTTGTCCCACCGGCAGCGAAAAAATGGCATTCTCAAGATCGGCATCCAGCTCGCCCCATTTTACTGTACCCAAATCACCACCGCTATTGGCAAGTTTCGGATCAGAGAACACATTCCGTGCTAATTCATAGAAGGTTGCGCCGTTGTCCAGTAAATTTTTCAATGAATCGGCCGTCGCTTTATCCCTGGCAAAGAGATGCCTGGCGTGAATTTCATAAGCCAGTTTTTCAAAACTATTCGCAACTTCTGTATCTGGAATATGGACTTGCTGGCGTACTTCCCTCCGGTAGAGTTCGCGAATGATTTCCCGGTTTTCATGGTAAGTAAGCAGTTTCTGTACAGCTGAATCCTGAGTAAAGCCGTGCTTCTCTCCGTCAATAGCGAAAAGCATCTCTTCAATCATTCCATCCAGAAATCGCTGTTTTATCTCTTGAACTGTCCCCGTTTTTATGGAAGACGGCGCGAAGGTATAATCCTGCAGAAATTGCGCTTCAGTGATTTTCCGGTCACCAATCTCTGCTACGACTTTTTCTTTGGAGTGTTGTGAAGAACACCCGACGAGAAGTAGCCAAATTCCAATCGATATGGTCAATAATCGTCGCATCTTATTTAATGACGGCAAACTTTCCGGTTGTCTCGCCAACGCCCGGCGCCTCAATGTGATAGAGATAGACGCCAAACGCGATGTCCATATTATCCTTGGACATTATATTCCAAAACTCCATACCGTTGGCAGCAGAACCCTGGTGTTCGATTTTATCCACCAAATAGCCCCGGACAGTGTAGATGCGAATTGTACAGTTCTGTGGCAAATTCATGAACGCCAGCCGACGTTCTCCCCTTCCAGATCGAAAATTATTTGAGGGCTCCCACGATGCTGTCACCACATACGGATTCGGAACAACGTAGACATCGTCCAAATTATTTTTCGCCTTGGTGGTACTTGAATCCGGTCCGGATACCGTAAACCGGTAAGCATCACCTTGGCGAAACGGTTTTTTGGTTGCTAAATGATATACATCGCCTGGCTGTGGCGGCTTGCTTGAATATTGCAACGTGTCCAGTGTGGTATCTCCGGTGGCCGGATTAAAAAGCGTGTCCACCTCAAGGACTTGCTCAAATCGGACTTCCCAGCCAGCCCAATATTTGAGCGCATAATCTCTGGTGAGGTCATCGACGTAAAGGATTAAATCATCGCCGTTCGTGTAATCCTGACTGTCGTCGTTATCTAGAATCATATATTCCATATCAACGGAATCTGTCACATTCCGCACAGTGATTGGCGACGGAATACTTCGAAGCCCCAGTTTATTCTTTGACATTGTGACCATACTATCGTGGAACGTATAGGTAAAATCCGAAGGCATCCGGAGATTGAGTGGAGGATTTGTCTCCCAGGCAGAGTTCATCCGAACACGGACGAGGTAGTCACTCTCTCCAACCGTCCATCCGCTATTATCCGGATCGAATGCTACTGTGGAGTCATTGTGCAGATTCACCGAAATGCCATTAAAGATCGGAGATTCCTGTCCAACTTTGATGAGACGCGTTGTGTCTACTACCAAAGTATCTGCTGGAACATCTCTGATGATAAAATCCGGTTTGGATTGGGTGTGAACTGTGGTGGTATCGAAAAATTCCACCTGATATGTATTAAGCGCATTCGGTAAAAAACTCGGGATAAGCACGTTCGGATCGATTGTTCCGGTGGCAGGGCCCTCGTGGAGAATCTCCTGATCAACCTCGGCATTGATGTAGCCTGATGATGGCGGTCTGGGTGCCACCACTGCACAATTAATATCCACGAACTGCACCTGACCTGCCTGATCAACCTTGATCACGCTGGGACATTCAGCAGGAGCAATCCCCTCTGTTTGTCCGGCCACACTCGACCCGACTAAACCACTGTCGTAGGAAACAACAGCGTAATAATAGGTTTGACCGTTCTGAACATCTGTGTCGATATACGAATGTCGCAGTCCGGTATCATCGCCCATATTGTAATGTATTCCATAGATGCCAACCGGATGGGGTCCTTTTTTCCCGTCAATTTTGTCAAACTGCGCGATCGGTTTTCGAAAAGTCGCATTGCCATACGCATCGGTTATGACTTTACTCTGTAAAAATTGTGGTTCGGTGCTGCGATAGATTGCGTATCCTTCAAAATCGTGTGCCTGGAGGAACGGATCATAGGATTGTTCTGCAACATCGTCCCAAATCAATGTGACTTTTTCATCACCTGGAATAGCCGTAACTGTGGGTTTCAGCGGTGGCTTGGCGAAGTTATAGTCCGCGTTATAAATTTGCTGGACGGTTTTCTTATTCTTCACCAAATCGTTAATATCCTCACCAAAGAGCAGCGCCATAGAGTACCGCTCAGTGTGATCCCGGGGCATTGGAAAGGCACCTGAGGAGAAAAACATGCTTAAGTTTGGCGGACGGAGAATTTCATCGTGTGGCGGGGGCGCCTGGACAAAGACTTCCCAATCCTGTTCATCGTCTTCTAATTCATAATGGTGTGTGGCAAACACATTAAAACCGGTCAACCCAATTTGATCAGATTCATCCGGATCTGTTTCGTTATAGTTGGGCTCGCCATCTGTCGGCATTCCGTCACCTTCGCCAATATCAGGTCCGGTGTAGCTTAAATCCAATGGACCAACACCATCGGCGCCAACATCATCGTTGAGCGGTTCTGACTCGTCAAATTGTCCGTTATCATTTATATCCGTAAAACCAGTCCAGTCACCATTTTCGTCTTCGCTCCAATGCGGGCCCGGGTCGCGATTATAGAAAGTTCGGAAATCGTTGACATTGTCAACCCCGTAGGGAGGGTCAGTCAGATATGTTCCCGGCCCATCGCTATGTCTTCTCTCATCGATGAGACCGTCCTTATCGTTATCCACCATATCAGATTCAATGCCGGGACTTTCCAGAAAGGCATATCCGGCAACTCCCACCGGCGACCAGTTTCCGGGAGTGCCAAATCCATCTTCATCATATGCAAAGGCAATATCCAATTGGGTATCATACTCGCCAATGTCATCAGCGCCATCATCTGTCCCACCAATACCCCAGTCAACGTACTGCGCATAGTAGACCTTCTGATATTCGTGTGCTGATTCATTGTGGATGTTATAAAGCCAGAAGATACAATCCTCGGCAAGAACGTGGCTCCATTGAAATCCCCGTGCTTTCACCCATAATCCTATTCCACCACGGGATGTATCACTGGGATCGGCATAAAAATCCCATTTGACGTTGGGTTCTTTGTCTTGATCATCGTCAAAGACAAACACCGTCTCGAGATCAGCGTTCAGAACACCCTTGCCAAAATAACCGTTCCAGTATCCGTCCCAACTATGATCCTTATCCGGCCATGTGCGCGGCCAGGTATTTGAATTATTACTTAGCGCCGGAGAATCATTTTCTTCACGATCCATGTTAAACCAATACGGACGCGCACACCAACCCCAGAGTTTTCCCGCAGGAGAAACATCTACAAATTCACGATATTGGGTTTCCATGAGGTGAATGGTGCTATCACGCTCATTCTGCGCTTCTGCAGCGACAATCACTGCGATGCCATCCACGTAGGAATGCCCTGAACCACTTGGCCACTCGCCCGAGGGTTGATCTGGCCAGAGTGCGATTTCCCCCTGGTTTTTGTACAACGTTCGGACCAGATTGCCGTCCATAATACCACGCCGGTTATAGCGTTCGCGCCCGCGCTGATCAAACAGACTCGTGTTTTGGGGTAAACCAATCTCCGGAAGTGCAAAAAGTAATAAGATTCCAATGATGAGAGTGTTGCCCAATCTCTGGAATTGTATCTGTCTCATATCTGCACCTCCACTCCCAGTAAGATTCGTCTGGGTTCACTGTAATAATCCGGGCGCTTAACGTACTCCTCAAAAGTATTTACACCACGGACATCCCGCACCGGATGCAACGTATATCCTGCCCTCCCTGAATCCGTGTATACCTGTAGTTCATTCATACGATCAAACAGGTTGTAAATTTTCAAGAATGGCGAGACACGCACTGAACTGAACTGCATATGTTTATAAATCATCAGATTAAAGGTGAGTGTGGAAGGCTTTCGCTGGCTGTTTTCGAGCGCAACCCGGATGTTCTGCTGCGTTGGAGTATACGGTAAACCGCTGCCAAACTGGCCGATCAGACTAATTTCATAGTTACTTTTCGTAACCATATATGCATTCAGATTCAAACTGTGAGTTTGATCCCAATCCAGAGGAACCATTTGTTTTTCGCTTTCAATGGGAGGATTTGTCTGATTGTCGTGATAGACTGCCAGCGGATCGGATGCGTTGCCTTTTGCTACCTGGTACGTGTAATCGAGTGTAAACCCGACACCACTGGCCTGAACTCGTTTATCAATTGAAAAGGTCACCCCTTTTACCTGTCCGTAATCCCGGTTGATATAACGTGCATATTTATTTCCTTCGATTGTGTACAAAATTTGAGTGCCGACCAGATTTCGGATGTCTTTGTAAAACCCGGTAATATCAATGCCAAAATTCTGTGTAATGCCCTGTTTTAATCCTATCTCATAGATCACGGTTTTCTGAGGTTGCAAACTAGCGTTACCCATAATATTTAATGCACTTTGCGGGGGATTATCAAAAGTAGATTGCAATGGGAAAACTTCAAATTCCGGGTTGACGTACAAATATTGATAATTCGGAATCTGGAAAAAATGTCCATAAGAGACATGAATTGCGCCTTCGGCTGTAATCGGATAAGCGATTCCCAATCGGGGACTGATTTGCCACTTGGCGCTAACCGGTTCACGCTTTGACGAATCAGGTAATTGATAATTTGCCAGAATAACGCCATCCGGCTTAAAATAATCGAACCGAACCCCGGCATTAACAATCAAATCTTCAAATTCCATTTTATCCTGGAGATAGTATGCAAATTCCTCAGGATAGCGTGTGTAGGCGTTATGATTCCATTCATTCTCTGAAGGAATTTTAGGCTCCCAATTGGAATCCCGGCTCACGTTCAATTGGTATTCTTCTAAATTCATTTCGTGAAATTTCGCCTCGACTCCGGTTTGAATCTGGTGAGACTTTGTGATCTGACTCTTTAAGTCAACCTTCGCGATATTCGAGGTAGTTTTCCGGTAAAAGTGCCACATTCGCATACCGCCAGTCACAAAGGCATTTGAGCCGGTGGTATTAAAATGATCCGGACTGACATAACGTGAATCGTGCGGGTTTTTGTACACATATTCTGTGTAATCATTATAAAAGCGAGTTAATTTGATATCGATAAAAGCACCTTCACTAAAGACGTGCGTATATGAAAGCATATGTTGTTGACGCTTCGATTGTTGCTCGTACTGCCCATCCGGATTCAGCCGAAATTGATGATCATACGTTTTCCAATTTTCATCCTGATGTAAGAGTGAATAGTAAAACTTATTATTATTGTTCAGACTGAAATTCCATTTCCCATGGACTGTAAATCGATCTTCCGGATTCATCGGTACCCAGGAGCTGTCCCCGGTGGATTGGATAATCCAATTGTCACGGTTATCGCTGCTCAGATCCGACGAATCACTGGGCACAAAAATTCTGTGACCGTACATCCATCCGTTGCTTGAGTATTTCCTGGCGTTAAGAAACAGAGAACTATTCATAAATTTAAGCGGCACGCTAAAGTTGCCCTGAATATTTCGGATAGCAACCGGATTGATGTCTGAAATATGCCAGAACACATCGTTATGATTACTCACGTGCTCACCGATATAGGAGGAGATTTTTGCGCTGAATTTTTTCGCCGCCTGCTTGGTGACAATATTGACGACTCCGGACATCGCCTGTCCATATTCTGCATTAAAGGTACCGCTGATTACCTGTAATTCCTGAATTGAACCCTTTTCAACCTGAAATGCGGCCTCACCAGAGTACACATCATTTATCGGAATGCCATCGACCATATACATCACTTCGCCAGAGCGTCCTCCCCGGAAATGTCCGTCCACGACACCCGCCTGGAGATTCAGAATATCGCTGACATTTTCAACCGGCATTTTATCTATATCGTCGGAACCGACACGAAATGCGGTAGATGTTTCATCCTTTTTCACAATAGGTCGCTGTGCAACAACGGTAACTTGTTCGCCTGCCACGGCTTCAGATTTTATCTGGGCATTGATCTTCGTGGTCAGATCGACCTGGACTCTCACCTCTTGTACCCGATATTTGGCATACCCGATCATGGTTACCACCAATGTATAGTCACCGGGTGGTACTCCAATGATTGAGTAATAGCCATCAGCGTCTGTGGCGGCGCCCATAGTTGTGCCCTCCAGAACCACATTCGCTCCGGGTAAAGGATTGCCACTTTGGGCATCGGTAACTTGTCCCGAAATTTTTCCGGTATTACCGGCGTAAATTGTCGTTACAAGCAACAACGAGATACACATAAAAATGTTGAAATACTTCATTGAGATCTCTCCCAAGCGATTGTCAAAATGTGGAGAATATGAGGGGGTGGATCAACACACCCCCTCGCTATTCTCTCCCCTGTGTTCGAACGATACGTCTAACGCATCAAGATCATTTTCTGCGTTGCGACATGATCCTTCGTTGATATCTTGAAGAAGTACATTCCACTTGTAACCTGCTGATTCTGATCATTGGTACCATTCCATTGCACAGTATGCGAACCAGAGGTCTGCCAGGTATTCAACAATGTTTTCACCTTTTGACCTAACACATTATACACATCCGCACGAACCACGCCGTCAAACGGGATGGTAAACTGAATGTTCGTCGACGGGTTAAATGGATTCGGATAGTTCGGTTCCAGCAAGATCTTATTTGGCAGCTGGTGTGCGATCTGCTGACCAAAATCTTCGATTCCAGTTGTAATGCCGGTGATTTTCTGTGTCGAAAAATCATCGTACCAGGCTGTGCCCACCGGATTTGATGTAAACCGTGCACGCATCGACATTCCGTTGGCACCTTCAGGAGCCTGAATTACAACGGCGTAGTACGACCAGTCTGTGGTACTATCAGTCTGGTTGACATAGAAGAAATAATCTCCCGGAGAGACCAGAGACCAGGAATGATCAAGATCACCTTCATGGAAGAAAAATGTAAAGCCTAAGCGATCATCCAGTCTGGAGTTGGTATAGTTTGTGGGTATCAGCGAATCACCCGAAGTGACGTCCTTCGTTTTGACCCATCCACTGACCAGATAATACGCGTTTGCTTCAACTGGGTACGGCTCTGAGTAAAACACGATTTCATCATTATTCGTATCCGGCTCGTTGATTTCTATGGCGTAATTGCCATCGTACACAGAATCAGATTCAAGTTTGACAGTCCCATCGGTCGCACTTGCTGTCCAGAACATCCAGCCGGCAGGTGTTTCCGCATCGCCGCCAAACATCCCGGCCGTCCACGGATCAGATCCGATTGAAATATCGTCAAACCAAACAGTTCCGGTTGCATCTTTACCCATGACCAGTTTACAGATTGCCGAATCGGGCTGGGCGGTCATAATGGCCGCATCCGAAAATTCTGTCCAATCATAGGTGTCTGAGCTTTGGTCAATCGGGACAAACGATTCGGTGATGAGTGTGCCGGTATCGTCGTAAAATTCGAATTTCAACCCAATCTTTTCATCATCGTTGGCAGGATCGGTATTAATACCACTGGCTTTCACAAATCCGCCAAACGTATATGTCGCCTCATCTGCCATAGCGTTCCAGTATTTCTGCGCAAAATTTTGAGACATCCAACCTACCTCACTTGCGGTGGTGCTGGATTTATTAATCTTATAGGATCGAAAATACGTGTGAGCCTCATCCGTTGCCCAGATTGATTCGCCATTGCTATTATATTTTGACCAGAAGAATGGTTCGTGGGTTTCGACTCCTCCGTTTTTCACCAGATTTTCACCACTGGTTATCTTCTCGATTGAGAAATCATCATAATAAACTGTTCCCCACGGAAACGACGTGAATCGAGCCCGCATCGACATACCAGTGGCGTTAACCGGCGCCTGGTAAACCACCGAAAACTGACGCCAACCATCATAGGAACCTGTTGTTTGATCTATATAGAAGAATAAATCGCCTGGAGTAACCAGAGACCAGCTGTGCTTTAAATCGCCTTCGTGGAAGAAGAAAGTGAAACCGGCACGATCATCTATTCGGGCAGTTGTCACATTCGAAGGAACCATCGAAGCGTCCGAATTAATGGTATCGACCTTCACCCAAGCCGAGACACGATACCATGCACCAGCTTCAACAGAGAGCGGTTCTGAGTAAAAGACAATCTCATCACTCTGATGATCCATATCCTGCACCTTGACCGAATGCGTACCGCTATGTGCTTCTTCAGTGGTATATTGGGCCAACCCGGCAGTATCGTTAGCCGTCCAGAAGAGCCAGCCGTCTGGAGTTTCAGCATCACCACCAAACATTCCGGCCGTCCATGGATCGGAACCGATTGAAATATCGTCGAACCACACCGTACCGGTTGCATTTTTCCCCATCACCAGTTTACAGATCGCTGAATCGGGTGTGGCAGTCATAATGGCGGCATCGGTGAATTCCGTCCAATCATAAGTGTCCGAACTTTGGTCAATCGGGACAAACGATTCGGTGATGAGCGTACCAGTGTTATCGTAAAATTCGAAACGCATGCCGATTTTTTCATCATCATTGGCAGGATTGGTATTAATCCCACTCGTTTTCACAAACCCACCGAAAGTATACGTGGCCTCATCTGCCATAGCATTCCAGTATAAGTTCGCAAAATTCCCGGACATCCAGCCGACCTCACTGGAAGTGGTGCTTGATTTATCGATCTTGTAAGATCGAAAATATGTGTGTGCCTCATCTGTTGCCCAAACTGCTTCTCCATTGCTGTTATATTTGGAAAAGAAAAATGGCTCAGCTGTTTCCAGATCGCCATTCTTAACCAAATTTTGAGCGTGGAGCGTACCGAATGTAAACACGGCAAGCAGAATCGGAATAAAACCTTTTACCGATTTTCTCATTGCTCTTCCTCCTGATGCTTGTTCTTTGATCATTCTCTGACCAAGTGTTGTCTCCGCCACTCACCCAAAGATGGCGGACCCTATTCTTATTATGCTCTTCTGAGCACAAACATTTCGGCTCCTTTGGACTCAAATGTCCATAAAAGGGAACCATCCTGGACATCGCGCTGATGCCCGGACCGTATTGCCTCAACAGTGCTGTATTGAGCGTCTGCAGGAAATTGCAAAGACGTTTCAACCTTGTCCCAGTGATGATTAAAACAGACCACCACATCCTGGGTATCGGAAATTTGAAATTGTGCGCTTTGTATAAATGGAGAATCGGGTTGAACAAATTTGGTTTGCAGATGGGTTTCTCCCACCGCCTGATGAATTCGATAACAATCATCCGTCTGATTAATTTCGGATTGTAATCCGGTAATGAGTTCGATGGGATAGGTACAAAAATATACTTTTCCCCTGCCTCGCTCGGACACCACCAAAGCCGGGTTACCTGTCTGGTCAGTTGCTAATACGGTAGCGTCCTTCGGATCAATAGGACAATAGCCGGTATCCAAATACGGACCAGCGTTTTTGAAAGAGATTTTCTCTCCTGCTGCGATCGCACCCAACGGTTGCTGAAATGTAAACGTAATTTCGTCATCAGAGAGATGGTCAGAGATCCCGAACCGGAGTTGGTGTGCTACCCCAAAAAGATCTTCAAAATAGTGCAGCCAGGGCTCAGCGCCATAGGAGGCAAAAAGAACTCCCCCGCGATCAATCCATTCCAATAATCCCAACTCAAATTGAGAAGTCAGCGCCCGCAGTCCGGGGGCGTACAGCAGGTTAATTTCGTCAGGGATAGCAATGGTGTTCTCATCTTCCAGCTGTGAAAAATCCGATTCCGGTTCATATAAAATGGACGGATTTATGCCACTTTTCATGAGCATCGCAAAAGTCTGAAGATACATTCGAAATGATTGCTCTTTATCATCCCAGGTATACGGATATTTGATATAATAGTGGGACGGTAACAGCATTCGTGCGCCGGATTCCACCGGATGATACTTTGCAAGATTTAACTCATTAACGAGTTTGCTAAACTGGCTCAGTTCTTTTCCGCTGGGCTTGACAGTGCCTTGATTTGTGGTGATTCCAAAATAAAATTCGTGTCCGTGATGGGAATACGGGCGCTGGTAGGGTAAATCAAAATCTGAATAGCACCACGCCCACGACCCTTTTGCGCCACTCATTAACGCTGTGTACAACACATTGCGATAATATGCTGCCTGATTCTCCAGACTTGTCATACTATTAGAACAACCAAACTCTTCAATCAGAGTGGTATCAAAAAATTGTTGTGAACAGCGAATAACGAACTGTGGTAACATTGAATGACGAAAACTATCGTCGTTTTCGTGGTAAAAATGCGGTCCGGCAAAATCAATAATTGGCTCGAGTTCCCGGAATCGAAATTCGGTCTGATTGACTCCATAAATCTCGGAATTCCAGGCACCGTCTCCAACACTCACCGGCCTCTCTGAATCGATTAATTTTATTGCCGTTGTTAAATGCCGGACCCATGAAGTAATGGCATCCGCAGGACCTGTACCACCATAGTTCGGTATTTCATTGGAGAGCAGCCATCCTGTAACACTCGTACTTTCCAGCAAATGTTGCACCACAGAGGAAACGTAAAATGACTCCTGCGCAAGCATCCACGGATCGCTGTAAAATTTACGATCACCCCGCCAGGGAACGTCCCAATCCTCACCCGACATATGTCCAACAAAAAATGACGGAAAGGTCGAGAGATCGTATTTTGCACACAGTGCATCAAACGTACTCAAACGAGACAACATTATCGGATCTATATAATCAGGTGAAGGCATAAAATCCGGCCAATAGAGAAAATATCTAAGAGTGTTCAAATGTAAATCGGCGATTTGCTGGAGTTCCTGTTCGATGGCAGATTCATCCCATCGACTCCACATAAGCGGACCGGTTTTTCGAGGCCAGTAATTTACGCCAACGCTGTAGAGAGGTTGACCATTTGTGGCCGTAACCAAACTATTATGGTCAGAAGTAGAGTTCTGCTTCATCTTCCGATTTTCCACCTGTAGATTCCCGGGCAACGACTTCTGTGGGAATCACTCGTTTATGGGGCATTTCACTCCCATTTGTTTCCTGTAACATTTCCACGAGCATTTGAACACCCATGGCTCCCATTTGATTTTTATTCACACGCACGGATGAAAGAGGCGGGTCCACGTGTCGGCCCCATTCCACGTCATCAAAACCTATCAGCATTACATCATCAGGCACTGAAAGGTTGTGTTTTTTTATACGCCGGAGACACCCAATCGCCGTGCCATCATTCACGGCAAAAATTGCATCCGGTTTTGTTTTTGCCGTGAGCAATTTTTCGCACGCTTCGTAACCAAGTGTGGGGCTCGTCTCGTCTGGCTCCAGAAAAACCCAACCTTTGGAACGAATTTGATCTTCGCTCAGCCCGAATGACTCCCGCATTGCGCGCAGATATCCGGTGAAGCGTCCCTGGATACTGGGATGCCTGGAGGAACCGCCACAGAATGCGATGTTCTTTCTTCCCTGGTTAATCAAATGCTTTACAGCAGTATAACCGCCCTGGGGATTATCAATAAGAATAGCATTCCTGGTCAGTCCATCGAGCCAATAATCGATATACACAGTCGGAATTTGGAGTTTTCCAAGATGCTGCAGTAAATCGTGAGGATTGCGACCGGCAACAATAACGCCGTCCACATTTTCTTCTAATAAAAATCGGGGGATATCTTCCTGGTGATTGTAATTCTCCGGGACAGAAGTCAATAACATATAATAGTCGTGTGTACTGGCTTCAAACTCAGCACCCAGAAATATTCGGGTATAAAAAGGCTCGTTTGCGGTTTTATATCGCTCCATCAGGATAAAACCGATATTGCCGGTTCGCTGGGATGCAAGACTTCTCGCCTGCCGCTGAGGGTGATAATTTAAATCACGAATGGACCTCAGAACTTTTTTTCTCGTCCCATTCGTAACGCGTGGACTTTTATTAAGGACTAATGATACGGTGGATTGACTGACACCAGCGTGTTTTGCGACTTCTTTGATGGTGGTTTTCGTCATAATAAAATCGCTTTTCCGTCTCAACAGTAAGTATAATCAGTTATTAGCAATCCAAAGATATGAAATTTGTCGAACCGCTTCGATAAGTATACCGGTAATAAAATAACTTGTCAAGAAATTTCATACCTGCCAATTTATTTAAGTTCATTTATCTTAATTGTGACTATTAGTGACATATTTTTCATTTTAATTTATATTTTTAATTTCATTATAAATATTATATCAAATAGCTGTGAGTTTAATGAAATTTAAACGAATAAGTTGTTTTCGACTGTGAGAGATACGTTCGAAACTCAGTCTTTATAGCTGATTTCTCACGAGTAACTTCGAGGGTCTGAATCTGATTTTCGGCTGTATGGTTAATTGACAATACCGTATCGGCTGAAATAATTGTTAGATGAATTTTCTGCAGCTGTTCGCCAAGAGCAGTAACCTGTAAAATATTTTTATTGGTGTCATAGGTAACCTGCGAAATGCGACAATCCGCGTTAGCCAGGTACGGATCTTGTGGTTCACCACGCGTCAGGGTTATTTGTCTGGCAGGCTGTGTCACTACCGCAGAGTGGACAGGATTACCATCCATGACTATGCCGGAGAAATATTTCCCTGTACCTTCCATGGTAACACGAGTTGGCTCTCCGAGGAGAGTAATGGTATAATGAATGGGACTAAACTCCGCTGGGATGTGTGGCGAAAAATACAGTGCCCATGGATTCGTTCTGACACCCATCAGTTGATACAGCGTATTGAGATACCATCCGCCAGCCCAGAGAAATGTGGGCTTGTCAATCTTTCCGTAATTTGGAGATTTTGGATTTGCATCCCGATACTCATAAAAAGATGGTTGTCCATTGGGACTATTGACAATGCCACTCAGGGTTAAATACTTCTTTAAGACCCGTAGTGCGACCTCCGGTTGTTCCGAAGCAATCAAGCCCTGAACATACCAATGAGTTCCCTGCGGCCAAATGCCACCGTTGATATATAGATACGGCCGTCCCATTTCCATCCCGTTGAACTTATACCGATCGATGAGATCATTGAAATCCGGTGGCATTACGTTGCGGATTCCAAGGTTTTGATCCAAGAGGACAGATTGCGCTGTCTCAAGCAAAGCTTTCTGTTTTTCCTGATCAAGAATATTGTAATCTGCAGCGAGTAAAGAACCGGAATAGTAATGTGTATCGACGTTAAGGGTGTCGAGCATATTGAAGAGATAGTGAAACTTCTCGCTCCAAAATCGCTGGATTAGGTTTGATTTCAACTGCCTCGATAAGTGCAAATACTCGTTCAATGGTTGATCAGTTCGGCCCAACTTTTGTGAAATAAACACATAATCTTGCAGAGCGTGAATAGTGAGGATCGTCAGATATGATCTTGCACCGTACACGTGGCCGATGTCCCACCAATCTGGCCGGTAGGAATACATCAGCGTATCCGAACCCAGATTTGTAAGCATCATAGCAAGGCTTTTCGTCAGAATTGGATATAATGCCTGAGCTGTTTCAAGATCATCGCTGTGCTTCAAATATTTACTGGTCATAATAATAAACCAGAGGTGGTTCCAATTGTCAGAAGAGCAAAATTCAGTGGCGAACTGGGTATCTTTCCAATAATAAGCGTGCGGTAATATCGAATCTGGCTTGGTTAGGCTTTTCAAATAGAGTAAATCCCGCTTTACCCGAGAGAAGTCGTAATTCACGGCACCCAAATCAGTGAGCAGTAAATCGTGAGTAAAAAAGAAATTGTACTCCGCGGGACAAGGCATTGGAATAATCGTACCGTCAATATAGTGTTGATCGGCCATTAAGAGCGCTTTCGACCAATTCGCTGTCTGAACCAGAGACTGATCGGGAAGTTCTGGTTGTTCGCCTGCTTGCACAGCGTTCCGAATCTTTTGCTGATATTCTGCGGCTGAATTACCCCACCGTTTATTGATTTCCTCTAAAATTGAATCGGCGTCAGACTGCTTACTCGTTCCAAGGATTTGTTGGACTACCATTGAATCATCTGGGGATACGTTGGCAACATATTCAAATGAGAGGGTTGAATCATCTGGGCTGGATACAAACTGTGTTTGTACTGAATCGCTTCTATTGAGGACAAACAACGCTGTTGAATCCGTGGCACTATCGTGATAAAGTGCTTTTACGCCTGACTGGTTTTGCATCGGGATAATCTCGTCTGGGTATTTCCATGCATATGTATGTGAAGTCCGTAAAGTTGGATTTATATATGAGTTAAGTCGGTATAACTGATTTGAATCACTGGTATTTTGGATTACAATTTGAATGGAAATTGCCGGTAAATCGTCAGCGAACCGATAGCGGTATGTGACGGTATAGTGAGAGTGCCGTTCATAAAAATTCGCCCATCCCGGAGTATAACTATAAGTCGCCGGATTCCATCCAATGGTATCAGTCTGATTATTCTGTGTTAGCGTATAGATAAAAGGTCTTGATTGATCACGCTTCCAATAATCTCTGCTCAAATCGAGACTGTTCGCCACGGGATAATAAAAACTTATGCGCGACGGTGTGGGACGGCTATGGTGAAATTCAGCACCAGCATAATACCCGCCCACAGCCACTTGACCATACTTTTTATCGAAATTCTCACTCAACTTTTGTGCGGTTTGCTGTTTTACACATTGAGACAGTATTCCAACAGAAATCGCGAGAATGACGACAAAAAGACGTGGTTTGTTCAACCTGTCTCCTCCGGTGTGTTATTTAAGCAAAATTATTTTTTTTGTTTGCTGGGACGCAGGAGTTGAAAGTGTCACGAAGTATACTCCGGAAGCGATTTCATTGCCTCGTTCATCTCTGCCATTCCATTGTACCGAATGATAACCAGCACTGACCTTTTTGTGGAGAACGGTTTTCACCAATGCGCCTCGGGTGTCGTAAATTGCCAGGGTAATTTTACTATCTTCCGGTAAAGCAAACTGAATCCTGGTCTCCATATTAAAGGGATTGGGATAATTTTGCTGCAGGGTGTAATTTTGAGGCAGTGACCTTGTGTGATCCCGTGAAATTGGTGTTCCCTGGTTGTACAGGTTCTGGATTTCCTGGACAGAAAGGGCGTAATCGTAGAGTCGGACATCATCCAAAACACCGTTAAAATTAAAATCACTGTTGTCAGGCACCGCTTGTCCGATCGTCAAATCGATAGACGTTTGCAGCAGAGTTCCGGACCAGGAATCGAAAGCATCCAATTTGCCATTCAACCAAATTTCAAGATCTGAGCCGTCGTACAGAACAACCACATGATAAAATGTATCCGTCTGGAGCAGGGATTCAGAGTCAAGATCGATAATTCCATTATTCTGGTTGCGATTAGTTTTAATGGTCCAGCGGCAATGATTATTCGAAAGGGAGACTTTCCAGCGGTTTTCCCAATTCCCATGAGAAATGGGATATGACTCGCGCTGATACAGGGTGTGAATGTTCATCCAGAAACTCACTGCAATCGCGTTTTGCATATTTAAAGTCGTAGTATTCGGAACACTGATATAATCATTATTGCCGTCAAAATAGTACGCACGGTTCGCATTTCCGTCCTGGTCTTCAGTCAGTGCTGCGCCGTGCACAATCCCATCGTGACCATTGCCCGTCATATCGTTAGCGTTTCCATTAAATGTATAATGGGCAATTAAATTCCCAGTCTGTGAATTCGAAAGATCTCGGATCATCAATGTAAGGCTATCCGTCGCAAGGCCTCCGCGACCATCACTCACTTCACAAACGACTGTGTAATTCCCCTCTGTGGAGGGTGCGGTCCAAGTCATTACTGAATCGGAACCGGAGATCTCGCCCTGGCTGGAATACCAGGAATAAGCCAGCGAATCGCCATCGGGATCTGTGGCGGAACAAAGAATCTGGGAAGTCGCTCCAAGATCAATTTTGCGAGGATTTGCCTGTAAGAGTTCGATTTGCGGATTATTATTAATTGATTCCACTACCTCGATGGACAAATTCATCGTATCCCGTGCCCCTGCTGGATCGCTGACAACGATTTCAATCTGGTAATTTCCAGCGCTCTCAGGTGCAGTCCATTGGACAGCAGCGCTGTCACCTGAAATTGTTCCGACGTCCGCAGTCCAAAGATAATCCAGCGCATCGCCATCTTTATCTGTGGCAGTACAATAAATCGTTTTTTCCTGTCCGGTGAGCACGGGTTGTCGATCAATAGCTATTGCCTTAATCCGGGGTGGATAATTCGCAACAGTTTGGCCAGAGTTATAATCGATGACCACACCGTTCACCAGTGCTTTATCAAGTACATAAGTTAGATTCCCGCTATTCGGGGTTATCACTAACATCACTGCTGCATTCACAGGGATTTCAAAGGTTTGATTCCCAGAGATTCCAGTGGCCAGAAATGAATTGGAAACCGCATCATACAAGTCAACGGTTCCGGAACCAACATCAATATCAACCAACTGGGTTGAATTATACGGATTGAAATAAAGATACGTTGGATACGCGGGTTCGTGAAAATAATCGGTTTTCAACAGATCTAAACGAAGAATCCTGGATACGTTTGTTGTATCAATTATTCCGCCGAATATTCCGACGTGTGAAGAACCGTACAAAGCCAGATTCGTTTGGCCCCAGCCACCGCTGACGGCATCGCCGGTAGCATACGGGCTGATGGAATTCCAGTCTTCTCGCATCGATTCGTGAGCGATATATGAATTCGGATCGTATTCATATGACCAGGCTTCACTATCCTGATTCTCCGGAGGCAAGTAGTTTGGATAAAATAAACGTGCTGCGTTGGCTGCATTCAAAACCCACTTGCCAATTGTGCGTGCAAACCTGTCATCGTACCGCACCATAGGGACTAATGCACCCACCTGCTCAAACACATTCATGGCAAATGCGTAACCGTCGTATCGTGCTTCACCGACTAAACCATAACAATCATATCCGCCCCAGTTACCCAATGTTACACCCCAGTTCCGAACATTACCGTCCGGGGTAAAACACCAGTTGAGCAATTTCGGAATGTCATAGGTTGTCCCAAGTTCAGCGTTCATGCGCGCTGCGATATACACTCCATACGGCAGTTGCAACTCGTACGACGGATTTGTACTTCGGTTATTCAAAAATTCCATCGCCCACTCTGCGCCGATCCGGTATTTTTCCTGTTGGGTTTGATGATATGCATTATAGAGAATCCACGCTATAGCGCCAGCGGCTTCCGGTTCAGTTGGTTGATTGGTATTCGGTGTCATCGTTGACAAATCAATCGCCCGGTAATTCATATTGGGCAAGTGCCACGGAGCCGCAGCCCCGCCGAGTGTATCCACAACCTGAAGCCAGCGATTGGCGACGGTGGTAAATTGATATTCGAAATCACCGGTATTGGGATACAGATCGTATAATTGGTAGAAAAAGACGTTCGGCATGGTTTCATACCACCAATCACTACCAGTACTTGCCACCGGATGATTGAGATACACATTCTGTTCTGGGCGCCGGTTAAAATACTCTTCGCTCATCAACACCCAGTTGTTTCCGTTTTGATTGCTCTTATCAATTCCGACCAGACTTGCGCTAATCACCGCGGGCAAAACATTTATGGCTTCACCCGAGTTTGGAGCAGTTGTGCCCACGACGGTATGTAATCCAAAACTGTTATGGTTAGGATAGTTAACGGTATTCGTCCGCCAAAATATCAAAGGAAGATATTGGCCCGTCAGATCAAAATTGAAAACCAAAGAATCATAACCCTGAGTGACTGCTTTCCAATCCCGCATTTCATAAGGTTCCGGACTATTTGGCATCTGTGTGACACGATCAATATCGAGCTGTTGCGCACGTATACCATTGGCTCCAACAAGGATGACCATCAGAACGATTGTGGTGATTCTAAACCAGATTTTCGAGAGCATGTGAACCCCTCAGAAGTCTAGGGAAATGTTAAGTAACCAAGATGTAATAATTGATATTCTCTATCTGTTGGACCGCTTTTTTGAGATAAAACCCGCGAATAAAGGGATCAGAAATCTTATTCTCAAATCGTCATCGAAGCGCTTCGATAAAGTTTAGGCCAAAATTCTATGGTTGTCAAGGTCTGGCCAATGAAGTTGTTTTCATCTCTCAGTTGTGCATTCTACATTGAGCATCGAATAAGACTTTAAGAAATAATATTTTTTAAACTGATTAATTTATGAATTTTTCAACCATCACAATTTGAAGATTACTACGACACAGATTTGCCGGGAGTTTTCCACTCTTCGACAAGCTCAGAGTGACTCATTGAGGCGTCATCCTGAGCTTGTCGAAGGATAAACGCCTGTATTGGTGCAATCATATTGATAACACGCATGTTCGCCCACTACATATTGGATAATTATTAAAATTCGTGAATAATTCAGATTAAAATGAAAATTATATGGCTTTTACAAAGGAGAAACGTATGGTCAACACACCATCAACAATGTTACCACTCGGGACAACACTCCCTGCATTTGAACTTCCGGATTTTGACGGAAAAATATATTCAAGTCAGGATTATCCTGGTGAACCGATCCTGGTGATGTTTCTGTGCAATCACTGCCCTTTTGTGAAACATATTGTGGATACGCTGTCCGAGAAAGTACGGGAATATCAGGAACAAGGGCTCAACGTAGTCGGGATCAGTTCCAATGATATTGAGGCATATCCATCTGACTCTCCGGAGCAGATGAAAGCGTTTGCCTCGAAGCACGATTTCAGTTTTCCATATCTTTACGACGAATCGCAGGAAGTTGCCAAAGATTATAAGGCGGCGTGTACTCCGGATTTCTTTCTCTTCGACCAGAACCACAATTTAGTGTATCGGGGACAATTTGATGACAGCAGACCAGGAAATGACGTGCCGGTTACCGGGGAAGATCTCACCGAGGCGGTAGAAAAGCTGTTAAATGATGAACCGGCGCCCGAAATGCAGAAACCGTCTATGGGATGCAACATCAAATGGAAACCCGGCAATGCACCGGATTATTTTGGGTAACCTCCCAACAATTTCCAGTCTAACTACCATCCCTGGGCAATCGTGAACCCGAAATATGCACCTTTGTCTGGTCGCTGGAACGGATAGACATAATAAACCTGTCCGACGATATAACCGAAGAGGTTGACCCGGGCCGCAATTCCCGTGCTGAATACCGGAACTCTTTCAGTGGTATTCGTCGCCCATTTGAGTACCGGTTTCTGATCCTGGGTCCACGCGACTCCACCGTCAACAAATGCAGCAAGCTCCGTCGGTAAATACGGAAAATTAATCAAACCAAATTGTTCGGTACCGAAAAGTGGAAGACGTAATTCTGCGTTAAAAATACCAACCTTGGAACCATTCAGTCTGTCAAAAGCCGGACATGTTCCGGACGAACCGACTGCTCCACTTTGCTGACATTCGGAATAACTGAAAGTCCCCGGATCATAACCGCGTACCCAGGTTGGATATCCCAATTGAATTGGCGTTAAATTATTATTCTCCGCATCCTTACCGTATCTGCCGTAATGCATCAACCTGAAAGCAAGAGTCAACGGTCTGAAGAAAAAATACTTCCGATAATCTGCAATCGCCGACACATATTGTAACGAACCAAAGGAAGGTTCTACCTCAAAGCGGTAGCGCCGGCCCCGCACCGGAGACGTAAACCCAAAAAATGAGTAATCGCCGACATAGGCTGCACTTGCCTGGACCATATTCAACGCGCTCGGAGTCGGCAGAGAGCGTTTTCCCTGGGAAATCAGGTTGCCGGAATAATCGGTAAGGAAAGTGTCGGCTTCTGCCTGATAACTGATCCTGGTATAGCCAGTGGAAAACTCCAATCGCCGGTTCGTCGACAGTGGATATTCAGCCATCAGGCTCGCCTGATCATTATAAATGCGCTGCTGAATCAGGATATGATTGATCGTCGTCGAATCATATTGAGTAAATGTTCTCCCAATCCGATACGGGATATGCCCGATTGAAGCCCCCCAGTTCCACCGGTGATCACGGTTAATGAACGCTGCTTGGCCGCCGATATCTTTGATGTTTCCGTTCGCCTGTGCTGACACGTTGAGCAGGTTATTGCCTAAAATATCACTGAACAGCAAATTAATTCCGCCACCGATTCCAGCGCCAAACCTGTTCACCGCTAACCCAACGCCCACCTGACCAACACGAAGCACATGGAGTTTGGGGTGGTATTTCGCTGTAGAAAATTGTTTCGTGCTTGTTAAACCCAGCGCAAAGTTGCCCATATAATTGTCGATTATGCCTTGTTTCCGTTCTTTTAACGGAGGCAGCGCTGAATACAAAGTGTAATCTCCGGGATGTGGCTGAAACTCAGTGCCTGCCAGTTGGTCAGCGCTCAATCCATAAATTGAATATTTCATGTGATTGAAGACGGTAAACACCATTTCCCCGCTCTGTTTTGCCAGAGACATAGCCGGAGAAAGTTCGGTAAGCCCACTGATTCCGGTCGCAATTTGTGTTACGCGATAAAACTTCTCGCTTGCGATATTGTAGCGGTAAATATCGCTGAAGCCATCCGGATTACCGATAAAGTAAACGTCTTCACCGTCTGGAGAATATTCCGGGTTGATGTGCTTGTACTGTTCTCCCAAAGATGCGAGATGAATTTGTCCGCTTTTCAGATCGAGAAAAGCCAGCTGCATGGCGCTAAATTTATATTTATCAAAATTGGTTCCCCTGCCCCGATCTGACGCAAACACAATTGTTTGTCCGTCCGGGGACCAGGAAGGTTGAATTTCAGAATATTTATCGTCGGTGAGTTTCTGAACAGTCTGAGTATTTACGTTGTAAAGATAGAGATTTCCCACGCCTCCAAATGTACCGGAAAGCGCAATTGATTGTCCATCCGGGGACCAGGCCAGGTGCGAAATCGCATCAACGCTATCCAGATTTACTATTCGCTGAATTTCTCTGGATTTCACATCCAAAATTCCTATTTGATCATCTCCGTTTTTCACCACAACAAACGCAAATTTCTTCCCGTCAGGCGACCATGTCCCGGCTGAATTCATGAAACGCAAAGCATCGAAGTGGCTATCTGTGTTCGAACTCACCAGTTTTTTAATCACTTTACCGGTTTTGGCGTCAGCGAGAAAAAGATCTATGGTAAAAAGGTTACGTTGCGAAAGAAAAGCGATGTACTTCCCGTCCGGACTAATGGCTGGTGATAAGTTCATCCCCTGGTTTCCAGAGATGATTTCCCGGCCAACATCTTTGGGTTTGGTTCGTCCCTTTAATTGAGGTCCGTAAGTATCTCGTATCGTTTGCTGCCACTGCTCTGAGAGTGAATCTGCGTCCGCCCCAAGCACATCTTCTACTCCCTGCTTCCAACCGTCCCTGAGCACCGCAGAAAAGAGCGGCCGGATAATGGAATCCCCGAGATCACCTGTCAGGAATGCCCAAAGTGCGTGTCCGTATCTGTATGGAAAATATTCCCGGTCTCTGGATATTTTCTTTATACTCGGGACATCATCATTCAATACGGCATCCCGCATCCACATGGCAGTCAATGGATCTTCTCTTCCGATGGAAAGGTATTCTGCCATTCCCTCGATAAACCATGTGGGCATTTGACCGGAAGCTGAAAGTCTCTTCGAACTCTTGTTAATTATGTCATATTGGAATGCGTGCACCAATTCGTGTCCCAAAACATGATTATTGTCCTGATTCACTCCGGTCAATGGAATTACAATCCGGTTCATTAAGCCTTCGGTGACACCACCGGTCCCTTGGGAAATAAGTCCAGAGATGACATTTGTCTGTTGAAAATCAGGATGATTCGCGTACAGAATTACCGGCTGTTTTTGGAGAATTGTGTCAGCCATTACCTGGGATTCTCGTTCGTACCATCGCTCGAGCATATGAGTTGCATCGCGCACCGGATCGGCTTCTTCCGGATAGTAATACACCTTGAAATGCTGTGAATTCAACACCTTAAATTTGAAATCCTGATATTGGACTTTATTACGGCCAAAATACTGTGCATGAATAATTACCGGAAAAATAAGAAAGACGATAAAAACGATGAGAATGCGTTGGCTATAGAAAGTTGAGAATGTTCGTTCCGGTTTGGACATTTTCACCTCCTCACATTTTGAGTCATTTAAAATATTTTAAAAATTCTCTCTGAGTTTCTCTACCGTCAAGTGACAAATTTTTATCTCACCTGAATAATTCATGAATTTCTTATCTATTTCAATTTTGCAATCATCGGAAATGAGTTGGAATGTGGGTTTAGCACTCTTTCTCAGCAGAGACTCCTCCCGGAGCGACAGGCTCAGAGTGACGGATCGACATGTCATCACTCACCTGAGTCTCCTTCCGGAGCTGAGCTTGTCGAAGGATCTACGTAAAAAATGGTGTATCATAATGAAAACACAAGAGTAAGCCCAATGGTGGTTTGTCAATTTTTTGAAATTCATGAATTATTCAGGCTCACTATCTAGCGATTATCGTTTGCATAAATGAAATCTGATTATTTAACTTATGGTCAACATTTGACTAAGGGTCAATAAGACAGGAAAAACGCGTGGGAATACCAGACAGAAAAACCCGGGAAAAAGAGGAGCGCAAGAAGCGCATCATTGACGCGGCAGAAGATGTGATTTTTTCCAATGGTGTTGAGCGTGCCACGATGGACGACATCGCCGAAAAAGCGGAACTGAGTAAAGGTACGCTGTATTATTATTTCAAAAACAAACACGACCTGTACTTAGCCATCAACAATCGCGGTTTGTCCATCTTAAACCAGATTTTAGCGCGGGTAATCACCGAAGATCGCCCGGGAATCGAGCTGGTTCGTCGACTGGGAGAAGAATACATCAACTTTGTACGAGAATACCCTGACTATTTCAACGCGATGATGGATTTTGAATCGTTCGAGGCCGCGAAAGACAGTGAGGAAATCCCGATGCTGAAATCGTGCGAGAAAAAAGGTCAGGAAGCGTTTACGTATGTAGTACGCGCGTTACAAATAGGAATGCAGGATGGAACGATCGATGATCAGTACGCTCCACAATTTCTTGCGGCACAACTGTGGGGAAATATCCGTGGCATAACCCAATTGTATCATATTAAGCAAAAAGGGCACTATCTCAACTTTCTGGAAGGGATAGAACTGGACATTGACGAGATGTATGAGGGATTTCTCAAACTGTTTATCAAGGGAATGCAAACATCAGCTTCTGGCGGAGAGAACAATTGAGTAATTTTTTACAGTATATTTCTTTGGAGTTTTTTACCTTTATAAATTTGTGAAATCAAAAACGATGAGAATGAAGGTCCAATGATCGATAAAATATTGAATGCGCGCAGAATTCTGGCCGTTGGTGTTTTAATGGGTGGAATCTTGTTAAGTCTTATCAGTCCAAAGAATATCATGGCGCAGGATTCTCCCGATCAATTCAAAACAACGACAATAGATTCCAGCACACAGATTGATCTGGAGCAGGCCATCCAAATCGCGTTAGCAAATAATAGCGAGATTAAGCAGGCGCTTCTCTCCGTGAAGGATGCTGACGAACAGGTGCTTTCCGCCTGGGGTGAAGTGATGCCGGAAATCGCCACAAACATGCAATACACACGCAATGTTGAAATCCCAGTGAATTTTATTCCCGCTAAAGTATTTAATCCAAATGCCCCGGCAGACAAACTGGTGCCTGTTCAATTTGGTACCGACAATAATTGGTCCGGAGGATTGACCGTTAGTCAAACAATCTTCCGTGGCGAAGCGCTGATTGGAATCAGCAGTTCGGCCGTGTACAAACTGGTGCAGTCAGAAAGTTACCGGGCCACGATGCAACAAGTGGTAACGCAAACCCGGCTCGCTTACTACCGGGTGCTCATCGCTGAAGAACAAGTAAGTTTGCAAAAAGCGGCCATTGACCGGTTAGCGCATAATTTAAAAGATAACCGGGCGCGCTATAAGGCGGGTTTGCTTGATGAATATGATGTACTGCGCTTGGAAGTGCAGTTAAGCAACGAGCGTCCCAAATTAACGGAAGCACGGTACAACCTTAAAAACGCCTATCGCAAGCTGAAACTCATTTTAGACTTTCCACTGAACGTTAATTTTTCGGTGAAGGGTGACCTCAAGTCCTTTGATGTGAATGATTCTGGCATTCAGGATATGGCAAATCGCTCCATTAAAGAGGTGGATCAATGGATTGATTTCCAGCGCGATACTTCAAAAAGTTCGATGAAAAAAGCACTCGGTTTTCGGGGAGATCTCAGAGTGTTCGACGCCCGATTACAATTAAAAGATCGTGAAATCCTCGCGACGAAAAGCCGGTACTTCCCTACCATAAGCGCCAACTACAGTTTGATGTGGAACGCGGCAGAGCCGGGGAGGCCTGACTTCTTTGGAACGGCAAACCAACGGGCCCGATCGCAAGCCGTAGCGCTAAATTTTAGTTTTCCCCTGTTCCAGGGATTAAAACGGAATGCGGCTTTGCAGCGGGTTAACATCCAAAAGAAGAATTTACTTGTACAGCAACATTACAAAGAACAACAAGCAAAGGATGAAATTATCAGCGCCAAGGAATCGGTCAAACAAGCGCTGGAAACCGCTGATGCCAGAGAAAAAGCAGTGCAGCAAGCACAACGGGGTTACGAGATTGCCCTTTCCCGGCTGGACAACGGCGTCGGTTCTCAATTGGATGTAACTAATGCTGAGCTGCAGTATCGACAGGCTGAGGTGAATTACGCGCAATTGATCTACAATTACCTTTCGGCCAAGGCACAATATGATCAGGCCATTGGAAAAGTACCCTTCGTGGATCAAAACGATAACTATGAAAGCACGGTAGAATACAAATGAACAAAATTGGAATTCTTTTCATGTTAATGAGCATTGGCTTGATGATTGGGTGCTCTGAAGAAAACCAGGCCCAGACAAACAATGAAACACAGGTTAAAACTGTGAACGTGGAAACCACCACATTAGAACCCACGGATTTTTCCAGTTATTTGCGCTTGGTCGGGACGGTGGAAGCTGCTAATGATGTCAGATTATCAGCCGAAGCCAGCGGACAAATTTTGCGCTACGCCGTGGATGAAGGCAGTACTGTAAAGCAGGGCGAATTAATCGCAAAAATTGATGATTCGCAACTCAAAAAGAACCAGGCACGCCTTGAAGCCCAGACAAAACAAGCCAAAGAAATGTATCAGCGCCAAAAACGTCTCTGGGAACAGGATAGTATTGGCTCAGAAATCGATTATCTCAATGCCAAATATCAGTACCAACAGAGCAAAGCGGCGCTGGAGGCACTCAACGTACAAATCAGCAAGACCAATGTCCGTGCGCCATTTGATGCCATCGTTGAAGACATCATTGCTGAAGCGGGCGAAATGGTCAGTCCAGGGATGCCGATCGTCAGACTTATCGCATCAAATTATATCAAAGTAACGGCGGGTGTGCCTGCCCGATATGCCGACGTGGTATCGGTGGGCGATTCTGCGCAGATCTGGTTCGACACGCAATCCAGTGATACTTTGCGCGGTTCAATTATGTTTGTGGGAAGCGCTATCGATCAGCAGGCACGCACTTTTCGTATCGAAATCGCCATGCCCAATCACAACCGGCAGTATAAGATTGGGATGATTGCTAACCTGAAATTGCGCACCGTCCGGCGGCCACAATCGCTGGTAATCAGCAAAGAATTTGTCTACAGAAATAATGATCAGTATGTGGTCTATGTAGTTGGCAAAGATCAGGACGGTCATCTGGTGGCTAAGCAACAACCGATTAAAATGGGTCCATCCTACGCCAACAATGTCGTTGTCGCCAAAGGTTTGCAGCCCACTGATCGCCTGATAACAGTTGGTTCTTCTTACCTGAACGATGGAACGCGTATCCAAATTGTTGACCAGAAAACAACGACTTAATTTTCAGTATTCTGTGAATATATAAATTTTGAGAGAAAACAAAGAGTCATATGGCAGAGAAGAAAGAACGCAAAGAGTTTAAACTCAGTTCATTTTCCATAGATAATCGCATCTCCGTGCTGGTGCTCATTCTCCTAATCACCATCATGGGTATTCGGGCATATGTTTCGATTCCCAAGGAAGCCCAGCCTGATATTACCATACCCAACATTCTGGTAATTTCACTCTATCCCGGTGTTTCCCCGGAAGACGTGGAAAGCCTGGTCACCAGAAAGTTAGAGGATGAACTCAGTGGTATCTCGGATGTCAAAGAGATGACTTCCACCACTACTGAAGGGTATTCCAATATTATGCTGGAATTCAACTCCGGGGTTGATATGGACGAAGCGCTCCGGAAAGTCCGGGAAAAAGTGGATCTGGCCAAACCGGATCTGCCCAGCGATGTGGACGATCCAATCATCCAGGAGATTAATCTGTCCGAATTCCCGATTATGCAGGTGAACATCTCTGGCGAGTATGGGTTGGAACAACTCAAGAACATTGCAGAGGATCTTCAGGATCAGATCGAAACTATTCCATCTGTGCTCGAGGTCGATCTGTCCGGGGGGATTGAAAAAGAGGTGAAGGTTGACCTGAATTTGCCAAAGATGAAGTATTACGGGTTGACCTTCAGCGATGTTGTGTCAGCCATTCAATCTGAGAATGTGACGATTCCCGGCGGCAATATTGATGTGGGCACGAAAAAATTTCTGCTGCGTGTACCCGGTGAATACAGTACGCCCAAACCGATCGAAGATATTGTCGTGAAGGCACCGGATGACAAACCGATTTACATCAGGGATATCGGCACTGTTTCCTTTTCACCCAAAGAGCGGGAAACCTACGCAACGCTAAACGGAAGTCCGGTGGTGTCGCTCTCGGTAAAAAAACGGAGCGGTGAAAACATTATTAAAACCGCGAACGCCGTGAAAAAGATTGCAGATGAAGCACTACCTAACCTTCCACCGACAACCTCAATAAAGATAACATCCGATCAGAGTCAAGAGATTGGCTCCATTGTAAACAGCCTGGAAAATAACATCATTTCCGGTCTGTTTCTGGTCATCGGTATACTGCTGTTTTTCCTTGGAGTGCGCAATGCCTCGTTCGTTGGTGTGGCAATTCCGCTTTCTATGCTGCTCTCTTTTATCATTATGTCCGCACTGGGTATCACCATGAATATGGTGGTGCTCTTTTCTCTCATTCTCGCGTTGGGAATGCTGGTAGATAATTCAATTGTGGTGGTGGAAAATATCTATCGTTACCTGGAGGAAGGTTCCGACACTTTCGAAGCGGCGCGAAAAGGCACAGGCGAAGTCGCCGGCCCGATTATCTCTGGAACAGCCACTACTCTTGCTGCGTTTGCCCCACTTTTATTCTGGCCCGGGATCGTTGGCGAGTTTATGTCTTATCTGCCGCTGACACTCATCGTTACGTTGAGTAGTTCACTGTTTGTCGCCCTGGTTATTAATCCGGTGCTGAGCGCGCTGTTTATGAAATTAGACCAGGACGACAGTTCAGATACACCGCGATTAACCCGGAAAGGCCGGATTACGCTTACCATTTTCGGGGGAATTGTTGTGATAATTCTCCTGCTGTCCGATCTGCTGACCTGGACAATGCTAATTGTCAGTGGAGTGATTCTGTGGGTCTTGCACAGATTTATCCTCGACCCATTAGCCAGGTGGTGGCAAACCCGTGGATTAAAGAATATCATCGGGATGTATGAGAAACATCTTCGATGGTCATTGGATCACGCGGGCAGAATTATCGGAATCGCCGTGGGAGTATTAGTTTTGAGTTTCGTGCTGTTCTCGATGTTCAATAACGGCGTGGTTTTCTTCCCGGAAGACATCCCTCCCAGAGATGCCTATGTCCAGGTGGATGCACCAGTTGGGACGAACGTTGACTTCACAAAAACAGTGGTGGATCGACTGGCTTCCCGGGTTAAAAATGTTCCAAATAATCAGGATATTGAAGATATCCTGACGACAGCTGGCAGCGCTATTTCCAGCGGTTTCAGCAATCCAGGCACTTCCTCTCATCGTGGTACAGTCGTTATCAATTTCAGAGATTATCGTCTCAGGGAAGGCAGTAGCACCAAATCTATCGAATATATGCGTTCAAATTTCCCCAAAGGCATTGCGGGCGCAGATATCACTGTTGACCGACCTCAGGCGGGCCCACCTACCGGCAAGCCAATTAACCTGGAAATCTCCGGGAAAAATATGGACATCCTGAAAAAGATTTCCGACCGGGCGCTTCATATTCTGGAGAACAATCAGGTGTATTCCAAACTCGAGGGATTGGAATCCGATTTGCCGGAGTCTCAACCGGAAATTCGTGTTCGGGTTGACCGCGAGCAGGCAGCATTGTACGGACTTTCCACCCGAACTATCGGAAGCACCATACGCAATGCCATTAATGGTGCCGAGGCTTCCAAATATCGCAGCGGAAAAGATGAATATGATATTACAGTCAGGTTAGCCAAGGAATTTCGGAACGACTTGAGTACCCTCGCCGATCTGAATGTTATGGCTGAGGGCGGCCGACAGATCCCGTTATCTGCAGTCGCTGACTGGCAGTTGACTGAAGGCTTTGGCGGGGTAAAACACAAAGATAGTGAACGGGTCATCACCGTCAGCGCAGATGTCCGTTCCCCTTACCAGACCAACGCAGTCCTCTCTGAAGTTCAGGATGTGCTTCGTCCTTATTTAAGCGACATTCCAACGGGTTATACCGCTCGTTACACAGGTCAGCAGGAAGAGCAGCAAAAGGCGCAAAGTTTTCTCTCCGGCGCGTTTCTCATTGCCCTATTCCTGATCGGATTTATCCTGATTTCGCAGTTTAATTCAATCTCAAAACCGTTGATTGTGCTAACTTCGGTTATTATGTCCACTTCCGGTGTGCTATATGCTCTGCTTGTCTTCCGGATGCCGTTTGGAATTATTATGACCGGTGTGGGAATGATATCTCTGGCTGGCGTCGTGGTGAATAATGCCATCGTGCTGATCGATTACATAAATATTCTTCAAACCAGAGACAAGATGCCGCTCTATGATGCGCTGGTCCAGGCCGGCAAAGTGAGATTCCGACCGGTGATATTGACAGCTGTGACCACCACATTGGGATTAGTTCCACTGGCCATCGGTTTTAATCTGGATTTTCTGGAATTGATTAGCAAACCGGCTGAATTTTTTACACACATCCATCAGTACCTTTATATGGGCGGCGAACAGGCTGCCTGGTGGAGTCCCATGGCAATTGTGGTCATTAGCGGTCTGCTCTTCGCGACATTATTGACTTTAATCCTGGTACCAGTAATGTACCTGACTGTTGAAAAGGGAAGAAAATCATCCGGCAGGTTTTTCTTTGGGACGAGTCAGCCAGCAATTCTGGAAGAAGAAGGCTCCCCGAGTAAATAAAAGTTTTTATCGCTGGGATCCTCAAATAGACAGCGGCTGAGTGAAAATCTCTCAGCCGCTATTCTTTTTCTCAAAGTCTGATGTCTTGAGAATGACCTCCTCAATCGATAGACTGTAATAATTGGGCGATATCATTACAGAAGGAGGAAATGGAGTTATGACGGAACAAGAAATCCTGGAGCTTAACCAGAACGAAGTCTACGATGAACTTCAAAAAGAGTTTGGCCAAGATGCGCTTAAAGAAGTCGGGAGTTTCACTCAGGAATTTGAGATGGAAGTGGCCCGCCGCGGCTTAAAACAAGAGTATATTCTCCACGTCAAATCTTTTCTCGGACTGCCTGAATCTTTTGATGACTGGAACGAGACCGATGCCTGGGATTTTCTGCGCGCAGATCTCGCTACACGCGCCAGAGCAGCCTTGTTGGCCTCGCATATTTTAGATTAATAAACTCACCGGAAGCAGAATCCTCGGAAAATTCTTTGAAATAAAAGCGGTAGATATTGGAATCATCGTTACAAATCCAATATCTACCGCCTGATTTTAGACTCGTTCAGCGCTTAGTTTTCTGCTAATTCTGCCGCAACAAATAGATGTATTATCCTACAATTGCTTTCAAGGTCATCAATCCATTCTCGATATCATCGCCAAGGTGAACGCGAATCACTCGCCGGTTCTTATCATTCAGTGAGCGGAAATCTCCAAGCGCCTTCGCAAAGTGCAGAGTGCCAAAGTCGTAACTTTCTCCGGGAATTTGAAGTGTCTCCGAAGAATCGGCCGTTAATATTATGAACACACCGGTATTGGCTCCACCCTTGTGAATTTGTCCTGTCGAGTGCAAATATCGTGGTCCATACCCCAGCATTGTGGCAACTTTGTGATGATTCCTGATCGCGTGCCGAATGTCGTGCAACACCACATTGCGCTGATCAGTCTCTTTGAAATACGAGAGCACTCCAACATAATCCCACGGTTGGAGCAGTTCAAAAAACGCGTCTAAAAAGTCGTGCGGCGTATTTCGATTTCCCTGAAATAACCAACCAGCATCCTCCTTCGCATAAACGGATAATGCGTCATCAGCAGCCTGCGGATTACTTATTTGAAACTCTCCATTTTCTTCCCATTCTTTGAGGAGTTTGCTCGTATTCTGTTTTGCCTCGGCAACATTCGGCTCATCGAACGGATTGATATGAATAACTTTGCCTGCGGTTGCGGTGGCAAACTCCCAGCGGAAGAATTCCGCGCCCAGAGATTTGGTATCTTTGAGCTGAATTCGCGCCACCGGATATCCTGCTTTTTCGAGAGCGCCTAATTTGCGCTGTATTGCATCGGATTTTTCATCCTTCAGCGTCACATACACAAACTGCCGGTCCACATCATAGACATCCGGTGATCCGAGTTCCTCGCCAACGATCGGCACCAAGCCTCTGCCTTCTTTGCCCGTACTTTCCGCCAGCAGTTGTTCTAACCAAAATCCGAAATATTGCAGGGATTCCGAGAAGACAAACGTGATTTTATCCCGGTCGTTTTGATGGTTGGTTCCCAACATCGTTCCGAGCTGCACAGCTGGATTATCTTTGGAAGGAATAAACGGCCGCGAACTCTGCAACATTTGATACGCAGAATCCAGGATAGCTTCAATATCAATTCCCATCAGCGCCATCGGTAGCAGCCCAAAATACGACAACACGGAATAGCGCCCGCCAATATCCTTGGGATTCATAAAAGTCTGCCGGAAATTGCGCTCTTTCGCTTCATCCACCAGCGGCGTTCCCGGATCGGTGATGGCGACAAAATGTTTGCCGACGGCATCGCCAACCGCGGTTTTCGCCTGTTCATAAAAATAGTGATAGTAGCTGATGGTTTCGGTGGTTGTTCCGGATTTGCTGCCAACCAGGAAGAGCGTTGATTCAAGATTAATTTCATCCTGAACGGCTTTTACGGCGGCGGGATCCGTGTTATCTAACATCATGAATTCAGGATAATCGTCTGCTGTCGGAAATGTTTTTCTGGCGACATCCGAGCTTAAACTGCTTCCACCCATTCCCAACAACACGGTGTGAGTGTATCCTTCTTTTCGAATTTCATCAGCGAAGGACTTGAGTTCATCAGTTTTGCTCCGAAAATCCTGCACACTGTCCAGCCAGCCGAGTCGATTCTCAATCGCTTCAATTTCTTTGGGATCGGATTTCCAGAGCACGCCATCTTTGGCAAAAACCCGCCGCGAATATTGCTTATCATCCAGAGATTCAAACACCGAATCGACTTCCGATTCAGTTTCTCCGTAACTGAGTTGCTGCGGGTTGCCCTCGTCTCCGAGAATCTCCTGACGTTTCCGAGATAATGTGTCCATTAATTCGTCGAACGGATTAATAAACTTCTGAATGCCTTCATTCACCAACTGACGCGTGACAAAATCCAGATCGATGTCAACCTGTTCCAATTGTTGAAAAATCGCATCCGCTTTGTCCAGATCCTTTTCTATGGTGTTGGGTTCCACATTACCGTGATCGGCAAAGGCGGCGATCGTTCGTTCGGGTAGCGTGTTTACCGTGTTTGGACCAATAAGCGGTTCCACATATTTCACATCGCTGTACAGCGGGTCTTTTGTGCTGGTGCTCGCCCAAAGAGGTCGCTGGACACTGGCGCCCTTTTGCGACAATTTTTCCCAGCGGTCGCCGCTAAAAATATTCTTATAACTCTGATAGGCTTTCTTTGCACTGGCAATGGCGGCTTCTCCGAGTAACTCCTGCGGTTTCGTTTGCTCTCCCCAATCTTTCTCGGGGATAATCTGGTGATTCAACAATTCATCGGTAAGGACATCGATCCTGCTTAAAAAGAAACTCGCCACCGATGAGACATCGTCGACAGATTTTCCTTCTTCCGCTCGTCGCTCGAGCGCCTTGACATACGCCTCGGCGACAGCCTCATAACTTTCAATCGAAAATAGCAACGTTATGTTGATATTCACGCCTTCGTAGAGCATCTGCTCGATAGCAGGTACGCCCTCTTTCGTCCCGGGAATCTTGATAAAACAGTTCCGGCGATCCACGGCCTTATAAAGTCTGCGCGCTTCAGCGATGGTTCCATCAATGTCGTGCGCCAGGTACGGAGATACTTCCAGACTTACGAATCCATCCAGACCGTCAGTATCGTCGTAAACGGGCCGGAGCACATCACACGCATCCCGGACATCCTTCACTACTAATGCTTCGTAAATCTCCCGGACTGAGCGTCGCTCCTGAACCAGCGCATTTATCTGATCTTCATAATCATCGCTGTTCGATATCGCTTTGTCAAAAATGGCGGGATTTGATGTCACGCCCCGCAGTCCCTGTTCTTTCGCCCGTTTTTCTAATTCACCATTTGTTATCATCGCCCTGGTAAGATTGTCCAACCAGTAACTTTGCCCATACTCAGCCAGTTTGAGTAGTGGATTCATATAACCTCCTCCATTGAGTTATTTTCGAAGAAATTTGGTGTTAAAATTTTACTATTACTTTTTACTGATTTATTTTTCCAGAGATAGGATTGAACACGGCGGCCATGCATTTTATGGGAACACTGAGAAACTATCTTCAAACCAATTATTTGCACAACTTCAGCGCCTCCTCATCCTGATAATCTTATTATTCAATCATATCTTTTAAAGTTTGATAAATTCTCAGGACTATCTCAAGATGTGTTCAACGAAACCTCTTCACTTGCGATGTTGTTTATTGGTTTTGCACCCTACATTTCCGGATTGTGAGTCGTTGGATTTTATTTTGTCAACCAAGTGATCTAAAAAATAATGCGTATCCCATAGATTTGAACCCGGTAGAGAAAGTGCCCGAGATTCTCTACATTTTTATTAATGAATGGAAAAAATGCTTTCCCAGAGGACGGGAATCATATGGCAATGGTCGTGAACAATTTCAACTTTGTAGTTCGAACCGTCTATCGATTTCATTTCACCCCGAACTTCAGCAAAACCCAGATAAAATTTTCCAGCATTCTTTGTTTATAATGGAAAGCGAGGTATGAGTTTGGCTTCAAACGACGAGCAAACATTGAATATTAACAACTTTAAGGCTGTGATCCTTGATCTTGACGGCGTGATTACCCGGACGGCTGCGCTGCACGCCAAAGCGTGGGAAATAATGTTTAAAAATTTTCTCGACAACTGGATGAAAGAGAATAATAAACAGGTCGATCAATTCGATATCAATGAGGATTATCCTGAATACATCGACGGGAAACCTCGCTACGACGGAGTGCGTAGTTTTCTGGAATCCCGGGGGATTGACCTCCCGGAAGGTTCGCCAGATGATTCTCCCTATAAACAGACTGTCTGTGGCCTCGGTAATCGAAAGAATGAATTATTTCACGAGCAGATGAAAAAAAAGGGCGTCCACGTCTATGATGATACCATTGATCAAATAAAAAAATGGAAACATAAAGGATTGAAAATTGGGGTAATCTCTGCCAGCAAGAATTGTAAAGATATTCTGGAGGTGGCAGGGATTCTTGACCTGTTTGACACGCGGGTTGATGGCGTAATCGCGGAAGAACAAAATCTCGATGGAAAACCAGCGCCGGATGTATTTATTCGGGCAGCGAAGAACTTAGAGACTCAACCCGAGAATGCGGTCATCGTTGAAGACGCGCTCGCCGGAATCCAGGCGGGCAAAGCAGGAAATTTTGGGTTCCTTATCGGGATTGCCAGAAATATTGACGCCGACTCCCTTTATGACGCAGGCGCTGATCTTGTTGTACAGACTCTTGGTGATCTTCGGCAGAGTGATTCAACGTTGTCTGATCCGGACTCTTTGCCGGACGCATTAGAGCATTTTAACGAGATTACCAAGGATTTTATAGACAAAGACTTTGCCATTTTTCTCGATTATGACGGAACGCTCACGCCAATAGTACAACACCCGGAAGATGCTGAATTATCTGAGGAGATGCGATCGGTGTTAAAGCATTTGGCACAGCGGTTTACTGTTGGAATTATCAGTGGCCGTGACCGGCAAGACGTACAAGACTTCGTTCAACTCAAAGAGCTCATTTACGCCGGAAGTCACGGTTTTGACATTCAGGGTCCCAACGGGCTGGAGATGAAGCACGAACAAGGGAAAGCAGCTCTGCCTTCTCTGGACGAAGCGGAACAGAATCTACGATCTTCCCTGGCAAGGATCGAAGGCGCCCAACTTGAGCGGAAACTATTTGCGATTGCCGTGCACTATCGCAATGTCTCAGATCAGGAATACATTGGCCAAATTAAAAAAATCTGTGATAGCGAGATCGAAAAATATGACGAATTGAAAGCGGGATACGGGAAGAAAATTATCGAGTTGAAACCGGATATTGATTGGGACAAGGGCAAAGCGCTGTTATGGCTTTTGGATGCGCTGGATCTTCGTTCTGAGAGTGTGCTACCAATCTATATTGGCGATGATCTCACGGATGAGGATGCTTTTCGTGAACTCGTTGATCGCGGCATTGGAATTTTGGTTGGTACGCACGGTGAAAAGACGGCAGCCCGTTATCAATTATCTGATGTAGCCGAAGTTAAAACATTTCTGAAGCAATTAATTTCACTTGGAGAGGAGCAATCGGAATGAGTGACTGGACTATTGTATACGATGAATACGATCCTGACTTTGAGCCACTCCGAGAAGCGCTGTGTACTCTTGGCAACGGATATTTTGCTACACGAGGGGCTGCGGAAGAATCATTGGCCAGAGGGCAACATTACCCTGGGACTTACCTTGCTGGCGGGTATAACCGGATGAAAAGTGAAGTCTCCGGCAAGACAATTGAGAATGAGGATTTGGTCAACTGGCCAAACTGGTTGTCACTCTCCTTTCGCCCGGAAGGCGGCCAATGGATGAATCTCGATGAATCTGAGATTCTTGGTTACTCCGAAAAACTCCACCTGCAAAATGGAATTCTCGAACGCCGCGTCCAGTTTCGTGATCCGGATGATCGCGAATTTTCGCTGGTCAGTAAGCGATTTGTTCATATGGAAAATCAACATCTTGCCGGGATTGAATGGCTGCTGACGCCCGTAAATTGGTCCGGAAAGATTCAGATACGTTCTGCGTTGGATGGCACTGTTACCAATTCCGGAGTGGAACGATACAATGATCTGAACGGGAACCATCTCGAACCCGTCCAAACAGATGCTGACACAGAAAGTATGTTTCTGCTGGTGGAAACACGGCAATCCCATGTTCAAATGGCACAGTCAGCCAGAACGCTGATATTCCAGGACGAAAATGATGTCCCGGTGCAAACCGAACCTGATACATATGAAGATGCGGGTTACGTCTCACAAACTTTTTCAGTTAACTGTAGCCAGGGAAAAACGCTCCGCATTGAAAAAATTGTTGCGCTTTACACGAGCAGAGATTTCGCAATTTCCGAAGCAGGTCTTGAATCTCAAAATGCCATTGAGCGGGCTGGATCTTTCGGTGAGCTCTGCGATACACACGAAGACGCCTGGGCGCATCTCTGGCGGCGTTGCGACATTGAGCTGGTCGGTGATCATGAAGTGCAACACGTGTTGCGTCTCCATATCTTTCATCTGCTGCAAACGGCATCGTTCAATACCATCGATCTTGATGTCGGTGTCCCGGCGCGCGGATTACACGGCGAGGCCTATCGTGGTCACATCTTCTGGGATGAACTCTTTATTTTCCCGTTCCTGAATTTGCGCATTCCTGAGTTGTCACGTTCCATTCAAATGTATCGTTTTCGACGACTGCCGGAAGCAAAAATTGGCGCCAAAGAAGCCGGATACGAAGGTGCAATGTATCCGTGGCAGAGCGGAAGTAACGGCCGGGAAGAGAGCCAGGAATTGCACCTAAACCCAAAATCAGGAGAATGGATTCCGGATAATACTTATCTCCAGCGCCATATCAATGCTGACATCGCCTATAACGTCTGGCAATATTATCAGTCAACAGGCGATATGGAATTCCTCAGTTTTTACGGTGCGCCGATGATTTTGGAAATTGCCCGGTTTTGGTCCAGTATAGCCACCTATAACGAATCGCGTGATCGATACGAAATCCGGCATTTGGTGGGACCGGATGAATATCACACCTCATATCCGGACTCAGATGAACTGGGATTAAACAATAACGCGTACACAAATGTGATGGCTGTCTGGGTGATTCAGCGCGCGCTGGACGCACTCGAATTGCTGGACAACGACCGGGAAGCGGAAATTATTGAAGATATGGTGATCGAGCAGGATGAATTAGATCACTGGCGTGAATTAACACAGAAAATGTATATTCCCTTTATTGAGGGAGAAGATCATATCATCAGTCAATTTGAGGGATACAACGATCTGAAAGAATTTGACTGGGAAGGCTATCGTGAAAAGTACGATGACATCCAGCGATTAGACCGTATTCTTGATGCGGAAGACGACACGCCCAATCGGTACAAAGCCTCCAAGCAGGCTGACGTTGTGATGCTCTTTTTTCTCTTCTCTTCCGAAGAACTCAGCGACCTATTCCAAAATATGGGTTACGATTTTCAACCGAACTGGATTCCGGACAACATCGATTATTATCTCCAGCGTACCTCCCACGGTTCCACATTAAGTCGGTTGGTTCACTCCTGGGTATTGACTCGCTCAGACCGGGAGCGCTCCTGGGACTATTTCGAGGAAGCGTTGATGAGCGATTTCGAGGATATCCAGGGCGGAACCACGCAGGAAGGTATCCATTTAGGTGCGATGGCCGGCACTGTGGATTTAATACAACGCTGCTACTCCGGTCTGGAAATTCGCAACGATGTTTTATGGCTTAATCCACGGTTACCGGATGAACTGGAATATCTCAGGCTCAGAATTCGATATCGTGGCCACTGGATTGCCCTGCATATTACTCACAAAAAGATAGAGATCTCATTTGAAGAGGGCTGGTCCAATGAAGTCAACATCGGGGTACAGGGTAAAATTCACCGGTTCCAGGAAGGAGAATCCAGAGAATTTCAACTCCACGAATCAGCCGCCTGAATCCTTCGAAGTCAACGCAGAAACGATTGATATTTTTTACTGGTATATTGTATGGCCATTTGCACTTTGCCTTTATCATCGCCCCACAGCTGTGAGCGTATATTGGTAGCTGAAGTCACCCATTGTGTGAGATAGCTTAAATCGCCATTTGCAATCGCCTGACCGTATTTATCTTTCTGTCCCTGCAATTGATCATTTTTCCACATCAGGGTATCTCTTGCCGGTTTTCCATACTGATCAGTCAGCTGGGTTTTCACCTTCTTATAATCATCAATGTACTTGGTTTGGTCAGTATATTCCTCGGCAGAATAATAACGCACCTGCGCCAGTTTATCTTTGCTCGGAGGAAACACATACTGAATGTACATCGGTATGCCATCGAAATTATCCTGATACATTAAAGTGTTGGATTGTTCCCGTAATAGTTTGGTCGTTTCTGAGGATTTCACTTCCTGTTTGTTCATTCCCCACTTAGCATTTCGAACGTGCTCCTGGGCAACCGCGATACTGAATGCAAAAATCAGTGAAAGTAAAATAGCTGATTTGAAGAATTTCATAGCGTCGGTTCCTTCTCGTTAATTAAACAAACACTCCATACTCAAACAGATCGTAAGACCTTGAGGTTTTCCTCAATCCACCATTTGAGGTCTTTCTGACGTACCTGTTCACGCATCCGCTGCATCGTTTGGCGCTTTTGCGTGTCAGGCATTTCCAAAGCCGCTCTGATTGCCTCGGCTCCGCTTTTAATATCGAACGGATTGATGGAAACCAAATCCGGAAACTCTAACGCTGCACCGGCAAGTTCTCCAAGGATTAAGGCGCCGTTTTCATCCGCCCGGGCCGCAGCAAATTCTTTGGCCACTAAATTCATTCCATCCCTGATTGGAGTAACGAGTGCGATATCCGCAGCGCGATAGTACGAAATCAACTCCTCCTGGGGTAAACCATAGAAGAAGTAATGGATTGGTATCCAGCCGTCACGCGAGAAACGACCATTAATCCGTCCCACGTGATAGTCAATCTCCTCTTTCATCTCCTTGTATTCAGGGACATTCTGCCGGCTCGGGACTGCAATCTGGAGGAACGAGACTTCTCCACAATATTGCGGATATTGTTCGAAAAATTGTTCGACAGTGAGCAAGCGTTCTTTGATGCCTTTGGTATAGTCGAGCCGATCCACTCCAAGGATTAAATAGTGGGCATTCAATTCCTCCTTAATCTCGCGGGACTTCTTTACCGTCTCGTCATCACCGCCAATATCATTAAAATAATCAAAATTTACTCCGATTCCGCGTGGTAATAATTTCACGGTTCGATCCCCAACCTTGATCTCAAAATTCTTCCGGTCCCACTCATAACCAAGGATGGATTCAACCGATCGGCCAAAATTCCGACAATATTGCGGTAAATGAAATCCGATAACATCATTGCCCAACAAGCCCTGCAACAGCTCTACTCTCCAGGGAATAAACCGGAAGAAATCCGCATGCGGAAACGGGATATGCCAAAAGATACTCGATGTGATGTTGGGATTCTCATCTTTCAACATACCGGCGACAAGTGCCAAATGATAATCCTGCAACCAGAGGAGATCATTCTCAAGGTCAATCTCATCCAAAATCGCATCAGCAAACTTTCGGTTCACAGAGCGATAAGCATTCCAATGTTTCTGGTTAAAATTTGACCGCTCAAGAAAGTAATGACACAGCGGCCAGAGCGCCTGGTTTGCAAATCCGTAATAATAATCGTCAACTTCTTCTTTGGAAAGGAAGACGCGACGCTGAAGAAATTGCGGATCTTCCCCGGGCACCTGTTGGCGCTCAGGCAGTGCTTCTTTTTCATCCAGCGCACCGCCCGCCCAGGAAACCCACATTCCCCCGGTCGCACGCATAATGGGAATCATGGCGGACGCTAATCCGCCGACAGTTGCTTCATAGTTGTAATCGCCATTGGAAGGGGTAACAGTATACGGCTCGCGGTTTGAACAAATGACTAAACGTTTATCGTGCAGATTAATATCAACCGGCGTTTGAGGCACTTAGAATCACCTCCTTAATTCAATCTCTACAACTAGTGTAATGATCAGCACATAGAATTGCAACGGATCTCATTGGTAAACAATGACTTACATAAATACATATCTAAAGTCGACGAGTTATACAAATCTCAGATACAAGTTTATGAGTTTGCTATAATAAGGGGCTGAAGCCCCCAAAAGTAAAAAACGTTTCAAATACCCCGTCCCGTTCAGACGGGACGGGGCTCTTCAAATTGTTTGGTCCTATACGCACAAACAAAAATATATGCATAGGCATGTACTTTTTAGAGCAGCCCCAGTTTATTCTTTCCTATAAAATTTTCTTCCAAGGATGTGAGGCTAGGAACCGATTGAATTAGTCTTCCGACTCTTCGGCATCCTCTTCCATTACGGTGGGTAGCATCCAGCTCCGGCCATCTTTGGCAATAAGTTCAATAGCAGATTCCGGACCCCACGATCCGGCGCGATAATTGGGAAAATTGACCTGACGCGTTTGTTGCCAGGCATTGAGAACCGGCATAATCGTTTTCCAGGCAGCTTCAACCTGATCCGCGCGCATAAAGAGAGTGGCATCACCCTGCATCACATCGAGTAATAATGTCTCATAAGCCTCTGGCGGCGTGGCTTTGAAAGTCTCCCGATAATTGAACTCCATATCGACTGAACTCAGCGTAACGATGGGTCCCGGTTGCTTCGCCTGAAACCGGAGTGTAATACTCTCCTGTGGTTGGATATGAATAACTAACCGATTCGGCTGCCAATCTTCCAGGGCAGTGGATGGAAAGGATTGATGTGGCACCGGTTTAAATTGAATCGCGACCTCAGATACTTTCTTGGGGAGTCGCTTGCCGGTACGCATGTAGAAAGGCACATCCTGCCAGCGCCAGTTATCTATGAAGAGTTTGAGCGCAGCAAACGTTTCTGTTCCGGAATCCGTATCAACACCCGGTTCTTCGTGATAACTCTGGACTTTCTCTCCTTCAATCCAGCCAGAACCGTATTGACCACGGACTGCAAAATCTTTGATGTTGTTATCCGGGAATTTATGGATGGCGCGCAACAAATCGAGTTTCTTGTTCCGGATTTCATCGGCATCAAAAGAAACAGGGGGCTCCATCGCAATCAGACACAATATCTGCAGCAAATGATTTTGCACCATATCGCGTAACGCGCCGGCTTGATCGTAATAGTCTCCGCGATGTTCAACCCCAACTGATTCACCAACCGTAATCTGAACGTGGTCGATATACCGCCGATCCCACAAGGGCTCGAATAATGCATTTGCAAATCGAAACGCCAAGATATTTTGCACCGTTTCTTTGCCCAAATAATGATCAATTCGGTAAATCTGCGATTCATCAAACACATCTAATAACTTCTCATTAAGCGTATGAGCGGAATCATAATCGCTCCCGAACGGTTTCTCTACAACCATGCGTGAGCGCGTTTTATTCTTTGCTAATTTGGCTTTTCCGAGCTGGTTTGTAATCGTTTCTACAAGACCCGGGGGCGTGGCGAGATAATAGATTCGGTTTGCGTCCGCTTCCCATTCGTCCTCGAGTTCCGAGATGGTTTTATCCATGGTTTTAAAACCGTCTAATTCACCGAAATCTGCTGAGATAAATGAGTGAATATTCTCCGCAAAAGCTTTCCATTGTTCATCCTCAGCTTTTCCCCGCCGGGAAAATTTATTCACACCATCGCGCAAGCGTTTCGCGAAATCCTTCTCGGACATGTCCTTTTTGTCAATGCCGATGAGGGCAAATTGCTCCGGCAAATATTCGTCGAGGAAAAGATTATACAACGCAGGAACGAGTTTGCGCCACGTAAGATCACCTCCCGCGCCGAAGATAAACAAGATTGTTGGATCAGGACGAATGTCTTCACTCATTGCATATACCTCATTATTTGTAATAGCTTACCGTTCGAATATTTTCATTGGAATCCATCAGAAACCGAGCGACTCGCCAACTAAAATCAGTTGAATTCTGCCAGGCTTCTCGTTTTCATAAATGACGACCTTGCCAATTTGACTTCCACTGGCACCGGCTTCTTTCATCCGTTTGTCTTCCTTGGGATAGGCAACTTCATGAACGCGGCGGAAAGCATCATCAAGAGTAGGAACTAATTTATTTATGCCGGCAACCCAGATAACCTGTGGTGGGCCAAAGATATAAAACGCCTGGCGACTGCCGCTGGCATCAACGCCGACGACGCGTCCATCCTCACAAATGGCTTGCACGCTTCCCAAATAGTACTCTGATTCCAGAGATAATCTGCCTCGCAGCTGGTAGCGTTTTTTTGCATCATCCTCCGCGGTCCACTCAATGTTGAGATACCGGTAGTTTGAATCTTCTCCCTGGAGATAATTCACGAAATTTATCTGCTTAAGAGTGGTTGAACTTCCGTGCGCGACGGTAGCTCCGGGTGGAATCATTTGCAAAATAAGTGAAAGTGCCTCTTCCCGATCAGTGGCATAGCGAGCTTTCACGCCGCGTTCCTCCAGGGATTTGAAAAGATGTTCAATTTGCTCCCGTTCTGCAGTGGCCAAATTCTCTACACTCATTTCAGTACTCTCCTCTTAAAACTCCTGCAACACAATTTATCAATTCATATTCGCTTTATAATTAAGGTATCACCGGGGACTTTTGCAATGTTCTGAAGTGATCCTGAGAAAATTGGCAGCGCAAGTTGTATTTGAAAGAAAAGTAGAATTCCCAGTTTTCCAATGGGATTGAGTTACTTACTGAAGAGTTTAGAAGTGATTACAAGGTTATAAAAAACTAATATAGCTATTAAATTAGCTAAGATGCTTGACACCGGCTGGAATGCCGTGTCATCGTTGTGCCTAATGAAAGCATAGGTCCCAGCCACCTGCATCACTGATGGTCATCGTATTGAATTGCTGGATGCTCCCGGGCGTCGCATAGTGGAGCGGAGGCAGGTCAGAGTATCGTGACAACACTCTTTTTCTTCTTTTCCCTTTTTTCTTGATAAAAAAGGGAAGAAAAAATCAAGAAAACTTCGAACTCACACCTGTTGATACTGCCAGTCTATTGTTTATCCAACATGCGGGATGTCACTTCGACGTTGACGCCTTCTCCCATCGTGCTCAAACACGAAGTTTTCATCCAAATGATCAGCCGCGTAGGAGACTTGCAACTCCAGAACCTCCTTGGGGAAACTCCCTCTATGCAGAACAACTCGTTTCCTGAGCAAACTTAATAGTCATAAATGGAGAGACTGAGATTTGAAAAATCTAAATGTTCATTGAATGGATTAGTAATTATTGTCAATACCGATCACTGTGACATCTACGGTAAACTGTTTTCCTGCCAAAGGATGGTTCATATCTATGGTAATACTATCGGCAGAGACCTTGATGATGCGGCGTGGATTTGTTTCACCGGTAGCATCTGTAAAATTTAAAATTTGTCCCACGTGCGGCTGGGTGCCTGTTGGCACAAAATCCCGTGGCAGCGTAACAAAAAGATTCGGAGTCCGTTTCCCAAAGATGTTTGTTCCATCCAACATTAGCTCTTTTTCTTGCTGAAGTTGCATGCCCCGGAGTGCCTGATCCAGTTCCGGCCAAACTTCCTGGTTTCCGACAATGACCTCCGTAGTGCGCTGTTGCAAGACGTTACTTTCTGTATCTTTCTTTGGCAAAGTTATTCGGTAACGAATTTCAACCTGATCCCCCGGTTGAACCACATCATTGGAAAGATTTGAGTATTGCAGATAGTCGCTATGAAGCGCATCGTTAATATTTGGTGATCCGGATTTATTTTGACAAGCCGCAAAGAGCAGTGCCGTTGCGAGAAGTAATATTGTGTAAGTATATTCGCGAAATCTTTGCATGTTCAGTAATTTACAATCAATTGTTAAAAAGTTGATACTTATGAGACAGAGAAGAAGATCTGGTGCTCACCAGATCTTGCTTCTCCACCGGGTCAACAAGTGGCTGTTATTGCAATTGCCACTCTTGTAAAGAGTCTAATCGGGTTGCGGTTAAAAAGCCCTGGCCAGGGTTGTCCCCTCTTTTCCCTCTTTTAGTTTGCTGAATTGCATCTGCAATTCGTGTACTGTGGTGGTCCAGTTGCAATTGATACGTTGAAGTGTGACGCCGAAAAATCGAATGCTTTTTATTCAACAAGCTTTCTGCCGTATTATCGAAATCACAATGCTGCAACACCACCATAAACAGAGCCAAAAAATACAAGAGTATTAATACTTTTTTCATCCGGAGATCTCCCCTAAAATCATCCTCATATTATGCATGCATTTGCAACCGAATTTCAAAGCTTATTTCCTGTTTTTTATCTGATTTTACTGAGCGCACTATCTGATTTTTTAGTTGCTTCCACAATCTATCTTGTGCGGCGTTCAATCCACCCTTTACAACTTCCTCGGCGGTCGTGCGATTGTGCTTTTTGTCTACCTGTAATTCCAGATGAATATCCTGGGTTGATCCATCAAGAGAACGCACTAAATTATCAAGAGTCTGTCTGGTATTCTCATCTAAATGGATGTCACCGTGAATTTGTGCACTGAATTCCGGTGTCTTCTCTTCCGCGATTGCTGCATTTTCCACCGGAAGTGTCGAATTGTTTCCCAGCTGGCGAAATTGTTGTGCTGAGCCGGATGCGAGAGCCTTTGCGATTGCTGCAATTTTTACTGCATTCCCACGGATTGAGTTTGCCAAATCGGAATCGATGGAATTTTGAACAGATCTAAAATCCGGTGTATCGTTTTTCTTGTTCATCTGTAACCGGTTATACACGTCTGTTTCAACCGTGGTCTCATTTGTAACAGATGGGATATGAATTGTATCGCCCAATTTAAATGGTTGTTCAATCACCGTTTTCCACTCTTGTCCACCATACTTTGCCACGACAATAGCGTAATTCAAATCAACCGTATCGGTAGTTAGCGTAAAATTACCGTCCTTATCCGGAGAAATAACCTCTTTGCTTATGCGATCGATTGAGCCATCCTTGTTCATTCGGGTGAGGATCACCCGGATTTGGGTAAGATCGTCCACCGGCGCTCCCGATAATTCGGTGATAAGTTCGGGATCAATCCGGCCAATGATTTTTACAGTTGAAGATTTATTCGTAATGGATTCGGAGTTATTACAACTCACGAAGAAGTAAGCAGATATTATAATCAAAGACAGCAACAGCAATTTCGTTTTTTTAAAACTGATGCTCATCTCTTTATCCTGAGTTCAGATTTTCTATTCTGGGTTCGCTTTTATTAAGTACAAATACTATTCCATTGTTTTTATCATAGTACGTCTATTAATGTAATTGATTGTTTCTATTGTATTTATAGATTTTATATCAATTGGATTTTCAGACGTTTCAGTAAATAGAGTGTAAACCGCAACACTCAGATGTGTATCATAAGACACAAAGATATTACAGGAAAAACAGTGGGTTAGGGTTTTTTACCTCATATAATCAGGACAATTTCTCGGAATAAAATAAAAAACCCGACACATCCAAGTGCCGGGTTTAGAATTCAAACTTGTTAAAATCTCATTGATTCTCGCTGCAAATCGCTCACAATTATCTGATTTTTATAATTTCAATTCGTCTGTTTTTCGCCCGTCCTTCCGCAGTCGTATTGGGCGCAATTGGTTCCTGTTCGCCATAACCAACGGCAACAATGCGAGACGAATCTATTCCCCGTTTAACCAAATAGTTTTTTACAGATTCAGCCCGTTTTTGTGACAACCGCAAGTTAAAATTACTGTCTCCCTTGCTGTCGGTATAACCTCCAACCTCAATTCGCATATCACGATTATCCATTAGTGTATTAAAAACGGTATCGAGAATGCGCTTGGCGTTTTCCGTAAGTGTTGTGCTTCCCGACGGGAAATTCACACCTTTGAGAATCGTCGGTTCGGTCTCATTTAAAAGGACCTTGGGTGCTTCATCAGGACAACCATCTGTATCTTGGTAACCATTATATGTTTCCGGTTGATTGGGACATTGATCTGTACTATCCGGAATGCCATCCTGATCATTATCGGGATCCGGACATCCGTCCTCATCCTGGAAACCGTCCATGTCTTCCGCCAAATCCGGGCATTGATCTTTCGAATCGACTATACCGTCCTGGTCATTGTCGAGATCGGGACAGCCATCTTCATCCTGGAAGCCGTCGAAATCCTCGGCTTGCTGCGGACATTTATCATTCACGTCAAGAATACCATCGCCGTCGTTATCCGGATCGGGACAACCATCTTCATCCTGGTAACCATCAAAATCTTCAGCACGTCCCGGACATCGATCTTCCGAATCTTTAATTCCGTCACCGTCGGTATCTGTCCAGCCGCCAAAATACCAACTGATACCAGCACGAAGTTCACCGTTCCCGGTATTCTTATCACCAAGTCCGGACATATCATAATGTTGGCTAATCAGTTGGTGATAACGGCCGCTCACATCAATGGCCCATTGGTCAGATAAAAAATATTCAAAGCCAACCGCAAGATTGGCCAGCACGTTTCTTCTTGATCCGCTGACCTGGGTACCAGAAGATGGAATTGGGAATGGATGATTTTCTCTGGAAACATTTTTCGTCTCCCAGAAAAGTACGCCTGTTCCAAAAGATAAATAAGGATTAAAGCGCTGGTCGGGCTGTAAATTATAGCGAAAATTGATTATCAGCGGATACACGAAAGTTCTATACGGTGTACCGGGGAGTACAGAAAAATAACTGTTGATACCGGAGCGGTTTTTATCCCTGGGACGATCAGATCCGATTAACCCGTAAATTTCGATGCCGTACCTGGGATCAAAGGTGTGGACATAACCAAGTCCGTACCACGGAAATATCATTCCGTCATCGGTTGCACCGCCAACAAAATGACTACCACCAATATATAAGCCAATCCCACTTTTTCCAGAGCTCTGTTGAGCGAATCCAGTGGCTGCAAAAATGAAAATACTCAATACAAGAAGAACTTTGACCGTGAATGATCTCATGGGCATCCTTTCGCGGGTTAAGCCTTTAGGTTGGTACTCAAGGTTAATACTTCCAAATATCATTCCAGGCAATTATTTCAAATGTTAACAAGTTCTAATTTCAGAAACAACAGAAGTTTATCGGCTTTCTCACAGTTTAACCCGATTTTTTCCTCATACTTCAAAGTGTGTCTATTTGGACACAATTTTATGTTTTATCTTCACTTTTCACATTGTATCTTTGGTGCAATGAAATGGGAACAAAGCATTAAACTTATTGATATCAAAGAGTTATGAATAACACTAGAAGTATTGACGGTAAAGGACTTTGCACAATTTTTTCGACAAAATAAGGCGGGTTTTCACATCCCCACCCTGGACTAATAAAAATTATTCTGACTATTTACACTGGATTCACCCCGGATTTCTCTTCTTTCTCATAGTGTTCGTTTTGTATGTCAGCGGTTGTTCTTATCTGCCGTATTCATCAAAAACTCCTGCACCGACTCAACAACCGGATACAACCCGGCTAAAAGCCGAACTGTTTCAGCAGACCAATCAATTTATTGCAGCACAATCCACAGGTGATTCAGCCCAAATATCACGAATCCAATCTGAAATCGAGTCGACACTTCAGCAGTACCTGCTCGCCACCGCAACTCACTCAGGTCGACACAATCTGGCTATGCTTGACTCATTGGGGCAAATTGTTATTATTCCGGTAACTTCTGCCTCTACAACTTCTATGTACGATTCTATTCGGGTTGAATCTTCTCCATTGGTCATCGATTATTTCCATTCTCCATCACTGGAAGGAGAGTTATTAGATCTCGCGGTAACGCCAGAAAATCATCTGGCGGCATTATTTCCGGATTCCCTGGTTTTAATCAATCCCTTTGCTTCAAATCGACAGATTGATAATGTCATCAGATTCCCGGAAGAAATGTACTCGTCGGTTCACAGTCGTTATAACACTGGTAAAGTGACTCCTCTTGGAAAAAAGTATAATGTCATCACTGCCCAGTTTAAAATGCCCAGGGAAATCACGGTCAATGATACTCTGCAAAACTCTGACTCAATTATGGAGAGTGAGACATCCGATTGGGCTATTTCCAACTGGACGGTGTTGGCGGGGCGCGCGCTTTATCGGGTTCCGAAATTGAATCGAAGAGATTTCAGAGATTTAATCCATTTACCAGCTGACAGTGCCATTGTTCTCCTGAATGAACGCGGTTTTTTACAGCTGATAAAAAGTCCTGAGCAACAGGTGTTATGGTCCTCTAATCGTCCCTGGGGAGATCGGTTAGCGGCGCTATCTGACTCATTAATCGCCGTTTACGACGATCAACAAAGTTCTTTTGTCCTGTTTCGCCCGGCGGGAAATGAACTCCAACTGGTGGGACAATCAAAAAGATTCTCGGGGCGCATTGCAGGGCTTGCCTCGTTTACCATTCATAAAGTACCCAGAATTGTTGTGGGGATATCAAATAATAATTCGTCAGGGATTCCAATTACGCATTTAGAATACTTGCGGACTGATCAGCTCAGTTGGAAAACTCCCGTCAAATATACGCGCCCGATTTATCCAAACTTTGATGCATCTATCGCACTGTTAGAGCAAGATTGGAAACAGAATTATCCTTTCAGATTTAGTCAGGTTCCGTCCAGTCTGTGGTTTGATTTTTTTGAAACACTTCTGGCATATAATCCTGATGGTCAACTTCAGCCATCTCTGGCCAGCTCTGTTGAAGAGAACGAAGAGGGTCAAACCTGGACAATCCATCTCCGGCGCGGAATCCGCTTTTCGGATAACAGCGTTTTAACCGCATACGGTATCCTTCGGGGTTGGAGGACACTTTGGGCACAATCCTACGAGAATAACAGCACCAAAACCTGGCTGCTCGACGATATCCAGGGTATCGACAAATTCAAAGCAGATCACACCGCTGATATTTCAGGCTTGTGGGCAATGAATGATTCTACGCTCCGTATATCGCTGAGTCGACATCGACCTCATTTTCTTGCACAACTGACCAATCCGATTTTTAGTGTCTATAAAGTGGGTGAAGAGACGAATTTACCTGTTGGAACCGGTGCTTTTCAGGTGACGGGTATCCGCTCGGATTCCATAACTGTTTTTCTGAATGCCCAGCGTAATCCCTATTTTCATGGTGGATATCCTGGCATTAATAAAATTGAACAAACGTTACAAACCAATAACTTAGCGGACTCACTTGCCAATAAATCTTATGCAGGTACTATTACCAGGCGTCGTGCAGATTTAGATTATTTCAATAAATTAAAACGTACACGACGTTACCGCTTTCCTGCCCCAGTGATCTATTTTCTGGCTATTAATCCGGTGCAACCACCGTTAAATAATCCATCTTTGCGAGAAGCAGTTGCGACAGCTCTGGATCGCTCAGTTACGGCAAACATAATTACTGAGGCATACTGTGAGCCGGTTGGCAGCCTTATCTCTGATAAGATTATCAGCGCAAATTCGCACAGTGACACCACCCGGTTTAAACTGGCGCAACCATTGCGGATTGCCTTTCGCGATCATGATCTCGTGGCGAGGCAAATTGCAGAGCGTCTCGCAGCCAGATTATCCCAAAAAAGGATTGCGCATCAATCTCCGGAAGCGCTTTCTGAAAGGGGTTTTCAACAATTGCGGGCAAGCAATCGTTATGACATCCTGATTGATAGTTATATTCCGGAATTTAATTATGAGGGATATAATCTGATGCAACTCGTTTCGAAGCAATACAACATACCGGAATCCATTCAGGGAATGGTGTCGGACGCCATTGGCACAACCGGATCTTCAACCGCACTTACTGCGGATAAAGCGTTGATCTCCCAGGGAATTCTCTACCCGATTTTAGGCACGGCGAATTTCGCGATTTTACCACCCGTTATCAGGGATGTGAATGTTGATAATTCGACCGATTTACAATTACAAAATGCCTGGATCCCGTTTCGTTAATTCCAGGTGAACCGAAAAAGCAGAGATGAAATTATTTTCTAAAAATATAAAATTTTCACTCGCATTCAAGTTTGCTTCAACGGTGGCTTTACTCTTTGTCATTGTCATGTTGGTGGTAGTCTTCGCGGTGCAAAAAACCATTGTGACTCAATTTACCGAGCAGTATAAACAGAGTGTTCAAACCAAAGTGGCTTCAATTGAGCAGGAACTCAACAGCCGGCACCACGCCATTGGACGACAGCTGAATCAGTTAGCGGAAAAGCTGCAGCAGGATAATGAATTCCGTTTAAGAGCAGCGGTTCTCAAAGATGTGCAACAACAATATATTGTTGATTTTGCACAGAATTATATGGCGGCCATGGGATTACAGGCGCTGGAAATTTCCAATGAAGCCGGAACAGTTTTGTCGTCCGGGCAATATCGGAATGCTTTCGGGGCAAGCGACTCCTCGCTTATTAAGAATTTGCAGGCAAGGAAGGCGGAGATCGCTCTTGCTTGGTTTACACGAACTACGGGGCAATTTCTCTGCTTAACCGCCATTGATTCACTGACGATAAGCGGAGAAAAATTTTATCTCATCGGCGGTGTGGAGGTCACGCCTGCGTTCCTCCAAAACCTGCAACCGAATCCTGGTGATGTCCTCCTCGTTGAAGGGCCTGAATCGACTGTAGTCGCCTCACAAGAACAAATTCCGCCGGTCGTGCTCAACTATGTCGCCTCAAATCCGGATGCGCTTTACCAACCAACACTCGTTGCCAAAGATTATTCAGTTGGCGGGTTTGACATCCCGCAAATCCGCCAGTCCGCTTTGTTACCTTCGCACCTTGTTCTTGTGCACCCCACCACCGAATTGACTACGCTGTTAGAAAGTCTTCAAACCAGAATAATTGCCATCGCTCTGCTGGGAGTTATTATTGTTATCATCGTGACCGTGTTTCGCACCAATGCCGTCGCAAGACCGCTTCAAAAGCTTGCCGCCGCCGCAGAAAAATTATCGCTGGATAAACTGGATATTTCCTTTAATGTGCGCAGCAACGATGAGGTCGGAGTGCTGAATAATGCCTTGGAAAAGATGGTTCAACGGCTACGACAGAGCCGGATAAAATTAGCGACCGCCGAACAAAAAGCCGCCCTTGGTGAAATCAGCCGCCAGGTGAACCACGATATTAAAAATGGATTTATCCCAATTCGGAATGTGATGAATCACTGGGAAGAGGTGGAACAGCAGGAACCGGAAGAATTAGTCCAGGTCTTTCACGAGCGCAAGTCGACTATTTTTGAAAGCCTCGATTATCTCGAAAATCTGACTAAAAATTACTCCCGGCTGCAACCAAAAATCCAAATGCAGGCGTTGAACATAAACAAATTAGTCCAGATACTTGTGCGAACGTATCAAAGCCTTCCTGACTTCCAGTTTGAATATGAAATCCATTTGAGTGAAGAGACACCGTGGGTTTTAGCTGATGAAGTACAGTTGCGGCGTGCTTTCGAAAATATTTTACGTAACGCCATGGACGCGATGGGAGACCAGGGAGAAATCCGTGTGACGACCATTGTGGAAGATGAGCAGGTGACATTACGGTGGCGTGATAACGGGCCCGGCATTCCGGACTCGATCAAAGATCAGTTGTTTCGGATGAACATCAGCACCAAAACCGAAGGTTCCGGCCTGGGCTTGGCCAACGCCAAACGTATAATCGAAGATTTTGACGGCTCGATTGCCATCGAGAGTGAGGAAGGTGTGGGGACCACAGTGAAAATCACGCTTCCACTCACTAGTCCATCCGGCAACTCGCTCTCAAATACAGATGACGAATCAAATCAATCAAGTGAATAAAAAAATGGAGTGATTTTTACATGAGTACCATTCTCGTTGTTGACGACATGAAAACCATTCGTGAACAGTATGCTTACGATATCAAACGAAAAACAGATTTTCAGGTTCTCACAGCCGCAAACGGCAAAGAAGCTTTAAAATCTTTGGAAGAAGAGCCCATCGACTTAGTAATCCTCGACCTGGAAATGCCGGTGATGGACGGCCTTGAAATGCTCGACTCGATGCAGGAGAAAGAAACCGATGATGTTCCGGTGATCGTGTATACAGCCCAGGGAAATTTCCAAAGATGTGTCCGTGCCGTGAAATTGGGCGCCTATAACTTTTTTGACAAAAATGAAGTGAAACTGGACCAATTAATTCAGATTATCGAAAATGCGCTCGAAAGCCGGCGGCTTGCTCTCGAAAATAAAAACCTGCGGCGCGTGGCAGGTAAAGACTCACCTATCATCGGTATCAGCAAGCCGATCAAACAGTTACACGAACAGATAGAAAAAATCTCGAAAGTCCCGAGCAATATTGTAGTTGCCGGAGAAAGTGGCACCGGTAAAGAGCTCGTCGCCAGAGAAATACACCGGTTGAGTCCGCGCTCGGGTAAACCGTTTGTCGCCCTGAATTGCGCTGCATTACCGGAACACTTGGTGGAAAGTGAACTTTTTGGCTATGAAAAGGGCGCGTTTTCCGGCGCATCAAAAACCACTCAGGGTAAATTCGAGTTGGCGAATGGAGGCACATTACTGCTTGACGAAGTAGGTGATATGCCGCTATCAGTTCAGGCAAAATTGCTTCGCGTCTTGCAGGAGAACGAAGTCACCCGTTTGGGCGGAGGAAGCGAAGTTATTCCAATAGATGTGCGCATAATTTCCGCGACTAACCGCAATTTACGGGAAGCCATTGCTGAAGATCAGTTTCGTGATGATTTATACTACCGAATATGTACTCACGTGATTAATGTGCCGCCCTTGCGTGACAGGCTTGAAGACGTCGAACCGTTAACCAGACATTTTGTAGAAATGACCTGTGAACGCTTTGGCATCCCTGAAAAGGAAATCGCTGAAGATACTATTTATGCATTGCAGTCATTCGATTGGTCTAATAATAATGTGCGTGAACTGAAAAATATCGTTGAGCGGATGATCATCCAGTGCGAAGGCGATACGATTTTACCCAAACATATTCCGTCGGATATTCGCAACGGATCCCGTACATCGGTTGAGTTAGACGGAGAGAAATCTTACCAGGATCTGAAACGAGACGCTGAGCGGGAAATCCTGATTAAAGCGCTTGAGTCCAACGACTGGCATATTACGAATACCGCAAAACAATTAGATATTGCCAACCATTCCAACCTCTTAAAAATGATGCGACGACTGGATATTGAACGCCCGGAGGATGTTTAATAAGTGTGCGAGTGTACGAGTGTTTCCCGGCAGGGACTCCTCCCGGAGCGTGTGTTCGAGTATTTGAGTGCAAAAGTGTTTGTGTAACTACGTGCGGGGAATGTGGTTGATTGGGAAAATACGGGAATATAGGTATACGGGTATAAGGGTATAAGGACAAGTTAATCCGTTATTTTATATAAATAGAACTCATGGCGCCCGTGGTCGCTTTGTTGTAATAATTCAATCGACCATCATTGGTGATGGAAGTCGCCACAAACAACGAACAACTAACAGTCTTTCTCCTTTCTCCTTTCTCCTTTCTCTTTCCTCCTTTCGGCTTCCTGCCTTTTCCATCAATTCTGCACATAATCCATTTTGATTTTGATACCTTTGTCGAAAGAGAAAAAGAGCAAGTACTTCCCTTTAAACCGGCTGGCAACAGTTTGAGTCACCGGGTATCCCAGAAACGTGGTAAAATCAACTTTTGTCTCTGCAGAAGTGACGTGCGGAATAGTCGCTCCTGGTTTGAGGTCAGCACTCAACACCTTCAAATCGGATTTTCTCAGCGTAAATATTCCCTGGTATGACTCTTTGGTCGGTTCCCTGGGGATAACACGCACTTTCAGCAAACTATCATTCGGTGAAGATTCCAGGCTAAAATTGTACTCATCGGGTGTCTGAAAAATCGCCAGCGGATCACCCATTCGCATTTCTTTGGTAGCATGACTTGTATCAGTTTCAGAAGTTTGATTCTGGTGATCATCTTCGGCAGTACTTTCCCGCTCCGCCAACTCCCCGTTGCGAAAAATCCATTCTTGCTGCTCCGTGCGCTCAACTTTTGGGGAATCTTCTTTGTAATCCATATACTTCATATCCATTTTTACCGTATAATCGGAGAGCGCCGAGTCTCGTTTCACCAATTCCGATTGGATATGGTGTACCACAGTTTGTACTGTCATTTCTTGAGCGTTGACATAATTGATCGAAAACAGAAGAAACCAACTTGCCAACAGAATAGAAAAAACCCGCAATTTGTTTTTCATCATTTCCTCAGGTAGATGTTGAGATAATCGAATGCATTATTACTTGCTGCCACGATACATATCATAGCGATGAAATTTACACTCCAGCGGACCATTGTACAGTGTCATCCGCTCTGAAGTGCGCAGCCCAACCCGCTTAATTGCCTCTTTATTCGCGCTCAATATCCACGCGCTATAGCCCGCAAAATTCTGTTTTAACTGGTCACCGATCATCCCGTAAAACGCTTCGATATCATCTTCTTTCATCCGCTCACCGTACGGTGGATTCATGATGACAACACCATCACCATCTGGTGGCGCAAAGTTTTCCAAAGATGTATTTTCGAAGCGAATTTTCCCTTCCAGCTGCGCACGCTTGGTATTCTCCTCAGCAATCCGGATCGATTTTCCAGAGATATCCGCTCCGATTATTTGGTAAGCGAAATCCGATGCGACCCGATCCCAGCAATCGGAATAAAGTTGGCGGAAAAGTGATTCATCGTATCCGTTCCAATCCTGGAAACCAAAACCAGTTCTGAGCAATCCCGGTGCAAAATCATACGCGTACATTGCCGCCTCGATCACGATTGTTCCCGAGCCACACATCGGATCAATGAAATGACTTTCCTTCTCCCACCCGGATAACTTGACCATCCCGGCAGCGAGCACTTCATTCACCGGGGCCAGAGTTTTCCTGGTGCGATATCCCCGACGATGCAGCGAATCACCCGAACTGTCAAGTGCAATAGAACACTCTGTATCATCAATGTGTACATTAATTCGCAGGGATGGATTTTCCACATCCACTGAGGGACGCTTCCCGGTTTTATCCCTGAATTGATCCACAATAGCGTCCTTCACTTTCAACGAGACATAATGCGAATGAGTAAATTTCTCGGAATTCACAACACTATCGACCGCGAGTGTCCGTTTTACCCCAAGATATTCGCTCCAGTCGATCTCCCGGACACTTTGGTATAATTGATCTTCATCCCTGGCGTGAAATGTGTGAATTGGCTTGAGAATTCTTAATGCAGTCCGGGTTTCGAGGTTTGCCCGATATAATACTTTTTTATCACCGGTAAAACTCACTGCACGATTTAACTTCTGAATATTTTGCGCCCCAAGTGCGTCCAATTCCTGCACAAGGAGATCTTCAAAACCGTACAGCGTGGTCGCAACTATATCAAATTTTACATCCTGATTCATATGGATAAAACATCTTTCCTGTAATTAATTTGAGTTATCCGGTGCTCTGCATCGCAGCGGCAATTCCGTTGATGCTGAGGAAGAGCGCCCGACGAAGTTCGTGGTTATCACCGGATTGATTTTCACGATATCGATTCATTAACTCGATTTGCAGTAAATTTAACACATCGGTGTATGGATTGCGTAATGTTATAGATTTTTGGATAACCGGCGTGTTATCCAGGAGATTATTCTGTCCGGTAATTTGAAGGATCACCTCGCGAGCCTTTTCAAAATCCTCAGAAATAATGCTGTGAAAATCAGGTTGAGTTTCCTCTTCTGATTCTGCGATTATTTTCGCGTAAAGTTTCGAGATATCGAACCGCGCCCGCGCCATCTCCCGTTGCGCGTTGTTCACGACCGCAGTGAAAAAATTCCATTCCTGGTAATATTCACGTAGCGTATCCAACATCTCTGGCACTTCATTTATAATATGTTTCAATGCGTGACCAACTCCAAACCATCCGGGGACAATATAGCGTGTTTGCGTCCACGCGAACACCCAGGGAATCGCCCGCAACCCCTCAAAATCTACCTCACTGGAGGATTTTCTGGAGACGGGTCTGGAAGCAATGGGCAAACGACTAATCTGCTCGATCGGAGTCACCGAAGTATACCAGGGCCAAAAAGATTCATCATCAATGAGTTCCCGATATCGCTCCATACTTCGCCGGGCAACATCGTTCATTAACTGGTAATGCTGACCAGAAGAATAATCATTTCCGTTGGGGCTGTTCTTTTGTCCGGTGGCCAGCATCATCGCGTTGACAATTTGCTCAATGTGCCGGTGGGCAATATCCGGCAGTGCATACCGGAATGAGATTACTTCGCCCTGCTCTGTAAACCGGATATGTCCATTGTGAATGACTTGCGGCATTGCCAGGATCGCCTGATTAGCGCGTCCGCCACCACGTCCAACTGTGCCTCCGCGACCGTGGAACAACCGGAGTTCTACATCATAGTTTTTGCTCACCTTGCCGAGCTGTTCCTGGGCTTTATGCAGTGCCCAGTTTGCCATCCAGTAGCCGCCGTCTTTGTTGCTGTCTGAATAGCCGAGCATCACTTCCTGAAAATTGTTTCTGCTATGTAAATGTTGAGCATACAGAGGATCTTTGTATAACGCTTCCATTCTATCATAGGCGGTATCCAAATCTTCGATAGTCTCAAATAGCGGAACAAAATCGATGGGAGACTCAACCGTTCCACCATTCCATTGCCACAAACCCACCTCTTTTGCGAGTAACATCGGTTCCAAGAGATCGCTGACTTCGTGGGTCATACTCACGATATAACTGCCAACTGAATCAGGATCGCGTTTCAGGAGTTCCACTATCGTCTCAAATGATTTCAGCACTTCCTGTACGCTTTCCGGAAGATCGATTTGCTTTGGGAGAAGCGGGCGCGGATTCTTGAGCTCCTTGCTCAGGATTTTAATACGCCTTTCCTCGGAAATCGAAGCATAATCCTCAGTGACTCCCGCAACTTTTAACAGCTCAGCCACGACTGTTTCGTGGACTTCTGAATGCTGTCTCACGTCAAGAGTGAGCAGATGAAAACCGAATGTTTTTGCCTGCACGATGAGCCGGGATACTCTTCCAAAATCCGCGAATTCATTGAAATTACATTCACGCAGAACATCCTGAATCAGTTCAAGATCTGCGATAAAATCTTCGCTGGAATAATCAGACTCAACCTGTTCACCTGAGGGATTTTCTTCCAGTAAGTCTAGCAAATTTTCAACTCGCGCAATGACATAACTGAGTTTGAGCCGAAACGGTTCGTTCTGGTAGAACCGGCGCCGCCCCTCGGCAATCTCTATAGAAGCAGCATCTTCCTCAATCGATTGGTAAAGCCTTCTCGGCACTTCGATCTGCTTATCTGAAAGACTGATTTCACGCCGAAGTTCGTGTAACTCGTCGCTATAAAGCTCTAACGCCAGCCGTCTTTGGGTATCCGCTGTCCAGCGAGTGACTTCCGGAGTTACATTTGGGTTTCCGTCCCGATCACTGCCGATCCAGGAACGATATCGCAAGAAAACAGGGAAATCGGGCGTATCATCATAGTATTTATGTAGTGCCCGCTGTGCATCCAGATAAATTTGCGGCACGGTATTCCAAATCGTGTTGCGGACAAAATAAAGTCCCTGCTCCACCTCATCCTGGACGGTCGGCCGCTCCACCCTGATTTCATCCGTGGCCAATAATAAGGAAACCTGCGTGAACAGTTCATTTAATGCATCCTGCCGTTCATCAGGCGTGATGTCACTTTGCCGCAGCCGATCCATTTGATCTGCTATATACTGCTGTTTATATAAAATACTGCTGCGGCGCGCTTCAGTAGGATGCGCCGTGAGCGTAGGTTGGATATCAAGATTTTGCAACAGGGAGACGACTTCTTGTGCAGAATAGTCGGCATCCTTCAATTGTTTCACCGCATCATCAATCGATTCCGGACGCGGTTTTTCCAACGAACTGTTTCTGGCACGCTCCCGGTTAATACGGATTATCTCTTCCTGCTCCGCCTTGTTCACCAGATGAAAAAACGCCGTATATCCACGTAATAGCCAAACAATCTCTTCATTGGAAAGGTGAGTAATTTTCTCTGCGGCCTTCTTTCTTGGACTACTGTCCTGATCAGAAATGGCTTGCTTGCAGAGCAGACGTAGTTCCTCAACCAGTTCAAGCAAATCGGAGCCACCCTGCTCTTCGATTGCATGTCCAAGAACCGCTCCCAGCAGATTAACCTGCTCGCTCAGCGGTTTCGATATGCCAGTGCCTTCGCTTTCAACCTGTAAGCCGTGCCAACGATTCATAAAATTATTTCCACCTGCTTAATTGCATAAAGTTCGCTCTCCCAGGGATGACATTATAGTTCACAAATCAATTTATTAATTTCGACATTTTAGATGAGTAATTAAACCGAATAACATCAGGAACGAAGATGAAGGATTAAGGATAAAGGATGAAAGAATCCGACGCGAAGACATAGGAATTGTTTGTTTAAACAGTGTGAGTTGTTCGTGGTTTGTTGTTTGTAGGATTTGATTGCTGATAATTTTTTACTGATTATACCCGTATTTCCATATTTCCATATTTCCCTATTTGCGTATTCCCATACTTCCCTGGGCAAAAATCAGAAAAATGTCACAACTTCACCAAACGGCTTTTTCGAAATATCTGGCACGTGTGCATTTTCTGTGGGAAATCCGACGACCAACAGCAGGAACGGTTTTTCATTCTCTGGACGATGGAGTATCTCGTTGAGAAATCTCATGGGACTCGGAGTATGCGTCAATGTGGCCAAACCGGCATTATGCAGCGCGGTGATGAGCATACCGGTCGCAATGCCAACGGATTCTTTTACATAATAATTTTTATACTTTTCACACTCTTCTGTCAAACCATATGACTCTCCAAAGATGGCAATGAGGTAAGGCGCATTTTCGAGAAATGGTTTCCGTTCATCAGTACCCAGCGGTTCCAAAACGTCGAGCCATTCATCCGGCGCACGGTGCTCGTAGAATTCGTGTTCTTCCTCTTCGGCTGCTCTCCTGATCGTTGTTTTGGTTTCCGGATCGTTGATAATTACAAAATGCCACGGCTGCTGATTTGCCCCACTTGGTGCGGTGAGTGCTGTCTTCACGCAATGTTCAATAATTTCCCTGGGGACCTGTTTCTCTGAAAATTCACGAACCGATCGGCGTCTGCGCATTAGCTGTAAAAACTCCTCAGAGCGCTTTTGCATCTCTGGAATTGATCGACTTTGAAAATTAAGTGGAATCATATCCTGTGAAGACATAGGTCTCTCCAATGCTCTGTGGTCAACGTTTTCTTAACAATAGTAAATGTAACGAATTTTAAGCCAGGGCAAGTAGAACTACAATTTTTGATAAAATGAAGATCAGTAAATCTGAGCACTAATGAGGATTTTCGATGAACTGAGTGAAGGCGCGATTAGCGACGGAGATTTAGGCATTATTCGCTGAATGAATTAGTTGAAGGTTATTGAAGGTTGGCTCTTCTTCGCAACACTCTGAAAGTACTTCGACAAATTTTTGGGTGTAAGCAGCATCGTGATGAACTTTCTCGGAATCTTCGTCGACAAATTTCATATAATGGAGAAAGGAAGATTGGTCTGCCAATTGATGCGTGTCGTAGAGCGTTTTCGGTTCATTTTCAGCAATGGCAGAAACAAAAATTTTAATTGCGTCTTTTACGGTATCAATTTTATCGTCTTTCACAGTATAACTGGCAATTTTCCAAACCATGGTTCTCTCCTTTATTCGAACTCAAAAAATCAAAACTGGTGGATTTCCATTCGAGAGTATCCGTCGCTGTTCAAAAGCATAAGTACTGACACGAGAGCCCAAATCGATTATTTCGTATTACAAGGACGCGATGCTTTAAATTCCTTCGTAATATAACGGCATAACTTTAAGATCAAAACCAAAATGATGGCTTAATTAGACTGTCCCAATACTTGATTTAGTAGATAAAAAAAACGCCCCTCTCGTAGAAAGGGGCGTTTTTAAACGCTTTATGGGATGGAGCGGTTTAGTACATTCCGCCCATACCACCCATTCCGCCTGGCATACCGCCACCGGGTGCGCCACCACCACCGTTGTCATCGTCTTCAGATTCTTCTTCTGCGATGACACATTCAGTGGTTAACAGCAATCCGGCAACACTTGTCGCGTTCTCAAGTGCGGTCCGTGCTACTTTGGTCGGATCAATAATTCCGGCCTTCAGCATATCGACGTATTCTTCGTTCGATGCGTCGAAACCGTAGGTATCGCTGTCGGCTTCGCGTACTTTCTGCACCACGATGGATGCCTCGAAACCGGCGTTGTTCGCGATCTGACGGATCGGCTCTTCCAGAACCCGGCGTAAAATGTCAACACCAAGATTCTGATCGCCTTCTAATTCGTAATCGTCCAGTGCTTTAATCGCGCGCAAAAAGGTGACGCCGCCACCGGGAATAATCCCTTCTTCAACGGCAGCACGAGTTGCGTGCAATGCATCTTCAACACGGGCTTTCTTTTCTTTCATCTCAACTTCAGTCGCCGCACCGACGTTCAATACTGCAACACCGCCGGACAATTTGGCGAGACGTTCCTGCAACTTCTCTTTGTCATAATCGGAAGTTGAGTCTTCGATCTGGGTTTTAATCTGGTTGATGCGGGCTTTAATATCTTCTGTTTTGCCAGCACCTTCCACGATGGTAGTGTCATCTTTGGTAATCGTGATTCGTTTTGCCTGCCCAAGATACGATGTGGTGGCATTTTCCAGTTTGAAACCACGTTCTTCAGAGATGACAGTACCGCCGGTCAATGTCGCGATGTCTTCAAGCATTGCTTTCCGGCGATCGCCAAAACCAGGCGCTTTCACCGCTGCAACTTTTAAAGTACCGCGCAGCTTGTTGACCACTAATGTCGCCAGTGCTTCACCTTCAATATCCTCTGAGATGATCATCAACGGTTTGCCCATCTGGGAAACCTTCTCGAGGATTGGAAGCAGGTCCTTCATCGCGCTGATCTTCTTATCGTGGATCAGGATGAACGCATCTTCCAGCGCGGCTTCCATGCTGTCAGCATTGGTAACGAAATACGGCGAAAGGTAGCCGCGATCAAACTGCATACCTTCGACTACTTCGAGGCTGGTTTCCAGCGTTTTGGCTTCTTCCACTGTAATGACGCCGTCTTTCCCAACCTTTTCCATGGCGTCAGCGATCAATTCACCGATTTCGCGATCGTTATTTGCAGAGATGCTACCGACCTGGGCAATTTCTTCTTTGCCCGGCAGTTCTTTGGACATATCGCGAATACTTTCGATGACTTTCTTTACTGCCAGATCCAAACCACGTTTGATATCCATTGCATTGGCGCCGGCAGTCACGTTTTTAAGACCGTGCGTATAAATCGCCTGCGCTAACACCGTGGCGGTTGTGGTTCCGTCACCTGCGACATCCGAGGTTTTGGAAGCCACTTCCTTCACCATCTGGGCGCCCATATTTTCCAGATGATCTTTCAGCTCAATCTCTTTTGCAACGGTCACACCATCTTTAGTTACCGTTGGTGCGCCGAAAGATTTTTCAAGTACCACGTTACGACCGCGCGGACCCAGCGTAACCTTCACCGCGTTTGCTAATTTGTCGACACCATTTTTCAACGCATTCCGCGCTGTGGCGTCATATTTAATGACTTTTGCTGCCATATGATTTGCCTCCTTAAATTATCAGTCTATTGTTATAGAGTTGCCAGAATATCGCTCTCGCGCATTATCAAATATTCAACACCTTCGAAGGTGAATTCTGTTCCGGAGTATTTTCCATAGATGACCTTGTCACCTTTTTTGACTTCCATTGGAATAGTCTCTCCGCTATCAGATTTTTTACCGGGCCCTGCAGCCACGACTTCTCCCTTTTGGGGTTTTTCCTGTGCAGTATCCGGCAAAATAATTCCACCTTCAGTTTTCTCCTCCGCCTCGGACGGTTTGACGACCACCCGATCTGCTAAAGGTTTAAGATCCATAAACTCCTCCTTTTGATGTGTTTGATTGAGTTAGGTTACAATGAAAACTTTGACATATGAGAAAAATTCCCGCTTCCACAGGAATTCGAGTTCGATGATCTGATATGTTTGTTAGCACTCTCATCGATTGAGTGCTAAATTTAATCAAATATGGAAAATAGTGTCAAGCGGTAATTCGGAAAAAAACAGTGTTTGAGTGTTTGAGTGTTCAAGTTTTCAAGTGTTCGAGTGTTTCCCGGAAGGTCAGGCAGGACTTCTCCGTGAGGAGTCTCTTCCGAGGCTGTTGAAGGACTCCTCCCGGAGCGTGTGTTTTAGTCAAAAAGATCAAAGATGAAAATCAGACGAAGGAGAACTTGTTAGTTGTGAGTGGTGAGTGGTTAGTTGCTTGTGATTACAAACTGAATTTTCAACCCTTATATCCTTATACCATATACCTTTATAACGTGTTTAGAGGTTAAGATTAGGGGTAGGAGTAAGATAAAATGAGGATTTTGCACTGGATCAGAAGCGAACGCTCTTTTCAATTTTTTTGGAGTGCATCAACCGTGTTGATGCATGCGCTAACACGGTTAGCGCACTCCAGAATACACCCCGCAGACAAAGATGAAAAACCGGTTCTTTGGCTTGTGATTGCTAACTAAACTCTCAACCCTTATACCTTTATACCCTTATCCGTATTCTGGGAATAAGATTAAGAGTAAGATTAGGATTAAGATTAGGAATTAATGTAAACACATTCACAACGCTGAGTTTACTCCCCTTCGATTTGCTGCAGCACTTCCTGCACATCATTAATCTGAAACGGTTTATTTACCGTGTAATTCACTTGATATTCTTTGAGTTTACTTTGCGGAAGGGTATCTCCGAGTCCGGAGATTACAATAATTTTGGTCTCCGGTGATGTTTCGCGGATGTATGAAATAACTTCCCATCCCGACATATCGGGAAGCGTAATGTCACAGAATGCAGCATCAAATTGTTCTGCATCTACCTTTGCTTTTGCTTCCGCCCCGGTGGAAGCAATTTCGCCGGTATGACTCTGGATTTCGAGAATATCATTCAGTAACGCGCTGATACTTTCATTGTCGTCATTAATCAAAATTTTCAACGGCATGTCGTGCTCCTTCAAAAGTCAGACTTCTATTGGAAATTCCAATAAGTAAGTTAGAGTTGTCCAAAATCCGTTGCAAGGAATATTACCGCACATGGCACTCGTACACACGGATAGAATCATCTTTTTTCCAAATCACCAATTGCATCCGGAAAATGAACTGCGTATATTTTTGGCGCTTTTTGAGAAATCTTTGTGGCGCCTTAGCTCAGTAGGTAGAGCAGTGGACTGAAAATCCATGTGTCCCTGGTTCGATTCCGGGAGGCGCCACCATAAAAAACCCCGTTGCTCAAACGGGGTTTTTTTAGCTTGAATAATTCATGAATTTTTTTACTTGTTGTGATTAGAGAAATAACTTAGTGCAGGTTTGCTGAGAGTTTGCCACTCTTCGACAGGCTCAGAGTGACATGCCAAGGCGTCATCCTGAGCTTGTCGAAGGATAGACGCCGGAACCAATACTATAGCAGTAACAATTCAAATGTAACTCTGTAATGCTGGTTGATTTTTTTGAAATTCATGAATTATTCAGGCTAAATTATAATGTAACCAATCTACAATCATATTAATTCTCAAACATGAGTATTTCGGTCTTATTATTTAATACACTTTTTGTAAGTTATTGTTGACAAATAGTGCAAATTTATCTCGTAGTGTAAATTTTTACACTTATGTGTCCCAACTCACACAAATATAAAAACTGCTTGATTGGTTTATATAATCAATTATGTAAATTTAATCTGTTTCGCAGTTATATTCCATTTTTCTAATTATAATATAGAATAACACACATATAAATTTTTTTATTATTATAAATATCATATACTATTATTATATTTAAATAATATATCTATTTAATTCTGACATTTTAAAGTAACTCTACGTTGCTAATGATCCTCTATTGTTGCTCAATTAAACCGCTTGTAACCCTATTGGATTATTTGAAACACCTTCAAATAAGGCACTGAATTGAAACTGTAGTATAATTCATCTGTATCTAATTGTTATAACAGTCACTTAAGCTATTAAAATAATCTTAGAGAATAATCCTGGCACAGTAATTGAATAAAATTGCAGTGGGAACGAAAAACACTGACAATTTACACGGAGAGAAACTTATGTGGTATTCAATCGCATTTATCGGTGGCGCCTTTTTAGGTATCTTGGTTATGGCTGTTTTTGCCTCATCGACTTTAGATAAGTTAGAATGGGAAAACGCCCGCCTTTCAAAAAATTTAAGCCAACAAGATAGTCAACTGGCTTAAAACAATATTTTCTTATGAAGCATCAAGTCAATTTGAATTGAAGGGACTTTTTTACGTCAATCCACCTGACTATGGTCCTTTAATTTAATAGAATAGAGTACAGGTGCATATCTCCAATAAAATTTTAGAGCGTATACTATAACTATGAAAAAAAATATAATATTATTGCTATTGTTCAGTATCATTGGAAGCAACAATTTATTTTCACAGGCAATGCAATTTGATCTTCCAGACTTTTCAAATATTAGTAGCCTATTTGCTGAGCATCTGAATCCTGCTCAAATTCTTAATAAGACTTTTACAAATTCTCTGGCTGGTTTCTCTTCGGAAGAAACCGTTAAAACAATTACTTCTTTTGATTCGAAAAGCCAAATTTTCATCAAAACTTCCCAAGGAATACTTTCGAGAGATATTGCTAGTCTTACTCCGCCCGCTCAAGATGCAAAGACTTTTCCTTATGGCAAGTTAGACTTTTCTGTGAATAACTTGGATATTGGCTCAAGTACTATAGTCACTTTAATTCTCCCTGAAAACGCAGCGATCGAACGTTACTGGAAATATGGTCCAACTCCAGATAATCCAGACGATCACTGGTACGAGTTTATGTATAACGGTGAGGTTGGGGCAGAAATAAGCGGTAATGTTATATCCTTACATTATATTGATGGTGCTTTAGGCGATGATGACTTATCAGCAAACGGCATAATAGTTGACCCAGGCGGTCCTACCATTGGGACACCAACCTTTGATCTTACATCCAACGCCGGGGATGTAGATTTTAATGGCTCGGTGCAATCATTTGACGCAGCAAAAACTTTACAATATTCCGTAGGCTTGGATCCTTTCCCAGATGTTGATCCCGCCCCCTGGACAACAGAACGAATCGCGGCTGCGGATGTGGACGGAAATGGTTTGGTACAAGCGTATGACGCCGCGATGATCCAACAATACGTCATTGGTCTCATTGATAGTTTACCAGTAGGATCTGGCACACCAAAACAGCAAGTGAGTTCAGAAAGTATTGCTTTGTCTTACTACCAAGATGGGAGCAATTTAGTTATTTCTAGCAACAGCGTTGATGGTTTGTTTGCGTCAAATATTGAGTTGAGATATTCCACATTGGAACTTGGACTTGATTCAGCGTTCACAACAGAGTTTAGTCAGGATTATATGGTCGTTCAGAATAATTCCGACGGCATTTTGCATATTGGAATGATGAACCTCCAACCATCTGAGGGCGGTGGCGATTTAATCCGAATTCCAATTGATGTCATCAATGATAGTGCCTCAATTGAGATACGAGAAATTGTGAACTCCCAGGATCAAATAGTGCACAATATTGCTTTATATCGAAATCCATTGGCGAATGGGAACAATTCCAATATTCCAATGACTAATCAGCTCTATCAAAATTATCCAAACCCTTTTAATCCAACAACAACTATTAAATATGACCTCAACAGTGACGCCCGCGTAGTGTTAAATATTTATAATGTCCGCGGTGAAAGAATAAAAACTCTTGTCAATACAAATAAACCAGCGGGTGCATACGCGGAAATTTGGGATGGTACAAATGAGCTGAACGTTCCGGTGGCATCAGGGATGTACATTTCCCGTATTCAAATCGGAACTGCTTATACAAAAATCAACCGAATGATACTATTGAGATAATTATACAAAATTTAAATCACCACTTATTGAGAAGCGTCATTGCTTACTTTTGTAAACAATGACGCTTTTTTAATGTGTCGAATTCTACTATCAACTCACATCGTTGAATTCGATCTTAATTATTACTCTAAATAAGGAATTTTAGTGGGAAAAAAATTAGAATTGAATTAGTTTATATTAATCTAACTGTCATCCCTCAACTCAAACAAAGAGTGTAAAATGCTGCAAGTGATTCAACATCAGAATACTGGAAAAATGTCCGTTGAAGACCTGCCTGATCCGCAATTAGAGAAAGGCTCAGTTTTAATACAGAATAGATTCTCACTCATTAGCGCAGGGACTGAACGGTCTTCTGTGGAAACTGCCAAAGCATCTATTGTTGGCAAGGCCAAAAAACGTCCTGACCTTGTCAAACAAGTTATTAATAGTGTAAAACGTGAGGGTCTTATCACTACCTATAAAAAAGTGCAAAACAGACTCGATAACTATATCCAACTGGGCTATAGCTCTGCAGGTGTTGTTTTAAAATCCGACGTTCCTGAATTTCACCCAGGAGATCGTGTTGCTTGTGCGGGTGCTGGTTATGCTTCTCATGCGGAAACTATTATTGTCCCCAAAAATCTGGTAGCCAAAGTTCCTGAAAACGTTGACTTACAGTCAGCTGCGTTCTGTACAGTAGCAAGTATTGCCCTGCAGGGAGTCCGTCAAGCTGAACCAAGAATTGGAGAATCGATTGTTGTGATTGGTCTTGGTTTAATTGGTTTAATAACAGTTCAGCTATTAAAAGCCAACGGTTGCCGGGTAATTGGATTGGATGTGTCACCCGCCAATTTTGAGAAAGCGAAGGAATTCGGGTGCGATGAATGTCTGATCAGTAATTTCGAGGCTGTGGAGAAAGTACATGCGTTTACCCGTGGTAATGGAGCAGATTCAATTATTATTACTGCAGCCACCAAATCAAATCAACCATTGGAATTATCCCTTGAATTAGCGCGAAAAAAAGCCCACGTCGTTGTCGTTGGAGCTGTGGGGATGGATATTCCAAGATCACCATTTTACGAGAAGGAACTCGATCTGAGGATTGCTTCGTCGTACGGTCCCGGACGTTACGATCCGCAGTATGAAGAAAAAGGCAACGATTATCCAATTGGCTATGTTCGTTGGACTGAAAATCGAAATATGATAGCAATTCTTGATTTACTGGAACAAAACAAACTCGATTTTAAATCAATGGTATCCCATACTTTTCCAATAGAAAAGGCACTCGAGGCCTATGATCTTGTCACGGGTAAAACTGAAGAAAAGTATTTGGGAATCCTACTTCAATATCCAGAGCAAAACACAGCGCTTCAGAGAATTCATTTTGATAAAAATTCCGGAGCGGCTCATTCAGTTTCTAAGCAGGTAATTGGATTTATTGGAGCGGGAAATTTTGCACAGTCATATTTAATTCCGCCACTTAAGAAGCAAAAGGTTCAGTTGGAGGGCGTTATCACTGCAACGCCGATTAACAGCAAATCTGTGGCGGAAAAGTTCGGGTTTAATTATGCGGCAACAAATCCCGATCAAATTTTCGAAGACGAAAATATTCATACAGTTTTTATTGCCACACAACACGATACACACGGAAAATTTGTTCTCAAAGCGCTTCAATCCGGTAAAAACGTATTCGTGGAAAAACCACTCGCTATTTCCAGAGATGAGCTAGATAAGATTGCTGAAGCATATACCTCATCGAATATGCAAATTGCAATTGGATTTAACCGTCGCTTCTCTGCGCCTTTCAGATATATAAAATCTGCTTTCGGAAGTATGGAAAAACCATTGGTTATTAATTATCGGGTCAATGCCGGGTTTATTCCAGATGATCATTGGACTCAGGATCCGGCACAGGGTGGTCGAATTATTGGCGAGGGTTGTCATTTTATTGATATCTTCAATTACCTCACCGATGCAAAGCCTGTGAGTATTTATGCCTCTTCCGCAGAATTTTCAGACACACAAATGCAAAACAATGACACTGTCAGTATCGTGATAAAATATTCTGACGGATCCATTGGCAATTTAACATATCTCGCCAACGGTGATGCTTCCGTCCCAAAGGAATATTGTGAGGTTTATGGGGGCGGGAAAACAGCCATAATGGATGATTTTAAAAAAGTGTATCTGCATCAAAATAATGGCAGCAAGAAAAAGTCATTTTCTGGCGGAAAAGGTCACTCCGAAGAAATCGATCATTTTTTAAATGTTATGTCTGGTACAAAAGATCAGGAACTACCGTTCGAATCAATCTACGATACAACTTTATTGACTTTTCTGGCAATGGAATCAATTAAAACCGGGAAAGTTATTTCATTGAGTGATTGAGATGTTAACACGGAAATACGGGAATACGGAAATATGGAAATATGGGAATACGGTTTTAAGAGAAAAAGGATATAAGCAGAATTCAATAACCAACGACCAATAAATTTTAGACATAAAAAAAGGGCGGAAACAAATCCGCCCTTTTAAGTAATCCATCTTAATATCAAATACGTTAGCTAAAAGAAAGCCCCTACCCCTCCGGTTGCGATCAACAAAATCAGAATGGAAAAGATGATTCTGCGATTTCTTTTCACTGAAAAAGCGAACAGTGATTTCACACCCAGATAGACAATTGCAGCTTTTGCCAAATTATATCGTTCCAGATGCAAACCAAATTGTTCAAGTGGCATAAAGAAAATAATAAACAACAGGATAAGCACAAGATAATCCAATGGGTTGAGGATCGCCTGTTTTTCCTTTTTGTCATGACTGATCATTACGCAAGACACCCCGATGAATATGAATGCAATAAACACCTCATTTGCCACAGATATCACTTCGATCAGTGAGGAAGACATCGCAGGAGTGTTCACCTGAGCAATTGTTTGAAAATAGACGACGCTGAACAAGACAATGATCATCAAATAGTGGTCAGACCAGGTACCAGAGCTGAAATAAAAGTAGAGAATCAGCGCTGCGAGTCCAAAGGCCAAAGGATAAAGTAAAATAGAATGATAATCCATAAGGATGAATTGTGTAAACAGAAACCCCAAAATACTGTGCTTAATTACGCCGTGATTCGCTCCAAAGGATGCAATATTTTGTATCCCAATGAGTGGATAATTTTCCTCAATTTTTTTATACCTGGTGTGAAGCCATTGAAATCTACGGAGAAATTGAACAATTGTGGGCAAATTTAAAGTTATCAGCACAAGGGCTGCATATAAAATCCCGATAGCAAGCATTGAAGCATTGCCTACTAAAAACGAAAGGATAACAAACATCGCGGTCAGCCCGTGCATTACCAAAACGGTAAAATCGTGACGCATCCCAATCGCTAACAACCGATGATGCAGATGAGTTTGATCTGGCAGAAATGGATTTCTCCGCAATGATAATCTGGTAAAAATCACTCTGAGCGTATCAAGTACCGGCAAGGACAGTAAAATACACGGAATGGTTAAATTAAGGGTTCCATTCGAAGGAATCTGTAATAGTGGGACAGTTGCCAGGGCAAACCCAAGAAACAAACTGCCCGAATCCCCTAAAAAAATCTTTGCCGGATAAAAATTATATCTGAGAAATCCAAGTAAAGCACCGGCGAATGCTAAACTAATTAAAATTACTATTACATTCCCGGAGAGAATGGCGTGATATCCGTAACCGATGAATATCAATAACGAAACGCCGGAAGCCAGTCCATCCAACCCGTCCAGCAGGTTTAAACTATTGACGCCGCCAATAATAACCAGCACCGCACCAGCATAGAACAACCACCCTGGAATGAGTAAATGTGCTCCAAAAAGTTGTATTCCAGATAAATCAGGATGAATCATTACCAGTGCGATAGAGACGGCAAACAATTGTCCCACAAATTTTGCGCGCCAGGATATCCCGACTAAATCATCGTAAATTCCGATAACAAAAACTATAAGCGTCCCGAGGACAAACCCGCTTAAACCGGGCTCTAGCTGTTGCATTAATAAGAGTGCAACAACTACTGAGAGAGCGATCGCAATGCCACCGATCCGGGGAATGAGGGTATCGTGCACTTTTCTCCCGTTCGGATTATCATAGAGTTGTAAACTCTTCGCTACTGTGATAAGCCGTGGAGAAATCAAAACGGAAGCAGCCAGCGCAAACAAAAACGCGAATGTGTATGTCATTCCGCTGCTCCCCTCATCGTTGTATGATTAAATTCAATGTATGTTTTCTAACTCCGGTGATGAATCTTGCTTACCCGAAGTAGTGTAGTATTATGTTTCGATTCAGTATAACAGAATATACCCAAAACCGTCAATAAGGATATCCCTGATAAAACTATTCGAATATCCTGAATCACCGATACGCGCATGGGAATATAAGCGAGAAAAATTCAATCGCTATGAAAATATTTGCAGCCTTAATAACAATTACGGTTTGAAAATGTGATAATCCAGTTAAAATATACGGCTTATGCCGTTTGTTATTTCACCGAATTCGTCGCAGTTGTTCTGGCCAGACCATACAATTCATCGCCATTGGCAGACAAATCTAACCCGGCAAAATACTCAATGGTTTGTTCAAGACCTGCTTCCAAAGATATTTTTGGCGTCCAGTTCAATATTTTCTTTGCCTGCTGAATATTTGGTTTCCGTCGTTCCGGATCGTTTTGTGGTAAAGGTTTATAGACAATTTCAGATTTTGAGCCAATAAGTCGGATGATTGTTTCAGCTAATTCCCGGATGGTAATTTCATTGGGATTGCCAATATTAATCGGCCCCTGAATACTGCTGTTCGTTTGCATCATTCGAACCAGCCCATCAATTAGATCATCGACATAGCAGAATGAACGTGTCTGGGAGCCATCACCATAAATTGTAATCGGTTCATTATTTAATGCCTGCAAAATAAAATTGCTCACTACCCGACCATCATAAGGATGCATGTTCGGGCCGTAAGTGTTGAAAATCCTAACAACTTTTATTGGTAGGTTGTGTTGTCGATGGTAATCAAAGAAGAGTGTTTCGGCACAACGTTTCCCTTCATCATAACATGATCGTGGTCCGATAGGATTCACGTGTCCCCAGTACGACTCCTCCTGTGGATGGACTTCCGGATCGCCATAAACTTCACTGGTGGATGCCTGTAGTATTTTAATATTAAGTCGCTTGGCGAGCCCCAACATATTAATGGCACCGTGCACGGACGTTTTGGTCGTCTGCACCGGATCTTTTTGATAATGAATTGGAGAAGCGGGACACGCGAGATTGTAGATTTCGTCTGCCTCTGCATACAGTGGAAATGTGATATCGTGGCGAAGCACTTCAAAGTAGGGATGCTCTATAAGATCGATAATATTTTCTTTCATCCCGGTATAAAAATTATCGACACAGATCACTTCATTGCCCTGATCGAGCAACTGTCTGCAAAGATGACTCCCCAAAAATCCTGCGCCACCAGTGACTAGAACTTTTTTATGCATTTAATTCTCCCAATTTCCTACGATTACCTGATTTTTTTTGGATAGAAATCAATAAGATTGCTCTATTAGGTTTCTTTTGTAGTCCAAACTATCAATTGAAATGACTGTCTGTGAAAAATGACCTTCTCCCCCTCTCCTTCAATATGGAAGGGGATCAATGGTGAGGTACTTCCTTACCTTCCGGGTAGCTTGGTTTTTCCCCGGAAGGTAGCTTGCGCCTTAACTTCCCACCCTACATTCCTCCGGAAGGAGCCCCTTTGGGGCGTTCCACTTCATGTAGGGCTATTCGAATTGAAATTCATTCCGCCTTTGGCAGAATTCTATTACATACATGTAGTAGGAGTCATCTTGTGGTCCATCCTGCAGCTGCCCGTCAGGAGCCGAGCTTTTGACTGGCCGGATTCTCTCACAAAATCAAGAAAGGAACTTGCGCTTTTGGACCGCGGCTTCAGCCGAGGGTTAAAGCGCGCTATAGCAGCTATCGATAAAACGGAAGTGTTTAATCAGACCAACTCTATCCCTTCCCGGCAGGGATCTCTGGTGAGGCTGGCTCCTTCAGCAGAAGTCCTTCCGGACCTTTCTCTTGGGAAGAGAAAGGGAGAACGTGTCATCCAATATTTGGAAACTCTTCCCTTCTCCCCGATACATCCCCGACAGGTCGGGACAGGCGGGGCAGGCCACTCCACTTCGTTCCGCTTTCAATGACTCGCTAATAAATATTGTGATAAAAGAAAAATAAGCCATCAATTGGTAAAACCAAGTCAAGTTCTTAATTCGCTTCAATATTTGACACAGCATTAGTTGGTGGTAACAAATTATTAAAAATCGGTAAAAACTGATTGGCCAGTTTTTCACGTAAGAAATACCGTTTGATATACGCTTTCCCATTCTCCCCGAACGCATGTCCTCGGGCTGGATTATGGTAGAGATCCATTATCGCAGATTGTAATTCCTCTTTAGATTCCGGAGTGATGGTAACGCCAGCTTTTGCATCGTTGACAAGTTGTTTTGTTTCACCGTTTAATCCAACAATTAACGGCTTGGCCATCACCATTCCTTCAAAAAGTTTGGAAGGGATGACGGTTTCAAATAATTTTTCGTTTTTCAGCAGGACAAGAATTACATCGAGTTGCTGGAGAATGGCGGGAATTGATTTTTTAGGTTGGAGTCCATAAATATCAATATTGTTAATTTCCTCATCCTCAACACGCTGTTCTAAATGCTGTCGCTCAGCCCCGTCACCAATGAGATAGTAGTGGATTTCAGACTGATTCCTGGTTGTTTTCGCCACATCAAGTACGAGATCGAGTCCATGTGCCATTCCGAAAGTCCCGATATACCCAACCTTGAAAGCACCTTTAGATAATTGAAGGTTTCCGTTCTGATGCATTTTGCGTGAATGCCAAAAATCCCACGAAACTCCATTGGGAATAAATGTATACGGCGTATCACATATATTTTCGACATGGTTTCCAAAACTTCGTGTTAACACCACGAGATGATCAGATTTCTCATAAAAAAGTTCTTCTAACTTATATAAAAGATTGACAAAAAATTTATCTTTAAAAGCATCAACCGCCACAATTGAGTCGGGCCATAAGTCTCTTACTTCACCGATAAAAGGCTTCCCTTTTAATTTTGCAACGGCCAATCCGCTGAGTCCGCAGAAAAATTGTGGAGTCGTTCCCACAACAATATCAAATCCATTGGTCATGATCCCAGTAAAAAAGGCTAACAATGCATATATGGTATAATTCAGTGATCGTTTCAACACTCCTGCATTGGGAGCAAGATAAGTCCAGAGACGAATCACCTGAATTCCGTCTATAACTTCCTTTGAGATAAATTTATTCTTATACCCAGTGAATACTCTTCCATGCGGATGATTCGGGTGATTGGTTATTATAGTCACCTTATGCCCTGCTTTGATCCAGAGCCTGGCATGCTCATAAGTTCTGGAAGCCGGAGCATTTACCTCTGGGGGAAAATAATGAGTGAAGAACAGGATATTCATAGTCTCATCCGCAAGTTCATTATTGGATGAATGCACAGACTCCGGAGAAGATCTCTGAAGTAGTCGAATGTAAACCCAAATCGATCTTTATTAATCGTTAATCTCATGTAACTAAATCTAGATTAATCGGCGGTTTCAATTGATTTTCTATTCGTATCTCTGGAGTATTTTTTCAGAGAAGTTTTAACGAGTATTTGATTCTTATGGGTAATGCAGATCCATTGTTGTGAAAAACCAATACTTTATTGGGGATTTTTTTGCCAAACTCAGGGCAATACCAACCGCGCTCAATGCCAAAGCCGATTCCATTATATTCAAGATTGCAGAGGATATCGTCCCGTTGCAGCAAAACGCCATTAGATGTTCTTTGCAAAGACACCTTCGGATGCAGATGAATCAAGCTTTCCACTAGATGCTCTCCTGAACCGGTAATCTCGTCCTCAATGCTTACTCTTTCATCTTTGATAGTAATTTTACGTGTATGGATTATTCCGTCTCCGATGAGTTTGGCGTATCCACCAAACTTGCCAGAGAATTTCGTGGTTTTATCGTTTTGATGATATTGAACATCGTACGGTTTAAAGCGTCGAGCAACCCGAAAGCTGCACCACATCTCTGCCTGATCACGTTTATCTACGCACACTGTGTTGTGTGCTCTGGTGCTCCGGACATAGTCACGCATTTCATTTGATTCATACCCAAATACGCCGCTATCCACAATAAATTGACGGTCTCTCAATGAGACTTGGTAACTGAAAATATCAGCATGTGAGTGCGCAGGAAGATAATCAGGGCCAATTGATCCGCCATCTATTGTTAAGTAAATATTCTCATCTTTATACACATAATATCCGGTGTCGGAAAATGTTGTCTGAAACCCCGGAGTAATACCTGCAACGGAATGGGCATAATTCAGAATAGACTCAGTAGATGGTGTAATTTCAACTGTCGTATCGTTATAGAGTGAAAGCGTGCCATCCGGATGCGTTAATGAGAACAAAAAGTCCGCCATTTTCTGCGCATATGGATGAAAAAACTCTGAGATTTCACTACCCTGAGAGGAGATATTCATAATATCCAGGATACCGGCAAGCACAAGCGCATGGTACATAATCGACCGTTCAAAATAACCGCCATCCGGTAGAACCTGAACAGGTAATTCTCTTCTATAAATATCGAATCCTTGAGCGAGCCAATGAGCTGATTCACCAACCCCGTTGAAATAAATTCCGGCAAAAATCAACGCCCGGGCATTTTCAAGATAATGGTTTCCGGGATGGAAAAATTCGGTATTGCGAGACAGAAATGCTGTTTGTTGATACAAACTTTTCTCAATCGCCTCATGTTGAATCCCGGATTTACACCAATTTACAATTCGCAATGATGTGGGATACGGGTGCATCCCCACACTATGATCGTTTTGATTTTCGCGTATCCAGTCTAAAGATACCTTTTTCTGTTTATCGGGAGTCAGTAGTGGTAAATAATTAAAATAGTGGAGATTAAATCGCCATAACAGAGATTCATCATTGGGTTTCCATTCAATTTGTTGCCCGAGGTCAACCTCTCGGTTTAAAAACTGGAACACTCCTCTTTCAACTTTTCCCGGGTTATTCCACGGTTCATGGTATATAAACTTTGTTTTTGGAAAAAGTCCCCCTGAAAGCGAATCTGGAAAATCAGAGAGTGAGTACAGTCCGTATTTTCGCTTTTGTTCTCCCCATACCCTTCCAACAATCTGCTTTGGCTTGAGGTATTTTAAGGTGTGGTAATACTGTAAGATTTTGTGATTTTTCATAAAGTGGGAAAAGTATTTAACATCATGCTAAGCTTACATTCCTGTTGGATGCCAGTCGGGTTTTGAGCGCCGGGACAACGAGATTTCTCGATGCGTCCCCCGACGTGTCGGGAGACTTACTATAAATGACTTACCGGTTGGGACCAGTGCAGATGTACTCAGGCTTCCTTTGCCAAAACCACCCTACATTCCATTGCATTTCATGTAGGGCTATTCGAATTGACGTCCATCCCGCCAATGGCGGGATTTGATGATGGACATAACACAGGAGTCATCTTGTGGAACATCCGGCCAGTCAGTAGCCCGGCCCTTGACGGGCCGGATTCTCTCACAAAATCAAGAAAGGAACTTGCGCTTTAGGACCGCGGCTTCAGCCGAGGGTTAAAGCGCGCTATAGCAGCTATCGTTAAAACGGAAGTGTTTTATCAGACCAACTCTATCCCTTCCCGATAGGGACCTCTGCGAGGCTGGCTCCTTCACCAGGCTCGGAAGAGACTCCTTCCAGAGAAGTCCTTCCGGACCTACAGGAAAAACTCTGGTTCAGATGTGCACTCACATTTGACAAAACAATTTT